>OBWJ01000010.1_pt1 | contig 251926 bp, 220 predicted proteins | sample 1495181 | NCBI WGS metagenome assembly OBWJ01 (sample SAMEA2580041, study PRJEB22360) | human gut metagenome
GGTACGTACGGTGCTGTGAGAGGACGGCGGTTAGTCACCGCCTCCTATTCGATTTATACCTATATGTAGAACAGTTCGTGCATGTTGGGCTACCATTCGTGCATAGAGGGATTGAAAAAATTAAATACTCTGTTATATTAAGCACATACCATGGTAAACAAATAAAGTTGTCTGTAATTGTCAGACAATTAAGGAGGGGGGGGGTGAAAACGATGGACAATAAGCAAGTAAACAAGGCACCCCAGAAAAGTGCCCGTCTCGTACTTCAGGCAGTGACTGCTATTGCTCGAAGTAATGCAAATTCATTGTGCCGTGGTTTGTTGTATGAACCAAAAGTACCAACGCAGTTAAAAAAATAAGATTGGGAGGAATTGACTATGATGTTAAAAAGTTTAAAACAGAAGATTGCAAAAGTAGGTATTGGTTTGTTTTGTGCAGGATGTGTATTTCTTTCTTCAGCAGCATATTCTCAGGCGGCATCTTACACCGCTTATGCACTTAAACTGAATAAGACTAATAACTTTACCTCTATGCATGCAAAAACAACATCCGATGATTACATCACAAATGAGGTAACAGCAATTACCAATACCTCTTACGCAAATTTCTGGGCTGTCAATAACAGCAAGAGTAAAATATCTAATAAGTATAAGCAGGGTGTTGGAACAGGATCTTGTAATTTAATCTTTACCAAGAGCGGTTATAATTCTACTAACACACAGGTCGGTATGGGAATGGAAAATTATCAATCTCAATTATCAACTGCATTTGTAAGTGGAAATGTAGATTTTAGATAACAGAAGGGATGGGCATAAACCTCTTCGTGGGTTTATGCCCTTTTGGTAAAGATTATGAAAAAAATGGTTCTTATAGAAATCAAACATTGTATTGATCGTGCAGAATATAAAGTTGTTTTTATTGCTCTAATGATTTTAAATATTGCTTCGTATATTTTATGTGTAAAAAATGATATAGGAAAAAGTTATCAATTTATTCGTTCAGCAAATGAAAATTTCGTATTACAGGGCACTGAAGCGGCATATATTCCATATATAATGTATCTGTTATTGCCTGTTTATGCAACAATTATTGCATCACTTTCCTTAATAAGAGAAGAAAAAAGCAATAGTTCAATCCTACTTATTCAAAGAATCGGGAAAAAGAAATATTTAGCAGGAAAATTATTTGGCATTCTGATTGTAACCTTTTTGACAATAACAATACCAATGCTCATAAATTTATTATTATGCCACTTGACATATCCAATACATGGATATGACAGTGCTTGGGGAGAACCTGATTACGCTATAGGTTTGGTATCATATAACGCTGACAATTTTCTTGATATGGTGAGATTGCAACATCCAACTTTATATAATCTAATATACATTTTTAATTACGGAATTTTTGGCTCGGGATTAGCTATCTTAGCTTATGCTCTTTCATATTATAACAAAATGAAAGTTCTATATTTCGCAAAGATACCTGGTGCTTTGTTTATATTCTATATTGTTTTTAATTTGATTGTTTCTGTCTTTGGGCTAAATGAATTCTCTATACAAGGTTATATTATGCCTAATGTTCATGGAAATATAATAGGAGAAATTGTTCTGATATTGCTTATTTTTGGATTAAGTATTGGCATTATACAGAGAAAAATAAAAAATTATGAAGTTATATAAGAAAAAAATTTTGAATGTTAATGTTGGAAAATGCTTACTAGTATCACTTATAACATTTGTAATTAGATATTTTTATGCTAATGTGTACTTGGGGTTTCATAATAGTCTGGTTACAATAACAGAAGGAGTACGTTCACAAATATATTTTGGGGGAATACTAATAGATCATTCGTTTGACCTTATATCTTTATCATTTTTTGCGATTTTGTTTATCCTTGAGATTTGTTATCTTACAATGGACTTATTTAATGATGCAAATGATAACATGGTAATTCTACTTCCTCGTTATGGGAAAAAACACATAATTTATAAGGATATATTAATAAAAATGATATTACGTGACTGTATTGTAGTTGTTTCCGATTATTTGTTTTTTCTTTTTGTAGAGCATACCTCTAATGGCTTAGAAGATTTCAAAGTTATTTTTATGCTATTGATAGAGATTTTTCATTTGCAAATGATTAGTTATTTGTTTTCATTTTGGAAAGATTCAATTATAGGATACATCGTTGCATTTATTGTATTTTTTATTCCAGTAATGGTGTGTGGATTTTATTTTTCAATGGGAAATGTTATATGGAAAATTTGGCATTATTCCTTGCTACATATTCCTTTATTTAATTGGCATAACAAGCTTATTATATATTATGTCGAAGAAAATTACGAATGGACTACAAGCAATATAGATTTATTGAATTTTAAGTCAAGCTGTCTCATTTCAGTTATATCATCCGCTGTTTTGGTGTGGATAGGTAAATTTCTTTGCGAAAAAAAACAAATATTGTGAGGTGAATGATATCCATGAATTTATATGTAAAATCTATTTCAAAGTCAATTAAAGGTGAAAAAGTGCTTGATGATATCAGTTATACATTTGAATCTGGTAAAATATATGGAATATATGGTAAAAATGGTTCAGGTAAAACAATGCTACTCAGAGCCATTGCAGGTTTTATAAATACAGACAAAGGATACATAAAATATAATCACAAGGCATTACATAAAGATATGGATGTTTTACCAGATTTAGGAGCTGTTATTGAAAATATTTCTTTTTGGAGTATGTATTCAGGATTTGAAAATTTGAAAATGCTTTCCAATATAAAAGGAATTGTATCAGATGAAGAAATATATGAAATAATGATATACTTTGGTCTTGATCCCAAATCAAAGAAAAAAGTAAATAAATATTCATTAGGAATGCGTCAAAAACTAGCTCTTTGTCAAGCACTGATGGAACATCCAAAAATTTTGCTTTTGGATGAGCCAACTAACGCATTGGATCAGCATAGCATTGATTTATTTCGTGAACGTATATTGGAAGAAAAAAAGAATGATACCATTACTATACTGACAAGCCATAATAAAGAAGATATTGAAATATTAGCGGATGAGAAGATATGCATGGAATTTGGTAAAATTAAGGAGTTGATGTAATGAAGAAATTTGTATTAACTATCTGTGTTGTAATCATTTGTATGGTGACAGCCTTATTCTATGGAAAGACTGGGATAAAAACAACTACAGGGGTTCATGATCCTGATATTGCTTTATCAGAAAATACAGCTATGGAAATTTTCTATACAGGAGGGCAGAAAACTTCTTACTTTAACAATGAAAGTAATTACTCATTGGATGATATGGAAAAAGATTCTTCTTTAATAGCTCGTATAACTGTAACAAATTCTCGTGAAATGAGTTTACGATCAACAAAAACAATGGTAAAAATAGAGGAAATCTATAAGGATAATTCTGCTAATCTTTCAGTAGGTGACTGTATTTACATTATAGAACCTGTATCATTTGTTAGAGGTGAAGAATTTTACACTAACGGATGGCAATATCTGAAGACCGAAGATACTTATTTAATATTTTTAAAAAATCTAGGATGTATTGATGGGTATAAATACACCAAAGAGGAAGAAAATTCATTTATGCCTGTATCGGAAATATATTCAAAGAGAAATCTAACTCATGATGAAAGTTGTGTGGTTTTTGATTCGGCGGAAACTCTCTATTCAAGTATATCTATGTTTGCATTTTTGACCTCAGAAAAAACTATAGTAGATAATTATGAGAAAATATGGAAAAACATTACAAATTCAGGTAAGTATGAATGATTTAATTATTTATGAATGAATCTCTCCTATTCTATTTCCTGTGAGAAGCGTATCAATGTTAGAAATTCATGGAGATACTGAATTAAGCAATATGGAATCATTCAATCTTAAAGAAACTAAAAATGGAGATAATAGAAATTGAATAAAAAGAAATTGGCAAAGAGTGTTGTAGGCATTGCTTTAATTGTAAGTGTAGCTATACTTATCGTTGTATGTGTTGGAAAAATAAAGCACATTCAGAATAAAAAAAATATTATTGGTACATGGAAGAATGCAAATGCAGAGGAAGTGTTTACCTTTCAAGAAAATGGAGGACTTGTTGTAAACAAAGATATGCCCGAATTGGGTATTACCTGTGGCAATGCATTATATAGCATATCTTCCTCAAATATGATTTTTGTGGAACAGAGAGATAATAGCGTGAATTTTGAGATAGAAGTAGATCAAAACGAATTAACAATCTTCTTTATGGGTCATAAATATTGGGAATTAACAAAATAGCAATTGCATATAAAGCGATACTCATGATATCCATAACCATAAAATATAGAGCCGATGAATCACTCGTTATTTCGATTGTGAGTTATCGGCTCTATTTCATTATTTATGGAAGGGCTAAAGAAATATCGTATTTTATAGAAATACTTTTGACAGATTTCTTCTCATTTTTATGTTCTTTTATCAAGTGCTATACCATTCCATATTCATCGCATTCACCCAATCTTGCATTTCTGAATCAAGATACAAACGGGCATATTCTAGTGGATTGTCAATCGCCAGTGCATCCAACATTCGTTGAGAGTTAGGAGTAGTAATCAATCCATCTTCTGCCTTGCCACAGTCAATCCGAAGTATGTAGCCATTGTAATAATTGATGTCTATGATGTTGTGATATTTATTATATTCTGCATGAACGATATTCATATTGCAAAGTCCTTTCTCTTATCTGTTTCAGTTGTAGAAGCATCTTGACCAGTTCCAGCCGATTATGTGATTTATATAATGTTATTAGCTGTTACCGGATTTTGCTTCCCTTGTTTTTGCCCTTATGAGGTGTCGTAACACAAGGGAAAAGGATATAACATAAGGGAAAGTCTAAGGGAAAGCTCACTTGCCAAAACTGTAGTAAAATCAAGGCATTGCGGATTTTATCGTAACACTTTATAATACCAGTTAGGTGTTAAAGAATTGTAGGTATCAAAATTAAAGGTTGCAGGAAAATTAAAATTATATCGAATGACAGTGCTTGTTATGACATTCTTTTTAGTGTTGGTGGCACTGATCTCGACATTAGTGATCCGTTCAAATATAGAGAAGATCACGGAGGTCTGGTCTCCGGCATTGGAAGATCTGCAGGAATTAGAAACAATGACTGCAAAATATAGAATCAAACAGTATCAACATCTGGTAGAATCAGATGATGCTGTTATGACCTCTTGTGAAGAAGAAATTCAGAAGCTGGAGAGTCAGATCCAGGATACCGATGCGAATCTGGAGGCAATCATGTCTGCAGACAGAGATGCTCAAGAAGGACAGGACGATTACGAAGTAGCAAACGCTGCATGGGAAGAATACAGGGCTGCTTCGGATGAAATCCTGAAGTTGAGCCGTGAAGGTAAACAGCAGGAAGCAGCGAAACTGATGATCGGAGAGGTGTATGAAGAGTATAAGGCATTTGCTGAGAAATTAACTACATTACGTGACAAGTTCCAGGTAGAATTAGACCGGGCAAAGACCATGGCCAATGTATGCACCATCATCATATTTGTCGTGATCGTGGCAGCAGGTCTTGCGATTGCTGTAGTGACAACACTGATCGGAAGGATCATTACCAATTCCATTACAGAGCCGGTAGAACAGATAGAGGCAGCAGTTGCCAGCCTGCGCAAGGGCGAACTGTCCAACGTAGAAATGCTTACCTATGAGTCTGAGGATGAGCTGGGTGGTACCATCAGGAATCTGAAAGAAGCCATGGGTATTCTGGCAGATTATGTCAGCGAGATCTCTGTGGAGGTAAAGGCAATCGCACAGGGTGACTTGACCAGAAATGGTGATGACATTACGGATTTCCTGGGCGATTTCTCGGAATTGAAGACATCACTGCTGTATATCCTGAAGCGGTTTAACAGTACCCTGACTGAGATCAGAAATCTGGCAGAACAGGTATCATCGAATGCATCAGAGGTGGAAAATGCATCAAAATCCCTGGCGGATGGTGCAACAGAGCAGGCAGGAGTCATCGAGGAATTGAATGCCACCATTGACACTGTCGTGGATCTGGCTGCAGATACAGCGAAGGAAACGCAGAGCGCATCGGCACGTGTAAAAACCTCTGCAAACAAAGCGAACGAAGAAAAAGAAAAGATGAACGAGCTGCTGACGGAGATGGAGCACATTACAGAAATCTCCAAGGAGATCGGTAATATTATCACAGATATCGAGGATATTGCATCCCAGACCAACCTGTTATCCCTGAATGCTTCCATTGAAGCTGCCAGAGCAGGAGAAGCAGGAAGAGGCTTTGCGGTGGTTGCGGATCAGATCGGCAAGCTGGCAGCAGACAGTGCGAAGTCGGCTGTGAATACAAGAGATCTGATCGATAAGACCTTAGTGGAAATCGAAAAGGGCAATACGATCACAAGAACAACAGCAGACGCATTCAATCAGATCATTGCAGATATGGAGTCCTTTGCAGAGATTGCACAGAGCACCATGGAGAAAGCCAACTCCCAGGCAGAGTCCTTGGAGCAGATCGGCAAGGGAATTGAACAGCTGTCAGGCGTAGTACAGGGCAATGCAGCATCCTCCGAAGAGAATACTGCGATCAGTGTTAATCTGGCAGAGGGAGCAGCCAAGATGCAAGACCGTGTGAAGATCTTTAAGCTATTCTAGTATAACAGTTTTAAATAAACTACCCCATATCACTTGCCTATTTTCCCGATAGCACAGGCTAAAAATCCTCAGCGTAGCCCGCTACGCCTACGTTTTTTATCCTGCACTCTCAGAAAAATATTCTACGTGAATGGTGTAGTTATTTAGAAACCGTTATCCTAGAAAAATGGCAGGAATAGAGTGAAGCTGTCGGAAGGAAGGTTCTTGTTGTGATTAATGATATATTTAAAGTGTTTGGAGAACAGACAGCAGAAATCTTATTTCAGATCATTACAGAATGTATGGATGATTACCTGTATATATTTGATCTGCAGAATAATATCTTTGAGATTTCACAGTCAGCTGTGAAACGGTTTAATATGTCGAAAAATGTTCTGACAGATGCTGCAAATGAAGTTATGAAGGTAGTATATGAGGAAGACCGCAGGATGCTTGCAAAGCATCTTGCGGATATATGCGAAGGAAGAGAAAATGTACATAATCTTCATTACAGGTGGCTTGATAAAGAAGGTATGCCGGTCTGGATTAACTGCCGTGGTATCGTGATCATTGATCAGCAGGGAAAGGCAGAGTATCTGGTCGGGTGTCTGAATGAGACCGGCAACAGGAAAAGAGCCGATAATGTCACAGGACTGCTTGGCGGTCCGGAATTCCTTGCTTACCTGCGTGCACAAAAAGAACCCATTACCAAGGGATTTTTTATGCATATAGGAATTGATGATTTTGGAGCGATCAATAGCTCCAGGGGAGCTGATTATGGTAATTATATCCTGAAAAGCGTAGCCGACTGTATGAAGGAATGCCTTTCAGACAAGCAGAGAATTTACCATCTGGTAGCGGATCAGTATGTGATCGTGGATCTGGAAGCTTCCTCCGCAGAAGACGCTGTGGCACTGAAAGAAAAGATTACAGATAAACTTCATAATTTCATAATAGCCGAAAATTATGAAGCTATATTTTCTATTTCTATTGGTGTTATAGATGCAGCAACATTTTGTGAGGGAACCGAAGAATGCCGCAAAAAGTTTGAATTTGCCTTGAAACAGGCAAAAGGCATGGGTAAAAACGGATTCTATGTTTTTGACCAGGATGACTATGAGGCCTTTTTGCAAAAAGGAAGAATTGTAGCAGCACTTCGTAATGCTATTGTAAACAATTATGAAGGCTTTGAAGTCAATTATCAGCCGATCGTGGATTGCCAGACGGAACAGATCATTGGAGCAGAGGCACTGATGCGTTTTTCCATGATAACGGAAGAAGGACGGGAGTTTGTTTCACCGATGGAGTTTATCCCATTATTGGAAGAGACCGGATTGATCATTCCCGCCGGAAGATATATTTTGAACGAAGCTGCAGTAATGTGCTGTGAAATGCAGAAATATATTCCTGACTTCCGGATGAATGTAAATGTATCCTATGTTCAGATCCTGCAAGGCAATGTGGAGCGGGATATTCTGGATGCAATTCAAAAATATTCATTACAGCCGGAATGCTTATGTGTTGAAATGACAGAAAGCGGATTTATGGATATGACACCTTCGTTCTGTAAATTCCGTAAAACTCTGGACAAGAACAGGATCCCCTTCGTGATCGATGATTTTGGAACAGGATATTCGAATCTTCATTGTATCCGTGATATGAATCCGAGTTATGTGAAAATGGACAGGGATTTTACGGCCAAGGCGATGAACAGTGCCAGGGATTATGAATTATATAAAAATATCATTCCCATGGTACATAGTATTAACGTCAGGATATGCGCAGAAGGCATCGAGGAAAGAGAATGGCTTCTGAAAATGAAAGCAATGAAGGTGGATTATCTGCAGGGATATTATTTTGGAAGACCATGTGGAAAGAAACAGTTTCTGCAACAATATGCCAGAGGCATCAACGTTAAATAAAGAGAGTAAGGCAGACTCAGCTATGTGGGGCTGCCTTATTTTATGGTCTTATCAGAAGGATGAGTTCCTAACGGCTTGTCTGAGTCTCTCCAGGTCATCTGCATCAGGGTGAGACAATGCACAGTCAAAATTCTGGATCAATACATCAAGATTTGCCGGATGATCAGGAGCTTCCTTCATTTTCAAGTAGCGTTCCCGGACAGACTGCGGCATTCTGCCCTGACACATATACTCTCCGAAGATAACATTGCTTGCATCAACGAACTGCTTAACCTGATTCAGGATTTTCCGGAAATAGATATCACTGCCACCAAAGCCTGCAGTTCCAAACAGAAAAATCTGTTTATTCTTTAACTGCGATAATAGCTGTAAGGTCTTGGTATCTGCATTTCCCTTATCGGTCCAAAATCCGATATAGAGCAGTTCGGAGGAAGGGATCACGGTGTCGGACACACCGAAATACTCACATTCATCCTGAGGTAATGCCTCGTGGATCGCATCAGCCAGCACCTTGGTATTACCTGTTAAGCTGCTATAAATGATGGAATATTTTTTATTCTTCATATCATGTTGTCTCCTTTCATAGGATCATGAAATTATCATATCGCATTCCTATTTTAGTTCGGAAAGCATGATTTGTCGAATGAATTTTCCATAAACATTTTACGGGGGCTGCCCCGGTATCATTTAATGAGGTAGAAAAGTTGACAGAAGAGAAATATACGATCCGAAAGTATAAAAGAATTTTATTTTATGTAGTGATATGTGTGCTGCTTGCGGCATTCCTTTGGGGACAATATATTTACCCAAGTGAAAGGGAACCGGTCACGGAGGAAAGCATTACTTATACCGGAACCTTTTACCGGGTGTTGGCAGACGGAACCAAAGAGGAAATCCCGGTTCCGGGCAGATGTGATGTGCCTGCCGGAGAGCCTCTGGTCATCCGGTCAGTGCTCCCACAGGATTATCATGAAAATACGATCGCCATCAGGTCCTCTCTGGAGAATGTGCGCATTTACATCGGTGGGGAACTGAGGGCGGTGTATGATACGGAGAATACCAGACCTTTTGGGAAAAATTCTGCCAGCCGGTATGTGTTCTGCGAGACATCAGGCGAGGATGCGGGAAAGGAAGTGCGGATCGAACTGCAGTCCTTTACCGACAAGTATTCCGGTGTCGTCAACACGGTATATTGTGGGGATAAATCAGATATCTGGGCATATATGTTCCACTGCTATTTTATGGTAACTCTGATCGCCTGCGCCATGCTGTTTGCCGGACTGGTCGTGCTGATCATCAGTCTGGTGCTTGATATTATATATAAGACGAGATTTGATCTGGAGTACCTGGGATGGTGCATGCTCCTGGGAGCAGTGTGGATGCTGGGAGAATCGAAGCTGCGCCAGCTGTTTGTTTCCAATGCTTCTATTCTGTCGAATATGTGCTTCTTCGTTGTGATGCTCTGCCCGGTTCCGATCATGTTCTATATTGACAGTGTGCAGCAGGGAAGGTACCGGAAGGTCTATCATGTGGCAGAGTGTATCACCTATGTGAATTTTGTACTATGCACGGCCTTACAGGTACTGAATATCGCAGATTTTATCTCGACAATGTTTTTGTCCCACATGGTGATCGCAGGAACCTTCCTGACGGTATTTATCACCATTTGCAGGGATCTTATTCAGGGAACAGCGAAGCATTACAAGCTGCCGCTGATCGGGCTGGTGGCTGCCATGATCGCAGTTATGCTGGAGGTGACAGCAGTGTACCGTGTTGTGTCTCTGTCCGGAATCTTTATCGCAACCGGACTGGTGGTCCTGCTGGTCGTTACTCTGATCCAGACGATGGACCGCATCCGCGAGCTGGAGCTGGCCAGACAGAGAGAGGCCAGGGAAAGCCTGGATTATCTGACTGGTCTTCCCATGCGTCATAAGGGTGAAAAGCTGATCCTTGAGAAAATGCAGGAGCATGATGGCTGTCTGGGATTTGTCGATATGGATAATCTGAAGAAGATCAACGATGTCTATGGACATAAGGCAGGGGACCGTGCTCTCAGGCTGGTAGGAGCAATGCTCACAGAGTGCATGGAGAACGCAGTGGTCTGCCGGCTGGGAGGAGATGAATTCCTGTTCTATCTGCCGGCGGCATCAGAAGCAGAGATGAGCATGCGGATAAGAAAGCTGTTTGACAGCTTTGGTGCGGCAAAAAATGTCACGGCGGAGACTTCACCGGCATCCTTGTCCTGCGGTCTGTGCATGTGCAGACAGGGAGGAAACTTTGAAGAATATTATATAAAAGCGGATAAAGCGTTGTATTATGTCAAACAGAACGGTAAAAACAGTTACCGGTTTTATGAGGAGCTGGAGGAACAGCAGCCGGATGCACAGGCCAGAAAAAATGATCTGGAGGTAATCGCCGGAGCATTGCTGGAGAGCGGAAGCTATACAGGAGCATTAGATCTTGACTATCGTGAGTTCGCCAGACTGTATCAATATGTAAGCAGCCTGGGAGAACGATACCGGCACCGCTGTTATCTGGTGCTGGTCACCATGGATGCAAAATCAGACCAGACGATGTACATTGATCATATCGATAAAGCAATGGAGTGCATGGAGAAAGCAATCCGGCAAAATATCCGGAAGAACGATATATGCACCCGATACAGCTCTCTCCAGCACCTGATCATACTGGTGGAAGCAGAAGAATCGTATATCCCGGATATTTTACAGCGGATATTCATGAATTATTATGATGCCTACGGCAGGAATGATTTTCTTCCCCGGTATGAGTACAGGAAGATGACACAGGCATCAGATGGAATCCCGGGAAAAACAGAAGATGAAGATTAAAAAGCATGCTGTAAGCTCCATGACGGGTGCTTACATGGAATCATATGAAATCATATCAAAAAACCCAGGCACATCAGCTCAGCTGATGTGCCTGTTTTATGTGCATACGATTGAATTTTTTTATTAAAAAGTTTACAAAATTTTACGATAATGTTCAAAAATATACAATTTATCAAAAGTGATGTAGACAAACAATAAAAAAGTGGGTAATATGTATATATAATAAGCTCGACAGGCAAAAAGTATGTACAATATGCTACATATTTAAAGCAAGAAATATAAAATAAGGAGGAATGTTGCCGATGAAACAGTTCAGCTATATCATTAAGGATGAGATCGGTCTGCATGCACGTCCTGCGGGACTGCTCGCCAAGGAAGCGAAAAAGTATCAGAGCACAGTGACAATTTCCTGCAATGGGAAATCAGCTGCAGCGAGCAAGCTGATGGCGATCATGGGAATGGGCGTGAAGCACGGAGACAATGTGGAAGTCACGATAGAAGGAGCGGATGAAGATACCGCAGCAGCAGAGCTTCAGAAGTTTTTCCGTGAGAACCTCTAGGAGAAGACCTGTACGACAGAGTTTGGAAGGTAGAAAATGGAAAAATATATTGGAAAATCCGTATATAAGGGAACAGCGATCGGACCTGTCAGTGTTCTGAAGAAAAAGGACAGTCTCGTTAAGAGGATCCATATCGACAACACAGAGGAAGAACTGAAACGGCTGGATGCGGCTAAGGAACGTACGATGACGCAGTTGGGACAGTTATACGAGAAGGCTTTGCAGGAGGTCGGAGAAGTCAATGCAGCCATTTTCGAGGTGCATCAGATGATGCTCGAGGATGACGATTATCAGGATGCCATTCACAGCATGATTCAGAACGAAGAAGTGAATGCAGAGTATGCGGTGGCAGTGACCGGTGATAATTTTGCAGAGATGTTCGCCAACATGGATGATGAATATATGCAGGCCCGCTCTGCGGATGTCAGGGATATCTCCAACCGGCTCGTCCGTAATCTGTCCGGGGAGGAGCAGATTGACTGGAGTACCATGGAGCCGTCGATCATTGTGGCAGATGATCTGACACCCAGTGAGACGGTACAGATGGATAAGAGTAAGATCCTGGCCTTTGTCACAGTGCATGGCTCAACGAATTCCCATACTGCGATCCTGGCACGTATGATGAATATTCCGGCACTGATAGGGGTACCATTGGAACTGGAGAAAATCCATAACGGAACCCGTGCTATTGTGGATGGCAGGGAAGCGGTATTTTACCTGGATCCGGAGGAAGAGCAGCTCCGGCAGGCAGAAGCAGCACAGCAGACAGAGCAGAGACAGAGAAGCCTGCTGGCAGATTACAAGGGACGGGAATCCGTGACAAAGAGCGGACGCAAGGTCAATGTATATGCCAATATCGGCAGCGTATCGGATGTGGCATATGTACTGGAGAATGATGCGGAGGGTATCGGCCTGTTCCGCAGTGAATTCTTATATCTCGGAAGGGATTCTCTTCCGGATGAGACAGAACAGTTCAATGCTTACCGTCAGGTGCTGCAGATGATGGCAGGGAAAAAGGTCATCATCCGTACCCTTGATATCGGTGCGGACAAAAATGTAGATTACCTCGGACTGGGCAAGGAAGATAATCCGGCCATGGGATACCGCGCGATCCGGATCTGTCTGGAGCAGCCGGAGATCTTTAAGACCCAGCTGAGAGCACTTCTCAGGGCGGCAAAATACGGAACACTGGCCATTATGTATCCGATGATCATTTCCGTGGAGGAAGTGCTGGATATTCAGAAAATCGTAGCTGAGGTGGCTAAGGAGCTGGAGGAAGAAAAGCTTCCTTACGCAATTCCGGAACAGGGAATTATGATCGAGACTCCTGCAGCTGTCATGATGAGTGAAGAGCTGGCGGAGCATGTTGATTTCTTCAGTATTGGCACGAATGATCTGACACAGTATACGCTGGCTATCGACAGGCAGAACAACAGACTGGACAGATTCTATAATCCACATCATGAGGCAGTCCTGCGTATGATACAGATGACTGTTGATGGAGCACATAAGCATGGCAAATGGGTCGGCATCTGTGGAGAACTGGGAGCGGATACGACACTGACCACACGATTTGTGCAGATGGGAATTGATGAACTCAGTGTGGCACCGTCCATGGTGCTGAATGTCCGTAGTAAAATATGCGAAATGGAGTGAGAGATTCATGAGAATATACAAAGCAAAAGATTATGCAGATATGAGCAGAAAGGCTGCAAATATCGTATCGGCACAGGTTATCATGAAACCGAACTGTGTTCTCGGACTGGCTACGGGATCTACTCCCATCGGCCTGTATAAACAGCTGGTGGAATGGTTCCGCAAGGGAGATCTGGACTTTTCTGAGGTTATGACGGTGAACCTGGATGAATATAAAGGTCTGAGCCGGGAAAACGAGCAGAGTTATTATTATTTTATGCACCAGAATCTGTTTGACCATGTGAATATCCCGGTAGAAAATACACATCTGCCAAACGGAATGGAGCCGGATTCGGAGAAAGAATGCCGTAGATATACGGAACTGATCCAGTCGCTGGGCGGTGTGGATCTGCAGCTGTTGGGAATCGGACATAACGGGCACATCGGTTTCAACGAACCGGGAGAGAGTTTTGACAAGCAGGTACATTGCGTGAACCTGACAGAGTCTACGATCGAAGCCAACAAGAGATTCTTCGCATCGGCGGAGGATGTCCCGAAGCAGGCATATACCATGGGGATCAAGACCATTATGCAGGCGAAGAAAATATTGATCGTAGCCAGCGGCGAAGACAAGGCGGAGATCGTACAGAAAGCTTTCTTCGGCCCCATTACACCGCAGGTGCCGGCATCGGTATTACAGCTTCATAATGATGTGACACTGGTGGCAGACGAAGCAGCGCTCAGTAAGCTTTCTGAATAAGAAAGGGGAAGCTGATAGGTCATGAGAATCAGAAATGCAAATATATATACAGAGGAGCATCGGTTTGTCAGAGGGGATGCAGCCGTGGAGAACGGCAGGTTCGTAAGCTGTACCGGGGATCCGGCAGGTGAGGAAGCTGTTGTGGATGCGGAAGGCATGTATCTGATACCGGGACTGGTGGATATTCATTTCCATGGTTGTAAGGGCGCGGATATGTGTGACGGTACGAAGGAAGCACTGGATGTCATCACATCATATGAAGCCTCCGTCGGTGTGACAAGTGTCTGCCCGGCTACCATGACGATCCCTAAGGATGAACTGCTGGAGGTCATGAAAAATGCCGGCAGCTATGAGTATTCCGGTGGATCCCACCTGGTGGGCATCAATATGGAAGGACCCTTTATCAGTCCGGCGAAAAAGGGTGCTCAGGCGGCGGAAAATATCATGCACTGCGATTATGAATATTTCAGTCAGCTGCAGAAAGCGGCGAACGGGCTGATCAAGCTGGTAGATATCGCACCGGAGGAGCCGGGAGCGATGGAATTTATCGACAGAGCTAAAGGAGAAGTGGTCATTTCACTGGCGCATACAGCTTCCGACTATGATACAGCAAGGGAAGCCATTGAACATGGAGCATCGCATGCGACACATTTGTATAATGCAATGCCGCCGCTGAACCACAGGGAGCCCGGCGTGATCGGAGCAGTGAGAGATTCAGAGAAATGTCATCCGGAGCTGATCTGTGATGGTGTACACATTCATCCGTCAGTGATCCGTGCAACGTTTGCGATGTTTGGCGCTGACCGCATGATCCTGATCAGTGATAGTATGCGTGCAACGGGACTGGAGGATGGTGAATATACTCTGGGAGGACAGCCGGTTACCGTCAGAGGCAATCTGGCTACCCTGCATGACGGCACGATCGCCGGATCGGCGACGAATCTGATGGATTGTATGCGATTTGTAGTAAAAACAGTCGGTCTGCCGTTAGAGACGGCAGTGATGTGTGCCACGGAGAATCCGGCGAAGGAGATCGGCATTTTCAATGAAGTGGGCAGTATATCCGTTGGTAAGAGGGCAGATTTCGTACTCCTGGATCAGGAACTGAACATTGCAGCGGTATATATCGACGGAAAGGAGTTCACATGTTAGATTTTTTGAAAGGTAAGCGAAAAGGGAATTGTATCGGATCTCCCTGTAAGGGGAAGGCAGTTGCTCTTACGGAGGTACCGGATCCTACATTTTCCGAGAAGATATTGGGAGACGGATTTGCAGTGATCCCCTCTGAAGGAAAAATATATGCTCCCGCAGACGGAGAGGTGACCGTGGTATTTGATACGCTCCATGCGATTACCATGACAACGGATCAGGGAGCGGAGCTTCTGATCCACATCGGACTGGACACCGTGACGCTCAAGGGGGCCCCCTTCACGGCACATGTTGCTGCCGGAGATCATGTCAAAAAGGGCGATCTTCTGCTGGATGCGGATCTGGAGAAGATTCAGGAAGCCGGACTGCATATCATCACTCCGGTCCTGGTCTGCAATACCGATGAATATAACAAGATCAGTATTCTGAAGGAGGGAGAGGTATCTCCCGGCGAGGACGTGCTCCAGATCTCTTAAGAGCGGTACGTCCGTATCAACTAACGAAACTGACCGGAGCTGTTCCGGTTGAGTATAATGTAAAGGAGGAGAAATGTATGAAGTTTCTTCAAAAACTGGGTAAAGCGTTAATGCTTCCCGTAGCGGTTCTGCCGATCTGCGGTATCCTCATGGGTATTGGTTACAGGTTGTGCCCGGCAACAATGCAGGGTGGTGAGATCTCGGGCATGGCAAATCTGATCGGTCTGTTCCTCGTAAAAGCAGGTGGTGCTTTGATCGACAACATGGCGATCCTGTTTGCAATCGGTGTAGGTGTCGGTATGTCAGAGAAAAATGACGGTACCGGAGCCATCGCAGCTCTGGCTTCCTGGCTGATGCTCACAACACTTCTGTCTACCGGATTTGTTACGACCATTATGCCCTCCATCGCTGAGGATGCTACCAAGACACTGGCATTCGATAAGATTGCGAATCCCTTTATCGGTATTATTGCCGGTATTATCGGTTCCATGTGCTACAACAAGTTCAAGGATACCAAGCTTCCCGACTGGCTGTCCTTCTTCAGTGGTAAGCGCTGTGTAGCTATCGTAGCAGGTGTGGTATCTATTCTGGCATCTGTTGTACTGCTGTTCGTATGGCCTTTACTGTTCGGCGGTCTGGTAGCTCTCGGTGAAGCCATTGTAGGTCTGGATGTAGTCGGTGCCGGCATTTATGCTTTCCTGAACCGTCTGCTGATCCCTACCGGATTACATCACGCACTGAACAACGTATTCTGGTTCGATACCATCGGACTTGGAGATCTGAAGCACTTCTGGGCAGGTGAGACAAGCGCTGATGTATCCTGGAGCCTTGGAATGTATATGTCCGGCTTCTTCCCTTGTATGATGTTCGGTATCCCCGGTGCAGCTCTGGCAATGGTAAAATGTGCAAAGCCCGCCAAGAAAAAGGCAGCGATCGGTCTGGTAGCTTCCGCAGCAATCTGTTCCTTCATCTGCGGCGTTACCGAGCCCTTTGAGTTTGCATTCATGTTCTTAGCTCCCGGACTGTATGTGATCTATGCAGCACTGTACGGCATCTTCACCATGATCACTGTTGCTCTTGGCTTCCGTGCAGGCTTCAGCTTCTCCGCAGGTGCGATGGATCTGTTTTTCTCATCCTCCCTGCCTGCAGCAGCCAGAATCTGGCTGATCATCCCTCTGGGTATCGCAGCATTTGTTGTATTCTACTTCGTATTCCTCTTCGCTATCAAGAAATGGGATCTGAAGACCCCCGGTAGAGAAGATGATGATGTAGAAGCAGAGAAGAAGATCGAGCTGGCAAATGATGATTTCGCAGCAATCGCAGCAACCATTCTGGAAGGCTGCGGCGGCAAGGACAACATTGCAAGCATTGACAACTGCATCACAAGACTGAGACTGGAAGTAAAAGACATTACCGCAGTGGATGATAAGGTGATTAAATCTGCAGGCGTAGCCGGTGTCATGAAACCCGGTAAGACCTCTGTTCAGGTAATCATCGGACCTAAGGTTCAGTTCGTAGCAGATGCATTTTCCAAGCTTTGCGAATAATAAAGCACTGATAAAACTGAATATATGACCGGAAGAAAGACCTGCTTGGGAAGACCACGCGGGTCTTTCTTATATATGATGTCGGGGTCAAAAGCCCCCGACTTTGATGCCTACGGATTGTTCCGTGCTATGCACTCTCACAATCCTACCCTCTATTCGCATATCGTGGGATTATCATCCCACTTTTATGCTCATATCGGGGCGGGTCCTAAGGTCTTTCACCCACTTATGAGCAAGCTCATGTGGGCTTAGACCTTTTGACCCTGGCATCATATATATTTAATAATTACTTTATTGACATTTACTTTGGAAATGATAAAATCATGACGGAGAAAATCAGTGGGCCTGATGCCTGCGGAATGTATTGTAATGTAATGGAGAGAAAAGTCATGAAAAAATCAAAAGGAAAGAAGGGAAACGGGGGATTTTCATTAGTAGAGCTGATCATTGTAATAGCTATCATGGCAGTGCTGGTGGGAGTACTGGCACCGCAGTATCTGTCTTATATACATAAGGCAAAGGTGGCGGCAGATCAGGCGAATCTGAAGAATTATTATACGGAGATTCAGCTGGATTATGCTTCTACAGGAGTGTATAATCCGCAGGTGCCGCTGGTGGATAATATTGGAGAAGGCGGTTATGAACTCAGAGAGATTCACTTTTTAAGTGGGCAGACTGTGAAGCTGAAGGCAGGATACTATGCTGTGACAGAAAACACCAGGGGTCAGGGAGGTTACAATATATGCTATTATTGTGATCTGTGCACAGCTGCTGATGCGGATGAACAGACAAAGCAAAAGCATCTGGATACTTGTGTCATTACATTTCTGTGATGGCGGCTGATAGGAATATGTTATTTTTCCAGACATAACCCAATATTATCAGAAATGCAGCAGATGTATCCATGTTTCGCGGCGTAGGTGGCTGCTTGTCTGCGGATGGCAGGAACCGTTGCGTATTCCAGAGTATAAGCGGTACAGCCGTGTGACATAGCAAAATCTAAATAATCAGTATAGTATTCACGTGTACTTTTATCGTTTATGGTATAGGTATCATTTGAAAAATCGTACGCAGTAAAAACGTTCTCCTGGTTTACCCCATCGATGAGAACGTTTTTTTCAGCTGTAAGATATTTTTTTACAAAACAGTCCCCACCGTTGATCATGATCTTTCTGCCTGTATGGTTCATATAGTCCAGAATTGTAAGGATTCCGTCATAGATGGATTCCTGCGGATAGTTATAGTATACATCCGTGTTATCGACAAAAAAGCCGTCCACACCCTTCTGTACCAGGGCGTCTACTCTGGAAGCTGTACATGCCTGCCATTCCGGAGCTGAGACATCGATCCATTTTTCCTCCGGCCAATTCTCATAGGCACCCAGAGTATATTTCTCAAAGTCTGTATCATAGGACCGGAAGCTCTCGATCGATCCGATATTGATATAGGAGTAGATTTCATGGATACCATTTTCTCTTAAACGGGCAATGTCATTTTGGGAAAAATATTCCGCATCTATGACAAGCAGATCAATGTCAGAAAGTTTTTCTGTGATCTCAGGATCTTCGCCGATCAGGACAATGTATTTTTCTGCACCATCGGAGGTGCTGGCGGAGCAGGCACTGAGCAGGGCTGTAGATAATATCAGAATGAGAACATATATTATTTTTATGAATAGCTTCGTTTTCCTCAATTAACGGTACCTCCTTTTTCGCTTGATCTGCTTCAATATTTGTATCCAGATAATTATACTATAGATGGCTCTACATTTCATGTATTTCTGTTAACTATTCAGAGCCATACAAAATACTGCATTCAGGCAGATAATGTTGAAAAAAATATCTGTAAAAATATTAAAAAGGGCGAAAAATATTGAAAAATGTGGTATAATTTTTTATGCAAATATAAGATGATACCGGGACAAAAAGCCACCGGATTTGATGCGTTCAGCGGTTAAGACAACCGGGAAAGTAGGAAGTTATATGAAGATTCAGGATTTTTGTGACATGGACAAATTTGAGCAAATCATGAAGAACTGGGCAAGCAGTACAGGACTGGCAACCGTGGCTGTGGATGCAGACGGAAAATACATCAGTGACTGTTATAATTTTACGGAGTTCTGTATTGATCTGACGAGAGGAAGCGTAGAGGGGAAAAAGCGCTGCGAGCAGTGTGACAGAGAAGGCCATGGTGTGTATCCCTGCCATGCGGGACTTGTGGATTTCGGTATTCCGATCACACTGGAGGATGGAACCGTGCTGGGCAGTATTATCGGAGGACAGGTGCTGCCGGAGAATCCGGATGAGGAGAAGTTCCGTCAGACAGCAAGGGAACTTGGCATTGATGAGGATAAATATATCAAGGCCTTGAAAAAGGTAAATGTGAAGACTAAGGAGCAGATCGACGCATCGGCAAATCTGCTGGGAGATGTGATCAACATGTTCGTAAGAGCCAGCTACGTCAACAGGAAAAACGAGAATCTGGTAGGTGAGCTAAAGGGTGGCATTACGAAAGCTGCGGAACAGATCGAGGAAGCAACGGACAAGACCAAGGAAATCGATGGCTACAGCAAGAGACAGCAGATTCTGGCACTGAATGCTTCGATTGAGGCTGCAAGAGCCGGAGATCAGGGCAAGGGCTTTGCCGTGGTGGCAACGGAAGTACAGAAGTTAGCAAGAGATATGGCGACCTCCAGTGCGGACATTAAGAAGCTGTTGGGAGAGCTGCATGTTACGATCAACCATTTGAATCAATAGTAATTTAGGATAAAGTTTACAGGAAAACCGTTTTTCTGATCCACAAAGGCGCAGAAAGGCGGTTTTTTTGCACATTTTTGCATGTTTCATTTTGGTGTGTATAAAAAAGTCGGAGAAGTTGTCCGATATTCTCAATAGAGGAACCAGGTAAACAAACGGATTTGGCATTTATTTTCAAGGAGGAAATAATTATGGCGGGAATCGGAGCAACCGGCAGCGTAGGTGCGTATGCTGCGCAGAGTGATTACAGCAAGAGTACGAAGACGAAGAAGCCTGAGGTATTCGGAACGCCGGATAAGACAGCCGGCACAACAGGTACGGGAAAGACGTCCGAAACGGCACAGACCAGGGGAAAGACTGAGGATTACGGCAGAACCATCGGTCAGCCGGAGCTGTCGGAGAAGGCTGCGAAATACTATGAGCAGCTGAAGAAGAGGTACGGAAATTATGATTTTATTCTGGTCAGCAGAGATCAGAAGGAGAATGCAAAAGCCAATGCTGCAAAATATGCCAATGGCTATAAGACGGTTGTTCTCATTGATGAGGACAAGATCGAACAGATGGCAACAGACGAGAAATTCCGCAAACAGTATGAGGGAATCCTGAGCGGTGCCGCTGCACAGATACAGCAGTTAAAGACCAGCCTGCAGAGTTCCGGTGCGCAGGTCAAGGGCTTTGGAATGCAGGTAAATGATGGAGGAACACTGTCATTTTTCGCTGTATTGAAGAAATCCAGCGCCGAGCAGAAGGCCCGGATCGAGAAAAAGGCTGAGCAGAAGAAAACAGAGAAAAAGGCTGCGGAGAAGAAGGCTGCTAAGAAAGAAAAGGAAGAACGGCTAAAAGACAAGAAGTCGGATAAGGTAGCAGACAGCAAGGAGGAAGCCGGCACAGAGGATACGGTAACGATCAGTGCTGGTTCCATAGAAGAACTGTTGTCTAAGATAGAAACCTATAATTTCAACACACGGAGTGACAGTGTGCAGACCGCAGGCGAAAGGCAGGTCGGCCAGAACTTTGACTTCAGAGGGTAAGGTGAGGTTGCATGATTTCTATGGGGAAGTCCGGAGGTGTTTACGGGGGCGGCAATACCGGTTTGCCGCAGGCATTTTCCGGAGGAAAGAAGACGCAGAACAATCAGAAGAGTATCTTCGGAGCAAAAAATAAAAGTTCTGTTACCGATATTCGTAGAATGCTGTCCAGAAACAGTCAAAGTACGCAGACGCAGGCAGCGAACAGTTGGGGACAGGATTCCATCGTTACAAGTTCCCTGAGTTACAGTGAATCGCTGCGCAATCAGAGGCAGCAGACGAAGAACACGACGCTGGCGCTGAAGAAATTGAAGTACCAGTTCAAAAATATCTCGTCCAAGATACTGCGGAGCAAGACGTCCCAGGCGGCAAAGCAGGCAGCCGGACAGGCGAGAAGAGAGATCATGCGCCTGAAGCGTCAGAAGCAGAACAGTGACAGTGACAGCGACAGTGAAGAGATCGACGCAGCAATCGCTCATGCACAGGCTATGGAACGTGTGGCGAAGAAGAAAGCAAAACATCTCGAAGAAGAGGAAATGATGAAGGCTGCCGGCGGAATCTGTCAGGGAGACCGGATCAGCGAAGAAGAAACGAAGGATGTGCCAGACGCAGAAGCTGAAAACGCGCGGAATGCAGAAGAGATGTCTGCGGAAGATTCCGCGAATGAAGTGTCCGGGGATTTCTCTGCGTATGAGTATGCCGGGGACAGCTATGATATATCCGATTATGTTGATCTCGGCATAGATGCATTCTATGCGCAGACGGGAGACTTTATGTCGGAAATGAGCGATTTCACTTCGGAGATGATGCAGGAAATGTCCGATAGCTTACGCGACTTGATGGAAGAGATGGGGCTGGATGGATTATCAGATAATGCGGTCTCTGTGAATAGGGAGATGGATCCCGCAGACCTCAAGATGATGAAGATCAAACACCGCAACAAAGAGATGAAAGACATCGTCAAGGCCGATGCGGAGTACCTGAAAGCAGTTTTCAACCACCTGGAGAAAATGAAAGACAACGTGGTCATTCCCACCGGGAATGCAGGAGCGGTTTCCTCCGGCATGACAGGGACTTCATTTTCCGCAGATGCTGTCGGCGTAGGTGTATCGGCGGCGCCTGTGCCGGTGATCAATATTACATTATAGGGTGGACATATAAGAAGAAATTTGACATCCCGGACACTGTGCTTGTGAGACAGACACAGTGTCCGGGATGGTTTTATATAAAAACATTTTTGATTTTCGTGAAAAACCACGTGAAAACATTTTTGATTTTCGTGAAAAACCACGTGAAAACATTTTTGGATTTCGTGAAAAACTATACAAAAACATTTTTGATTTTCGTGATTATTTCCGCCCGTATAGGATTCCCATGCCGGAGATCATCCAGGGAGCAGCGGCATATCCCGGGATAAAATCCAGTTTCTTCTCAAGATTGCCGATGTAGTGAATTTCTGTGATTCCTTCTTTTTTCAATTCTTCGACAAATTCTTCCATGTCACCGTAGAGTGCTTTCTGGGAGAACATGTCCTGAAAGGAGAAGGCACCGCCCTTTTTGACTATGCGCAGAGCTTCTCTGACCACATCCCGTTTATCCTTGGCGGAACGGACTTCGTGGAAGACAAAGTTGCTGACAGTGGCATCGAAGGTCTCATCCGGATCTTCCAGATGGGCGGCATCTCCTTTGTGGAAGGTGATCCGGTCGGCAACACCCTCCGCTTTCGCATTGGCTTCACATTGCTCTTTGGCATAGTTCCACTCGGCACCCCAGTAGTCCATACCGACGAGTTTTGCCTTGGGGAAAGCCTTGGCGCAGCGGATCGTCAGGGCAGCCGCACCACATCCGATGTCGAGCAGAGTGCCTTCGCCGTCCCATTCCAGATGATCTACGAGATGCTGATGGACTTTTGCCATCATGTTGCCTTTGCCGAAGGCAAACAATTCATGACAGATGTGCATGTAAATGCCATAGACCAGGCAAATCGCGGCAAGAATGCCCAGGATCCATGTCGGAATGGCAAGATGCAGCACCGGTCCGGTCACATAGGCGGCAATGCCGAGTACGGCAGCAGCGACATAGCACAGCGCCAACATTTTTTCAGGTACCCAGTTTCCGTAGTTCACGTTTTTGTTCATAACTAATCCTCCTACTTGTTTTCTGAATATAACAAAAGTTATATTTGTTATTTTTTATAAAAGAAAATGCCCACCGCATTAACGGTGAGCATCCTTCTCGCTCTTAAAATATGCAATTAAACCCTGCGTTCCGGCATCGGCGTGAATACCGATGGCTTTCGTCAGGAACAGGCGGTGTTCCATATCATAATCTCCTTTGATCAATTCCAGAAATCCGTGTAACCTCATGGATGTCAGAATCCGTAGTAATTCTTTATCGGGCACATAGCCTAGTTGTTTTTCATAATAGCCCTGAAAGGCCGTGAACATATTGTTGAAGACGACATCCCGGAAGGATTCGTATTTGCTGCCGGAGCATTTCTCCAGTACCAGTTCACATTCCTGCCTGTGCGCACAGATATATTCCATGATCTCACGTTCATTCTGCTCTGCGGTCTCAGGATGTTCCTGTTCTCTTTTGGTAATTTCATACATCATTTTCTGATATTCGGCAATCAGGGGATCCAGAATTGCCCCCAGCAGTGCCTCTTTATTTTCAAAAGAGAAATAAAAAGCCCCGGTAGTAACTCCGGCCCGTTTGCAGATATCCCGGAGGTTCGCCCCGGCGTAGCCTTTTTCCAGAAATTCTTCCCTGCCGCAGCGGATTAAGTTTTCTTCCGTGATTTTCTTACGATCTGTCTCCATAACAATTGTTATATTAGCATAGACTAACTCGAGGGTCAAGAAAAAATCTACAGATAAAATATTTTTGATTTCCGCAAAAATCTCTACAAAAATGTTTTGGTTTATCGTTATTTTAAGATATAATAAAAATAGTAGCAGGAAAACTAAGATAGTGATATATAGCGGGGAAATGAATATGGACAAAGACCCATTTAAAGAATATCTGAGAGAATCCGAACCGAATAAAGCAACAAAAGGGTATGTGTGGAGCACGGCGGTTGGACTTCAGGCAGTAGATGGTCTGAAACCCTCGCAATATCTGATTGACACTGCAATTCAAAATATTGAAGGTAAGATCACGCTAAAAGAGGCACAGAGTCTTATAGAAAGCTATTACAATGAGAGACCTGTCCGTGTATCAGATAATGAACGCACGGAAGAAGCAGATAAAGTTTCCAGCCGTATTGCGGAGCTCCTTTCCGAAACGGCGTTTTCCTTTTCACCGAATGAGTATATAGCTATTCATCGTAAGCTTTTTCGTGGAATATATAAGCATGCCGGAAAAATAAGAGATTATAATATTACGAAGAAAGAATGGGTGCTTGATGGCGCAACGGTCGTTTATGGGAGTGCTTCAGAACTGCGTGCTACATTGGAATATGATTTTTCGCAGGAAAAGGATTTTAGTTATAAAGGACTTTCGATAGAAGAGAGCATTCATCATCTGGCTTTGTTTGTATCAAGGCTATGGCAAATTCACATTTTTGGTGAGGGAAACACAAGAACCACAGCGGTTTTTTTCATAAAATATTTGAGAACACTTGGTTTTTTTGCAACAAATGACATTTTTGCGGAAAATGCATGGTATTTCAGAAATGCACTTGTCAGGGCCAATTATACGAATTTACAAAAAGGAATTCATGAGACAACGGAATATTTGGAACTCTTCCTCAGAAATATGCTTTTAAATGAACACAACGAGCTGCACAATCGAAATATGCATATCAGTGGACTTTTAAAGGATACAAAAGTGGACATTGGAACTTCAAAAGTGGACATTGGAACTTCAAAAGTGGACATTGGAACTCAAAAAATGGACATTGAAACATCAAAAGTGGACATTGAAACAAGATTGGCTGAAAAAACGCTGAATTTTTCAACAAAAACAATTATGCATATCCGTGTATTATATGAAAAATTCGGAGATTGTCAGTTTTTTGGCAGAGGAGAGGTTATGGAATTGCTTGGGCTGAAAAGTTCAGGCGCTTCTAAAATAATATCCAATATGGTACAGGCTGATGTAATCGAACCGGTATCCGGGCATGGAAAAGGAAAATACAAATTCAAAGAGTTATAGAGTATATTGGATTTAAAGGCATCGGAACATCCGGTGCCTTTTTTTAAAATACAGGAACCTTTTTACCGTCCGGCGACTCATATAGTATGAAGCCGGCGAAGAGAAGGAGGTGTTACTTTGTCAGTTATGACAAAAGAGGAATTTGTGCGGGAAGTGCGGGGCTATACCCTGCATATGTACCGACTGGCATATTCTATTCTGAATAATAGTACGGATGCGGAGGACGCTGTCAGTGAAGCGGTGCTGCATGCCTATGAAAAATTAAGGACACTGCGGGATCCGGGCAGCTTTAAAAACTGGATCTTACAGATCACGGCAAATGAAGCGAAAAAGATTTATCGGCAAAATAAGCGGACCGGTGCGGTGGCATGGGAAGAGAATCTGTCCCCGGCATTTTATGACGAACACCATGAACTGTGGGATGCTGTCATGCAGCTGGATGGCGGATACCGGGATGTGATCGTACTGTTTTACTATGAACAGTGCACAATCCCGGAGATCAGCAGGATATTGGAATGCAGGCAGGGAACCGTAAAATCGAGATTGTACCGGGCGAAGGAGCAGTTAAGGGAGAGGCTTATATGAGAGATGATTTTATAGACAGAAAAATAAGAAAAATGGCGGAGGCGGAACGGATGGCAGTGCCGGAGTCTCTGGATGCGAAAGTGGAAAATATTTTGGACGGACTGGAAACAGAGAAGAAGGACAGCAAAAACACGGATGGAAAGAGAGTGAATCAAACGGTACGCCATTATGGCTTTAGACGAATCGTGATCCCGGCAGCAGCCTGTCTGCTTCTGGCCTCCGTTACCGTGACGGCATCGGGATTGTACCGGGCGCGGATGGAGAGCATGAATCATGAAAAACTGGAAACATATTTTTCCGGGTTGCAGGAGGCAGATGTTGCAGCGGATAGCTACAGCAGACCGCTTACGGACGGCGAAAAAAACAGGCTGGAAGAACTGAGGCAGGCCTATCTGGAGGAAGGATATTTTCCGAAAAAGGAACTTGTCATGCTTGATAGTCCTGAAAAATACAAAAAGGGCGTGGCTTTCTATGCAGCGCGGAGTATATTTTTCCTGCCGGAAGAGGAAATGACGGATGAGGAACTGTTGGAGCTGATCGATTTCCGGGAAAAGAGAGATTATAGTCTGGCGAAAATCACAGAAGAGATCGAGGCGGGCGACTATGAATATGTGAAGACGGAAGATAGTGCGGTATCGGAAGAGATGTCACAGACAGAAGACAGTGTGGGACTGGGAGAAATGTCACAGACGGGCAGATCACAGCAGGAACAGGGCACAGGTGCGGCAAGTGTAGTTCTTGGGGCAGACACTGCAGCACAGGAATGGCAGATTGCCTATGCGGGAGAACTCAGTATCCGGTGTGCTGTGGCGGCAGAACAGGGGCTGTATGTCGGTGGGTTCACCATGGAAGGGAAAGCACGGGTGGAATATCTGGCTTATGGCAGCGGGACCCCGGAAAAGTTTTATGATGATTTCGATGAGGACGGCGAGGTGTATAGCCTGTGCATCGCACCGGACGGAAGTGTCTATGCGGCATTGCGCGGACTGGCATCTCCGGGAGCGGAACATGGCCGGCTGCCTGTGATCTACCATATCAGTCCGGAGGGAACGCTTCTGGACTGCTTTGCGGCCGGAGACCGGGAGTGGAATATTGTAGATAGTATGGCAACGGATGCACAGGGCAGGCTGTATACACGAATGAGAATGCAGGAGGATGGCGGCTATGTGCGGATCTACACGGCAGAGGGAGACCTCATCGGAACGATGGCGGATGATGGTGTGTATGCTGTGCAAGGTGCCGGAGCCCTGGGACAGGGAAAGGACGGAAAAGTCTATGCAGCAGCACTGGCAACGGAGAATGTGACAGCAGAGGATGACCCTGTGACATTAGTGTCAGTAGACCCGGAGAGGTTGTGTTTTCTACCGGTGCAGGGGGATGCAACGGAGAATGCGAAGGCTGTTCAAAGCACAGGGACGATCTACCCGTGGAAAATGGTGGCAGCAGGTGTGAGTGAGACGGCAGATTTTATCCTATGGGGATACAACGGCGTGGACACCTATCGTCTGGGTGTGACGGAATTCACCAGAGTGCAGGAGAACTGGGAGATGCCCTGCGGTACGGAAGGTACATGTGCGGTCCTCGTACCGGACGGTCGCATTCTCTATATCGGCGCATCCGACGGCTTCCAGGGAACGACGGCGGACGGCGTGGAGATCAGCGGAAAAGATCCTGCGAAGACAGTGCTCTATTATGAGCCACTCGTAAAATAGAGTGACAATAAACTGGCGACACCGGGAAGCCGATGCCGCCAGTTTTATAGTTCCAGACTGTTAAGTTTCCATCTGCTCAATTGTGCATTTACAGTGGTTATGTTATAAAAAGACCAGAAATAACAGAAAGCGGTCGCTTGGGTGAAAAAAGTAGATTCAGGGGTGAAATTTTGTTATGCTGTTTGTAACAAACGGAGTATAAAAGTCGTCAATATAGATAGAAGGGAAACAAAGGAGGGGCTTATGAAGAAGATTAACGTAAAAGCAACCATTTTTCTCAGTGCAATCGTATTGGTGGTAGTGGTACTTCTGCTGAATCTCATCGAATTCCGCAAAACGGTGGATTTCACGGTGCCGGGGATTCAGATGCCGAAGGAGAATGCCTACGGGAAGCAGGAAGAGGTACAGGTGAGCGTTAACGGAACTTATTATTATCGAGTACTGCCCTGGATCCACGGCAGCACTTTCCATGGGCAGATATCTTTCGTTGGAGAGGGAGAGGAACCGCAGAATTATTTCTTTACCTATGGAGCAAGCAGAGGATTTCTGAAGGAGGGAAGAGGGGCTGGCTGGATCGGAACCCCGGATGCCCAGACTACCGTAGCGATTTATCAGGCGGTACAGAATGTGGAAAAAGGGATGATATCCGTAGAGAATCCCGCCAGCTACGTTTTATATCCGGCGGCAACACCGGAAGGAGCCTATGTCATAGCGGATGTATGGTATCCCGGAATGCTGGAAAACAGTGCAAAGACCGCGTCCTGTGCGAACTTTTTGCCGGAGGAGTGCCCGCAGAAGATCGGTTGCAGCTTCTGCACGGAGGATTACGATTACGTGGAAGATGCTGCTGCCGTAGAGCAGCTGTGGCAGGAATTTATACATCTTTCCGGAAAAGTGACGTCAGATCCGATCCCGCCGGAAGAGATGGTGGAAGGTGTGGGATATTTTCAGTTTGTCTATGCAGACGGTGAGACAAGGACCTTTCGCTACGCGTCGGAAGAACAGGGATTATGGATAGGTGAGGACGAACGCTGCCTGGTGGACGGCCAGGCTTTCTATGACTGGCAGGAGCGTCTGATGGAAGCGGTGCAGAAGTAAGCACGGGAAAGAGAGGGGCGGAAATCTTCTCCATTCGCAGCAGATCCCACATCGGACAGGGGTATGCGAAGCAGTATGGTGAGGAACTGCGGCAGTATTGGGAAGCAACCAATGAGGTTTTTGTGTGGATCAGTGAACAGTATCAGAAACCGTTATATGTTACTTCGGATGTGACCATAGGGGATGGAAAGACAGTGATCTCTTTCCGGGGTACCGGCACTTCCATGACTACCGGGGAGACAGAGGAAATCCATAGAGACTGCGTGCTGGATTTTGAAATGCATGCGGAGGTATTGCGCTCGGAAGAAGAGCCGGAGCTGACAGTAAGTGACTGAAATCCGGAAGAAGAGGGGCAACAGAATCAGATTTCTTACTTGACAGATGGGTCGGTAGAATGTAGACTATAATTACAAAGAGTCTATAAAACATCGACTATGCCTTGCCGGGGGGCAGGACAGGAGGGGCTTATGGGTGAGAATATCTACAGAATATTTGACGGTGTATGGAACTTAAGTCTGGTGGGAGGATACTGTGTGCTGCTGGTGATCCTCGCCAGATTTTTGTTGCAAAAAGCACCAAAATGGTGTTCCTATCTGTTATGGGGAATCGTGTTTGTGCGGTTGTGCTGCCCGATACTACCGGAGACAGGAATCAGCCTGATTCCGGACAAATTGCTGTCTGTGGGGACAGAGATGACGTCCGGGCAGCAGACAGTCGGTCCGGGCAGTCATGGTTATGCAGAGGCCAACGATACGAAGGATATCGGAGATGTCCTGCGGCGGGAGTACGATGCAGAGGAAGTACCGGACAGCCAGACGGCAGAAAAAACGATGGCTGGTGGAAATGACAATACTGTCATGAATGCTGACGGCACGCAGGACTTTTCCCTGGGAACTGCGAGAACAGAAAGTGGAGCTACGGTTGCAGGGGTGGCAGCCAGTGGAACAGATACAGTGATTTCGGGAACATCTGCCGGAACGGGTACTGACGCCCGCGCATGGACATACCCAGTGTGGTTCCGTGTATTATCCATGGTATGGTTGGCAGGAATGCTTGGATTCCTGGGATATCATGCTTATTCTTATCTGCGCATGCGTCATCGGATTCGTAGATCTGACAATGGTGTCAGACAGTTGGAACCTGGGATCTGCGAGATCGACGGTGGGCATCTGTCCTTCGTCATGGGGCTGATCCATCCGGTAATCTATCTGTCTTCGGGCTTAGATCCTGAGAGCAGAAAAGTCGTTCTGTGTCATGAACGGGTGCACTTACAGCGCAGGGACTATCTGTTTAAGCCTGCGGCGTTGGTGATCTGCTGCGTCCACTGGTTCAATCCGCTGGTGTGGCTGGCATTTTATCTGATGAACATGGACTGCGAGATGTCCTGTGATGAAAAAGTGGTGAAGCTCCTCGGGGAGGAGAGCAAGAAAATCTATTCCTATACCCTGCTGGAAGAGGCTTCCGGCGGCGAATGGAAACGCTATCGTGGCGGTTCCATCTGCGCACTGCTCTCTTTCGGAGAAGACCATGTGAAAAATCGTATCCGCCACGTGCTGGACTACCGCAAGCCGCCGTTCTGGATGCTGGTTGGTGCAGCAGCGGTGCTTGTGATATTGGTGGTATGCCTGTGCAGCAACCCGGGTGGCGGAACGGATGCAGTGGATGTTGCAAATGCGGATAGCGGTGCAGAGACAGAGGCAGATGCGGCGCAGGCAACCGGCGGGGCAGATGCAACCGAGGAAGCTGCAACAGGGGAGTTTGCGACGGATGAAGTGGACTATGAGGCTGCCAAAACGGAATGGCTGACGGTATTTGAGCAGGGTATCCACAGCAGGGAAGAGTTCAGTGCCCTGTTTGATGTGGCTGCCTTGGAGGATACCCGGTCTTTTGCCGGACAGGATGGAATCCAATATCTCGGCTACAATGGTGCCGCGGCGCGGAAACTGCATCAGCGGATTTTAGACGGAGATGCCGCTGCCCATGAGACCTACAAGGATCCGGTGAAGGCTGCGGAAGCTCTGCTGAATCTACAGGGTGGCAGCGGGGAAATGACGGAACTGCTCTATGAAGCCGGGAGGCAGTATTTATTTTTCCAAAAGGATTCCACAAGACCCGGCGAAGGCTCTGTGGCAAACGTACATTATATTTTCGCTGATGGATCCGGTATCGATATTCCCATGGTATTTGCGGAGGAGAGCAGTCAGATCTGGATGCTCTCCCTGGGAGACATCGACAGTAAAGGCCGGCATTCTACCGGTCCTCTGGACGGAGAAAATCAGGCCAGAGTGGTCTATGCGGAATACGGACCCAGGGATGAAGATTGGGCTACCGTGGCAGAACTGTCGAAAAAATGGGTGTATGTAAAGGTATCCCCCGGATCTTTTGCGGATGTTGCTGCTACTTATCAGGTCTCCAGTTACGGTATTTATGCGGCCACCGGGGACGACGCCGGACTAAATTGTATGGTTCCGGGATATATAGCGCCGGGATGTGCGGCAGAGGGACGTTCCACGGTTTACCAGAATGTGGGAAATTACTATACGTCTGACAGTTATAGACAGGAGATGGCTTATCTGAAGCAACAGGATAGTGTCCGATTGTACTATTTTGCAGCTTCTGATTATCAGGATGGAGATCTGGACATCTGGATCGACACGATCCGGGAATATGATACTTCGGGACAGACCGGAGAAAACGGGGTCACGGACTGGAAACTGCCGTCGGAGGCGCAGGATTTCTCCGCAGACATGCTTACTGCGGAAGACGGTTATTGGATCCTGAGTCAGAGCAACGGAACCGCCCAGATGAAACTTCCGCTTCTGTCCAACCAACCGGTCTGGAATGGGAAGGTGGCGGCAGATCTGACGACAGAGGAAGCGGATGCTTATGCAGCAGCACAGAGACGGGATATTATGACGAATGTGGGAGTCGTATTCGATCTGTCTGAGCGAGCGGAGCAGGAGACTTATGCCCTGTTGGATCTGGACGGAGACGGAACCGCAGAGAAACTTCTGCTGCGTTCGAGAATGGCACAGGCAGTAAACGAAGTGGATCATTCGCCGCTGGATCAATATATATTTGCGGTGAATACCATGCGAGGCGAGACGCGGACGGCACAGAATCTGGGAAACAGCATTTACGCCTTCACTCCTGATGGCAGACAGATATTACTGGCACTGATGCGTAGGGACGAGTTCGGACAGTGCGAGAGTTTCCTGTTCAGCTATGAGAACGGGGAATTACAGGAGGTAGGAAGCTTCGCACAGGATATCCGGGAGATCTGGGTGGAAAACGGCCAGATCATCACCACCCAAAGCTATGATTATATTCTGCAGAGAGAGAATCTGCGGATCATATACCGCATTGGAAGTGACGGAAGACTGGCGGAGATCCCCACAGACCGCTATGATCTGCCGGAGCAGGCGGTCCTGCACGGACTCAATAAGGATCTGGAAGTCTGCCGGACTCCGGATGCCGGCAGCGAACGCTTTACCATCAACGCAGATCACGGAGTCTATTTCCTTTATCTGGATGCCGGCAGACAGTGGCTCTGCGTGGAGACCGAGAATGGTGTCACCGGGTGGCTTAAGCTGGCGGATTACACGGCGGAAGAAGCGTGGGCCACTTTCAATGATCTGATACCGAATGGGGGATGAGAACAATTTATACTGGATACACTTGAAAAAAATGAAAAAAGTTTCCGGTATAAGAGAAACTTTTACTTTTGTAGGGAAAAAATAGACATTGACAAATATGGTTTACAGGATGTAACATTAAAGTGTTACAACTTGTAAACCGTTTTGCATAATAAGACTTAACGGATGCCACAGAGGGCAGAAAGTGAGGAATTGTAATGTCGGAATATACCATGGGAGCTGTGGAGATGCGTTTTGCGGAAATCATCTGGGAGCATGAGCCGGTCGCTTCGGGGGAACTGGTGAAATTATGTGAAAAGGAATTGAACTGGAAGAAATCTACGACCTATACGGTCCTGCGGCGCCTCTGTCAGAAGGGGATTTTTACCAGTGAGAACGGGACTGTCACCTCACTGATGTCGAGGCAGATGTTTCAGGCGAGACAGAGTGAGGTGATCATCGAGGAGTCCTTTGCGGGATCCCTGCCTGCTTTTGTGGCGGCGTTTACCTCCCGGAAAAAGCTGTCTACGAAAGAGATCAAAGAACTGAAGAAGATCATAGAAAATAACGGGGGAGAAAAGGAATGACAGGGATGGCAATGATGCAGATACTGATCAGAATGAGCATTCAGGGAAGCATCATCGTAGGAATCGTATGGATCCTCAGAATGGTATTTAGAGGACTGCGGATTTCCTACCGCTACTGTGTGCTATTGTGGGGAATCGTTTTTTTCTATCTTATATTTCCCTGGAAGATCGAGAATGAGCACGGATTCTGGCGGGCACAGCCGGAGTCGATGGTAGTGGCGGTGAGCGCGGATGGACCGACAGTGGTGACGGGACTTGGGACGGGCATTGTGTTGGGGCAAAGTGCTGTGCCGGAGCAAAATGTTACACCTGGACAGAGTACCTTGCCGGAACAGATGAACGGAACAGATGCGACGACCGTGCAGGGTACGAATTTCGAAGCGGGATCGAACGAGCTCCCTGTGACGGCTGCACAGTCCAACGGCACAGCAGTCATGCCTTTCCTATCGGCCGCCTTTACACAGGTGATATTTGCAGTCAGATACCTGTGGCTGGCAGGAATCCCTTGTTTTCTCGCGTATTTTATCTTTTCTTATGTAAGAATGAAGCACCGTCTGGCAGAATGCCTTCCCGGGGAGGAGGGAGTCCGTTACGTGGACGGCATCCGCACACCGATGGTATTCGGGATTCTGCGGCCGCAGATCTATCTGCCGATGGAGATGAAGCCGGAATTTTATGACTGTGTATTGCAGCATGAGCGGATCCATCTGCACCGCCGGGACTATCTGTGGAAAATACTGACCTATCTGATCAGTATTGTGCATTGGATGAATCCGGTGGTCTGGCTGGCATATTATCTGCTGTGCTGTGATATAGAAAAAGCCTGTGATGAAGCAGTGACGGAACATCTGGAGCCGGAGGACCGACAGGAATATGCCGCCGTACTGCTATCCATGGCAACCGATACGACCGCACGCAGGATATTTGCAGCACCGGTGTGTTTTGATGAAGGTGACATCCGGGGCAGGATCCGGCATATTTTAAAATGCCGTAAGACCGCAGGGAAGCTTGCGGCGCTGGCAGTGGAACTGTGTATCATTGCAGCACTGGTACTGCTCACACAGAAAAGTGCGGTTTCTTCTCAGAAAACAGAGGAAGACTTCACAGAAATGGTGACAACGGAAGAAACAGGACAAGTACAGGAACAGAATCTGCCAACAATTTACATACAGCAGGAAGAGGAACTGCAAGCTCCCAGTCCTTTTCGTATTGAAAACTATTATATCACTGAGCGGGTCACTGCCTATAATCATTATTATATTGATAATGATGGTATTCTCTGGGGGAACGGTTATAATGAGAATGGTCAGTTGGGAACAGGCAGTTACGAGACGGATTTTGACAAGGGGCAGTTTGATGATGTGAGGATTGCAGATCATGTGGTTTCCGTAGATGCCGATTGGAATAATAATTTCTGCATTTATCTGACGGAGGATGGAAACCTCTACGGACTGGGATTAAATATGGCAGGACTTTTGTTGGGAAAAGACACTGTGAAGCAGGTATATAGCGACATGGATAACGACAGGGTATGTACCCCCACACTGTTAATGAAAAATGTCAGATATGCCAGAGCCGGCAGGGAAGCCATTATCGTACTCAAGGAAGATGGAGCCGTATATTGGTGGGGACAGCTTCGGACGACAAGCAGCACGACCGTTGGGGGATATGATGAATACTGGTCAGTAACAGAGAATCCGTTGAATCTGGTAAAAATGATGTATCTGGAACCACATAAAGTTCTGGATCATTGTATCTATGTGGACATCAATGCGTGGAATGGAGCGGCAATCACGGAAGACGGAGAATTATATCTTTGGGGATTAAATATCTTTGGACAGTGCGGCGTTTCTAAGAGTGAGAATGTTCATGACTTTGTCAGAGAACCCCAAAAGGTACTGGATAAGGTCAGTATGGTATGGCTGGGTGGAATTCGGCACAGCGATGATGCCCGCACCTTTGATGCAGATATCTCTGCTATTCGATATGGATATAATAATTTTGCCTTATTGGAAGATGGTATGTTGTTGGGAGCAGGAGACAAACTTGGCAAGGACTCTGTGACCACAGTGATGGAGGGGGATCTGGATGAGGCAGGATCGCACCGCTGCTCCTTCTCCTTTGTGCCGGTGAAGGCAGTGGTCTATTCCCTGGAGTATAATCGAGAGGTCCTGTCAAGGATGCAATGGGGAATGCAAAGGGAAGAAGTACGGGCATTGTGTACCGATGCCGGATTGCAATGCGATGTCGCCAGTGAGAATGCAAGTCTCTATATAGAGAACAGCAAATACTATTGTTATTTTGATGAAAATGGTGGATTAGACAGGATACAGATTCAGGCCGGCAGCAGCCGGGATGGGAGATTCCTTGTCGATAAGACAACGCTGGAGGAATTACAGCGAAACATCGCGGATGCCGATGACACATTGACGCAGGTGAAGTCTGTTGAGGAAGATTCCTGGGAACGTTGGCAGTATGAGGACATGCAGGAGCAGATTCGATATTACTTTACCGTATATGAAGGTATTGTTACTGTTATAGAAGAGGAACAGATGATCAATGAAGAAGCTACGAAGTAGCGGTTTCGCGAATGGGGTTCTGAATAGTTACGAGAATTTTAAGCAGTAAGGGAGATTATCATGAAAAAACAATACAGATTAGCAACATTTGCACTGTCCGCCTGCCTGTTAATGGCATGTGGCGCCCGGGAGACCAATGCACCGGAGAACAACGAAGCGGAGAAACAAACCGAAAATATTTCCAATATAGACACTAAAATAGATGAGACAGAGACCTCCGGAGCTCTCACGGAGTCCGAATCCCGGGAAACACCCATTGCACCGAAAGAAATCGCGATAGATTTCACCGTAGTATCGGAATTTCACCCGGAAGGAACTGCGGTGCAGCCCTATTCCCTGGAAATCCTTTCCGAGACGTATAACAATATTACTTTTGCGGATGAATGGTACAATGCATCGGAAGACGTTTCCCTTCCCATGATCGGAGAAAATTGGGACTGCTTCTATGATGAGAATTACACTTACCAGTGGGACGATGGAAAACTCAGCATTTTTGATGGCGAGAACTGCCTGTATGTACTGGAATATCCGACAGACAAATGGTACGTCAATGGTAATAACGCCTGCCTTGAGAACGGGATCTTCTATGGGGCATCGGTGATGAACGGCTATGCCCAGCCGGACACCTGCTTTATGTTTGCATACGATCTGGAAAATGAGAAACTGCTGTGGCGAAGTGCAGACCAGACCTACAACAGCATGAACTTTCTCGTGAAAGGGGACGTGATCTTCTGCGGCTATGGCTTTACCGCAGAGGACGATTATCTCTATCAGCTGGATAAAAACACCGGAGAAGTGATCGACCGCCTGCCCCTGAAAAAGATGCCGGACCTTATGGCAGAGAAGGATGACCGGTTGTATGTGCACACCTATAGTTACGATTATGTGATCGAGGTATTTTAAATTGAAAATATCAAAATAATTGATATCAGTCGACTATCTTATCATTAAATATTGTATGTGTATTAAAAATATACTATTTTAAAAATGTAACATAAATAGAGTTACATTTTTAAAAATGGTGATTATATGAAGAGCTTTTTAGAAAAAACATTGTGTCAAAATGTGATGATAGATGAAACTGAATATTTGAATGAGAAGCTGCCCCTGACCTTTCGTGGAAGATACACTTTTTATAAGGTTGAAACAAACGGTTCACCCTGGATAGCAATTCAACCCAAGGCAGATGTTGGCTTGGCAGCGCTTAGAAAGGATTGGATTAAAATTGAAAAGGCAGCAGGTCTTAATTGTGCCATTTTTTTTGATTCTACATCATTTTATATTAAAGAAAAATTATTGGAAGAGGGAATTCCCTTTGTACTGAAAGATAAGCAGGTGTACTTGCCTTTTATCGGATATTTGCTGTCCAATGAGAATGAAAGGAAAATTTCTCCGGTTCATTTGATTTCATTTTTAACACAAAAAGTTATATTGGTTGCAATATATGAAAAATGGGAAAATGTTACTGCATCAAAAGCTGCAATAAGATTAGGCGTTACGAAAATGTCTGCAAACAGGTGCTTTGATGAAATTGAGTATCTGAATGTGGATATTTTGGGTATGAAGGGTAAATCCAGGGTGATAACTGTTCCGGCGGATATTCAGAAACTGTGGAATGATGTACGGGTCATATTGAGAAACCCTGTGATTGCAAGGTATGAGCTAAAAGAGGATATTCAATTGGAAAAAAAGGCAGGAATCACTGCACTATGTGAGTACTCATTACTTTCGGATAATGAATATCCGACTTATGCAATTACCAAAAAAGAAATAACAGAATCCAGAATTAGAAAAATGAAGCAGGTGCATTCCGGGGAAGAAATAGGATGCGTTGTTCTGGAACTGGGATACTTTATTGATTTTAAGAATAAGAAACTGGAAGAGTTTGGAGAAAAATTTTGGAGTTTTGTTCAAGATGGAAAGTACAGAAATAAGGCAACCAATGGAGAAAAACCGCAGTTTTATAGATTTGATAAGCCAAAGGATGAATCTTTTCCTAAAATGCTTGAATTATTTTGCAGAAATGATTTTGAATTACGAGAGATGACCGGAATGTTTGATTTTGTTCAAGGCGAAAGCATACCTTGATTTGAGACAGAGGAAAGAAAGCGGTGAAACAGTAGATTCCAATGATATCAAAAAGCATAAAAAAGATATTCTTAGAATTGTAACAGAACTTATGCTGGAGAACACAGCAAATCTTCCTGCAACAGTGAAATTGGAGATAGACACTTTCATAAAATTGTTGGAGCAAGAGCCGTTCGATGAGAATTCCTTGAAAAATTATGGGATTGAAAATCAAGAGGTTGTTGCAGCACTTAGAAGAGTATTTGAATAAAAATAACGGAGAGGTGATCGACCGCTTGCTTCTGAAAAAAGATGCCGGATTTCATGGCAGAGAAGGATGATCGATTGTGTAAAAGGCTTTTGAAAAATCTTGTGGGAGGAGGATTCAGAAAAAGTATGTACAAAGCAAAGATGAGGTGTGTGGCATTATTAATAATTATGTTAAGCATGGTAAGCTGTGGGCAGAATAGACCGGAACAGAATGATACAGAACAGAATACTTCAGAAGTTACCGAGGAGATGACACCTAATACCATAACGACTACAGCTGTATCAAATGAAGAGACTGAACCGGTTGATTTATTGGAAGATTTCAGTTTGGAAAATTTAAAAGGGAAAACCGATCCGGAAGTAATCAGACAGGAATTATCCGTCCTTCCGTTAAATATAGATGAACTCAAAGATTATCCGGTGTATGTCTTGGATTGGCAGTCAAGGGAATGTAGCGGAGCAGAATTGCTGGACGAATTTTACGAGCAGACATCAGAGAATCAACCGGCGCAATTAGTGATTGTACACCATTTAGTGAGTGAGGAATTAGTTACAGCGAGTCAACTATGGAGTTTAAGTTATATAGAATTTGATGGAACGGATTATTTCATGTTTGAAAACGATTCGGAAGACGGCACCTGGAAAGATGATTGCAGCGAGATGTATTTCCATTCCCTGAACATAATTAGAAGGCAGCCGGAACAAAGTGAAATTGAACTAATAATGATAGTATTTACGGATCAGGAAGATGTCTCCGATGAAAAGGCGGAACAGTATGTGGAACTGTTATATGACGGGAAGAGACCGGAGAACGTAGAGGTGCGTCCTTTCCTGAATTTACGGAAGACAAGTTAAGTTATACAGTGGGAAGTTGTGGCAGCAGTGCTTGTTTTTTTACCTGTTGGAAAAAAATGATATTGCGACAACGTGCGAGGGGGATTACGAATGAAAACTTTTAAAACAATAGCATCATTGCTGGTAGGTACAGTATCATCTTTGCTGTTAATGGGATGCGGAGAAATAGACACCGGGACGGAAACATCTGCGTGGGAGAAAGAGACTGCTACAATTGTGCCGGAAGAACCTAAAACGGAGATTATACTTGGAGATATCGGGAGAGCGTCGACATTACAGGAAGCAGTAGCTGATTTTAATAGTAAAAATGACGGAATAACAATCACAATACATGATTATTACGAAGAAAATATAAACGACGGAATTAGTCGTTTGTATGATGATATTTTGACAGGAAAAGGACCTGATATCATTAGTTTTTCGACAGATGAAATGGACGTGGAAGTGCTTAGAGAAAAGGGTGCGATAGAGAATCTTATTCCTTATCTGGAGAAAAGTGATGTGATTGGGGAAGAGGACATCGTTGATTCTGCGTATCATGTTTTGACAGCGGATGGCGGCTTGTATATGTTGCCAACGAATTTTGCGTTATATACATTGATAACAAAAGAAAAATGGTGCAGTAACAAAGAAAATTTTACCTTCGAGGAAGCCTTGCGGGCCGTTCGGGAATGTGAAGAGGATCCTATGATTTCACGGGATTTATTTTTACAGGAAGGGGCAATCTGCGGAGGATATTCCGGGGAAACGGAAGATAACAGATTGGAACAATATATAAAAATTGCAGAACAATTACCGCAACAGGCGATGTTTCAAACGAATGACCTTTTGATGCGGGAAGGAAAAATTCCATTCAATCTTGAGTGCATAGGTGACATGCAACAATATTTATATAAAAAATCCGTATGGGGTGAGGATGCAGTCTATACAGGATTTCCGGGAGCAGAGGGAAAGGGAAGAATATTTATTTTTGACAACTGTTTCGCCATTAACAGTCAAAGCACGCACAAAGAAGAAGCATGGAAGTTTGTGGAAAGCTATTTTACTGAGGAAGGACAGAAAACGATTGCTCCCAATTGGAATTTCTCAATATTGCAAGATGTGCTGGATCAACAGCTTAGTGATAGCAGAAAGCAGGAATATTATCAGACATCGGATGGAAAAAGAGAGAAACTTCCTATTCTGACATACGAAATTGGCAGTACCTATGAAAATGTTTATGCGGCACAAGATGAGGATATACAGGATGTAAGGGAGATGATAAATAATACGAAGGTAATGCAACGCAGTGACCTTCCTTTCATAGGGATTACGCAGGAAGAGACGTTGTATTATTTTAATGGAGAAAAAAGTATAGAAGAAACAGCAGCGGCTATAAGGAATAAAATTGATGAAATACCGAATGCAACAAAGGCACAGACAGATATGGATGCCGTTATCAATATAGGGGATTTTTCGGTTTCCTTATATGAAGGTGAGCAGGAAATATTGGGGAAGCTGGATAAGATGGGGCTGTTGTATGAAAAGGTTGAGGATTCGGATAACAAAAAATATAATTATTATTATAACGTAGGTGATGGGGAAGTTCAATTTATACAAGTTTATTTTCTTGAAAAAGAGTGTGTCAGAATAAGAATCAGCAGTAATGAAACATTTGCACATACCTCGAGAGGCATATATTCCGGAAATACTTATTCTCAAATGGTCGAACAATATGGAGATTCTTATGAAAAACATACTTATATGGGCAAAGAGAGATATACCATTTATCGTTATGCTTTAGGAGAATGTTTCCATGAATTCGGCATACCGGGGGAAGCGACCGGTGAAATCTATAATGTTGATGTTTATGTTTCCGGTCAGATGCCTATCTATGATTATGGAGAAGAGATTGTAGAGGATTAGAAATTTTTTGAAAATATGTAAGGCGATGAGACGGAGTATATGGAATGGCTGAATGCAAACGAAGGTAATGTTGAAGAACTGGAGATTCCATATTTTTCATTTACAGAAGAAAATAGAAGATAATAGGAGATAAACAAAAAGATGACAAAAAAGCAGAAAGTAGTATTTGCAGTTGTGGCAGCAGTGCTTGTGCTGGGGATGATTATGTCTTACATATTTTTGATGAAAAATCAGCATATAGACAGTACACCTGAAGAAAAAAAGATGCCTGCCATGAGTGATACAGAAGACTATGAAGTACGTGAAAGTGATGAAAGCATTCAAAGCAGCGAAACAGAAGAAGATTATTATATGACATCTACAGGGGTAACAGCAGAGGAAGTGGAGCAATTTGCTGAAGAGATTAAGAATGATATTTTAAAGCATGATTGGGATGCACTATCTGAGAAGCTTTCATATCCTATTGCAATAAATGGTACTACGGTTAATAATCGTGAAGATTTTTTAAAACTCGATATTGATGGAAAGCTGAATCAGGAATTTGTAGAGGCTGTTCGTGCTGAAACATGCCGAAAAATGTTTTGCAATTGGCAAGGGGTGATGATGGGGGATGCCGGACAAATCTGGTTTGGAAATGTTGATAATGGAACAGGAACTTGGGAACTATCAATTATCGGAATTAATAATATGCTCGAGACAGAATCGGAAGATCTGAATGCGGAAGAAACGATAGAGCCAGATCCGGAAATAGCAGATGGCAGTGTGGACGAATTATCCATGGATGAGATCAAGGAATTGCTTTTTGGTGAGTGGAAAGTTACAAAATTGCTTGGCTTTACACACGTACAAAACGATTATACGAATTATCCGGAAGGACATGATATCATAGGCAATCATATTGTGATAAATGAAGATGTATTTTCCAGTGAAGGGCTTGAAAAATATGAACGTTATCAATGCGAGATTTTAGAACCTTCTTATGAGGTATCTCCTATAAAAGAACGTAATTTAATCTATTATGTAAAGGAAGCTATAAAAGACGATCCGGAACTCTATGATTGGATTCTGAATTATGATGAATTTCAGAATCTGGAAATAAGAGGCACGAGAGATGGAATAAAACGACAGCCTCCGGCAGTGGACATAATGATTTCCGGTAATACACAGTTTGTTATTCTTACGATGGATTGTGCTTTTTACCTGTTGGAAAAAGAATGATATTGCGATGATAATTGGGGGAGGAACAAAAAATGACCAAAAAGCAGAAAGTAGTATTTGCAGTTGTGGCAGCAGTGCTTGCAGTTGTGGCAGCAGTGATTGTGCTGGGGACAGTTTTGTCTTACGTATGCTATCATTTTATTTATGGGACAAGAATCACTTCCCGGGAGGGAGAAGCATACCACAAATTAGAGGGAACGGGAGTATACAGTCCGTTAGCGGTGTTCCCTTCCGCAGATATGGATACCGTTTCACAAGATTTTTATTATCAGACCCGTGATGAAATCTTTGCAGCAACCTGCCAGATCTATTTGGAAAATCAATATACCAGGGAACAGTATGAGGCAGAAACAGAACGTCTGCGTAATTTGGAATTTTCTTATCAGGATCAGACGAATATGCTCTATCAGGATGAAAAAAATTATTGCAGCGTTGCATATGTGGCAATGGCAAATTGGACCGACCGATATGAATATGCCATCACGTTAGACGACAGTAATACCATTATTTATGTCTATTTACAGAACATGGATGCAAAGGACATACATATGCAGGCTGATTACCTTCCGAAATATTTTCAGGATAATAATGCCGGAAAGCATCAGGATACAGACCCTATGACCTCGGATTACAGAAGTTTCTATGCGTTCCGGATAGGAGATCATTATATAGACTGTATGGACTTGGCAGATCAGATTGAAATCGCCGATACCGAGCCGGAGACTGAGGGAGAGGATGTAACATAGGAAGTTGAATCTAATTAATTTCTACAAAATAATGGGGAGTAGCTAACAGATTGCTGTGCGTAATATTTGACAGTATGTTATTCGTTATAGGATAACGGAGTAATAGGCATACTATATAATATCTCTGTCGGATCCGTGACAGAGATATTTTTCAATAGTGTAAATAAAATTTGACAGAGTAGATATAAATGTTTAATAATATTTACATAAGGAGATGGGATTATGCCGAAAAAAACAATAGTGTTGTTGCCTGAAACAGAAAAAATACTTGAGCAAATGGGACTACAGATAAAGTATGCAAGGCTGCGCAGAAAATTGACGTCGGAATTGGTTGCGGAAAGAGCAGGAATCAGCAGAGCTACTTTAGTATCCATAGAAAAAGGCTCACCTTCTGTGGCAATGGGGTGCTATGCGGCTGTGCTTCATGCATTGAATTATATGGATAAGGATTTACTGCTTGTTGCTAAAGATGATGAATTGGGACGGAAATTACAGGATCTTGATTTGCCTGTAAGAAAGCGCGCACCCAGGAGGGGATAGGGAGTGGATAAAGAAAAAAAGATTTTTGTTTTTGCTGATTTTCAGCCTTATCACGAAGAAATTATAGGTACAATCTATGTTTCGCAGACGAGAGGAAAGGAATTTTACTCTTTTGAGTATGATCAGAAATGGCTGGAAAAGGGAAATATGATATTAGATCCCGATTTACAGATGTATAAGGGAAGGCAATATATTCACGATGATAAGAAGATATTCGGAGTATTTGCCGATTCCTGCCCTGATAGATGGGGACAGCGTCTGATGAAACGCAGAGAGGAATTGCGTGCCAAAAATGCAGGTGAAAAACCTAGAAAGCTTTTAGACAGTGATTATCTTCTGGGAGTGTATGATGAAGCAAGAATGGGCGGATTGCGTTTTAAAACGGAGTTGGAAGGTGAATTCTTGTCCAATGACAGGGAATTTGCAACACCACCGTGGACGTCATTAAGAGAACTCGAACAGGCATCGATTGCGTTTGAAAATGATGAAAAGGGGCTGAATGAGAAATGGTTAAAGCAATTACTTGCTCCCGGATCTTCTTTGGGAGGGGCGAGACCCAAAGCCTCTGTGCTGGCGACGGATGGCTCACTTTGGATTGCCAAATTTCCGTCTAAACATGATGATTTTAATTCCGGGGCATGGGAAATGGTAGTACATGAACTGGCTGTTATGTGTGGACTTAATGTTCCGGAGGCAAAAGCTGAAAAATTTTCCAGATTGGGAACGACATTTCTTGTAAAGCGATTTGACAGAATAGAAAGCCGAAGAATTCACTTTTCTTCAGCAATGACTATGCTTGGTAAAAAGGATGGTGCAAACGCAGCGGACGGAAGTAGTTATCTTGAAATAGTTTCTTTTCTGAAAGCAAACGGAGCAACACCTAAAAAAGATATACAGGAATTGTGGAAGCGTATTGTGTTTAGCATGGCAGTGTCCAATACAGACGATCATTTTAGAAATCATGGATTTATTCTGGAGGAGAAAGGGTGGGTACTTTCTCCGATGTATGATGTGAATCCGGATATTTATGGAGAATTTTTATCACTGAATGTGGACGAAGATAATTCTGCGATAGATTTTGATTTGGCAATAGAGGCAGCGCCATACTATGAGATATCAACAGAACAGGCGAAGAAAAATGTCACAGCCATTAGAAAAACGGTAGCAGATAATTGGCGGTCACTTGCCGGAAAATATGGAATCAGCCGTGGGGAAATCGAAAGAATGTGTCCGGCATTTCAGGGGGATGTATAGATATGTAAACGTCAAGGCTGTTGCGAAATAATTAAGAAACCATGCTGTTAAGTTTATTTGGAGAAAGCTGCACCAGCCTGGTGCAGAAATAGATTACAATCGGCAATGGAAGATCAGCACATTATGAAATGATTAAATAAACGCACGATAAACGCACGCGTGCGTTTATCGTGCTATATAAGATAGCCTTTTGCAATTAATTAAGTGAAACAGTGTTTAGCTTTTTTGAAAATTCTTTCACCGGTTCAGCCACCACACCCCCAGATTCAGATACCCCGCGAACGCGACCCACACCAGATAAGGCAGCATCAGCCATGCGGCAGGCTTCGAGATGCGGTAAAAAGCAACGGTAGTGGCGAGGATCAGGATCCACAGAGCGACCAGCCACAAAAAGGCGAAAAGATACCATCCCAGGTTGAAGAACCAGATGGACCAGAAAAAATTAAAGATAAGCTGTACAGCATACAGGGTGAGGGCTTTCGTGTCCTCGCCTTTTTGCATGACAACGAGGTAAGAGGCGATTCCCATAAGGACGAACAGGATACTCCACACCACCGGGAAGAGCCACATAGGCGGTGTCAGGGGAGGCTGATTCACTGTTTCAAAGGCTTTCATGCCGTCCATGGTGATCCAGGCGGAGAGTCCGCCTACTGCCAGAGGGATGGCAACGGCAGTGATGAGATTTTTCCAGTGAATATTATGAAATCTGTCGGAGAGTTGCATGGGAGCCTCCTTTGAAAATACGATTTTGCATGTGTCAATATCCGTGTATTTCTGATTAGTATTGTATGAAAATGAGACAAAAATTATGTATCTAACTATAAAAAAAGGACAAAAATTGGGGACTATCGGCAAACGGAGGTTTTGGTGTATGATTAAGAGTGTAATAAAGCATTATGACTATCAGAAACAGGAAATATTCAAGAAAAGGTAATAGGTAACATAGATATGGGCACAGAACACACACAGGGTTCCCTGACAAAAGAAGCGATCCGGCTGGCGTGGCCGGCGGTCTGCGAATCCTTTTTTATCGCACTGGCGGGCATGGTGGATACTTTTATGGTGAGTACGCTCGGGGCCAATGCAGTGGCAGCGGTAGGGCTGACCACACAGCCGAAGTTCCTGGGGCTGGCACTGTTCATCGCAGCGAATGTGGCAATCTCCGCCCTGGTGGCGAGACGACTTGGAGAGAAGAGGCAGCAGGCGGCCAACGAGATTCTGGTGATGACGATCTGCTTCTGCATAGTGGCAGCGGTGATTATCAGTGCACTGACGGTGGGATTCGCGGATCAGATTATTGAATTCTGCGGATCGAGTGAGGACACGCATGCCATGGCGGCGAGATACTACCGGATCATCATGGGTGGCATGATCTTCAACGTATTGTCCATGGGAATCAATGCGGCACAGCGCGGCGCGGGCAATACGATGATCGCCCTTAGGACGAATCTGATCTCCAATCTGGTGAATATCTGCGGCAATTACCTGCTGATCAACGGCCATTTCGGATTCCCGGCACTGGGAATCACCGGAGCCGCCATTGCTACGGTATTTGGTACGGTAGTGGCATGCGTGATGAGCATCGTCTCGATCTGTCCGAAAGATGGATTTATCAGTATTCCGTATATGATTAAACATCATATTAGATTGCGGATGGAACCGCTGCTGGAGATCATCAAAGTCGGCTATTCCGTGTTTATTGAGCAGGTATTGATGCGTATCGGATTCATGTCGACTGCTATGATGGCTGCGAAAATGGGTACGGAAGCCATGGCGGCACATCAGGTAGGCATGAATATCCTCGGTCTGACGTTTTCATTCGGTGACGGTATGCAGGTAGCGGCGGTAGCGTTGATTGGACGGAGTCTGGGAGAACGTGATCCGGAGAAAGCGAAAAGCTACGGAGCCATCTGTAGACGTATTGGTCTGGGAATCTCTGTTGCACTGGCGGTTATCTATTTCTTCGGTGGGGAGACCATCTACCGGATGTTCTTTAGAGAGGAAAATATTATTGCATACGGTGTGAATATTATTCATTGCATTTGTATCATTGTCCTGTTCCAGGTGTCTCAGGTCATCTACATGGGATGCCTGCGCGGCGCGGGAGATACCGCATACACGGCAGTGGCTTCTACGATCAGCGTTACTCTGATCCGTACGGCAGCATCCTACATTTTCGGATTTACCCTGGGACTGGGAATGACCGGTATCTGGATGGGTATTCTGGCGGATCAGGTATCCAGATTCCTGTTTGCATCGATTCGGTTCCGACAGGGCAAATGGGTGACAATTAAGATTTAATGAGCGCAGGCAATGAGCTTATGATAATAACAAAACTCCCGGAGCAATATCGCACCGGGAGTTCTTGCTTTCAAATAACATGCAATGATTCACTGTGAGTTCTATTTTGTCTTCAATGTCTTCTTCATAGCAGTGAAAGTCTCTGCACTGATCACATGCTCGATACGGCAGGCATCCTCAGCAGCAACAGTGGGATCCACACCGATGGAAGTCAGCCAGTCCGTAAGAAATGTGTGACGTTCATAGATTTTCTCTGCGATTTCCCGCCCCTTATCCAGCAGGGTGATGTAGCCTTCCTTGTCCATTTCAATATATTCCCCATTGCGGAGATTCTTCATAGCGACACTGACGCTGGGCTTGGACACACCCAGATCGTTGGCAATATCAATGGAACGGACAACACCGTTCTTTTTCTTCAGCACTAAGATCGTTTCCAGATAATTCTCAGCAGATTCCTGTATTTTCATGTAATGACCATACCCTTCCCATACATAGCATTTTGAACCGAAATACCTGCTCTACATATGGAAACTTGACCATCCGCAGGCATTACAATAAGAATAGCAGAAAAGGGTAGGAAATGCAAGATTTCAACTTAATGAGAAAAAATATCAATAAGCAATTCCTACGAGATTTCTATGGAAAAAATCAAAAAAATATATTGACAGTAAAAAAAGGTTAGTATATACTAACCACGTGAAATGAGAATGAATCTCATTAAGAGCTAATGAGAAACCACAAGCAGTTCAATACTATTGAAGGGAAGGAAGTGTGTATGATGCCCCTGAGTATGGTAGGTGCCGGTGAAGAGAATACGATCCAGAGGATCGGCGGCAAAGAGGAGACGAGGAAGTTTTTAGAGACCCTCGGATTTGTAGTAGGTGGTAAAGTGACAGTTGTGTCCCAGACCGAAGGCAACCTGATTGTGAATATCAAGGAATCAAGAGTAGCCATCGGCAAGGATATGGCCAATAAAATCATGGTGTAGCGGGAAGCTGTACCAAAAGATGTTAATAGGAGGAGAAAATGAAGACATTGAAGGAAGTTCCCTGCGGTCAGACCGTAAAGGTAACCAAACTGAATGGTGAAGGTCCTGTCAAGAGACGTATCATGGACATGGGCATTACCAAAGGTGTTGAGATCTATGTGAGAAAGGTTGCTCCTTTGGGAGATCCCGTGGAAGTAACTGTCAGAGGCTATGAGCTGTCTCTTCGTAAGGCAGACGCTGAGATGATTTGCGTTGAGTAAATGATCTTTTTTTTAGCAGGAAGGTTAGCTGAAACTAATTAGTGAAAGCTAATCACATGAGCAAAAAGGAAGCTCTGAAAGAGCGTTTTGCGAATGGGGTCTGAATAGTTATTAAATGATTTTAGAGGAAAGAGGTAGAAAAATGGCAATTAAGATTGCACTTGCAGGTAACCCTAACTGCGGTAAAACGACACTTTTCAATGCTCTGACCGGTTCCAATCAGTTCGTAGGTAACTGGCCCGGCGTAACCGTTGAGAAAAAGGAAGGTAAATTAAAGAAACAGTACGGCGGTAACGGTGATGACGTGATCATCATGGACTTACCCGGTATTTATTCCCTGTCTCCGTATACTCTGGAGGAAGTGGTAGCACGTAACTACCTGATCGGTGAGAGACCCGATGCGATCCTGAACCTGGTAGACGGTACCAACATTGAGAGAAATTTATATCTGAGCACACAGCTGATGGAACTGGGTATCCCCGTTGTCATGGCTGTCAACATGATCGATATCGTGAACAAGAACGGCGACAAGATCAACGTAGCAAAGCTTGCTGAGAAGCTGGGCTGCCCCGTTGTTGAGATCTCCGCTCTGAAACTGACCGGTATCGAGAACGCTACCAAAAAAGCGATCGAACTGGCACAGAAGAAGAGTGCAGCAGTTGCGGTACATAAATTCGCACCTGAGGTTGAGAGCGTGATCGAGACCGTAGAGAAGAAGCTGACTGATGTTCCCGAGGAACAGAAGAGATTCTTCGCTATCAAGCTGTTAGAGAAGGATGACAAGATCCAGGCACAGATGAAGAGCGTTCCCGATGTGTCCGCAGAGATCAAGCAGTTGGAAACTGTTATGGATGATGACACTGAGAGTATCATCACCAACGAGAGATACACATACATTTCCTCTATCATCAAAGAATGTTATACCAAGAAGGAAGGCCAGAAGTTAACGACTTCCGATAAGATCGATAAAATCGTGACCAACAGATGGCTGGCACTGCCGATCTTCGCAGTGGTTATGTTCATCGTATATTATGTATCTGTTACCACCGTCGGTACCTGGGCTACCGACTGGGCAAACGATGGCGTATTCGGTGATGGCTGGCATCTGTTCACCATCGGAACCGGTGCTTATGAAGAAGCAGCCGAGCCTTATGATGATGCAATGAATGTGATCAACGCATTCGTAGAAGCTGACGGTGATGAGGCTCTGGCAGCAGTCATCGACAGCGAGTCTGAAGACTACGATCCCGCAGCAGCAGTAGCAGCTGTTCAGGAGTTCGCGGCAGGCATCGATGCATCCGCTACCGCAGAGTATACTCTGGAAGATGAAGAGACTCTGGCAACCGAGGATGTTACTTACACCGGTGCTGAGCTGGCAGAGGCAGTTGATGTATACGCAGCAGACGGCGGAGAAGCTCCCGATCCCGCAGACTACGGTATCTGGGTACCCGGCGTACCTGCACTGTTAGAGAGCGGTCTGGATGCGATCGGATGTGCCGACTGGCTGAAAGGGCTGATCCTTGACGGTATTGTAGCCGGTGTCGGTGCAGTACTTGGTTTCGTACCCCAGATGCTGGTACTGTTCATCTTCCTGGCATTCCTGGAGTCTTGTGGTTACATGGCACGTATCGCATTCATCATGGACCGTATCTTCCGTAAGTTCGGTCTGTCCGGTAAATCCTTCATTCCTATGCTGATCGGTTCCGGATGTGGTGTTCCCGGTATCATGGCTTCCCGTACCATCGAGAACGACAGAGACCGTAAGATGACGATTATGACTACCACATTTATTCCTTGTGGTGCTAAGCTTCCTTTCATCGCCATGGTAGCAGGTGCTATCTTCGGCGGCGCAGCATGGGTTGCTCCTTCCGCATACTTCCTGGGAATTGCAGCAATCATTTGTTCCGGTATTATCCTGAAGAAGACCAAGATCTTCGAGGGCGATCCTGCTCCTTTCGTTATGGAGCTTCCTGCTTACCACTGGCCTACCGTTGGTACGGTACTGCGCAGCATGTGGGAGCGTGGCTGGTCCTTCATCAAGAAGGCCGGTACCATCATCCTTCTGTCCACCATCGTTGTATGGTTTACTACTTATTTCGGATTCACCGAGGACGGCTTCCGCATGCTGGCTGAGGATGAGATCGATATGAGTATCCTGGGCAAGATCGGTCAGTGCCTGGCATGGATCTTCATCCCTCAGGGCTTCGGTAACTGGCAGGCAACTGTTGCATCTATCACCGGTCTGGTAGCTAAGGAGAACATCGTAGGTACTATGGGTATCCTCTACAGCGCAGGCGAGGGTTCCGTATATGCTAACATGGCAGCTACCTTCACTGTAGCAAGCGGCTATGCATTCCTGGCATTCAACCTGCTGTGCGCACCTTGCTTCGCAGCTATGGGTGCGATCAAGCGTGAGATGAACAATACCAGATGGTTCTGGATCGCTATCGGATATCAGTGCGGTCTGGCATATGTGGTATCCCTGTGTGTATATCAGATCGGTACGCTGATCACCACCGGTGCTTTCGGTATCGGAACTGTTGTAGCATTCCTTCTGATCATCGGCTTCATTTATCTGCTCTTCCGCCCTTACAAGGAGAGCACCACTCTGAAGGTTGACACCGAGAAGGCTGCATAAGTAAAATAAATGATAGAACTTTCCCACAGGTGTCCGGCGTGACTGCTTGCAGGCAAAGCCAGATACCTGTGAGGGAAGTAAACAGATAGAAACGTAACATTACTTGCGGATCTTCGATAAGAGGATCCGCAGGATTTCAAAATAAGAGTAAGGAGGCAGTCTATGGGAACCGTAGTTGTATTGGCGATACTGGCCGGTGTAGTCGCATTGATTGTCCGCAAAATGATAAAAGACAAAAAGAATGGAAAATCCATTCAGTGTGGCGGTGACTGCAGCCACTGTGGAGGTCATTGTGGACACTAAGGAACAGGTAAGCTATCAGACCACGAAAATGCAGAGAGAGATCATATTGACCAAGCTGAAAGAAAAAGGCTGCCGTATTACGAAGCAGCGACTTCGGCTGATTGATATTATCCTCCAGTATGAATGCTCCAGCTGTAAGGAAATCTTCTACCGGGCATTGGAAGAGGATGACAAGCTGGGAGTTGCAACCGTATACCGCATGGTCAATCTCCTGGAGGAGATCGGTGCCATCAGCCGCAAGAACATGTATAAGGTGGCTTACTCTGAAAATTGTATGATGGAAAATGCCTGTACCATTGAGCTGGATGACGGTTCTATACATCATCTTTCAGCAAAAAAATGGAATTCCGTGATCCGGGCGGGACTCAAGTCCTGCGGATACCTCGTAGACCAGAGGGTGAGTAACGTGACGATCAGGCCGTGTGAGTGTGCGGAGCAGGTATGCTAGAAATTAGAAATAAGTAAAAAACCGGTGTGGGGCAGGAGGTCTGGATGGACAGAGCTGTTTCCTACATCGGTTTTGTTTATATGGGTGGCAGGATAATACTAATCTGCATGGAATTTTGACAGATATTGCAGCAAAAAGGAAGCCTCGTGGAGGTAATTTTGCGAATGGGGTTCTGAATAGTTATTTTTTGAAAGAAAACAATAAGGAGAGTGAAAAAATGGGAACATATGTGATATGTGGAATATTGATCATAGTGATCGTGGCAGCATTACTGGGATCCAGAAAGCACTTCAAGGGAGAAGGCGGATGCTGTGGCGGAGGCGGAGATGTGAAGATCAAGCCGAAGCACTTAGACACTATCGTAGCGACCAAAAAGCTTCATATTGAAGGAATGTCCTGTGTGAACTGCCGGAATCGCATTGAGAATGCCCTCAATGGCATGGCCCAGGTCAATGCTAAGGCAAGCTTTAAGAAAGGCGAGGCGGTCGTAAAACTCGGCGCAGATGTTCCCGAAGAGGAACTGTGCGAGGCTGTGGAAAAGCTGGGATATAAAGTTACTTCTATTGAATTGATGTAAATTGAGAGTTAGTAAAGAAATGCTATCAAATCCCCGTAGCCCTTGGCAAGGTATAAGAAACGCGGCACGCTCGTACTTTAGTACGATGCGCTCCTGTCGCAGAGCGTAGCGGTACATAAGCGGTCACAGTACGACCGCAATGCGTCCCTTGGGACGCTATGGTACCGACGTCTGCTTACGGCACTGCTTATTCTTATACCCAGCCGGGGCTACTGGTTTTTGAAAGCTTTCCAAAACGCAGAACTCCCGGCGTATGCGGTGCCATGTCGAAGATGTTTGTCGGAGGATGTTGATATTTTCTAGAAAAGTGCTGAAAGGCAGGGGGAAAGCGGACACGATGTCCGCGTCAGCCGATTGTCGACATGGATGTCGACTGTAGGCGGCCCCGTCATGACGAGAACTACTCATCACTTTTCGTAGAAAATTCACATCCGGAGACCTTACATCGAGACATGTGTATCGCATGCTCCGGGAGTTCGTGGATTTTGCCAATGTATTTAACTAACTTTCAATTCACTGTCATTATCGATCGAAAGAACTACATCATTTATTCAATGATCATAACGCAAATCCCATTCAGATATTATCCGTTCTCTTTTGCGAAATATTCCTTTGTCATTTTCACTACGACGCCGGACAGTAGGAACACGGCGATCAGGTTGGGAATGACCATGAGTCCATTGAAAGTCTCGGCGATGCTCCACATGAGTCCCAGGTTCATGGTAGCACCCACGATAGCTGTAAGGGAATACAGTACCATGAAAGGTATGTTGGAACGGGAACCAAAGAGGAATTCGATACATCTTGTACCGTACAGTCCCCAGCCGATGATGGTGGAGAAGGCGAAGCAGCACATTGCCACAGCGGTAAAGATCGATACCCAGTTGCCGTAGACAGTGGTGAATCCGCTGATGGTCAGTTCCGCACCGGCAGCTTCGCCGTAATTCACAGGCACGCCACTGCACAGGATGACCAGAGCTGTCATGGTGCAGATGATGATCGTGTCCACAAATACCTCAAAGATGCCGAAGAAACCCTGCTTTACCGGTTTCTTCGTATCGGCACAGGCATGAGCGATGGATCCGGTACCAAGACCGGCTTCGTTGGAGAAGATACCGCGGGATACGCCTTTTTTCATGCTCATGAAGAAGCTTCCTACCACACCGCCGGTCACAGAGGCGGGATTGAAAGCACCTTCGATAATAGAAGCCAATACAGCAGGTACAGACTTAATATGGAAAATGATCACACCCAGTGCCAGCACAATATACATGATCGCCATGAAAGGTACCAGCTTGGAGGTGACATTGCCGATACGCTTGATGCCGCCGATCAGGATTAGGGCAATGATGATCGCCAGAGCCACGCCGATGATCAGGTTGACAAGCTTTACAGCATCTGCAGGCAGTACGTTAAAGCTGCTCAGAGCAGAATCAATGGCAGTAGTGATCGTATTGACCTGTGTGGCATTACCGGTACCGAACACAGCCAGCACACCGAAAGCGGCGAACAAATACGCCAGGAAGTGCCATTTTTTATCCAGTCCGTTCTTAATATAATACATGGGGCCGCCTACCAGGTCTCCCTGTGCATTGGTCTCGCGGAAGTGTACAGCAAGCGTTACCTCGGCGAACTTGGTGCACATGCCGAGCAGCGCAGATACCCACATCCAGAATACCGCACCGGGGCCGCCGATAGCGATAGCACCTGCCACACCGGCTACGTTACCCGTGCCTACCGTAGCGGCGAGAGCGGTACATACCGCCTGAAAAGGTGTCAGGGCTCCGTCGGAGGCCTCTTTTTTCTTCATCATACGTCCCAGTGTCACCTTCATGGAATAGGGGAACTTTCGGATCTGCAGGAAGCGCGTCCGGATACTTAAATACAGACCGACACCGATGATACAGATCATGGCGGGGACACCCCAGATGAAATTGTTAACAACACTGTTGACTGCTTCAATTGTGGATAACATAAACAGAATCTCCTATCATTTGTGGATATAAGGCAAATACTTTTACAGATTAACATATTTTCACATATGCTGCCACAAAAATCTTGATTTCCGGGCAGTGTATCATGGAATCTGTTTTTTCGAAAAGATAAATATTTGTTGCATGGAAGAAAATTCACAATTATTATAATAGAAAAGGGATAAATAAGGAGGACCAAAATGGAAGCAGATATCAGATGGCTGGACGATCCGAAGGTGTTCCGGGTCGGTCAGCTGCCAGCCCACAGTGATCATCCGATCTATCAGGATACGGAAGAAGCGACAGAGGGCAGAAGCTCTCTGGTGCAGTCTCTGGACGGAAACTGGGAGTTTGCCTATTCTGTGAATGCCGCAAGCCGTCCGGTGGATTTCTACCGGGACAATGCCGGGGATACAGAATTCGAAACGATCCATGTACCGGGGCATATTGAGTTATCCGGTTACGACAAAATTCATTATATCAATACCATGTATCCCTGGGAGGGGAAAATTTACCGCCGCCCGGCTTACACGCTGGGAAAAGGATTGGCAGAAGGTGCTTTCAGCGAAGCAGAGTATAATCCTGTAGGAAGTTATCGCAAGCGTTTTCACCTGGCGGAAGGCCTGCGGGGAAAAAGGGTGATCATCTGTTTCGAAGGTGTGGAACAGGCGATGTATGTCTGGCTGAACGGGCATTTCGTGGGATATGCCGAGGACAGCTTTACTCCCTCTGAATTCGATCTGACACCTTATATTAAGGAAAAGGACAATCTGCTGGCGGTGGAAGTGCATAAGCGCAGTACGGCTGCTTTTCTGGAGGATCAGGATTTCTTCCGCTTTTTCGGAATCTTCCGGAGTGTGGAATTATATGCCAAGCCGCAGTGGCACGTGGAAGACCTTTGGGCGAAGCCTTATTTTTCCGTAGAGGATGGAAAAGGCACGTTAGATGCAGCAATCAAAATATCTGCTGAGGGTGAGGGACAGCGTCCGGGCAAAATGCGTGTATGTCTGTCGGATGCCAACGGGAAATGCCTGTTGGAGCAGACACAGATTTTGCAGTCACAGGCGGAGCAGACGTTGCACCTTCGGGAAACATTGGCAGAAAAAGTAATCCCCTGGAGCCATGAGAACTCGTACTTATATCAGTTGGATATCACTCTGACAGACAGTGAGGGGGAAGTGACGGAAGTGGTGCCATATAAAATAGGCTTCCGTGATTTTGCGCTGGATCCTCAGGATAAGGTAATGAAGCTGAATGGTGAGCGGCTGGTGATTTGTGGAGTGAACCGCCATGAGTGGAATGCAGCTTCCGGACGGTGTATTTCCCTGGAAGACATGAAATGGGACATCGAATGCTTCAAACGTAACCATATCAATGCGGTCAGAACCTGTCATTATCCGGACCGCAAGGAATGGTACGGACTGTGTGATGAAGCCGGAATCTATGTGATGGCGGAGACGAATCTGGAGAGTCACGGCTCCTGGCAGAAGATGGGAGCTGTGGAACCTTCCTGGAATGTGCCCGGTTCCCTGCCGGAGTGGAAGGAAGCGGTAGTGGACCGTGCCAGAACCAATTTTGAATGCTTTAAGAATCATCCTTCGATCCTGTTCTGGTCTCTGGGAAATGAATCCTATGCCGGAGATGATATTGCTGCCATGCAGCAGTTTTTCAAGGAAAAGGACGATCAACGGCTGGTACATTACGAAGGTGTCTTCCACAACAGAGCTTATGAAGACCGGATCTCGGATGTGGAGAGCCGTATGTACGCATACCCGCAGGAAATTATAGATTATCTGGAACATGACCCCAAGAAACCCTATCTGTTATGCGAATATATGCATGACATGGGCAATTCTCTGGGCGGAATGAAGTCCTATATGGAATTATTGGACCGCTTTGAAATGTATCAGGGCGGATTTATCTGGGATTATATTGACCAGGCGCTTTGGGTGGAAGATGAAGTCACAGGACGGAGAGTCCTGCGCTATGGCGGAGACTTTGATGACCGTCCCAGCGACTATGAATTTTCCGGCAACGGAATTCTTTTCGCAAATCGCAGCGAAAAACCGGCAATGCAGGAGGTGAGATACTATTATGGCATTCAGAATCGTGATCGGTGATGTGACCATCGGAATACAGGGACAGGATTTTGCCTATATTTTCTCTGTAGGAATGGGCGGCATGGAATCTTTATATAAGGATGGAAAAGAGTGGCTGTACCGGGCTCCCAGACCGGCTTTCTGGCGGGCAGCCACGGACAACGACAGAGGTAATGGCTTTGTTTTCCGCAGTGCGGTCTGGTCTGCGGCGGATCGTTTTGTGCGCTGTGTAAAGGTAACGGCCCGGATGGATGAGCAGGAGATCAGCATGCCTCCGGCACCGGAAAATAATAAATACAACGGTGATGAAACCTGTGACCGGTTTGAAATCTCCTATACTTACGAGACACCCACTGTACCGGTAACGGAAGTCACGGTAAGCTATCTGGTGGAATCGGACGGCCGGATCCATGTACAGGTGGATTATCTCGGAAAACAGGGACTGCCGGAGCTTCCGGTATTGGGCTTAAGATTTTTAATGCCCACAGCGGCGGAAGGCTATACTTACGAAGGTTTGTCCGGAGAGACCTATCCGGACCGTATGGCAGGAGGAATTCCCGGTGTGTATGAAGTACAGGGATTGCCGGTGACACCCTATATGGTGCCTCAGGACTGTGGGATGCATATGCAGACCAAATGGCTGGAGATCGTCAGGAAGACTTCCCTGGATAATACAGACCGTGGAGAAAGAAGCAGCCGTTTAAAAATAACCGCGGAGGAGGGAAAACACTTCGCATTTTCCTGCCTGCCTTATACGGCACAGGAACTGGAAAATGCCATGCACCACGAAGAACTACCTCCTGCCCGCAGGACGGTGGTATCCATCCTGGGAGCAGTGAGGGGCGTGGGTGGTATCAACAGCTGGGGCGCTGATGTGGAAGATGCTTATCATATCAGCGGAGAACAGGATATCACTTACGGATTCTGGATCGATTGAAATACTTCCCCGATCGGTCCCTGAATCAGGAGATCTGCGTGGCTGTCTCTGGGTGTTGCACTCTTGTTGATGACCACCAGCTTATCTCCCTGAAAATAATCAATTAACCCGGCTGCGGGATAGACAGCCAGAGAAGTGCCGCCGATGATCAGGACATCTGCTTCGTGGATGTATCTGACGGCGGCATTTAACGTCTTCTCATCCAGTCCCTCTTCGTACAGAACCACATCCGGCTTGATGATACCACCGCATTTTTCACAGCGGGGAATACCGGTGCTGTTTAAGATCGTGTCGATTCCATAGAACTGATAGCATTTTTCACAGTAATTGCGAAGCACGGAGCCGTGGAGCTCCAGTACGGTCCTGCTTCCGGCAGCCTGATGCAGTCCGTCGATATTCTGGGTGATCACGGCCCGGACTTTCCCGGCAGCTTCCAGTTCTGCCAGTTTTTTATGGGCGGCATTGGGCTGTGCATTGGGGAAGAGCATCTTATTCCGGTAAAAACGGAAGAATTCCTCCGTGTGGGAACGATAAAAGGTGTGACTTAAAATCGTCTCCGGCGGGTAATCGTACTGTTGGTGATACAGTCCGTCCACGCTTCGGAAATCCGGGATTCCACTCTCGGTGGAGACACCGGCACCACCGAAAAATACGATATTGCCGTAGGTATCAATGATCTTTTGCAATTCCTGAATCTGTTTGTTCAAATTTTCCATAAGTTATTCCTCCTTTTCCTTATGAGAATTACGAAAATTTTGAAAATATTGTTTCCGTATCGGTTGCAGGCTGGCGGCAGTAGTAATAACCGCCAGATATTTGAACATCTGCAGCAGAATGTAGACGCCACAGGAGTAGAAGCTGTTGATGAACTTTTGCATGTCTTCGGAAAACCATGCGGTGAACAGGCCACAGCCGAAACGCAGCAGAACGGCACTGAGCAGAATCCCACAGGTCAGGATCCACAGTTCGAGATCTTTTGTGTCCCCATGGAAAAGTCCATGGATCACGCGGACGGTCAGCACACAAAGGGCAAGCAGTGCCAGCAGGAACATGGGCTGTCCCAACAACTGATAGATGGCGTTGCTCTTATTCAGAAGAGATACCATACCGGAACTGTAGATCTCATTGAAATCATATAAGGTCTCATCCTCAATGGAATCATAATCGGCAGCCTGAAACTGCGACAGTGTGGGGTACACGGTTAGGCAGGAGGCAAAGGATTCCATACGACGGATATCCGACAGCCGGCCGGCACTTTTGGCGGAACTGCTCAAAGCACAATCGGTGTATCCTGCAATTTTCCAGATATTCTGCAAAGTATCACTGAGGATACCGGGAATTTCTTCCGGCAGTACTCCACGGGATTGGGAGGAAAAATAGAGGGCACCGTCCGTCTTTTCGGTCAGCTCGCCACTGGCTACGGCTGCCCGCAGTTCGGAGAGGACGTTGCCATAAAAGGTCTGTGCACTGACGGCATTCGGGGCAATTCCCGAGTCCTGTACCGCATCCCGCAGTACCCAGCTGAAGTGATCGCCGGGAATCTCACCATCCCTTGTGGCCCAGTCTTCGGTATAACTGTCCAATAGTGTCTGAATCTGCTGCAGAGTGGGACTGGCTGCTTCTGCTCTGACAATAGTATCCCGGGAGATCCAGATGTCGGGATTGGTTCTCGTATTGCTGTCCAGATGATACAACAGGGACATCAGCTCTGCAAAATTTCCCTCCGTGCGGTCGTTGTTCAGGAAAACACCGTAGTGGATCCGGTTGACGACGGAGACACCGGTGTTGGCGCCGAACAGGAGAAGGAGTGGCAATAACATGGTCAGGCAGTGAAGCAGAAGTGCCTTTGTGTTTAATTTCTTATGCAGGACCAGAATTACATAACCCACGTTCCATACCGTCATAACGGCGATAAACGGCAGGATCCAGACGGAATCCTCCCGGATCTGCCAGAAAAAGGCAAGAGTCAGTCCGGTCAGGAATGCCCAGGGCAGCTGTTTTTTCAAGGGGAGCTCTTTGCGCAGAGTCAGTCCGATCATGCTGGAAAATACCACCAGGACCATTCCCGGAACGATTGCCATGCGGTACAGCCGCTGCGTGACCAACAGCGTGAGGCTGATGGGGGAAAACAACAGGAGCAGATAGAGAATTGCCTGCCCATAGGGATTCTGCCATCTCACAGACACTGCGCGGACAAACAGCCATGCACCGGCCGCCTGCAACAGCGACAGCAGAACAGAGTAGGGAAGGCACAGCTTTTTCGCCAGTACCAGAAACAGCGGATAGCCGATTCCTTTTGCCAGTGTATAAGAATCGTAGCTGCCAAGCCACACGCCGCTCAGCAGATCGTAAGCATTCTCGAACAGCAGCCGGTCATCATAGCGCTGATTTGCCAGGATCATATAAGGAATCCTCAGTCCGGCGAGGACGCGGAAAACGGTCATCACCAGAAGGAGGAAGGGCAGATATCGGGAAAAATCTTTTTTGGATAATGTGGTATGCATAAGGTTTCCATCCGTTTCTTTTTTCAAAAGTAGTATGTTAATTACATCATAGTGTTAGGTGAGTGACAAGTCAATCAGTGTCCGGTAAAGAAAATTTTCGAAAAAATTAAGAAAACCCTAAAATATGTGGTATTGAGACTGCCGTAGGAGATATGCTACAATAGATCGTAGGAAAGAATGGAGGCAGTATGAAAAGGAACCACTTGATTCCGAGGGAAAAAAGTAAAAAAGTGATCTATCTGGATCCCAGAGGCAGAGGCGTGGGAGAAAAACATTACGGAGCAAGGGCGTTATATGTTCTGGCGGTGCTGTGTCTGCTGTACTGTGTGGGGATCGGTCTTTTTGTTGCCTTCGGCAGCTACTTTTTCCTGGTCTGGGGTGTGATTGGTGCTTTTTGTGCCGCATGGGCATGGGTGCTGACCCGCAGAACCGTATATTACTGGATCCCCCGATGGCTGCATATTACATTCCGGAGTCTTGTGATGGCAGGGATGGTATTGCTTCTTATTATAGAAGGGATGATCGTCAGTCAGTTCCATGCCACGGCGCAGGAAGGTGCGGATTATGTGATCATACTGGGAGCCCAGTGGAAGACTTCCGGCCCCAGTTATGTGCTACAGAAACGGCTGGATAAAGCCATAGAATATCTGAATGCCAATCCGGAGACCAAAGTCATCGTGTCCGGTGGACAGGGATACAATGAACCCATCAGCGAGGCCGAGGGAATGCAAGGATATCTGGAAACCGCCGGGATCGATCCGGAGCGGATCCTCATGGAGGATGCTTCCACGAATACCACGCAGAATCTGATCTTCAGCGGAGAACTGCTGGACAAATCAGAGGACAGTGTTGTGGTTATTACCAACAATTTTCATATGTTCCGGGCGTTGGCTATTGCGAGAAAACAGGGCTATGCCCATGTAGAGGGACTGTCCGCGGGAACTTATCCCGTTACCGTACCGAATAACCTGCTGCGGGAGGCTTTCGGGGTAGTGAAGGACTTTATGGCGAACCATTTATAATACAGAATCACAGGCCTCTGTCGCGACATGTTTGCGGAGGAGTGGCGATACAGTCAGGAAAAGAAGAGGAAAATGTTATGGATATTAATGTGGGAGATGTATTGAAACTGAAAAAACAGCATCCCTGCGGCAGCAGAGAATGGGAAGTACTCCGTGTGGGAGCAGATTTCCGGCTGAAATGTCTGGGCTGTGGACACCAGATCATGATCGCAAGAAAACTATTAGAAAAAAATGTGAAAGAAATCGTTGAAAAATCTTGAAAAGTGGACAGGAATATGGTATCATGTTCCTTCGTGAGACACTTTATTCCTTGCTCATATATAAAATATGGGCCAGAGACCAAAAGGAGGTAACTAACATGAACAAGTACGAATTAGCCGTTGTTGTTAGCGCTAAGATCGAGGATGATGAGAGAGCAGCCGTTGTTGACAAGTGCAAAGCACTGGTTGAGAGATTCGGCGGCAACATCACAGAAGTGGACGAGTGGGGCAAGAAGAAGCTTGCTTACGAAGTTCAGAAGATGAAAGAAGCTTTCTACTACTTCATCAGATTTGAAGCTGAGAGCACTGTTCCTGCAGAGATCGAGAGCCGTGTTCGTATCATGGACAACGTGATCAGATACTTATGCGTTAGACAGGACGAGGCATAAACAGAAAGCGAGAAGCGAAATATGAATAAAGTAATTCTTATGGGACGTTTAACAAGGGATCCTGAGGTAAGATATTCTCAGGGAGCTACCGCAACAGCGATTGCTCGTTTTTCCATAGCAGTAGATAGAAGATTTAAGCGTGACGGTGAGCCGGATGCTGATTTTATTAACTGTGTAGCGTTTGGCAGAACCGGTGAGTTTATTGAGAGATACGGCCACAAGGGAACAAAGTTCGTTGTTGAAGGACGTATCCAGACCGGAAGCTATACCAATAAGGATGGACAGCGTGTGTATACTACTGATGTAGTGGCTGAGAACGTAGAGTTCGCAGAGAGTAAGAACGCATCTGCCGGCAATAATGACGGCGGATACCAGAACGCTGGCTTTGGTGGTGGTAATAATGCCCCTGCTCCTTCCGGAGCAGGTGATGGCTTTATGAACATCCCTGACGGCATCGATGAAGAATTACCCTTTAACTAAGTTTCAGTGACAAGCGGAGCTGACACCCGCCTCTGCCCTGACAGATTCCGATAGGAGGTAATAATAATGGCTTTTAATAAGACTGAGAAGACCGATTCTCCGATGAGAAAAAAAGGCGGTATGCGCAGAAGAAAGAAAGTTTGCGTATTCTGTGGTAAAGATAACGTAATCGATTACAAGGATACAGCTAAGCTGAAGAAGTATGTATCTGAGAGAGGTAAGATCCTTCCTCGTCGTATTACCGGTACTTGTGCAAAGCATCAGAGAGCACTGACCGTTGCTATCAAGAGAGCACGTCACGTAGCACTTATGCCTTATGTAGCTGAATAATTCAGACTAAGATGAGAGACCAGCCCTTTGTGGCTGGTCTTTTTGTGTATACCATGAGCCGAGTACAGGGTAACAGTTGCGTTTGACGGGGGTCGGATGCTCCATTATAATAAAAAGAGAGAATTATTGGAGAAAAGGTATCGCAAAAGCATGAGTACAGATAAGCATAGATTAATACCAATTACTGATCTGCATACACCGGAACTGGAGATCTACAATGAACGCAGGGAGGTACAACTTTTTCATTATTATGAGCCAGAGCGGGGGCTGTTCATTGCGGAGAGCCCCAATGTGATTCTGCGGGCACTGGCAGCGGGATATGAGCCGCTGTCACTTCTGATGGAACAGCGGGAAGCGGATTCGGAGAAGGGCAGGGAAATCCTGGGGCGGATTGCAGAGGTGTCTGGGGAAATTCCCGTATATGTGGCATCCAATGAAGTGCTGTCGGAGATTTCCGGCTTTAAACTGGCGAGAGGAATGCTCTGTGCCATGCGCAGAAGAGCATTGCCGAAGATGGAAGACTTGTGCGGAAATGCCAGACGCATTGCTGTTCTGGAGAATGTTGTAAATCCCACAAATGTAGGCGCAATTTTCCGTTCTGCGGCAGCGTTGGGAATCGATGCAGTATTGTTGACGGGAGGCTGCAGTGACCCGTTGTACCGTCGGGCGTCAAGAGTCAGCATGGGAACCGTATTCCAGGTGCCGTGGACGATCCTGGAGACAAAGGACTGGCCGGAGCATACCATGGAACAGCTGCGGAAGATGGGGTATCATACCGTAGCCATGGCTTTAAAAGAAGACAGCTTGCGGCCGGATGATGAGAAACTGCATAATGTCGAAAAGCTTGCCATTATTCTGGGAACGGAAGGGGAAGGACTGGCAGCGGATACCATTGCGGATTGTGACGATACGGTGTGCATTCCCATGGCCCATGGTGTGGATTCCCTGAACGTGGCGGCCGCCAGCGCAGTGGCTTTCTGGGAACTGTGTAAGTAAGAGAACGGCTCTCCGTCCGGAAAAGCTGACAAAAAGCACAAATTTGACAGAGGAATATTGTCTATTCGTCAAAATAATATGGTGGCGGAGCGGATTATTATTTGTTATAATAGAAGTTGTCGAACGCAAATATTGAGAGGTGTTCTTTCATGAAAAAACGAATCAGACTGAAAGGCAGGATCCGTACATATATCCAGTTCACCCTATATCTGGGCCTGTTACTGCTGGCTATCGATGCGGCGGTATTCATGTTGGATTTCCGTGCAGGACTGCTTACCTTCGGATTTACGATTTTTTATTTTGCAATTACCCTGACGCTGTATTTCTACAACAAGCCGATCATCATGAACGAGTTGATCAGCTTTGCCACGGAATATGGTCAGATCCAGCGAAAACTGCTGCGGGATCTGGAATTGCCATATGCCCTTCTGGACGATTCCGGCAAGGTGATCTGGACCAACATTGCCTTTGAGAATGTGGTGCATCAGCCCAAGGGCTACAGTAAATCCATCACTTCCCTGTTTCCTACCATTACCCGGGACAGGCTTCCGGACGAATCTGGTGTGGACGAGGCACAGTATGAACTGGAATACGAGGGCTGTGAGTATGTGGCCAAATTCCGCAAGATTTCTCTGAAGGAGATGGCGGAACACAGCGATATGATCGATGCGGAAGGCTATAACGGTTACCTGATTGCCGTCTATCTCTTCGATGAGACGGCACTGCATATTGCACTGCAGGAAGTGGATGACCAGAGTCTGAGCGTAGGCATGATCTATCTGGACAACTATGAGGAAGCCCTGGAGAGCGTCGAGGAAGTCCGTAGATCCCTGCTGATCGCTTTGATCGACCGTAAGGTAAATAAATACATTGCGGCACTGGATGGTATCAGCAAGAAGCTGGAGAAGGACAAGTATCTGGTAATCATGCGGAAAAAAGCAGTGGCACAGCTGCAGGAGAACCGTTTTGATCTGCTGGAAGAGGTCAAGACGGTGAACATCGGCAACGAGATGGCGGTGACCATCAGTATCGGTATCGGTCTGGATGGACTGACCTATGCGCAGAACTACGAGTTTGCCCGTACCGCCATTGATCTGGCGCTGGGACGCGGCGGTGACCAGGCGGTCATCAAGACGCCGGAGAGCATTACCTACTACGGCGGCAAGAGCCAGCAGGTAGAGAAGAATACCCGTGTCAAGGCAAGAGTAAAAGCTCATGCCCTGCGGGAAATCATCACCGGCAAGGATCGTGTCATTGTCATGGGACACCGGATGCCGGATGTGGACAGCTTCGGTTCTGCGGTGGGTATTTACCGGATCGCCCAGACATTGGGCAGAAAGGCTCACATTGTATTGAACGAGGCTACGACCTCTGTACAGCCGCTGGTGGAGCTGTTTAAGAACAATCCGGAATATGACGAGGATATGATCATCACCAGCCAGCAGGCCATTGATATGGCAGGCAGCAATACGGTTCTGGTGGTGGTGGATGTCAATAAGCCCTCCATCACAGAGTGCCCGGATCTGCTTCGCTTCTGCAAATCCGTCGTAGTACTGGACCACCACAGACAGGGTACGGAGACCATTGAGAATGCCACATTGTCTTATGTGGAGCCTTATGCATCCTCCGCCTGCGAGATGGTATCCGAGATCTTGCAGTATACCTACGACAATATCAAGATCCGTACGGAAGAGGCGGATTGTATGTATTCCGGTATCATGATCGATACCAATAACTTTATGACCAAAACAGGTGTCCGCACCTTCGAGGCTGCCGCATTCCTGCGCAGAAACGGTGCGGATGTGACCCGTGTGAGAAAACTGTTCCGTGAGGATGCAGCAGAATACAAGGCCAAGGCGGATGCTGTCAGTCAGGCAGAGATCTACAAGCAGTTCTTTGCAATTTCTCTGTGTACCGCAGAGGATCTGCCCAGCCCTACCATCATTGGTGCGCAGGCAGCCAACGAACTGCTGAATATCAAGGGCATTAAGGCAAGTTTTGTACTTACCGATTATCAGGGCAAGATCTATGTCAGCGCCAGATCCATTGATGAGGTCAATGTACAGATCATCATGGAGCGTATGGGCGGTGGAGGCCACATGAATACCGCAGCCTGCCAGATGGAAGGCGTGGGACTGGTAGAGGCCATTGGCGTATTGAAGAATACCATCGACGACATGCTGGAATCCGGTGAGATCTAAGGGATTCCGTTTGAAAAGTTTTACCATATAAAACAGAAGATTCAGGAAAGGCAGGTTGATCCTATGAAAATTATTTTACTTCAGGATGAAAAAAAGCTGGGAAAAAAAGGAGACATCATTGAGGCCAGCGAAGGATATGCAAGAAACTATATTTTACCGAAGAAGATCGGTGTGGAGGCAAGCTCCAAGAATCTGAACGATCTGAAGCTCCATAAGGCAAACGAAGAGAAGGTGGCACAGGAGAATCTGGATGCGGCAAAGGCGCTGGCAACAGAGCTGGAGACCAAGCAGGTCGTGGTCAAGATCAAGGCAGGAGAGGGCGGAAGAACCTTCGGTTCTGTATCCTCCAAAGAGATTGCAACTGCCTGCAAGGAACAGCATGGTATCGAGATTGACAAGAAGAAAATCCAGCTGCCGGAGAGTCTGAAGAACTTCGGCTCCTATGAGGTAACAGTGAAGCTTCATCCCCAGGTGGCAGCGAAGCTGACGGTGAAAGTTACGGAGGCGTAGACGACCCCATGCCCGCAATGGATGAAAATGTAATCAAAAGAATAATGCCTCACAGTTTAGAGGCGGAGCAGTCGGTCATCGGCTCTATGTTCATTGACGCGGAAGCCATTGCGGCTGCCACAGAGCAGATCTCCGGAGAGGATTTCTACAACAGGCAGTACGGTGTGGTATTTGACACCATCGTAGAGTTGAACAATGAAGGAAAGCCCATTGACTTTGTCACTTTGCAGGATCGGTTGCGATCCAAGGAGGATGTGCCTCCCGAGGTCAGTGGACTGGATTTCCTGACGAATCTGATTGCAGCAGTACCTACTTCCGCCAATATCAAGTATTATGCTGGAATCGTGGCGGAGAAGGCGACACTCCGGCGTCTGATCCGTACCAATGAAGAGATTGCCAATACCTGTTATAGCGGCAAGGAGAGCCTGGATACGATTCTGGAGAGTACCGAGAGCAAGATCAATGAAGTGGTACAGAAGAAAAACGTCAAGGAATTCGTACCGATTCGTACCGTAGTCATGAACGCCATGGACAAGATCGAGAAGGCTTCCAAACTGCACGGAACCGTCACAGGTATTGCCACCGGATTCATTGATCTGGACTATCGTACCGCCGGAATGCAGCCCTCGGACCTGGTGCTGATCGCAGCCCGTCCTTCCATGGGTAAGACGGCGTTTGTATTGAATATCGCGCAGCATGTAGCATTTAAGCAGAATCTGCCGGTAGCCATATTCAGTCTGGAAATGAGTAAGGAGCAGCTGATCAATCGTATGTTTTCCCTGGAATCCAGCGTGGATGCCCAGAAGCTCCGTACCGGTCAGCTGAATGACCAGGAATGGGAACGACTGATCGAGAGTGCCGGTGTCATCGGCAAGTCCAAGCTGATGATCGACGATACCCCCGGTATCAGCATTGCCGAGCTTCGTTCCAAATGCAGAAGAATGAAGCAGGAAAACGGTCTGTCCATGATCATCATCGACTACTTACAGTTGATGTCGGGAAGTGGCGGAAGAAGCAGCGATTCCAGACAGCAGGAGATTTCCGATATTTCGAGATCCCTGAAAGCAGTCGCCAGAGAGCTGTCCGTACCGGTGCTGGCATTGTCTCAGTTGAGTCGGGCTGTAGAGCAGAGACCGGATCATCGCCCTATGTTGTCTGACCTGCGTGAGTCCGGAGCCATCGAGCAGGACGCCGACGTGGTAATGTTCATCTACCGTGATGATTATTATAATCACGATTCGCCGGATAAAGGTATTTCGGAGATCATCATAGCCAAACAGAGAAACGGTCCCATCGGAACCGTACAGCTGGCATGGCTGCCGGAATACACCAAGTTTGCCAATCTGGAAAACGACAGAAAAAAAGATTTCTAAGTATATTACGAATACAGAACATAAAATACGAAAGAGAACAAGTGAGGGAGATTCCCCACACCTGTTCTCTTTCGTATTTTTATTATATGATGCCAGGGTCAAAAGGTCTAAGCCCACATGAGCTTGCTCATAGGTGGGTGAAAGACCTTAGGACCCGCCCCGATATGAGCATAAAAGTGGGATGATAATCCCACGACATGCAAATATTGGGTAGGGTGCTATGTGACAGTGGCACATGTTTAGCACGGACCGAAGCGGAGCGGAGACGTGGGAGTGCGTAGCACGGAACAATCCGTAGGCATCAAAGTCGGGGGCTTTTGACCCCGACATCATTATATATGGCTATGTGGAAAGGAAGAGAATATGGGAGAGTATTTATTGATTTCGGATGCTGCAAAACAGGTAAAGGTGGAGAGCCATGTACTTCGCTATTGGGAAGAGGAATTACATCTGCCCATCAAAAGAAACGAGCTGGGGCACCGCTATTATACGAAGGAAGACGTGGAACGGTTCAAAGAGATCAAGAGCATGAAAGAAAGGGGATTACAGTTGAAAGCAATTAAAATGATATTAAAGGACGGACGGCTGGACGTACTGCCGGAGGAACGGGAAAAAGAGCCTGTAGAAGCCCGGAAAGAGCCGGCAGAAGTCCGGACACCACACATGGCCATCGAGATCGTTGATAAACCGGTGGATAAAGAGATGCCGGTACAGCCGCAGGAGAGGATATGTACGGTGCCGGAGAAGGAAGGACTGCAGAGTGAAAGCAGGGAAGAGAAGGCTAAAAGGCTCCAGTGGATCCTGCAACAGTTGATCCGTGAGGCAGTACGGGAGAATAACCAGGACCTTTGCCGGGAACTCAAGGAAAGCATGGTCAAGGAGCTGGATTATCAGTTCCGCAGCAGAGAAGAACGGGAAGAGGAGAGAGACCGCAGACTGGAACAGCGCAGCGAGGAGTACTATCAGAAGATGGACGAGCTGTTGCGGAAAAAGACCAGGGGACAACTGCGGAAACAGCAGAAAGAGGAGAGAAGGCCGAAAGTGGAAAAAGAGTCCACAGAGATCGCAGACAAAGAAAATACCGGCAGGGAAATTAAGGCAGAAAAAAAGAAAAGGCATTTCATTTTCTGAAATGCCTTCCCCGGGGTACGTTCTGAATCAGGAATTAATCCTCTGCGATAGCACCAACAGGGCACTGACCTGCGCAGGAACCGCAGCTGATGCACTTATCTGCATCGATTTCAAACTTTCCGTCGCCCATGCTGATAGCGCCAACGGGGCACTGTGCCTCACAAGCTCCACATGCTACACAAGCATCACCAATAACAAATGCCATAATCTTTTCCTCCTATTTTGCGTGTATCAAATCTCTTGTTTGATACAAATTTATCAATATAACTACTTGTATTGTAATATAAATGGGCTTTGAATACAAGCCTTATTTAGTATTTTTTATCAATAGTTACAATTGCTTATTTATATTTATTGAACTCCAGAATCTTCTTCGCATTCTGGATCCTCTCTTCGGTGGGCGGTTCTACACCCTCAAGCTTGTAAGGAATCCCCAGTTCTTTCCACTTGTACTCACCCAGAGTATGGTAGGGAAGAACTTCTACTTTCATGACGGTATCCAGAGTATCAATAAATTCTCTTGTCTTTTTCAGGTATTCGTCATTGTCAGTAATTCCGGGCACCAGTACATGACGGATCCACATGGGAATACCCTGCTCGGAGAGGTATCTTGCGCAGTCTAGAATATTCTTGTTGGTATGGCCGGTTAGCTTCTTGTGTTCTTCATCATCAATATGTTTGATGTCCAACATGACGAGATCAGTATATTTCAGTAATTCATTGAATTTGGAGAAGAAAGGCTCTTCTCTGGTAAAAGGCTGTCCGGAAGTATCAAGATTGGTATTGATGCCTCTCTCGTGGGCCTTGCGGAAAAGATCGATCAGAAAATCGATCTGTAATAAGGCTTCGCCGCCGCTGACGGTGATACCGCCTTCTTTGCCCCAGTAGCTGCGGAAACGCTCTGCTTTATCCAGAAGCTCATCTGCTGTCATCAGATTGTCAGTGTCGGGATTCCAGGTATCTACGTTGTGGCAATATTGACAACGCATATTGCAGCCCTTGAGGAAAATAAGATAGCGGATTCCGGGTCCGTCTACTGCGCCGAAGGATTCTAATGAGTGAATTCTGCCTTTGATCATTGTAATAATCTCCATTCTCTGCCGTGCAGGCAGCTGAGGGGTGAGTGTAGTTAACACTATTCAGAACTCCATTCGCAAAATCGTTCCTTCGGAACTTTCCTTTTGCTCATGGAGATGGCTTCGCCAAATAAATATTTTCAAATACTCTTGCGAATGCAAGCATTCGAAGAGCGTCCGAAAATATTTAATGGTTCTGAATAGTGTACCCAAAAAGAGACCGGACAATACTGCCCGGCCCCATATACATCAATTATCTCAAAACCTGTAAGAATTACAGACTCTTATGGCAGGTTCTTGCGATAACGTCATCCTGCTGCTCCTTGGTCAGGCTGATGAACTTAACAGCATAACCGGATACACGGATGGTGAAATTAGCGTACTCAGGCTTCTCAGGATGAGCCTGTGCATCTAACAGCTTCTCGGTACCGAATACGTTAACGTTGAGGTGATGAGCACCACGATCGAAGTAACCATCCATTACACGTACCAGAGTTTCTTTCTGCTCGTCAAGGTTGTGACCAAGAGCGGAAGGAGCCATGGTCTGGGTATTGGAGATACCATCCAGAGCATACTCATAAGGCAGCTTAGCTACAGAGTTCAGAGAAGCCAGCAGACCACTCTTCTCAGCACCGTAGGAAGGTGATGCACCGGGAGCGAACGGTGTGTAAGCTGCTCTACCATCGGGCAGAGCACCGGTAGCCTTACCATATACAACGTTAGAGGTAATGGTCAGTACGGAAGTGGTAGGCTCAGAATTTCTGTAGGTGTGGTTCTTCTTGATCTTCTCCATGAAGGTCTTCAGCAGCCATACAGCGAATTCATCAGCTCTGGGATCATCGTTACCGTACTTAGGGAAGTCGCCTTCGATCTTGAAGTCTACAGCACAACCCTGGTCATCACGGATAACCTTAACCTTAGCATACTTGATAGCGGACAGGGAGTCAGCTACGTGAGACAGACCTGCAATACCGGTTGCGAAGGTTCTTCTTACATCGGTATCGATCAAAGCCATCTCAGCTGCTTCGTAGTAGTATTTATCATGCATGTAGTGGATCAGGTTCAGGATGTTAACATACAGAGATGCACACCAGTCAAGCATGATGTCGTATTTATGCATAACTTCATCGAAATCAAGGTACTCGGAAGTGATAGGAGCGATTTCAGGACCACACTGCATATGTTTGCCGTCCTTGTCCAGATGCTTCTCATCCTTACCACCGTTGATAGCGTACAGTAAGCACTTAGCCAGGTTAGCACGAGCACCGAAGAACTGGATCTCCTTACCGGTCTGAGTAGCGGATACGCAGCAGCAGATGCTGTAGTCATCACCCCAGATAGGCTTCATAACGTCATCGTTCTCGTACTGGATGGAAGAAGTATTCACAGAAATCTTAGCTGCGTACTTCTTAAAGTTATCAGGCAAAGCGCTGGAGTACAGAACGGTCAGGTTCGGCTCGGGGCTGGGTCCCATGTTCTCCAGAGTATGCAGGAAACGATAGTCGTTCTTGGTAACCATATGACGGCCGTCCATGCCGATACCACCAACTTCCAGAGTAGCCCATACGGGGTCACCGGAGAACAGCTGGTTGTAAGAAGGAATACGAGCGAACTTAACCATACGGAACTTCATGGTCATATGGTCGATCAGCTCCTGAGCTTCTTTCTCGGTCAGGGTGCCTTCCTTTAAGTCTCTCTCAATATAGATGTCCAGGAAAGTAGAGATACGTCCAACGGACATAGCTGCACCGTTCTGGGTCTTGATAGCTGCCAGGTAACCGAAGTATAACCACTGGATAGCTTCCTTAGCGGTGGTAGCGGGACCGGAAATATCGTAACCGTAGATCTTAGCCATTTCCTTCATTCCCTGCAGAGCCTTGATCTGATCAGCGATCTCTTCTCTCAGACGAATGATTTCCTCGGTCATAACGCCGGTACCGCAGTTCTTCTTATCCTTCTTCTTCTGCTCGATCAGGAAATCGATACCGTACAGAGCAACTCTTCTGTAGTCGCCTACGATACGTCCACGGCCATAGGTATCGGGAAGACCGGTAACGATATGGGTATGACGAGCAACCTTCATCTCATCGGTATAAGCATCAAATACTGCCTGGTTGTGAGTCTTGTGGTACTCGTTGAAGATTTTGTCATATTTAGCGTTTACTTCGTAGCCATAGGTGCTTGCAGCCTGCTGAGCCATCTTGATACCACCATAAGGCATGAATGCTCTCTTTAAAGGCTTGTCTGTCTGCAGACCAACGATCTGCTCCAGATCCTTCATAGATTCATCAATATAGCCAGGGCCATAAGCGGTCAGACTGGATACGACCTCTGTTTCGCATTCCAGAACGCCGTTATGCTCACGCTCTTCCTTCTGTAACTCCTGAAGTCTGCCCCAAAGCTTATTAGTTGCTTCGGTAGGTCCCTCCAGGAAGCTCTCATCTCCATCATACGGAGTGTAGTTGGTCTGGATAAAGTTACGTACATTGACGTCTACATCCCAGTGGCCATCTTTTTTAAAACCTCTCCATGCTTCTGCCATGAAAATTTACCTCCTTCTGGTAAAAACAATTAATATTATCAACTGAGAGTACCAGTTGCGCTGGCATCCCAAGCTGTTTCTTTACGATAAAAGTGTACTACCTGACAAGGGTAAGTGTCAACCTTTTTAGGAATTGTTCCGAGTTTTGTACATCAGCTCTGACATGAAAAAGAGGTTGACGTGCGTGGGTGCTTGCACACAAAGCACGAAAATCTCTTTTTCATGGACAAAGCACACCAACATGAAATAAAAGATGAGCTGCGAAGCGGCGCCATTTGCGAAGCAAATGCTTTTATAAATGTGGTTCGCGGCAGAGCTGATCTTCGGGGAAGAACAAATGCGGATGTACAAGAATAATCTTGCCTTATTCCGGGGAAAGTATTATACTAAAAAAGCCTTATACGGCAGAAAGGAGACCGATATGACCGGAGTAACAAAAGACATGACCATTGGTGAGATCTTACGTGCCAATCCTGAAGTAGCTCCCGTACTCCTCGATGCAGGAATGCATTGCCTGGGATGCCCTGCTTCACAGGGAGAGACCCTGGAAGAGGCAGCTATGGTACATGGCATTGATGTAGATGAGCTTATGAAAGTGATCGAGGAGCTGTAATCTTTGTATGTCTGTTTTGGCAACATCGCCTGACCGGGGCACACAGGTGAAACAAAGTATTTATGGAATTTCATAGCTCAGATTTCCGCGCAATCGAAATGTGTCCGCCGATTGCGCGGATTTGAGAAATCTAAAGAATTCAAGGAACTCAGATCATCGGCCTCTGGCCGTCTATTTTTTCGTTTTTTCCCTTAGATAAAATATTCAATCCGACATTATGAAGTATGACTGGCACGGTAGATTCTTTCAGGGGAGGCTAATTCTGTGGTACTTTCAGTTCCCAGCCTGAATAAATCAGAGCAGGATTGCGGATCAGTTCCCGGTTCAGGGAAACGATTTCAGCCACGGAGCAGCCGCATTTTCTGGCGATTGCCCAGAGGGTGTCGCCCTGTCTGACGATGTATATCCCGCTTTTCTTATTCTCAGGCAGGACAGCATCGGGAGTGCCGCCTGTGATAGGCGCTCCGCTTTGGGGAATCTTAAGCTGCCAGCCGGCGTGAATCCGGTTCGGGTTCTTGATCCGGTCACTGTTGGCTGCCACGATCTCGGTTATGGAGCAGTTGTATTTTCTGGCGATTGCCCAGAGAGTGTCACCTGCCTGTACGGTATAGGTCATATAGGAGGGTTTTTTTTCACGACAGGAGAGGGATTCTCACGGTCAGCCTTTTCCTCGGGGCCGTTGTCGGTGCTTTCCTGTTCGGTGTCAGCATTCATATCATAGTAGAGTTTCAGGGTCACGATATCCTCCGGACCGCTGATCTTCTTCAACGTTCCGCTGGCGGTGGAGATTGCCGGATTGTAGGTAAAGCCTTCATAGGTTTTCGGCGTTGCTGTGACGGTATCACCTGTCTTCCCTGCGGAATGTTCTGTTTCCGCCAGCGTGTAGCCGCTGCCGTCCGTCTTGTAGTGCTCCACGATATAATTGATCGTGTTTCCGGAGATGATGGGAGTCGTGTTTCGCGTCCATTTTGCGTAGAACGTTTTATTTCCCGTATCGGTACCTGTGATCTCTGTGACGGGTGAACCGGAAAAGCTGCTGTCCGTATACCAGCCGTCAAAGCGGTATCCCTCGCGGGTGATATCAGCGGCGGTAGGAAGAACTGCCCCAGTGCCGTAAGTGTAGCCGGTTACTTCTTTTCCGCTGGCAATCGTACCGCCGTGTGTCTGCAGCGTTACGGAATAGGTGGAGAGTTCCCATTTTGCCTTGAGGGTCATAGTGCATTTGACTGTATCCGTGTCAAAGTTCCATTTTGTTTCCGTACCGTTGTTATCATAATACCAGCCTTCAATACCATGCCCCTCTTTGGTGGGAACGGGATCCGGTGCGGTGAGTGTCGCTCCGTCCTTACTCCAATTCACTTTCTGTGTGCTGGGCTGATCCCCATTGTTTGGGTCAAAAGTGATCACGAGCATACCGTTCAGGGTGGCACCGCTGAAATCACCGTCTAAAACCGTACCATCATTGTTCGTAATCGCGCCGGTGAATGTGCCGCCGTTAATGGTACCACTGCTCTCATTTATGACCTCATTCTTGAATGTGCCCTTCCGGATGGTGCCGGTGTTGGTCACTTTGCCATGGAACTCAGTGCTGCCGGCGGCACCCTCACTGCCGGTGATCGTGCCGGTGCCGTACCTGTTGGTATCGTTCGTCATTGTGCCGGACATTTCGCCGCCGTCAGCATTCAGGATGCCAACGTTTGTTACATTTGTGTAGATTTTTGCATTGTCGCGCATAGTAAGAGTAACTCTCTGAGTGGAAGTATTGTATACATGGCTTGGGTCTTTTTTATTATCCGGATCACCGATCGTGCCCCTTGTCATGGTGAACTGATTATCATTCCACACCCCGCCGCTTGAAGCATACTGGGTGGTGGTGCTGATGCTGGCTTTAATCGTACCGCCTGACATAATAAAGGATCCAGAGTTGTAAACACCGCCGCCGTATAATCCTGTGCATGTACGGATTGTTCCGCCGTTCATGATAAAGCAGCCGATGATATTTGAATTCCACAGGGCGCTGATGTCCACACCGCCACCCCCGGATTGTGCGTTGCAGTTGCGGATCTCAGAGCCGGAACCCATGGTGAATGTGCACCCCGGGGAGACAGACACACCGCCGCCGTTTTTTGCCGCGCAGCCGATAATACTTCCGCCCGTCATGGTGAATGTGCTGCTCTTGCCGATGGAAGAGTCATAGGCAAGGTGTACACCGCCGCCGAGACCACCTGCCGAGCATCCGACGATGCTGCCACCGGTCATGGTCAGTTTACCGCCGACATTAACAAGCACACCGCCGCCATCACTGTGGGTAAGATCACCGCCACCGCCCGTAATAACCCCACCAGAGACGATTTCCGTGCCGGTGTCTTTGTCCAGTTTCCATAGGCCACATCCCCACATATCTGTATAGTTCGGGTTAAATTTATGTACTTTGTTGGGAGTGCTGTCCGCAATTGTCAGATCGCCGCCCGACTCTACCTTGATTACGCTGAAGCCGCCGGTCATTTTCAGTACATTACCGTTTAAATCCAGTGTCACAGTACGGCTAACCGTCAGCGTGGTGCCGATGGTAATGTCTGCCGTCAGTTTGACTGTGTCATTCGCATTGTTTTCCAGTGCGGCCGTCAGTTCCTCCGCTGTCGCCACTTCCTTCACACCGTTTGTGACCGGCAGTGCTGCGTACAGTCCGTTCAGAACCGCTGCAGCTTCATTTCCCGATGCGCTTTCCGGGGAACCCGGACCCTCTGTGGATGTAGGGGGATTCGTCAGCTGTCCGGTTTCTGCTGCCGATACCGGCGTGGAGACCAGAGAAAATACCATGGAACTGCAAAGCAGCGCCGCATAGAACCGAATTTTTTGCTTTTTCATGAATTTTTTTCCTCCCATTGTTGTGATGCGTTTCCTTTTCCCGTGCCTTGTCCGCGGTGTTCTCTTTCCCGGAGTCTGATACACAGCACAGTGATCATGACTGCTATGGAGAAAGAAATTACCCCCACCAGCACATAACCGCCGGCATCTTCATGCAGCAGGATAGAGCCGTACATTCCCCGGGCGGTGATCTGCGTCTGGCCGGCTGCTGTGTGCACCGTTCCCACAAGGAACGCAGACAATGCTGTGCACAGGGCAGACAGCCGGCAGATCCCGCGGCGCTTCTTCCGGCGATATTTTTCGTGCACCCGTTTTTTCACCAGTTCGACCCGCTTTTCTGTATCATACATATTGCTGAAAACCTCCCTTCGGAAAGTAAAGTCATAAAATACATATGCCCTTCATCTAATTAGGTACAAAAAAGCGAAAAAACTCTCACCTGAAAATCAAATTTTTTGAAAAAAGTTGAAAAAGGTTGAAAAAAACAGGAGCTGCCGACAGCAGCTCCGCAAAAGACAGGATTCAGTTGTGACTCTGGGGCAGGCGGACAATCAGTTTTCCCACCGCCAGGATCAGCACAGGCAAAATGTATGCGATATATTGTATCGCACCGCCATAGGCGATCAGAAGATTATAAATTGCATGAAAAGTGATGGCTGCCCCGAGCAGACCGCAGGTTCCGGCAATCTTCAGCCAGGTGCGTTGCCATACATACGCCAGTCCACCGCCGACGATGGCACCACAGATCACATGCATGGCACCCGTTCCAATGCCCCGGAAAAAGATAAAGGAAAAATGTCCGGCTCCGTTTTGAATCAGATAGCAGACATTCTCAAAGGTGGCAAAGGAAAGTGCAACGATGATGGCAGCATTTTTTATCGGCATCGGTTCAGGCTCAAATACAAGAAGATAAAAGAGCAACGGCAGGAGTTTCATTACTTCTTCTACCACAGGTGCGATCTCTGCGGTGGCGGTAATCGTATCTGCTGCGTAAAGAGCGGCAAAGAAGGTATTGATGTAAGCGGAGAGCAGGCATGCCCCCATTCCTGCAAGACAGCACAGAAAGAATTTAGCCTGCCGCCTACCCATGCACAGGGCAGCGATCAACAGGGGTGAGGCCATACAGATAAATACATTTTCAATATAGGTCATGTCCGCACCGCCTTTCCTGTGGCAGGCAGCAGCCCGAAAAGGCAGAACGTCAGCAGAAGATCACACCAACAATAGGGACTGAAGATAGAGTCGCCCGGCCAGAAGCAGCCGGAGGTCCACAGAGCGTATTCTACCGCAACATAGCAGAGGATTCCGATGTGAAAATACCGCAGGTTCCGTCCTTTTCCCGTCTGTGTCTCTGCGTAGACAAGACCGTGGATGGAACGATAGGAGACAAGGATCATCATGCCGCACCAGAGCAGGTTGGAGAGAATGTCACCAAAGGTACAGTAAAATGCGCACAACGGAACTCCGATCAGCGGAGCCAGCAGGGATTTCCGACAGGAAAAGCTTCTTTCCTCCGGGGAGGAGAGAGTATATTGTAGGAGACAGAGAAAAATAACGCTGGAGACCCAGCCGAATTCCGATACATAAAAGATCCGTGGTGTTTCGGAAAACAATAACAGATACAATGTCCAGTACAGGGAGCCCAGTGCGAAACAGCCATAAAAGCAAATCAGCAGAAAATATGACAGTGTCCGATGTCTCAGATAACGAATGCCGCTCAGACAGAAGCCCAGCATGGTAACGAAAAATTGCAAAAGATTAATGATCAATTCCATTGGCGCGGTCCCCCCTCTGCTCTGCCTGCTCTTCTTTGTCCAACAGATGGACACGAAAACACAGGATCGTCACGCATACGCCGAGAAGAAATGAAAGCAGCCCTATTATGATATATTCGGGTGCAGCGCCACCGCCAAGGATCGTTGCCGCCGTTTCATATCCGGAGGAGATCCCCGGCACCATTTGCCCGGAAATCCCGGACATGACAAAGGAAGCCCCGAAGATCACAGCAAGGCATGCCACTATGCAGGAAATAGCAACGATCCGCCGCTGTTTCCGCCTTTTTTGTCGCTCTTTTTCCGCAATCCTTCGTCGGACTTCTGCGATCCGTTCCTCATGACTCCGCATTTGTTATTCCCTCCCGTTCCAATAATCCCCGCAGACGCTCTTTTCCCCGGTACATTATATTAGTGATCTGCTTCACACTTTTTCCCATAACTTCAGCGACCTGCCGGTAACTCATACCCTCAAAATAGGTCAGATAAAGAGCTTCTCTGTAATCCGGATGCAGTTCACCCATGCATAAATGCAGGATCTGATTCCGTTCTTTTGTCCGGATCACCTCATCCACCAGTTTTCCACCTTCCGGCTCTTTGGTCAGATCATCAAGACAGAAGTGATGTCGCCGGATGCTTTTATGGCGCAAAGCCATATGCCGCGCAGCTTTATACAGGTAAGCCCTGAATCCGCCATCCCGGATATGGGGCCTTTTGGCGAACAGGTAGGAAAATACTTCTATCATCAGGTCCTCTGCCTCGTGAACGTCATGCAGATAGCCGTTGATGTATAAGGTCAGTGGATTGTCGTATTTTCTCATCAATTCTTCCAGCCCTGTTTCATCGCCGCTTAAATATTGTCGGTATAATTCTTCGTCGGAAATCATATTGTGTACATCCTTTCCACTGTAACCGGCGTTTTGACCCTTTGTAATTCCGAATATGTATGTCCGAATGTGTATGGAATTGCGTAAGCTGCATTGCAACGGAGCAATTCATATATTAAATTTTATTATATGCGAATAAGACTATATTTTCAAGTTACGCGTTTCCCGGCTTCTTTTCTACAGACTCTTGCTGGGAGAGACAGGTATAAAACAACCATAAAAATAAGAAAGTCCCCACAGAGTGGGAACTCTCCTGAATGTTATGATCGGTTGTTACATTGAAGTATTAGAAAGACGCTGTAAAGCATGTTCGGCGATCAGGGTGGAACAATGTTCCTCAAGAAAAGTAAGGCTTGCCGGTGTGGAACGCTTGGGAATACCGTATTCAGAGATGACATTGCAGACACGGTCGAAGACCTCGCGATCTTCTTCGCCCTGCGTCAGGATCAGATAATACCCGTCGTTACCCTCTTCGTGATACAGAGTGCTGAGCCCATGATAATGGCTTCCGGCTATTACTGCCGCATTGATTACCTGTTTCAGAGATTCCATACGGAACAGGCGGGAACGTACACTGTCACTCTCCTCGGGAGCGGACGCGGAAGGAGCTTCAGGAGCGTTTGCGGTATTGTCTTCGCTCTGGATACGGCGGAACAGATCCAGAACCTCGTCTGCCGTGCTCTCATCACTGTCATCATCACTGTCTTCCGTAACGGAAGGTGCAAAGCGGGAAAAACGGGTGTCCAGTTCTTCCGGATCTTCCACTTTGGTAATGATCAGTACGATACAATCCGCATTCAGAGGGATGGCTTCAATCATCAGGGGAATATCCTCTGCTTCGAAGCCAAATTCAAAATTGGCCTGCTGCATCATATCACGGAACAGAGATTTAGCTTTTTCTGTGCCGTAGGCAAGTTCACTTATTTTTAATTCGCGGCTGGCGAGATCCTCACGGGTCAGGGTGCAGCGAATCTGATTTTCATTTACTTTTTCTATTTTCATGCGACAACACTTCCTTTCTGCTTTCGCATTGGTATGGTATATAGCTTATACTTTCCCTATATTTTAGTCAATAGAAGCTATTCACAGTTTAAAAAAATTTAATAAAACATCTTGTCAAATAGCAGGCTGCAGTGTATAATCCGACCTATAGATGCCTCTGATACTCCGGTACGGAGAGGAGGTCGACAGTTTTCCATTTTTTCTTGTTGATTTACCAGGGAACGATTCGTTCCAGTTCATCCCCTTTTTTATTTTATGATGCAGATGGCTGTTAATGTATTTGGGAAGGATAGGTTATGCTGATCTGTAAAATATAGTATGGAGATGTCTTACAGGCATATACGTGTCTGGTCATAATATTTCAACAGATATTTTTCACGAACATAATTCCAACATTTTCACACAAATTACTACAAGTACTGTCAGAGGCATTTATAAGTAACTATTCAGAGCCACGCAAATCGTGTCAATATGTACGTCGAATGCTTGCATTCGTAAGAACATTTGACATGATTTATATTGCGAATAGTGTTCTGAATAGTTACGCTTATATGTACTAGCGGAAAAAGCAGCGTTATTTTAAAGTGTTTCACGAATCCTTTTGGTAAAATATGCTGCGGACGGGAGGTGTCTGTGGAGGACCGGGAAGCTGTGACTCCCGGGAAGAAGTTTCCCAGGAGAAAGGTGGAAAAATATTTTCGAAAGCTTCAGAAAAACGGCACAGAATTGTATGTCGACGGAGAAAAGGTCTCACCGTCGCAGGCGGCAGCGTATGCCGTCAGAGAAGAAAGCCCGTATATGGCAGACTATATATTGGGAGAACAGGGCAAAATCAGCCAGGTCCGGCTGGATAAGGTGGATCTGCGTTAAAGGGTGTCAGCTCTTGCCCGGGTAATACTTTGAAACAGAGAATGCGCTGCGGGGATGCAAAACGGGATTGCCTCTCTGGCTGTATCCCGCAGTGCAGGATCTGTCTCTATTGTTCCTTGTATTATATAGAGGAATTGTGATAGAATAAAACTGTTCTGCCGATAGAAGACGGAACGGAAGAAAAGGCAAGAATGGTGCAGGCGGCAGCCTGCGGATGGGAGCACATATGAAGAAAAGAATACTACCGGTGATCATAGCAATCCTGCTGATCCTTGTGATCGCGGGCGGAGCACTGGGAAAGGTGCTGTTGGATAAATATTCCTACAGCAAAGAAGAGGCAGACTGGAACGAATTTTATCAGGTGTCAGAGAGTGACAGAAGTGCCATTATTTTACAGGACGAAATGGTAGAAGAACAGGCACTGATCAGAGATGACGTATGCTATTTTGATCTGGCAACTGTCCATAAATATATGAACGAAGTGTTTTATGCGGATATGACGGAAAAACTGTTGTTGTACGCCAATCCGACAGAAGTGATCCGTACGACTTTCGGCGAGACTTCCTATACGACAACAGAAGGCACACAGGATGCCGGATATGTGATCAGTTTCGTGGAAGGGGATACCGTATATGTGGCGGCGGATTATGTGAAGCTGTTCACAAATTATTCCTATGATTGTTATGACAGACATGTGCAGGTCTACACCGAATGGGGGACCAGACAGGTGGCACAGCTGAAAAAGGATACGGCGGTGCGTCTGCGGGGCGGTGTGAAGAGCCCGATCCTCACGCAGGCAGCGAAGGGAGATACCCTGGAGATTCTGGAGCAGATGGAGACCTGGAGTAAGGTGAAGACATCGGATTCCGTGATCGGATATGTGGAGAACAAGCGTCTGGGAGATATTACGGAAGAGACCGAGACTCCGGTGACGGATTATCAGGAGCCGGAATATACTGCCCTGACTTCTGACAGCAAGATCTGCCTGGGCTGGCATTCTATCGGCGGTGTAGGCGGTAATGACACTCTGTACTCCATGGTGTCCGGTACGAAGGGTATGAATGTCATTGCACCGACCTGGTTCAGTCTGACGGATGAGAACGGAAGTATCCGGAACTTCGGAACAGCGAATTATGTAACCACGGCCCACAATATGGGCTTACAGGTATGGGGCGTGGTGGATAATTTTAATTACGCCAATGAGACCGGAACGGCCATCAGTACTCTGAATATGCTGTCCTCCACCACCAGCCGGCAGAACTTTGTGCGGAACGTGACAGATGCAGCAGTCAGCCTGGGACTGGACGGCATCAATGTGGACTTCGAGCAGCTGAGCAGTGACTGCGGACCGCATTATGTGGAATTTATACGAGAACTTTCCATTCAGTGCCGAAACATGGGACTGGTATTGTCCATTGCCAACTATGTACCGTTTAATTTCAATGATTATTACCGTCTGGATATCCAGGGACAGGTTGCAGACTATGTCATTATCATGGGATATGACGAACACTGGCACGGAAGCAAGGATCCCGGAAGCGTGGCAAGCATTAGCTATGTATCCGGCGGTCTGGACAGAACATTGCAGGAGGTGCCTGCAAACAAGGTAGTCAATGCCCTTCCGTTCTACACGATCCTGTGGAAGACCGAAGGCACGGATGTGACGGATGAATATATTACCATGAACAACGAGGCAGATTTCATGAGCAGAGCCGGTGTGACAGCAGAGTGGGATGAGGAGACCTGTCAGAATTATGCAGAATGGACCTCCGGAAATGCCACCTATCAGATCTGGCTGGAAGATGCAGAATCCATCGCAGTGAAGCTGAACATGATGGCTACCAAGAATATTGGTGGTGTTGCGGTATGGAGACTGGGTTACGGAACACAGGCAGCCTGGGAACTGATCAATGCCTATCTGCAGTAGGAACAGAATAAAATAGTAAAAGCCCGGTCCCGCAAGGGACTGGGCTTTATTGCTGCCGAAAACTTTATTCCGCTTCCTGTACGTTCTTTCTGCGGATGGTATAGCCTCCGGCCATGCATACAACTGCGGCACCCAGAAGCCAGAACATTGCAGAATTTTCACCGGTCTTTGGAACGTTGTCATATTCGGAAGAAGTACTGTTCTGTGTGGCCTGTGCAGGAGCTGTGGTCTGTGTGGGCTGCTCGGTAGCTGCAGGAGCTACTTCTGCGGCAGCAGCGGGAGCGGTGGTGCTGTAATACTTTGCTTCGGTCTTCAGGGATCCGTCTTCAATGGCCAGCTTACCTGCGGCGAAACTGTAGGCCTCATAGAAAACGCTCTGGTCACGGTTGTCTTTGGCAATCAGATGATTGACGGTACCGACACCGTTGATGGTGGCATGCAGATTATTGGATTTATCATCTGTCAGGCCGATCATTTCCAGAGTGTCTACATTGCTGTTGAAATTTGCCTTGGCATCGCCATATACATAGGCATGAGATACATCACCGTTGACAGCACCGGAGGTACCGCTCAGGAAATAGACACTGTCATAGCCGTTGGCATAGACTACGGGAACACCAACAGTATTCTTGAAGGTCAGGTTGCCCAGACGGACAGAAACCTTGAGGGCCAGGGCATTGTTCTCCACATCGTTGTCGATGACAATATAGTCACCGTCTTTGATATTCTGCTGCAGATAATACAACTCGCGGTCCTGAACTTCTGCGGACCAGCTGGATGCTTCCTTGTATCTCCACTCGGAACTGCTGTCGGAATAGTTCAGAACATAGGTGGTGGGCTCCGCAGCCTTTACAGTGATCTTTCCCAGACCGGGAATAGCAAAGCATACGGCAGCCAGCGTGAACAGTGTGACAAATTTTTTAAGTCTCTTCATAAGAAAACCTCCTGATTGTCTGTGAGTTATTCCTGTATGGGAAGGTAGTGATCACCGGGTTCCACTTCTTTGGCAACGACTACGAACCGGCCCTGCTCTACATGGTATACGCAGGTGGACAGTGTCAGAAAATGATCTCCGAACTCTGCGGTGACACCGGTGTCATACTGGGATAACTGCTTGATATTGTTATAAAAGTCATCAAATTCTTCCTGCGTATCCGCCTGGAAAAATTTGTAGAACTTAAATACCTGATCTGTTTTCCGGTAGACCTGGGAGCGAAAGACGGCAATGATCTCGTAATTGCGCTGACACTCTTCGGTGTAGAGGATAATGTTTTTGTGTTCCTTATAGAAATCCTGATTCTCGTAATCGGTCAGATTGCCGAACATGGCACCGGATTTCATATTGTGACCGTGAATGATAAGATTCGTGGTCAGAGGATCTACACAGCTTTCATCGTCAAGGAGCAGACAGCCGTTTTTATTTTCGCTGCCGTCAAAAGCACGGTAGAGATAATAGGTCTCATCTTCCGGAGTCCACATTACCGGATAATCGATATTGGTGCCCGGAATCTGTAGCCAGGCCGCCATATCCTTGTTGGCAAGAAAACTGTCGGCATAAGGGTTGGCCACTCGTTCGAACTCCTCGGTGGAAGCCGGGGTCTCTTCTGTGGACGGTTCCGGGGAGACGGTAACGGTCGGCTCACCTTCGACTGTGGAAGGTGCCTGCGTGGTCTCCGCGGACTGCGTCGGGCGCAATTCATCCAGCGCTTCCTCCATACGCCGGTCTTCGATCCGCCCTTTTACCAACAGGATCACTGCAGCAAGAACACAAATTCCCGCCAGAACAAATAAAATGATAGAAAGAGTTTTTTTGCTTATTTTCATAATGGTATTATACGCTGAAGTAGTAAGGGGATGCAATAGTTTAAAACAAAAGGATTTCTTAATTTTCGGAAGATATTTCCAGAGAAAAAGGCATATAAAATCATATAGAATAAAAGAGACACCGGAGAACAGGGATGGAACAGAAAGTGTTAAGGGCGGTGATGGTATGCCTGTTGCTTATGTCTATGGCGATACTTGGCAGGGAAACGGCGGCATATGTGGAAACGGTAAATGCCGTGAATGCCTTGCAGGGGAATAATGCGGACACGGACGGAATACCGACGGTAGTGATCGATGCCGGCCATGGCGGGGATGACCCGGGGAAGATTGGTATCAACGGAGTACCGGAGAAGGATATCAATCTCCGGATCACAGAGAAACTGAGACAGTATCTGGAGGCAGACGGAATCCGGGTGGTGCTGACCAGAGAGACGGAGGATGGATTGTATGATGCATCTGCTCCCAATAAGAAAGTGCAGGATATGAAACGCCGGATCGAAAAGATTGAGCAGACGGATCCGGTTCTCACGGTGAGCATCCATCAGAACAGCTATCCGGAAGAGTATGTGCACGGAGCGCAGGTCTTCTATTATAATGGCAGCAGCGGAGGGGAACAACTGGCAGGGCTGATCCAGACACAGCTGGTCCAGGATCTGGATCCGGAGAACCACCGGCAGATCAAGCCCAACGACAGCTATTATCTTTTGAAAAAAACCAAAGGAACCATCGTCATTGTGGAATGCGGCTTCCTGTCCAATGCGGCAGAGGCGGGAAAACTGTGTGACGAGGCCTATCAGGACAGAGTGGCATGGTCGATCCACAAAGGAATTTTACAGTACATTAACGGGATACAGAGGGATTGAAACGGGAAATACAAAATAAAGGCACGAGTTGTATACACAGTGTTATTATGATAATATAGGATTCGAATGTTATGACAGAATTTTATAAAGTTACGGGAGAGAAAATGAGACGATATCAAAAAATAAGAAATGTTCTGTTGACCGTGATCGTGACACTGGCATTGCAATGTACATTTGAAGTCTGCCTGGGAGGATACGTGGATTCGAATCTTGTCAATGGGCTGAATAAACTGTGCGGAGCATTTACGGTGCTGGATTATACAGATCTGTTAACGGCTGCGGCAGTATTTGTAATGCTTAAGGAAGTGAAGAAAAGAGAGGCGAAGACAGATGTGGCAACGTTGGTGCTTTCTGTTATTCTGTCATTCCTTCTTATAGTATGTATCAGCTTTAAGAAATATGATTCTGCCATTTTCCTGTGGGGCAATTCTTTTCAGATACTATTATCCACGTTCTGTGTTTTGGGGTTTGCAGTGTTATTGTATCTGGTATTGCGCCTGGTATATTTTGGGCTGGAGCATGTGGAATTACCCGCAGAGCAGGGCAAAAAGCACCTACATATGGTGGGCTTTTTTGTAATAGCCTTCAGCTGGCTGTTCTGGATCCTGCTAAATTATCCGGGAACTACCAGTGGGGACGGTCTGGTGCAACTGAAACAGTTTCTGGGTGAACAGGACTGGGGAGCGGCACATCCGCCATTTTCCTCCGCAATTATGGGAATCTGTTTTGTGCTGGGAAGAACCATTGCAGATGCCAATTTCGGCTTTTTCCTGTATTGCCTGCTGCAGACACTGGTAGGGGCCTATGCTTTTTCCCTCAGCATGAAAAAACTGCAGGAACTGGGAATTTCCTGGAAATGGTGTGCCGTGGGAATCCTGTTTTTCGCCCTGACACCTTTTTGGGGAACCTATGCCCAATGGTTTGAGAAAGATCTGCTGTATGCGGAAATGACGGTGTTACAGGCAGTATATCTGATGTCGGTACTGAAAAAGAAGGAATGTGGCGGGAAAGATGCGGCGGGACTGATTGTATTCAGTGTATTATCCTGCCTGCTTAGAAATAACGGGATCTATGCGATTGTTCCGGCACTGCTTTTGCTGGCAATTTATCTGAAAGGCAAAGAACGCAGGAAGGCATTCCTGGTATTGCTGGCAACTGTGGTGATCTATGAACTGATCACGGTGGCTGGATACAGAGCATTGATCGATGTGGGAAAACCGGCAGCTTCCGAGGGGCTGAGCGTACCGTTCCAGCAGACGGCGAGATATGTCTGCGAATACGAAGATGAGGTTACGGAATATGAGAGACAGGTGATCAATGATACCCTGAACTTTGATGCTATGAAAAATTATGAACCCAGGATTTCGGATCCCATTAAAATATTATATCGAGGCGGAGACCTGGGGCCCTACATGAAAATATGGGTGCAGATGTTTTTCAAGCATCCGGGATGCTATGTGGCGGCATTTGTCAACAAGGGCTATGGCTATCTGGCACCGGTGGAACAGAACATAGAGGCATGGATCCAGCTGGAGTATCCGGAATATGCGCAGGAACAGGGAATTCATCATACATTTCCCATTCAGACATCGGAGTTTCTGCTGCAGATCTGGTTCCTCAGTATGCGGCTGCCACTGATCAAGTATCTGTGTACTCCGGGATTGTATACCTGGATTCTGGTAGTGCTGGCATTTTTCCTGTGGAAAAAGAAAAGATACAGTGCGTTGATACTGCTGGTTCCCGGATTTATAAACGTGTTGGTGTGCCTGGCATCCCCCATGTCCAATGCAATCCGCTATGAACTGCCGACCGTGGCGGTGATTCCGCTGCTGGTCGGATGGACCGTTTATTCTGTACACACAACATCCCGGCAGACCGGAGAGGAATAATCTTTCCATTTGACCGGGGATATGATATACTATATCCAAATGCAATTTAGAACACAGAAGGTAAAAACATGGAGACTGAGATCATAAAGATTCGTCCCGGAGAGGGCCCCGTCAGCGAAGAAGATGAGGAGAAACTCCGGGCGGCGGGAGCAATCCTGCAGCAGGGAGGACTGGTGGCTTTTCCTACCGAGACCGTGTACGGGCTGGGGGGAGATGCACTGAATCCTTCGTCCTCCCAGAAAATATATGCGGCAAAGGGCAGACCGTCCGACAACCCACTGATCGTTCATATTTATCGGTTTGAGGACATTTACAAGATTACAAAGGAGGTACCGGAAGAGGCGCGGAAGATCGCGGATGCCTTCTGGCCGGGCCCCCTGACCATGATCCTGCCGAAATCAAACGCGGTGCCTTACGAGACCACAGGTGGCCTGGATACGGTAGCAATCCGTATGCCCTCGCATCCGGCGGCACAGAAGCTGATCAAATACAGCGGGGGATATATTGCGGCGCCCAGTGCCAATACTTCCGGCAAGCCCAGTCCCACAGTGGCAAAATATGTCGAAGAAGATATGATGGGGCGGATCGATGCCATCATTGATGGCGGTGAGGTGGGGATTGGTCTGGAATCCACCATTATTGACCTGACGGTGACACCGCCACAGATCCTGCGGCCCGGATACATTACCCAGGAGAAACTGAGCACAGTGCTGGGAACAGTGGATACGGACACCACGATCCTGCGGGCAGACAGCGGACAGGCACCCAAGGCCCCCGGAATGAAGTACAGACATTATGCACCCAGGGGAGAACTCACCATCGTAGAGGGAACCCTGGGGCAGGTAAGGGAGTATATTAACCGGGCTGCGGCAGCAGACCATACCGCAGGAGAGAAGACCGGAATCATCGGAACCGAAGAAATGCTGTCCGGTTATATAGCAGATGTGGTGAAAAGTGTCGGCAGCCGTAAGGATGAGGACAGTATCGCCAGACATCTGTACACTATTCTGAGAGAATTCGATGATGAAGGTGTGACAAAGATCTATTCCGAGGGATTTTCCACGGAAGGCTTCGGACAGGCCATTATGAACCGGCTGTTGAAAGCAGCGGGCCATAAAGTAGTAAAACTTTAAACAGAAAATACGAGGAGAAGGAAAATGATAGCAATCGCAAGTGATCATGGCGGATATGATCTGAAAGAAAGAGTAAAGAAATATTTAGAGGAGAAGAACATTCCTTATCAGGATATGGGATGTGACAGCAAGGCAAGCTGCGATTACCCTGTGTTCGGACATGCAGCGGCAAGGGCTGTGGCAGACGGTACCTGCGAGAAGGGTATCGTGATCTGCACCACCGGTATCGGTATCAGCATTTCTGCCAACAAGGTAAAGGGGATCCGCTGCGCACTCTGCTCCGATCCTCTGTCGGCGAAGATGACCAGACTGCACAACGATGCCAACATGCTGGCAATGGGTGCAGGCATTGTCGGTGAGAACCTGGCGCTGGAGATCGTGGAGACTTTCCTGAATACACCTTTTTCCGGAGAAGAGAGACACAGCCGCAGAATCAGCCTGATCGAAGAGGTTTAATGCATTACACAGACACGAACAACGAAATACCATTATAACAAATACAAAACACAGGAGGACAACAATATGTCAAAAGTAGTAGTTATGGATCACCCCTTAATCGAGCAGAAGATCGGAATCATCCGCAGAAAGGAGACCGGTACCAAGGACTTCAGACAGAACATCAGCGAGATCGCAATGCTGATCGGTTATGAAGCAACCAAGGATCTGCCTCTGGAAGAAGTAGAGATCGAGACCCCTATCTGCAAGACCACTGTGAAGCAGTTAAAGGGTAAAAAGCTGGCACTGGTACCTATCCTGCGTGCAGGTCTGGGTATGGTAGACGGTATGTTATCCCTGATCCCTGCTGCAAAAGTAGGACATATCGGCCTGTATCGCAATCCTGAGACCTTAAAGCCTGTAGAATATTACTGCAAGCTGCCTGCAGACTGTGCAGAGCGTGAGGTATTCGTGGTAGATCCCATGCTGGCTACCGGCGGTTCTTCCATCGCAGCCATCCAGCTGTTAAAGGACAAGGGTTGCAAGAGCATTCGTCTGCTGTGCATCATCGCTGCACCCGAAGGTGTAAAAGCTATGCAGGAAGCACATCCGGATGTGGATATCTATATCGGAGCACTGGATCAGAAGCTGAATGATCATGGATACATTGTTCCCGGACTGGGAGATGCAGGAGACCGTATTTTCGGTACCAAATAAAGGAGACACCCATGAGTGCCAAACGCAGCGATTATATCAGCTGGGATGAATATTTTATGGGGGTGGCCCACCTGTCTGGAATGCGGTCCAAGGACCCGAATACCCAGGTGGGAGCCTGCATTGTCAGCCCGGACAACAAGATCCTGTCCATGGGATACAACGGCTTCCCCAAGGGTTGTTCCGACGATGAGTTCCCCTGGGAGAGGGAGAACGACAATGACAGGAATCTGACAAAGTATCCCTTTGTAACACATAGTGAACTGAATGCTATTTTGAATTATCGTGGCGGTTCCCTGGAGGGGACGAAGCTGTATGTCTCTCTTTTCCCCTGCAATGAATGTGCGAAAGCTATTATCCAGGCGGGAATCCGCACGGTGGTATATGACAGCGATAAGTATGAGGGAACTCCGTCCAACCGGGCAGCCAAGCGGATGTTTGACGCGGCCGGAGTGAATTACGTGCAGTACCGTAAGACGGGCCGCATGATACGCATCGAGGTCTGAAGCAACAGATAAAAGGAGTAAAACGGTTGAAGCGCCTACAGAAGACAGCTGTGCTGCTTACAGCAGTGATCCTTGCAGGAGCCTTTTCTTCAGAAGATATCAAAGTGGAAGCTACCAGCAGTACCTGGCAGCAGATTCAGAAAGAGCAGGAAGAGAAAAACAACCTGCAGAATCAGCTGAATGAGGAAAATGATAATCTGGAGAACCTGAAGGGAGAACAGAATTCCCTCAAGGGACAACTGAATAATCTGAACGGTCAGCTGACGGAAGTCAGTAACAATCTGTCAGATCTGGAACAGCAGATCGCAGACAAGGAGCAGGAGATCGCGGATACCCAGGCCAGTCTGGAAGAGGCGAAAGCTACGGAAGCATGGCAGTATGAGTGTATGGTGATCCGGGTACGGGATATGTACGAGCGGAATGAGACCAGTTACATCAACGCTTTGCTGAATGCCCAGAGCTTCGATAAACTGCTGAACGCTGCGGACTTTTTTGAACGGATCGCAGCCTATGACCAGAAGAAACTGCAGGAATTCGAAGAGAACCGCAAGCTGATCGAAGAGGAAGAGGCGAGACTGCAGGCAGAGAAAACGGAGCTGGATAGTCTGAAGGTGGCAGCGGAAGCCGAGAAAAGCAAGGTGTCCGGTCTGATCAGCCAGACATCTAACAGCATTGCAAAATATGCCGGGGATATTTCGGAAGCAGAGCAGAGAGCCCTGGCATATGAACAGGAGATCAAACAAAAAGAAGAAAATCTGGAAACACTCCGGAAAAAGCTGGCAGAAGAGATCGCCATGTCCCAGAAGGCGGCAAACGCAACCTGGCGGGACATTTCGGATATCTCCTTTGAAGAGGGAGACCGTTATCTGCTGGCAAATCTGATCTATTGTGAAGCGGGCGGAGAACCCTATGACGGTCAGCTGGCGGTAGCCAGTGTGGTTATCAACCGTGTCAGAAGTTCTGTTTATCCCAACACAGTGGTAGGAGTGATCTATCAGAATAAACAGTTCTCACCGGTGGCCAGCGGACGTCTGGAACTGGCATTGGCCACCAATAAAGCCACCAGCCGCTGCTACCAGGCGGCAGACGAGGCTATGTCCGGTGTGACCAATGTAGGAAACTGTGTATATTTCCGCACACCGGTGGAAGGACTGACAGGTATCAATATCGGCGGACACGTATTTTATTAAACGAAAGCGAAAATCTATGAGACTCAACAGCGTAGAACAAAAGGGTTATGCAAATAGAATCATGGACTGGAAGATCTTCGTAAGGCAGGATCTGGTAGTAGCCAAGGCGTCGGAATTTTTCTATGAATTCGTAGGGGAGAATTCTTTCCGGCCGGTGAGTGAGCTGCTTCTGCCGGAAGACGGGGAGCTGTTGAAAAAAGCAGTGGAGGCGGATACGTTCCAACCGCTGGAACTGATCACGGTGCTTCACAATCTGAAGGACAGTGTAAGGAATGTGTATCTGCGTCTGGAACAGAGTGAACAGACGGAGAACGGGATTCCGTTGTATCAGATCACCGTTTCAGATATTCATGATCTGGAGAACCGGAATTTACGACTGGAGCAGAGCATTCTGAAGTACCGTCATTTTATGACATTGGAAGATGTTTACTTTTTTGAATATCTGATCGAACAGGACAGTATTACGGTCTATAAATATGTCAACGAGCGGGCCATGAACCAGTTTGAAGGGCCTATGAATGCGCTGATCCGGAATGTGGAACAGGCACATGAGGGCAGTGATATTTCCAGACTGGAAGATCAGCTGCGGACCTTTTGCGCACATCTGCGTAACGGGGACGATTTCTTCGAGATGGAATTCGTCAGCGGGCAGGAGGACAAGGGAATATGGAAGGTCAAAGGCGCACGGATCCCGAAGAAGCGTGATATGGTAGCGGGCATCATAACCCCGGACAGAAACCGGGAGAAGGAAGCCTATTATCTGACTCCGGCAGCCAGAGATGCCGGAACCGGTCTGCTGAACAAGCGGGCATGGACAGAGTACACCATCGAACAGCTGAACTGCAAGGATCATAGTACCAGATGGCTGGTGATCATTGATATTGATGATTTCAAACATATCAATGATACCTACGGACATATTTTTGGTGACCAGGTCATCCGCAGAGTGGCGGAGATCATGCAGGTGCTGGTGGGACAGCGGGGCGTGATCGGACGATTCGGCGGAGACGAGTATGTGATCCTGTTGGAGAAAGTAGAGACCAGAGAACAGCTGAAGACACTTTTGAAGACCATTGCGAAGGAATTTGCTCTGGCATTTGATCCGAAGACCCATGTGACAGCTTCTATCGGCGTATCGGAGTATCCGGTAGATGGAAGCGAATACGAGGAACTGATGCGCAAGGCGGATAAGGCACTCTATCTGGCCAAGGAAAAAGGCAAGAACCGCCATATCATCTATGAAGAGAGACTTCACGGCAAGCTGGAAAGCGACGATATGCAGAACATGGCTATGGCCTATGCGGTATCTAAGGAGAAAAAGCGGGAAGTCATCACGAAGATGATCACCGAACTGTGTGTATCCGGTGTGAACTCCATTGTAAAAAAGGAAGAACGTCTGCAGCAGATCCGCAGTCTCTTCGATCTGGATGGAATCACGATTTATTCAGAGTCGGGAGCGCAGCTGGTATGCCGGAATGGTAATTACATGGTAGAAGTACCGGATGGAAGAGGACTTTTTGAAGATGAGAAGTATCTTGCGCTATTCGGGGATGATGATAATTTTATAGAATCCAACACATTGAAACTCAGATCCCAGGATCCGGCGGCATTTGCCGTGATGCAGAAGCAGGAGATCGGTGCTTTCCTGCAATGTCTTTGCCGCAAAGAGGGAGTGCCGAATGTGATCGTGAACTATGATGTGTTCAACCGCAACCGTAAGTGGTCGGATGAAGATATTACACTGTTGACGATTCTGGGACACTGCATCGGAAACCTGCTGAACTATTCAGAGTAAAGTAAGTGAGAGCAGAAGCTCGTCGGACACTTGTGTCCGTAAGAGCCTATGCTCTCATTTATTTTGCGAATGTGTTACTCTGAATAGTTCTGACCAGGGAGCAAAAAGTAAGCACTGCAGCTACAGCCCGCTCCTATCCAACGGATTCTGCAGCCTGTCGAACTTGTCCCGGTAGATAATGGTGATCAGGTTGTTCAGCTGGCGCAGGCAGGCACTCATCTGAGCCTGGGTGATCAGCCCCTTTTCCAGAGCCTCGGCCAGCTCGTCCAGATCCACGACATGCATCCTTCCATCGGGATAGAGGATAATGTCAGCCAACAGATCCGTGACGATCAGGGAATTATCTTCCGGCCGGGAAGTATATTCCACAATATCGCAGTACCAGTACAGCAGAGAACCGTCATGGCGGTAGAACTTGCTGATCTTGAAGCCTTCCTTGAGATAATAGCAGGAACAGCCGTGGGAAAACGTGGTCTTGGGATTCAAGGTCTTCCATTTGGTCAGAATGTAGTCTTCGTTCTGCTCGACGATAATATCATCCTTTAATAAAATGCATTCTTCCGGGATCAGCCGTTTACGGTAGATCTGAAGTTCGTTGCTCATAGAGTTTCTCCTTTGTGCGGTGTGCTTTACAACGGTCACAGTTCCGGAAACGGGATAAAAGGCCTGGGAGGGATCGTGTGAGGACAAAGCGTCTTCTCCATCCAGATCATATCATGCCATGCATCCTGCTTGTAACCGGAAGCGTGAAAATGTGCCACGGTTTTATAACCATGCTTTTCGTGGAAGGCGATGCTGGGAGGATTGGGGTAGGTGATGCAGGCACAGACATTGCAGACGTGCTGTGCGGTCAGGTATTCCTCCAGCTTTTCGTATAACAGACTGCCGACACCGCTGCTTCGAAGATCCCGGCTGACATAGATGGAAGTCTCCACAGACCAGTCATAAGCAGCGCGGCTTTTAAAAGCGGATGCGTAAGCATATCCTGCCGGCTCCCCGTCCAGTTCAGCCACCAGGTAAGGATAACGGGTAAGAGTGTGACGGATCCGGTCCGCAAATTCTTCTGCGGAAGGAACGATGTACTCAAAGGTAATAGAGGTATTTTCCACATAAGGGGCATAAATGGCAACCAGCCTTGCAGCATCCTCAGGGGTGGCGATACGGATCCGCAGCTGTCTTTTGATGTCTGTAGTCTTTATTCGCGTCATCCTTCTTTCTATAAGGGTGTAAAGTCACTGAATAGTTACTCAAATAGTACTTCCGGAGAGATTTCAAGTCAATCTTTTTTTCGCAGGATTTTATAGATTTTTTACCATCTGGACAGGAGGATTTTACTGGACATCATATTAAGATTTCGTTATAATGACTATAGGTTTGCCCTGCAGTGGGAAAATATTTTTAAAAATGTACAAAAATAAATGCTGAGAGCAGAAATCAACACAGGAGGACACAGTGTCAAGAAAAAAGAAACCCTACGACAGACAGGTGTTTCGGGCGATCACACTGATCATGCAATTTGGTATCAATATGTTGGTACCGATCTGCCTGATGTCCGCAGCCGGCATCTGGCTGGATAAACATTTCGGAACGGACTTCTGGATGATCCTGCTTTTCTGTATGGGAGCTGTGGCCGGAGGGCAGAATGTATACCGGATGGCCAGGACAATTTATGAAGACGGCGATGATAAACACACTAAAAAAGATAAATAGAACGGTTCTGGAGATGGATCTGGGGATCTTGTTCCTGGGAGTGTCAGCGCAGATCATAGGAGCATTTATTGCAAAGGATGAAGCAATGTGTGCCAAAAGTCTGTGGTTTGGCGTTCTGCTGGCGCTGGTTTCCACATATCATATGTACCGTTCCCTGGACCGGGCATTGGACCAGCCCGAGAAGACTGCTACGAAAATGATCATCCGTGCCTATGTCTTACGATATGTCATGTTGATTTTTTTCCTGTTGGTGATGATGAAGACCGGAGTGATGAATCCTCTGATTTTCTTTTTCACCTATGTTATATGTATGAAAGTAACGGCATTTTTACAGCCGCTTACCCATAAATTATGCAATAAACTGTTCCACGAGACGGATCCGATACCCCAGGCGATGCCGGAGGAGACTGCGGAAGACAAAACTGCTCCGCAGACTGCGGAAGAAGCGGAAGCCCCGAAGGATGGAGAAGTGACAGAGGAACAACAGAATAAACAATAAGGAGGTGAAACAATGGAACATGGAATTCTGTTATCCGGTGCCGACAATATCGACTTTATGATACATGGCGTGTTTAAGTATTCCTTTTTCGGCCATGAGGTATGGATAACGACCACACATGTGTGTGTGCTGATCGTCATGTTGCTTATCATTGGTTTTGCCATTGCTGCCAACCGCCAGATGGCCAAAGCCAGAGAAGTGCCGGAAGGTTTTCAGAATGTGGTGGAGCTGATCGTGGAGAAGCTGGATGCCATGGTGGATGCTCCCATGGGCAAGGCCGCACCGAAGTTCTACAACTACATCGGAACGATCTTCATCTTCATTCTGGTGAGCAATATTTCCGGTCTGTTAGGCCTGCGTCCCCCCACAGCGGACTACGGCGTGACATTGCCTCTCGGTGTTCTGACCTTCCTGCTGATCCATTACAATCAGTTCAAGTACCAGAAGCCGAAGGAAATCTGGGAAGGCATGTGTTCCCCGCTGCCCCCCTGGCTGCCGATCTGGCTGCCCATTAACCTGATCAGTGAGATCGCAGTACCGATTTCCCTTTCATTACGTCTGTTTGCAAACGTATTGTCCGGAACGGTAATGATGGCACTGATCTACGGACTGTTGGGTGTGATCGCTACAGCGTGGCCCGCAGCACTGCATGTATACTTTGACCTGTTCTCCGGAGCCATCCAGACATACGTATTCTGTATGCTGACCATGACTTACATTGCCAATGCAAGAGGAGACGCTTAAAGCTGTACTGTTCAGGTATGGCTATCTGAAACTATGCTAGAAAGATTCTGATAAGAATCTCAATAATAGGAGGATTTACTATGGATTTTAATGAAAACTTTATCTTAGGCTGTTCTGCAATCGGTGCTGGTCTGGCAGTTATTGCCGGTATCGGACCCGGTGTAGGCCAGGGTATCGCAGCAGGACACGCTGCTGCAGCAGTAGGACGTAATCCCGGAGCAAAGTCCGAGATCACTTCTACCATGTTATTGGGACAGGCAGTTGCCGAGACCACCGGTCTGTACGGTCTGTTGATTGCTATGCTGCTGCTGTTCGTAAAGCCCTTACTTCCCTGATTAAACGAAAGGAATGCGGATGAAAATGATACTATTAACAGAAGGCGAGACCATGTCAAGACTGTTTGACCTGGACTGGCAGCTGCTGGCAGACTCCTGCCTGATGATCATTGCCATCTTCGTATTGTTCCTGGCACTCAGCTATTTTCTGTTCAATCCGGCCAGAAAGTTCTTAAATGATCGTAAAGAGAAGATCAGGGGAGAACTGGAAGAGGCAAAGGACAATCAGGAAAAGGCCGCAGAACTGAAGGCACAGTATGAGGCGAAGTTGAAAGACATCGACAAAGAGGCGGAGGACATCTTAAGTGATGCCAGAAGACGGGCTCTTCAGAACGAGGAGCGTATCGTCACACAGGCCAAGGAAGAGGCAGCCAGAATCCTGGCGAGAGCACAGGAAGAAGCCAGACTGGAAAAGCAGAAAATGTCCGATGAGATCAAACAGGAGATCGTATCCGTGGCATCTGTCATGGCAGGTAAGCTGGTAGGCGCTTCCATAGATACCACCAGACAGAACAGCCTGATCGAAGAGACGCTGAAGGAAATGGGTGAGGATACATGGCAAAATTAGTTTCCAAAGTCTATGGAGAAGCCCTTTTCGAAGCGGCAGTCGACCATGGAAATGCGATCCAGCTGATGAATGAGACCGCACAGCTTGAGAAAATATTGGAAGACAATCCGGATTTTGACAAGCTGATGAAACATCCCGGAATCCCCAAACAGGAAAAACTCTCCATGGTGGAACAGGTCTTCCGTGGCAGAGTCAGTGATGATCTGACAGAGTTTCTGAAGATCGTGGTGACCAAGGAACGTTACGGCTCATTAAAGGCAATCTTTGCTTATTTTACCGAACTGGTCAGAGAATCTGAAAAGATGGGAACCGCATATGTGGATACCGCAGTGGAGCTGACGGAGGCCCAGAAGCAGGCAGTGAAAAATAAGCTGCTGGCTACGACTTCCTATCAGACCTTTGATGTGTATTACCATGTGGATCCGACGCTGATCGGCGGAATGGTGATCCGGGTGGGTGACCGGGTGGTGGACAGCAGCATCCGGACCAAACTGGAAGATATGAAGAAACAATTATTAAATATTCAGCTGGGATGACCGGCTGAAAGAAAGGTGCGACAGATCCATGAATTTAAGACCAGAAGAAATTAGTTCCGTCATTAAGGAACAGATCGAAAGATATTCTTCCCAGCTGGATGTATCCGATGTCGGAACCGTCATTCAGGTAGCGGATGGTATCGCTCGTGTACATGGACTGGAAAATGCCATGCAGGGTGAGCTGTTACAGTTCCCCGGCGATGTATATGGCATGGTGCTGAATCTGGAAGAAGATAATGTCGGTGTCGTATTGTTGGGAAGTGCCAGCAATATCGAAGAGGGTGATATCGTCAAGACCACCGGACGTGTGGTAGAGGTTCCCGTAGGAGACGCATTGCTTGGACGAGTAGTGAACTCCTTAGGACAGCCTATTGATGGTAAAGGCCCCGTACAGACTGACAAATTCCGTAAGATTGAGCGTGTGGCAAGTGGTGTAATCACTCGTAAGAGCGTAGACACGCCGCTCCAGACAGGTATCAAGGCAATCGACTCCATGGTTCCCATCGGAAGAGGTCAGCGTGAGCTGATCATCGGTGACCGTCAGACCGGTAAGACCGCTATTGCGATCGACACGATCATCAACCAGAAGGGTCAGAATGTAAAATGTATCTATGTAGCTATCGGTCAGAAAGCATCTACCGTGGCTAATATCGTAAAAACACTGGAGGAGTTCGGTGCCATGGCTTATACCACCGTTGTGGTATCCACGGCAAGTGACCTGGCTCCCTTACAGTATATCGCTCCTTATTCCGGTTGTGCGATCGGTGAGGAGTGGATGGAGAACGGAGAAGATGTACTGGTGGTATATGATGACCTGAGCAAACATGCTACTGCATACCGTACACTCTCCCTGCTCCTTCGTCGTCCGCCCGGACGTGAAGCATATCCCGGTGACGTATTCTACCTGCATTCCAGACTGCTGGAGCGTGCAGTCCGCATGAGCGACGAATACGGCGGAGGTTCCCTGACGGCACTTCCCATCATCGAGACCCAGGCAGGCGATGTATCTGCATACATCCCTACCAACGTTATTTCCATTACCGATGGACAGATCTATCTGGAGACAGAAATGTTCAACTCCGGTTTCCGTCCTGCGGTAAATGCAGGTCTGTCCGTATCCCGTGTAGGTGGTGCCGCACAGATCAAGGCTATGAAGAAGATCGCAGCACCTATCCGTACCGAGCTTGCCCAGTACAGAGAGCTGGCTTCCTTTGCACAGTTCGGATCCGAACTGGATGCGGATACCAAGGAGAAGCTGGCACAGGGCGAACGGATCAAAGAAGTGCTGAAGCAGCCTCAGTACCAGCCCATGCCGGTACAATATCAGGTAATCATCATCTACGCAGTCACTAAGAGATTCCTGCTGGATGTACCTGTAGAGGAAATCACCAGATTTGAGAAGGAATTCTTTGATTATCTGGATACCAAGCATCCCGAGATCCCCGCAGCCATCGCTGAGGAAAAAGTGATCTCCGATGCTACGGAAGAGAAGCTGGTAAAAGCCCTGAATGATTTCAAGGCAGAATTTCTGAAATAAGTGTGTCAGCCGCAGATTGCGGCAGAATGAGAGGTAACTATGGCATCAATGCGTGATATCAAGCGCCGTAAGACCAGCATTCAGGGCACACAGCAGATCACCAAGGCCATGAAGCTGGTATCTACGGTAAAGCTTCAGAGAGCCAGAGCAGGTGCAGAACGTTCTCAGACGTATTTTGACTGTATGTATGATACCGTAAATAATATCCTGTCCAGGGTAGGCCATCTGGAACACAAATATCTTGTTCCGGGTGCTTCCCCGAAAAAGGCGGTCATTGCCATTACCTCCAACCGAGGTCTGGCAGGTGGTTACAACTCCAACGTAGCCAAACTGATCACTGGGCAGGAGGACTGGAAGACAGAAGACGTGGTAGTCTATGCCATCGGTAATAAGGGCCGGGAGATTCTGGAGAGAAAAGGATACACCGTGAAGGAATCCTATCCGGAGGTCATCGAAGAGCCCACATATGCCGAAGCAATGCTTCTGTCGGACAAACTGCTGACATCATTTGCAGCCGGAGAGATCGGCGAGATTTATCTGGCATACACACACTTCAAGAACACGGTGAGCCACGAGCCGAAGCTGTTGAAGCTTCTGCCCGTGGAATATGATGCAGAGGCGGGTGCATCCACAGAGGGTGCCGATGCGCTGATGAATTTCGAACCGGAAGATGTGGAAGCACTGGATATGATCATACCGAAATATATTTCCAGTCTGATCTATGGTGCACTGATGGAAGCAGCAGCCAGTGAGAACGGTGCCCGTATGCAGGCCATGGATAATGCCACCAGCAATGCGGAGGATATGATCAGTGATCTGTCACTGAAGTACAACCGCGCAAGACAGGGAAGCATTACCCAGGAACTTACAGAGATCATTGCAGGCGCAGAGGCGCTTTAATATTTATATTTTGCAGTTATGTCTCTGGAAGATACAAAGACTGCCAGAGAAAAACAGTGCAAAATGTGAGTTGATTATGAAATGCCCGCATAGTGGGCAGGAAAGAGGTAGAAATGGCAGGAGAGAATAAAGGAAGGATCACCCAGGTCATCGGTGCCGTACTGGATGTACGCTTCGATGAGGGCAAACTTCCCGAGATCAATGACGCGATCCGCATCCCTACCAGAGATGGAGGAGAACTGGTAGTGGAAGTCTCCCAGCATTTGGGTGATGACACTGTCAGATGTATTGCCATGGGTACTACCGACGGACTTGTGAGAGGAATGGAGGCTATCGCCACCGGATCTCCCATTTCCGTACCGGTAGGAGAGAATACCCTGGGCAGAATATTTAATGTACTGGGTCAGCCGATTGATAACAAGCCGGTACCGGCAGGAGTGTCTTACGAGCCTATCCACCGTGCCGCACCGACCTTCGCAGAGCAGTCTACGGACACAGAACTGCTGGAGACCGGTATTAAGGTCGTTGACCTGCTCTGCCCTTATCAGAAGGGTGGTAAGATCGGTCTGTTCGGTGGTGCCGGTGTAGGTAAGACCGTACTGATCCAGGAGCTGATCCGTAATATCGCAACCGAGCACGGCGGATATTCCGTATTCACCGGTGTAGGTGAGCGTACCCGTGAGGGTAACGACCTGTACCACGAGATGCAGGAGTCCGGCGTATTGGACAAGACCACCATGGTATTCGGACAGATGAACGAGCCCCCCGGAGCAAGAATGAGAGTCGGTCTGACCGGACTGACCATGGCAGAGTACTTCCGTGACAAGGGCGGAAAAGATGTGCTGTTGTTCATCGACAACATCTTCCGGTTCACCCAGGCCGGAAGTGAGGTATCCGCACTGTTAGGCCGTATGCCTTCCGCAGTAGGATACCAGCCTACATTACAGACAGAGATGGGTGCGCTCCAGGAGCGTATCACATCCACTAAGAACGGTTCCATTACTTCCGTACAGGCAGTTTATGTGCCTGCGGATGACCTGACAGACCCGGCACCTGCGACCACATTTGCACATCTGGATGCCACCACGGTTCTGTCCCGTTCTATTGTAGAACTGGGAATTTATCCCGCAGTGGATCCTCTGGAGTCCACATCCCGCATTCTGGATCCCAGAATCGTAGGTAAGGAGCATTATGAGACCGCCCGCGGTGTACAGGAGATCCTGCAGAGATATAAGGAATTACAGGATATTATTGCTATCCTCGGTATGGATGAGCTGTCCGAGGAAGACAAGCTGGTCGTATCCCGTGCCCGTAAGATCCAGAGATTCCTGTCCCAGCCTTTCTTCGTGGCAGGACAGTTCACCGGTCTGGAAGGAAAATATGTACCTATCAGCGAGACCATCCGTGGATTCCGTGAGATCCTGGACGGTAAGCATGATGATATTCCGGAGAGCTACTTCCTGAATGCCGGAAGCATTGATGATGTACTGGCAAAGGTTCATGCATAGCATGAGAGGGGAGTACAGATATGGCAGATAAAGAATTCACACTTCGTATCATAACCCCGGAAAGAGTATTCTATGAGGGAATTGTGGATATGGTAGAATTCAATACCACGGAAGGACAGATTGGTGTCCTTCCGGGCCACATTCCCCTGACGGTGATCGTGAAGCCGGGTATCCTGCATATTACGGAGAAGGACGGAGAGAAGGAAGCAGCATTGCATTCCGGATTCGCCGAGATCCTTCCCGAAGGAGTTATCATTCTGGCAGAGATTATCGAATGGCCGAATGAGATCGATGAAAACCGTGCGGAGGCAGCATTGCACCGTGCGGAAGAGAGACTGCGCAGCAAGACGCCGGAGACGGATATTGCCAGGGCAGAGACGGCATTGCAGAGAGCAATGGCGAGAATTCAGGTGCTGCGATAAGCTTCGCAGCACCTGTTTTTCACTTTATAGAGAGAAAATGCATATGTTATAAAAAAGCATGAGGCATTTTAAAATGGTAGCAAGACCGTTTTTTATGACATTGCCCGGATATCCCGGAAGAATGGATGAAAAGGAACTATTAAATGATTTGGAATATCTGCAGCAGACCTATCCCGGAGAAGTCAGACGCTGTCAGCGCAGGATTGCGGAAATATTGGACAAATACGACTATGAAGGAAGCATGATCTATGATGAATATCCGGACCGCCTGAGTCTGTTCCGGATAGCGGATACGATCAGCACGATCCTGGAACAGGAAGCGGAAAAAGTATCAAAGGATCTGATCCATGTGTTGGTGTGCAATGAGATCTACAAAAGGAGACACGGTGGACGACGGGGAATGATTGCGTTCTTATAGGAAAGCGTGCTATAATATGCGCAAAACATTTGAAAAACAGGATAAACCATGGAAGAACTGAAAATACTTTTACAGAAAATTTTGAATAAAGATCTGCAGCAGATCATCCTGAGCAACAGCCGTCATCCGGAACAGACCCAGAAGGTAAAGATCCGCCCGGTGCTGATCCGGGAGGAACTGTTGTTCCAGGAGACTGCTTACAGAGGAACTCAGGTGTTTCACGAGAATTTTACAGCAGAACAGCTGACGGACCGGATCTGCACCGCCTTACAGGAGCAGTTCCGGCAGGGAGAATTCTCAGCGAAGACCCTGCAGGCCACCGCTCTGGTCAGCAAAAAAGGCAAGCTGACACTGAAGGTGAAAAACAGTGGCAAGTCACCGCGGACGGAGGGGGCGGCTGCTTCTGAAGAGGAGGAACTGCAGGCACTGGCTCACAACCGTACCAAGCATTATATTTTAGAGGAAGGAAAACCGGTGGATTTCCTGGTAGGACTGGGCGTGCAGACCCCGGACGGCCGGGTGACCAGGGCGAGATTTGATAAATTCCGTCAGATCAACCGGTATCTGGAATTTATCGAGGATGTGATCGATGAACTGCCGAAAGACCGTACCATCCGCATTATTGATTTTGGCTGCGGCAAATCCTATCTTACCTTTGCAATGTACTATTATCTGCATGAATTACAGCATAGAGATATCCAGGTGACCGGACTGGATCTGAAGACCGATGTGATCCAGCACTGCAATGAACTGGCGGAAAAGCTGGGGTATGACAGATTAAAGTTCGAGAGGGGAGACATCAGTACCTACGAGGGCACAGATGTGGCGGACATGGTGGTGACCCTGCATGCCTGTGACCTTGCCACAGATTATGCGTTAGACAAGGCGGTAAAATGGGGGGCCAGAGTCATTCTGGCGGTTCCCTGTTGTCAGCATGAACTGAACCGGCAGATAAAATGTGATCCTTTAAAACCAGTGTTAAAATACGGCATCATCAAGGAGCGCGTGGCAGCACTGCTCACCGATGCTCTGAGAGCAAATCTGCTGGAACAACAGGGCTATGAGACCCAGATCCTGGAATTCATCGATATGGAACATACCCCGAAGAATCTGTTGATCCGGGCAGTGAAAAAGAACGGTATGCGCCCGAAGAAAAGCGCAGATATCGGTACTGTGGAGGAACTGCTCCATGTGGCACCGACACTGGAAAAATTGCTGAATAATGAATGAGTGAAGAATCAAGAATGAAGAAAACGATCATTAGAATTGCCGTGTGTGTTGTAGTATTTCTGGCATCAGCACTGATCATCGGCAGCATTATGAATCAGGGACATAACAATATGACCATGGAGATGGCTCCGGCCACTCTGCCTATGATCACCATGGAAAGCGGCGGTGTGGCATGCAATGAACTGCACGGAAATACCGTGGAGATGGATGTGGCTTACCAGAAGGACTGCATTACTCTGCTGGGGGAGGGCAGACAGGCGAATTTCACCGTGGATACGTTCGGAAGAGAAATTACGGGGATCTCGACAGAGGTTCGTAGCATCGACGGCAGCCGGCTGATCGAGAACAGTGAAGTCACCGGATGGAAGGCAAATGGGAAAAGCTTTTCCGTTTCCCTTACGTTAAAAGACCTGATCGACACGAATACACAATACAGTCTGACCTTGATCCTGGAACTGGAAGGGGAACAGAAGGTATATTATTATACGACTATTTTATGGAATGATGATGTGCATATTTCGGAAATCCTGGAATTTGCGACAGATTTCCACGGAAAATTATACGACAAGGAAGTGGCCAAGGAACTGACGAAATATCTGGAACCGAATTCCAAGCTGACAGATAACGGCACTTTCCATAAAGTGAATATTCACAGCAGCTTTCAGCAGATCACCTGGGGCAGTCTGGAACCGGTCCAGGAGGACGCGGCTTCCATCCGGCTGACACAGATCAGTGGGAATGTGGCCTCTCTGCTGATGGATTTTGTGGTATCCACCGGAGAGGGCAAAAATAAGATCTACTACAATGTCGAAGAGTATTACAGAGTCAGATATACTTCGGAGAGAATGTATCTGCTGGATTATGAGCGTACCATGACACAGATCCCGGATACTACCCGGATGTATGCCAATGACAAGATCCTTCTGGGAATCACGGATGAAAATGTGGATATGATGGAGAGCGCGGATGGCAATACCGTGGTGTTCTCCGATATGGGGCAGCTACTCAGCTATAATGCGACTACCAACAGACTGACAGTGATCTTCTCCTTCTATGATAAAGATAATGCCGACCGGCGGACTCTGTATGACAATCATGGCATCAAGATCCTGGATGTAGACGAGGGCGGTAATGTGAAATTTGCCGTGTATGGTTACATGAATCGCGGAAGACATGAGGGAGAGACCGGCATTCAGATCATCAGCTATGACAATTCGCTGAATACGATCGAGGAAGAAGTCTATATCCCATATTCCAAGAGCTATGCGGTGCTGAAGGATGAGATGGAACAGCTGCTGTACCGGAACAGACAGCAACATGTATATTTTTTCCTGGAAAACGGTGTCTATGATGTGGATCTGGAGAATCGCAGCGCTGAACAGCTGGTAAGTATAAGACAGGATGACAGCCTTCAGGTATCGGAGAACCATGAGATCATCGTATGGCAGGAAGGGGATGACATCAACCACAGCAACCAGCTGAATGTCCGGAATCTGAATACCGGAGAACAGACAGTGATCCGGGCGGAGGACGGTGAGGCTATCCGGCCGCTTGGCTTCATGGGAGAAGATATTATCTACGGCGTGGCCAGGGAGAGCGACATCCGGACAGAGAATTCCGGACAGATCTTTTACCCCATGTATAAGGTCTGCATCAGCAATTCTTCCGGAGATAATCTGAAGGAATACGGACAGGATGGCATCTACATCGTGGATTGCGCCATCGAGGGCAATCAGATCACCCTGTCGAGAATACAGCGTTCTGAGAACGGCAGCTATCAGGAGATCCTGGATGACCAGATCATGAACAATGTGGAAGAAGAGCCGGGACAGAATAAAGTAGTCACAGCGGATATTGATATTTATGAGAGATATGTGCAGATACAGACCAAGACAACCATTGATACCAGGACTATCAAGGTGCTGAATCCGAAGGAGGTCGTATTTGAGGGCGGAAGAGAACTGACACTGGATGCGGTCAGCGAAGTTTCCAGATATTATGTATACAATGCTTATGGGGTACAGGGCATTTACAGTGCTCCCGGGAAAGCGGTGAAGGAAGCCTACGATTCCGCCGGGGTTGTTGCGAACGACCGAGGCATTACGGTATGGCTGAAGGGCAATCGTGTCAGCAGAAACCAGATCATGGCAATCAAGGAAGAAAGTGTCACGGACCAGAAGAACAGCCTGACGGTATGTCTGGACAATATCCTGCGGCATGCCGGAATCACCCGCAACACCGAATATGACCTGGCGCAGGGCAAGACGGCAATACAGATTCTGGAAGAAAATATGACAGGCGTACAGGTACTGGATCTGAGCGGCTGTAGTCTGGATGCGGTACTGTATTATGTGAATCAGGATATTCCGGTACTGGCGATCCTGGAGGATGGCGAGGCGGTGCTGGTGACCGGATTTAATGAATTCAACGTTGTGATCATGGAGCCGTCCACCGGAAAGTTGTACAAAAAGGGAATGAACGATGCTACAACATGGTTCGCGGAGAACGGCAATCATTTTATTTCCTATATGAAAATAGATAATTAAATACAAGTGGACAGCAAAAGGCGCCCGGAACCTGTGAAAGGATCCGGACGCCTTTTTGACGGGATGACCGCTTATTTCTGTACGTCAAAAATGTATTTGCGGTATTTCTGTAACACGGTGCGTAACAGCATGCCGAGCACTCCGCAGGAAATGATCTCACCGATACCCACAGTCAGCATGAAGTAAGGAATGCCACCCTCTAAGTGGTAGACATAAGCCAGCACAAAAGGAACGATAATGGTGTTGGCAATGATGGGAGGCAGGGGAGCCAGCCATTTGTTCTGATTCCGTAGCAGATATGTGCCGAAGGCACCGATCAGCGTTGCCAGGCTGCCGAAGATAATGTCGAGCAGCATACAGCCGGTCATGGTATTGCTGATGATACATCCCAGGAAAAGTCCCGGTATGGCAGCAGGGGTAAATACGGGAAGAATGGTCAGGGCTTCCGAGAAGCGGACCTGAATGGCATAATTTGCCAGTCCCAGAGCGTTGGCTAACATGGTCAGCACAACATAGAGAGCAGCGATCACCGCTCCGTGTACGAGGTACAGTACTTTCTTGTTCATTTGTTTTCTCCTTTAGTTTTTATTTACGTGTGGAAGGTCCCGAACACACGATTCATTTTACGCCGGGAATCGGCGAGCCCTATAAGACCTTGTTTTTATGGGCTGTACAACTGTTTTAGTATAACAATAATCTGGGAAAAGTCAAGACCGGGTACAATTTAGACTCAATTTTATGTAAATGGTGAATTTTATTGACGAAATCAAAAGAGAGTGTTAAGATAATAATAAAAGAAAAGAGTGTTACCGTACAGCAACGGTTCACCTGGTTTTTAGTTACAGATCAAGAAAGCAACCTATTCCTGGCGAGGGCGGTTGCTTTTTTGATGTTTATTTTTCCGTGCAGTCTGTACGATACTGATAAGCGTTACGATGATACTGATGATCGTAACAACAATACCGACAATGCCTACCACTGTTTCCAGCATCTTATGTACCTTTCAATAGATTTCCCATCTGTATCACCTCCAATAATACTGGAAGCTCTCAAAATGTCATCATTTTGGCGAAAGGTGAACCGCTTACCGTTTTGGTAACACTCCATTTTTATTATAAAATACAATGCCGGGAATAGATACTTTAGATTCGGAAAATAAGTAACGAAATATGCCATGCGGAAATTGGCTGTTTTCCCGAAAATGAAATTTGTGCAAAATAACCAATTTGAGTTTTTACCGATCCCTTGAGTGTTCTTAGCCTAGTGTCCTTAGCCTAGTGTCCTTAGCGTGTCACGGGCAGGGTCGATTCATGACATATTTGGGTCGATTCATGCAGGGAGAATTATTTTTTCATACACTATGGTACAATGAACTTACAGTAAAAAGTAACAGTATCCGAAGCAGATTACATGACATGAAAGGCGAATTCCGGTGCAGAGACGCAGAATGGACTGGATAGAGGGAAATGATCGTTGTAGTCGGACAGAATCACTGCGGAAATGACGTTTGCTGATTAACGGAGGTGCATTTATGAAGAAAAGGTTATTGAGTGTCGTTCTGGCATTTACTCTGTGCTTTGGCATGATGCCGGTAACGGTGCTGGCAGAAGAGATGGGGAATGCTGAAACGGTGGCGCTTGCCCCTGGCGATCAGGTGGTGGTAAGGGCTGTGAATAGTACCCATGAAGAGGATGCGGTAGGAGATACTGTAAGTGGGGATTCAATAATCCCCGGTGGCGTCAGTGCTACGTCCCTGATGAGTAATGACGGCATTACGGTAGTGGCAGACGATGCGACAGGAACCGTGGTGGCGAAGCTTGGAGATCAAAATTATACGGATATGGAAAAAGCGCTGCAGGACTGGCAGGAGAAGGGTGGTATGCTGGCGTTACAAGGTCAGTCTGCCAGCTACAATATTTCTACAGTAACATGGAGCTTCCAAAACGCCCCGGGAACGCTCGATCTGAATGGTGTGTGTATAAGCGGTAGTATCACATTATCGGGGTCATCCCAATTTCCTCTAACAATCCGGGACAGCAAAGAAAAAGTGAGCCCATATGGCGCACTTCAAGGCCTGACGGTTGAGAAAGGTGCGAAGCTGACGCTGACGGATGGCGGCTATATTAGTCCATTGACCGTGGAAGATGGTGCAGAAGATGGTATTCAACTTATGGGCGGCAAGGTGGCAGAACTGACATGCAAGGCCCCCGTCTACCATCTGCTTCCGGAAGGTTATGCCCTGATGAATGGCAATCTTACGGTAGGTCCTACAACGGTGATAACTGGGAGGACAGCCGCATTCATGGTGAAGGATGCCCAAATTACTAAGGTCACCGGCGACAGAACCGGCAGTGTTGCATACGGCGAGCATAAAATCCCCTTTGCCATCTCTGTGACAACCAATGACAGCAAAATCGGGCGAATGGCATTTGAGTGGTATCTTGTGAAGGAGAATGGCACGACAGCACCGCTGGCAATGAGCGGTGATACATGGAGTAGGAACGGTGCTTACAGTTATGATGTTACGATCGACGGCAGTGCCAATGAAGGATGGAAGGACTTAGAGATTAATAAACCCTACAACATCATTTGTGTGAGCATTGGCAAGGAGAAAGACGGAGCCTACCAGTGGCAGACGCCTTTAAAGGGCTTTCAGCTTACTATCACCCCGGCAGGCTTGAACAGTAAAAATACAAATGTGGAGATCACAAACGCAAACAACCTTGTGTACACCGGCAATCCGCTGACAGCGGCGGTCAAAGTGACCTACAACGGGACAGAACTGACAGAGGGTCAGGACTACACAGTCAGCAGCAACACCGGCACAAATGCAGGAACATATACGCTGACCATCACGGGACAGGGCAATTACGGAGGAAGCGTAGAAAAAGTATTTACCATTGCACCGACAGACAAGCTGACGGTAGAGGGTACGGCAGAAGCCGGAGCGGTTTACGGTACGAGGATTTCGGATATCGCCATCAGCGGTCTGACAGTCAGGTCGAATAATACCGTAGTGGATGGCTCTTGGAAGTTCACCGGACGGGAGATTCCGGCTGCAGGCACGACCACAGCGTATACCGCTGTTTTTACTCCTGAGAGCAGTAATTATAAGCAGATCAAGTGGCAGATCAAACCGAACATCCGCAAAGCGGCTGCCTGTACGCTGGCAGATATCCCCGTCAGTGTGAAGTATAACGTGACCGCAGGCGAGACATCGATTGGTAATGCCGGTATGCCCGCTGACGCAGGCACGTTGGTCTTTGCGAAAGGCGGTACAGCAGGTAAGACCGGTTCCGTGACGATTACGGATTGGAACATAGATACAGACACCGGTAAGGTGACCTACACACTGGAAGGTGGTGCTGCGGGCGATACAGTGACTCTGCCCGTGACTGTTACATCTGCCAATTATGAGACGACCACCGTCAATGTAAAGATTACGCTGACGGACAAAGAAACGCAGGCGGCGCTGGCCGTTACCGGTGGAACCACTGTGGAATATGGTCAGACCCTGCAGCTTGGCATCAATGGCGGCTCCGGCACAGGAAATGTGACCTATACGGTAACCAATGGGGATGGTCAGGCAGGCATTGATGCCACTGGCAGACTGATTCCCACAAAAGTGGGAACTGTTATCGTTACGGCGACCAAGGCCGGGGACGATGATTACAATGCGATCACCAGCGGACCGGTGACCATTACCATCACAAAAGCAGCTTCCACCGGCACTCCCGGATATACCGGCATCACCACTGACGGCCAGACCTTAAGGGATGCAGATCTGAGAATTAGTGGAGGCTCCCTGCATCCCACAGCCGGACGACTGGAGTGGATTGATGATGCGGGCAATGTCCTGCCGGATACCACAGTGGTGGAAGCCAATAAGACCTATTTGTGGCGTTATACTCCTGAGGATACCAACTATGCGCCTCTGACCGGTTCCGTTGTGTTGTATCCTGTATCTAATCGTGGGGATAGCTCCGATGTCCCGGATACTCCATCCTATACGCCGGCCCCTGCGGTACCCGATACCGGTGACAGCAGTTCGGATGACGATGATGATGACGATACCCCTGCTGTTTCCAACAGCAGTAACAGCACTACCGTAGGGCAGCCATCTGCAGGCCCGGCAGCCTTGGACTACGCCATCAAACGTGGTGATACCCTTGGAGCGATCGCAAGAAAATATGGATGCACCGTTGCCGAGCTCGTAGCAGCCAACAGCGATCTGATCAAGAATCCGAACCGGATCCATATAGGCTGGAAACTGAAGATCCCGCAGCACAGGACTACAGGTACAACGGCAGCTCCGGCGGACAATAACAATTCAGACGCTTATATTATCAAGCCCGGCGATACCCTCTGGGCAATCGCCAGAAGATATGGCTGCACCATCGCAGACATAATCAAATGGAATAACAAGCTGATCACCGTACCGGATCGGATCCGTGTAGGCTGGCAGCTGAAAATACCAGTAAAGTAATAAATACACCGCTCCTGCCAACAGATTTGTAATCTGATGCCGGGAGCGGTTGCATTTTCCACATAAAAATGCGAAAATATAAGATAACGCATTGATTGCAAGAAGGTAAGGAGAAATATATGTATATTATCGCAGGGCTGGGAAATCCCGGCAAAGAATATGAAAATACCAGACATAATATCGGGTTTGATGTCATAGACAGATTAGCAGAGGAAGAAAATATCGCCGTCATGGAGAGTAAGCATAAGGCGCTGATCGGCAAGGGCTATGTGGCTGGACAGAAGGTGATCCTGGCGAAGCCCCAGACTTTCATGAATCTGAGCGGTGAGAGCATCCGGGAGATCGTGGATTATTACAAGGTGGATGACACCGCGGAACTGATCGTGATCTCCGACGATATCAGTCTGGATGTGGGACAGATCCGTATCCGCAAAAAAGGCAGCGCCGGTGGCCATAACGGCCTCAAGAATATCATCAAAATGTTAGGGCATGATACTTTTATACGCGTGCGTATGGGCGTGGGAGAGAAGCCAAAGAACTTCGATCTGGCAGACTACGTGCTGGGACATTTTCCGGCGGAGGAACGAAGCATCATGGACGAAGCGGCGAAGACCGCAGCAGAAGCTATCCGTATGATCATCACTGAGAATGCGGATGCAGCCATGAACCATTTTAACAGTAAGAAAGCGTAACGGTTGTATAGTAAGAGGAAAAAGCGATGCAGGCACTGATTGCGCCACTGAAAGAACTGGCGGAATATGATGAGATCCGAAAAGTGACTAGACAGGGAAAAGGAACCGTAGCTCTGTCCGGCTGTGTGGACTCCCAGAAACTTCATATGATCTACGGACTCAGCGATGGCCTGAAATACAAGGTCATCGTTACTTATAGTGACTTAAAGGCCAAAGAGATCTACGAGGAATACCGCTTTTATGACAGAAATGTCATGCTGTATCCGGCGAAGGACCTGATCTTTTTCCAGGCGGATATCCACGGCAATCAGCTGGTGCAGGAGCGGATCAAGACCCTGCGCAGAGTCGTGGAGGGTAAGCCGGTCACCATTGTTACCACCTATGCGGCACTGATGACACCGCAGGTATTGTGGGAGGAGAAAGACATCATCCGCACCGAGCGGGGCGGCAGTCTGGACGAGAGCAAACTGGCATCCAGACTGGTGGCTATGGGATATGAGAAAGCCTATCAGGTGGAAAGCCCGGGGCAGTTCTCCATCCGTGGCGGCATTGTGGATATCTTTGATCTGACGGAGGAAAACCCCTATCGTATTGAACTGTGGGGAGATGAGGTGGAGTCCATCCGCAGCTTCGACATCCTGAGCCAGCGTTCCATTGAGAAGCTGGAAAGCATCACTGTCTACCCGGCCACAGAGTTTGTACTGTCGGAAGAGCAGATCCGCAAGGGCATCAGTAAGCTTGAAAAAGAAGCAGACAAACAGGAAAAAATCTTCCGGGATGCCCACCAGCCGGAGGAAGCCCACAGGATCGCCACACAGGTCAGCGAATTAAAAGAACAGCTGCTGGAATTCCAAAGTAAGATCAATCTGGAAGGCTACATCCGTTATTTTTATGAAAATACGGTAACCATGCCGGAACTGCTGTCAGATATGGCGGGGCGTTCTCTTGTCTTCTACATCGATGAACCGGCGAGAGTGAAGGAACAGGCGGATGCCATCGAACTGGAATTTCGGGAGAGCATGGAACAACGTGCCAGAAAAGGTTATGTGCTGCCGGGACAGATGAACATTCTCTACAGTGGGGAACAGGTAGCGGCTACTTTAGAGAAAAATGCCGTGGTGACCCTGGCTACCATGGAGACCAAGTACGGATATTTTAGGACGGAAATGCATGTGGATATTGCTGCCCGCAACATCGCCCCTTATAACAACAGCTTTGAAGCACTGGTCAAGGATCTGAAAAAATATAAAAAGAACGGCTACCGGGTGCTGCTGTTGTCCGGTTCCCGTACCAGAGCCAGACGTCTGGCGGAGGATCTGCGGAACACCGAGGATGCTGGACTGACGGCAGTATACACGGAAGACCCCATGCGGGAGGTACAGCCTGGGGAGATCCTGACCTATTACGGTCATGTCAATAAGGGCTTTGAATACCCCTGGCTGAAATTCGTGGTGCTGTCCGAGAGTGATATTTTCGGAGCGGAGAAGCGTAAGAAAAAGAAGAAAAAGCTCTATCAGGGGCAGAAGATCAATGATTTCAACGACCTGAAGATCGGGGATTATGTGGTACATGAGACCCACGGACTGGGCATCTATAAGGGCATCGAGAAGGTAGAGGTAGACAAGGTCGTCAAGGATTACCTCAAGATCGAATACCGGGACGGCGGCAACCTGTACATTCTGGCCACCGGGCTGGATGTGATTCAGAAGTACGCCTCCGCCGATGCAGCGAAGAAGCCGAAGCTGAACAAACTGGGTGGCAAGGAATGGGAACACACCAAGACGAAGGTACGCAGTGCCGTCAGCGCCGTGGCGAAGGATCTGGTGGAATTATACGCTGTCCGACAGCAGAGCGAGGGCTATGCTTTTGGAAAAGATACGGTGTGGCAGCGGGAGTTCGAGGAAATGTTCCCCTTTGAAGAGACAGAGGATCAGCTGAATGCCATCGCGGACACCAAGGCGGATATGGAAAGCCATCGGATCATGGACCGCCTGATCTGCGGAGATGTGGGCTACGGCAAGACCGAGATCGCCATCCGGGCCGCTTTCAAGGCTGTGCAGGAGGGAAAACAGGTGGTCTATCTGGTGCCCACCACCATTCTGGCACAGCAGCATTACAACACCTTTGTGCAGAGAATGAAGGATTTTCCCATCAATATCGCATTGATGAGCCGTTTCCGTACGCCATCGGAGATCAAAAAGACGGTGAAGGATCTGGAAAAGGGCATGGTGGATATCGTGATCGGTACCCACAGAGTATTATCTGCGGATGTGAAGTTCAAGGATCTGGGTCTGCTGATCATTGACGAGGAACAGCGTTTCGGTGTGGCCCATAAGGAGAAGATCAAGAAATTAAAAGAAAACGTGGACGTGCTGACCCTGACGGCAACCCCCATTCCCCGGACACTGCATATGAGCCTGATCGGTATCCGGGATATGAGCGTGCTGGAGGAGGCCCCCAATGACCGACTGCCGATCCAGACTTTTGTCTGCGAATACAATGACGAACTGGTGAGAGAGGCCATTGTCCGGGAAATGGCCCGGGGCGGACAGGTCTACTATGTCTACAATCGGGTGAACAATATTGCGGATATCGCGGCACAGATCGCAAAGCTTGTGCCGGAAGCCAACGTTGCATACGCCCATGGACAGATGAAGGAACACGAACTGGAGCGGATCATGTTTGATTTCATTAACGGAGAGATCGATGTGCTGGTGTCCACCACTATTATAGAAACCGGACTGGATATCTCCAATGTAAACACCATGATCATTCATGACTCGGACAATCTGGGCCTGTCCCAGCTGTATCAGCTCAGAGGCCGTGTGGGTCGTTCCAACCGGAATGCCTATGCTTTTCTGATGTACAAGCGGGATAAGATGTTAAAAGAAGTGGCGGAAAAGCGGCTGGCGGCCATCAAGGAATTTACGGATCTGGGCAGCGGCTTCAAGATCGCCATGCGTGATCTGGAGATCCGCGGCGCCGGTAATCTGCTGGGATTAAGTCAGCACGGACATATGGAGGCCGTGGGATATGACCTGTACTGCAAGATGCTGAACGAAGCGGTGCAGAACCTGAAGGGCATTCATACGGCAGTGGATTTCGCTACGGTGATCGATCTGGATGTGGATGCTTACATTCCGGCGGAATACATTGTCAACGAGACACAGAAGCTGGATATTTACAAACGGATCGCCGGCATCGAGACGATAAAAGAGCGGGATGAAATGAAGGATGAACTGTTAGACCGCTTCGGCAACATCCCCAAGGCAGTGGACAATCTGCTGCGGATCGCCCTCATCCGTATGGCGGCCCACAGTCTGGACATGACGGAGATCAAGGGCAAGAACGAACGCATTACCTTCAACTTCCGGCCGGATGCGAAGATCGATCCCCGCAAGATTCCGGATTTCCTGAAAAAGCATAAGGATGAATTAAGCTTTACCGCTTACGGCAATCCGTTTTTTACCTATAAGTATAAAAAGACGGGACTGGTGGAGACCGATGCGGAGCTTTTGATGGGCAGAACCGAGGAATTATTGGAAGAAATGAAAGAATTGGTGCTGGAAACAGAGCCGGTTCAGAATAATTAAGAGAGTTTTATGGGACTTTAAAAATGATACCTTTTTATCAGAACAGGGAACGAAAGGATTCTGATAAGGAGGTATTTTTTATGAAAGGATATGTGACTGCCAGCGGATATATGGGATATGTGGAGAATGAATATATCTTATTTGCCAGCGAGGATGACTATTTTGAATATGTGGATTCGTTAAATTTTTAATTAATGTCCAGTGTCTTTACCGAGGCCGTGCATATGTGATATAGTACAAATGTAAAGAAAAAATGTAAGGGGTTTCAACGCTGCACTGTAAGGAGTAACGGTGAAATTCTGATAAAGCATTTGGCAAAATATGCAGATGGGAGTTTATATTATGGAACTGACTGAGAAGAAGGAATTTGACCTGCTCTCCCTGGGAGAGATCATGCTGAGATTATCACCGCCCGACAATGAGCGTATTACCAGAGGCGACAGCTTCAGCAAGCAGGCAGGAGGCGCAGAACTGAATGCCATTACCGGTGCGGCAATGCTGGGATTGCGCTGCGGTATCATTTCCAAGCTTCCGGCCAATGACCTGGGTGTATATATCAAGAACCGTGTACGTCTCTGCGGTGTCAGCGATGACTATCTGGTATACGATGATGACAAGGATGCCAGATTGGGCGTGTACTACTATGAGAATGGTGCTTACCCCAGAAAACCCCGTATTGTATATGACCGTAAGAATACCTCCATCAACAAGCTGACCGTTGATGACTATGATGACAAGATCTACAGCGATACCCGCTGCTTCCATACCAGCGGCATCACACTGGCTCTCAGCCCGGAGCTGAGAGCTACCGCTGTTGAGATGATCAAGCGCTTTAAAGCACAGGGGGCCATCATCTCCTTCGATGTGAACTTCCGTGGGAACTTGTGGACCGGCGCCGAGGCGAAGGAATGTATCGAATCCATTCTGCCTTATGTGGACATCTTCTTCTGCTCCGAGGACACGGCGCGTTTGACCTTCCTGAAGGAAGGCGATGCCAAGAGCATTATGAAGAGCTTCACGGAGGAGTATCCAATCTCCATCGTGGCATCCACACAGCGTATTGTACATAGCCCGAAGCGTCATACCTTCGGCTCCATTATCTACAGTGCCAAGGATGATACCTATTATGAGGAAGCACCTTACACCGATATTGAAGTCGTAGACCGCATCGGAAGCGGTGACGCTTATATCTCCGGTGTCCTGTACGGACTGTTGGCACATCCCGGTGAGTATCAGAGAGCACTGGAATATGGCAATGCCATCAGCGCACTTAAGAACACCATCCCCGGTGACCTGCTGTGCACCGACTTAAAGGAGATCCAGGGGATCATCAAGGAGCACAAATCCACCGGACGTATTGCGGAGATGGACCGCTAAAGCATTTCCCCTTCTTATCTGATCGAACAAATAGAAAACACAAAGCTCTGCCATGTTAATTTAAGTGCATGGCAGGGCTTTTTCTGTTTATTTTTAACAAAATTGAACCTAAGATATATTAAAAAGTCTGCTATACAAGATTAAATTAGTTTGATATACTAAAGACTGATATAGAACTAAAAGCAGGATGTTATCAGACGGAAGATTCGAGAAACGGAAGGGAGACAGCAATTTGGAAAAGGAAGACCATATCCGGCAGAAAGAACAATGGAAACAACTGTCTCCTTCTGAAAAATGGCAGTATTTTATGGACTATTATCTGTGGGTTACCATAGGTGTGGCAGCGGGGATCGCTATTGTTATTTTCCTGATCGTACATTTTGCCACCAAGACCAGCTTCGTCATGGGAGTCATGGCAGTGAATACGGACGGAGAGCACATCGAAGCCACCGGTCCGGATTATTTTACGGATTTCCTGCGGGAACAAGGTGTGATATCCAAACGGGATGTGGTGAACCTGAATGATACGATCTGGATCGATCCGAACTCGGATTCCGATGTGGATTCCACGAATCTCAGCACGATCCAGGTATTGTTCATGACCCGGTCGGTGGATGTGTTTTTTTCTGACGAAGAGTTTTTGAAGCTCATGGGCGGCACGGATTATCTGGCGGATTTAAGGGATTATCTGCCTAAGGAACTATTGGACAAATATGAAGATCAGCAGATCATGGTGTTAAATACCATGACGGGAGAAACGATTGTGGCGGGGATCCGGCTTGAGAACAACGAATGGGTAAGGAAGACCGGATGGTATCAGGAGACCGCAGCCGTGGGGCTGGCGGATGGCATGAAGAATCCGGAGCTGGCAGTGGCACTGTTGGAGGAGATCCTACAGTAGTTCCGTCACGGCTGCGGCAGATGATGCGCTGTGGGAACGTGGATGACAGAGCACGATGGGAACAGAAAGACATGGAGTATAAATAGGGCATGGAAAACATGGACGCAAAAGGAAATGACAGAAAACACTATCGGGGAATCGAGAAACAGACGGATAATCCGTTTTTGAACCTGTATCACATTGATGCCCTGGGACGGGACGGAACGCCGTTTCATTATTATTTTGCGTCCCGAAATGATGAAAACAATATCAAACACAAGACCCACAGTATGCGCCCCGAGGGCATGGCGGTCTACGCAGTGACAGAGGACGGAGAGAAACTGGTGCTGGTGCGTCAGTACCGGTATCCCGTGAATGATTATCTGTATGAATTGCCGGCGGGACTGATCGAGCCGGAGGAGACCGCTTCGGAGGCCGCCTGTCGGGAAATGATCGAGGAGACCGGCTGGAAACTGGAAGTCTACGAAGGCGGAGAACCGGCTTTCCGAAGAGGATTTTTCCTGGCACAGGGGCTGACAGACGAGAGCGGCAGCATGATCTTCGGAACCGTGACAGAGAATGTGGGACAGCAGATGGAAAATACCGAGGATATTCAGGTGATCCTGGCAGACAGACAGGAAGTACTTCGTATCCTGCGGGAAGAACGGGTGTCCATGCGTTGTGGACTGATGCTGATGCAGTTTTTAAAGACCGGGGCAGAAGATCCCTTTGTCTTTTTGCAGTTGTGACGGACGCTGGGAGAAAGCACAGAGGATAGACGGGACTGTTACCCGGGAAAAACAGGAAAGAAAGACGTTGATCTTGCAAAAGCAGTTCCCAGTTTTAGAAAACTTTTTTGAGAAAAGAGGTAAATTATGGCAATCAAATATATAGAACAGGACAGAACCTTCTGGCTGGACACAGAACACACCAGCTATCTCCTGGCAATTGTAGATCAGGAGAATTTTGTGGGACACGTATATTACGGTCAGAAATTGCAGTATACCGAGAATACACCGGCACCGGTATATTTGCTGCGTACGGGAGAAGCACCCTTCGTTCCGTCACAGAATAACAGAGAGCGTGTGTCATTTCTGGATTCTTTCCCCATGGAATATCCGGGAAACGGTCTGGGAGATTACAGAGAAAGCGCCATTTCCGTGCGGACAGCACAGGGACATGTAGGAGTGCAGTTACAGTATGTCTCTCATGAGATCGTAAAGGAGAAGCCGGCACTGCCGGGACTTCCTTCCACATTTCCGGGGGATGAGGACTGCGATACCCTGATCCTGCATCTGGCGGATCCGGTCATCGGTCTGGCTGCAGACCTGATCTATACTACATTTGAAGAGGAAGATGTGATCACCCGCAGTGTGATCCTGAAAAATACGGCAGGGCAGCCTATTTATGTGACAAAAGTTATGTCTGCCTGCCTGGATCTGGACTGCACGGATGAAAAGTATGACATTCTTACGCTGCACGGATCCTGGGCGAGAGAGCGCCAGATGGAGAGAAGAAGTCTGATGCACGGCAAACAGAGTGTTGGCTCCGTGCGGGGAGAATCTTCCCATCAGGAGCATCCCTTTATCGCACTGCTTTCTGCGGATGCCACGCAGGATGCCGGTGAAGTCTACGGTATGCACTTTGTATACTCCGGCAATTTCTTGGCACAGGCGGAGCTTTCCCAGTTCGATTCCATCCGTATGACTATGGGCATTCATCCGGAGAACTTTGTCTGGAAACTGGAGCAGGGAGAAAGTTTCGCAGCACCGGAAGTCGTTATGACCTATTCCTCAGAAGGATTGAGCGGGATGACCCATCATTATCACGATATGTACCGCGGCCATCTGATCCGCGGCGAGTACCGTGATAAAAAGAGACCAATCCTGATCAACAACTGGGAAGCTACCTATTTTGATTTTAACACGGAAAAACTACTGAAGATCGCAGAGCAGGCATCAAAGCTCGGCATTGAGATGCTGGTCATGGATGACGGCTGGTTCGGACACCGTAACGATGACAGTACCAGCTTAGGTGACTGGAAGGTCAATGAGCAGAAACTGCCGGGGGGCTTAAAATCTTTGGTGGAACAGGTCAATGCACTGGGGATGAAATTCGGTATCTGGTTCGAGCCGGAGATGATCTCCCCGGATTCGGATCTGTACAGGGAGCATCCCGACTGGGCCATCGCCATTCCGGGACGGGCAGGCAGCTTATGCAGGAACCAGTATGTGCTGGATCTGTCCCGAAAGGAAGTCAGAGATCATGCCTTTGAAAGCGTGGCGGCAGTGCTGCACAGTGCCAACATCGAATATGTAAAATGGGATATGAACCGGCAGCTGTCGGACCTTGGTAGCGTGGAACTGTCCGCAGACCGTCAGGGAGAACTGTATCACAGATATGTGCTGGGTGTGTATGAATTACAGGAGAGACTGCTGGCAGAATTCCCGCATCTGCTTCTGGAGAATTGTTCCGGCGGCGGAGCGAGATTCGACCCCGGTATGTTATATTACAGTCCGCAGATCTGGTGTTCCGATGACATGGATGCCATTGAGCGATTGAAAATTCAGGAGGGCACGATGTTATTGTATCCGCTGTCCACCATGGGCGCCCATGTATCGGACTGCCCCAACCATACGGTGGGAAGAGTGACTCCTTTTGAGACCAGAGGTCATGTGGCACTGGCAGGCACCTTCGGCTATGAACTGGACATTACGAAGATCCCGGAGAAGGACAGACAGCAGATTCCAGCACAGACCGTCATGTATCATAAATACAACGACCTGATCCGCAGAGGAGATTATTCCCGGATTGCATCATTTTTGGAAAACGGTAATTATGACTGCTATCAGGTGACATCCAAGGATCAGAAAGAAGCGTTGGTAACCTATGTACAGGTACTTTCCCGACCGAACTTCCACAGCAGGAGAGTACGTCTGAAAGGCCTGGCACCGGAGAAACAGTATCGCATCGAGGAGACCGGGGAAATCTTTGGCGGCGACGTGCTGATGCAGGCAGGACTGCTAGTGACACCTCTGTGGGGAGACTACCGCAGTAAGCTGATCCATCTGACCGAGGTGTAAAATTAAGGCAGTGACATGCCTTGACAAACGATTTTTGAAATCTAATATGGAAGTATAATTGACGATTTATCGGGAAATGTGTAGAAAAATAGCGATAAGGAGTACAAAATTATGGCAAAAGCAGTAAAATTAGCAGATATCGCAGAGAGAGTTGGAGTCAGCACAGTAACAGTGTCCAAGGCACTGTCCGGACAAAAAGGCGTCAGCGAGGAAGTTCGGGAGAAGATCCGCAGCATTGCGGAGGAACTGGGTTATCAGCAGCCGTCAGCGGCAAGAAAAAGTCAGAACCAGAAGAGCTACAATATCGGTATTCTGATCTCTGAGAGATTCCTTGATAAATATGAATCGTTTTACTGGCAGATGTACCAGGCGGTAGCTACCAGAGCCACGGCAAAGGAATGCTTTACCATGCTGGAGGTCATCGGAATGCCAGAGGAAGAGAACGGCAGAATGCCGAAGCTGGTACAGGAACGCAAGGTGGATGGCATTATCGTTATCGGTAAGATGATGGATACTTACCTGCAGCATCTGAATACAGAAGCCGGGATCCCGGTGATCTATCTGGACTATTATAACGGAAGGGAAGCCAGCGATTCCGTTATTTCCAACAGTTATTACGGAACCTATGAACTGACCTACTATCTGTATCGGATGGGACATCACAAAATTGCTTATGTGGGAACCCTGCTTGCTACCGAGAGTATTACGGACCGGTATTTTGGTTATCAGAAGGCTCTTTTGGAGCTGGGACTGGAGCAGAAAAAGGAATGGGTCGTGGACGATCGGCACATTGAGACAGGTAAGATCGATACGGTGAATATGTTGCAGCTTCCCAAGGATATGCCTACCGCATTCGTATGCAACTGCGATCTGACTGCGAGCTTTCTGATCAAGAAACTGAGAGAGAACGGATATCGTGTGCCGGAGGACATCTCTGTGGTCGGCTTTGATAACTACCTGTATCCGGGGCTCAGTGACATCCATATCACGACGTATGAAGTAGATATGGGAGAGATGGCGAGAAGAGCTATTCATAATATGATCAAGAAGATCACCAGTGATAATTATAAGTCCGGAGTTACCGTGGTGGAAGGCCGACTGGTACTGAAGGACAGTGTGTCTCACGTATAGACTGCGGTGCATTCTGCCTGTAGACGAAGGGTGTGACACCGGTGTGCTTTTTGAACAGGTGGATGAAATGATTGGTATTGTCGATGCCTACCATAGCCCCCACCTCGTGAATCGGATTATCCGTAGATAGGAGCAGTGATTTTGCTGCTTCTATTTTTTTCCCTTGAAGATATTGCAGCGGGGAAGTATGGAATGTAGCGGAGAATTCCCGACACAGACGGTAGCGGCTGATGCCCAAAGTCTGCTCAAAGTATTCCAAAGAGTGATTTTCAGCATAGTTTTCCTCAAAATCCGCTTTCATGGACAGCAGATAAGCAGGAATGGGCTTCACATCCCGGGAGACGGACAGGGCGGACAGCATCAGTTCTGCGAACATGTCGGTCAGTTCTCGGTGAAGCTGTATCTGCTCTGCAGGAGTCGGGGTGAATGAAAATTTGGTCAGCTGCTGCATCCGCTGTGAAACGCAGGAGCCGATGGGAATCGGGTAACAACAGGTAAAAGCAGCCTGAAATATGCTATAATAAGAAGAAAGTTCCGCTCCACTTAAGAAAAACATCTGAAAACGCCACTTTCCCTGCAACAGCCGGAGAGAGAACCCCTGGCTGCAATCTAAGAACAACAGATGCTCGTGATCCAGGACCACCTCGCTGCCCCGGGTAGTAAGGACGGCACTGCCCTCTAAGGTGTAAAGCAGCAGATATGAGGGAAAGGGGTTCCATTCATAATAGAAAGGATCCGAGAGCCGGAATTCTCCACCGGCCAAGGGCAGTAAAAAGCTCTTGTCTTCCAGGGATACTTTATAGATCTGCCCCAGCAGGATTTCCGGGGAACGCTGCCCCTCCACATCGGAGGAAGTGTGCCTCAATGCATTGAGAAAAGTGGTGGAAATGTTCATACAAAAACCTTGCCTTTCCGCAATCTTCAAACTTCGGCTGCTTTAGCAGCTTGTGCAGGAACAAAACTTCATGTGAAGAATTTATTTTTCACACTAGAAACATGCTTTTTTGAAAAAATTAATTAAGCTTAAATACATTATAAGCCATTATTTAAGCTGTTTCAATGACAAAGGATGCAAAGAAAACAAAATTAGTTAATTAAATCAGCTAATTTAATTCAAATTAATTACTTTAATTGTATAATATGTACAAAACATAGGCATAGAACTTGTGAAAATAGAAGATAATAACGAAAATAGCAAGAATAAGAGATTAAAAACAAGAATAGTTGATGATTAATTAATATGATTATGTATAATTAAATTAAGTTACAAAACAGTAAACGCTATCAAATGTAGCAAAAAACAAGGAGGCTAAATCCTCTCCTCGTCAGAGGACTCGGATTTTCCTTCGGAAAACTAGGAGGATTTCTTATGAAGATGAAAAAGTTTTTAGCTCTTTCCACAGCATCAGTCATGGCACTGTCTATGGCAGCATGTGGAAGCACAGACAACGGCGGCGCCGCTGAGAGTTCTGTAGCAAGCACCACTCCCGCAACTGTAGAAGCTTCCAGCGAGGCTGCAACACCTGCAGAGGTTACCAGCCTGAATTACGCAGAGCTTACTTTGGGTGAGGATTACACCGACATTACCACGACCATTAAGGTCCTGACTAACCGTACCGACCTGTTAGAGGACGGCGCAGCAGTTCCTTTCCAGACTTACATTGATGCATTCAACGAGATGTATCCCAACATCACTGTTGATATTGAAGGTATCACCGACTATGCAAGTGATACGCTGCTTCGTCTGCAGGGTGGTGACTGGGGCGATGTTATGTTTATCCCCGCAGTTGACAAGGCTGACTTAAGCACATACTTCCATCCTCTTGGAACTACTACCGAGATGGACGGACAGCTGAACTACTACAACCAGATGTACGAAGGCACTGTATACGGTGTTCCTTACACCGCAGGTGTTAGCGGTGGTATCGTATATAACAAGGCAGTATTCGAAGCAGCAGGAATCACTGAGATGCCTAAGACTCCCGAAGATTTCATCGCAGCATTAAAGCAGATCAAAGAGTATGACAGCTCCATCATTCCTCTGTACACCAACTACGCAGCTGGCTGGGCAATGGGCGGCCAGTGGGATCCCGCTATCAGCGGCAGTGCTACCGGAGACAGCACTTATATGAACCAGAAGTTACTGCACACAGCCAATCCTTTTGCTGATCCCGGCGACGGAACAGGCGCTTACAACGTATACAAAGTAATGTACGATGCAGTTGCTGAAGGCCTTACCGAGGAAGACTACTCCACCACGGACTGGGAAGGTTGTAAGGGTATGATCAACAATGGTCAGATCGCTTGCATGGTTCTTGGCTCCTGGGCAGTTCCTCAGATGAAGGAAGCCGGTGACAACGCTGACGACATCGCTTATATGCCTTTCCCTATTACCCTGACCAGCGGTAAGCAGGCAGCATCTGTAGGCCCTGACTACAGCTTTGGTATCAATGCAAACACCACCGAAGACAATCAGGCAGCAGCTCTGTGCTTCGTTAAGTTCATGACAGAAGAATCCGGATTCTCCTATGACTGCGGCGGACTTCCCGTTGCTATCAAGGATACCAGATTACCGGATTTCTACGCAGCATTCAAGGGTATCGACTTTGTAGTGGATGAGCCTGCGATCGAAGGCGAAGAGGATCTGTTAAACGAGCTGAACGCTGAAAGTGGTCTTAACATCAACAACAACGGTGAGACCAAGCTGCAGGAGCTGGTAGAGTGTGCAGCAGATGGTTCCAAGACCTATGATGAGATCATCGACGAGTGGAACGAAGAGTGGACTTCCGCACAGGAGAGCTGTGGTGTAGAGATCCAGTAATTAATAGGTAACTAATTTAATCTTCTGAAGTGAGAGGGAACCATTTATCCGGTTCCCTCTTATCTAAGAGAGAAGGGCATGGAGGTATTTCGATGGGTGCAGAGACAATGAAGAAAACAAAAAAACCCTTCAGCATGAAAAAATGGGTAAAGAGCAGGAACGGACAACAGACCATCGTCATACTGTCCTTCATGATCATTCCCCTGCTTTTGCTGTTCGTGTTCACCTATCTTCCTTTTGGAGAGATGGTAAAATTCAGTTTTTATAAAATGAAATATGCTACCCCGGTAGACAAAAGACAGTTTGTAGGATTTCGGAACTACATCGACGTATTTAAGAAAGATGAATGCTTCAGTGCTTTGAAGCTGAGCCTTTATTACATGGCAGGCGCAATGGTGCAGCTGGTACTTGCGTTGTACCTGGCAACGATCCTTAGCTTTAAGACCAAGTTTGGCAATATGTTCAAGGGATTCATGTTCTTCCCTTATCTGATCAGCGGTATTGCCATTGGATTTATCTTCAAATTCTTCTACACCAGAGGATTTGTATTCGATACGGTATTACAGTGGTGTGGATTTAACTTAGAAAGTCTTCCGTTCTGGCTGAAGGACAAGAGCGTTAACAATATCTCTTTGGTGGCTTCCTCGGTATGGCGTTATTACGGCAACAACATGGTACTTTTCATCGGTGCCATCATGTCTGTGGACTCCGAGATGTACGAGGCAGCAGAGCTGGACGGTGCCAATAAATTTCAACAATTTATACATATTATCTTACCCAGCATTAAGACCATCGTTACGCTGAACGTGATCCTGTCTATCACAGGTTCCCTGAGTGCTTTCGATCCTCCCTATGTTATCACCAAGGGTGGCGGCGGAACCGCAACCTACTTCGTATTGATGGACAAGATCGCACATACCAACCAGCAGGTAGGTCTGGCGTCTGCTATGGCGGTGGTACTGTTACTGATCATTTTTGCAGCAACAATTTTACAAAAGCTTTTCTTCAAACTGGTATTTAGAAGCTCCGATGCGGATAATGAAGAATATACCAGAAGAAAACGGCTCAGAAGAGAGAGAAGATGGAAGAAGGAGGCAGTGTAAAATGGCAAAGATGAAAACTAACCACAAACATTACAGCGCAGGCGCTGTCATCTGGATCATCATTAAATATTTCAGCCTGGTATTTTTCTCCTTCGTGGCACTTTTGCCTATTGTATCCTGTGTCATCACAGCATTCAAGACCGATGCAGAATATCAGAGCACCAATGTTATGACCCTGCCGGAAAGCTGGCTGAACTTCCAGAACTTTATTGATGCATTTAACCGTGCCAATATGGGCAGAGCCTATCTGAATTCAGCGATCATCCTGGTATTTGTACTGTTAGGCTCCGTCCTGGTGGGAACACAGCTCGCTTATGTACTGAACCGGTTCAAGTTTCCCGGCAACGGACTGATCCGCAGCCTGTTCCTGTTCGCAACCCTCCTTCCCGGAATTGCCATGCAGGTATCTGTGTACCAGATCATGAGTAACCTTGGATTTATCAATCATCTGTATGGTTATATCATTATGAGTATGGGTACGGATGTTATCTCCATCTACATCTTCATCCAGTTCATGGAAAACATTTCGGTATCGTTGGATGAATCCGCATTTATCGACGGAGCCTCCTATTTTACCATTTACTGGAAGATCATTCTTCCGCTTCTGAAGCCCGCTATCGTAACTTCGATGGTGCTTAAGGGAGTAGGCGTATATAACGAGTATTATTGCGCCAGTCTGTATCTGCAGGACAAGAGGACTCTCGGTGTGGTAGCAACCTCCCTGTATACCTTCACCGGACCTCTTGGCAGCAAATACAATCTGATCTGTGCAGGTGTACTGATGTCTCTGCTGCCTGCATTGATCGTATTCCTGCTCTGTCAGAAACAGATTTACAGTGGAATCACCTCCGGCGCTGTCAAAGGTTAAATTCAAAGGAGAGTGCGGAACATGAAAAATGCGGAAACCATGAAAATGAGAGAAGAGATCAAAAAGCATCTGACCGAAGGAATCATTCCTTTCTGGAAAGGGATGCGGGACAACGAATTCGGCGGTTATTACGGCTGGCTGGACTACGATCTGAATCTGGATAAAAAGGCGGAAAAAGGCTGCATCCTGAACAGCAGGATCACCTGGTTCTTCTCCAACGCATATACACTGTTAAAAGACGAAAGTCTGTTGGATGAGGCAAAGCACGGCTATGCTTTTCTGAAAGACTATTGTCTGGACAAAGAATACGGCGGTATCTACTGGTCCCTAAACTATGACGGAACCCCGAAGGATACCACAAAACATACTTACAATCAGGCGTTCTGCATCTACGCGCTGTCCTCTTACTATGAGGCCAGCGGGGATGCAGAAGCCCTGGAGCTGGCGAAAAAGCTGTTTACTCTGATTGAGACTACGTGTATGGATGAGGTTGGATATCTGGAAGCATTCACCAGAGACTTTAAACCGGAATCCAATGAGAAATTGTCGGAGAACGGTGTCCTGGCAGACAAGACCATGAATACCCTGCTTCATGTTTTTGAAGCTTATACGGAGCTGTACCGGGTATCCGGGGATGAAAAAGTGCGCAGACGCCTTCTGTGGATCATGGATGTGTTCGCTGAGAAAGTTTATAATCCGAAGCTCCACAGACAGGAAGTATTTTTCGATAAGCATTATAATACCATTCTGAATCTGCATTCCTACGGCCACGACATCGAGACGGCATGGCTGATCGACAGAGGCTGCAAGGTTCTGGATGATCCGGAACTGACGCAGAAGATGTATGCCATCACCAAAGACCTGACCGCGCAGATCTATAAGGTGGCATTCGACGGACACTCTCTGGCCAATGAATGTGACAGAGGTGTCGTGAATGTACACAGAGTCTGGTGGGTACAGGCGGAGACCGTGATCGGTTTCTTAAACGGCTATGAGAAAGAGCCGGAGAAAACGGAATATCTGGAAGCCGCAGAGAAGGAATGGGCATTTATCAGAGATCATGTGATCGATAAGAGACCCGGTTCCGAATGGTTCTGGGAAGTGGATCCGGAAGGCAATCCGTACCCCGGCCGTCCTATCGTGGAGCCTTGGAAGTGCCCTTACCATAACGGCAGAATGTGCATGGAGGTTATGAAGAGATGTTAGAGCGTTATTACATAGAAAAAGAGAAGCAGGAGAAGCTGCTTTCCCGGAAAAATGTAAAGTCTGATTTCTACAACGGTATTTATGACCGTTATGAACATCCGGTTCTGACCAGAGAACATATTCCCCTGACCTGGAGATATGATCTCAATCCCAAGACCAACCCCTATTTCATGGAGCGCCTGGGAATCAATGCGGTCATGAATTCCGGTGCGATTGAATTAAACGGTAAGTATTATCTGGTAGCCCGTATCGAAGGCAACGACAGAAAGTCTTTCTTCGGTGTGGCAGAGAGTGACAACGGTGTCGATGGTTTCCGTTTCTGGGACTATCCCATCCTGTTGGACGATACTTGTCCGGAAGAGACCAATGTGTACGACATGCGTCTCACCAAGCATGAAGATGGTTACATCTACGGTGTGTTCTGTTCCGAGAGCAAGGATACCTCCGTAAATGATCTGTCCGCAGCAGTAGCAGCTGCCGGTATTGTAAGAACCAAAGACTTAAAGCACTGGGAGAGACTGGAGAATTTAAAGACCCTTCGTTCTCCCCAGCAGAGAAATGTAGTGCTGCATCCGGAATTCGTGGATGGCAAATATGCTTTCTACACCAGACCGATGGATGACTTCATCGAGACCGGAAGCGGCGGAGGAATCGGTTTCGGACTGTGCGACGACATTACCCATGCAGTCATCGACGAAGAGCGCATGACCAGCCTGCGGAAATATCACACCATCACCGAGGCCAAAAACGGTGCGGGAGCTACCCCCATCAAGACAGACAGAGGTTGGATACATATCGCACATGGAGTTCGTAATACCGCAGCCGGTTTACGTTACGTCATTTATGCTTTTGCCACGGACTTAAAAGACCCGGCAAAAGTGATCGCAGAGCCTTCGGGTCTGCTGATCGGTCCCAGAGGGGAAGAGAGAGTGGGAGATGTTTCAAACGTAGTATTTACCAATGGCGCAATCGCAAATGGGAAGGGGGAAGTCTTTATCTACTATGCATCCAGCGATACTCGCATGCATGTGGCAACGACTACTATAGATAAGCTTGTGGATTATGTATTCCACACCCCTTCCGATCCCGGAAGAAGCGTGGAGTGTGTGGCACAGAGATGTGAACTCATCCGCAGAAATGAAGAGTTCTTAAAACAGGAAGCAAGATAAATAACGCAGAAATGAGGTAACTCGAATGAGCAAAGTTAAGATGATCAGTCCTGCAGTACCTAATGTACCCTGGCAGGACAAACCCGAAGGCCATACCGGAGCACCGGTATGGAGATATAGTGAGAACCCTATTATTGGCAGAAATCCCGTAGAAGGAGTAGCCAGAATCTTCAACAGTGCGGTAATGCCCTATGGCGATGAATTCATTGGCGTGTTCCGCGGTGAACAGGTCAACGGTATTCCCTATATTTATTTAGGACGCAGCAAGGATGCTATTCACTGGGATTTTGATAAGAATAAGATCCAGTTCGTAGATGAAGAAGGCAAGCCTTTCATGCCGATTTATGCATATGATCCCAGACTGGTAAAGGTAGAAGATACCTACTATATCATCTGGTGTCAGGATTTCTACGGCGCAGCCATCGGTATTGCGAAAACCACGGATTTCAAGACGTTTGTAAGAATCGAGAATCCGTTCCTTCCCTTTAACCGTAACGCCGTACTGTTCCCCAGAAAAGTACACGGCAATTTCATGATGTTGTCCCGTCCTTCCGACAGCGGACATACACCTTTCGGAGATATCTTTGTCAGTGAGAGCCCGGATATGGTATACTGGGGCAAACACAGACATGTGATGGGAAAGTCTTCCGAATGGTGGGAGTCCTTGAAGATCGGTGGCGGTGCAGCTCCCATTGAGACTTCCGAAGGATGGCTTCTGTTCTATCATGGTGTGAGCGGAACCTGTAACGGTTATGTCTATTCCATCGGTGGAGCAATACTGGATATTGACAACCCGTCCATCGTAAAATATCGTTGTGAGAACTTCCTGCTGACACCGGAAGAGTGGTATGAGGAGAGAGGATTCGTACCGAATGTATGCTTTCCCTGCGCTACCATTCATGATTCCGAGAGCGGCAAGATCGCCATTTACTATGGCGCAGCAGACAGCTATGTAGGACTGGCGTTTACGACCATCGATGAAGTGGTTGACTATATCAAAGAACACAGCGTGGTCACAACAAGCGATACAGAAGAAGGCAGAAGATAGAATCACGGGACCCGCGTAAAGCGGGTCCTTTTTGCTTATGGAGACAGCGTATGAAGGAAAATGAGGAATTATATGCCAGAATCGAAGAACTGGAAAAAGAACTGGCAGAAGAACGTATCAGGAGGAAGATTACCGAGGACAATTCCGACTGTGCGCTGTGGGAGTATGAAATTGCTTCAAAAAAATATGTGCTTTCCAGAAAGCTTGGAGGAAAGTGGAATACCACCAACATGGTCATCGAAAACTATCAGGAACAGATGCATAACTGGGGATTTGTACATCCGGATGACTGGGCGACTTTTGATGAATTCTGCGCCGCAATGGACCGGGGCGACGAGCATATCAGCTATGAGGTACGTCAGGTCAGTGATGAGTCTGCCTTTATCTGGTTCCGTTATGTAGGGATTCCGGTCTATGATAAGGATCATAAGCCATATAAGATCATGGGGAAGACGCTTGATATTACAGGAGAAAAAAAGAACCAGGAGCTGTTGGAACAGAAGGCAGAGAGGGACTCCCTGACAGATCTGTACAATAAAGCGAAAATGCGTAAGCTGGTGGAAAAGCATATCCGGCAGGCCGATGACACAGAAGGAGCTTTTATCATCATTGATATTGATGACTTTAAAACGATCAATGATACTTGCGGACATTTATACGGTGATGAAGTATTGATCAAAATTGCCAATACGATCTTGATCAGTGCAGGCATGGAGGATTATGCGGGCCGCATCGGTGGAGACGAGTTTTGTGTATTCTGCCGTGGGAAAAATGTGGGACAGCACGCTGTGGAGACAGCAGAGAGAATATCCCGTATGGCGGATCAGATCCAGCTGTCAGGCAGACGAGTGACTTTAAGTATGGGAATCTCCCGATATCCGGAGGATGCTTCCTCTTATGAGGAACTGTATCAAAAAGCGGATCAGGCGCTGTACCGGGTAAAACGAAGCGGCAAAAATGCATTCAGCGTGTACGACAAGAACTATAATTATGTCGATTATACCTCAGAACGGAAAGGAACAGACCGGGAGACCGGTTTCTGGCAGGAGCTGGAGAAATATTATAAAGGACGTCAGTGGACAGAAACGGAAAGTGAAATTCTGTCTACTATGACGCGGATGATGGAAAGCTACCTGAACCATGAAGAATATGCAGGGAATGTCAGGGAGCGGGAAAAGGATACAGAAAAGCCGGAACCGGACATTGCCGGAATGGAGACAACGGAAAGCTTTTCGATAAAACTGGAACAGATCCTGCCCTGGCAGGACGGTCAGTATGCAGAGGTATTTCTGGGCATCCGGGATTACGATGAGATTTCCGCGAAGATGAGTGAGGAAGTGAAAAACAGCCTTCTGTACCATCTGGGGACGCACATTCAAAAGCACCTGAAGGGACAGGAAATGGTGTGCCATGTGAAAAAGGATGAGTTCCTATTGCTGTTGGACAATCATGTGGAAGCTGCTTCGGAGAAGATCGGTCATATTATGATCATGTTCGAAGCTATGATCGGAGATAAATACCCCGATGTATCGATCAACCTGTACAGCGGCATTTATTATCTGGAGTCCAGAGGATACCGCCCGGAGGAAATTTTCCGCATCGGCAAGACTCTGAAAAACAAGGCGAAACGTTATTGCACTCTGGAAAACAGCATCTATGAGAACCGCAAGAGTGCGGGGAACATCATTGATAAAGAAGCCGGAATCCTGAACCGGGGCAACCTGACCAGACTGAAAGGTTTTATGAACCGTGCAGCCAAAGGAGAGCGGCTTACGGTAGGATTTATCGGCGGTTCCATTACCCAGGGATTTTCCGCTACGGATCCGGAAAAATGTTATGCGGCAAGGACATTTGGCTGGCTGAAAAAGGTATTTCCCAATACGGAATTTGATTATGTGAACGCCGGAATCGGAGCTACCGATTCCCAGTTCGGCGCGGCGAGAGTACAGGAAGACCTGCTTCAGCGGCTACCGGATCTGGTATTTGTAGAATTTTCCGTGAACGATCACAGTACGCCGCATTTCTGTGAGACCTACGAAGGTCTGGTGAGGCAGATTTATGGCAGTGCGAGCGCACCGGCAATGGTGCTGATCCATAATGTCTATTATGATACCGGTAAAAGTGCGGCATATTATCATGCGCAGGTAGGACGACATTATGATCTGCCCTGCATCAGTATGCAGAACAGTATCTATCCCGCTGTGGCAGCCGGAAGACTGCCGGCAGAGAAGATTACGGCAGATTTCCTTCATCCCAATGATCTTGGTCATGAATTCATGGCATCTGTGATCACGAATTTCCTGGAAAAGGTAATCCATGATAAAACGCAAGAGCCGCAGGAAATTTTCCCGGCCCCGCTGACAGAGAATGCCTATGAGCATTGCGTGAGACTACAATATTTTAATTCCACACCGGAGAAGAGCGGTTTTGAAGAAGATATGACACCGCAGAGAGACATCACGGATATTTTCCGTAACGGATGGAGCGCCGGAGAAAAAGGAGCTTATCTGGAGTTCACTTTCCGGGGAACCGGTGCCGCCGTGCAATACCGCCGAGTGAAGGACGGACCTGCACCCATTGCCACAGCAGTGGTGGATGAGAACCCTGAGACGGCGTGCGTGTTGGACGGAACCTTTGATGAGACCTGGGGAGATAAGATGGAACTGGCAACGATTGCGGAGCATCTGCCCTATGGGGAACATCGGGTGAGAATCGAGATCACGGAGACACACGAGAACGATAAGGCTGGATTTTATCTGGTGTCATTGATTGTATCCGGGGTAAGAACAGAAACAGAAGCGGAATAGGCATAGTACGGAAGTCAGGTAGACAGATCGGAAGAAATGTGTTACATATCAGATAGAATATTTTTCCAGAAACGGACGTTGCAAAGCTAAGTAGCGGAATAACGGGAAAGATGCCGTGCAATACATAGTAAGTATCATGGGAAAGGATAGATGATCATGAACAAAGATATTATTTTTTTAACACCGGTGTGTACCCACAATATCTGGGGCGGTACCCGGTTAAACAGAGAATTTGGGTACCCCATCGAGGGCGACGACATCGGTGAGTGCTGGGGTATCAGCGCCCATCCCAACGGAGACGGCACCGTGGCAAGCGGCGCTTATAAGGGAATGAAGCTGTCCGAGCTGTGGGAGAAGCACCCCGAGTTGTTCGGAGACACGGGAATGGATCGTTTCCCGCTGCTGATCAAGATCATTGATGCAAAGGACGACTTAAGCATCCAGGTGCATCCGGATGACGCTTATGCGAAGGTACATGAGAACGGATCCCTGGGCAAAACCGAGTGCTGGTTCATCTTAGACTGTAAGGAAAATGCTACGCTGGTGGTTGGACACAACGCGAAGAGCAGGGAAGAACTGGAGCAGATGATCCAGGAAGGAAAGTGGAAAGAGTTCATCCGTGAGATTCCTATTAAGCCCGGGGACTTCATCCAGATCGATCCCGGTACCGTACATGCCATTAAGGGCGGTACACTGCTTCTTGAGACCCAGCAGAGCAGCGATATTACCTACCGGGTGTATGATTATGACCGACTGAGTAACGGTAAGCCCAGACAGTTGCACATCACCCAGAGTATTGATGTCATTACCGTCCCTGCCAAATCCGCAGAGAACAGTGTGGTACACACGGAGAAAAAGGACGATGCGATCCAGCAGTTGATCTGCTGCCCTTACTACACCGTATACCGTATTGATGTGGAGCATCGTGTGGAGACCTGGCAGGATAAGCCCTTTGTTCTCATGAGCGTGGTAGAGGGCGAAGGCACCCTGAACGGTACTCCTTTAAAGAAGGGCGATCACCTGATCCTGCCCGACGGCTACGGTAAGGTAGAGTTACAGGGCAGGATGCAGATCATCGCATCTACGATCTGAGTTCACGACAGATCAAACTCCGGTCACTTGATTTATTTCCCAAGTACAACGGATAGCTTGATTTCTTTTTCTGTTTCGCTCAGGTCGAAATCACCGCCGTCGGAGACGGTCACGCGCAGTTCATAGAGCACGCCGTCTGTCAGCTCCGTCACATTTGCTCCGGTCTCGTCTGTGAGCGACCATAGTTCAGAGCCAACCTTTTCCAGCTTGCCGTCTGCACCATAGGCGTAGAGCGTCAGATCGGAGGCACTGCCGGACAGGTTGTTCATACGGAAGGCTACCATGGTGTTGGGATGCACGTTGCAGATGGTCGCGGTGTTGTGCCAGCTTGCAACCGTACCTTCACCGCCATCCTGCTCAAACTGATCCTGCGAAAGAACATTTCTTGCCGCCTGATCAAGATCAACCTCACGGTACGGAAGCTCGGGCAGGTACACAAAGCGATCCTGCAAACGCAGCAGTTCCAGATAGCCTGTCGGGCAGTAGAGCGTATTTCCGTTGCTGCCGGTGTACATGCCGATAGCCATATTATTGTAGCCGTATTTGTTGGACACATCCATCGTGAAGACGGTTTCGCCCGTTGCAAAGTCCAAAATAATGTACTGCCACATGCCGGTATCCAAATCCTGTACATAACCGTAGATATAGCCTGTTGCAGTGGAGAGCTTCATGATCGCCGTGTCGCGCAAATCGTTCCGGCTCCAGACGCTCTTCATTTCATAGCCATCCGAGGTTTTTAAGGTGTCCACCCGCTCAACGCCCGGGGCGATCATAACATTACCCTTCATCAGCCAGTTCTGGTCATAAATGTTGGCGTAGCTCTGAATCGAAGAGTCATTGTCAGGGTCGGCAAGACCTGCGTTACCAGCGCCGAACCAGTTGCAGACGATCGTGTTGACGGTGCCTTCACCGTCGTCATAAACGATTGCAGAGTTTTCAACCGCCACCTGATACCCATCGGGCAGATCATCCAAAACAGGCATGCTGGCTACGACCTCTCCGGTCTTCATGTCGAGCGCAAGAAGCTTAACGGGGTCTGCGTTGTCGGTGAACAGTACAAGGTTTGGTGTCAGTGTGGGCGAGCAGCCGCCACCCCAGGCAAGGCCGCCGCCGGTAGTCTTATCGCCATCATGACTGACCTTCGCACCGACACTCTCATATGGCGTGCACCACACAACGTTCACACCTTCTTCCGCGCGCAACAGATAGCAGTTCTGGTTCGTCAGAATGACCGCACCGTCTTTGGAGGCAGCAATGCCGTTCTCTGCGCCCTCGCCAAGGGGCAGCCCGTAAACAAAGACAGCCTTTGAAAGATCGGTTTGTTCGCCATTCAGAATCGATTCTATCGCTGTGTGGGCAATGTAGCCGAGAACACCCTGCTGCCGCTCGGGATAGATTCGGAAGCCGCCGGTGGCGAACCAAAGGTTTCCGTCGTAGTCAAAGACCACGGACAGAAGATTCTGTGTCAGCTCTTTGCCGAGCGCGGTCTCAGCAGCTGCCTTGATATCGATATCCAGAACCTTTTCAAATTCCGGAATGACGCTGCCATCTTCCTCTGTCGTACGCAGTATCAGTACATGGTTGTTGCTCGTCGGGCAGACGACACGGTTTTTAGAGTCAAGGAATGTGTAGGAACTCTGGATGACGTAACCGCCGCCATCATGCTGCATCGGTGAAAAATAGCCGAGCGTCTTCGTCTCTGTTGCATTCAGATCACGGATGGCGATGCCGCCGAGCAGTGGCACGACCGCGTGACCGTAGTTGTCAAAGTAAATCGCGGGTGAGGCGTTCGGGTTCGTTGTCTCAAAGGAAACATTGATTTCCGGATAGATGCCGAGCGGCAGAATTTCATCCGTTGAGTCGGTGTTGTAGCCGTCGTGATGGATGTTTGCATCACTTTTTGCCATATAAGGGTTTTCATCCACGTGTTTGGGTTGTAAAGCCTTCACGGGCAGTGCACCGGATAACGGTGCAGAAGATGTTGTTTCGTCCTCTGCCGGTGTGGGCGTTCCACCACAGGCCGCCATAGACAGGCACAGTGTTCCCGCCAGAAGAAAGCTAAATACAGAATAAATCTTTTTTCTCTTTTTCATCAATAATCCTCCTCATTGTTATGTTTGTTGTGATCCGCCCGGAATAAGGCAGACGTTTTTTTCCCATCTGACCATGTAGAAAGTCCCTGCTGAAACGCTTCTTCTGTTATTGGCTCTAACAGAAAATAGTCTACACGCAGCCGAAATGCATGCAGGGAAAAATCCAGATCGCTGCACCAGATGATGCGTGTTTCGGGAAAAAGCGTCCGCAGATGCTCCACCGCATTCAACCCTTCTACTCCCGGAAGTGCGATCACAGTGCAGGTTGGCGCATTTACACGCGCCACATCAAAGAACAACTCCTGCCCACGGTAACAGTCCATTTTGGGAAACAGACCGCGTTCAAAGCAGAACCGTGAAAGCTGCTCTATATAAAAGGCTTCCTGTGTTTCGCTACTTGTCAGCACGGCAATGCGGTACACAGCACTCCCTCCCTTCTGCCGTCATTGATGCTTTCTGCTTGTCAGTATACGGATATGCAAACGCTTTTCAAGCCGTTTGGCACGAAACCCTCAATTCCGTCACGAAATCTGAGTTTTTCATTGTGTCGGTGTTGGACAGGTATGATATAATTTAGTTTGGAATAGTTACTGGAATTTTTTACAAAGGAGTCAGTCCGGTATGAGAATAGCAATAGTGGATGATATCGAGACCGAACGTGCGCTGTTGAAAATGCGGCTTGAGCGACAGCTGAGCTTGTACGGTGTAGAGACGGAGATCTTAGAATTTGACAGCAGCGAGAGCTTTCTCGCAGCAGAAAAAGAACGGCACTTTACTGTGGCATTTCTGGACATTTACATGAAAGGATTAAGCGGCATGGATGCCGCAAAGGAACTTCGGAAGACGGATGCAGACTGCTTTCTGATCTTCACCACAACATCTACCGACCATGCACTGGAGGGATTTCAGGTGCGGGCATTCCACTATCTCGTGAAGCCCTTTTCCGAGGGAGAACTTGCCGGTCTGCTTACTGAAATGCTCGCTAAACTTCCGCGTCCTGAGCCGATTCTGACGGTGAAAGTCAGTGGCAGCGATGTTCGCCTTCGCTATAGGGACATTATTTTTGCCGAGCATTTTGCTCATATGATCAACATTCGTACGACTGCCGGTAAAACGCTTGCCACGCGGCAAAGCTTTAAGGCATTTACCGAGCCGCTGAAAAAAGATCCACGCTTTTTTGTCTGCGGCCGCGGTACGATTGTCAATTTAGAACATGCCGCTGATTTTCAGGCCGCCGCTTTCTGCATGACCGACGGTAGCCGCGTATATGTCAACCAGGAACTTTTGAAGCCTGCCAGGCAGGCATTTATGGAATTTCTGTTGCAAGGGGGTGTATGAGATGAAAGATATTCTGCGTCCGATCCTGGAGTTGTCCGTTGTACTCCCCGGTCTTTTACTTGCATATTTCCCTGTAAAATCCTATCTGAAGCAGTCCCCCGGAAAACTTGCCGCCCGGATTCTCCCACTGATGGCAGGATTGTGTATCGGTGCTGGGATCATCTGCTATCAGCTGCATGCTTCCACTGCGTCTGCCCTGGCAGGGATCACATTGCTTGCAATTGGGCTATATACCGGAACACTCCAAATCTCCCTCTGGAAATCCGGAACAATTGCACTGACTGTCTGCGCAGTGTTTGCATGCATCAACAGCTTGTCTCGAGCTATCAGTGTTATGATTGCTCTGCATATGCAGCTGCCACAGGACGAACCGTGGTTCTGCCTTGCAGCCTGTGTATTTTATAATGTTGTTTGCTGGATTTTGGTGCTGGCTGCGTTCTATCCGTCAACCCATGCAGTGCGTGTGATGGTTGAGGACGATAATTTTGCGCAAACGTGGTATGTGTTCTGGGTTTTGCCGCTGGTGTTCATTTTTTTGAACCTTTTTATGATCCCGCGCTATCAGACGACGCTTCGGACCGGTCGTGTATTACAGGGATATATTGTGATAAGTATTGCACTTCTTTTGCTTTTGCTCTTGTTCAACGCAATTTTCCTGCTAATGGCCACCAGTCTCAACCGCAACGCGAGATTACAGCAGGAAAACCAGCTTCTTTTCCTGCAGCAGCAACGCTATGAGAATCTCAAAACCGCCATCGAAGAAGTGCGGCAGGCGCGGCATGATATGCGCCATCAACTGAATCAAATTTCCGCACTGGCTGAGACCGGCGATCTGGAAAGATTGAAAAGCTATCTTGAAAAAAACATTTCCCGCATCCCGGATCTCGGTATACACTTCTGCGAAAACCATGCAGCAGATAGCGTCATCGGCTATTATTGTGCCCTGGCAAAGCGCGAAGACATTCCCTTTTGTGCAAAGCTCGATCTGCCGCAGACCCTTCCAATCGATGAGATCAACATGTGTCTGGTCTTGTCCAACTTGTTGGAAAATGCGCTCGAAGCCAGTATCCGCACTGCACCAGACAGACGGCAGATTAAAATCACTGCATACCTGCATGCCGGGCGGCTGCTTCTGATCGAAGTTGAGAATGCCTATGACGGCGAAATCAGGGAGAAGGACGGTGTTTTTCAATCCTCCAAACGAAAGGGAAACGGCGTCGGCATCCAGTCAATCCAACATATTGCAGAAAAAAGCGGTGGTGCAAGTACGTTTGCCTGTCAGAATGGTGTTTTCTCCGCTAAAGTTATGCTCTGCGGATAAATGCACGCAGGATAAGCCCTTTGTGCTGATGAGTGTGGCAGAGGGAGAAGGTACCCTGAACGGCACCAGACTGAAAAAGGGAGACCATCTGATTCTGCCCGATGGATACGGTAAGGTGGAATTACAGGGGAAGATGCAGATCATTGCATCTACCATCTAGAAATTTCTTCAATGAAAAGAGGGATTGATTTCTCAACCCCTCATAGTGTATAATCTACTTAGAAAGGTGGTCGGAAGTGAAAATTCCGATTCGCCCTCAGTTCAGCTTAAAAAGAAATAGCATTCACTTTGGTCGGGGGATGCTATTTCTTTTTGTTATTATCGTCACCATGTCTGTCGATGTATGATAGAGCTGCAAAGACAACTAACAACAGAGTAAGTACTTCCATTGTATTCATGGGCATCCCCTCCTTTGTATTACTAGAGGGCATCTAACAATCGGAAAATCGCATCCGCTTTCGTTTCGATTACACAATAACATTATAACATAAATCGAACAAATGTTCAACTCGAAATATGGTGTCTTTCGGTGCAGTCTATCGATTCACTATGAAGTGATTGATACCGCCTTGTCTATGGTATATACTATGAATATACCGTATGCAAGGAGGCTTTTTTTATGATAATCTATGATTTATCATAGATTATCATAAAAAGACATTGATTAAAAAATAGACAGTAAAAGAGTGAGTTATATTATGGATACCATCAGAGGAAAATTTTTCAAACAGCATTTATTATCAGATCAATTCCTTGATCTGATTGAGAAGAACAAGCGCCCCATGGATGAACTGATGTCGTATTATCAGTGTGCCATCATGGAGGTGGAGACGAAATTCAAGGTATTGAATCAGGAGTATTCCCTGGAATACGACCGCAATCCCATCGAGGGCATCAAGACCAGAGTGAAGTCCTACGACAGCATCCTGCGGAAGATCCGCCGGAAAAATATTCCCATGACGTTGGAAGGCATTGAGGAGAATATCCGGGATATCGCCGGGGTCCGGGTCATCTGTTCGTTTCCGGATGATATCTACGAACTGGCGGAGAGCTTTTTACGCCAGGATGACATTACCCTGATCGAGCGCAAGGATTATATAAAGAATCCGAAGGAGAGCGGATACCGCAGTCTCCATTTGATCGTGCAGGTGCCGATCTTTTTACAGAATACGAAGAAGCTGGTCTATGTGGAGGTACAGTTCCGTACGATAGCCATGGACTTCTGGGCGAGCCTGGAGCACAAGCTGCAGTATAAGAAAAACATTCCGGAGAGTCAGTCAAAGTTCCTGAAGGACGAGCTGTATGACTGTGCGCAGCAGAGTGCGGCACTGGATAAGCGGATGCAGAATATCCGGAATGTCATTGCGGAGAGTGAGACCGCAGAAGAGGAAAAACAGGATTTCCTGCCGATCTTTTTGCGGGAAAACAAAGGGTAATTACGCAGCCTGAAGGTATGTAGATGATGGAAAGGCGAGAAGAATTGTATGAAGATCAGAGATATTTTGAATAAAGATACAGCAACGCTCTCTTTTGAGGTATTTCCTCCGAAGAAAAGTACGGATTTCGGAAATGTGGAGGCAGCAGCACTGGGGATCGCGGCATTGCAGCCTGCTTATATGAGTGTGACTTATGGCGCCGGAGGCAGCACCAAGGGACATACCATTGCTTTGGCAAGAGAGATTCAGAAGCAGTACAATGTGCCTACTGTGGCGCATCTGACCTGTGTCTGCGCTGACAGGAGCAGTATCGGCGCAGCTCTTACAGAAATGCAGGCAGCAGGGATCGAGAATATTCTGGCTCTGAGAGGAGATATTCCCAAGGATTTCGACGGAGAAGTATTTACGGATTTTACGCACGCCTCCGATCTGGTGCGTTTTATTAAGGAAAACGGAGATTTCTGCGTGGGTGGCGCCTGCTACCCGGAGGTGCATCCCGATTCCGCTAACAAGAATGCGGATATTCAGGGGCTGAAGGCAAAGGTGGATGCCGGATGTGAGTATCTGACGACCCAGATGTTCTTCGACAACAATATCTTCTTCAACTTTATGTACCGTGTGCGGGAGGCAGGGATTACCGTGCCCATCGTTCCCGGCATCATGCCCATCACCCGCGGTGTACAGGTGAGAAATGCCGTAAAACTGTCCGGCTGTAATGTGCCGGAGCGCTTCAAAAATATCGTAGACCGTTTCGGTGATAACCCGGAAGCCATGAAACAGGCAGGTATCGCCTATGCCACCGATCAGATCATTGATCTACTGGCCAACGGCGTAAAACATATCCATGTCTATTCGATGAATAAACCGGATGTGGCGGCCGGGATCCAGAGGAATCTGTCGGAGATTCTGAAGGCCTGAGATAATGAACGCAAGTGAGTCAATACATTGACAGATGAAAAAGATGTACTATTATCTAAATCAGAGAATAGTACATCTTTTTATGTAGTGCTGAGGAAAGAAGCAGAATTGATGGATGACGTGAGAAGGGCAGGATTTGTCAATGTGGCAAAATGTGTGGAAGAAGGAGCAGGAGAAGATGAAACAGATATCTGAGGCAGTGAAAAAGGATCAGATCCTGTATTATTTCAAAACCCAGTGGCCGGTGCTGCTGGCAGTCACGTTCTCCGGACTGATCTATAACCTCGGACTGCTGGCAGGACCGTGGTTCGAGGGTCGGATGACGGGATGCCTGGTGGACATTCTGGGTGGGAAAGCAGGATACCAAGATATGCTGGTGCTGGTGACCGCATATGTGATGTCTATTGCCATCGTGCAGATCTCCCGTTATATCAAACGTTTTTATGTCAGACGATTTGCTAATAATGTAAATCGTGACATGAAAGAAATCCTGTACCGCAGCCTGGTGCACAGAAGCCGTGCCGAACTGGAAGAAGAGGGTGCTGGAAATGTCATGACCAAGGCAATCCTGGATGTGGATGACTGCGCGGAGGGGATGAGGAAATTTACCACAGAGATCTTCGATACCGGTGTGGCACTGGCAGCATATGTGGGAATGTTGTTATTCTATGACTGGCGGCTGGCAATTCTGGGTATGCTGTTTTTACCGGTATCTTATGTGCTGGCGGAGAAGATGAAGCGTAACGTGCAACGCACCGGAGCTGCTTATAAGGAAAAGTCCGGAGATTTAAGTGCCGCAACACTGGACAGAGCCACTAACGCTATCACTTACCGTGTCTATGGCAGAGAAAAAGAGCGCAGGCAGGCCTATGAAGCGAACCTTACCGATTATGAGACATCTGCTGTGAAGGCCAATATCTGGAGTACTGCGTTCCCCCCGCTGTACCGGATCATCTCCATGACAGGCGTACTGTTTATCCTGTATTTCGGCAGCAGAAATGTGCTGGGAACCGGCTGGAAAATATGGGATGTGGCAGCCTTTACCACGTTTTTATCCTGTTTTTTGAAGTTAGCCGTGAAATCTTCTCATGCCGCGAAATTATTCAATGCGGTACATAAAGCCCAGGTTTCCTGGAAGCGTATCAAGCCACTGATGAAGGAAACCACTTATGAGGACGATAGCCTGGTACAGGAGCCGGGAACGCTGGAAGTATCGGATGTAAGCTTCGCTTATCCCGGCGGAGAGAAGATCTATGAGGACTTCAATCTGTCAGCCACTCCGGGACAGATCATTGGTGTCACCGGCGCAGTGGCGTGTGGTAAATCCACATTGGGAAAGACTTTCCTCTGTGAATACCCTTACGAAGGAAGGATCTGTTTCCACGGCAAAGAATTATCCGGGATGACCAAAGCAGAGCAAAACGGCATGGTGGGATATTTAGGACATGATCCGGAGCTGTTCAATGATAGTGTCCGTAACAATATACTGCTGGGCGATGATGACGATCCGGAGAAGTATCTGAAGGCAGTCTGTTTCGACGGTGAGGTGGCAGAGATGGAAGAGGATATGGACACCATTGTGGGAAATGGTGGCGTCCGACTCTCCGGTGGTCAGGCACAGCGGCTGGCATTGGCGAGAACCCTGTGCCATAAGCGTCCGGTCCTGATCCTGGACGATCCTTTTTCCGCACTGGATCGCAAGACGGAGGAAGAGGTTTTTGCCAATCTACGGAAGCTGGCAGCAGACAGCATCGTGATCCTACTGTCCCATAGGCTGTATCTGTTCCCTGAAATGGATCAGGTGCTGTGGATGGAGAATGGAAAAGTGACCGCAGGAACCCACGAACAGATCCTTGAAAAGTTCCCGGAGTATGCGAGACTGTATGAAGCACAGGCGGATGGCGCTGATGCACACAGTACGCAGGAGGGAGGTCCGGATCATGCAGAAAAATAAACAGATGCAGAAAAATAAGAGACAGAATGTGAAAAATGTCCGCAGCGTGATCCGGCAGACTGTGACAGGCTATGCAGGGTTGTCACTGGGAATCGTGTTGGCAGTCGCAGGTGCCATTGTAACCGCGCTTTTGCCGCCCTGGATCCTGGGAAGTATCGTGGATACGATCACCGCAGGAAACGCAGTTCCGGTTGCATTGGTGGTACTGTATTTTGCCTTTACGGTGCTCACCGGGCTGACCGAAAGCCTTCGGGAAGGTCTGCTGACGGTCTTCGGTCAGAAGATCACCCACGCACTGCGGAGCAGCATGATGGAGAAATACACGAACCTGACGGCAGGGGAACTGACGAAGCAGGAACCCGGTACTATCGTATCCCGGTTCGTAGGAGATGTGGATACGGTGGAGAACCTGTTTACCTCCGGAATCATCAGCATGTTCGCCGATGCCTGTAAGATTATAAGTATCCTGGTGGTAATCTGGTTAAAAAACAGAGGACTGGCGATCGTACTTTTGATCCTGCTGCCATTTCTGTATTGGTTCACCCGGACGGTGCAGAAAAACATGCTGAAAGCCCAGATCGAGAACCGTCGTGCTGTGGGCAGAGCCTCCGGACATGTGCCGGAGACGCTGCACAATATCCGCACCATTCATACGCTGGGAAAAGAGCGCTATATGGAGAAACGGTATGATGAATATATTGCGGAGAGTTATCGCGCGGTAGATCGCACGAATTTCTATGATGCGATTTATTCCCCGGTGATCCTGATCCTGAATGCTATCGTGGTGGCGTTTGTGATGCTGTTTTCTGCCTCCGGTAATGCAAAGGTGCTGACACTGTTCGGCATGTCTGCAGGTACAGCGGTAGCGGTAATTAACTATATCTCCCAGATCTTTACCCCAGTGGAGAGTCTGGGAATGGAGATCCAGACCATACAGTCCGCCGTTGCGGGTGTGCACCGGATCAATGAATTCTATGCGTTAGAGGAATTGCCGGAGAAAAATTCCGGGGAAAAACCGGCAGAACCACGGAATAGATCGGAAAATCCTTTTGTGGAACTGCAAAACGTGACCTTTGGCTATGAGGATGATGATCGTAAGATTTTGCAGGCTTTAAATTTTCAAGTGTATCCCGGAGAACAGGTCACTCTGTCGGGCAGAACCGGCGCAGGGAAAAGTACCATTTTCAAATTGCTGTTGGGACTCTATCAGCCGGGAGAGGGTAAAGTGTTGATTCAGGGAAGAGATGCCATTCAGATTCCGGAACATGAAAAGCGCAGCCTGTACGGCTATGTGGAGCAGACTTTTCATAGAGTACCCGGTACCGTGAAGGATCAGATCACGCTGTATGACGATTCTTTTACCATGGAAGAGGTACGGGGGGCTGCAAGAATTGCGGGACTGGATGCGACGATAGAACAATTGGAAAAAGGCTATGACACTCCCTGTACCCAGGAGATCTTCTCCCAGGGACAGTGGCAGCTGTTATCTATTGCCAGAGCTGCGGTGGCGAAGCCGAAGCTCCTTCTGTTGGATGAGATTACAGCAAATCTGGATGCCCAGACCGAGGAAGAGGTGCTGCAGGCACTGAAGCGTGCCTCGGAAGGAAGAACGGTAATCTCAATTTCACATAGAGTAAATGCGGAAACGGGACGGATCATTAACATATAGTAAGATGTAAGATGCCTGACGGATTGCTCCGTGCTGCGCACTCTCACAATCCTGCCCGGTATTCGCATATCGTGAAGCTGACGCTTCCCTTTTATGCGAATATCGGAGCAGGTCATGAAACAAGAACCCCACGTTTGTGCGAGCACAGCGTGGGGTTCTTGTTTATGACCCTGGCATCTTACATAGAAATAAGTCCAAATGCATTTGCCACAGAGCTTAATAAAATAATTGCAGCAAATACCGGGCAGAGATACTTGATCATGAAGTTGAATATCTTTTTGCGGCGGAAAGCAGCTTCTCCGTGCATGACTTCTTCTTCCACAGCCTTTACTCCGATGACGCGGGATACCAGCAGACAGATGGTGATGGCAGCGATAGGCATCATCACGGAGTTGGTCAGGAAATCGAAGAAATCAAGGAACTGCATGCCGATGATCTTCACAGCACCAAGCGGTCCGTAACCCAGTGAGGATAACGTTCCCAGTGCCAGCATGATCACACCCATGATCACGGTAGATTTTTTACGACCCCAGCCAAGCTCGTCCTCGAAAGTAGACACAGCACTTTCGGTAAGTGCAATGGAGCTGGTCATGGCTGCAAACAGTACCAGTACGAAGAACATAATACCTACGAAGGTGCCCATGCCCATGCTGTCGAAGACTTTGGGAAGTGTGATGAACATCAGGGAAGGACCTGCCTGTAAGGTATCGGGATCTCCACCGGAGAATGCGAACACGGCGGGAATGATCATCAGACCTGCCATGATAGCGATGGCGGTATCAAAGATCTCCACATTTTTCGTGGAGCCTTCAATGGAGACATCTTTTTTCATATAAGAGCCGAAGGTAATGAGAATACCCATGGCAATGGACAGAGAGTAGAACATCTGTCCCATGGCAGCTACGACTGTCATCCAGGAGAAATTCGCAGGATTCGGGATCAGGAAATACTTCACGCCGCTCAGTGCTCCCGGTCTGGTAACAGAATAGACTGTGATGACCACGGAGAGCACTACCAGGATCGGCATCATAATGCGGGATACGCGCTCGATACCGTTGCGGACACCGGCGTAGATGATTCCCAGAGTACACAGAGTGAATACGATAAAGCACAGCTCTGTAGAGACACCATTGGAAATAAACGTGGAAAAATAACCGTCCGCTGCCAGATCATGTCCGTGACCCTTGGCATATTCCACCAGATACTTGATCACCCATCCACCAATGACGGAATAATAAGGAACGATCAGAATAGGAATAATAGCGTTGATCCATCCACCGAAGGACAGCCATTTGGACTTTCCGAAGGTATGAAAGGCACCCACGGGGCTTTTACCTGTCATGCGTCCCAGTGAAGTCTCCGCCACGATCATGGTATAACCGAAGGTCAGCGCCAGGATAATATAGATCAACAGGAAGATACCGCCGCCGTATTTGGCTGCCAGATACGGGAAACGCCAGATATTGCCTAAGCCTACGGATGCTCCGGCAGCCGACAGAACGAAGCCGATCTTGCCGGAAAAGGAACTTCTGTTATTATTTTTGTGATTCATAGTTTAAACTCTCCCATAAAAAATTGTCGTAAACAGAATAAGTGTAACATAGAAATAAGGAAAATACAGTACGAAACAGTCTGATTGAGAATGGAAAAATTCGATAATGCAAGAGTAAAAATTGAATGGATGCATTTTAATTTTAATATAAAACAATAATTCTGAGGGAAAATACAGAACTGCTATAAATATAAGCCAGCAATGGCACTGCTGAATGACGGTGTATCTGGCAATTTAAAGTATATTTTTTCCTGCATTTCGCATACTAACTGCAACGTTAATGATTAGTAATGCGAGATGATGATTTATCTTACGCAATATGTCATGGAGGAAAAAATGATGAAAGCAACTGGAATTGTAAGAAGAATAGATGACCTGGGACGCATTGTGATCCCGAAGGAGATCCGCCGCACGTTACACATCAGAGAGAGTGATCCGCTGGAGATATTCACCGATAGAGAGGGGCAGGTCATCCTGAAAAAATATTCTCCTATCGGAGAGATGACCACATTTGCCAAACAGTATGCGGAGAGCCTGGCACAGGTGTCGGGACATGCCACACTGATCGCGGACAGAGACCAGTTCATCGCCGTCTCAGGAGGCTGTAAGCAGCTGTTAAATAAATCCGTGAGCCGTCAACTGGAAGAGAAGGTCAATAATAGAGAGACTGTGATTGCTGCAAAAGGAGACCGTAACTACGTCAATATTGCGGAAGACATTGCCGTGGACTATGCATGGCAGCTGATCACCCCGATCATCTGCGAGGGAGATGTCATCGGCAGCGTGATCCTGTTGGAAAATGATGGGAAAAGCAAAATGGGAGAAGTGGAGCAGAAACTGGCTCTGTCTGCGGCGGGCTTCCTGGGCAGACAGATGGAACAATAAATAATTACTTTGTTTATTTACAATTTGGAATAGAAAAGTGCAACCAGTTGCAAAAATCTTTTCCAAAAATGAAGCAAGTATATTGATTTTCAGTTAAATTATCCATATAATAGAATAGAAAAGTGCAACCAGTTGCAAAAATCTATTCCAGGGAGAAAATATATGGATATTCGCAGAGATTTCTATTTGGAAAAGTTAATAAAAAGAAAGAGCAATGGATTAATCAAGGTGATTACCGGTATTCGAAGATGTGGTAAGTCTTATCTGCTGAATAACATTTTCTATCATCATTTGTTAGATTCCGGTGTGGAAGCAGACCATATCATACGGTTTGCCTTTGATTCTGCGGATGATCTTTACCTGATCGGTGAAAGTCTTATTCAGATCGAAAAGGAAAAGCGGGGTGTGGATCCGGAGAAATTTATGGCATATATTCGGTCGAAAACTACAGGAGAGGGAATATATTATCTGCTGTTGGATGAAATTCAGATGCTGGATTGTTTTGAGGCTGTTTTGAATGGATACCTTCGCAAAGAGAATATTGATGTGTTTGTGACGGGAAGTAACGCAAAACTGTTGTCAAAGGATATTGCTACGGAATTTGCAGGCAGGGGTGATGAAATTCATATGTACCCTCTCAGCTTTGCTGAATTTATGTCTGTTTATAACGGAGATAAATATACCGGGTTATCTGAATATATGCTTTACGGTGGAATTCCATTAGTGGTTCTGCGGGATGGTGCCGGGGATAAGGCAACAGCGCTGCAGAATTTATTTAACGAAATTTATATCCGTGATATTACGAAACGGAATCGTATAAAGAATATTGGGGAATTGGAAGATCTGCTAAATATTCTTTCCTCTGCGATCGGTTCGTTGACCAATCCGGAAAAACTAAAGAACACTTTTAAAACCGTGAAGAAATCTAAAATTACTTCTGCAACCATAAAGAAATATTTGGATTACTTTGAAGATTCTTTTTTGATAGAGTCAGCACAGCGTTATGATATTAAGGGAAAGTCATATATAGAGACTCCTAAGAAATATTATTTTTCTGATTTGGGGCTTCGGAATGCCAGAATTAATTTCCGGCAGTTGGAGCAGACACATTCCATGGAAAATGTAATCTATAACGAACTCCGGATGCGGGGATATAGTGTGGATGTAGGTGTTGTCCCTATCGCAGAAAAAGATTTGGAAGGAAAGGTAAACCGCAGGCAGCTGGAAGTGGATTTTGTCTGCAATCTTGGTTCTGCCAGATATTACATTCAATCGGCATATTCTCTTCCGGATGAAACAAAGCGGACGCAGGAAATCCGACCGTTCCGGAAGATTGATGACTCTTTTAAAAAAATTGTCATTACAAAAGATATTGTGCAGCCATATTATGATGAATATGGTATTCTGACAATCAATATTTATGATTTCCTGTTGAATCCGGAATGCCTGCAAGGTTAAAGATAACAAGATCAGAAACAAATAAAAAACGGTCGTAACCGGGTTAAGATATCACCTGGTTACGACCGTTTGTCTTACCGATATATAATTTCTCATCAGCTTCTTTTAATAATGTATGAACATCTTTGTCAGACTCACAGACCAGTCCGAAGGTCATATTTATCTTCACGTGTTGCCCTTCGTAGAGTGTATCCAGTTCGTGAATTTTGTCCATGAGAAGATCCAGCTGTTTCCGTGCTTCTGCAAGATCTACATTTTCAAATACCAGTAGAAATTCCTCACCACCCCAACGCGCGGCAAAGCCACGGCGCCACATATGCTGCTTCAGCAGGGCAGAGACATTTTTCAGTACGGCATCCCCACATTCGTGACCGTAGGTATCATTAACCTTTTTGAAAAAGTCAATATCTCCGATGGCGAGCGCAAAAGAATGGCGGAAGGATTGGGCTTCCTCGAAGATCTGGCGCAGCTTTTTTTCCCCGCTGCGTCGGTTGTACAGCTCGGTCAGGGCATCCTGCTCGATCATGGTACGAAGAGAGCGCTGCATGGACAGGGCACAGCGACCGATATCACCTAATTCATCACTGCGTTTTGTTACGGAATGATCCAGTGTGGCGTTCAGATTCCCGGAGGCTACCTCTGACAGGAAGCTGTGAATATGGAGTAATACAGCCACGAATCTTCTGGTGTAAAAATAGATGCAGACAGCCACGAGAGCCACAAAACCGATGATCAGCCATGTCAGCGGATAGACATAACGTTGAATGGCTTGAGATACGGCGGCACTGGATTTTCCTATAAAAAGCATGCCAACTATGCTGCCGTCCTGATTGCGGACAGGACTATAATAGGAAAAATAAGTCTTTCCATTGATCAGAGTGTTGATATAAAAATGATCTTCACCGGTATTCAGGACATCACGGATCACCACATCCGGAGCACCGGAGCCGACAATGCGGTCACCCTGGGCGTTATACAGAGTCGTCAGAATGCGGGTATCCTGGTAGAACAGGGTGATGTCCAGTCCGGTATCCTCTTTGAATTGATCAAATAGAGAATATTCACGGGTGATATCTACATCGCCCTTATACAGAAGGTAGGCAACATCACCTTCCAGCCGGTAATCGCCGGGATAGGCAGCGTTCAGAAGTGTAGTGGCACTTTTTGTGGCATCATACAATTCACGTTCCACTTCCTGATACATAGTTTTTGTGAACCATTGGGAAGTGAAAAATAACATGACGATCCCCAGCGCCAGCAGGGGAATCAGGCCGATCGCCTGCAGAGTATATGATATTTTACCGCCGCTTCTTTTCGGCGTATTTTGCGTATTTTCCATAGAATTCCCTGCCCTTTCCGGTAAGATCGGTACACATATCAGTCTTAAAATAATTATATGAAATAAATGTCGGAAAAGCAAGAAAGAAAAGCTTTCTAAGCAAATCATAACATCCGGCTTGACAACGCAAAAAAATGAGATATATAATAGCGGTATATCAAAAATGCATTGACGAAGAGAGTAACTTTTCCGCAGAAAGGCAAAGCGAGCCGGTGATGGTGAGAGACCGGTGCGAGTAGGGAAAAAGTGAAAATCACTTCTGAGCTGTCAGAACAAAAGCCCAGGTCAGTAGTTCTGAACGGAATCCCGCCGTTACCGGGAAGCATATCACTCCTGTGAGATGACACATGTGGAATCGTATGGGAAGTATGTTGTAAGAGGTGGTTAACGAATGCATGAGCTTCGTCCTGTTACGGGACGGAGCCATTTTTTTTAAGAAAGGAAGCGCACTATGTACAAGCAGGTACCCACAAGCCTGAATTTCGTAGACCGTGAGAAAGCTGTCGAGAAATTCTGGGAAGACAACAACATTTTCAAAAAAAGTATGGAACACCGTAAGGAAGGCGAGACCTATACCTTCTACGACGGACCGCCTACCGCCAACGGTAAGCCCCACATCGGTCATGTAGAGACCCGTACCATCAAGGATATGATCCCCAGATACCGTACCATGAAGGGATATATGGTTCCCCGTAAGGCAGGCTGGGATACCCACGGACTTCCCGTAGAGCTGGAAGTTGAGAAGCTGCTGGGTCTGGATGGTAAGGAGCAGATCGAGGAATACGGTCTGGCACCTTTTATCGACAAATGTAAAGAGAGCGTCTGGAAATACAAGGGAATGTGGGAAGATTTCTCCCGTACCGTTGGTTTCTGGGCTGACATGGATAACCCTTATGTTACCTACGATGACAACTTCATCGAGTCCGAATGGTGGGCACTGAAGACCATTTGGGATAAGGGACTTCTGTACAAGGGCTTCAAGATCGTTCCCTATTGCCCTCGCTGCGGAACCCCGCTGTCCAGCCACGAAGTGGCACAGGGCTATAAGGCAGTCAAAGAGCGTTCCGCTATCGTACGTTTCAAGGTAAAGGGTGAGGATGCATATTTCCTGGCATGGACCACCACCCCCTGGACTCTTCCTTCCAACGTGGCACTGTGTGTGAACCCGGAGGAGACTTACCTGAAGGTGAAGGCCGCCGACGGTTATACCTATTATATTGCAAAGGCACTGGCAGACAAGGTTCTGGGCCGCCTGGCAGAAGAGGGCAAGGATGCTTACGAAGTACTGGAGACTTATGTTGGTAAGGATCTGGAGTACAAGGAGTATGAGCCTCTGTACAAGTGTGCGGGAGATGCCGCCAAGAAGCAGAAGAAAAAGGCACATTTCGTAACCTGCGACGGTTATGTAACCATGACCGACGGTACCGGTATCGTTCATATCGCACCGGCTTTCGGTGAAGACGACAGCCGTATCGGACGTAATTACGAGCTGCCCTTCGTACAGTTCGTAGACGGCAAGGGTGATCTGACCGCAGAGACCCCTTATGCCGGAAAATTCGTAAAAGATGCAGATCCTCTGGTACTTAAGGATCTGGATGCAGAGGGCAAGCTGTTCGATGCACCGAAGTTCGAGCATGATTATCCTTTCTGCTGGAGATGTGACACTCCGCTGATCTATTATGCAAGAGAGTCCTGGTTCATCAAGATGACCGCTGTGAAGGATGATCTGGTACGTAATAATAAGACCATCAACTGGATCCCCGCTTCCATCGGTGAGGGACGTTTCGGCAACTGGCTGGAGAATATTCAGGACTGGGGTGTATCCCGTAACCGTTACTGGGGTACTCCGTTAAATATCTGGGAGTGCGAATGCGGACACCAGCATTCCATCGGCAGCCGTGAAGAGCTGTACAAGATGAGCGGCAATGAGAAGGCGAAGACCGTAGAATTCCATCGTCCTTATATCGACGAGATCACCATCACCTGCCCCGAGTGCGGCAAGCAGATGAAGCGTGTTCCCGAGGTAATCGACTGCTGGTTCGACTCCGGAGCAATGCCTTTTGCACAGCATCATTATCCGTTTGAAAACAAGGATCTGTTCGAGCAGCAGTTCCCCGCTGACTTTATCTCCGAGGCAGTGGACCAGACCCGTGGATGGTTCTACTCTCTGCTGGCAGAATCTACTCTGCTCTTCAATAAGGCTCCTTACAAGAACGTTATCGTTATGGGCCATGTACAGGATGAGAACGGTCAGAAGATGAGTAAGAGTAAGGGCAATGCGGTAGATCCTTTCAACGCACTGGAGACCTACGGTGCAGATGCCATCCGTTGGTATTTCTACACCAGTTCCGCACCCTGGCTGCCGAAGAGATTCTCCGGCAAAGCCGTACAGGAAGGACAGCGTAAATTCATGGGTACCCTGTGGAACACCTACGCATTCTTCGTACTGTATGCAAATATTGATAATTTTGACGCTTCCAAATATACACTGGAATACGACAAACTGCCCGTAATGGATAAGTGGCTGCTGTCCAAACTGAACTCTACCGTTGCAGAAGTAGACAGCAATCTGGACCAGTACCGTATCCCCGAGGCTGCCAAGGCGCTGCAGGACTTCGTCGATGAGATGAGTAACTGGTATGTAAGACGCAGCCGTGAGCGTTTCTGGGCAAAGGGTATGGAGCAGGATAAGATCAATGCCTACATGACGCTGTACACCGCACTGGTGACCATCTGTAAGGCAGCCGCACCCATGATCCCCTTCATGACAGAGGATATTTACCAGAACCTGGTAAGAAGCAACGATGCAAATGCACCCGAGAGTATCCATCTGTGTGACTTCCCGGTAGTGAACAAGGATCACATCGACAAGAAGTTGGAAGAGGATATGGAAGATGTACTGGATGCTGTAGTTATGGGTCGTGCATGCCGTAACGAGGCTGCCATCAAGAATCGTCAGCCGATCAGCAGAATGTATATCAAGTCAGACTTCACCTTAAGTGAGTTCTACCAGGAGATCATCGAGGATGAGTTGAACGTCAAGGAAGTTGTATTTACCGATGACGTACGTGACTTTACCTCTTACACCTTCAAACCCCAGCTGCGTACCGTAGGACCCAAGTATGGCAAACAGTTGGGCGGCATCCAGAAGCACCTTGCAGCACTCGATGGCAATGCAGCAATGGATGAGCTGAATGCAGACGGCGCATTAAAGTTCGATGTAGACGGTGTGGCTGTGGAACTGACCAAGGACGATCTGCTGATCGACATGGCACAGAAGGAAGGCTATGTATCTCAGGAGGACAATCGGATGACCGTTGTCCTGGATACCAACCTGACACCGGAACTGGTAGAGGAAGGCTTCGTATACGAGATCATCAGCAAGATCCAGACCATGCGTAAGGAGAGCGGCTTCGAAGTGACCGATCACATCCGCGTATCCATCAATGGCAACGATAAGCTGTCCGAGATCGCACAGAAGAACAAAGAAGCCATCAGCGGAAAGGTTCTGGCAGACGAACTGACAAGCGGTGCGGAATATGCCGTATCCAAGGAATGGAACATCAATGGCGAGAACGCAGTGATCGCTGTGGAGAGAGTATAAAAGTTCTGCAATAAAATGCCGGAATAAAGAGATTCTGTGGTTTTCCCAACGGGGAGGACCGCGGAATCTTTTCTGTTTCGGAAAAACATTTACGAAACTTACGAAAACCGGCGAAAACAGTTGGAATACGCATGGAAGTTTGTTATAATATTACCTGTATTTGGTTAAGAATATGGATGAAATCATAACGCTATCCGGCGCGGAATATCTTGAGAAGAGTACAGTACCGGAGAGGTAATGGAGAGGAGAACATAGGTGAAAAAATCAGTAGCAGCCAGCGAGAAGCCGGTAAAGGCAAAAGAGTTCGACAAGGAGCTCTTCAAGAGAAGTGTGGAATATAATGTGCGCACCCTGTATCGTAAGAATCTGGAAGAAGCAGATGCACAGCAGATATTCCAGGCAGTATCTTATGCGATCAAGGATCGTATCGTAGAGAACTGGATGGAGACCCAGAAGGCATATGAGAAGGAAGATCCCAAGATGGTCTACTACATGTCCATGGAGTTCCTGATGGGAAGAGCACTGGGTAATAACCTGATCAACTTAAAGGCATATAAGCCCGTAGCAGAAGCTTTGGAAGAACTGGGACTGGATCTGAACCTGATCGAAGACCAGGAGCCGGATGCAGCACTGGGTAACGGTGGTCTGGGACGTCTGGCAGCATGTTTCCTGGATTCCCTGGCAACGCTGGGATATCCTGCATATGGCTGTGGTATCCGTTATCGTTATGGCATGTTCAAGCAGGAAATCCGCGACGGTTATCAGGTAGAGGTTCCCGATAACTGGCTGATGAACGGCAATCCTTTTGAATTGCGCAGACCCGAATACGCCAAGATCGTAAAGTTCGGCGGTTATGTCAGCGTACACACCGATGAGAATGGCAGAAATGTATTTACCCAGGAAGGTTATCAGTCTGTTAAGGCGGTTCCGTTTGATTTCCCCATCGTGGGTTATGGCAACGGTATTGTAAACACCCTGCGTATCTGGGATGCGGAGCCTGTAGAGTGCTTCCAGCTGGATTCTTTTGACAAGGGTGACTACCAGAAGGCGGTAGAGCAGGAGAACCTGGCACGTAATATCGTAGAGGTTCTGTATCCCAACGACAATCACTATGCAGGTAAGGAGCTGCGTCTGAAGCAGCAGTACTTCTTCATCTCTGCATCCGTACAGGAAGCTGTAGAGAAGTACATGAGAAAGCATGATGATATCCATAAGTTCTATGAGAAGGTTACGTTCCAGCTGAACGATACCCATCCTACTGTAGCCATTGCAGAACTGATGCGTGTGCTGATGGATGACTATTATCTGACCTGGGAGGAAGCATGGGAGATCACCACCAAGACCTGTGCTTACACCAACCATACCATCATGGCAGAAGCATTGGAGAAATGGCCTATCGAACTGTTCTCCAGACTGCTTCCCAGAATCTACCAGATCGTAGAGGAGATCAACCGCAGATTCGTTCTGGATATCCAGCAGAAGTACAGCAATGTACCCGGCGTGGATGTACAGGAGAAGATCCGCAAGATGGCGATCATCTACGACGGACAGGTGAAGATGGCAAATATGGCTATCGTTTCCGGTTACTCAGTCAACGGCGTGGCAAGACTGCATACCGAGATCCTGGAGAAGCAGGAACTGAAGGACTTCTACGAGATGTTCCCGGAGCGCTTCAACAATAAGACCAACGGTATCACCCAGAGACGTTTCCTGCTGCATGCGAACCCGCTGTTAGCTGACTGGGTAACGGCTCACGTAGGTGACGACTGGATCACCGATCTGCCGCAGATCTCCCGCCTGAAGGTATATGCTGATGACAAAAAGGCACAGCAGGAATTCATGAACATTAAGTACCAGAATAAAGTACGTCTGGCAAAATACATTTTAGAGCACAATGGTATCGAAGTAGATCCCAGATCCATCTTCGATGTACAGGTAAAGCGTCTGCATGAGTACAAGAGACAGCTGCTCAATATTCTGCATGTAATGCACCTGTATAACGAACTGAAGGAGCATCCGGAACTGGATTTCTACCCCAGAACCTTTATCTTCGGCGCGAAGGCAGCAGCCGGTTACCGTAACGCAAAGCTGACCATCAAGCTGATCAACTCCGTAGCGGATGTGGTGAACAACGATCCCGCTATCAATGGCAAGATCAAGGTTGTATTTATCGAGAACTACAACGTATCCAACGCAGAGATCATCTTTGCGGCAGCAGATGTCTCCGAGCAGATTTCTACCGCAAGTAAGGAAGCGTCCGGTACCGGTAACATGAAGTTCATGCTGAACGGTGCCCTGACTCTGGGAACCATGGACGGTGCCAACGTGGAGATCGTAGAAGAAGTGGGAGAGGAGAATGCATTCATCTTCGGTCTGTCCGCACAGGAAGTTATCAATTATGAGAACAACGGCGGATATGATCCTATGGAGATATTCAACAACGATCAGGATGTCCGCAAGGTACTGATGCAGCTGATCAACGGAACCTTCGCACCGGGAGATCCCGAGCTGTTCCGTCCGCTGTACAATTCTCTGCTGAACACCCAGTGTACGGCCAAGGCAGACACCTACTTCATCCTCAAGGACTTCAAGTCCTACGCAGAGGCACAGAAGAGAGTGGAAGCCGCTTACCGCGACGAAGACAACTGGGCTAAGAGCGCTATCCTCAATGTGGCATGCTCTGGCAAGTTCACCTCCGACAGAACCATCCAGCAGTATGTGGATGAGATCTGGCATCTGGATAAAGTGGTACTGAAGTAAATGGAAAGTTAGTTAAATACATTGGCAAAATCCACGAACTCCCGGAGCATGCGATACACATGTCTCGATGTAAGGTCTCCGGATGTGAATTTTCTACGAAAAGTGATGAGTAGTTCTCGTCATGACGGGGCCGCCTACAGTCGACATCCATGTCGACAATCGGCTGACGCGGACATCGTGTCCGCTTTCCCCCTGCCTTTCAGCACTTTTCTAGAAAATATCAACATCCTCCGACAAACATCTTCGACATGGCACCGCATACGCCGGGAGTTCTGCGTTTTGGAAAGCTTTCAAAAACCAGTAGCCCCGGCTGGGTATAAGAATAAGCAGTGCCGTAAGCAGACGTCGGTACCATAGCGTCCCAAGGGACGCATTGCGGTCGTACTGTGACCGCTTATGTACCGCTACGCTCTGCGACAGGAGCGCATCGTACTAAAGTACGAGCGTGCCGCGTTTCTTATACCCTGCCAAGGGCTACGGGGATTTGATAGCATTTCTTTACTAACTTTCTATTTAATTCCCGACTCGATGCAATGTCACATCATCCAGAGTTCCCCAGCTGTTCTTATTACATTGATATCTCACGCCAATGGTCAGGGTGCCGTCGGTGACTTTGATACCGGAGACGGTGGGATTCTGCCAGTCGGCATAGGTGGTGAGCATAAAAGGCACTGTCAGTTCCTTGCCGTCTACGACAGCATACAGCTCCATGGAAGCATCCGCTGCCAGGTCACCGCCCTGTGAGAAAGCGGACAATTCATAAGTACCGGGTTCCAGATCTGTGAAGCTCTGCTCAATGGAAAAGTCCATATCGGAGGTACCGGACCAGAAGTGGAAAGCTACCTCACCGCTGTGGGCATCGGCAGCTTTGACCTGATAGTCGGTGGGATTCGTTTCACCGGAATAGGTTACGGTCCACATGGAAGTATCGTCATCCTCGAAGCTGGGATTCTGTACATAATTGACCCGTTCTACCGTGACAATGGCAGTAACTTCCGTACCTTCATCCAGAGATCCGGCAACTGTGAACTCTCCGCCGTTTTCCGTGTCGATGGCGGCAATATCTTCAGCATCCCAGGTGACAGGAACCTGTTCTTCGGAACGATCGTTATAGATGATACTTACGGTATCCGGAAGCTTGACTTCCGCACCGATATTGCAGGACACCACTATTTCGGGGATGGTGTCTATCGCCAGAGGAGCAGTGGCTCCGTACTTCAGATATTTAAATATATTTAGGGAGGCCAGAGGATGTCCGGTGAAGTCGAACATGGCCTGATTGTCCCAGGAGCTTCCGCCGTAATACTGTCCGGCATCCTTTGGATCATAACCGCCTGCATAACTGCTGGCCCAACCGCTGCCGTATTTTTCCCAGATGGCAGAATTATCAGCATCGGCGGGACCGACCGGGATCCAGGTACCTTCCCAGTAGAAGATGCCTTCGGCACCGGCCTCGCTGGCAGCCGCACAGACATCCCGCACTTCGTTGGCCTGCCCCTGTACGCTGGCTGAATATCCTTCTGCCAGATCATCGGTTCCCTTGATACTGTTGGCAGAGCCATCGCCGTCTTCCGAAGTATAACAGTAAGTGTTTTCCGCTACATATACCTTTTTGCCATAAGTATCACGGATATGGATAATGGCATTTTTCAGATCGTCCATCGTGCCGTGCCAGTAGGGATAGAAGGAAAGACCTACAATATCATAATCGATTTCTTTTACCTGCAGACCGGTCAGCAGTGTATCCAGCTTTTTCATATCATCGATGTTGGTGTAATGTACAGCCACCAGAATATCTTTTCCGGAAGCAGTGGCAGCATCCCTGACAGCCTTACTGCCGGAGGCCAACAGTTTTCGAACGTTTGATGCATCTGTCTCTCCACACATGCCGTTGTTGATCTCGTTGCCCACCTGTACCATACCGACGTCCACACCGGCATCCAGAATCTGCGTCAGGTTTTCCAGAGTGAAGTTATAGAGAGCGTCGGATTTTTCTTCGATATCCATACCTTCCCAGGCCTTTGGAACGAACTGCTTCTTGGGATCTGCCCAGAAATCGGAATAATGGAAATCAATGCAGACCTTCATGCCATACTGCGTGGCACGTTGTCCCAGAGTGATGGCAGTCGCCACGTCATTGTTGCCGCCACCGTAACCGTTGCCGTTCTCATCATAGGGATCGTTCCAGACCCGGAGACGGATATAGTTCACACCAGCCTGCGCCAGCGTCATAAATACATCCTGCTCTTCTCCGTCAAAGTTATAATATTTCACGCCACTGTTTTCCAGAGCCAATACTGCGGATACGTCCATACCACGGTAAAAATCATCGGAAATGCCGTCCACCGGCTCCACATAAACGGTAGACTCCTCCGGCCCTTCCGGCTGGGAAAAAGTGATGACATCCGTGGCATCTGCAGTAGCGGTAACTGCGGATTCTGCCACTGTATCTGCGATTTCCAGATCCTGACTGCCGCATCCGGGCAGCCAGCCCATGACCAGTCCCGCACTGAGATACAGAGTCAACAGCCGTGTACGTAATTGCTTGCTAAAATGTTGCATAAGTAATCCTCCCACAAAACATAATTGCACAACCGCTTGCGCATATATATTATAGCATATTATCATCCATCAAAGATAAAAATGTAACAAAAAGTGCGCAATAATTTCGAGGACTATTGCGCAAAACATTTGTTTTAAATACCAGAAGCAGGGAATCGTAGATGTATTATTGGAATTGAACAAAGCATTGACCGGGCAGCGGATGGATGAGTGGATACAATTGTTCAATGTAGAAACGGTGGATGATCTGAAGATGTTGGAAACCATGACAAAGAACCCCGGAATTCGTACAGGAAATGTTAAAAAAATATGATTTGTAAAAGCTTCTGTGAAGAAGCCGGACCATAAAAATACGCCATGGGAAAGGAATTCTTCTCAATGGCGTGTTTTATTACAAGGCATTATACAAACAATTCGATCACAAACACCAGCACACAGCAGATCACGGATACCGGAAACAGTCCGGCACCGAGCCATGCGGCGATGATACCGGCAATGAGTGCCACCAGTCCGGAAATGGGGGTCTGGGTAGCATGGATGATGGCCGGGAAGGTCATGACGGCCAGCGTCACGTAAGGTACATAGTACAAAAAGGACTGAATAAACTGATTCTTGATGGGTTTACGGATCAGTGTCAGGGGTAAGACACGGATCGTATAGGAGACAGCCGCCATAACAGCAATATAAATATAATTATTCATTTACGTGGTCTCCTTTCTGTACAGATTCTCCGTTTTCCGCAGGAACGGCTTCCTCTGCACCCTGCTTCACCGGGAACAGGATTGCTGCAGCACCGGAGATGATCACGGTCAACAGGATGGTTCTCGTACCTTCTGACAGGGAAGAAATCCCGGGCAGATAGTTACAGGCAAAGCTCAGTGCGAAGCTGATTGCTACCAGAGCTGCCACGATCTTACTTTTTCTGGCAGGCGGAATGATAATGGCCAGAAACATTCCGTATAACGCAACACTCAGGGCGCTGACAGCACGAAGAGGCAGCGCATTTCCGGCGATGATACCGCAGGCGGTTCCTCCGGCCCAGGCGGGCGCTGCCAACAGGATCGCACCGTAGGTATAGTACGGATTCAGGATACCCGGCCGGGCAATGGTAATGCCGAACAACTCATCGGTGACATCGTAAGCAATGATCAGACGGTGGAAAAAGGGCGTGCTGGGAGAAAATTTCTGGGCCAGCGCACAACTCATGAGTAGATATCTGGCATTGGCAATCAGCGTGATGATCGCCACTTCCAGATATGTGGCCTGTGCCGCAATCAGGGTAAAGGCTGCATATTCTCCGGCGGAAGCGTTATTTAACAGGCTTGTCAGAAAACCCTGCATGGGGGTAAAGCCTGCATGTCTTGCGGCAATTCCCAAAGAAAATGATACTGCGAAATATCCCAGAGCAATGGGAAAGCCGTCGCGGATACCGTCGCAGAAGACTTTCCTGCTGAATTTATCATTCATAATTATGATTCCCTCATCTTTCTGTAAGGCGTCTTTTGACGCACATCACCTATTATAACGCACATTTTCAAAGGAGAAAAGGATGAAAATTAATGAGATAGGTACAGAACAGGAGTATATTTCTGCTTTTTTCACATAAATATGCAATAAGGAAGTTTTAACGGTGGATGACGGATGAAAATCAAATGGAGACAGTGGAAAATCATAATGACCGCAGTACTGGGGGCATTGCTGCTCACAGGCTGCGGTCTGCTTTCGAAAGAGAATGTGAAACTCAGAGATCTGGATTTTACGGTACTCAGTGAAGAAAAAATTCCCGAGGAATTAAAGACTGTAATCGCTGAAAAAGGAACGGAGCCATTTCAGCTGACCTACAGTGATAATCAGAACCTCTATATCAGTATTGGTTACGGTGAGCAGAAGACCGGTGGGTACAGCATTGCTGTGGATGCCCTGTATCTGACGGACGATGCCATTCATGTCAGCACCAGCCTCTTAGGCCCGGATATCACCGGACAAAAGGAAGGCGCAGGGAAACCCTCCACGCCTTACATTGTGTTAAAAACAGAACTTCTGGATAAAACCGTGCTTTATGATTAAACGAATGGTTCTTACAGATCCATCAAAATCTCCCGGCGCCGCCAGCTGATAAAACCATACATATCATTGAAAAAGAAGATGGTGAAATTCACTACAACGGGGATGTATGCCGGGTTTTCCAGGGAAGCCAGCGTCCACAGGACAATGAGTAGATATCATTGGCGGCAAAGATCATGGAAGTGACGCACACCAGCGCAGCCAGCAAAGTTAACGGGTCAAAATCAGCGGTCAGCAGATTTGATGTTATGACAATGAAAAGGGGTGCGATCCACAGGATCCAGGATTGGCAGATTACGCTGACAGCGTTCCCGCAGATAACTGCAGAAAGTAGCGGTAGCCCGGCTCTGACTGCGGCTTTTGTCCCACAGCATTTTTACTTCGCGGGACGGTAGAGGCACATTTAAGGTCAGCGGAACGAGACTGTCGTTTTCAAAAAAGGGAGCTGCCAGAGGCTCCGGCACGAAGCCCACTCCCAGATTGTTCTGGAGCAGAGGGATGACCAGATCGGCGGTAGCTACTTCCATGGCGGGTTCGTAGTCCAGATGCTGTTCAATAAATACCTTCCGGTAATATTCATAGCTGGCGGTGCCGTATCCCAGACCAATGATGGAATGGAGCCGGAATTCTTTCAGCGTCATGGGACGATCAGACAAGGCGGCATAGTCGGGGCCGCCGGCGGGAACCTCCCGGAAAGTCAGCAGATCTTCGCAGGCCAGAGCATCATGAAGTTCAAAAGGGGTTGTCACAACAGCCAGATCCAGCCGGCCGTTCTGCAGAGATTTCAGAATCTCCGGAGTGGTATTGTTCTGGATACGTATTTTGATCTCCGGATAGCCAGTCTGGAAATCATGGAGATTCTGTAACAGAAATAAATGCAGGGCGGTCTCGGTGACACCCAGTTCAATGGTGCCGCTGCACACGTTTTTGTCCCGGCACAGTTCGGCTTCCGCATCCAACAGATGTTGACAGGCGATGGCAACATGGGCATAGAGCCGTTTTCCCTCTTCGGTCAGCTTCAGTCCCCGGGGTTCCCGGAGAAATAAACGGCAGTCCAGCTGATCCTCCAGAATATGAATAATCCGGGTCACATTAGGCTGGCTGCTTTTTAAGACCATGGCAGCCTTGGTGATATTTTCGTATTTTGCGACATAATAGAAAATCTTGTAATATTCAAAACTAATATCCATATAAAAATGATATGCCTCACATATAAACTATATATTTTTAGTATCCGTGTGGATATAGTATAATACGCGGTTGAAAAAAAGTAAACAGAGGAGAAAAGGATATGCGACATTTGATTGATTCACTGGACCTGTCGGTAGCGGAGACGCAGGAAATCTTAGACCTGGCAGACCGGATTGCTGCCGATTCCGCTGCATATGCTCATTGTGCAGATGGAAAAATACTGGCAACCTTATTTTACGAGCCCAGCACACGTACCAGATTATCTTTTGAGACGGCTATGCTGAACCTTGGCGGCAGAACATTGGGATTTGCCGGTGCGGAACAGTGCAGTGCCACGAAAGGTGAGACGGTGGCAGATACCGCACGGGTGGTCAGCTGCTATGCAGATATCATTGCCATGCGGCATCCGAAAGAGGGAGCACCACTCCGAGCTTCCATGTATTCCCGGATTCCGGTGATCAATGCCGGGGACGGAGGACATAACCACCCGACCCAGACCATGATCGATCTGCTGACCATAAGACAGCGCAAAGGACACTTGGATCATCTGAAGATTGGCTTTTGCGGTGACTTGAAATTCGGCAGAACCGTACACTCTCTGGTGAACAGTCTGGTGCGCTATCCGGGCAATGAATTTTATTTCATTTCTCCGGAGGAACTGAAGGTTCCGGAATATCTGATCGAGGATACTCTGAAACCGGCCAAAGCCCCCTACCATGAGGTATCCAGCCTGGAGGAGACGCTGCCAGAGCTGGATGTGCTTTACATGACCAGAGTTCAGAAGGAACGTTTTTTCAATGAGGAAGATTATATCCGGTTAAAAGATATCTACATTTTGGATCAGGAGAAACTGAATCTGGCGAAAGCGGACATGCCGGTTCTTCATCCGCTCCCAAGAGTGGACGAGATCGCACCGGAAGTGGATGCAGATCCGAGAGCAGCGTATTTTCAGCAGGTATTGAATGGTAAATTTATCCGTATGGCATTGATCTTAAGTCTGTTAGACCTTACGGATCCTGTGACGGGAAAGAAGGTGTTTTTATGTTAAACGTAGAATCCATTCAGAATGGTGTTGTGATCGATCATATTCCCGCGGGAAAGGGAATGGACATCTACAGATTGCTGGAATTGGAATCCAAGACGCAGTCTGTAGCATTGCTGCAATCGGTGAAAAGCCAGAAATACGGCTGCAAGGATCTGATCAAGATTGAGGGCGAGACGTTGCCGGAGCGGTTGGATATTCTGGGATATCTGGACAGTCAGATCACACTGATCGTGATCCGGGACGGAAAAGTTGCAAAAAAGTATCATCCGGTTCCTCCACAAAGACTGGTTAATGTGATAAAATGTAAAAATCCCCGTTGTATTACCAGTATAGAGACGAATTGTGACCACATATTTGAACTGTCGCCTTCCGGAAGATATCGTTGCCTGTACTGTAATCAGGAGATGCCTGTAGGAAGGTAATTGTATGTATCGGAGACAGAATCTGCAGGTTACTGAAAGGAATGAGAATTACTATGCAACGTAAATTACACGGACAAATGTCAGAGTCGTTTCTGATTGCTGGAATTCTGTCAATTTCCGGCGGATTACAGGATGCTTATACTTATATGTACCGTGGCAAGGTATTCGCCAATGCCCAGACCGGTAATATCGTGTTGCTGGCCCAGAATCTGGTAGACCGGAACTGGTCCGTGGCGCTTCGGTATTTTTCCCCGCTTTTGTTCTTCGCGTTGGGAGTAGCGGCAGCGGAGTGCATCCATATGCGATATCAGAAGGCTCAGAGGATCCACTGGCGGCAGCTGGTGCTTGCTATAGAGATTCTGTTGCTGTTTGCCGTGGGATTTTTCCCGAATGAGATGGATCTGCTGGCCAATGCCATGGTATCTTTCGCCTGCGCCATGCAGGTACAGGCTTTTCGCAAGGTGAACGGTTATGCTTTTGCCAGTACCATGTGTATCGGTAATCTGCGCAGCGGCATGGAATCCCTGTGTGCCTATGGGAAGACGAAGGACAAAAAAATCTTACGGAAATCCGGCAATTATTTTGGAATCATTTTCCTGTTTGCCGTTGGTGCGGCGCTGGGCGGACATATGATCGGCTACATAGGGGCGAGGACCATCTGGATCTCCTGCATCATATTACTGATCAGCTTCCTGTGTATGTTCATTAAAGAAGAAAAGAAGGAACATCCCGAGATCGTACAGGAGGAACGGGAGATTCGTGAAAATCTGCAAAACATCCGCAAAGAAGCAAAAGATGTGGAACATATTCTGGAGGATGATATCCGTTCCCAGATTGAGAAGTAAAAGTAAAAAAAACTGCAACGAAAAATATTACAGTGCTTTTACATCGTCCCGTAAAGCACCGGTCATCTCCTGGACAAAAGTAGTCTGGGAGGAGATCTCTTCCGCTACGACGGCGAATCCGCGGCTATGTTCTCAGGCACGGGTCGTCTCGATGGAAGCATTCAGGGACAGAAGATTGGTTTTTCACACCGCAGTATGGCCTTGCTGACATGGTAAAAAATCGGCCAGAACCGATGAAATTTGCCGGCTTCCGGTATCATGGACGAAAGGCTGCGATGAAAAAAGTTTCACAGCGATATACCGAATTTCTGCAGGTCTACTTTATTGCCGGTGACCTCGATGCCGTCGGCCCGGAGGCGGTTGGCCTGTTCGTTGGAACCGCCGAAGGCAAAGGCACCGGAGAGTTCCCCTTTGGAATTGACCACGCGGTAGCAGGGGATATGGTCGGGATCCGGGTTCTTGTGCAGGGCATTGCCCACGGCCCGGGCCATCTTCGGTTCTCCGGCCATGGCGGCAACCTGACCGTAGGTGGCGACGCAGCCTTTCGGAATCTTTTTGACGGCTTCATAGATCCGCTTCGTAGGACTGTCGGTGACGAGATCATAGCTTTCTGCGATCATGCGCCGGATGTCCTCATCGGGGATCGAACCATCTAAAATAATGGTGTTCCAGTGATCTTTATTCTGATGATATGCGGGAATGACGGAAGAAAAGGTACTGCGCCAGAAGTCCCGCCAGGCAGGATCGGTCTTCACATTCAGATGCAGACAGCCATCCTTTTCATAAGTCCATAGAAAAGCTTTTTTACTGCCCTTCACACGTACCAGCTGCCAGTTGGGATCGTGGAAGGGCATTTCCATATAAGTATTTGGAAAAGACAATCCGTAGTTCAGCGCTTCCTCTCTTGTTTTCATGTCGTCAGACCTCCTTTTTTCTATTATAACACTCTTTTCTTTTCTATGAAAACATGATAAACTTTTCCGAGAAACAGGTCACGAAGGCGGGTGGTAAAAGCCCGGGAATGGAGACAATATGATACTGATACATGATGGCTACATGATCGATCCCAAGTCGGGCAGAGAGGGCAATTATGATATCCTGATCGACGGTGACAAGATTGTAAAGATTGCGGAAAAGATAGAACCGAGGGGCAAAGTGACCCGGATCAATGCGGAAGGGTTATTGGTGGCTCCCGGGCTGGTGGATGTGCATGTGCATTTCCGGGATCCCGGCTTTACGGCAAAGGAAGATATCAACACCGGTGCTGCGGCAGCAGCAAAAGGCGGCGTGACCACAGTGGTACTGATGGCGAACACGAAGCCTGCGGTGGACAGTGAGGAGACGCTGCATTATATCCTGGATAAGGGAGCGAAGACAGGCATTCATGTGACCACCTGCGCCAATGTGACCATGGGGATGCAGGGAAAACAGCTGACGGATATGAAGAAGCTGGCAACGGCAGGTGCCGTGGGATTCACGGATGACGGAGTGCCCCTGCTGGATGCGGAACTGGTGCGCCGTGCCATGGAGATCTCCGCAGAGCTGGACATGCCCATCAGCTTCCATGAAGAAGATCCGAAATATATCGAGAACAACGGTGTGAACCGGGGAAAGGCCAGCGAGTATTACGGTATCGGCGGTTCTGCCAGAGAGGCGGAGATCGCGCTGGTGGAGCGGGACCTGAAGCTGGCAGAAGAGACCGGAGCCTGCATCGACATTCAGCATATCAGCAGCAAGGAAGCGGTGGAGCTGGTGCGTCAGGCCAAAAAGCGCTGCTCCAATATCCACGCGGAAGCCACTCCTCATCATTTTACCCTGACTGAGGATGCCGTGATCAAGTACGGTACACTGGCGAAGATGAATCCGCCCCTGCGGGAGGAAGCGGACCGTCAGGCGGTGATCCGGGGACTGGTGGACGGCACCATCGATATGATCGCTACGGATCATGCACCCCATACTGCGGAGGAAAAAGCAAAGCCGATCACAGAGGCACCCAGCGGCATTACCGGGTTGGAGACGTCTCTGGCGCTGGGCATTACGGAACTGGTGGACAGAGGATATCTGACCATGAAGCAGCTGTTGCGTCTGATGAGTACCAATCCGGCGGCTATGTACCATCTGGATGCCGGATATCTGGCCGAGGACGGCCCGGCGGATGTGATTCTGATCGATACCGCAGCGGAGTTCACTCCGGAGAAATATGCGTCCAAGGCCATGAATACACCGTTTACCGGATGGAATCTGAAGGGTGAAGTGAGGAAGACCATCTGCGGAGGCAGAATCGTATACGAAGCGTAGAGCCCATGGTAGAGAGCACTTATAAGAGCGCTATAGCGTTATAAATAGAAGAGAAAAGGACAATAACATGAAAAAGAAAATCACAGCAACTGTGCTTTCCCAGAAGGAGATCGCACCCAGAATTTTTGACATGTGGATCGCTACAGATCTGGCTGAACAGGCAAAAGCCGGTCAGTTCATCGGCGTATACCCCAAGGACCGGAGCACCTTGCTGCCCCGTCCTATCAGCATCTGTCAGGTAAGCGACAAAAAGGATGCCCTGCGCATTGTGTACCGGATTGCCGGACAGGGCACCGCGGAATTTTCTTCTTATACAGAAGGAGACAGTGTGGAGATTCTGGGAACCTTAGGCAACGGCTTCCCCACAGAGGCAGCGGAAGGCAAAAAAGTATTCCTTATGGGCGGAGGTATCGGTATCCCTCCCATGCTGGAGCTGGCAAGAGAGCTTCCGGCTTCCGCAGAAAAGCAGATCATCGTGGGCTACCGTGATAACCAGCTGTTCTTAAAAGAGGATCTGGAAGAGAACGGAACCGTATATATTGCCACCGAGGATGGCAGTATCGGCACGAAGGGCAATGTCATGAATGCCATCGAAGAAAATGCATTGCAGGCAGATGTGATCTTCGCATGCGGACCGATGCCCATGCTCCGTGCGATCAAAAAATATGCGGAAGAAAAAGAAATCAAGGCCTATATCTCTCTGGAAGAGCATATGGCCTGTGGCGTGGGTGCCTGCCTGGGCTGCGTGGTAAAGACCAAAGAAGTGGATCATCATTCTCATGTGCATAATGCGAGAATCTGCACCGATGGCCCCGTATTTGATGCTGAGGAGGTAGAGATCTGATGAATACACAGACAACGATTGCAGGAGTAACTTTCAAAAACCCCGTAATGACAGCATCCGGAACCTTTGGCTCCGGCATGGAATATGAAGAATTCGTAGATCTGAACCGCCTGGGTGCGGTGGTGACCAAGGGTGTAGCCAATGTGCCCTGGCCCGGCAACCCGACCCCTCGTGTGGCAGAAGTATACGGCGGTATGCTCAATGCCATCGGTTTGCAGAACCCCGGCATTGACGTATTCATGGAGAGAGATATTCCTTTCCTGAAAAAATATGATACGAAGATCATTGTGAACGTCTGCGGTAAGACCGTAGAGGATTACGTGGATGTGGTAGAGCGACTGGGAGACGAACCGGCAGTCAGCATGCTGGAGATCAATGTATCCTGCCCCAATGTCAAGGAAGGAGCCATTGCGTTTGGACAGAAAGCAGATGCTCTGTACAATATTACTTCCGAACTGAAAAATCATGCAAAACAGCCCATTATCATGAAGCTGAGCCCTAACGTAACGGACATTACGGAGATGGCAAAGGCAGCGGAGGCAGCAGGCGCAGATGCCCTGTCCCTGATCAATACCATCACCGGTATGAAGATCGACATTCACCGCAGAAAATTCGCCATTGCCAACAAGACCGGCGGCATGAGCGGCCCTGCCATCAAACCCATCGCTGTCCGTATGGTCTATCAGGTGGCACAGGCGGTACAGATCCCCATTATCGGTATGGGAGGTATTGCCACGGCGGAGGATGCCATCGAATTTATCCTGGCAGGTGCCAGCGCCGTCAGCGTCGGAGCCATGAATTTTGTGGATCCCTATACTACCGTGAAAGTAGTGGAGGGCATCGAGGATTACATGCGTACCTACCATGTGGAGAATCTGACCGATCTGATCGGTGCAGTGCAGTAAGATACAGAGAACAGAATACGGTATAAGTACACAGAGACCTTCATATATATAGATATATCTGTATATATGGAGGTCTTTTATTGTGGAGCTGATCAAGAGAAATATACATATGGACCGGGTAAAACGATCCACTGTCATACAGTTTACCATGGAGGAGGATCTGAATCTTCCAGAGGATAAACCGGACATCAGTACCCTGAACCTGGAAAAGGGAGAAGTTGTCATCGAGGAGATCCGGCCCGGTACGGATGAGGTGACGGTACGGGGAAAACTGGGCTATGCCATTCTGTATCATACGCAGGAGACAGGGAGCAATCTGGTGCTTTTAAGCGGTGCACTGCCCTTTGAAGAAAAAATTCATATGGAGGGAACGTTGCCGTCAGATACTGTAGCGGTGAATGGAACCGTAGAAGATTTCACGGTAAATATGATCAATTCCCGGAAGCTGAATCTGCAGGCATTGCTGCTTCTCACGGCCCGGATCGAAGAGATTTACGATGAAGAACTGCCCGTGGGAATCCAGGGAGGCAGCGCCGGAGAAGGTGTGGAATACCGGATCTCGCCCATGGAGGTGACGGAGCTTTCCATCTGCAAGAACGATATTTTTCGCAAAAAAGAGGAGATTCCGCTACCCTCCAGCTATCCGAATATTTACCAGATCCTCTGGAGTAATGTGTCACTGCGGGATGTGGAATTCAAGCCACAGGAAGAGAAACTGGCAGTGCAGGGAGATATTCAGGTCTTCGTTCTCTATGAGGCAGAGGGGGAGGAGCGGTCTATTCGTTCCTATGAGACGACAATTCCGCTGAATGGCACTCTGGAATGTCAGGGATGTCGGGAGGAACTGCTGCCGGACATCCGGTATTCACTGGTAAGACAGGAACACGGACAGCCAGAGCTGACGATCCAGCCGGATCTGGACGGGGAAGAGAGAATCCTGGGGCTGGAATGTGCTCTGGAACTGAATATCCGTCTCTATGAGGAAGAGCAGATCGATATTTTAAGAGATATTTACGGCGTGACAAAAGAAGTGATCCCGGACACCAGAGATGCCAGCCTGCGTCAGTTGCTGGCCAGAATCACAGGCAAGACAAAAGTGACGGATCACAGAAAGACCGATATCGGCTCACCGGTACTGCAGGTGTTGCACAGTGAGGGAATCGTGACAATCGATCATCAGGAGACCACAGAGGAAGGAATCCGCCTGCAGGGCAGCATTGATCTTACAGTGTTGTGCATTACGGAAAATGATGAGACTCCTTATGTGAGTACCAGAGAGCAGATTCCGTATGAATATACCCTGAATGTGCAGGGAGTGACGGGAACGGATCAGGCAGAGGTACACAGTGAACTGGAGCAGCTGCAGGTGAATCTGCTGGAGGGAGAGGAACTGGATGTAAAGGCTGTTCTTTCCTTTTCCACGACCGTGATGAAGAATATTCCGCTGGAAGCCATCGAAGGGGTGGAAGAGCAGGAAATCGACAGTAATGTGCTGGCCGGACTGCCCAGTGCGGTGATCTATATTGCGGCACCGGGGGATGACCTGTGGAGCATCGGCAGGAAATATCATATGCCGGTGAAGACTGTAAGAGAATTAAACGCGCTGGAAAGCGATGAATTACGCCCGGGGCAGAAGGTGCTGCTGGTAAAAGGTCTGGCCTGATACAGTTCGGAAAAGAAAAACCATGTTGTACATGGATGCGTTCTGTGGCATCGGTACAACATGGTTTTTCTATAGGAAAGTCTGTCGAGAATACGACATTATTCTTCTGTGGTCAGTCCGGCATCTGCTGCCAGCTTGTCGAATTTCTCCATAACAGCATCATAAGTCTTCTGGGAGATCTCGGGAAGAGAACCGCCCCAGGTCTTCTCAGCCTGTGCGTAGCCCTTCTTGAATGCCTCGCGCATGGACTCGATCTTGTCCGGGTCACCGCCGGTCAGAGCATTGGCAAACTGAATGATACGGTCGGAAGTCTGGTTCACACCCCAGTAACCGTCCTCGGCGATATCTGCCTGCGCCTGTGCCTTGGTAGCAGGATCTACGGTGAAATTACCGGAACGTAAAAAGGACCAGATGTCATTGGCATTGCCGTAGGTGTTAGCCTGCTTGCCCATCATCTGTTCTACCAGAGAACGAAGCTGACTGGCACGGTTTTCCGCATCTGCCTTTAATTTATTGACCAGATTGGTATCCGGTGTATAGGTTTTCTTCGTGGAAGAAGTCTTGGCAGCGGTGCTGTGCTCATAGATGACACCGGTATCTTCCGCGGTAGTTGTAGTTTTTGCTTCCTCTGCGGAAGTTTTCTCTTTTGCTGCACTTGTGCTGTGATAGCTGTAGGCTGCAGCGGCCTGGGTTGATGTAACTCCGTTTACGCTCATAGTTTCCTCTTTTCCGGTACGGTTCTGCTGTCCGTACCTGTTGTCATCCTTGACTATACATGTTTTAACCTTCTGAGGGTTTTTGGTTTCACCTGTTATATCGTCCCCGGACAGTGGATACTTTAGAGGATTTAGAGAAAAACAGTGGAAAAATCTATGGAAAGAACCGCACTCCATTGACAAAATACGCAGGATTGTATAAAATTAAGTACAATTATTGTATACACGCTATTCAGAGGCATGTAGTTTTGGAATAGCGCCCTAACGTATTGGAGACAAAAATGAACGAATATCGGATAAAAGCGTATGCCAAGATCAATCTGGGGCTGGATGTGGTCAGAAGACTGGAGAATGGTTACCATGAAGTGAAGATGGTCATGCAGACTGTAGGAATCTATGATGTGCTGGACTTTGAGAGAACAGACGGTGGGATCGTGATAACCACAGATTCCGGTGAACTGCCTACGGATGAGAATAATCTGATCTACAAAGCGGCAAAACTGATGATGGAGACTTATCCTATCAGTGGAGGCGTGAAGATCCATCTGGAGAAGCATATTCCCATAGCAGCGGGCATGGCCGGCGGCAGTACGGATGCAGCAGCTACCTTAAAAGGAATGAACCGTCTGTTTGATCTTGGGTGCACACTGAAGGACCTGATGGAACTGGGGGTGAAGATCGGTGCGGATGTTCCCTATTGCGTCATGGGCGGAACGGCGCTGGCTGAGGGAATCGGCGAGAAACTGACACCGCTTGCTCCGGCACCGGACTGCTATGTACTGGTGGCAAAGCCCGATATCAATGTTTCCACCAAATACGTGTACGAACATCTGGATGCTCAGGAGATCGTGAAACATCCTGATATTGACGGTATGGTGGAAGCCATCGCTGAGGAAAGCTTACAGGGAATCCTGGACCGGATGGAAAATGTGCTGGAGACGGTAACCGTCAGTGCATATCCTGTAATCCAGACGATCAAGGACCGTATGAAGGAGCTGGGAGCCATCAACAGTCTGATGAGCGGAAGCGGTCCCACGGTATTCGGTATTTTTGTAGAGAAGGACATGGCCCGCAGGGCATATGATAAATTAGAGGAGGAACAGCTGGCAAAGCAGATTTTCCTGACGGAATTTTGTGAGTAATGCCAGAGTAGAGGTATGCAGGATAATTTACAGGTGACAATGGATGAATTTCTGCCACTCAGAGATGTGGTGTTCAATACTTTGCGGCAGGCCATTTTGACGGGGGAACTGAAGCCGGGAGAACGACTGATGGAAATCCATCTTGCCAACAAGCTGGGAGTCAGTCGTACGCCGATCCGGGAAGCCATCCGTAAGCTGGAACTGGAGGGACTGGTGACCATGATCCCCAGAAGAGGAGCAGAAGTGGCTCAGATCACGGAGAAGAGCATGAACGATGTCCTGGAGGTCCGCAGGGCCATGGATGCGCTCTGCGTGGAGCTGGCGTGTGACCGGATCACTCCGGAGGAATTACAGGATCTGAAAAAGGCCTGCGATACCTTTGAAGCGGCGGTGAAGACCGATGACATTAAACAGATCGCACAGGCGGATGTGGCATTGCATGACATCATTGTACAGGCCACGGGGAACCAGCGCCTGATCCAGCTGGTCAACAACCTGTCCGAGCAGATGTACCGTTATCGTTTTGAGTATATCAAGGATTTCAGCCAGCATGAGCGCCTGGTGGAGGAACACAAGGTCATCTATGAGAGCATCGTGAAAAAGGATAAGGAAACGGCATCCAATATGGCCAAGGTGCATATAGATAATCAGAAAAAGGCGATCATCCGCCAGATCCGTCTGGAACGGGAGAAAAATAAATAGATTTCAAAAGTATAATCTGTCCGGAAAGCGGTAATGATTTCCATAGAACCGAAACGGTAATTTATGGAAAGAGGAATGCTGATGGATAGATTATATGTTTGTTATGAAAAATATCGCAGGATGATTGCAGAAAAGAAAATATTACACCGGCTGGTGCAGGGAGTCCGGATACTGACTGTGGCACTGGCCTGTTACGGCTGGTGGGGCGTGATCTACCCGGAGCTTACGATGCTGCCGTCCACCTATGAGATCGTATACGAGGAGACGGAAGCCACGGAGGCAGAGACTGTACAGACCGGTCCGGAAGTGGTAGAATGGAATTCCGACAGCCAGATCTATTGGAAGATTCTGGAGGCGGATCCGGAGCAGATCCGGTTCAAGAGCAGACTGCTTACGATGTTAAAAAAATAAAAGGAGAAATCCCATGTATCAGGAGAATGTTACTGCGCTGAAAAAGGATGCCCCCATCGGGGTATTCGATTCCGGTATCGGCGGACTGACCGTTGCCCGGGAGATCATGCGGCAGATTCCCAATGAGAAGATCATATATTTCGGAGATACGGCAAGAATGCCCTACGGCAGTAAGTCCAAGGAGACGGTGACCCGCTTTTCAAAGCAGATCGTGCGGTTTCTGGAGACTTTTCAGGTGAAGACTATTGTGGTGGCCTGTAATACGGCGAGTGCCTATGCACTGGATGAACTGGAAAAAGAGATCGATGTTCCGATCATCGGTGTAATCAAGCCGGGAGCCAGAACCGCGGCGGAGGTGACACGCAACGGCCGCATCGGCGTGATTGCCACCGAAGCTACCATCGGCAGCCAGATGTACAACAAATACATACAGGAACTGAATAAAGATGTTACGATCTACGGCAAGGCCTGCCCGCTGTTCGTACCTTTAGTGGAAGAAGGCCTGTGGGAAGATCCCGTGACCGATGAGATCGCAAAGCGTTATCTGTCAGAGTTGATTGATATTGACATCGATACCCTGATTCTGGGGTGTACCCATTATCCGCTGATCCGTTCCACGGTGGGACGTGTCATGGGAGATCAGGTGACGCTGGTGAATCCGGCATACGAGACAGCCAGAGAACTGAAGGGACTGTTACAGCATTATCATATTCTCAATGATGAGGAGCCGCATCTGGGAGAGAACAAGTACCAGTTCTATGTCAGCGATGGGGCGGAGAAGTTCAAGCACTTTGCCAATTCCATTATTAAATACGGAATCCTGTCGGCCAAGACCATTAAGATCGATGAGTATTAGAGGATGAAGAGAAAATGAATCGAGAGGTAGAACTTGTACTGTCCGGTCTGCATGCTTCCGGACAGGAGCAGGAAAGCGAAGCGGTGGAGACCGTGCAGCCGGCACAATATTTTAAGAGAAACGACAGTCATTATCTGCTCTATGAGGAGAAAATGGATGAAGACCAAGCTCCCTGCAGGAGCCGGATCAAATTCCGGGATCATCTGTTGGAACTGACCAGACAGGGGACAGCTGAGATGCATATGATCTTCGAGGAAAATAAGAGACATATGATCCCGTATAACACACCCTACGGGCAATTGATGCTGGGGATCGAAACCAGCAGGGTACTGGTAGAGGAACAGGAGGATCAGATTCACGTGACGGTGGAATACACGCTGGATCATGAGGGAGAACCCCTGAGCGAAAGCTGCCTGAAGATCCATATTCGGGAAAAATAGAAGAAAGATAAACATAAAAAATAGCAGATGCTCTTATGAATGCAAGCATTCAACGAACATCTGCTATTTTTATGTGCGTCATACGACACACAATGGGGTCTGAATAGTTATTTACTTTACAGGCTTTGCTCCGGCCTTTTCCTGTGCCGTAGCTACAAGACGCTTGAAGAAGCCTTTTTTCTTCTCGGGAGCAGCTTCGGTCTTGCCGTGCAGTCCCTTGACATCCAGTACATAGATACCGCTGACAACGGCTTTTACTTCCTTTTTCACAGGAACGCTGTCGAAGATCTTCTCGTCACAGATCAGGGATACGATCTGAGGACCAACCTTTGCCTTGATGATGGGGAGTTTGGAACCGCGCATCATCTTCGGGGTCTGGTCAATGACCATCTGTGGAAGACCGGCATCTTTTAGCTTCATGCGTTTCTTATCGATGATCAGCATGGATACGGTCTGTTTGTTGGCATCCAGCAGTTCCTGCTGTTCTGCCTGTTTCTTCTGTGCTTTCTTACCTAAGAAATATAATACTGCAATGATAATCGCAAGTACTATTACAATAACTAATAATGTGATTGCCACCGGACTCATTTTACAGTCCCTCCTTCAGTTAATCGGAACAAATTCCTAAAAAACATTGTAACATAGATGTGATGAAATACGCAACCATACATTTATGATTTCTATCTTGTTTCCGGTTCTTGTAAGGAAGACTGTCACCATGTGGCAGTCTTTTTGTATTATAAAAAATTATGAAACACGTATGTCAACCGGTTGACATACGAGCGGTAAAATTATATAATGTGAAAAAAGAAGGAGGTGCGGAAAATGAAAGTACTGGTAGTATCAGATGTACATGCGAACATAGCCGCATTGAACACCATTTTGGAAAAAGAGGCTGATTACGATATTCTGTGCTGTGCAGGGGATTATACAGACTATGGAATCTATCCGACGGAAGTGATAGAACGGTTTCGCAATCTGAAAAACACGCATCTTGTGTATGGCAACCATGATCTTCACGTTATAAATACTTATGAAAGTAAGGAATGGAAAAATGTAGAAGATGGAAAATACAAGTGGGTTCACTATAATTGTGAACAACTAAACGACCAGGGTATTAGGTGGCTGAAGCAGTTACCGGAAACCGCATATTTTGAGGCAGACGGATGGAAATACGGAATTGCCCATCAGTATGATAGTGGCTATGGGACGATAGAAAGCAGGTACGCGTTTGATAAATATTGGGCGGAGCATTACGGAACAGATAATACAGGGAACAGAAGACTGATTTTCGGGCATACACACAGACAATGTATTCATATTCTGGGTGATGGAATGGAATGGCTGAACCCGGGAAGTGCCTCGTATCGAAGACCCGATGACCCGGATAAGACGGCACATTATGCGACGATTACAGACGGCGAGATCCGATTGAAACAAATTCCCTACGACAGGAAACCACAGTTTGAAAAGGCAAAGGAATTTATAAGTACTGATAAAATGATGAGAACAGAAATTCAGGATTTTATGTTCTTTTTCGGGGATGCAAAGACCTCAAGAGAACCGTTGGAATAAGGAATAAAATAACAATAACAGAGATAAAAAGGGATGGAAAGAGATGAATTGTAGGAGATATCGTCTGGATCAGGTGGCAAATTTCAGAGATCTGGGAGGCTATGCGTGTGACGGTGGTGTAACCAGATATGGTGTGATTTTCCGGAGTACAGCCTTAAATAAGGCGACGGAAGAAGATATTGCGAAGATTGAGCATCTTGGCGTCAGGACGGTCATTGACTTAAGATTTCCCAGTGAAACAAAAGAACTGCCGGACAGACTGGGACAGGATATGGACTATATCAACTGTTCGCTTATGGGTACCACAAAGCTGGAACAGTTGGATATTGTAAACAGTAGTGTGGTGGAGACCAAAACGCTGCATCGCATGTATCGCCTGATGCTCCGCAACGGAGGAAAAGAGATCAAGAAAGCTCTAGAGGTAGTCGCTGATTCCGAGGGAGCGGTATTGTTCCATTGCGCAGCCGGCAAAGACCGCACCGGCATTCTGGCAATGCTGATCTTATCATCCGTGGGAGTGGAGAGGGAAGATATTCTGGTGGATTACCAATGTAGCAGCACCTATATTACAAAATTTACGACCGATATTTCCGGTTCCAATATCTACAACATGAAATGGATTCTGAACTGGATTGACCAGGAATGGGGTGGAGTTCCGGAATATCTGCGTCAAATTGGAGTACAAAGTGAAACTATACAAAAAATCAAATCCAAGTTTGTTGAAAATTTATATATGTAACCGGTTGACACGCGATAAAAATTAGTATATATTCTTAATTACAAAATATGTAACCGGTTGACATACAATTACATATCTACAAAATGTATAGATTCAGAGAGGAGAACAATACATGAAAAAGAAAATTTTAGCAGGATTGTTGAGTGCAATGATGGTCGTATCATTAGCAGCTTGTGGAAGCTCAGAGACAGGTGCCACAGCTACAGAGTCCAAGAGTGAAACAACGGCAAATACTGCGGATGGAACAGCAGCCGCTGCAACAGATGCACAGGGCGGTTATGAAGGGAAAGAAGTGAAAGTCTGGATCAGCTCCGGCGCAGAAGATGATATATACCGTGAAATGTTCGACAAGATCGAAGGTGATCTGAATATTACCATTACAGATGAGTATTATTCCAAGGATGAATTGGACAATAAGATGCAGACTTCTTCTATTGCAGGTGACATGCCGGATGCTGTAGTTGCCGACTATCTGCTGATCCCCAAATATTATGAAGCGGGTCTGGTAGCAAATCTGGACGATTATGTAACCGATGAACTGATGGATGATTATCTTCCCAGCGTAGTATCTGAGTGCACTTATAATGATCACATCATTTCCGTTGCACAGTTCGATAGTGGTCTGGCTTTCTGGGCTAACAAATCCATGCTGGAGAATGCCGGTGTCAGAATTCCTGCCGATTACAAGGATGCATGGGATAAAGCAGAGTTTGAAGATGCGCTGAAGAAATTAAAAGACAGCGGTGTAGAATGGCCCATCTATGTAAGACAGAACAAACCTTCCACCGAGTATTACACCTGGATGCCGTTTGTAGCAAGCTTTGGCGGAGACTACATGAATCGTGAGACCGGACTTTGCACAGGAACTCTGGACGGCGATAATACAATTGCTTCTTTCGATTTCCTGGCAAAGCTGTTCACAGATGGATATGCAGATGCAACCTGTGATTATGAAGATTCTTTCCAGAAGGGTGAGAATGCCCTGGCTCTGTATGGACATTCCAAGTATCAGGATTATAAGGCTGCACTTGGCGATGATCTGATCCTGGTTCCCCTGCCTGATATGGGACACGGGGTTTACACCTGCTCCGGTTCTACTGTTATGATCATGACCACAGGAGCACAGGAATCCGGAAAGGATGATGCTGTATGGGCAATGCTGCAGGAAGCAACCAACCCCGATTACATCAAGATGGTAGTAGATGTCAACGGTGCGGTTCCCGCAAGATCCAGTGTTATGGATGCAATCCCCGACTATTGTGAGGGAGGTACCCTGTATCTGTACAGACAGCAGCTGGAGAGTGGTATTTCCTTCCTGCGTCCGTACACCCCTGCACATATGACCATTTATGATGCAATGGCCAGCGTTATCGGTAATATCTATGCCGGCGCAGATCCTGCAACAGAGTTGCACGATGCCGCTGCGAATATTGATGAAATTATTACAGAGAACGGATGGAACTTTCAATAATCTGAAATAAGAAGTATCGGATAAGGCTGTCTGTGAGGGCAGCCTTATTCATAAAAAAAGGAGTACTTATGGCAAACAGTTCTAAGAAAAAAAGCGGATTACAACGTGGCGAGTCAAAAGCCGCATTCCTGTTCTGCACACCGGCAGTGGTGCTGGCACTGGTATTTATCATTTTACCGTTTGCAATGTCTGTTGTGTATTCATTTACCAATAAACAACTGATTCCCAAAGTGGGAATGGAAACAGCTTTTGTAGGGTTGAAGAATTATATTGAGATTTTCACAAGCAAAGTGACAGTACTTTCTTTTAAAAATACATTTTTGTATGCACTGATCGTAGTGCCTTCGGTATTGGTGATCGGAACCGTGCTTGCGGTTTTTGTAAACCAGAAGATCAAAGGCGTACAGGTGTTCCGACTGATCTATTTCAGTCCGCAGGTTGTAACGATGACTGTAGTGGCAGTTATCTGGGCATTCATTTTTTCCTCCAAATCCAGCGGATTATTAAATTCGTTTCTGGGTCTGCTGCATATTGCACCTCAGAAGTGGCTTCAGGATCAGCATCTGGCACTTCCGTGTCTGGCAATTATGTATATCTGGCAGAATCTTGGTATGCAGATGTTGATCATTTTAAGTGGTCTGCAGTACATTTCCGAAGAACTATATGAGGCTGCCGAAATTGATGGATGTACCACCTTTGAGAAATTTATTTATATTACGGTACCCGGATTGAAGAACACACTGGTATACGTTTTGGTATCTGTGATTATCAATTCCCTGAAAGTATTCACCCAGGTGTATGTACTGACAAACGGCGGACCGTCCAATGCAACGACGACCGTAGTATTCCAGTTGTACAAAGCCGGATTCGTAAATGGACAGGTAGGATACTCTTCCGCAATCGCAGTTACATTCTTTATGCTGGTAATGGTTATTTCAATTCTGCAGAATAAGTTTGCAAAGGAGGACTAGGGAATGAGAACTGCAATGTCAAAAAGGAAAAAAATCATTATGAAATTGTGCATGTATCTTGGATATTTGCTCATAGCAGCTATTTTCATAGGACCGATCGTATTTTTGTTCGTATCTTCCCTGAAACCATATGCGCAGATTGAATCGGATATGTCAAATATCAGAGCATTCATTCCTTACGGAGACCTGTCACTGGATAACTATATCAATGTTATTGTGAAAGCGGATTTCTTCAAGTTCTTCAAGAATTCCGTTGTAGTAACGATCATCTTTGTCCTGCTGGCAACCACAATCAATGCAATGATCGGATATGCACTGGGAATGCTTAATTTCCGTGGAAAGGCAATCATTATATCCACCATTGTGGCATTGAGCATTATTCCCACAGAGTCCATTATCATTAACCGTTTTATGACAGTGAATTCACTGGGAATGTTAAATACATATATAGGACTGGCCATTCCCAGTGTCGCATATCCCATGTACATGTATCTATACTATAATCATTTTAAGGGAATGCCGAAGGAATTGCAGGAGGCTGCAATTATTGATGGAGCCTCCTACTGGAAAATATTTACCAAAATAATGATGCCTTTGTCTAAGCCGATCATTACCACTGTTGCGATCATGGCATTCATCCGTTCCTGGAGCGATCTGCTGTGGCCCACCCTGGTTACCAGAGACGGTACTTACAGAACACTGCCGCTGGCTTTAAAGTCACTGTTTTCCGATACCTACACTGATTGGGGACAGGTCTTTGCGTTCTCTACATTAATGGTTATTCCTACGATGATATTATTCCTGGTATTTCAGAAGCAGTTTGTGGCATCTGTGACATCCAGCGGAATTAAGGGGTGATAAAGTGGAAATCAGATATCTCGGAACAGGCGGAGCAGAAGGATTCCCCAGTATTTTCTGCCAGTGTGAAGCATGTCGTAAGGTAAGAACGTTGTTGGGAAAAAATGTAAAGACACGTAGCTGTACTCTGATAGATCAGGTGATGATCGACCTGTCCCCGGATATTTTTTCCCAATGTATTAACAGCCATGTGGATTTATCGGAGGTAAATCACCTAGTATTTACCCATTCCCATTCCGATCACCTGAATACTACAGAAATATGCTTCCGACTGCGGGAAATGGCATCCGTGATTCAAAAAAAAGATAAAAAAGTAATGGAAATTTATGGCAATGATGCGGTTCGGGATGGTATTATGGAGATAATAGCTAAGGATCCACATGTAGATCTGACAAGGATGAGATTTCACCGGATTCAAAAGTTTGAACCATTCCGTATAGGTCATTTAAAGTTTACACCTTTAAAGGCATATCACAAGCTGGACGAGGAAGCTTTGATTTTTGTGATCGAGGATGGAAGATCGACCCTGTTGTATGCAAATGATACAGGGGTCTTGCCGGAGGAAACACTGGATTTTATAGAACAACAGAACATAAAATTTGACGTCGTCAGTATGGATACCTGCAGAGGCACATTGGATGGTGACACACATATGGGAATTCGGGAAAATGTAGAGCTGCGGGAGAGACTCCGCAGAATGCATGCAGTGACACCGGATACGGAATATTATCTGAATCATTATTCTCATATGTGCGGTATGATTCCGCAGGAATATGAAAGACTGGTAGGTCAGGAGGGGTTCCTTTTGACTTACGACGGACTTTCCGTTACTGTCTGATGCAAAAAAGTAAGATAAGGGGAAGGGAATATGCCAACAATCAAAGATGTAGCTGCAGAAGCAGGAGTGACCTCCACAACAGTATCCAGAGTATTGAATAATCGTGGATACATCAGTGAAGAGACGAGAGAAAAAGTATATTCTGCCATGGAAAAGCTGAACTATATGCCAAACGAAATGGCGAGAAATTTATCCCGGCAGAAGAGTGATTATATCGGGGTGATTCTCCCATCTGTAGAGCATCCTTACTTTAGCAAGGTCCTTCACTGGCTGGAGCATTATGTGACAAAACACAACTACAAGATAATGGTCTGTATTTCCGAGAACAGCAGGGAAAAAGAATTACAGTATATTGATCTGCTCTATTCACACAGAGTTCTTGGAATTGTTGTGTGCAGCCATATCGGAGAGACGATGGAACATCTGGATTCTAACTGTCCACTGATCTCTTTTGAGAGAGAAATTGCGGAAAACATTCCGGCAGTTCTTTGCGATAACTATCAGGGTGGTATTCTGGCGGCTAACCGGCTGTTTGATGCCGGATGCAGAAATATCGCAATTTTTAACCCGCCTACCAAGGAAAATATCCCTGCATATAGCAGAGAAAAGGCATTTATGAAGTGCTGCGAGGATAAAAAAATCAGTGGACGTGTGGTTTATACAGACAGGTTGGCTCCCTTATCAGAAGAATTCGGCAACAATATTTTGGAATTATTGAAAAAAAATTCGGATCTGGATGGAATTTTTGCAACAAGTGATGTAATGGCTGCAAATATTATCCGTGCATGCAAAAAAATGGGAAAACGTGTTCCGGAGGATATCTCTATTGTGGGATTCGATGATACCTGGATTTCCACACTGACGTATCCTTCCATTACGACCATTCATCAGCCGGTGCAGGAAATGTGTGAATATGCCATAGAAGCGATTGTGAAAAAAGTAAAGAGTGAAAAGGTTCCATCCCAGGTTGTATTTCCGGTAGAACTGATCGACCGGGAGTCCACAAAGTAAAATAATGACGATAAAGGAACAGATATGATAGAAAAAGGAACCATAATGGAAAGTGAAGCAGAACCGTCATCAAAGGAGCTACTGAAAATATATGATACTACGTTGGCAGAAAAACTGATGCAAAAGCTGCTCCCCATGATTGAAAACTGTGCGAAGCAGACACGTTCCGAAAAAGTAGTCGTTGCAGTAAGCGGAGGCTCCGGATCCGGAAAAACAGTGACGGCATTGTTACTTTCCTGCTTCCTGAAGGAAAAAGGGATAGAAAATTACATTCTGTCAGGAGATGCTTATCCGCATAGAATTCCAAAGTACAATGATGCGGAGCGGTTACAGATTTTCAGAGAAAATGCAATTGTGGGAATGCTGAAAGAGCAGACTTATACAGAAGAACGATGTACAATCATTCAGGAATTTCAAAAAGCCGGAAATGATGCGGATGAAAAACATGTCGGAAAATATTCATGGTATGAGTCTTATCTCAGAAACGGCAGAAAGGCTCTGGAAAATTATCTTGGCACGGAAAAGGAAATTAATTTTGAGGAAGTAAACAGACTGGTTCATGCGTTTAAAGCCGGCGGAGAAAAGCTATGGGTCAGACATATGGGACGCGAAGAGACAGAACTGTGGTATGAAGAGAAGGATTTCACCGGAATAAAAGTGCTGTTGGTGGAGTGGACACACAGCAACAGTGAATACTACAGCGGTGTGGATATCCCTATCTACCTTGACAGTACCCCCCAGGAGACATTGCAGAGCCGTCTGGAAAGAAACCGTGATCAATGGATAGACAACCCATTTACGATGATGGTACTGGATATTGAGCAGAAAATGCTGAAAAAGCAGGCTGAGAAAGCAAAACTTATTGTTACCCGGGACGGAACGGTGTTAGACTGGAAGGAATATGCGCAATTTGTTCCGAAGCTTCAGAAATAAAAAGGAAAGATGTTATGAACATAGGACCGATATTGAATCTCTACCCGGATAGTCTGGGCGGAACCCTGGATGATGTTGTAGATTTTTTGAAAACGGAAGAGGCAGAGGGAGCATTTTCTTCCTGCTATATTCTGCCCAGTCTGTACCATACGGATCTGGACAGAGGTTTTTCCGTGATTGATTATTCTCTGAATAAGATGTATGCTTCCGGCGAAACATTGGAAGCAATAAAAAAGCTTGGGATTGAATTGAAGCTGGATTTTATCCTGAATCATGCTTCGGTGTTGTCGAAGCAATTCCAGGATATCATTGCAAAAGGGGAAGAATCGGAGTACAAGGATTTCTTCATTAATTGGAATGAATTCTGGAAGGACTGCGGAGAAATGACGGAGCAGGGATATATCCTTCCGGAAGAAAAGTATCTGAAAAAGATGTTTTTCCGGAAGCCGGGACTCCCCATTCTTATGGTACGTTTTCCGGATGGCAGAGAGATCCCTTACTGGAATACTTTTTATCAGGAAGTGAACTATCCCAAAGTCAGTGCTCAGGAACTTATGAAAGCTGCCGATCTGCAATACATGCAGGCAGAGATCATTGCACAGGAACTGTCCATGGGCTGTCCGGAAGGGAAAAAGCCGGCGGATATTTTGCAGGAAATCGTTCTGGAGCGAAAAGCAGGAAGGCTGACAAAAGAACAGATTACAACGATCTGGAATTACATGGAGCAGCACCGGTATTATCTTGGTCAGATGGATCTGAATATCCAGTCGCCAAAGGTGTGGGAGTACTACCGTGAAGTATTAAAGACACTGGCAGGGTATGGTGCCAAAATTGTGAGACTGGATGCATTTGCCTATGCACCGAAGAAACCGGGAGAACGGAATTTTTTGAATCAGCCGGACACCTGGGAACTTCTGGACAAAATAAAACAGATTGCGGAACCGTACGGCATGGCACTTCTGCCGGAGATCCATGAAAGCTATAGTGAAAAAATATATGAGAAGATAGCAGAGCAGGGATATGTCACCTATGACTTCTTTCTGCCTGGACTCATTATAGATGCCCTGGAATCGGGGAACGGAGAACATCTGGCCGGATGGGCACAGGAGCTGATCGATAAAAATATCAGAACCGTGAACATGCTTGGCTGTCACGATGGAATTCCACTGTTGGATCTCAAAGGAATTCTGGCGGAGGAACGGATTCAGAAACTGATTGACATTATTGTCTCCCGTGGGGGATATGTGAAGGATCTTCACGGTCAGAAAAACATTTACTATCAGGTGAATGCAACTTATTTCAGCGCATTGGGCGAAGATGAGAGAAAGATGCTCCTTGCGAGAGCCTTGCAGATATTTATGCCGGGCAAACCGCAGATCTGGTATCTGGATCTGTTCGCCGGAAAGAACGATTATGAAGCGGTGAAGATGGCAGGCCCCGGAGGACATAAAGAGATCAATCGGACAAATCTGACGACAGCACAGATATGCAGTGGTTTGAGTAAGCCGATTGTAAAGCAGCAACTGGAGTTGCTGCGATTCCGGAATTCCTGCCCGGCGTTCTCGGAAGAAAGCCGGATCAAAGTAAGCAGTGAAGGATCCCAGATCTGCTTTGTATGGGAACATCAGGGCTGTACTGCACAGCTGAAGGCAAATCTGCAGGATTGTTCCTATGTGATTGAATTCTGCGATCAGGATAGAAAGAGAACACTCATCACAGAGGGATAAAATATCACGGCCGGAGACCGCCGGCTTGAATACAAAAGATAAGAAGAGACTGAGAATGTTGATTTTTTCGGCATTTGTCAGTCTCTTTTGCTGGAAAGAAGGTTTGCATTATGATATATTGAGGAAAAGGGATGTTTTTCATCTGAAGGGGCAGTATTATGAGTGAAGCATTTGAGATCGTAAAGACAGGAATAGATTTTTTCTGCAGCCACCTGGTATTTTTTAATATGCTGTTTGCCATCGTGATCGTGTTTTTTCAGAGACGGGATCCGAAGAGTGTGTGGGCATGGCTGCTTTTGTTGTATTTTATACCGGTACTGGGGTTCGTGTTCTATCTGCTGCTAGGGCAGGATATGCATAAGCGGAAAATGTTCCGGATCAAAGAGGTGGAGGATCACATCAGTAAAGATATAAGACAGCAGGAGTATCGGCTGAGATCCCGGGATGTCCAGGAAATGGATGACAGTATCCGGGGGTATGAGGATCTGGTCATGTATAATCTGGAGGCCGGAGAAGCCATGCTGACGAAGGACAACGATGTGGATATCTTCATCGACGGCAATGAGAAATTCCGGGCGCTGATGGAAGATCTGCGGAATGCGGAGCATTTTATCCATATCCAATACTACATTATTAAAAACGACGTATTATTCAATCAGATCAAGGATATTCTGATCGAGAAGGCGGCACAGGGTGTGGAGGTCCGGGTTCTGTTCGATGCCATGGGCTGTCGTTCCGTGCGGCACAGCTACTGGAAATGGCTGAATGAAAAGGGTGTGCAGACCGCGGAGTTTTTCCCGGCGATCCTGCGAAGACTCCAGCTACGTATCAACTACCGTAATCACCGCAAGATCGTAGTCATTGACAATAAGGTGGCCTATGTGGGCGGATTCAATGTAGGGAAGGAATATATTGATCTGGATGAAAGATTCGGGCATTGGAGAGATACCCATCTGCGGATTTGCGGCAGTGCGGTACTGGGGCTCCAGGTGCGATTTATTTTAGACTGGAATTATGCGGCAGGAGAGAACCTGTTTTTGCGCCCGGAACTGTTCCGGGGGATCGAAGCCGGTACGAGGGATTTCTGTGATCTGCAGATTATCAGCAGTGGTCCGGATAAGACGACTCAGCAGATCCATGATAATTACCTGCGTCTGATCAACAAGGCACAGAAAAGCATTTATATCCAGACTCCGTATTTTATCCCGGATGAGGCGATCCTGAATGCCCTGATGATCGCGGTGAAGTCCGGGATCGAAGTGAACATTATGATCCCATGTATGCCGGATCACCCGTTTGTCTATTGGGCCACCTATTCTTATCTTGGCGATATGGTCATGGCCGGGGCCAACTGTTATACCTATAACAACGGTTTTCTACACAGCAAGGGCATGATCGTGGATGACAGAGTACTGTGTTACGGAACAGCGAACATGGACATCCGCAGCTTTGCGTTGAATTTTGAGGTAAATGCTGTGATATATGATGAAAAAAAGGCGTGGGAAATGGTGGAAATATTTCACAGGGATCTGGAAGTCTGCCGCCAGATCACCCGGGATTATTATGTGGCCAGAAGGTTGAAAATCCGTATCAAAGAGCAGGTCTGCCGGTTATTGTCACCCTTGTTATAGCCCGGTGGATGTGTTATAATGGGCGGTGCTATGATGCATTTCGCATGGTAGGCACAAAATGAAAGGTATAGGAAGTATTAGAATGAAGAAAAAGATATTAGGATTTCTGGCAGCGGTTTTAAGCATGTGTATGCTGGCGGGCTGCGGAGCAAAGGATACAGGAGACGGCACGGATGCAGCGACCGGCGCCGGAGCAGAAAGTACTGCATTGAAGGATATGGATGTGGACAAGTATGTGACACTGGGCGAGTACAAGGGGCTGGAAGTATCCGTAGACACCGTGGAAGTAGATGAGGATGAGTGGGACAGTCTGGTCAATAATGTATATTATGAAAATATTACCGCAGAGAACGGCGGGATTATGGATCGTGCCGTGGAGACCGGAGACACCGTAAACATTGATTATGAAGGCAAAAAAGACGGTGTGGCATTTGACGGCGGTACCGCACAGGGGTATGATCTGACCATCGGTTCCGGTAATTTTATCGCCGGATTTGAGGACGGACTGATCGGCGTGATGCCCGGAGAGACTGTGGATCTGGATCTTACATTCCCGGAGAACTATGGAAATTCCGATCTGGCAGGACAGGCCGTGGTATTTACGGTGACGGTAAATTATATTCAGCCCGCACAGGATGGGGAATTCAGTGATGAAGTCATCAGTAACTTCGGTATCGATGGTGTGACGAACGAGGAAGAACTCCGTCAGTACGCTTATGATTATCTGAATGAGAATGCACAGCAGAATTATGAGACCAATGTACAGCAGGCAGTGATGGATGCGTTTATGGCAAATAACACCTTTACTTCCGTGCCGGAGGCTCTGGTACAGAAATATTCTGATGCAGCGGAGAGCAGCATTACCTCCATGGCATCTGCTTACGGTGTGGACGGAGATACGTTCACGCAGTATTATTACGGACAGGATCTGGCATCTTTCCTGGCTACCTATTCTGAGGAGGCAGCAAAGCAGGATATTGCCTTGCAGGCAGTGGCCAACAGAGAAAACCTGAACATCAGTGACGAAGAACTGGATCAGATCCTGCTGGATCGTGCTACAGCAGCAGGCTATGACACTATCGAGGAGTATATCGGTGAGACTTCCAAGGAAGACTACAGAGAGTATTTCCTCTATGATAAAGTGACAGATTATCTGGTAGAGAACGCAAAGATCACCAACAATTAAATTTTAAAAATAGTATGTGACCGGCGAATAGGATGCGGGCCGGTTCAGATAGAGCACGTCGCAGCGTGCGGATAGGAAAAATTATGGAATTAACAGACATCAGAGAACTTCACCGGGAAAAGGACGTCTATATCGGCAAGGAGATCACCGTAGGCGGCTGGGTGAGGAACAATCGTGACTCCAAGAACTTCGGTTTCCTGGTGATCAACGACGGAACCTTTTTTGAGCCTTTACAGGTAGTATATGGCGATGGACTTGCGAACTTCCAGGAGATCTGCAAGATCAATGTAGGTGCGGCAGTTGTGATCCGCGGCACCATCGTGGCTACCCCCGAGGCAAAGCAGGCATTTGAGATGCAGGCAGCGGAAGTGATCGTGGAAGGACCTTCTACTGCAGATTATCCTTTACAGAAAAAGCGTCACTCCTTTGAGTATCTGCGTACCATCTCTCATCTGAGAGCACGTACCAATACTTTCCAGGCAGTGTTCCGTGTCAGATCCCTGATCGCTTATGCAATCCACACCTTCTTCATGGAGAGAGGATTTGTCTATGTGCATACTCCTCTGATCACCAGCAGTGACTGTGAGGGTGCCGGCGAGATGTTCCAGGTGACCACTCTGGATATGAATAACGTGCCTAAGACCGAGGACGGAAAAGTAGATTACACCCAGGACTTCTTCGGTAAGCCTGTAAACCTGACCGTAAGCGGACAGCTAGATGTAGAGACTTATGCTTTTGCATTCAAGAACGTATATACTTTCGGACCGACTTTCCGTGCCGAGAATTCCAACACCACCCGTCATGCGGCAGAGTTCTGGATGATCGAGCCGGAGATCTGTTTTGCAGATCTGAAGGATGATATGATCCTGGCAGAGAGCATGTTAAAATATGTGATCCGCTATGTGCTGGAAAATGCGCCCGAAGAGATGGCATTCTTCAATCAGTTCGTGGATAAGGGACTGATCGAAAGATTGCAGCATGTGGTCAACTCGGATTTCGGTCATGTGACCTACACTGAGGCTATCAAGATCCTGGAGAAGCACAACGATGAGTTCGATTACAAGGTATTCTGGGGATGCGATCTGCAGACCGAGCATGAGAGATATCTGACCGAGAAGGAATTCAAGAGACCTGTATTCGTAACCGATTATCCGAAGGAGATCAAGGCATTCTACATGAAGTTGAACGAGGATGGCAAGACTGTGGCTGCTATGGACTGCCTGGTACCCGGTATCGGCGAGATCATTGGCGGCAGCCAGCGTGAAGACAATCTGGAGATTCTGGAGAAGCGTATGGAAGAGCTGGGACTGAATAAGGAAGATTATCAGTTCTATCTGGATCTGCGCCGCTATGGCTCCGCACGTCATGCAGGCTTCGGACTGGGCTTCGAGCGCTGCGTAATGTATATTACCGGAATGGGCAATATCCGTGATGTTATCCCCTTCCCTCGTACCGTAAATAACTGCGACCTGTAATTATATGGAGTCATTTTACCTATGAAGAAAAAAACTGCCGGCAGAAAAGTAAATAGAGCAAAAAGAAAGTTTTTATGTTATTTTCTTCTGGCAGCGGTGACGCTGACGGCCACCGGCTCTGTCTGGGAATCTCCTGCGGAGACGGTGCAGGCAGCCCCTTCCATAGGAGAATTACAGAACAACATTAAAGAACATCAGAACCAGCTGAACAATATCAACAGCCAGATCAATTCCCTGCAGGATGAACAGGATCTGGTACAGGAGAAGATCGATGACCTGAATGCGGAGATCATCAACACCATGACCAGTATCGGCATGAAGGAAGATGAGATCGCAGCGAAGGAAACGGAACTTGCCGACAAGCAGATCCAGATCAATCAGACCCAGGAAGAGTACAATATTGCCAAGGCGCAGGAAGAACAGCAGCATGACGATATGGTCAGTCGGATGCGCATGATGTATGAAAATGATTCTTCGGAGAATTATGTGAACCTTCTGTTACAGGGCGGTGGCCTGAGTGGTATGCTGAACCGGATGGACTTCGTGGAGAGCGTCTACGAGTATGACCGCCAGAAACTGCAGGAATACGAAGAAACCAAGGAACAGGTACTGGCGCTGTGGAACCAGCTGGAAGAAGAGAAGACCCAGCTGCAAGCCGATAAGGATCAGCTGGAAGCCGATAAGGCGGATCTGGAGAACCAGAAATCGGAACTGGATGTGATGCTGACCAAGAAAAAGCAGGAATCCGCCAACTATGATGCGGAGATCAAGAAGGCAAAGCAGGAGGCTTCCGTAGCGAAGGCACTGTTGCAGCAGGAACAAAAACAGTTAAAACAGTTGCAGACGCAGGCACGGCAAGGAAATACTGCCGCAGCCACCGGTACTTATGCAACGACCAATTATACCTCAGTCATCGAAAATGCCTCCGGCAGTGATATGGGAAAGCGTCTTGCAAAATATGCCTGTCAGTACATAGGTAATCCGTATGTGGCGGGCGGTACCAGCCTGACGAATGGTGCGGATTGTTCCGGATTTACCTTCCGCATCTACAGTGATTTCGGTTACAGCATTCCCCGTACGTCCTATGAGCAGAGAAGTTGTGGCACCGGTGTGGACTACAGCAATGCACAGCCGGGAGATCTGATCTGTTATGACGGTCATGTGGCTATGTATATTGGCGGCGGGCTGATCGTGCATGCCAGCACACAGCGTACCGGTATCAAGATCAGCAATGCCAATTACCGTCCGATCCTGGCAGTACGACGCGTTGTGTAATTTCATATTTGACATTTGTAAAGTCCCTGTTTTCGCGGAAAACGGGGACTTTTTTTCTTTTTGAAATTATTTTTTCGTGAAATTTGACAAAAGATATCCTTGGTGAAATCGCATATAGACAAAGCAATCTATCTATGATAGGGTGGAGTTATCCGAAATCCGGATGGTTTCGGAAACTGTAAATCTCTGAAATAAGAATTCTAAATAGGCCGTTCGGCCGGGATTTCCAACGATTTTTTTAATAGTACCTTTTATTTTTGTACGCAAATTTACGGATCAGTTCTCTGCTTTTGCAGGGAGAAAATAATGGGGGATCAATGACATACGAAGAATTTAAGAAGGAATTGCGTTGGAATGTGCAGAACATGGAAACGGCACGGGGCAAGACCATACGCCTGCTGGAACGGCACATGGTATGCGGTGATCCGATGGCGGTTCATATCATGAATATTATGAACCGGTGTATGTATGGAAGAGAACAGATCATGATACGTGAAGATATGCTCTGCGCATTATGGATGCGTGGAAAAAGAGAATATATACAGCACTGGCTGATACGGCCATTGTATGAGCGATACGGACAGGAAGGATGGCAGAGTATTTTACCGGAGATCTCGGCGGGCCTGACGGAGGACGATGAAGAAGAGGACATCGTACTCTCCGGGGAGAATCTGAGCTATGCTGTCTGCAGAAGGCATATGATCGTGCGTCCGGTGAATTATGAACGGTGCAGGCAGGAGCTTGGCAATGCCATCTATCGTAAGATTGGAGATGTTGCGCTGGTGCTGCATCTGTTGACCAGTGAGAAGACCGGAAGCAGTCTGACCATACAGGTGTCCCGCGGTATGGTACTGCCATGGAAGCTTACGGAAGACCAGTTGATCACGGAAGCCATGATGAACACCTGCCGCAAGATGCCGCCCAGATTGTTTCTGGGAGATGACAGGAGAAAGTTTTTTCCTTATGAGGAAGGCATTCTGCTGCCGGAAGAGGAAGGGCGTCAGACCTGGATCAGCCCCTGGAACCACAGGGAAGGACAGAGAGGATATCTCCTCACCACTACTGCCAGAATCCATGGGGCTGTGGCCTTTTTCTATCCCGGGGTAAAAGCAATCCTGGCGGAGAAACTGGGCGGGGACTACTATGTAGTCTTTCCAAGCGTACATGAAGCAATCCTGCATCCCGTAGACTGCACCGGTGTACAGGAGATCCGTTCCTCCGTACAGCATATCAATGCCGTCTACGGAGAAGGAGAGATGCTGTCTGACCGGATCTTCTGCTACCACAAGAACCGGAGATTGCTGCAGCTGCTGTGAAACTACATCTTAAAGTAATAACAAAAGCACTCCCGGTTAATGGGAGCGCTTTGTTATTATAGTATATTATTTATAAGTGAATCTATTGTACACCGGGATTTTCCATCAGGAAATGCATGAATTTTCCCTCATCAGAGCTGTCTGAGCAGAATAACTCAAGTTCATCACCATGCTGACCAAGCAAAGCAGCAATGGCAATATATTGGGAAAGTTTGCTCTTCAGATTAAAAATATCACCGTCTACGGATCTTAAAGTAACATCCCCTTTACAACTGTCAACAATAGCAAGAAACTCGTTTACCTGTTCGATTTTTGATAATTTCATAAGAACCCTCCTTCTCGTATGTACGTGCAATATTTGTTAAAAACAAGGCTGTTATAAACATTATACCTTTTAGAGAAGATAATGCAAGTGATTATTTCGGAGTGAGACCATTATGGTGTGATTTCCACACCGGTGAAGTACATCGTGTCTACATCTCCGGCATATCCGGTCTGCATATACTCATAAAAATGAGTGGGCTCATCGTAATCATAGAACAGGAAACGTCGTTCTCTGGCATCTCCTTCCTTGTAATCAAAGATGGCATCCCCCTGTTTGCCATCCAGAAGTCGTGTGTAGGCTTCCAGATAATCAGATTGGGAAATGGGAGCAGAGGAAATCTGTAGTTCATCATAATGCTCACCGACACCCTTTACGAACAGAATAGGATGTTGCCGTTTCTCGGAACTGTCATCATCCTCAATGTTGTATCCGTGGTCCGACAGGATCATAATGGCCGTATTATCATAGACACCGCTGGCTTTCAGTTTTTGCAGATACGTAGCCACGATTGTCATGCTGGCTTCAATGCTTTGTTCGTAGGTGCCGTTTTCAATCTCGTTCATCTGTGCATCCTGATGCCAGGGACTGTGGGCGCCTACCAGATGGATGAATCTGAAGCATTTGTCATCGGTCAGTGTTACCGGTGTCTTTTTCAGGTAGGTATAGAAGACCTGATTGTCGGAAGAAAAGAGTTCGTAATCACTGATATCATCGGTCTTCTCCAGTGAATTGAATTCCGCCGGGATGGTGAGGCAGAAGCGTTTGAGATCAAAAGGCATGTATTTGAATCCGACCAGCTTGATTTCCAGTTTCATAAATTGTGCAATGGAAGAGATCGTGGGGGTCGTGTCGATCATATTTTCAAATCGGAACATGCTTTCTTCCAGACGGTAAGCGTCCTCCTCATACATTCCCATGCGGTATCCTCTGGCTTCCAGATCATCAAAGAAAGGAGCTTCCCGATAGACTCTCTTTGCATATTCGATAAATTCTTCCTGATCCTCATACCATTCGCCGGAGAAGAGGTAAGGAATTGAATATACGGTGAATGGATAGGCCGACATCGTATTATTATAATAAGTAAAATCAGAAAGAGTTTCCTTATATTCGGGATGGTGTTCGATCACCTGTGACATGATGTCTCCGTCTACTGTGTCCAGAACCAGAAGTACAAGGTTTTGATCGGTAGACATTTCCAGTTCCCCATAGGTGGTGTTGATCATAGAAAATTTGTGTTCCAGGCCCTGTTTTGTGAACCCTAGCGATACAAGAGTCACCAACAGAACCAGACTGATCAGCCCGCTGACAGTACCTGCTGCATCTGCCACCTTTGTAAGGGACAGCTTTTTCACCGCCAGTATCACCAGAACCGTGACTGCCACCCAGAGAGCAACGGAGCCGATACGCAATCCGGAATACTGTGCCCAATCCACCGTACTTCCATCCAGGTGAGGCAGACTGCCTATCATGAAATTGCCCTGAATATAAGTGCAGAGGAACGCAATCAGATAAACTGTGAGAAATCCATGATATAGCCTGGTATTTATCTTCGAAACGATGAAAGCCAGCAGGAAGCTGACACCCGTAAATACCGCAAACATCAACAGACAGAGCGGGATCAGATCATAAAAATCAAACCAGAATTCATATTTGTTATTAAAATAAATTTCCAATGGAGCATAAAGAAACAACATAAATCCTGCCGCAACAGAAAGTAAACCGGCGGAACGCAGCCGGAGCTTTGACTCTTTCACAAAAAAGCCCTCCCGTATGTTCAAAATGGATACTTGCAAAGTACAACTATTATATTTTGAAACAAAATAATTGTCAAATAACAGCTTAATGTCAGGATGCATAACCCCTCAGATACTTTCATATACTGTAAAAAAGTATCCTGAGGGGTTTTCCTTTGAAAGACTATATTGAAGAACGAGCTATAGGGATAGCCAACTATATCATCGACCACAACGCCACGGTGCGGCAGACTGCCAAGGCCTTCGGCATCAGCAAAAGCACGGTACATGCGGTTGTAACGATATAGAACGGAATGTGAATTTGATATATTTAATTAAATAAGGTGTTGTAGAAAGCAGGCTTGAAGGGATGTCTCTGGGGAGATATATTCGTGAGAGACTGCTTTTATTTTTGAATATGGAGTGAGCCAGAAGTTTGTAATTTACTAAAAATTAAATTTGAAAGATTATGGGTCGCTATTTCTGCGGGAAAATGATAAGATAGTGTCTGAAAAGTATAAGTCACCGGAATTATGCAATTATTATTGTTCCAATCAATGTCCGATTGGACGACAGTATGTTCCAGAAGTTAAAATACAGGATCTTTCCCAAATTGTATTGCATTTGGTAGATTTTTTGAACACCGTTCAGGCTGATCAGCGCACACTTATAGGAATAACTGCTGATGGAATAATCGTTGATTCAAAGATAGAAGATTTCGTAGATATCCAGAATGAATTGGAAAAAGTCGCCATTACTGTTTAGGTATTACAACTTTGGCCGGAGCAGATGGTTGCAAATGAAACTATTAATATAGAAAAATATGAGGCAAAGTAGAAACATAAATATTATTGTGGATGCAGGTGGAAATAGATTGGTCTTAATTAATGACATTCTATTTAAAGGAAAAGTAGAAGAAACCAAAAAAGAAAAACATGATAAAGATGCTAAACATGGATGGTATAGATATGATGTGCGATTTGCGATTCCTGTTTATGAGAATGATGTGTTGATCAGATATAATGTTTTTAGAGCAAGATTACTTATTAATCATGCTCAAAACGGGAAGAAATATTTGTATGATATTTTGACAATAAAAAAAGAAACGAGCAAGCCACAACAATAAGTGTGGTGAAAACCCATTTCTTACCTAAGATAGTAGCAAGAAGCAGTTTCGTTGTCAAGAACTATGAAAAAATTTAGGAAAATGGGAAAAATAGATTCTTTGACTTTTGAAATATAATGGGAAATGGTATAATAATACAAAAGAAACGAGGAGGAAAATAATGCCGGAACTTAGCAGATTTGGTGGAATGGTTATCTATATGCTGTTTATGGATACAAAACAGCATAATAAGCCTCATGTACATGTGTATTATGGAGATTATGAGGCTGCTGTTGGAATTGACGGGGAATTATTGGCAGGTGCTCTTCCCAAAAAACAATTAAAAATGGTGGTCGGGTGGCTGGCATTCCATGAGGAGGAAGCATATAAAGCATGGAATCTGGCAGTACGTGGAGAACATTTTGATAAGATTGCTCCCATGTAAGGAGGTGCTTTGAATGTATATTATTGATGATGTATGTTACGCAGGAGAGAAAACACAGAATATCAAAGTAAAAGAAGCGAAGGTTTTACGTGGGGGTATGTTATTACTCACGTTTTCTACAGAAGAGCAACGGCTTTTTGATACAACGCTGTTGAAAGGATCAGCGTTTGAACCATTGAAGGATGAAAAGGTATTAGAAGATTTTAATATTTTTCATGGTGTTATGACATGGATGAACGGTGACATTGATATTGCTCCAGAGACGATGTATGCTGACAGCTATCCGTATACAGCCCAAAGTGCAAGTATTGCAGTTGGATAAGTAATGTTTTATTGTAAGACAGGCTCATAGTAGGAAATAAAGGAAAAGCACATGAACGAAAAAACACAAGAAAATATTAAAACAGAGGATAGTAAGCTACTCTATGAAAAACTTGCCGAAGGTATTAACAGCATGAAAGCCGGTGAAGTATATACCATCGAAGAAGCCTGGCAGGAAATTGACCAACTATAATGAAATCAACCCCAATCCCTATCATAACCCCTCAGATACTTTCATACACTGTAAAAAAGTATCCTGAGGGGTTTTCCTTTGAAAGACTATATTGAAGAACGAGCTATAGGGATAGCCAACTATATCATCGACCACAACGCCACGGTGCGGCAGACTGCCAAGGCCTTCGGCATCAGTAAGAGCACGGTACATAAGGACGTGACAGAGCGGCTGATCCAGGTGAATCCGGCGTTGGCGAAGCAGGCGCGGAAGGTATTGGATGTGAATAAATCCGAGCGTCATATCCGCGGCGGACTGGCTACCAGAGAGAAGTATCTGCACCAGCACTAGATATTCGATGAGGCAAATCATTCTATACGGGAAAGTGTCTTGAAATACCGAGTACCAACTTATATAATGGATACATAGCTATATGGGACAAAGCAGTTGGGACATAAGATACAAAAGATATCAGGACCTTTGCGCGGCAGAATCACTTATGAGGAGAGAAAAACGAAATGGCAACAGAGTTTCTGAATGATGCACGGAAAGAGATCGAGAGACGGACAGAAGACTTCTACGGGGAATTAAAAGCATTCTATCAGGGCAACGGGGAAGCGGAACAGAACCTGATGGAGCAGACAACCCAGCCTTTCTGGCAAAGTCTGCGCCTGAGCAGAAAAAGACTGCAGCAGCGGGAACTGACGGTGGATATGGAGATGCAGGAGCCGGCACGACTGGCGGACTATGATGGTCCCTGGAAGGATGGTTATGATTATAGCTGCCGCCGTACCCAGCCGGTAAAAATGAGACGGACTTATTACCGCAATGGAAAAAAGATTGCGTTCCTAAAGACACCGGAGATTGCAGTGGCGAGCTTTTTGAAAGCGGATGTGCAGGGAGATATGGTTATCTGCCCTAACTGTGGACATGAGGGAAAACTGACCAGCTATATCGATGGCTGCGATGCCTGCGGGGCAAAGTTTCTCGTCAGTGATTTTGAAACAAAGGTATCCGGATTTTCTCTGGAGGAGGACGCAAGACAGAAAAGTATTTCCAACTTTATGAAAGCCGGTGCTGTGGTGGGAATTACAGCGATTTCTCTTGCGGTACTGGCCATCTGTGCGGGCGGCATTATGTTTTTGCTGTTGGCGTTGGGCAGGAACGGATACAATGCGGTAAAGGCAGCCGCAGCCATGATGCTGGGAATTGGTCTGGCTCCGGTATTTTTCCGGTCGTTGTTTTACATGCTCATTATATTTATTGTAATGTTGATCGTGATGGAGACTCGCAGAAAGCCGAGAATTCAAGACGAATCGAAAGTAAAGGCCGCAATCCCGGAATTCTCCACGGGTAATTTTCTTCAGAATCTGGAATACCAGCTGCGAATGATCCATCTGGCGGATACGGCAGAGCAGGTACGCTTTTTCGCATCCTGTGATCTGGATACGGTGGTGGTACGGTATCAGAATGTGGTGGACTGTTGCATTTGCGGTGTGCGTTTTCTGGAGGCGGAGACACGGGGAGAGTCTTACAGAATCAGCGTGGAAGTGAGGACCCGATTGACACTGGATACAGGAAAGAAGATCTGGAACCGTTATGAGGAGATCCGGCTGGAACTGGAAGGCAGACAGGATGTGGTAACGCAGCACAGCAGGGCACTCCGGGAATACAAATGCCCCAACTGCGGAGGCAGTGTGGACATTTTGGGCGGCGGAGTCTGCGAATACTGTAATACCGCAGTGGACTACCGAAATTTTGGCTGGATCATCACTTCTTATACAAATCTGGGGCAGCCAGAGAATCCTTTTGCGAAAATACTGGCGGGAGCACTGGGAAGTTATCTGCTCATTTTGCTTTTGAGTCTGGTACTCATGGCGCATTCCGAGGATGGAAAAGATACTTTTGAGATCTTACAGAGTGTCCGGATGTCAACGGAATATCTGAAAGCGGTGCAGCAGGATATTATCTATCCCGATGCTGTGATTTCAGATTGTACGGAGACAGACAGCGAAGATGGAACTTTTACTTCAATAAAGGTGTACTCCTGTGGGGACCGGGATGCAGTAAAAGAAGCCTACAAAACTGCACTGCTGGAAAAGGGATTTCTGGAGATGCAGCAGTACCCGGAGGGATTTTCTGTCTTTTTGCCGGAGGATCCGTCAGAATATGCCGTGGATTCGGAAGAAGGAATGTTCTATCTTGTGATCTGCGCAGAAAATGCACCGGAGGGAATTACAGTAACTGCGACCTTGGTGGATGAAAATTGGGAACCGGTGCAGGAGTAAAACAGAATAGTGAATACGACAAGGGACCCGGGCAAAAGCTTCCGGGTCCTTTTTAGAGGGAAAGTGTTTGTAGCTGACTGATTACTATTGGGTGACAGGAATTCTGTGAACTACTCTGCGATAGAGCTTCCACAGGAGCACAGCAGGGAAACTGACTGCCAGATATGCTGTGGATAAAAGTCCGGTAACACCGCCTACGATTGCAATGATTAAAATTCCAATATTCATAATGAATTCCTCAACTTTCTGTCATTCTGTACAACATTCGATGAAGTCCTTAAAAACTTCACATACCGTATTATAGTAAACAGATACCCCCGGGTGAATAGTTTTGAGCGACCCTTAACACCATTTTGTCGGGATATTTACAAAATCTTTGCAACACGTTTACAGAATCTTAACGGCAGGACTTACGGGCGGGAACGATCCCGGGAGTAAGGTTTGCAATCACAGGAAATATCAAGTATAATAGAGAAAATTGACTGTTACCCGGGGTGGAATAGTCGGAGAAAATAAAACGGAGGTAGGAATATGAGTATGACACTGGAACAGGCTAAGGAGAAGCTTGCAAAGTATGGTCAGGAACATGTTCTGAAGTATTACGGGGAGCTCAACGAGGAAGAGAAGCAGGGGATTCTGAATCAGATCGAAACTACGGATATGAGCATTCTGGAAGCTTGCAAGCATAAAGAAGATCTGGCAAAAAAAGGAGTGATCACACCGTTGGCTGCAATGCAGTTAGACGAGATCGAGGCAAATCGTGACAGCTTTACAAGGACGGGTATTGACGCAATTAAACAGGGCAAGGTAGCAGCTGTTCTTCTTGCCGGAGGCATGGGTACCAGACTGGGTTCCGATAATCCCAAGGGCATGTACAATGTGGGTCTGACCCGTGAACTGTACATCTTTGAATGCCTGATCAATAACCTGATGGAAGTCGTGCATCAGGCAGACAGCTGGATCCACCTGTTTGTGATGACCAGCGATAAGAACAATGACGCAACGATCGCATTTTTAAAAGAGCATGATTTCTTCGGATACAACGCGGATTATGTCCACTTCTTCAAACAGGAGATGGCTGCGGCAACCGATTATGAAGGCAAGATTTATCTGGAGGAGAAGGGCAAGCTGTCCACCTCTCCCAACGGTAACGGCGGCTGGTTCATTTCCATGAAAAATAACGGCATGCTGGATATCGTACATAACGAAGGCATTGAGTGGCTGAATGTGTTTGCGGTAGACAATGTACTGCAGCGGATCGCTGATCCCTGCTTTATTGGTGCTACGATCCAGAGAGGCTGTGTCGTAGGCTCCAAGGTGGTCCGTAAGAATGCACCGGATGAAAAAGTAGGAGTTATGTGCTTGGAGGACGGCAGACCTTCCATCGTGGAGTACTACGAGCTGACTGATGAACTGATGAATGCTAAGGATGAGAAGGGAGAACCCGCGTATAATTATGGTGTGATCCTGAATTATCTGTTCAAGGTACAGGATCTGGAAAAGATCATGGCAGAGAAGATGCCGCTGCATATCGTAGAGAAGAAGATCCCTTATCTGGATGCTGCAGGAGAGTTGGTAAAGCCGGATACTCCCAATGGTTATAAATTCGAGAGTCTGGTGCTGGATATGATCCATCAGATGGACAGCTGCCTGCCCTTCGAGGTAGTCAGAAGAAAAGAATTTGCGCCGATCAAGAACAAGACCGGTGTGGACTCTGTGGAAAGTGCCAGAGAACTGCTCACCGAGAATGGTGTGGTGCTGTAAACATTTCGACAGATTTTCACAACATAAGGTTATTGAGGAATCGATAGAATTACAGTAATCTGATACTGTAAGAAACGAAGAAAAAATTTCATCCGGCTCTGACAGATGAGAGATTGTGCAGCCGCCATAGTGAACAAATAGTATTGTCCTATGCACGGCGGATAGGAGAGAGTGTATGAGAATTTTGGTAACAGGTGGTGCCGGATTCATCGGCAGTCATACCGTAGTGGAATTACAGCAGGCAGGCTATGATGTAGTCGTATTGGATAATCTCTGCAATGCAAGTGAGAAAGTGATCCCCAGAGTAGAAGCCATCACAGGCAAGAAGGTTCCTTTCTATAAGGCAGACATTCTGGACCGTGAAGCTCTGGAAGAGATCTTCAGCAAGGAACAGATTGACGCAGTCATTCATTTTGCAGGACTGAAGGCAGTCGGTGAGTCCGTACAGAAGCCCTGGGAATATTATGAGAACAATATTGCCGGTACCCTGACTCTGGTAGATGTCATGAGAAAACATGGTGTGAAGAGCATCATCTTCTCTTCCAGCGCTACCGTATACGGTAATCCCGCATTTGTTCCCATCACAGAGGAATGCCCCAAGGGACAGTGCACCAACCCTTACGGCTGGACGAAATCTATGCTGGAGCAGATCCTGACGGATATCCAGAAGGCAGATCCCGAATGGAATGTGATCCTGCTTCGTTACTTCAACCCTATCGGAGCTCACAAGAGCGGTACCATTGGCGAGAATCCCAACGGTATCCCCAACAACCTGATGCCTTATATCACACAGGTAGCAGTCGGCAAGCTGAAAGAGCTGGGTGTCTTCGGTGATGATTACGATACCCCCGACGGAACCGGTGTACGTGACTACATCCATGTCGTTGATCTGGCAAAGGGCCACGTAAAGGCTCTGAAGAAGATTGAGGAGAATGCAGGACTGAAGATCTACAATCTGGGAACTGGTGTGGGCTACAGTGTTCTGGACATCGTGAAGAACTTCGAAGCAGCTACCGGAGTGAAGATTCCTTACGTGATCAAACCCCGCCGTGCAGGCGATATCGCCACCTGCTATTCCGATGCTTCTCTGGCAGAGAAGGAACTTGGCTGGAAGGCTGAGAACGGCATCAAAGAGATGTGCGAAGATTCCTGGAGATGGCAGAAGAACAATCCCAACGGATACGAAGAATAATCTATAGTTTAGTAAATGGAAAGTTAGCATAGCTACGAGCCATGCAGAAATAGAGTGGAACACGTCGATGGGAGCTTGCGCACAAGCGATGCTGTTTCGCTCTATTTTTGCATGGTTCGTAGCGTAGGGCTGTCATGCAAGGGAGCCTGCCGCAAACATCCTGTTCATTCCATCCTGTCTTTCAATGCTTTTCGAGAAATAATCACCACCTTCCGACAATCATTCTTGGAAGGACATTCCATCTGACGTGGGTGTTTTGTGCTTTCTCATAATATCTGTACACTATAGGCATTTCTATTGCTTTGGTGCAAATCGCATCAAAATAGCAAAATCAGTACAAAAAAACTTCTAAATCAAACATTTTTTGTACTGATTTTATTATTTTTCCCATTTTAGAGAAAATAAGCTCTTATAAAAGGCCAAAATCTCCTGCTTTTGTATTTTTTTAGCCCAAAATGGCATTTTCAATACAAACAGAACTTCCGGAGTGGTGGCAGCCCATACTACAGCTGGTTGTTGACATTTTCTTGAAAAGTGTTAGAAGGCAGGGGCAGTGCGGACACGATGTCATCCGGAGATTTTAAGCTGTGGTATGGGATGCTTGAGTATACAGTGCAGGAGCAAATTTGAGTGTGAAAAATCTTCGCTTTACATTTAGAAACTTTTTACGTTGATAAGCTTATCATTAAGAGAAAAACTGTAAAGTGCATTATTTGCAGACGGAGGAAAATAACTGTATGGTACGGAACACCTGCTCTACTGTATCCGTCATATTGGTCATGGCATTGTCGGTATGCATAGCCTCATCCAGGGATACCACGTTCCGCAGAATCGGGAAAAAGGCATCAATGCCCTCTGCGTTGCAGGCAACGGCCTCTTTGGCCACGCAGCCGGAAAAAGCAAGTACCGGTTTTTCATATTTTTTGGCAATCTTGGCAACACCGATGGGAGCTTTTCCCATAACCGTCTGACCGTCAAGGCGGCCTTCCCCGGTGATCACGACATCTGCATCCCGGATATATTTTTCCAGATGGGTTTCTTCCAGAATGATCTTAATACCGGATTCCAGTGTGGCATTGCAGAAGGTAAGAAAAGCAAATCCCATACCGCCGGCAGCACCGGCACCGGGATATTTGGCATCGGCATGAGGAAACTGTTCTCTGGCCAGAGCGGCATAATAAGCCAGCCATTTGTCCATCTGCAGGATCATAGTGGAAGTAGCGCCCTTTTGCGGTCCGTAGATGGCGGAACATCCCTGCTCTCCGCAGAGCGGGTTGGAGACATCGCAGGCTATGCGGAAAGTACATTCCTTGAGTTCGGGAAGCACATGATCCGTAGTGATGGATTCCAGATCCTCCAGTCCTTTGGCTCCGAAGCGGATCTGATTTCCGTTTTTATCCAGAAAGCCAAAGCCAAGTGCCTGCAGCATTCCGACACCGCCGTCATTGGTGGCACTGCCACCGATACCGACAATAAAATGCCGACAGCCGTTCTGGATTGCATCTTTGATGACTTCGCCTACTCCGTAAGTGGTGGTGTTCAGAGGATTCTTTTCCGCTCCGCTGACCTGGGTAATCCCGGCGGCACCGGACATTTCGATGATTGCGGTATGAGTCTCGTCGACGATGCCGTAAGGACAGACAACGGGGTGATCGGAAGGACCTGTGACCTGCACCTGTGTCATACGGCCGTCACAGCCGTTTACCAGAGCATCGACGGTGCCCTCCCCGCCGTCCGCCAGAGGACGGACGGTAATATGCGCATCTTTATAAACACGTTTGATCCCCGTGGCGGCGCTCAAACCCGCCTGCATGGAGGTCATACTTCCCTTGAAGGAATCGATAGCTATTACTACATTCATAAGGTTCCTTTCCGCTGCCGCCGGAATTCGGCCGACAACTGTCGTTTTCGTATAGATTTTCGGAAAATGGCATAATTTCTGAGGATATTATAGCAACACCGGAACAAAAGAGGAATGGTTCCCGGAGAAAAATAAAATTTAGCGTGGTACAGTGGCAAAAACATCCTATAAGATCATTGCATCTGAGAAAACAATCCAGTATAATGAAAGGAGTGCACATTTAGATGCACATTACGCATAAGAAGTGGAATAACAGGAGGACGAGCATGATTCAGTTAACACAGGGCGGCGCTTACCTGGTAAACGGTACGGACATCGTAGCGGATACCCCGGAAGCAGCCAGTCAGATACAGGCGAAGACCGGCATTACGATCTCCAAAGAAGAAGCAGCGAAAAACACCATGGCATATGGTATTCTGCAGGAGCATAATACCTCCGGCAATATGGACAAGCTGAAGATCCGTTTCGACAAGCTTACCAGCCATGATATTACCTTTGTAGGTATTATCCAGACCGCGAGAGCATCCGGACTGCAGAAGTTCCCCATGCCCTATGTACTGACCAACTGTCATAACTCCCTGTGTGCCGTAGGCGGTACCATCAACGAGGATGACCACATGTTTGGTCTGACCTGTGCGAAAAAATACGGCGGAGTCTATGTACCCCCTCATCAGGCAGTTATCCATCAGTTTGCCAGAGAGATGTTAGCCGGCGGTGGCAAGATGATCCTGGGTTCCGATTCCCATACCCGTTACGGTGCACTGGGTACCATGGCTATGGGCGAGGGTGGTCCCGAGCTGGTAAAACAGCTGTTGAACCAGACCTATGATATCAACATGCCCGGCGTGGTAGCCGTATACTTAAAGGGTGCTCCCGTGAAGGGTGTAGGTCCTCAGGACGTTGCACTTGCTATCATTGGCGCAGTATTCAAGAACGGCTATGTGAAAAATAAAGTAATGGAGTTCGTAGGTCCCGGTGTGGCTTCCCTGAGTGCTGATTTCCGTATCGGCATTGATGTAATGACCACAGAGACCACCTGTCTGTCCTCCATCTGGAAGACCGATGACCAGATCCGTGAGTTCTATGAGATCCACGGACGTACCGAAGACTATAAGGAACTGAATCCCGGCCAGGTAGCATACTACGACGGACTGATCGAGGTGGATCTGGACAAGATCCGTCCTATGATCGCCATGCCGTTCCATCCCAGCAATACTTACACCATCGAAGAGCTGAATGCGAACCTGATGGATATTCTGGATGAGACGGAGAAGCGTGCGAAAGTAAGTCTGGACGGTGCCGTAGACTTTACTTTGAAGAATAAAGTAAAGAACGGCAAGTTCATTGTAGATCAGGGTATCATCGCAGGCTGTGCCGGCGGCGGATTCGAGAATATCTGTGCGGCTGCCGACATCCTGAAGGGCAGATACATCGGTGCGGATGAGTTTACTTTAAGCGTATATCCCGCATCCATGCCCGTATACATGGAGCTGATCCGCAACGGCTGTGCGGCTACCATCTTAGAGACCGGTGCAGTGATGAAGACTGCGTTCTGTGGTCCCTGCTTCGGTGCCGGTGACACACCTGCCAATAACGCATTCAGTATCCGTCACTCTACCAGAAATTTCCCGAACCGTGAAGGCTCCAAGCTGCAGAACGGCCAGATCGCTTCCGTAGCTCTGATGGATGCCCGTTCCATCGCAGCCACCGCAGCCAACAAGGGTGTGCTGACTTCCGCAACGGACTTCGATGGAGATTTCGGAAAATACAAATATCATTTCGATAGCAATATTTACAAGAACCGTGTCTTCGATTCCCACGGTGTGGCAGACGAGAGCGTAGAGATCCAGTTCGGTCCCAATATCAAGGACTGGCCCGCTATGGGTGCCCTGCCTGAGAATCTGGTACTGCAGGTAGTATCCGAGATCCACGATCCCGTAACTACTACCGATGAGCTGATTCCATCCGGTGAGACCTCTTCCTACCGCTCCAATCCTCTGGGACTGGCAGAGTTCACTTTAAGCCGTAAGGATCCGCAGTATGTAGGACGTGCCAAGGAGATCCAGAAGGCAGAGAAAGAGCGTATGAACGGCGGACATCCCTGTCAGGCAGTTCCGGTACTGAAGGATGTTATGGGTGAAGTAAAGAAACAGTATCCCGATGCAAGTCGTGAGAACACCGGATTCGGTTCCACTATTTTCGCAGTGAAGCCCGGAGACGGTTCTGCCCGTGAGCAGGCTGCTTCCTGCCAGAAGGTATTAGGCGGCTGGGCAAATATTGCCAACGAGTATGCCACCAAGCGTTATCGTTCCAACCTGATCAACTGGGGCATGCTTCCTTTCCTGATCCAGCCCGGAGACCTGCCTTTCAAGAATCTGGATTACCTGTTCATTCCTGGTATTAAGAAAGCCGTGGAAGACAAGGCCGAGGAAATTAAGGCATATGTGGTAACAATCGGAGAAGGCATGAAGGAATTCACCCTGAAGCTGGGAGAGCTGACCGACGAAGAACGTCAGATCATCCTGAAGGGATGCCTGATCAACTATAACCGAGTGTAACTATTCAGAGACATGTGACTAACCAGCGCAGATGCGTTTTGCGAAGAGAGGCTGAATAGTTACAATGAGAAGTAAGGAGAAAAAATATGGAATTTAACAAACCGGTATCCAACCCCATGATGGTGGGATCCATTGAATTATTAAAAGCAGAGGACACCCCGGAACACAGACAGATGTTCCTGGATGAACTGCAGAAAGCAAAGTTCCTGTCTCCGGTCGTGATCGATCCGGTGCCTGTGCCCGATGAAAACGGCCGGGTGACCATCGCAAGAGATGCCAAAGTACAGTTCCCGATGCTGTCCACCGAGGACGGTCGGAAGTTCTTCATGGCGTTCACTGACTGGACAGAGCTGAAAAAGTGGAGAGATGAGGAGAATCAGCAGACTTTCGCCATGAACTTTGACGATTATGCAGGAATGCTGCTGCGCAAAGATGCACAGGGCAATATCAGCCCGGCGCTGGGATTCGTGATCAATCCCTTCGGTGGCAACATCGTGGTGACCAGAGAAATGGTAGCCAGCATGATCGCAGCAAAGCTGAAAGCAGCCGGCAGACCGGTGCCTCCCGCACCCGGAACCCCTGGCGCTCCCACTCAGCCCAAACAGCAGTAAATTAACACTAAATAAAATGTCCATAGCGGACGATATAAGTAGCAGAGAGGTGACATGGCCAGTCACTTCCTGCTACTTATTTTTTACAGTTTGATAATGACACCACGGATGGTAACCAGACAGAGGCATATTATATGTATTCTGTTTCTTTACCATTTTTTTTAGTTTAACAGTTCAGCCATGCAATATCATATGTTCTGCGTGGGTGCTGGCACACAAAGCAGAACATATGATATTGCATGAGCGGAGCGCCGCATGTATGAAATAAAAGATGAGCCGCTTAGCGGCGTCGACTGCGGAGCAGGCGCTTTTATGAATACATGCGACGGTGAACTGTTAAGCGTTACAGGAAGCGCGCCCTGTTGGTTCGTGGTGAGGTCGGGGAAAGGAGAAAATTACAGATTTGAGAATTGATTCCGCAAGCATAGGAATGGATTCCGCCAGAAGCTATCACGCTTCTAAGACAAGCGTCAGACGATTTGAGATAACGGATTATCAGGCAGGTCTGACAGATGTATCCACTAAGGGACAGAAGACACCGAATGGTGAGGATACCACACAGAACACGGAGGAACAGGAGAACACTGCAGAGAACACCACGATGACAGCCAAAGACTGGCAGAGTCGTTTGCTGGTATCTTCTGCCAGATGGGATATGCGAAGCAGTGCCAGTGAACAGACATTGTCTACCATCCGGGAATATACGGTGCGTTATATTTTTGATTTATTATTCCCGTCCAGGAACAGCACTTTGCGGGACTGGATGCAGGAAAACGGATGGAGCAGCGGTAATCAGACCGGAAACAGCTGGAATACAGGGAATAGCGTAAATAATACCCAGACGAATTCCGGCAGCACACAGGGAACCGCAACACCTGCGTCAGACGTGTTCAATCTGGTCACGTCCCGTGTGAAAATTTTGAACTATGTGAGCGAGACCTGGAACATAGAACAGGAGGATACCAGTTTTTCCACCGTGGGAAGCGTACGGACCAAGGATGGCAGAGAGATCAATTTTAATGTAAATGTAAATATGAGCCGCAGATGCGAGGAATACTACAAAGAGCAACTCAATGTAGCAGAATTCACGCTCCATGATCCGCTGGTGATCAACCTGGATACTGATGTGGCAGAAGTGTCGGATCAGACCTTTTATTTTGATCTGGATGCCGATGGCAAGGAAGAAGAGATCTCCGTGCTGAATGGCAGCGGCTATCTGGCACTGGACAAGAACGGTGACGGCACTATCAACGACGGCAGTGAGCTGTTCGGCACCCGGAATGGGGATGGCTTTGCAGATCTGGCGCAGTATGATGAGGATGGCAATGGCTGGATCGATGAGAACGATTCCATCTGGTCAAAATTAAAAATCTGGTGCAAGGATGAAAACGGCAACGACGTACTGTACAAACTTTCTGACAAGGGTGTCGGTGCTATCTGTCTGCAAAACGCTTCTACGGATTTTACCCTGCAGGGAGACCGTAAGGCTCAGGACGGCACTACCAATGCCAATGCGACCAATGCTGTGGTCCGCAAGACCGGTATTTTCTTATACGAAAACGGAAATGTGGGTACGGTACAGCACGTGGATATGGCTGCCTATGCCGCACAGGCATAGAATAAATATAACTATTCAGTTACTTCGCCCTATAAATAGCATCAAATGTTCTTACGAATGCAAACATTCGACGCTATTTACATGGCTCTGAATAGTTCCAAATAAATGCAAATTTCATATCGAAGACATTCTGAATAAAACCCATGAATCGGGCAAGACTATAGGATAAACCAGGGAAAGTGGTTGAAACGATTGTATAGCAGGCAGTTGACTCAGGGAACAGGAAGGATGCGGATAGGATATGAGAAGAAATAAAAAGAGCGGTATTAACAAAGAACGTATTATAATGTTAGCCTCTTCAGCCTTTGTACTGGCAGCATTGACCATGACAGGGGTCTATATGAAGGGGCAGAATGTGGAGTCCAGGGATGATGGTTATACCTTGGACTTCACTGCGCTTCCCAACAATGCGGATGACAAATTACAGGAGATCACGGAGAATAGCGACGAACATCTTCTGAAGGAGGACGAGAACATCCCCGGACTGACGGCAAATAATACAGCGGGAAATGAGATCGCGGGAGCTCCTGTCACCGAGGATGATCTGGATTATATGCCCCAGGAGGTAGGCTCCGGCAACGTAGAGATTCCGGGGCTGACGGATCAGGAGACCCTGCTGGAGGCCGCACAGAAAGAGCAGCAGAATTCCGATGCCGACCGACAAAAGGAAGAGAGAAAGCAGACAGCAGGCGGGGATGTGGTCGTTGAGAAGACACTGCACTTTGCAGAAAGCGACGGATTACAGCAACCGGTGCAGAGTGATATTCTGATGCATTACTCTATGGACAAGAGCACTTATTTTGCTACACTGGATCAGTATAAATACAATCCCGCCACCATTTTTTCCGCGGAAGAAGGTACGGCAGTGACCGCTTGTGCACAGGGAAAAGTGACTTCAATCTTCGAAAATGAGGAGATCGGCAAGGCGGTGACCCTGGATCTGGGTGACGGCTATGAGGCCACTTATGGACAGCTGACGGAGATCACAGTGAAAGAGAATTCCTATGTGAATCCCGGCGACACCATCGGCAGTGTGGCAGCGCCCACGAAATACTACAGCACCGAAGGAAGCAACGTATACTTTGCTCTGACCCACAACGGGGAACCGGTGAACGGGGAGGCATTGTTCCGCTGATGTATATTGTAGGAGGCAGGATCCTGACCATGGCGGGCAGAGAGATCCCCGAAGGGATCCTGCAGATAAGAAACGGGAAAATTGCACAGGTAGGTGCCAGAGGTGAGGTGAAGTTACAGCCGGAAGAAGGAGAGCAGGTAGTGATCGCGAAAAATGCGCTGATCATGCCGGGCATCATTGAGGCACACTGCCATATGGGTATCATGGAAGAAAAAAAGAGCACGGAAGGGGATGACTGTAATGAGACAGTGGATCCCCTGACACCAGATCTGCGGGCTATCGATGGTATTAATCCCATGGATGCAGCCTTTGACGATGCGGTGCGGGCCGGAATTACTGCAGCCATGATCGGACCCGGAAGCTCTAATGTGGTGGGCGGCCAGTTTGCCATGGTAAAGACTAAGGGACGCCGGATCGACGACCTGATCCTGAAATCACCGGCGGCCATGAAGGTGGCCTTTGGAGAGAACCCCAAGGTCAATTATTCCGGGCAGAACAAAAGTCCTGTCACTCGTATGGCCATCGCCGCCATGCTGCGCAGGGAACTCTGGGAGAGCAGAGAATATCTGCGGCAAAAGCAGGAAGCGGCGGAGAAGGGAGAGTATTTTGCACCGGATTTTGAAAAAGAGTGCTATCTTCCGGTACTGCGGGGAGACATCCCGTTAAAAGCCCATGTCCACCGGGTGGACGATATTTTCACAGCAATCCGCATTGCAAAAGAATTCGGTATAAAAATGACGATGGATCATTGCTCGGAAGGTCATCTGGTGGCGGAAGAACTGGCGAAGGAAGGATTTCCGGCCATTGTGGGACCGGATCTTACCAGCCGGAACAAGATCGAGGTGCAGAACATGTCTTTTAAGACCGCCGGAGTGCTGAACCGGGCCGGTGTGATGGTCGCCATCACCACGGATCATCCGGTGTCACAGATCCAGACACTGCCGTTGTGTGCCGGACTTGCGGTAAAAGCGGGACTTCCAATGGAGGAAGGTTTCCGGGCCATCACCATTTATCCTGCGAAAATCTGTGGCGTGGCAGACCGCATTGGCAGCCTGGAAGTGGGGAAAGATGCAGACATTGCCATTTTCGACGGAAATCCTATGGAAATTTTCACCCGAACCCTTTATACTATTATCAACGGGGAGATCGTGTACTGCAATGTCCCCAGGGAATGACCGGAGGAATATTTTGAGATACAGCAGGAAAAGTGCAGGGATCCTGTCCCTGCTATTACTATTTAACAGTATAGGTATGAACGCCTGCGGGCAGGCAACGGCAGAGACAGGGCATGTAAGCATAAGTATGACCGGCATGGAAAACACACCGGTCATCAACTATACAGTGCCTACGCTGACACCCAATGTGCTGGTGGATCAGCAGGGGTATGCCGCGGTCGGTGAAAAACAGGCAGTGGTGAAGGGCAGACAGCCGGTAGAGACTTTCCGGCTGGTGGACCGGGAGACCGGAGAGACGGTCTATGAAGGCACGGTAAAGCAGACAGATTACAACGGGGAGCTGTCTCTGTACATCGGAACAGCGGATTTCACGGACTATACCGGGGAAGGTGAGTTCTATCTAGAGTGTGACAATGTGGGAAGATCCCTGACATTTTCTCTGAAAGAAGACCACTATCAGGAACTGTTGGAAGCGTTGTGCACGGATGTTCATGACAGATGTCAGGATCGCAGTATTACCGAGGATGAGATCATCACTTTGCTGGAGGCCTGTGAGTGGTATCCGCAGGTGCTTGCGGATGATAATGGCAATGATATCCCGGATCTGCTGGAATCTATTGCCGACTGGCTGGAAAAAACGGCCAACGACACAGAAAAGCCGGAACCGGAGAACATGTGTTACGTGGCGGTGATGGCAAAATTCAGTTATCTGTACCAGAAATATGATGTGCAATATGCCACACAATGTCTGCAGCATGCTTCGGCGGTGTACACCAAACTGATGTCGACATCCGGCAGAGATGCGGAGAAATTCATGGCGCTGACGGAGCTTTACCGGGCGGCGGGACTCTACACTTACCGCAATCAGATTCTGGAGTATAAGGACTTTTTCGAGGACAATACCAGTTATCTGGAAGAAACGGCCTATCTGTATGGCTCCATGACGTATCTGGCCACCAGACAGCCGGTGGATGTGGACCTGTGCACTGTATTCATGGAAAGCATCCGGAATCGGGGCGAGGAGCTGGCCAAACGTTCCCATAACATGATCGATGCCGTAATGAATGTCAACAATGGAACCGAGGATCTGCTGAAGCGGGCAGAAGAATTGTCCTGTGCTAATTATGTGTTATACAGTTATCAGTACACGGAGATTTTAGAGGATTTTCTGCATTACCTGATGGGACGGAACCGGGATTCGGTGAGTTATTATCCCGAAGAGGGAGACGCTGCGGATTATCTGTTACTGATAGCCCAGCAGGTCTCCCTCGCGGATAGACATTAGAAAGATCAGATCAGTTCTTTGTTTTTGAAATAAGTTTCGGAGATAATATTCTGTACATAGGTGCCCATGCTCTTGCGAGTCTCCTTGTCCAGTTCCTTCGGATAAATAGGCTTACCGTATTCAATGACTACGGTGGCCTTTTTTATTTTCGGAAAATGATCTTCAAATACCGCAGCGGAATTCACAATAGTCATGGGGATAATGGGAACATTTGCTTTCTCTGCGATCTTGAAACTGCCCTCGTGGAAGGGAAGGAAGGTATCCTGGGTCTTGTTGCGGGTGCCCTCCGGGAAGATGCAGATGGAAATCCCGTTTTTGGCTTTCTCAATGGCCTGCAGAATGGTTTTCAGTCCTGCCTTGATGTCCTGGCGATCCAGAAAGAGACAGTGAAGATCTTTCATCCAGATGTTAAGCAGGGGCCATTTTAACATTTCTTTTTTCGCAATATAACCGGTAGGTCTGGGAACACGGACATAGGTCAGTACCACATCGAAAAAGCTGCGATGATTGCCGACGTACAGCACAGCAGTGTCGGTGGGAATGTTCTCTTCCCCGATGGCAATGACTTTCGTGCCGGAAAGACGGATGACCCAGCGGAAGGCCCAGTTTACAATGGCCAGGGAACTGCGGTCCTTAAGACCGGGGTTAAATTTGCCGATGATCCATTCCACCAGCATTAACGGCGTGGACAGGATCAGGAATAATACTACAAATAATACGACGAATATAAAACGGATCATAATAATACCAATGCCTTTCAGTAACCTGCAAACTTTCAGGTGCCTTGGCACCTTGTGCAGGCACAAATTTGCGTGTGAAAAATTAATTTTTCACACGAAACTCCTTCGGATTTTTTATTTAGCAATGAAAAGTACGCCTAACGTGCCGGGACCACAATGGCTGGAGACTACACCGCCTGCTCTGGTTTCCAGAATCTCGTCAAAGATTCCCAGACTTTCCAGATAGGAACGAACCGCTTCCACAATCTCCCGGTCGCAGCCGGAGTGGGTGATGAAGACTCTGTCGGGAACGGCATTCTTCAGATCCTCTTCCATGTCTCTGGTGTAGGAGAGGATGACAGAACTTAATTTTCCACGGTATTTTTTGGAGGCATCCATGGCACCATCCACCACGACGATCCGGGGATGAAGCTTTAACATACCACCGGCCAGAGCCGCTACCGCGCTGCATCTGCCACCGCGGTGAAGGTAGGTCAGGGTATCTACGACGAAGCTGGCCCGGACTTTGGGACGGATGGCTTCGATGGCAGTAGTGATCTCTGCGGCTGTTTTCCCTTCAGAAGCCAGAATGGCAGCCTGTATTACCTGCAGACCGATGCCGGTGGACAGGTTTGCGGAGTTGATGACGGTGACTTTGTCGGAAGCTTCCAGTTCTTCTGCAGCAAGCCGCATAACGTTGCCGGAGGTGGACATGCTGTCGGAGATGGAGAAACAGATGATCTCCCGGCCTTCTTCCACAAAAGGCTGCATGACTTCCATGGCCTCGGTCAGAGAAGGAGCAGAGGTCTTGGGCGTGGTCTTGTTTTCATCGGACCACCGGAAAATTTCTTCCGGCGTAATATCCACGCCATCGCGGTATTCATCCTCGCCCAGCAGAATGTGCAGAGGCAGGATGGTAATGTCATACTTTTCCACTAATTCCTTTGACAGATCACAGGTACTGTCAGAGATGAGCTTAACTGTCTGTGCCATAGAATCTACCTTCCTTTTTATTAGTAATTATTCCCCTTTGGCGATCTGCCTTGCAACATAGACACCGCTGGCGGATGCATGGGACAGGGAATGAGTCACACCGCTGCCGTCACCGATGATGTACAGGCCCTTGTGACAGCTTTCCAGATGTTCGTCCAGTTCCACTTCCATATTATAGAATTTGACTTCCACACCGTAGAGCAGGGTATCGTCATTGGCGGTACCGGGTGCGATCTTGTCCAGTGCGTAGATCATTTCGATGATACCGTCTAAGATACGCTTGGGCAGTACCAGGCTTAAATCACCGGGAGTTGCGGACAGGGTAGGCTCTACCATGCCCTCGGCAATACGCTTCGCATTACTGCGGCGTCCTCTCACCAGATCGCCGAAACGCTGTACGATAACACCGCCGCCCAGCATGTTGGAGAGACGGGCGATACTTTCACCGTAGCCGTTGCTGTCCTTGAAGGGCTCGGAGAAATGCTTCGCTACCAGCAGGGCAAAGTTGGTGTTATCTGTCTGCTTGTCGGCTCCTTCGTAGCTGTGGCCGTTTACGGTGACGATGCCGTTGGTGTTCTCATTTACGACGATACCGTGGGGATTCATACAGAAGGTACGCACGGAATCCTCGAATTTTTCAGTGCGGTATACGATCTTGCTCTCATAGAGTTCATCGGTCAGATGAGAGAAGATGACTGCGGGCAGTTCCACCCGGACGCCGATATCCACGCGGTTGGACTTGGTGTTGATGTCCAGATCTTTACAGATCTGCTCCATCCATTTGCTGCCGCTGCGGCCTACGGAAATAATGCACTTGTCGCAGTCGTAAGAAGCGTTTTCGCAGCAGATACGGTAACCGTCACCAACGGTCTCCACCGTTTTCACCGGGGTATCGAAATAGAAAGTCACTTTATCCTTCAGTTCTGCGTACAGATTTTCCAGCACGATGAAGTTGATATCTGTACCCAGGTGACGTACGGAAGCGTCTAACAGGTTCAGCTTGTTCTGCATGCAGATTTTTTTGAAAGAGGTGCCAGCAGTGGAATACAGCTTCGTGCCTTCACCGCCGAACTTCATGTTGATGTCATCCACATATTTCATCAGGTCGATGGCCTGACTCTTGCCGATATACTCGTAGAGAGTGCCACCGAAAGCGTTGGTGATATTGTATTTTCCATCGGAAAAAGCACCGGCACCACCGAAACCGCTCATGATGGAACAGCTCTTACAGTTGATGCAACTCTTGATCTTGTCACCGTCGATAGGACAGTGGCGCTTCTCCAGAGGGTGACCGGATTCGAAAACGGCAATTTTCAGGTCGGGATTCTGTTGCACCAGTTCATAAGCGGAGAAGATACCGCCGGGACCGGCACCGATAATGATTACGTCATATTTCATAGGGATAAGTTTCCTTTCTCTTTGTTCTCTTGTAAGGATTTGTGGGATGTATACTCATTTTGAACCCCCAAAAACATTCAAAATATAGTATATCATATTTTCAGCTAAAATGGGGAATAGAAATATAGCAAAATATGTGATAAAATCATAAGTTATAGCGGTTCTTCTGCAGATGCGGATGAGCGGTGCGGGAAAATAACGGGATTTGGAAGAGAATTGCAGGAAATGAAATTATGGAAGCAACACAGAAGAAAAACAAATATGAAATAGATATGTGCAACGGCACGATTATGGACAAGCTGATCTCCTTTGCACTGCCCCTGATGGTGTCCAGCATTTTGCAGCTGCTGTTCAATGCAGTGGATATCATTGTGGTGGGACGGTTCACCGGAAGTCAGGCGCTGGCGGCTGTAGGTTCCACCACGGCATTGATCAATATGTTCGTCAATCTGTTTATCGGCGTTTCTCTGGGAGCCAATGTATTGTCCGCCAGATTCTATGCTGCCGGGAAAGAGCGGGAGATGAGCGAGACAGTACATACAGCTATGACCTTTGCATTGATCAGCGGTATTGTCATGGTATTCGTAGGGCTGTTCTGCACCCGGGGAGCGTTGGAACTGATGGATACCCCGGCGGATGTTATTGATCAGGCGGCATTATATATGAAAATTTATTTCTGCAGCATGCCCTTTTTCATGCTGTACAATTACGGAGCTGCAGTTCTGCGGGCAGTGGGAGACACGAAGCGTCCGCTGTTGTTCCTGATCATATCCGGAGCCATCAATGCGGTATTGAACCTGTTTCTGGTCATTGCTTTTTCCATGGGTGTGGCGGGGGTAGCCATTGCTACAGTGATCTCTCAGGTGATCTCCTGTGTGCTGGTATTATGGTGCCTGTTTACTACGGACAGCTGTTACCGGCTGCAGATTTCAAAGCTGGGAATAAAAGGGGAGTACCTGCTGCAGATCTTTCAGGTGGGGGTTCCGGCGGGGATCCAGAGCGTAGTCATCAATTTCTCCAATGTTCTGCTGCAGTCCTCGGTGAATTCCTTTGGCTCCATCGCCATGGCAGGCTATACGGCGGCCAATAATATCTTTGGATTCCTGTTCGTGTCGGTGAATTCCATTACCCAGGCGTGTATGAGCTTCACCAGTCAGAACTACGGTGCCGGGAAGAAAAAACGTATGGACAGGGTACTGATCGATTGTATGATCCTGTCGGTGATCGTAGCGGTAACGCTGGGCGGAAGCGCCAATCTCTTCGGTCCGCAGCTGCTTCACATTTACACAACGGATGCGGACGTTATTGCCTGTGGAACGGAGATTCTGCTGTATACGACGTTGACTTACTTTTTATGCGGCATCATGGATCTGATTCCGGGAGCCTTGCGGGGCATGGGACATTCGGCGGTACCTATGATATTGTCCATTATCGGTACGGTGGGAACGAGAATCTTCTGGATCTACGGAGTATTCCCAATGCACCGGTCGTTGATGGTACTGTTTTTATCTTATCCGGCCTCCTGGCTGGCAACGATCCTGCTGCAGGCGGTATGTTTCTATTTTGTCAGAAAGAAAGTACACAGCACCATGCCGCAGGAAGAACCGTTATAAGCGGTCGGTTTTCGGGAGTGAAAGTCCCGGGATGATCGAGCGTAGGTAGGGATTATTTAGAAAATTGAGGGAAATTATGTTAGCAAAATTTAAGAAAAAATATATTGGAGACTGGGATTTTTACCAGAAGTATCTTTTACTGGCTATTCCCATGATCCTGCAGAATGCCATTACCAATCTGGTAAGCTTTCTGGATAACATCATGGTGGGACAGCTGGGAACGGAGCAGATGTCCGGCGTTGCCATTGTGAATCAGCTGATCTTTGTATACAATCTGGCAATCTTCGGAGCTGTGTCAGCTGCCAGCATCTTCGGTGCCCAGTATTTCGGAAAGGGCAATCATAAGGGACATATGTATTCCTTTCGGTTTAAGCTGTATGCCACGCTATTGGTGACAGGCGGAGCGATCCTTCTGTTCCTGACGAAAGGTTCCGCACTGATCTCCCTGTATCTGACGGATACGGTGGGGAACGGGGCCACGGACTTGGCACTGCAGTACGGACTGGAATATCTGGCCATCATGATGGTGGGACTGATCCCTTTTGCGGTGAACCAGTCCTACGCGACAAATATAAAAGAGACCGGGCAGACCTTTATCCCGATGCTGGCCAGCTTTGTGGCGGTGGGTACTAATGCGATTCTGGACTATCTGATGATCTTCGGCATCGGTCCTTTCCCGGAGCTGGGAGTGCAGGGGGCGGCGCTGGCTACCGTTATTGCCCGTTACATTGAGGCACTGATCGTGGTGATCTGGGCACACATCCATCGGGGAAAAAACCGCTATCTGGAGGGAGCTTACACCGGCTTTGGTATTCCGCTTGCGGAATTGAAGGCGATCCTGATCAAGGGATTTCCGCTGATGATGAACGAGGTGCTGTGGGCAGCGGGCATGACAACGGTGACCCAGTGCTATTCTGTCAGAGGTCTGGACGTGGTGGCGGGACTGAACATTGCCTCCACCATCACGAATCTGTTCAATATTGTCTATCTTCAGCTGGGTTCCTGTATCAGTATTGTGGTGGGACAGTATCTGGGTGCAGGTAAATTGGAGGATGCCAAGGATGCAGACAACAAGATGATCGTATTCAGCGTCTTCTGCTGTGTGATCATGGCGGCATTGATGTTCGTGGTAGGAGGATTTTTTCCGGGTATTTACAATACCACGGAGGAGATCAGGGAACTGGCTACCAGTTTTATTGCGGTATCGGCCATCATCATGCCCTTCTGCGCCTTCAGCCATGCGTCGTATTTTACCCTGCGTTCCGGTGGTAAGACGGTGGTGACTTTCCTGTTTGATTCCGTATTTACCTGGGTAATCGTGGTGCCGGCGGCATATCTGCTGGCGCATTTCACCGGCCTGGGGATCGTGAGCATCTATTTTCTGGTGCAGGGTACGGAACTGATCAAGGTGATCATTGGTTACCTCATGGTGAAGAGTAATGTCTGGGTGGTCCAGATGGTATAAATTACTATTTGTGCCGCCAGCCGAAGGCTGCTGGATGGAGATTGGCATGAAAAATAGGAGAAGGGCGGGAAACTGACATGAAAATGAACATGGCTCAGAAAGTTTTACTGATCATAGGAGGCGCATTTGCGGGGATCGGCGCAGTGCTGACAATGATATTCGGAAGCATCGGCATGGTGTTCCGGCCCATGAGGGCATTTCTGGCATTGCCGCTGTTTTTCCTGATACTGGGCATTTGTTTTATCGCAGCAGTATTATTCGGGCAGCATAAAAAGTCACTCATCGTAAAAAACGGAATCAGATATGCCGCCAAGATCTACGGTTACGTGGAGAATACGGCGTATATGGTAAACGGCAGATTCCCGGTGAATGTGATCGTGCATTATTTTGACAAGAATCAGATCGAGCGGGAGGCAGTGATTCCCACTGCGTTTGAAAAGGGCGCTTCGACCTATCCCATCGGTATGACCATGGATATCTACGAATATCAGGGAAAATACGGCTGGGATCCGGATTCCGTCCGGGATGAGATTCTGCCGGGAGAGCAGGAACTGATGGACGATAAGCCCGTGGATCCTTCCAAGCTTCGCATGACCGCCGTGCAGTGTCCGAACTGCGGTGCTTCCTATCAGGCGGCAGCAGGATATACCGGACGCTGCCCGTATTGCGGAAGCTATCATAATGTAGAATAGCAGAATAGTTGAGCTGGGGTGGATCAGTGGATCGTTTCCTGCAAATACCGCAGCATCGTCTGTGACACCACGGAGTTGGCGGTCTTGGAGAAAGCCAGTCCCAGCGTACGGTGACAACTGGGAGATAAGGGGCTGGAGACCACACCCCGTGCGAAAGCTTTTAATACAAGTTCCTGAGAGATGGTGACACCGAGACCGTTCCGGACGAAGGACATGATCAGGGTATCGTCCCGGAAGCTGTAAGAGATCTTTGGGCGGACAGGGCATTTGGTCAGCAGATGCTGGATGTCGTTGTCACAGCCGGGGGTCTCGATGATCAGAGGATATTCGAACAGTTCCGGCAGGGTGACGCTGTTTTTGGCAGCCAGCGGATGTCCCTCGGGGAAAACAGCGCACAGCGGATCATTCAACAGTGGATAAAAGGTCAGATCATCCGCCACGATGGAGGATAAAAATCCACAATCCACCTGCCCGTGAATGATCCAGTCCCGGATCTCATCATAATTGCCGTCAAAAATTTCTACATCCACTTTCGGATAATTTTCCCGGAAAAAATGAACCACATCCGGCATCCACAGAGCGGTGATGCTGGAAAAACTACCGACCCGCAGTTTCCCCTCAATCTTATTGTTGATATTGAAGGCGGCCTGGCGCAGCTTGTCTTTCTGGTTGACCATTTCCTGAATGTAAGGGATCAGGCGGGCACCGTTGTCGGTGAGGCTGACACCCCGTTTAACCCGGGCAAAAAGCTGCACACCCAGTTCTTCCTCCAGTCCCGCCATCATCTGGCTGATGCCGGACTGGGTATAATTCAGTGCTTCCGCCGCCTTGGAGAAGCTTCCCGTTTCACATACTTTTAAAAATATCTCGTAACGGTCTTTTTGTTCTTTCATGATCTTCACCCCGTAAATTTATGAATTTCAAATTCATCGTTCACCAATTATGCGAGCAGATTGGCTTTCTTGTACTCATTATAGTATAAGCTCACGAATTTTTACATCCTGCTTCGCAGGATATTCGTGAGCTGATGAGTCCAAAAAACAAATGTCTGCTTTGCAGCCACTTATTTTCTCTTGAGACTCATCACATTACAAAAACTTATGCATACAAGTAAAAACATTCGTTTTACTGATAGTATAGCATATGCTATCCTCATGTCACAAGTGTTTTAAGGAGCGTGAATCATATGGAAAAGAAAACAAGTAATTTCTCCGGGCAGATCGGTTTCGTGCTGGCGGCGGCCGGAAGCGCGGTGGGTGTGGGCAATCTGTGGAGATTCCCTTATCTGGCGGCCAAGGATGGCGGCTGTCGTGAGACAAGGATGCGATTCTTTCGGTAAGATTAGAGTATCCTACGATGCGGGGGCTCTGAAATCTGCATCCAGCTCAATACAGTTGGACTGCCTTTGTTCCAACAGGGGCAGTTTCTCCTGAGTTGCAGGTTGAGTTTGTTCTGGCAGGATCAGAATATCCTGCGTCACAGGAGCACCGAAATCCGTATCCAGCTCGATACAGTTGGACTGTCTTTCTTCTAACAAGGGCAACTTGTCTTGGGGAGCGAACTGCGTTTCTTCTGGCAAGGGCAGAATGTCTGGAGTCGTTGACTGCGTTTCTTCCGGCAAGATCAGAATATCCTGCGTCACAGGAGCTTCGAAACTTGTATATTGAAGCTGGATGGTTTCGAGGATGCGGTTGAAATCTGTTTCCAGAGTGTACCAGTCTGTTAACGGAATAGTGGCTTCCAACTGTAGGGTATTTCCCTGTAAAGGGACATCGGGATTGGATAATGTAATGTAAATCCAGTATTTTTGTTCTGTCTGGTAGATCTCGGTATTTTTCCAGCCGTTTAAGTTGCTGTCGGGCAGAGTGATCTCCTCGCTGGTGACGCCGGTGCCGCAGATTCCCGGGACGGGAGCATAGATAAGCGTAAAGGTATCCTCCGGGTATGCGATGTTCCAGAAGATGATAGCATCGGTCGTGGTGGTACCTGCGAAAGTTAAATTGCGGATCTCATAGTCCCAGGTCTCCGGAAGGGACAGGGAGAACTGCACCGGTCCCAGATCACAGATAGCTTCATTCCCCATGGATATCGCCAGATCGTCGGCAGGCCCGTTTTCCGGGCATTCTGTAGGAACGAGGCTTTCCGCGATGACCGGGGCGATTGGCCCGGTGGGGGCCGTGGAATTTTGCACCCCTACAGAATCCTCCTGGCCCCCGGTAGAACCACATCCCGCCAAGGAAAGCGTAAGAATCGTTGTCAGTGTTGATAGTAAAATAGCCTTCTTCATAAAGATACCCTCCCAAAATCGTGAAGTGTTATGGTGATCACATTATAATAAGACGAATATTGGGCGGGGAAGTTTCGGTAAATAGAAAGTTACGCGAGCAATGAGCCGCGCATAGGCATAGTGAAGACAGCGATGGGCGCTCGCGCATGATTCGCTGTCTTTACTTATGCCGAGATGCGGCGAACGCCGCGATATGAAATAAGATTGGCAGCGTTTTATGCTGACAATCTTATGAATAGCGTGGCTCATTGCGGAGGGTTTTATCTTCGGGACATAGTAGAAGAAAAATGTAGATTACGCCCCGCTTGTCGGAAACTTCCGGGGCTCAGCAGAGAAAAAACACGGATTACGCCCCGCTTGTCGGAAACTTCCGGGGCTCAACAGAGAAAAAACACGGATTACGCCCTGCTTGTCGGAAACTTCCGGGGCTCAACAGAGAAAAAACACGAATTACGCCCCGCTTGTCGGAAACTTCCGGGGCTCAGCAGAGAAAAAATGTAGATTACGCCCCGCTTGTCAGGAACTTCCGGGGCTCAGCAGAGAAAAAATGTAGATTACGCCCCGCTTGTCGGAAACTTCCGGGGCTCAGCAGAGAAAAAACGTAAATTACAGGGCATTTCGTAACGTAGGCTATAATAAATGCCGCGATGCCCACCGCGGAAGGATGTTCCGTTTGCTGTGGACGTTCGTGGATTTGAAACTACCATCCGCAATGAGCCACGCTATTCATAAGATTGTCAGCAAGGAACGCTGTCAATCTTATTTCATAGACGGCTGTCGCCGTATAAAAATAGAGTGAACCAGCCTCGCTTGTGCGCAAGCGCCCATCGAGGTGTTCCACTCTATTTTTGCATGGCTCGTAGCTATGCTACATATAAATACATAAAAATGAAATGACATACGCTTCCGCCCATGACGAAGAGGTGGAACACTTCGTGGGAGCCGAAGAACTTATGTTTCGCATTGAAGATCGGCAGCTTCAGGGCATAGATGACACCGCCCACGGTGTAGATGATGCCGCCGGCCAACAGCCAGAGAAAAGCGGGCGTGGACAGAGTTTTCAGCAGAGGCCCGAATACCAGGACACATACCCAGCCCATGGCAATGTAGATCACAGAGGAAAACCACTTGGGACAGGTGATCCAGCAGGCTTTTACGATCATGCCGACAGCGGCAATGCCCCAGACAAGAGCCAGCAGTGTATATCCCAGCTTACCGCCCAACACAATGAGACACACCGGTGTGTAAGAACCAGCGATTAATACAAAGATCATCATATGATCCAGCTTCCGGAAGACCCGGAGACTTTTACCGGTGAGGTCCACGGAATGATAAGTGGCGCTGGCACCGTATAACAGGATCATGCTGCCCATGAAAATGGCCATGGCCAGGAAATTCTCCTGCCCGGACTGTACACCGGCTTTCACTAACAGTGGCACAGCTGCGAACACTGCCATCATCATGGCAATGAAATGGGTAATGGCACTTCCCGGCTCTCTTATGGTAATCTGCATAATAACTCCTCCTTTTCCCGACAGCAGCTGCCGTCTGCAAATCGAATCTATTTAAGATCATTTTATCCGACAATAGTATTTACTATTCAAAATAACAACACGTATTCTGAAATACTTTTATATATAGTTTTCAAAACTACATCTGACAATGCAAATACTACCGCACAAAAAAGGAAAAGTCAATAGTCATTCAGATATTTGGGAGAAAAGTATCAATAAGGATTGGCAGGAAGTCTGTAGATCAACAGCCCTTCATCATCAACCAGTAACTCCGCATTCTCTACCAGACGGGCATTTACTTCCGGATTTGTTGCAATGTAGCCTTCAGAACCTTTATCCCATACAATATATTCAGGCACTTTGTCTGGATAGAGCGTCCAGTATTGGAATAAGCGCTCATCGATGGTCGGAGTGCTGATGGTGGAATAGTTGCAGATCACGTAATCCTCCTGAAGATACATAATGCTCTTATGGCTGGCAATCAGTACTTTGCTGCCCCGGGGAATGAATTCGTCTAACAGACGTCCTCGGATATTATACTCGTAGCCATCGGAATACCGGCCGTAGATTCCTGCCATGGGGCCCTCTTCCGCTTTCTGCCGTGTGACGAAAATGGTGTCGTGACCGTAAATATTATACAACAGAAATCCTTTGTGAATGACGGCAAGTCCCACAAACAGCAGGACAAAAGATTTCCAGAAAACGGGAGATTCCGATGTTTCCCGCTCTGCATAGCATAAAGAAACCAACATACCGATAGCCATATAATCGGCAGACTCGTAGAGCATTGTATTGCTGGCTGTAAAAGCGGCAAGGAGCAAAAACAGAGAAGTAATACTTCCAAACCAGAACAATGCCTTATAAACAGGGGCCAATTCGCCAGAAGACTTTTTACGGCGGAAATAACAATAAATGCCCCACAGCGGGAACAGAAGATAGACGAACCCGGGATACTCGATATGCTTTTGCAACCGATACCATACAAAAAGCTGTTCCAGAATCAGGGAAATAATCAACAACAGGAAGAAACGCCGAGGCAGGAAAGGTTATCTTTTAATTTCCCAAGCAGTCCGACATCGTGGGAGCCGTCGGTCAGCATTTCTGACAAGCCATCCAGAAACTGCCGGAAAGACATATGACACAAAAAGTAGGCCAACCAACCCAGACCGCAGACACCACAGGTCCCGAGATAAATCAGAAGATTTTTCAGACGGTTTCCGGCAGCAGATAACAGCCAGATACCGATACATCCGGGAAGTACCACGAAAATACAGGTGGGATAAGAAAGCACAAGAAGGGAAGTGCTTACTCCGGCGGCAATCAGGAAAAAGGCAGGACGGCGTGCAGAGGTACCGCGATTCAGACTAAATTCCAGAAAGCTTAAGAAGACCAGAGTACTGAACCACAGAAGCATATTGGAAAAATCGGGAACGGTACTGTTCTTGGGAATGATATTGTAGTAAAAAACAGCAATAACAAAAGCAGTATTCTCAGTTACAAACTTACGGAAAGTCCGGTAGGTCAGAATACTGATGAGCAACTGTGTAACGACACCTACGATTCGCAGAAAGAGACGGAGTATTTTAAGGTGTGAAACAACTGCATATACAGCCATAAAAAGGCAGCAGAAAAGAATGCGGAAGTCTGATGAGGCTCCCACATTTCCAGAAACATTCTGTCTCCCTGTACCAGACGGTAAGCCATAGATACGGCATACTGCTCGTCAATGTCGAATCCGAAGAAAATAATCTTGACGGTAGCAACTATAGATGCGGCAAGCAACAGATATTTCCACAGATTATGCAGCAATGCGGTTGCAAAATTTTTCTCTTGTGCGGAATAATTGCTGTTCATCTTAATCCTCCTCAATGATCTGGATCTCCAGATAGTCAAAATCGATGGACTCTACAAAACTGTCCTGGGTAAAACGGGTCTTGTTGTGACGTTTAAAGTCTGCAATATTCATATCCAGCCAGATGGGCGTACCGAGATCAAACTGATGGCAGACTTCGTCCAGAGAGTGAAAAACTTTATGGGTACGGGTATCGTCACTGCCGTCCTCGATGCAGGTGTCTTTCAGCATATGATTATTTTTAAAAATTTTGGCCCACATACGGAACATAGAAAATCTCCTTACGCAAAAAATCAGACATATTGGTCGTTAATAATAAATTATAATAGGAAGAGGTTTCCCCTGCAAGCAAAAAAAGTCACACAACCATCAGATCCATCTTATATTGTATATGGGATAGCTTTCGTCCGCCGAATCGGCACGTTTGCGAAAGCGTACTATAAAACTGCCCAATCAATCTTAAAAAATAATAAAGGTTTTGTTAAAATTATACATTTTTAAAAGGAGGTATGCTATAATTATCATAAATATCAACGTACGAATGCAGAATTTCCGTAACGAAAAAGCGTCTACGGAAGTAACAAATATGAAAAATGGTCGCAGAGCCTTCTGTGACAGAAGAGATTGAGAGGTAATATGGAGTTTAAGGTAGAAAACGGGGATGGAATCGACAGCTGGAAGGAGGTCACGCTGGTATACAGCGCCGCACTGCGTCAGATGGAGACAAAGATGCAGATTCTGAACGACGAGTTTCAGCATGTACACCAGTACAATCCCATCGAACACATCAAGGCACGGATCAAGACCCCGGAAAGCATTGTGAAAAAGCTCAAACGCTACGGGCAGGAATCCACCATAGATAACATGGTAAAATACATAAACGATATTGCTGGCATCCGCATCATCTGTTCCTTTACATCGGACATTTACCGCATTGCGGATATGATCCGGGATCAGAAGGATATTCAGGTGATCGCGGTGAAGGATTACATTACGTATCCCAAAGCCAGTGGCTATAAAAGCTATCATATGATCGTCAGTATTCCGGTCTATCTGTCGGACCGCACGGTGGATACGAAGGTGGAGATACAGATCCGGACGGTTGCCATGGACTTCTGGGCTAGCCTGGAGCATAAGATCCATTACAAATTCGAGGGCGATGCTCCGGAGAGCATTAAAAATGAACTGGTGGAGTGTGCGAGAATGGTGTCTGATCTGGATGCGAGGATGCTGTCTCTGAACGAAGAGATACTAGCCATCAGCCAAAAGAGAGAAGAGGAAAAACAATTAAATAGCGTAACATCCAAATAATCCAAAAGCTTCTGCCGGTGTAATACAAACGACAGAAGCATTTTTAATTCATAGGAAATTTCTTCCTATGAATTAAAAATGCTCCGCAGGGATCGCACTGCGGCGGTTATGAAATATGTCGCAAAAGCGACCCGCCGCAGGCGGAGAATCTCGCAAGCGAGATTCTTTTTTATGGTCAAAACAGTAATGGGATGACAGGAAAATCCCCATAAAATGAGGAGTGCCCAGACACCTTTCGGCGCCTGGGCTATTATGAAAAAATTTATCTTATATGCTTTGTTATCCGGAAGTCTTATCTCTTCCTTGACTGTATTTAAAGTATACCAACCAATTATGAACAAATTATGAACATGATGTGAAAACTTGGTGAATTTTACGAAAAAGTACAGAAACCAAAAAAGAAACTGTACAAATTGCATAAAAATGCGCAAACCATGAAAACACAGTATTCATGGGGTTTTGGTTGTAACCGGGGAATAAACATGGTAAAATAGGGACAGTTGAAAAGGGAAACTGTTCACATGAGGGACGAAATATGTTTGGAGGAAGATGGATGGATACTTTTATGGATAAACTTGCACAAAAGCTGAATGCCCAGGAAATGATCAAGGCGAATTCCGCGGCTGATGCCGAAGAGATGGATCAGCTGAAAAGCCAGCTGCGGGAATACGACGAGTGCCTGGCACAGATGCAGCAGGTCAATAAGGAACTGAAAGCGATCAATCAGGAGATGGAGAAGCTGATGTCCGAGACCATTGCTCCGGAAGTGACGAAGCTTTCCGAGGAAGGCGTGGCTGCCCTGCAGAAGCTGCAGCAGGAGAACACAGAGAAACTGGAAGCTCTGGGACAGCAGTATACTGCCAAACTGGAAGAACTGCAGCAGAGTACCGAGGTGTTGGACGAGCTTCAGAAGCATGTGGATGAGAAACTGAGCACTACGGAAGAGAATGTACATAAGGAATGCGTAAAGGTATACCGTAATGTACAGGCGGTTGTGGTAGAAGAGAACGAGAAGCAGACCGAAGCCATCGCAGCAAAAGTAAAGGAAAACCTTGGCGGTAAATTGAACGGTGTGCTGGGAGTATCCATTGCGGCAGTAGTTCTGACGGTTGCGGATATTGTTCTTCATGTATTGAGCATTTTGCACATTTTCTGAAAAGGCAGATAAAGTATTCATTTAAGAATGCTGAAATTGATAAGAAAGTAACGGAAATGAGGTTTTACGGAAATGGGAAAACAACTTTGGAAGCCGGGAAATATGCTGTATCCCCTGCCGGTGGTCATGGTGAGCCTGGCTGACCGGGACGGCCGCCCCAATATTATCACGCTGGCCTGGGTAGGAACCGTATGTACCAATCCGCCCATGGTGTCGATCTCCGTACGCCCCGAGAGATATTCCTATCCGATCCTGAAGGAGACCGGAGAATTCGTGATCAATCTGACCACGAAGGAGCTGGCATTTGCCACAGATTACTGTGGCGTGAAAAGCGGACGGGACGTGGATAAATTCAAAGAAATGGGACTGACTCCCATTCCGGCATCTGAGGTGAAAGCACCGATGATAAAAGAGAGTCCGGTGAACATTGAATGTAAGGTGCGACAGATCCTGCCGCTGGGATCCCATGATATGTTCCTGGCGGATGTGGTGGCAGTACACGCCGATGAAAAATATATGGATGAGAAGCACAAATTCCACCTGGAGCAGGCGGAACCCATCATCTATTCCCACGGTTCCTATTTCGGCTGTGGCGAATTGCTGGGAACCTTCGGATATAGTGTAAAGAAGCGATGAGTAACACAGGTAAAAAATTACTTGACGTTTGCCTTCCGTTTCGGTATCATAAGTCATAAATAAGAACATGGTAAATTTTACTACGAAGAAGTAGCATCAGACGGGAGTCTGATGCTTTTTTTATGCGGTGGCGGGAAAATATCTGCCGGGTACCGCAATCATGGGAAAGTCCGGGTGAAGCATATGACACAGATCGATAAAAACATAGCATTCAATCTGAAAAGAATCCGCAAATCCAAAAATATGAGTCTGGATATGCTGGCGGAGCGTACCGGTGTCAGCAAAAGCATGCTGGGACAGATCGAGAGAGGAGAATCCAATCCCACGGTGTCCACTATCGGGAAGATCGTGGAGGGATTGAAGGTACCCTTTGAACAGTTGATTTATAATAGGAAAGAAATCATGGTGGTGCCGTCTCCGGAAGAGGCTCCGGTATGGAAGGCAAAGGAAGGGGAATACCGGATCTATGTGATGCTGCCCTACGATGCCGGAAGAAATTTCGAGATCTATCAGGGCGAGCTGACCAGAAATGCCCGGATGGAAAGCGAATCCCACGGGGAGCAGACCTGGGAATACCTGACGGTGGTATCCGGGGAGGTCGAACTGATTCTGGAAGATTCCAGTTTTCTGGTGAAGACAGGTGGTTCTCTCTATTTTGCCTGTGACAGGAAACATGTCTATCACAATGTGGGTGAGACCAAGGCGGTACTCAACATGATCATTACCACGCAGCGTTAGAGAAAACGCCCCCGCTTGATGGCATCCTTGCCATATTTTGCCCGGATATTATCCAGTGCGGCATCCAGCTTCTGCTGTTTCTCGGAACGGGGAGCCGGAAAATCAAACAGGCTGAGCTGAACCGGTTCGTCTTCCGGCACCAGCTTGGAAGTGCGGATCCCCAGAAGCCGTATGGGAGTGGAATCCCATAATTCGTCGAATAATTCACAGGCATCTTCGTACAGGAGATTCACGGAAGCCGTGGGAATGTCTATCGGCATTTGGTGAGAAACGTTCCGGAAATCACTGTACCGGATCTCCGTGCAGATCTGTCCTGCCAACTGGTGGGAGGCCCGTAGACGCCTGCCCACGGATTCACACAGAGACAGCAATACTTTACAGGCTTCCTCTTTGGTGGTGGCATCGCTGCTTAAAGTGGTGGAGTTGCCGATCCCTTTTGCCTTGGAAGGAGCCAGGACTACTGTGGAATCGTCGATGCCGTTGGCATACTGCCACAGACAACGACCGTGACTTTTTAAATGTGCTTCCAGGATCGCAGGATCCGTCTTTGCCAGATCCCCGATCGTGAGAATACCTAATTTGTGGAGAGTCTCCGCACTGGAATGTCCGCAGGTGAACAGGGCGGAAACAGGCAGCGGCCACATTTTCTGCGCTATTTCCCGCTGATACAAGGTGTGAGTCTTATCCGGTTTCTCAAAATCAGAGGCCATCTTGGCCAGAACCTTTCGATCCGAAATTCCCACATTTACCGTAAATTTAAATTTTTCAAAAACAGAGTGACGAATGAAAGCAGCGGCTTCCTCGGGAGAGGCGTAGTTCGCCGCAATGGGCGTATAGTCCATATAACATTCATCGATGCTGACCTGTTCGATGTCGGGGCAGATACCCGCCAGATGTTCCATAAGCATCTGGCTTTTCAGACGGTACATATTATGATCCGGAGAAGCCATGACCAGATGCGGACATTTGCGCAGGGCATTGACCACCGGTTCACCGGTAGTGATGCCGAAAGCCTTGGCGGGAATGGATTTGGCCAGCACCACACCGTGTCTGGTGGAGGTATCACCGCCTACGATGGAAGGGATCGTGCGCAGATCCACAGGATCCCCCTGTTCCAGACGGGCCAGCGCCGTCCAGCTTAAAAAAGCGGAATTGACATCAATATGAAAAATGACCGGTTCCCTCATGGCGTCTCCTTTCCGGATCAGACCGTTTTATTTACCTCCAGTATAGCATAGATCGGTTCGGGAGAAAACAAAAAAATCGAACAGACATTCTTTCTTTACAAGGCATATAAATGCTGATAGAATCTATATGTTACAAAGTTATTACAGTAAGACAGGTATACAGAATGCCCGAAGGGGGCATACTGTTTTCTGATACGATAGATCGAGAAGGAATTCATGAAGAAACTGACATCTTACTCGAAAAGAGTAAAATATACATATGTGAAAACAACGCTGGCCACTCTTTTTGTGAGCCTCTTTTTCCTCAAAGGGTATGCAGCGTTTGAAAAGACCGGAGAGAATTACTTCCACGTGTTCCTGAACGGCAATGAGATCGGAACGGTGGGCGAAGCAGACAGAGCGGAGCAGCTTCTGCAGGAAGCCAGAAGGAATATCGCTTCCCAGAGTGATGATATGATTTTTATGGACGCAGATTTAAAGCTGGTCGGTGAAGAAGTGCTGTGGGGAACACTGGACAATGAGGACAATCTGCTGGCGGCCATGGAACGGGAACTGGAGAGCAGTATTCGTGAGACTTCCCACAGATCCTATACAATGAAAGTAAATGAATATATGGTCAACCTGTCCAGCGTGGAGGATGTGGAGTCTCTGCTGCAGGCAGCAGTGGACAAATACGACAGTGAAGACAAATTCAGCGTGGAACTGACTCACGATGCACAGAAGGAATTCAATGTTCTTACCACCGAGGTAGTCAATAAACAGGAACTGACCGCTCAGGAAGAACAGAAGGAAGAATCCATCTATGCAGGCGGTGTACAGTCCGTACTGGATCAGGCGGGCTCCCAGGCAGACCAGCAGGGGGAAAAAGATTTCGAAGACTATGATCTTGGGCTGATGACCATGGACTTTGCGGAAAAGGTGGAAATCGTAGAGACCTATCTTCCGGAAAGCATGCTGACTCCGCTGGATCAGGCAATCGAGGATGTGATCAAGGATCAGGAGACCCCCGGAGAATATGAAGTAGTCAGCGGAGATACCCTGTCGGAGATTTCGATTAAAGTAAATATTCCGATGGATCAGATCATCGCCATGAACAGCGAGACACTGACCGATGAAAATTCTACGATCCGCGTAGGGGACAAGCTGATCATTACCGTGCCGCAGCCGGAGCTGTCCGTGGAGCGCATGGAGCAGAATTATTATGAAGAAATCTATGATGCAGATGTAATTTATGTGGACAACGATTCCTGGTATACGACCCAGACCAAGATTTTGCAGCAGCCCTCCGCCGGTTTCCGTCGGGTAGTGGCGGATGTATCTTATCTGAATGACAGAGAGGTCACCAGGGATATTCTGAAGGAAGAAGTGGTCATGGAGGCAGTTCCCAAGATTGTGGAACGAGGCACCAAGATTCCTCCGACCTATATCAAGCCTATTTCCGGTGGACGTCTGAGTTCCAATTTCGGACGCAGAAAGTCACCTACCAAGGGTGCCAGCAGCTACCATAAGGGTGTGGACTGGTCGGTTCCTACCGGAACTGCGGTATTTGCATCCTGCGGCGGTACAGTGGCCAGAGCCGGATGGGGAAGTGGATACGGTTATTGTGTCTATATCAACCATGAAGACGGCAGACAGACCCGATACGGACATCTGAGCAAGGTGCTCGTCAAGGTCGGCCAGACGGTAAAACAGGGAGAACGTATTGCACTGAGCGGTAATACCGGCGTAAGTACGGGACCTCATCTTCACTTTGAGATCCTCATTAATGGCAGCCAGGTGAACCCGTTGAAGTACCTGAATTAGGGCGTTGTATTTACAAATGTGCGAAAATGTGGTATAAGTGCATAAGAAGGTTTTTCTGATCTGAGAATGACAGAGGTAAGAAACAATGGAACAATACGCAATTAAAGGCGGTAATCCATTAGTCGGTGAAGTTGAAATAGGAGGTGCCAAGAATGCGGCACTTCCTATTCTTGCTGCTTCCGTGATGACGGATGAGACTGTTTATATAGAAAATATGCCGGATGTAAGAGATACGAATGTCCTTTTGAGCGCCATGGAGAACATCGGCGTGATCGTAAAGAGAACCGACCGTCACAAAGTGACTCTCAATGCATCCAACATCAGTGAACTTGTAGTAGAAGATGAAAATATCAAGAAGATCAGAGCGTCCTACTATCTGATCGGTGCTTTGTTAGGTAAATACAAGCATGCGGAAGTGGCACTTCCCGGTGGATGTGATATCGGCTGCCGTGCCATCGACCAGCATATTAAAGGCTTCCGTGCTCTGGGCGCGGACGTGAAGATCGAGCATGGCCTGATCAAGACACAGGCGGAGCATCTGCGCGGCAGCCATATTTATATGGATGTGGTCAGTGTCGGCGCTACCATCAATATCATGATGGCTGCGGTAATGGCGGAAGGCACCACGATTATCGAGAACTCTGCCAAGGAGCCTCATGTGGTGGATCTGGCGAACTTCCTGAACAGCATGGGAGCCAATATCAAGGGTGCCGGTACGGATGTGATCCGTATCAAGGGTGTTTCCCATCTGCATGGCACAGAGTATGCCGTGATTCCCGATCAGATCGAAGCCGGTACGTTTATGTTCGCAGCGGCAGTGACCAAGGGCGATGTGACGGTGAAAAATGTGATTCCGAAGCATCTGGAGTCTATTACGGCAAAACTTCTGGAGATTGGCTGTGAAGTAGAGGAAGCGGATGACTGTATCCGTGTGGTAGCGTCCAAGCCTCTGCAGCATACCCAGGTGAAGACCCTGCCTTATCCCGGATTTCCTACGGATATGCAGCCCCAGATCACAGTGGCGCTGGGACTTTCCAAAGGAACCAGCATCGTGACGGAGAGTATTTTCGAGAACCGTTTCAAATATGTGGATGAGCTGACCCGTATGGGCGCCAGCATCAAAGTAGAAGGCAACACCGCTATCATCGACGGTGTATCCAGATATACCGGAGCCAATATTTCCGCACCGGATCTGCGGGCGGGAGCAGCACTGGTACTGGCTGCCATGTCTGCAGAAGGATTCTCTACTGTGGATGATATCCGCTATATTGAGAGAGGTTATGAGGATTTCCACCTGAAATTACAGGGACTGGGAGCCCAGATCGAGTTGATCGAGACGGAGCGGGACCTGCAGAAGTTCAAGCTGAAGATCGGTTAATGAGTGGATTTCTCATAAACCACAACAGAATGACATTTTGAAAAAAATGTCTGTTGACAAAAAAGGTAACTCATAGTAAGTTAATTAGCGTAGAAAAGTTCATATAGACTTTCCCTTATTCAGAGTGGTGGAGATACATAGGATCGATGAAGCCACGGCAACCCCGCAGAATGCGGAAGGTGCCCACCTGAGCGAATAACTGTCGAACAATAAGAGGATTTGATCGCACAATAAATCAGTCCGCTTATGAAAGCGGACTTTTTTGCATCATTCAGAGCTGTCGGCATTGAAAATTTGATTTTGCGAATGAGGCTCTGAATGACAGGACTTTAGCAACTCATACACTAGACCCTCTTCCCGCAAGGAAGCAGAATGGAGGACAAATGGAAAAACGTTTATTTACATCGGAGTCCGTAACCGAAGGACATCCCGACAAAATCTGTGATGCCGTATCTGATGCGGTACTGGATGCGCTGATGGAGCAGGATCCGTTCAGCCGTGTAGCATGTGAGACCTGCACCAATACCGGTTTCGTACTGGTAATGGGTGAGATCACCACCAAGGCAAATATTGATATTCCCGCTATTGTTCGTAAGACCGTGACCGAGATCGGCTATGATTCTTCCGAAAAGGGATTCGACGGCAACACCTGTGCCGTTATGGTATCTCTGGACAAGCAGTCCACTGATATCGCCATGGGCGTAGACAAGGCCCTGGAAGCAAAAGAAAGCCACATGACCGATGAACAGCTGGATGCCATCGGTGCCGGAGATCAGGGTATGATGTTCGGCTATGCTACGGATGAGACTCCGGAATATATGCCGTATCCCATCTCTCTGGCACACAAGCTGACCAGACAGCTGACCAAGGTTCGTAAGGATGGTACACTTTCCTATTTAAGACCCGACGGAAAGAGTCAGGTATCCGTAGAGTATGATGAGAATGGCAAGCCTTTTCGTCTGGAGGCAGTCGTTCTGTCTACCCAACATGACGAACATGTATCTCAGGAGCAGATCCATGAGGACATCAAGAAGTATGTATTCGATCCTGTTTTGCCCGCAGACATGATCGATGCAGACACCAAGTTCTTCATCAATCCTACCGGACGTTTCGTAATCGGCGGACCTAACGGCGACAGCGGACTGACCGGCCGTAAGATCATCGTAGACACCTACGGTGGATATGCACGTCACGGCGGCGGAGCATTCTCCGGCAAGGACTGCACCAAGGTGGACAGAAGTGCGGCATACGCAGCACGTTACGTTGCCAAGAATATCGTAGCGGCAGGACTGGCTGAAAAGTGTGAGATCCAGCTGTCTTACGCTATCGGTGTGGCACATCCTACTTCCATCATGGTAGATACCTTCGGTACGGGCAAACTGCATGATGATAAGCTGGTGGAGATCATTCGTGAGAACTTCGACTTAAGACCCGCAGGCATCATCAAGATGCTGGATCTGCGCAGACCTATCTACAAGCAGACCGCTTCCTATGGCCACTTTGGACGTACCGATGTGGATCTGCCCTGGGAGAAGCTGGACAAGGTGGATTTATTGAAGAAATACCTGGCATAGTTACGAGCCATGCAAAAATGAAACAGGAACTGTTCCCGGGAGTTTACTCACAGGGAACAGTTCCTGTTTTGATTTTTATGCGGCACATGTATGAATGAAGCATGGCGTTTTATTTGGTTTCCTCTGTCTCCTCGGTCTCGTCTGTCTCTTCCTGCCCATACTCTCCGATATGGAACAGCTGCTGTTCTCCGGAGGTAGTGACATGCACACCTTTTTCTTCCAGCTTCAGATCCTTGACATACATGGTCTTCGTAGTCTGGGGCAGAGCAGCCAGATCAATTTCAACGGGCTCCAGCAGATGTGCGGGATCTGCTTTGTAATGCACCTCGGACAATTCTGCTTCGAAGATCCCCTGTACCTTGTCTTCGTTCACATAGACAATGGGAACAGTAGCGGATACGATTTCGCCGGCTACCAGAGCCTGAAAGTCCAGAGCCATATATTTCTTGGTCAGAGGATCAAAATCAATATTTTTTACCAGAACATCTACATTCTTACCATCCAGTTCCAGATAAGCCTGGGTGCCTTCTTTTGCATTCTTGATAAAAGCGGATGCATCCTTCTCTGTGAATTTCAGGGAAACATTCTCTTTCATTTCTTTTCCGTACAAAACACCGGTGATAAAACCGTCTCTTCTTAATTTCTTTGCTTTTTCGTCAGGATTTCTTTTTTCAGCTTTTAATGTCAACATAATGATGACCTCCTCGATCTCTACGTTTGTTTCGTGTAGATGAGAGCTTGTAGAAGTTCTTTTTGCACTATGGTTATTATAGCACATATAGAACAAAGTAAACAGTTAAAATGTCACAAAAATAACAGAAAAAAAGTGGAATTTACAAGCAAATTTCAGAAAACAATGTGAAGCGGCATTCTTTGGCATCTACGACATGAAACGAAAATATGTAAAACACATGGAAATATTCGTTTCAAAATTGTGTGCGTATGATGATATATCTGAGAAAAATTTACAACTGCATTACAAGAACACGGTACAACAATAAAGCAAATGGTTGCGCGAAGAAACAAAATAAGGTATACTTGTCACAAATACATTTGAACACACAGGGAGGACATAAGGATGGATATGAATATTGTATGCCTGGATCTGGAAGGAGTACTGGTACCCGAGATCTGGATCGCTTTTGCGGAGGCCAGCGGAATCCCGGAACTGAAGAGAACCACCAGAGACGAGCCGGATTACGATAAATTAATGAAATGGAGACTTGGCATCCTGAAGGAACACGGTCTGGGACTGAAGGAGATTCAGGAGACTATCGCAAAGATCGACCCCATCCCCGGGGCGAAGGAGTTTCTGGATGAGCTGCGTTCCATTACCCAGGTCATCATTATCAGCGACACTTTTTCACAGTTTGCGGGCCCTCTGATGAAAAAACTGGGTTACCCCACCATCTTCTGTAATTCCCTGGAGGTAGCTGACAACGGTGAAATCACCGGTTTTAAGATGCGTGTGGAGAATTCCAAGTACACTACGGTGAAGGCATTGCAGTCTATCGGCTTCCAGACCATCGCCAGCGGTGACAGCCACAACGATCTGGGCATGATCCAGGCCAGCAAGGCAGGGTTCCTGTTCAAGAGTACCGAACAGATCAAAAAAGATCATCCGGAGCTTCCAGCCTATGAGACCTATGACGAACTGATGGCAGCCATCAAAAAAGCATTATAATCTCCTATATTACTATTACTATGAAAAACTCTCCGGACAGATGTTATTCTGTTGAGGAGAGTTTTCTGTGTATACAGTGAATGCGTTTAATGGAGAATATTGATCCGCCACACACGGAAAACAGGGAAAAGACAAATAAAATATAAAAATATAATCGAAATTAAAAAAGTTATTTACATATTTTTACAAAATGTTACAATATTATAATATGACTTGTTATCAACCAATAGTAAGGAGAGGAAAATGTTCGAAAATTTGAAAATCAGGCAGCGCCTGAAAAAAGCTTTTGCCATTATTGTAGTTATATCATCTATTGCAGGAGTGCTCGGAGCACTGGCAATGATCGTTACCATGAACCGCTATCAGCATGCATTGACCAATTACGGTTTTTCACAGGGAGATATCGGTAAGGCCATGACTGTATTCACGGATGTAAGATCCGCAACCCGTGGAATCATAGGATATAACGACCCGGATCTGGTGGACGGTCTGATCACGACTCACGATGAGAAGAAGCAGGCTTTTCTTGAATACTGGGAAGTTGTCGGCGAGACTGTTGTTTCTTCAAAGGAGAAGGAACTGTATGATCAGGTAAATGAGCAGATTCAGCAGTACTGGGAGCTGGATCAGCAGGCCATTAATACCGGTAAGGTGGATATGGAAGAGAAGCGTATGCAGGCACAGGAGCTGATGCAGAATCAGGTAGCACCGCTTTATAATGAAATTTATGATACCATGCGTGAACTTATGAACGAGAATGTCCGTGAAGGAGATTCCCTTTCGTCCATACTGAATATCATGGGATTTATCTTCCTGCTTATCATTGTTGGTGTGATCGTGCTGGCAATTATCATTGCAACGAGAATGGAACATGCAATCTCTCAGGGAATCGCAGCACCGCTGGATGCATTGGCAAAGCGTCTGGAGACTTTTGCACAGGGTAACCTGTCCGATCCGTTCCCGACACTGAACAGTAAGGATGAGATCGCTGACATGATTCATTCTGCAAATGAAATGGCAGAAAAGCTGAGTTTTGTCATTGCCGACACCGGAGAAGTTATGAGCCAGATGGCAAACGGCAATTACAACATCACTTCCAAGAACCCGGATATGTATCAGGGTGATTTTGAACAGTTGTTTCTGTCTATCCGTAACATGAAGACACAGATGGTTCAGACACTGCGTTCCATCGAGGAGTCTTCCAGGCAGGTATCCGCAGGTGCAGCTAACCTGGCAGATGCTTCCCAGAATCTGGCAGAGGGCGCTACCGAGCAGGCAGGTGCCGTAGAAGAACTGCAGGCTACCATTACCAACATTACTTCCAATATTGAGCAGGCTGCTGAACAGGCACAGGAGTCCTATGAGCAGGCCAGAAAATATGCAAACGAAGCAGATAACAGCAGAGCAGAGATGAAGGCTATGGTGGATGCTATGGCCAGAATCAGTGATACTTCCAACAAGATCGGCAATATCATTTCTGAAATCGAGGATATTGCATCCCAGACCAACCTGTTGTCCCTGAATGCTTCCATCGAGGCAGCCAGAGCAGGTGAGGCAGGCCGTGGATTCGCTGTGGTTGCTGACCAGATCCGTCAGCTGGCAGAGCAGAGTACCAAGTCTGCTGTAGATACCAGAGACCTGATTGAAGGTTCCATGCAGGAGATCAAGGAAGGCAACCAGGCTGCAGACAGCGCTGCTGCTTCCATCGAGATCGTAGTAGACGGTATCGGCAAGATTGCAGAGTCTTCCCGCAGTATCAGCGAGATCTCCAAGGACCAGGCCAATGCCATGGATCAGGCAGAGCAGGGTGTCAACCAGATCTCCGAGGTAGTACAGTCCAACTCCGCTACCGCAGAAGAATCTTCCGCTACCAGCCAGGAATTGTCTGCACAGGCAATCTCTCTGGATGAGCTGATCAGCAAGTTTATTCTTCCTCAGGAATAAGAACGGCTGAGACATTGAGAAAAATATAGTACAGCTGGAAAAGCAGGTATCGGCAACGATGCCTGCTTTTTTTCTCTGACAGGAAGTGGACAAGGATATCTGATATGCGATATAATTACAGGGAACAGAACTGGAACAAAATGAGTGAAATGAGGTAATCATGGGAATGGATCAGGAACAGACACCCCACAAGCGCCGGGTGCGTTATAAAGGGAAATACCCCAGAAAATTTGAGGAAAAATATAAGGAATTACAGCCCGAAAAATACGGAGATACCATTGCCCATGTGATTCAGAAGGGAAACACTCCCGCAGGCATGCATATCTCCATTATGGTAAAGGAGATCCTGGATTTCCTGAAGATCCAGCCGGGAGAGACCGGATTTGATGCAACACTGGGCTACGGTGGACATACGAAAGCCATGTTGGAGCAGTTGCAGGGGCGTGGGCATATCTATGCCACAGACGTAGATCCGGAGGAGTCTGCCAAGACGAAGAAACGACTGGCAGAGGCCGGTTACGGAGAAGAGATTCTGACCATCAGATTACAGAATTTCTGCACTATAGATGAGATTGCAAAAGAGGTCGGAGGATTTGATTTTATTCTGGCGGATCTGGGAGTATCCTCCATGCAGATCGATAACCCCAGCAGAGGTTTTTCCTTCAAGGTGGACGGACCGTTAGACCTCAGACTGAACCAACAGCAGGGCATCAGTGCAGCAGAGCGCCTGGATACCATCAGCAGAGAAGAACTGGCGGGAATGCTTTACGAGAATTCCGACGAACCCTACTGCGAGGAACTGGCGAAGGCCATCACCGATGAGATCCGTAAAGGACACCGGATCGATACTACTACAAAATTAAGGGAAGTCATCGAAAAGACTCTGGATTTCCTCCCGGAGAAGGAGAAAAAGGATACCATCAAAAAGACCTGTCAGAGGACTTTTCAGGCCTTGCGTATTGATGTGAACCGCGAATTTGAAGTATTGTATGAGTTCATGGAAAAGCTGCCGGGAGCCTTGAAACCCGGCGGAAGAGTAGCTATCCTGACTTTCCATTCCGGCGAAGACAAGCTGGTGAAGCAGGCATTGAAGGAAGGCTACCGGAACGGCATTTATGCCGATTATGCGAAAGACGTGATCCGCCCTTCTGCGGAGGAATGTGTACAGAACGGCAGAGCCCGTTCCACGAAGATGCGTTGGGCTATCCGGGTGGAAGAATAGACTGACAGACGGAACAAAGGAGGTGTGAGAATGACTGTTATGGAATTTATCAATGCACACAGAGAAGATATGGAGCCCTGTGAGTGTGTGATCCTGCCGGACGGCAGTGTGGAAGAGCCACAGCCTTCTCATATCAAAAAGCTGGAGGAAATCTCCGGCGAAGATAAACTGACACTGAACAGCCGTATGGAGAAAAATATGGAGCCCATATTTTTCATGGTGGAGTATACCGGCTGTATGTTAATATGGAGTACCCGTGTAGTGGTGCCATCCCATCCCACACCGGCCCAGAAAGAGACACTGGAGACCTTGTATTTTGCGGCAATGCTCGCACCCGGCTATCACAGGGAACAGGTGGGAGAAACTTACGAGGAATGCGTCAGAAAAGCAAAAGAACTGCACTAGAAAGGGAACGACAAAATGGCATTTGCACATCTTCATGTTCATACAGAATATTCGCTGCTGGACGGTTCCAACAAGATCAAGGAGTACGTAGCCAGGGTCAAGGAGCTGGGCATGAACAGCGCGGCAATCACCGACCATGGCGTTATGTACGGCGTGATCGATTTTTACCGGGCAGCCAGAGAAGCGGGGATCAAACCGATCCTGGGCTGTGAGGTGTACGTGGCTCCGAATTCCCGGTTTGATAAGGAACTGACAGGTGGAGAGGATCGTTATCACCATCTGGTGCTGCTGGCGGAGAACAATATCGGCTATGCTAACCTGATGAAGATCGTCAGCCGTGGTTTTACCGAAGGCTATTATTATAAACCCCGTGTGGATATGGAAGTATTGCAGGAGTTCCACGAGGGAATTATCGCATTGTCTGCCTGCCTTGCAGGTGAAGTGCCCCGGTTTATTCTGAAGGGAATGAAGGAAGAAGCGAGAAAAGCGGCTCGCAAATACGAGGCCTGCTTCGGCAAGGGCAATTATTTTCTGGAACTGCAGGATCACGGTATCCCGGAGCAGCGTACGGTGAACATGGAACTGCTCCAGATGAGCAGAGAACTGGACATTCCGCTGGTAACCACCAACGATGTGCATTACACCTATGCTGAGGATGCGATTCCCCACGATATTCTGCTGTGTCTGCAGACCGGCAAAAAGCTGGCGGACGAGGATCGCATGCGTTATGAGGGCGGTCAGTATTACGTCAAGAGCGAAGAGGAAATGAAGGGACTGTTCCCCTATGCATGGGAGGCCGTGGAGAATACCCAGAGGATTGCAGACCGTTGTAATGTGGAGATAGAGTTTGGCGTGACGAAGCTGCCGAAATACGATGTGCCGGAAGGTTATGATTCCTGGAGCTATCTGAACAAGCTTTGTAATGACGGACTGGCAGAGCGTTACGGTGACGGTGACCAGCCTGCCGGGGAGACCGGACAGACCCTGCGGGAACGTCTGGATTACGAGCTGGGTGTCATCCGCAGAATGGGATATGTGGACTATTTCCTGATCGTATGGGATTTCATCAACTATGCGAAAGAGCACGGGATTCCGGTGGGACCGGGACGAGGTTCCGCTGCGGGAAGTATCGTGGCATATTGTCTGAAGATCACCAACATTGATCCCATTCATTATAATCTGCTGTTTGAACGTTTCCTGAATCCGGAACGTGTGTCCATGCCCGATATTGATGTGGACTTCTGCTTCGAACGGAGACAGGAAGTCATTGATTATGTGGGCAGAAAATACGGCAACGACAAGGTGGTGCAGATCGTTACGTTCGGTACCCTGGCAGCCAAGGGTGTCATCCGTGATGTGGGACGTGTTATGGATCTGCCCTATGCGTTCGTGGATTCCATTGCCAAGATGGTGCCCAACGAACTGAACATCACCCTGAGCAAAGCGCTGGAAATGAATCCGGAATTCCGAAAGCTTTATCAGGAGGATGAGCAGGTGCATCATCTGATCGATATGTGTAAGCGTCTGGAAGGACTGCCCAGACATACCTCCATGCATGCGGCGGGTGTGGTCATCTGTCAGAAGTCGGCGGATGAATTCGTGCCGCTGTCCAGAGGCTCCGACGGTTCCATCGTCACCCAGTTTACCATGACGACATTGGAAGAACTGGGACTGCTGAAAATGGATTTCCTGGGGCTGCGTACACTGACTGTGATCCATGATGCGGTAAAATTTATTGAGAATACCACCGGCAGACACATAGATGTGGATGCCATTGACTATAACGATCCGAAAGTACTGGCTTCCATCGGCACCGGCAGAACGGAAGGTGTGTTCCAGCTGGAAAGTGCCGGGATGAAGAGCTTCATGAAGGAATTGCGTCCCCAGAATCTGGAAGATGTGGTGGCTGGTATTTCCCTGTATCGTCCAGGTCCTATGGATTTTATCCCGAAGTATATTCAGGGTAAAAATCATCCGGATGCGGTAACTTATGCCTGTCCCCAGCTGGAGCCGATCTTAAAGCCCACCTACGGCTGTATTGTATATCAGGAACAGGTAATGCAGATCGTTCGTGATCTGGCGGGTTATACTTTGGGACGAAGCGATCTGGTGCGCCGTGCCATGAGTAAGAAGAAACAGTCCGTCATGGAAAAAGAGCGGGCCAACTTCATCTACGGCAACCCGGAGGAAAATGTCCCCGGCTGTATTGCCAACGGCATTGACGAGCAGACAGCCGGACAGATCTACGATATGATGATGGATTTCGCCAAATATGCGTTCAACAAGTCCCATGCGGCATGTTATGCAGTGGTGGCTTACCAGACAGCGTATTTGAAATACTATTATCCCGTAGAATTCATGGCGGCGTTGATGACTTCCGTCATCGATAACCCGAAAAAGGTATCCGAATATATTTTGAATTGCCGGAACATGGATATTGCCATTCTGCCTCCGGATGTGAATGCGGGAGAAGCCGGATTCTCCGTATCGGATGGCAAGATCCGTTATGCCCTGACGGCCATCAAGAGTGTGGGACGTCCCATCATTGACAGCCTGGTACAGGAGCGTAAGGAAAGAGGCCCTTTCACGAATCTGAAGGACTTTATTACCCGCATGTCCGATAAAAAAGAGATGAATAAGCGGGCTATTGAGAACCTGATCAAGGCAGGAGCTCTGGATGGTCTGGGCGGTACGAGAAAACAGTTCATGAGTGTCTATGTGCAGATCGCGGACCATATTGCCCATGATAAAAAGAACAATCTGGCCGGACAGATCTCCCTGTTTGACATTGCAGGGGAAGAGGATAAGGAAGAATTCGATATCCGGATGCCGGATGTGGGCGAATACAATAAGGAGATGCTGCTGGGCTTCGAAAAAGAGGTGCTGGGTGTCTACGTCAGCGGTCATCCCCTGGAGGAATATCAGGAGCTGTGGCAGAACTGCATCAGCAATACTGCCGGGGATTTTGCCCTGGATGAAGAGACCGGAGAGGTGCAGTTAGTCAGGGACCAGGCCAATGCAGTCATCGGAGGATTGATCGCGGACAAGACAGTAAAATACACCAAGAATGACAAGATCATGGCATTTTTGAATGTGGAGGATCTGATCGGTAATGTGGAAGTCGTGGTATTTCCACAGGTGTACGAGCGCTACAGTACCTTGCTTGTGGAGGATGCGAAGGTGTTTATCCGGGGCAGAGTATCCCTGGAAGAAGACAAGGACGGCAAGCTGATCTGCGACCAGATCATCAGTTTCGAGGATGCGCAGGATGCGAGAGCGGCGAACCAGCCCCTGTTCCCCAGAAATTACGGAGGCCGGGGCGGCAGCAGCCGCGGCGGATCCTACGGAAACGGAAGTGGAAATGGCGGTGCCGGTGGATACCGGAATGCCGGGAACGGCTACGGACAATACCAAAATGACGGTATGAACAGCAGCAGTATGTCGGTGGGACAGACCGGTCAGGCAGCAGGACAAATGCAGTCCGGGCAGCGTACACAGGCAAATGGAACCCCTCAGAAAAAAGGCATGCCGGCGGGAGCCTGGATCCAGTTCCCCAATATGGAGGCCTATAAGACCAGAGAGCAGGAACTGCTGCAGGCCATTGCGGATTCCGACGGGGATGACGATGTGGTGATCTATCTGCGGGACATTAAAAATATTAAGATCCTGCCCCAAAATCTCCAGGTAAAAGCCGACGGGGCATTAATGGAAAAGCTTACATTGCTGTTCGGAAAAGAAAATGTTAAATTTATAACGAAACCTATTGAAAACCGCTCAAAAATAGATTAAAATAAGGAATCGAGAAGAGAAAACTATTCGTTCGTTTACTTAGGAGGTAACAGTCATGGCAAAAGAGATTAAGACGATCGGCGTATTGACCAGCGGCGGTGATGCACCGGGAATGAACGCTGCTATTCGTGCAGTTGTTCGTACAGCCATTGCAAGAGGACTGAAGGTTAAGGGAATCAAAAAAGGCTATCAGGGTCTTTTGAATGAAGAGATCATAGATATGGAAGCCAAGGACGTATCCGATATCATTCAGCGCGGTGGTACGATCTTAGGAACCGCACGTTGTCTGGAGTTCAAGGAAGCGGAAGGACAGAAGAAAGGTGCTGAGATCTGCAGAAAGCACGGTATCGACGGTATCGTTGTCATCGGCGGTGACGGTTCTTACCGTGGTGCACAGGCACTGTCCAGACTTGGTATTAATACCATCGGTCTTCCCGGAACCATCGACCTGGATATTGCATGTACCGAGTACACAATCGGTTTCGATACTGCTGTCAACACAGCAATGCAGGCAATCGACAAGGTTAAGGATACTTCTTCCTCTCATGAGAGATGCAGTATCATCGAGGTAATGGGCAGAAATGCCGGTTATATCGCTCTGTGGTGCGGTATTGCCAACGGTGCCGAGGATATCCTGCTTCCCGAGAAGTACGATTACAACGAACAGAATATTATCAATAATATCATTACCAACCGTAAGCATGGTAAGACCCATCATATCATCATCAATGCCGAGGGAATCGGACATTCCACTTCCATGGCCCGGCGTATCGAGGCTGCTACCGGTATTGAGACCCGTGCTACGATCTTAGGTTACATGCAGCGTGGCGGAAGCCCTACTGCCAAGGATCGTTACTATGCATCTATCATGGGTGCTTACGCAGTAGATATCATGCTGGAAGGCAAGACCAACCGTGTCGTAGGTTATCAGCACGGTGAGTTCATCGATTTCGATATCGAAGAGGCTTTGCAGATGCAGAAGGGCATCAATGAGTACCAGTTCGAGGTATCTCATCTGCTGTCCATCTAATTTAATTTAACAGTTCAGACTGCGAAGCAGGCACTTTTATAAATAAGAGTGTCTGAACGGATATGAAGACAAAGGCGTTTCCCATTGCGTGGAAACGCCTTTTTGACTATAATAAACTCATCCATAGAATGCATCCCGACTGCTTGCAGGCAGGGGATCATTCTATGAGAGGAGTAAACAAACATAAGTAAGTAGGGCGATTAGCCCGGATTACGCATGTTTGTTATGGTTTCGAGAGTTCGCAGAACGGAGAAACCATATTATTATGATGTTTAGGAGCGGTTAGCAGACAGATATGATCACAAGCAACAACAATGCAAAAGTAAAACAGGTGGTGCAGTGGCAGACCAAGGCAAAGGAGCGCCGCAAGGATCACGTATTTCTGGCAGAAGGTATCAGAATGTGTGAGGAGGCTCCGGTAAAAAACGTGCGGGAGGTCTACCTTACGGAAGAACTGGAGCAAAAGATCCGGCAGAATGCCCAGAACGGAGACACAGCATTCTGGGACAAGCTGCAGCAGACCGGTTACGAGACCGTCTCCACGGAAGTCTTTGCCAAAATGGCGGATACCCAGCCCCCCCAGGGCATTCTGACAGTGCTGGAACAGCCGGTCTATGATCTGACACAGCTGTTGGAACAGCCGGATCCTTTATTTCTGATGCTGGAAAATCTGCAGGATCCGGGCAATCTGGGAACCATGATCCGTACCGGAGAAGGAGCAGGGATAACGGGTGTTATCATGAACAACCAGACGGTTGATATCTTTAATCCCAAGACCATCCGTGCCACCATGGGGTCTATTTTCCGGGTACCCTTTGTCTACGTGCCAGATCTGGCACCGGTGCTGGAACAGATGCATGCAAAAGGTATCCACACCTATGCGGCACACTTGAAAGGACAGGAATACTACGATTCCTTTTCTTTCCGGGAGCCTACGGCGTTCCTCATCGGCAACGAAGGAAACGGCTTATCCAAGGAAATCTCCGACCAGGCAGGACAGTATCTCAAGATCCCCATGGAGGGCAGGGTGGAATCCCTGAATGCCTCCATTGCAGCGGCCCTTCTGATGTACGAGGCCCACAGACAGCGAAGCGCAAGACTGTAACTATCCCGGACCCATTTGCCTTATAGATAATATCAAATGCCAGGCATTCGATGCGCAGCCGATAATATTTACATGGCTCTGAATAATTATGATGTCGGGGTCAAAAGCCCCCGACTTTGATGCCTACGGATTGTTCCGTGCTACGCACTCCCACAATCCTACCCAATATTCGCATATCGTGGGATTATCATCCCACTTTTATGCTCATATCGGGGCGGGTCCTAAGGTCTTTCACCCACCTATGAGCAAGCTCATGTGGGCTTAGACCTTTTGACCCTGGCATCATAATTATATAATAATGATGTCAGGGTCAAAAGCCCACGACACCATAATAATAGAAGAAAGACAGAACAGGAGGAAAGATATCATGAAGATCGGATTTATCGGACTGGGAAATATGGCCACTGCCATGATCGGAGGAATGTTGCAAAAAGGAATTGCAGCTCCGGAGGACATCATTGGTTCAGCCAGAACGGAAACAACAGTAGAAAAAGTTAAAACAAAATTTAATATTAACACAACAACGGATAACAAAATCGTAGCGGCACAGGCAGACATTCTGTTCCTGGCAGTGAAACCCATCTTTTTCCCGGAGGTGATCGACCAGATCAAAGATGTCGTGGCAGAGGATACCCTGATCGTCAGCATTGCGGCAGGAAGAACTCTGGACTATCTGAAAGAGGCTTTCGGCAGACCGGAGTTGAAGCTGATCCGCTGCATGCCCAATACTCCGGCACTGGTACTGGAAGGCTGCACCGGCGTCTGTGCGGAAGAAAACGTCACGGAGGAAGACATGGAGCAGGTACTGGCACTGTTACGTTCCTTCGGCATTGCCAGTGTGGTACCGGAACGGCTGATGGATGTAGTCGTAGGTGTCAGCGGTAGCTCCCCGGCCTATGTGTTCATGTTCATTGAAGCCATGGCAGACGAGGCAGTAGCCGCCGGAATGCCCAGAAAACAGGCTTATGAATTCGCGGCACAATCCGTCCTTGGCAGTGCCAGGATGGTGCTGGAGACCGGCAGACATCCCGGAGAACTGAAGGACATGGTGTGCTCCCCCGGTGGAACCACGATCCAGGCAGTCAAGGTACTGGAGGAAAAAGGCATGCGCGCCGCTGTCATGGATGCCATGGATGCCTGCATTGAGAAGTCCCAAAGCATGTAGTGACAGATCGACCATGAACAGAGTCGAGAGCAAAAGTCATGTTAACATGATTTTGCGAATGGCGCAAGCCGAGCTGTTATGGCTAAATAGCGCCCAAAGTCCCAAAACTTGACAAAAATTTTGTCATCTGTTATGATATCTCGCGTAACAAATTTAATATTTTTGTAACAAACCGGTGAAAATCTTAATAATTTCAGCATATACTATTCACTGGTGAGATCCACAGGTATCACACCCATCGGGGAATCTTCCTGTGGGAAAGGCGTGTATCAAGATGACAAAAAGCAGAAGAATGCTGGTTGTATGCGTAGGACTGCTCTGTTCTCTCTTCCTGAGCATGCAGATGAGCATGACCGCACAGGCGGGCAATACAAAAAATTATGTAAATGATCTGAACGGTGGTATCGCATCCATCCTGGATCCCGGTTCCAGGAACAGCACTGAGGTGATCAACGCTACGGTGAAGGAACTGAATCTGACCTTCCCGGCAGAGGAAGAGATCAGTTCCGGTCTGGTCATGGCGAACGTAAGGGATGCCGTGAATGTAAGAAGCGATGCCAGCGAGGAAGCATCCAAGGTCGGTAAACTCTACAAGGACTGTGGAGGTACCATCCTGGAGCGTAAGGACGGCTGGACCAAGATCCAGTCCGGCACTCTGATCGGCTGGGCAAAGGACGAATATCTCCTGTTCGGAGATGACGCCAGAGCACTGGCCAACGATGTAGGCAGGATGATCGCACAGATCAATACGGAGACCCTCCGTGTGAGAACGGAAGCGGATCAGGAAGCCGGTGTCCTGGGACTTCTTCCCAAGGGAGACATCGCAGATGTAGTAGACAACAGCAACCCGGAATGGGTCTGTATTGACTACGAAGGCGCAGACGGTTATGTGGCTGCGGAATATGTAACTGTAGATTTCCAGATCGACTCCGGTGAGACACTGGAGGAGATCAAGGCAAGAGAAGCCGCAGAGCGTGAAGCAAAGCGTCACGTCAACTACGGCGAATATACCACCGATGCGGATACCACGCAGCTGCTGGCCGCACTGGTACAGTGTGAAGCAGGCTGTGAAAGCTACGAAGGCCAGCTGGCGGTAGCGTCCGTAGTTATGAACCGTGTAAGAAGCGGAGCATATCCCAATAGTATCCACGGTGTTATCTATGCCTCCGGACAGTTTACTCCAGCACTGAACGGTAAGGTAAATACCGTATACGAATCCGGCAGGATCTCTGCAAGCTGTGTTCAGGCAGCCCAGGAAGCCATCTCCGGTGTCTCCAATGTAGGAGACATGACCCACTTCAGACGTAACAACGGCCGTGACGGACTGGTCATCGGTAACCACGTCTTCTACTAAGTGGCACACAAAAGAACAGCGCATACAACAGAGACGGTATCCCGGAACAGGGGTACCGTCTTTTAATGTACAGGCAGGAGCCGATCCGCCGGATGGAATGAGGAATGAGAAGAGCACAATAGAATCCCGTATCGTGCACTAATAGCGGTTGTCACAGAAGACTATTTGTAGTACACTGGATACAACTACAAAACCAAAGGAGTGATCACATGAATGAAATGGTAACCTTGTGGCTTGTGGTATTGATCGTATCGATCGGTGTGGAGGTCGCCACTCTGGGACTGACGAGCATCTGGTTCGCCGGAGGCGCCGTTGTGGCAGTGATTGCCGCCGCATTGCAGGCACCGATCTGGTTGCAGATCCTGTTATTTTTTGCAGTGTCTCTGCTGCTGTTATTTTTCACCAGACCTGTCGCAGTCAGATATTTCAACAAAGACCGCGTAAGGACGAATGTGGAAAGTATGATCGGCAGACAGGCGATCGTGACCAGTGAGATCGACAATCTGCAGGGCATCGGACAGGTAACGGTGGGCGGCCAGGAGTGGAGCGCCAGAACCGAAAAAGACGGACTGAATCTACAGCCCGGAACGGTGGTAGACATCGTGGCAGTCAGTGGTGTCAAGCTGATCGTCAAGGTGGATCCGCAGATGACGAAGGTCACCGGGGAAGTACCGGAGTCACAGAATTAAGAATCGTGTAACACGGATACATGAGGGAAAAGCGCGTACAGAGGTACGCAGCGTACACGAATGTACGCAGAAGGAGGAAAAATGGTAGCATTAATCATTATTGTCGTTTTAGTATTATGGATCTGTGTATCCTGTATCAAGATCGTGCCTCAGGCACAGGCCTACGTGATCGAACGTCTGGGTGCTTATCAGTCCACCTGGAATGTAGGATTCAATCTGAAGATCCCGTTCATCGATAAGGTAGCCAGAAAAGTCAATTTAAAAGAGCAGGTAGCGGATTTCCCACCCCAGCCCGTAATCACCAAGGATAACGTAACCATGCGGATCGATACCGTAGTCTTTTACCAGATCACAGATCCCAAGCTGTTCACCTACGGTGTAGAGAATCCCATGATGGCTATTGAGAATCTGACCGCCACCACCCTGCGTAATATCATCGGTGACCTGGAACTGGACCAGACCCTGACTTCCCGTGAGACCATCAACACCAAGATGCGTGCGGCACTGGATATCGCCACCGATCCCTGGGGTATCAAGGTCAACCGTGTGGAGCTGAAGAACATCATCCCTCCCGCAGAGATCCAGAATGCCATGGAGAAGCAGATGAAGGCAGAGCGTGAGAGACGTGAAGCCGTTACCCGTGCAGAAGGTGAGAAGAAGGCTAAGATCCTGGAGGCAGAAGGTGCCAAGGAGTCCGCAATCCTTCGTGCAGAGGCAGATAAGCAGGCAGCCATCCTTCGTGCGGAAGCTGAGAAGGAGAAGATGATCCGCGAGGCAGAAGGTGAAGCCGAAGCCATCCTCAAGGTACAGCAGGCAAATGCCGACGGTATCAAGATGCTGAAGGAAGCAGGCGCAGATGCCGCAGTCCTGAAGTTAAAGAGCCTGGAAGCTTTTGAAAAGGTAGCTGACGGCCAGGCCACCACCATCCTGCTGCCCGCAGAGCTGCAGGGCATTGCCAGCGTGGCAGAGACCTTCAAGGCAGCCGCAGGCAAAAAGGCAGAATAAGTAAACTAAAAAACGATAAACCAAAGCCACTTTCCGGGAAATACGGAGGGTGGCTTTTTTATGTCGGATTCACAAAAAACAATGACGGGGGATAAACGCGAGGGGTTGAAAAACACAGAATAATGAAGTATATTGATTACATATAGCTTGTTACAGGCAACGTTCGTAACAGGGATATCAATGGACAAAATCAGAAAACAGAGGCTGCGGGCGCAAGGCCGGAAAGCTTCGGAAAAGAGGAGTATTATGGATTTAAAGGGACGCGATTTTTTGAAATTACTGGACTTTACACCGGAAGAGATCGAATATCTGCTGGATCTGGCGGCAGACCTGAAGGATAAGAAGAAAAAAGGAATCCCCGTAGATACTCTCCGAGGCAAGAATGTAGCGCTGATCTTTGAGAAGACCAGTACCCGTACCAGATGTGCTTTTGAAGTGGCAGCCCATGATCTGGGAATGGGAACGACTTATCTGGATCCCACCGGATCCCAGATCGGCAAAAAGGAAAGCATTGCCGATACTGCCAGAGTACTGGCAGGCATGTTCGAGGGTATCGAATATCGTGGCTTCGGACAGGATATTGTGGAGGAACTGGCAAAATATTCCAAGGTGCCCGTATGGAACGGCCTGACCAACGAATTCCATCCCACCCAGATGCTGGCAGACCTTCTGACCATACGTGAACATTTCGGACATCTGAAGGGAATCCGTATGACTTACATGGGAGACGCCCGTTACAACATGGGTAACTCTCTGATGGTAGCCTGCGCGAAGATGGGCATGCACTTTACCGCATGTACCACCGCAAAATATTTCCCGGCGAAGGAGCTGGTAGCGGAGTGTGAGGCCATTGCGGCACAGACCGGCGGCAGTATTACCCTGACCGAGGATGTGAAGGCGGGCACGAAGGATGTGGACGTGATATACACTGACGTGTGGGTATCCATGGGCGAGCCCGACGAAGTATGGACCGAGCGTATTAAGGAGCTGTCTCCTTATCAGGTGAATAAAGCAGTCATGGACAATGCCGGCGAGCAGGCCATTTTCATGCACTGTCTTCCTGCATTCCATGATCTGAAGACCAAGATCGGTGCTCAGATGGGTGAGCGTTTCGGCATCACCGAGATGGAAGTGACCGATGAAGTATTTGAATCCGGCCAGTCTCTGGTGTTTGAAGAGGCTGAGAACCGTATGCATACGATTAAGGCAGTGATGGCGGCGACTTTATGAGTATGAAAGCAAAGATTTTAGAGCTTCTTCGGGAAAAGAAGGATCGGGTGGCAGCAGGAGCACCGGAAAGCGAGGCCTATGTCTCCGGGCAGGAGCTCTGCGAGCAGTTCGGTGTATCGAGAACTGCGGTATGGAAAGCCATCGGACAACTGAAAAAAGAAGGCTATGTCATTGAAGCGGTACAGAACCGCGGCTACCGTCTGCTGGATCAGACGGAGGAAGTCTACAACCAGGCGGATATCCAGAGCAGATTAAAGACGAAATGGGTGGCACATCCTTTACAGTTTTTTGACAGTATCGATTCCACCAATATCCGTGCCAAACTGGAAGCGGAACAGGGCGCGGAGAGCGGCCTGTTGGTGGTGTCGGATATGCAGAGCGCCGGACGCGGCAGAAGAGGCCGGGGCTGGGAGAGCCCCGCAGGGACAAATATTTATTACACCCTGATGTTAAAACCGGATTTTTCATCGGACTGTGCACCGATGCTGACGTTAGTCATGGCACTGGCGGTGGCGAAGGGCATCCGGCAGACACTGCGCCGCGACAGCGAAGAGGCAGCAGCCAAAGTCGGGATCAAATGGCCCAACGACATTGTGGTGGACGGGAAAAAAGTCTGCGGCATTCTCACGGAGATGAGCATGGAGCAGGGGTATATCCAGCATATTGTGATTGGTGTGGGCATCAATGTGCGTAAACAGGAATTCCCGGAAGAGATCCGGGACCGGGCAGCAGCCATTGATGAACAATGCGGCTTCCGCATTTCCCGCAGTCAGCTGATTGCGGATATTATGGAAGCCTTCGAGGAAGATTACGAGATCTTTTTACGGACCCATGATCTGAAAGGCCTGCGGGCATCCTATGCGGAACTTCTGGTAAATCAGGACAGGGAAGTCTGCGTATTGGATCCCAAGGGTGAATACCGCGGCATTGCCAGAGGTATCAACGACCAGGGAGAGCTTCTGGTGGAGCGTCAGGACGGTACCGTGGAGGAAGTCTATGCCGGAGAAGTATCGGTCCGCGGCATTTATGGGTACGTGTAGGTATGTACAGCATTTTCCGGGATGGCAGAAGGCAGGACGGACAGCCGGATGGAAAGACCGGAATAAAAAGACCGGAACAGATAGTCCGTGACAGAATTGAGACAGAACAGGATATAGAAGTATGGACGAGAACAAGATCGTACTCTGCGGCGCCAACGCCTATGAGAAGAAATATTATTTTAACGAAGAACAATTTAAGATGATTCCGGATTCCATCAAGCAGGAGCTGCATGTGATCTGCGTGCTCTTCACCGAGGAAGTGGGCGGTGTCTTTACCATTGCCTTTGAGGAGGATGGAAATGTGGTCATGGAGACCAATGCGGATGATGATGACATCTATTATGATGAGATCTCTTCCGGACTGTTGATCTCTGAGATCCGTAGGAACAGACAGGAGCTTTTCGAGTCCCTGAGTCTGTATTACCGTGTGTTTATCAAAAAAGAAGATGTATCCGCATTGCTGGATGAGGAGGACGATGAATGATTTTTGTCATTGATGTAGGCAACACGAATATGACCATGGGTGTCTTTCAGGGGAAAAAGCTGGAAGCCACCTTCCGGATCATGACGAAGACCCCCAGAACCTCAGATGAATACGGGATCATGATCACCCAGCTGCTAAAAAATAACGGTATCGAAGTGACGGACATTGAGGGAGTCATCATTGCCAGCGTAGTGCCGGATGTGATGCATTCCCTGACCAGTTCCATCATCCGTTATCTCAAGACAAAACCACTGATCGTGGGCCCCGGTGTGAAGAGCGGCATCAAGGTCGCTACCGAGGATCCCCGGGCCATCGGTGCGGACCGTATCGTGGATGCGGTGGCAGCTTATGTGAAATACGGCGGACCGGTGCTGGTACTGGATTTCGGTACGGCGACCACCTATGATCTGATCACGGAGGACGGACGTTTTACTGCAGGAATCACTGCTCCCGGTATCCGGATCAGTTCGGAGGCTCTGTGGAAAGAGACGGCGAAGCTGCCGAATATTGAGATCCGTAAGCCGAAGACCATCCTGGCACAGGAGACCATTACCAGTATGCAGGCAGGACTCATGTACGGTCAGATCGGCCAGACGGAATACATTATCCGCAAGGTAAAGGAAGAGAGCGGGCTTGCGGAGCTGAAGGTCGTGGCCACCGGAGGCTTAGGCCGTGCCATTGCGGACGAGACCGACAGCATTGATATCTATGACAGTTCTCTGACACTGGATGGACTGCGGATCATCTACGACAAGAACAGACGTTGATAGGGGAATGACATGATAAAGCTGGAAAAAGCAGCAACAAAGATTATGGCAGCCATCGGAACAGCAGTAATGCTGTTCCTGCTGTTTTATTCCTGGAAATATACGAAGAGGCTGGTGGAACCGGAATATTATCTGGATGAAAAAGACAGTATTCTCTGGAATGCTCTTGTCGGCGTAGTGCTGGTGGCGGTATGCGGGGCTCTGTCCGGAGTGATGAAAAAGATCCCGGCGTGGGCACTGCATCTGCTGGCAGTTCTGGGAGCTGTGACAGCAGTGATTCTGGGGATAAGGCTTGCGAGGGCCGCCGGAGCGGAGAGCATTGCGGACCAGTATTATGTGCAAAGAGCAGCTATGGCACTGGCGGACGGTGATGCGGAATGGGTGCTGGCACAGGATTACTATGGTATCTATCCGTTCCAGCTGGGACTGGCGGAGATCTTCGCCTTAATCTTCCGTGTGGCAGGCTCCACGGAACGGCTCGTGATCCAACAGGTACAGGCGGTCTGCGGAGGCATCATGCTGTATGTGGGATTTAGGATCGTGCGGGAACTGTCGGGAAGCCGGGCAGCGGAACTGCTGTATCTTGTGGCGGAGCTTTTGTTCCTGCCGGTGTATTGCTATGCTTTGTTTATCTATGGTGAGAGTATCGGAACCTGCAGCGTCCTGTGTGCCATCTGGTGTTACCTGATGGCCAATCGGCCGGAGGGAAAGGTGTGGCAGAAGGGACTGCTGTGGGGTGCCGTCGCGTTGTTCATGGGACTGGCGTATGCGACCAGAAATGTATTGCTGGTGGTATGGATCGCCATGGTCATCATGCAGATCCTGGTGCTGCTTCGCAGTAAAAAATGGCAGGGACTGCCGGCGCTCTGCGTGGTGCTGGCAGTCATGCTGCTGGGGAAAACGACTCTCTGTCACATGGCAGAAGGACAGCTTGACCGGGAATATGGTTCCGGTGCTCCGTATGTTCTGTGGGTTGCCATGGGAATGCAGGAGAATCCCGACGCCCTGAAGGGGCCGGGAACCTACAATGACTATAATCTGGACACTTATCTGCAGGCCGGGTATGACAGCATAGAGGCAGCAGAAGTGGCCAAAGGAGATATCAGGCAGTGTCTGGCAAAATGGCAGGGGGGGCCCCGGGGAGCCCGTTCCCTTTTTCAACAGAAAAATA
>OBWJ01000021.1_pt1 | contig 191846 bp, 164 predicted proteins | sample 1495181 | NCBI WGS metagenome assembly OBWJ01 (sample SAMEA2580041, study PRJEB22360) | human gut metagenome
TGAAATTCCTTAATTGCATTACGAGTAGATTATACTTCCGATAAGGAAAATTATCAATACTTTTTTTGCATTTTTTGCATTTTTTCCTGTTTTTTAGGAATATTGACATTTCCCGGATGAATAACCAACTCCATCACATGAAATAGTATATTATAAATTTCGAAAAAAAGCCATAACATTTACCTGTGCATTTTCTTACATAATTATTACAAAAGTATTGAATGTGACCCTTTTTGTACTTATATCAGTACATGAATCAGAGGGTTCAGGGATGGAAAACGGTTTCCTGCTCTGGGAGTTATTTCTGCCGCCTGCTTTGTATCAAAATTAAGCGGCAGGCTCAAACCAGGCAGATCCGACAGGGCGTATTGTTTGTCACATTCGCCGGGGCTTTTTTTCTTTTAAAATTATCATTTTATAATTGACAGTGACCGTAAACAGATTTACTATATTACTATCAAATATCTATTTTCAGACGATTATGTTGAAAGGAGAAGGAATATGAGACGTTTTACGAAAACTGCGACTGCTTTGGGGTTGGCGGCTGTGCTGGGAGCCGGATCCGCTTTTATGGGACTGGCAGATGTGACTACTTCGGTGAACCCGGTGGCTACCTCCCGGAAAACGGGATGGGTAGATGTTCAAAACAAGTGGTATTATTTTGATTCCAATGGAAATCCTGTGAAGAACCAGTGGGTTCAGGATGGCGCGAACCGCTACTGGATGAAGGACAACGGAGAGATGGCAAAACAGTCCTGGGTCAGCACGGACGGCCAGTGGTACTGGGTCAACGCTCAGGGAGCACAGGCTTCTAATATCTGGGTTGAAAGCGGCGATCTGTGGTATTATATGGGCGGCGACGGACGGATGATGAAAAATGCCTGGATGGATTATAATGGAAAACGGTTTTATCTGACCGAAACGGGAGCTGCGGCTACCGGCTGGAGGGAGTTAGGCGGACAGTGGTATTTCTTCAATGATTCAGACTGCAGTATGGCCAGGGATACTATGGTGGGGCAGTACCGGGTAGATACCAATGGCGTCTATATACCGTAAGATATAAAAAGAACCGCCGGCTCCATTTTTGCGGAACCGGCGGTCTTTTTATATCCGTTGATACAGAAATGATATCTCAGGAAGTTATCAGTATGGGTGGTGATTACTTCAAAGTAACCTTTGCTCCCTCTGCCTCTAACTTGGTCTTGATATCCTCTGCCTCTTCCTTGGAAGCGCCCTGCTTTAATACCTTTGGTGCGCCGTCTACAACGTCCTTAGCTTCCTTCAGGCCAAGACCGGTAGCTTCACGAACAACCTTGATAACCTTAACCTTGTTAGGACCAACCTCAGTCAGCTCTACGTCAAACTCTGTCTTCTCCTCAGCTGCTGCTGCGCCAGCGCCTGCTGCTGCAACTACAACACCTGCTGCTGCAGATACGCCAAACTCTTCCTCACATGCCTTTACTAACTCGTTCAGTTCTAATACGGATAATTCCTTGATAGCTTCGATAAACTCAGCGGTTGTTAACTTTGCCATTTTAATTTCCTCCTGTTTATTATTTAATATCGATTATATGGTCTTTTTCTCAGGCAGCAAAACTTATGCCTCTGCTGCGCCACCGTTCTTTTCTGCGATCTGATTGAGAACGCGTGCCAGATTGGTGATTGGGGACTGGATGCTTCCAAGCAGCTTGCCAAGAAGGATCTCTCTGGATGGGATCGTAGCGATCACCTGAGTACCAGCCTGATCATAGTAAGTTCCGTCTACTACGGAGCCTTTCAGTTCCAGATTTGGAGCTGTCTTTGCGAACTCAGCCAGGATTCTTGCAGGAGCGGTTGCATCTTCCTTGGATACTGCAAGAGCAGTAGGTCCTTCCAGATGCGGATCCAGAGCTGCAAACTCTGTTCCTTCTGCGGCACGCTTGATCAGGGTATTCTTGTATACCTTGTAAGACACGCCAGCTTCTCTTAACTGCTTACGCAGCTTTGTATCCTGCTCTACTGTCAGACCACGGTAGTCAACTACGACTGCTCCGCAGGCGCCGTCCAGCATAGCCTTGATCTCGTCTACGATTGGCTGCTTTAATTCAACTTTTGCCATGAATGGTTTACCTCCTTATAGTATTTGCGTATTGAAAACCATAGCATGGGAACGGATATAAAAACCTCCCTGCCGCAGGGACAGAGAGGATGCAAAATCTCACTTAGAGTTTTGTATGTTCCTCGGCAGGCGATAACACTTACACCTTACGGTACCTGCTGTCTTCGGGCATTCAACACTTGTATTAAGATAGCACATTTGCTTTTAAATGTCAACTGATTTTAATATGATTTTTCCAGCATAGAATGGAGCATTCCATGAAATCTAAAAACAGCGGGACCGCAAACTGCGATTCCCGCTGTGATTTTATATTCTGGACTCCAAATTAGTTGGAAAGCTTTGCCACGTTCAGCTTTACGCCAGGACCCATAGTGGATGTAAGAGCTACGCTCTTTAAGTATGCGCCCTTTACGGTGCTTGGCTTTGCCTTTAAGATAGCGTCCATAAGCGTCTGGAAGTTGTCCGCTAACTGCTCCTCGGTAAAGGAAGCTTTTCCTACTGGCACATGGATAATATTTGTCTTGTCAAGTCTGTATTCGATCTTACCAGCTTTGATATCGTTGATCGCCTTGGTTACGTCCATGGTTACGGTACCAGCCTTGGGGTTTGGCATTAAGCCCTTGGGTCCAAGTACGCGGCCCAGACGGCCAACAACGCCCATCATGTCAGGAGTTGCTACAACAACATCGAAGTCCAGCCATCCTTCGTTCTGGATCTTCGGGATCAGTTCCTCAGCTCCTACATAGTCAGCGCCTGCTGCCTGTGCTTCGTCAGCCTTTGGTCCCTTAGCGAATACAAGGATACGAACAACCTTGCCGGTTCCGTGAGGAAGTACAACAGCGCCGCGGATCTGCTGATCAGCGTGACGTCCGTCACATCCTGTTCTGATATGAAGCTCTACAGTCTCGTCAAATTTTGCAGAAGCGTTCTTCTTAACGATAGAGATAGCGTCTGCTACGTCATAAAGTGCAGCGCGGTCTACGTTCTTCATGGCCTCTGCATATCTTTTTCCTGATTTCATTTAAAATAACCTCCTAGTGGTATTGACGGGGAATCTCCCTCCCACGTTCTCTGTTGCAAATACAACGGGTATTCCTGATTACTCCTCGATGGTAACGCCCATACTTCTTGCTGTACCGGCTACCATGCTCATAGCAGCTTCCAGGCTTGCAGCGTTTAAGTCAGGCATCTTTGTCTCTGCGATCTTCTGCAGGTCAGCCTTCTTTAATACAGCAACCTTGGTCTTGTTAGGAACACCAGAACCGCTCTTGATGTTGCAGGCCTTCTTGATCAGAACGGCTGCCGGCGGAGTCTTTGTGATGAAGCTGAAACTTCTGTCAGCGTATACGGTGATAACTACAGGGATGATCATGTCACCCTGATCTGCTGTTCTAGCATTGAACTCCTTGGTGAACTGTACGATGTTTACACCGTGCTGACCAAGAGCCGGACCAACTGGCGGAGCTGGTGTAGCCTTGCCTGCTGGAATCTGTAATTTGATATATCCTGTTACTTTCTTTGCCATCTTAGGCACCTCCTAAAATCATGTGGTATTGTCGGGAATCTCCCTCCCACCAGCTTTCGCGCCTGCAAAAGCTGATCTTCCTGTCTGTTACACGAATCTGCTTACATTTTTCTGATTTCAGCAAATCCCAGCTCGACCGGTGTCTCACGGCCGAACATCTCTACGTTAATGGTGATGGTCTGCTTACTGTCGTTGATCGCCTTGATGGCGCCTACCGTATCTTTCCATGCACCGGAGATAACGGTTATCATATCTCCTACTTCAAAGTCGACTAAGACATCTGTCTTAACGAAGCCCAGACTTGCCATCTCTTCTTCTGTCAGAGGAACCGGTTTGGAGCCCGGACCAACAAAGCCTGTCACGCCGCGGGTATTGCGTACTACATACCATGTATCATCATTCATGACCATGTTGATCAGTACATAACCTGGGAACATCTTTTTGTCGGCTTTCTTCTCCACGCCGTTTTTCAGCTCTACTACAGGGAGCATGGGCACAGACACTTCCAGGATCTGATCCTGAAGATTTCTGTTTTCGATGGTCTTTTCGATATCGACTTTGACTTTGTTCTCATAACCTGAGTAGGTATGGACTACATACCAATGTGCTTCTGACATACAATCACCCTCGCCTTTGAATTAAAGAATAAAACTTAAACCGAACTTTATGACCATATCCAGTACGCCGATGAGAGCGCCCAAGAAAATGGACATCGTTACCACTGCAGCTGTCTGCCTGGCTACGGTTTCCTTGTCAGCAAAGACGATCTTCTTGTACTCGTTTTTCAGGCCCTTGAAAAAGCTTGGCTTTTTCTCGTGCTTAGCCGTTTTCTTGTCAGCCCTGGCCGCTTTTTCTGTGGTTTCTACAGCTGAATTCACTGTATTCTCTTCCATAATTTCACGTCCTTTACTGAACAGGATTACTTTGTTTCCTTGTGTAACGTATGTCTCTTGCAGAATCTGCAGTACTTCTTTGTCTCCATGCGGTCGGGATGAGTTTTCTTATCCTTCGTCATGTTGTAGTTACGCTGCTTGCATTCCGTACATGCCAGTGTGATTTTTGTGCGCACGACTTCCACCTCCATATAAATTATCGTAAATCGTTTGTTTTGCTCCAGGTCTCATTTTTGAGCATAAAAAAAAGACCTGTCTTCCATTCGCCCGTATACTATAACACAAAAATCACGGGTTCGTCAAGAGGATGAGAGGCCTTTTTTGCCTATCTTCCTGAACCAATGCAGATCACGGCAAAGGCTACTTTTTCAGCTCCCGCGCTTTTAAGCGCTCTGGCACAGGCTTCCATGGTGCTGCCTGTGGTGTAGATATCGTCGATCAGCAGAACGGTATGAATGCCGGGAGGCAGTCGGGCACAGTCGAAGGCCTGCTCCAGGTTTTTCAGGCGGGCAGCGGGATCTAAGGATTTTTGGGGAAGTGTTTTCTTTATCCGTTTCAGAAAACCGTTTTCCAGGGGGATACCCGTTTTCCGGGCGATGCGGGCAGCCAGCTCTTCCGCCTGGTTGAAGCCGCGTTTTTTCAGGCGGCTGGGGTGGACGGGAATGGGAATGATGCAATCGGGAGAAAGGCGTGAAATGGCCGGGGCGAAACGGCGAAGCATGGCTTCTGCATAGAAGTCCAGATACTCCCGGCAGCCGTGGTATTTAATCCGCGCCATGGAACGGCCGGCGATCTCGTTGTAATTGATAAGAGCCATACCAAAGCGGAAGGATCGGTCGTGTTTTGTGCAGTCATAGCAGTATTCCACGGTATCGCTTACTACCTCTTTGCCGCAGCATTTGCAGACAGGGCGGCGGACCCAGGCCAGCTTTTCCATACAGCCCGGGCAGATCAGACGCCCCCTGGGCAGGACGATCCGGGAGCATACGGGACAACGGCGGGGATACAGAAGATCCAGAAAACCGGTGTACAGCCGGGCTACAGATATTATTCGGGGCATGATACCTCCTTATAGATTTCCTCGATACGGGCCTTCAAGCCGGAACAGCGTTCCTGTTCCGCAGAGTTTGAGGCCATACTGTAAAATGCGTCCGGCCGCCCCACCAGACAGACGCAGGAGCGCGCTCTGGTGACAGCCGTATAAAGCAGATTGCGGGTCATAAGCATCCGCGGGCCTGAATACATGGGAATGATCACAGCCGGGTACTCGCTACCCTGGGATTTATGGATAGTGATTGCATAGGCCAGTTCCAGTTCTTCTAACTGTTTAAAGCTGTATTCCACCATTTTCCCCTCGTCAAATTCTACAGTGAGAATCTCGGCAAACTCGTTGATCTCGCGGATGATTCCCATGTCGCCGTTGAACACGCCGGCACCTTTATCTGTGGGGATGCCATAGCTGCTGCGGGTCTCCCATTCCAGCTGATAGTTGTTGCGGATCTGCATTACCTTATCCCCGGTGCGGTAGATGATGCCACCGGCTTCCCTTTCCTTTTTTTCCGGCGACGGCGGGTTTAAATGCTCCTGCAGGATCTGGTTCAGCCGCTCTACCCCTAAGGCTCCTTTGCGCATGGGAGTCATGACCTGGATTTCATCCGGCTCTGCGCGGACGTAGCCGGGCAGTTTTTTCTGTATAAGAGTGATCGCAGCGCTTATAACGGCGTCGGGATGATCACGGCGGATAAAGAGAAAATCCCTGCTGCGCCTGGAAAGGTCTACATCCTCTCCCTCGTTGATCCGATGGGCGTTTACAATGATATCGCTCTGGGCCGCCTGGCGGAAGATGTGCGTGAGCTTTACTACATTGAAGCAGCCGGAGTTTATAATGTCCTTAAGCACATTCCCGGGGCCTACGCTGGGAAGCTGATCTGTGTCTCCTACCAGGATGAGACGGGTCCCCACGTTGACCGCCCGCAGCAGAGAATGCATCAGACTTATATCTACCATGGACATCTCATCAATAATGATTACGTCAGCATCCAGAGGATTTTCCTCGTTGCGGTCAAAGCGCATACCGGCGGTGGATGAACTGCTGCTTAAGTAACCGTTTCCAGAAGCAGCCATACCGATGGGAACCAGCTCCAGCATACGGTGGATCGTCCTTGCTTCCCAGCCAGTGGCCTCTGTCATCCGCTTGGCAGCCCGGCCGGTAGGCGCTCCCAAAAGAATCTCCATGCCTTCGGCTTCAAAATATCGGATGATGGTGTTGATAGTGGTGGTCTTTCCGGTTCCGGGACCTCCGGTGATGACAAGCAGACCGCTGTTAACGGCCTCAAAGACTGCTTTTTCCTGAAGCTCATCCAGGTGAATGTTCTCTTTTTGCTGAATTTTCATGAGATTGTCCCGGATCTCCGTTTCAGGAATATCGCCTCGGATATTTAAATCATGGAGCATACGGGCTGCGTTCAGTTCCAGATAATAATAATGGGCAGAATAGACCAGGGGATCTGAACAGCCGCCTTCATCTGGAGAAACCGGCATTTTTACAACCAGCTTCCGATCGATCTGCATATCCATCAGATGCTTGTCCATGGTCTCAGGAGCTACTTTCAAGAGCTCGGAGGCCTGGCGGAAAAGTTCGCTTTTGGGAAGGTATGTATGACCGTTTGCGGAGGCCTGAAGAAGAACGTAGAGGATACCGGCCCGGACACGGTAGTCGGAATCGGTGAAAATCCCCGACTTCTGCGCGATCTCGTCTGCCATTTTAAAGCCTACGCCAGGAATATCGTCTGCCAGACGGTAGGGATTTTCCCTGATAATGCCGTAGAGCTTTGGGCCGTATTCCTGATAGATCTTGGCAGCCAGGTTCAGGGTGATACCATAGTTTTGAAGAAACATCATAGCCTGGCGCATCTCTTTTTTGTCCTGAACCTGCTCTGCAATAGCCATGGCCATTTTCTCGCTGATGCCCTTGATCTCAGCGAGGCGTTCCGGCTCTTCTTCCATAATACGGAAGGTGTCGGCTTTGAAGCGCCGGACAATCCGGGCAGCCATGGCCGCTCCGATGCCTTTGATGGCCCCGGAACCTAAGTAGCGCTCCATGGAAGCGGCATCCTCCGGGTTCTTCAGTTCGTAGCTTTCGATCTGGAGCTGCTCGCCGTAAACCGGGTGCTCTGTCATATGTCCGCTGGCCTGGATCATGTCACCCTCTGCGGCATAGGAAAGAACCCCTACCATTACCACCTCGTCACCATCGCTCTGGTCGGTAACTGTCATAATGGTGTAACCGTTTTCCTCATTGCGGAATTTGATTTTTTCAATAAATCCTGTAATGGTTGCCATCGCGGGAAACACCGCCCTTTCTGTGATAGTATGCTGCCGTCTTTTATCCGAAACGCCGCCCATCTGCCGATGAGCCGCTATCATGCTTTGATGAAAAAGAACCCGGCCGTAAAACCGGGTTCTTCATTTTAGTAGTCTTCTCTCTCTTTGCTGCCGGCAATTCCCATGGACGCTTCCAGCGCGGAAGTCATGCCGTGAGCAAACTCGATGAATTTACCGGTGCCGATTGCTACAGCAGTAAGAGGATCGTCAGCGATCACGGTTGTGATGCCTGTCTTTTCTTCGATCAGGGCATCCAGACCGCTTAAGAGGGAGCCGCCGCCAGTCATCACGATGCCGCGGTCAAAGATATCGGCTGCCAACTCAGGCGGAGTGCGCTCTAAGACATTGTGTACCGCATCTACGATCTGAAGAGCCGGTTCTCTCAACGCTTCCAGCGTCTCATCCGAGGTAACCACGATGGTCTTTGGAAGACCGGTCACAAGATTTCGGCCCCTGACTTCCATGGTCAGAACCTCTGGACGGCGGTAGGCCGCTCCGATATTGATCTTGATCTCCTCTGCGGTACGTTCACCGATCAGAAGATTGTGTTTCTTTCTCATGTAGCGGACCAGAGCTTCATCAAAATCGTCGCCGGCAGTCTTAATGGAGGTGCTGACAACAGGGCCTCCCAGGGAGATAACAGCGATATCCGCCGTACCGCCTCCAATATCAACAATCATATTTCCGCAGGCTTTTCCAATGTCAATGCCCGCGCCGATAGCTGCTGCTACAGGCTCCTCGATGATGGCTACCTCACGGGCTCCTGCCTGATAGGTCGCATCCTCCACCGCCTTTTTCTCCACTTCCGTAGCGCCGCTGGGAATACATACGCTGATCCGCGGCTTTCTTAACGTACGTTTGCCAATGGCTTTGTTGATGAAATATTTCATCATCTTTTCCGTAATGGTGTAGTCAGAAATAACCCCCTGGCGCAGCGGACGGACGGCTACGATATTGCCGGGGGTACGTCCGATCATCAGACGGGCTTCCTCTCCGATTGCCATGATCTTGTTGGTGTCGCGGTCAATGGCTACTACGGACGGTTCTTTTAATACAACGCCTTTTCCTTTAATATATACAAGGATACTGGCTGTTCCTAAGTCGATTCCAATGTCATTGGACATCATTGAAAACATATGAATATTTCCTCCTCATCTCCAGGTGTGGTGCGGCGCATAGCCGCAGGGCAGGCAAAAACAGCCCGGTGTCAGGCCCCTTTTTACAGGCCGGACGGAAGGCTGTGGGTAATTGATTTTACATTTCTTTTATTATATACAATATTCCCGAGTTTTCAAAGGTTTTTTTTCTTTATTTATTTTCTTTATGTTTTTTTAATGTTATGTACATTGTTTAGACATATTTGTTCATTATGATTAGTAATGTTCACCGAGAGGTGGGCAGGCCTTTGTTTCAAGTGATTACTTGAAATCACAAAGCTTTTTCATACTCATACCGGACGGAGTGATCCGTCCGGCCCCCCTATTTAATCATATCCCCTCTATGTATTTATGATGATGACCCGTCCGGTACTGCCGGACGGGTTTTCGGCTGTATGGGGAACAAATGGGATAAATCGTTACATTTCCTGTAATAATTTCATAAGGAATTTCATGTTTTTTTTATAGAACGTCCATACTTTTATCACATTTTCAGGGCATACTATAAGAGAATTAGTTACAAGCTTTTTCATACTCATACCCGGACGGAGCGATCCGTCCGGTCCCCCCTTTTTTAACATTTTCTTTTTTATTATACCTACCATTCCATTGCGTGACATCAGTCAGGCAGAAGAATCCCCCTCCGGTACGCCAACGCCGGAGGGGGATTCTTTGTGTCCGCAGCAGCCAGGATCTATCTCACCAAATCATCCCATGAACAAAGAAAAATCATCGATAAAATAGTGATCTGGAAGCTCTGTATGCCCCCACACTTACATTTTCTGGAAAACAAGGATAAAATGCAGAGGATATCCGGCGCGGCGGGGAAAGCGGGCGGGTATTTTAAGACGGGCCGGCCTTTTTAAAACAGCCTTCCTTTCATCCCCGCAGCGCCGTCTGCATCAAGGAGGCCATATTTTTATGAATGAAACAATGAAACCATCAACCGGGCGGAGACTGGAACTATTTGTCCGGCAGCTTAAGGAGAGGAACCTGTCCGCCAACACCATCTGCGTTTACCGCTGTGCAGTCGAGCAGTTTTACCGGATGTATCCTCAGATGACAGCCCGGAACCTGCAGCTGTACAAGGTGTACCTTTTGGAGCATTACAAGCCTCAGACGGTAAATCTTCGGATCCGGGCATTAAACTGTTTCCTGCAGGATAAGGAAATGAACGCGGATCCGGTGCCTATGATACGGATTCAGCAGAAAACCTATCTGGATAAGATTATCAGCCAGGCGGATTATGAGTATCTGAAACGGCGTCTGGCAGAGGACGAAGAGCTGGTGTATTATTTTGTGATTCGGATGATCACCGCTACCGGAGTGCGCGTCAGTGAACTGGTGACTTTTCAGGTGGAGGACGTGCACCAGGGATATAAGGATATCTATTCCAAGGGAGATAAGATGCGAAGGGTGTATATTCCTTCCCGTTTAAAGGAGGAGCTTTTAAAATGGCCGGAGTTTGCCGCACGCAAAAGCGGAGCGCTGTTTCTGAACCGGTTTGGCGCGCCGGTCACACCATCCGGCGTGAGGACACGGCTTAAGACCTTTGCCGCACGGTACGGACTGGATCCGGAAGTAATGTATCCTCACTCCTTCAGGCACCGGTTTGCAAAAAATTTTATTGAAGCCTGCGGAGATATTGCCTTTCTGTCGGATCTTCTGGGGCATGAAAGCATCGAGACGACCCGAATCTATCTGAGACGAAGCAGTGCGGAGCAGTACCGGATTGTAAATAAGGTGGTTGACTGGTGAAAGGATGGGATGAAGCTATGAAAAATACGGATGAGAAAACCATATCGGCTGTACAGGAACTGGAATGGTTCCGGGAGGTACTTTTGGGGAAAGGAGCCTCTGAAAATACAGTGCGGGTATATCTAGCTTCGGTGCGGCGGTTTTATGAGAGCCATGAAGAGGTGACGGTTGAGGCACTGCAGGCATATAAAAAGGAGCTTCTTAAGGAATGTCGGCCTTCCACCGTCAATACCAGAATCTATGGAATGAATCAATATGTGAAGGCATTAAGGCACTGCCGGAAGGAATGCCAGGAAACCGTATTCGATCCCCCAAACGCAGCGTGCACGGTTCCTGCGGATTTTAAGCTGCCTGCAGTGAAAAGCCAGCAGAAACCATTTCTCAATAATGTAATCTCAAAGAGGGATTATGAAAAGCTGAAACGGGGACTGCGAAAGGATCAGGATCTGTTCTGGTATTTTGTTGTCCGTTTTCTGGGCGCGACCGGAGCCAGAGTCAGCGAACTGGTACAGATCAAGGCGGAGCATATCGCCGTGGGATGTATGGATCTTTATTCAAAAGGCGGAAAAATACGGCGGATCTATTTTCCTGAGACGCTTTGTAAGGAAATGGCTGCATGGCTCAACCAGAGAGGGATGGTTTCAGGATATGTGTTTACCAACCGGAGGGGAAAACCTATCTCTCCCCGGGGCATCAGCGCCCAGCTTAAGGTACTGGCAAAACGATACCGGATCCGGCCGGAAACGGTGTATCCCCATTCCTTCCGTCACCGGTATGCGAAGAACTTTCTGTCCAGATTTAACGATATTTCTCTGCTGGCTGACCTGATGGGCCATGACAGCATCGAAACTACAAGAGTGTATCTGACCCGGTCGTCCCAGGAGCAGCAGGCGGTGATCGACCGGGTGGTGACATGGTAAGACAGTTGATTTTTTTTCATAAAACGGGTATTATACTACTGTTTAAACGTTAGAAGAATTTTTTACTGCGAGGATGGATCTGTATGTATGAATATACCTGGTATCAATGGCTTTGTTTTTTTTATCTCTACTGCTTTTTCGGATGGATCTTTGAATCCTCCTATGTGTCTTTAAAGGAAAAACGGCTGGTAAACCGAGGCTTTCTGAGGCTTCCCATGCTCCCTCTGTACGGAACCGGGGCGGTGATGATGCTGTGGGTGTCTCTTCCAGTGCAGGATAATCTGCTGTTTGTGTATCTGTCGGGCGTGGCGGCGGCTACGGCCCTGGAGTATGTGACGGGCTGGGGGATGGAACGGCTGTTTAAGGTGAAATACTGGGATTACAGCAGCCAGAAGTTTAATCTGAACGGATATATTTGTCTCACCTCTTCGATCGCCTGGGGATTTCTGACACTGTTTCTCACTGAGGTGATCCACAAGCCCATCGAACACTGGGTATTAGGACTTTCAGAGCAGACAGCGATAATTGTGGTATCCGCAGTGACCCTGTGTTTTGTCTATGATACGGTGCAGTCTGTGCGGGCAGCTCTCAGCCTTGCAAAGGTTCTGGATGCGATGACCCGTATGCGGACGGAGTTAGAGGATATCCAGGTACAGATGGCGCTCCTGCGGGATGAGACCGGTCAGAGGCTGGAAGATGTAAAGGAAGAGGCGGCTCAAAAACTAGAAAGCGTCAGGACAGAGGCAGCTACCGTAGCCGGATGGCTGGTAGGCGAAGCTGCAGAGCGCGCCGCCAGTCTGAGGGACGGAGCCGTGGAACGGGCCTCCAGTCTGAAGGACGGAGCTGCGGAACGGGCCGCCAGTCTGAGAGACGGAGCCGTGGAGCAGGCGGCATTTCTGAAAGACGAAGCCCTGTTCTGTGCCCAGCAGTTCAAAACTGGTACAGCAAAAAAAGCAATGCGCCTGAAGGATGAGGCCATGCTCTGCAAAGACACCGGTGAAGAACGGATCCGGGAGCTGTCAAGGCGGGTGGCTGAATTAGCGCGCAAACGTCAGCATCTGGCCCTGCATATGGATTTTTACCGAAAGGGAATCCTGCGCGGCAATCCCACCGCTTCGTCTGTGCGGTTCGGGGCTGCTCTTAAGGAGCTTCGGCAGATTGCAGAGAAACGGAAAAGAAAATAATATTTGAAAAAGGTCCTGAAACCGGTCTGACAGAACCGGCATCAGGGCCTTTTTTATTTACACAACTGTTCAGGACGGCAAAAATACAGGTGCAAGAACAGGCGTTAGGCTCGCTTACAAGCATGATTTTGCACCTGTTTTCACATCAAAGGAATCTCCGATGCTTTCTGAATGACCATAGACATTCAAGAAGAAGTGCCATCTGGAATCGTTACACTTTTATCTGCTTTTGTTTTTCCGTATTGGAATTACATCATCTTATCTACCATGGCCATAACGGCTGCACCCAGGTCAGCTTCCCTGTGGTCTGCATCTTCCAGAGAGGTTCCCTTGACGCCGAAGTAGAATTTGATCTTAGGTTCTGTGCCGGAAGGCCTCACACAGATCCATGCGCCGTCCTCCAGGTCATAGTAAAGCACATTGGAGGATGGAAGGCCGGTTGGCTTTACCTCTCCAGATGCCATGTCCTTGACGGTATCCAGCTTATAATCTCTTGCAGACACTACCCTGCAGCCTCCGACTTCGGCGGGCGTATTGTTTCTCAGTGTCTCCATGATGGATTGGATCTTTGCCAGACCCTCAATGCCGGATAAACCGATGGACTTAACAGAATCCTTGTAGTAGCCGTATTTCTCATACATGGCTGTCATAGCATCCCATAGAGTCATGCCCTTCTGCTTATAATAGGCAGCCGCCTCGCAGAGCGCGGCTGTGGCGGAAATAGCGTCTTTATCACGGGCATATGTGCCGATGAGACAGCCATAGCTTTCTTCCATTCCAAAGAGATATGTTCCGGTCCCGGATGTCTCATTTTTAAGAATCTGCTTTCCGATCCACTTAAAGCCGGTGAGAACCTCGATCAGCTCTGTGCCGTAGGCTTTCGCTACTGCATCGATCAGGTTGGTGGATACAATAGATTTTACCACCTGTCCATCTGCCGGGATCTTTCCTGCGGCCTTCTTCTGGCTGAGAACGTATTCGCACAGCAGGGAGCCTGACATATTTCCAGTCAGCGGGATGTATTCTCCCGATTTTGTATCTTTTACATATACGCCCAGGCGGTCGGCATCAGGATCCGTTGCCAGGACAAGGTCAGCATTTTTCTCTTTTGCCAGCTTTAATCCCAATTCAAAAGCTTCCGCTGCCTCTGGATTTGGATAGCTTACAGTGGGGAAATCGCCGTCAGGAAGCTCTTGCTCAGGAACTACATACACATGGGTAAAGCCGATCTCCTTCATCACTCTTCTGGCAGGAATGTTGCCGGTGCCGTGGAGGGGAGTATATACAATAGTGATCTCGTCCTGCATCTCATCAATGGCCTTCTGGTTTACTACCTGGGCCTTTACCTGCGCAATGTATTTGTCGTCAATCTCTTTTCCGATAACCTCATATCTGCCTGAGGCAATGGCGGAAGCTTCGTCAGTGGTCTTTACGCTGGAGAGATCCTCGATGGCCAGAACCTCTTCGGTCACGCCTTTATCGTGAGGAGGCGTAAACTGCGCACCGTCCTCCCAGTATACCTTATAGCCATTGTACTCCGGCGGATTGTGGCTGGCAGTAATGTTGATGCCGGCTGCACAGCCCAGCTCCCGCACAGCAAAGGAGAGTTCCGGTGTAGGACGGAGAGACTCAAATTTGTATGCCTTGATGCCGTTGGCCGCCAGAGTCATAGCTGCCTCCATGGCAAATTCGGGAGACATATGGCGGGAGTCATATGCAATGGCTACTCCCTTATCGGCAGCCCCCTGCTTGATGATATAGTTTGCCAGTCCCTGGGTGGCGCGTCTTACCACATAGATATTCATGCGGTTGATACCAGCCCCAATAATACCCCGCAGGCCGGCTGTTCCAAATTCCAGATCCATGTAAAAACGCTCTTTGATCTCGTTTTCATCGCCTTCAATAGCCCTAAGCTCTGCTTTTGTGGCCTCATCGAAGTACGGATTGGACAGCCATTCCTGATAAATCTTCATATAGTCTTTCATTTTCTATACTCCCTCCTGATTTCCCAATGCATAACAGCGCCTGCATTTTTATGTTTTCGATTATACTACACTGGCCAGAAAAAGAAAAGGATATTCTGTTTCTGCTACACCAACCGTATTTTCTTGACCATCTCACAGAATTCCCGGTTGTTCCTGGTTTTTGAGAAGAGATCCAGAATCTTTTCCACTGCTTCGTCGGGACGGAGAGAGTTCGTTGCCTTGCGCACGATGTCTACTGCCTCGGCTTCTTCCCGTGTCAGGAGAAGATCGTCTCTTCTGGTACCGGATTTTAAAATATCAATTGCCGGGAAAATGCGTTTTTCAGAAAGGCGGCGGTCCAGAACAAGCTCCATGTTGCCGGTTCCTTTAAATTCCTCGTACACTACGTCATCCATGCGGCTGCCGGTATCTACCAGCGCAGTGGCCAGGATCGTCAGGCTTCCGCCCTCACGCATATTGCGGGCAGCTCCAAAGAAACGTTTCGGCATATAAAGGGCCGCCGGGTCAATACCGCCTGACAGCGTACGGCCGCTGGGAGCTATGGTAAGATTATAAGCCCTGGAAAGGCGTGTAATACTGTCTAAGAGGATGATCACGTCCCTGCCGTGCTCAACCAGACGCTTAGCTCTCTCGATAACCATTTCCGATACGCGCTTATGGCGGTCGGGCTGCTCGTCAAAGGTGGAATAAATCACTTCTACATTAGGGCCTACGATTGCTTCCTTGATATCGGTTACTTCCTCAGGACGCTCGTCGATGAGCAGGATCATCAGGTGCATATCCGGGTGATTGGTGGTAATGGCTCTGGCTACCTGCTTTAAAAGGGTCGTCTTTCCTGCCTTTGGCGGAGAAACGATCATACCTCTCTGGCCTTTTCCTATGGGGGCCAGAAGATCAAGAACACGCATGGCTACCGAAGTGCGTTCTCTGGTATTTTCCATGTGAAGGCGCTGATTAGGGAAAATGGGTGTCAGATCTTCAAAGTTGGGCCGGCGCTCTGTGGCGCTTAAGGGATAGCCGTTTACGGTTTTGATATAAAGAAGGGCGGCAAATTTTTCGGTAATTGCCTTTACTCTTCTGTTTCCCGCTATGATATCGCCGGTTTTCAGGTTGAAACGGCGAATCTGGGAGGGAGCCACATATACATCGTTTTCACCGGGAAGGAAGTTCTCACAGCGGATGAAGCCAAATCCGTCCGGCATGACCTCCAGAATGCCGTTTGCCTCGATGCCGCTGTCCAGCTCCGCCATATCCTGATTGGAAAGGCCTACGGCATCGTTGCGCATCTCAGGACGGGACGGACGGAACTCCTGATTCTCAGTAAACTGGGATGCAGAGACCGGCTGAAAGCAGCGGGCCTCCTGGCGGCTGTCGTTCTGGGTGTCATAACGGTTCTCGCTGCGGTTGTCCGTGCGGCTGGACTGGCGGTTTTCGTAGCGGGAGTTGTAGGTATAAGGCCGGCGCTCGGAAGAAAAGGAACGGGCATCGCGGACTTCATTTGCATCTTTAAAATTGTTTGATTCGCGGGTATCGCGGGGTTCTCTGGCCTCTTTCTGCTCCCTCTGTGCACCGGGCGTTTCCGTCTCTCTGCGGGACCGCGGAGTGTGAGGAGCTCTGGCTGTCCTGGCAGGCCTGGACAGCGAAGCCGCAGGACTATTCTCTTTCCCGCTATTCTCTCTCCCGCTTTCCTCCTTCTGGCATAAAAGATCTATGATCTCTGCTTTTCTGAGCGCACTGATCCCCTTTAGTCCCTGGGATCTGGCTAATTCCCTAAGTTCTGCCAAAGGCAGCGTCTGTAATTTTTCTCGCATATCTGTTCTCCTTATTTCTATGGGGCAGGACGCAGGCGTACGCCTGTTTTTATGTGTTTCTGAATAATCCTGTATTGCTGTATCATTGGTTCTTTTGAAAAATGATCTTGGGGATGTTGTCCAGTTCCTGAGGGGAGCTGGTCATAGATGAATCCGAAACGGAGGACGGACAAGCCGGCAGCCTGCCGTCCTGCCCTTATACAGATATTATAGCCTCTGTTCCCACTGATTGTAAAGTTTAATTTTTCAGCCACTCCATATGTTTTCGGATCTGTCTCTCATATCCGTTATCCGATGGCTCATAAAAGACAGCGCCTTCCATACCGTCAGGCAGATACTGCTGCTTTACATAGTGCCTGGGGTAATCGTGCGCATAAAGATAACCATTTCCATGGCCCAGATCGGCAGCCCCCCTGTAGTGACGATCCTGAAGATGAACCGGAACCGGATTGGAGCGTGTGGTCTTTACCGTATCCATAGCGGCCTGAATGGCCAGACAGGCGGCATTGCTCTTGGGGGCACAGGCCACATAGGTCACGGCCTGTGAAAGGATGATCTGGGCTTCAGGCATACCGATGCGCTCGGCAGCCTGCGCGGCGCTTACCGCTACTGTCAGCGCCTGAGGATCGGCGTTTCCCACATCCTCTGACGCGCAGATCATAATCCGGCGGGCGATGAACTTGATATCCTCTCCCGCATACAGCATACGGGCCAGGTAGTAGACCGCCGCGTCAGGATCCGAGCCCCGCATACTTTTAATAAAAGCGGAAATGGTATCGTAATGGCTGTCCCCGTTCTTATCATAGCGCACAGCCCGTTTCTGAATACATTCCTGCGCCGCAGCCAGATCGATATGGATTTTCCCGTCCCCGCTGCGCTGCGTGGTAAGAACTCCCAGCTCTATGGCATTTAAGGCGGCCCTGGCGTCCCCTCCCGCAGCATCGGCAAGAAACTGAGCGGCGTCTGAATCAATGACCGCCTGATACGTTCCCATTCCCCGTTCTTCATCGGTGACAGCGCGGCGTATCAGCTCCAGGATATCTGATTTTTCCAGCGGCTTAAGCTCAAAGATGCGGGAGCGGGAAATCAGCGCACTGTTGACCTCAAAATAAGGATTTTCCGTAGTTGCGCCGATCAGAATCAGCGTTCCGTCCTCTACAAAGGGGAGAAGGTAATCCTGCTGGCCCTTGTTGAAACGGTGAATCTCATCTACAAACAGGATGGTCTTTCGGCCGTACATTCCCATGCTGTCCTTTGCCACAGCCACGATCTCTTCCATATCCTTTTTCCCTGCTACCGTCGCGTTGATCTGCTTGAAATCAGCGCTGGTGGTGTTGGCGATTACTTTTGCAAGGGTAGTCTTTCCGGTGCCGGGCGGGCCGTAAAAAATCAGCGAACCCAGCTTATCAGCCTTGATGGCCCGGTAAAGCAGTTTGTCCTTTCCAATGATATGCTGCTGGCCTACCACCTCCTCAAGAGTTTTTGGGCGAAGCCTGGAAGCCAGAGGCGCTTCTTTTTCCATTGTATTTTCTCTCATATAATCAAACAGGTTCATTTTTTATTCCTTTTTCATGTTGGCGGGGTTTTACGGAATGTTTTTGTGAAATATCAGTCGATCAGCAGCTCATCGGCGGTTACAAAGGTATAGCCTTCCTTTTGAAGGATATCCGCCAGTTCCAGAGCAGCTGATACGGATGTGCCAAAAATATCATGCATCAATATAATATCCCCATCTTCCACATCTTTCAAGACCCTCTTTACGATCCGCTCCCTGTCCTTTAGCTTCCAGTCCAGAGAATCCACAGACCAGAGGACGGTTGTCATGCCCGCCTGACATTCCAGTTCCTCGTTCCAGTCTCCGTAAGGAGGGCGCATATATTCGGGAGCCGAGCCGGTAATAGACTGAATCAGCGTGCTGGTGCGGTCCAGGGCCTGGCAGACAGCAGAGGTTTTTGCCTTTGTGAGGGGAACATGGTTATAGCTGTGGTTTCCGATCAGATGGCCCTCCGCTTTCATCCGCGCTACGATGGCTTCATTGCCTGGAATACTGCTTCCCATGAGAAAGAAGGTGGCGGGAATCCCTCTGGCTTTTAAGCCGTCTAGGAGAACCGGAGTATGGATGGGATCAGGGCCGTCATCGAAGGTAAGCGCCACGTATTTTTCCGTCCGGGGCGCTTCCGGAGCAGAAACGGCGGCGGAAGGGGCCGGGATGAATATGATTTGGATCAGGAATGCCAAAAGAAAGAGATCCGCCGCCAGGATGACGGAAAGCAGGCGAATGGATTGCTTGAATTTCACAGGTTACAAGAGCCTCCCGGCAGACTGCATATATTGATTATATGATATGGCCGGGAGCGGGAAACTAGAACACGGGGTGCTGCATTTTGCGGCGCCCCGTCTGAATATACATGATGTTAGAGTTATAAAGAATGGATATTATTACTGCTCTCCCGGCTTTGTCCCGGTCACTACCTGGGACTGAGACGTGGATGAACTGACGCCGGGGCCTCCGTTGATTCCGGTTACCGTACCGGATGGGGAGCCGGTTTGGGAGGAGGCGCCATCGGAACTGTTGTTTCCGTTGGATGGAATAATGATGGTTCCTGAAGAGGATTCATTTCCGGCAGCGGTTCCCGGCGCGCCAGAAGAGGAACCGGTATTCTCAGAAGGTGTTCCCGGAGCCTCAGAGCCTGTGTTGCCGGATACAGCGCCGCTCTCTCCCTGCTGGCTTAAGCTTCCATCGGCAGCAGCCTGATAGGTGACTCCTCCGATGTCCACTGCCCGGTCGGATACCATGCGGCCGGTAGAGGGATCCATATAGTAGTGAAGACCGTTTACCTCGATCATGCCGACAGCCATGCGGCCGCTGCCGTCAAAGTAGTACCAGGCTCCGTCCAGCTGACGCCAGCCAGTAGCCATGGCACCGGAGGTTTTCAGATAATATTTGCCGTCTGCATCATTGAGCCAGCCGGTCTGCATCACGCCGCTCTGGTCAGAATAATACCAGGTTCCATTATCATTGATCCATCCCTTCATCATAGCCCCGGACGGATCCAGATAATACCATTTTCCATTCTGGCTGGTCCAGCCCACAGCCATTTTCCCGGAGGGTTCCATATAGTAGCGCTTGCCGTCGATCTCCAGCCAGCCAGTCTGCATCACGCCCTCCTGATTGGAATAATACCAGACGCCTCCGTCATTGATCCATCCCTTCTTCACCGCTCCCGAACTGCCCAGATAATACCATTTCCCATCGTCCTGACGCCAGCCGGTCTGCATCTTTCCGGTGGTCTCATCCAGATAGTAGCGGACGCCGGAAACGGTGATCCAGCCGGTGGAGGCAAGGCCTTCTTCGTCCATATAGTACCAGTCGCTTCCGTCCTGAGCCCATGCGTTCTTCTGCTTGGTATAATTGCTGTAGTAATACCGTCTGCCGTCAATGGTACGCCAGGTATTCGCAGGAATCACAGAGGTGAAATCTTTAAACTGGAAGTCAATATCCACATTTCCATTGATACCGTTTACAGAGCCGGTACTGGTGGCCTGCCACATAACGGGATTTTCGTAGGTTGGGCGGGCGGAGTAACGGGCCACCCATACGGGATAATCCATCAGATTCATGTCCAGCTTGTTTTTCAGCCAGTTCTCATTTGCATAGATAATAGGATAATACCCCGCAGAAGAGATTTTGCTGCAGAACGCATTGGCAATGGCCGCCAGGTCCGCTTTTGAAAGATTTCCCTGGGTTGAGTCCTCCATATCGAATGCCACGGGGTAGGAAATGGGGTAATCATGGATCAGATCCAGAACAAAGTCAGCCTCTGCCTCTGCCATTTCCACCGTAGTCGCCAGGGAATAGATATACACGCCTACCTTGACGCCTGCGGCGCTGGCCTGCTGGATATTCCGATGGAAATAGGGGTCAACGGCACCCTTGGAGCGTGTTCCCAGCATCACGAAGGATACGTCGTCTGCAGCTACCTGGCTCCAGTTGATCTCGCCCTGCCATCTGGATACGTCGATACCTCTTGCAAGGACGTTCTGGATGGAACTGCCGTCGGGCATCTGATACACACCGTTTACCTTTTTCCAGGCGTTTGTATTGGTCTGCGACGTATCGGTGCTCTTTGCTCCCGTGTTCTGGGAACCGGTCTCTGTATTGCCGGAAGAGGTATTATTTCCTGTCGCTCCGGGGCCGCCTGAAGTAACCTGCCCTGTCTGGGAACCGGTCTCTCCCGGCCCGATGGCGTAGACAGTGGCCGGCCGCCCCCCAGAGGCGACGCCTTTGGTATCCAGATGGGGCCCGCCGGCCCCGGAGTGCCGGCTCCCAGTATGCCTGCCAGCAGCAAAGCCTGGCAGCGCTTTTTCATCTCCTGTTTCCTTTTCATGATCGTCTCCTCAGTCTTACTTTTTCCTGCGCATATGGCGCGGGACGTATACACAAACAGGGGGATGCCGTCAGCTTATCCCGCCGCAGCATCCCCCTGTTATATCCGAGCGGGAATGAGATTCAGCCACGCTCTCCTGCGCCTTTGTCTGTAAACGCCATGCGTTCCCAAAGGCGTATCCTGTTATGATCACTCATCAGCCTGGACCGTCGGTGCGTCCTGCCGTCAGAGAGCTGTCAGTTCCAGTTCCGGAAGGACCGGTTGTGCTGGTTGTGCTGGTGCCGGAAGAGCTTCCGGGACCGGCGGAGCCTGAACTGCCTGAACCTTTCGATACGCCGGGACCTCCGTTTTCACCGGTCACTCCGCCGGTGGAGGACTGGCTGCCTCCAGTCGGGGTCTGGGCGGATACGCCGTTTGCATTCTGGCATACGCCGGAGGCATCAAAGGTGTAGGATGTACCATTGATATCCAGGGTAGTTCCTGCCGTCATCACGCCGCCGTCCGCAGGATTCAGGTAATAATACTTGCTGTCTACCAGGATCCAGCCTGTCATCATATGGCCGTTGCTGTTAAAGTAATACCACTTGCCGTCGATCTGCTTCCAGCCTACGGACATCTTGCCGTTGGTCATATCCATATAATACTTGTTTCCCTCGCTGTCGCTGAGCCAGCCGATCAGCATACGGCCGTCTGTATTCAAGTAGAAGTAATCCTGGTCTACCTTGGCCCAGCCAGTCATCATCTTGCCGTCTGTGCCGAAGAGATACCAGCTATCCTTGATCTGCGCCCAGGCATTCACTACGCACTTGCCGTTATCCTGGAAATAATACCAGGCTCCGTCCATCTGACGCCAGCCCGTTCCCATGCTCCCGTCGCCGCGCATGAAATAATAGTCATCACCGATCCTTAACCAGCCCGTAACCATGGTGCCGTCATCCAGCATATAGTACCATTTGCCGTATTCGGGGTTGATCCATCCCTTTGCCATCAGGCCGCCGGGACGGAAGAAGTACCACTTGCCGTCGATCTGTTTAAATCCGGTGGTCATATAGCCGGTGGAAAGATCCATATAATACCAGCCCTCGCTGGTCTGAAGCCATCCTGTATGGGTCTTGCCCTGATAGATATACGTCCAGTGATCGTTCGACTTGGTCCATCCGTCTGCCGCATATGATGTAAACGCCGTCCCGATGGCCATGGCGCCGATCATCCCGGCTGCTGCCAGTGCAGCCAGGTATTTCTTATGTTTCATGCCTTTGTCTCCTCCTGTTCCTTTTGGCGCGCCAAAACGCTTCCCTGCTTTGTCTGCATTGTGAGCAGAAAACCGCTCCGGAACGCCCCGATATACTTCCAGAGGGTTGTCCTTCTGTGTTGTCATAATTTTGATTATACCACAGATCCGTTCCGAAAAAGGTAACGATTTTATTACAATTTCGTAAATTTTATCGGAGCGCCTGAAGTTTCTTATAGTAGCCCTTTGCGTAGCGGTACATGATGATGGTGTATTCCCCAAATTCTTCGCCCAGGGACGCCTTGTACACAGCCCACAGGCACCAGAGGAAGCCTCCCAGTGCGGCGTTTGCAAAGACCGCGTAATACTCTTCTTTTTCAGGTCTGCGCTGCAAATACAGTTCTAACAGCCGCTTTGTCTGCTCCTCGTCATAGTAAGAGTAGATGGCTGCCATGGAAATGTCCATCACCGGATCGCACATCCCGGCATACTCCCAGTCGAGAAGTTTTGCACTGCCGTCCGGAAACATAAGGAAGTTATCCACATTTGCATCGATATGGCAGAGGCACTTCGGACGGTTCATACGGTCTAAGCGGTCCATAAGTTCATTCATCCATCCCCTGACCTGGCCATAATCCTCAAAGGGAATGCCCCCATGCTCCAGGCACAGCCGTTCATAAAATCCGATCCGCTCCCGGATATCGAAGGAATGCCCCACCTTCAGGCCCGACTGGTGAAGCTTTCGGATGATTCCCATACAGTTTTCCATATCTTTCCAGTTTTCTGCATCCGCCGTCCGGGTTCCCTCATAGTACCGTGCAATCTTGTAGCCGGTATCAGGGTTCATATAAAGAACCTCCTCCGTAATTCCCAGAGAAGCCACTGTATCATAGACCGCCTTTTCCTGTCGGCGGTTGATGAGAAGTCCTGTTCCCGGTCCGGGAATGCGGCAGATGCAGCGGCTGCCGTTTACCCGGAATAAAAAGGATTTGTTTGTCATTCCCGCCTTCAGACAGCAGATATCGGTGATCTCTGACTCCGGCACCTCAAAAACCCTGGATACCAGATCCATGGCCGCGTTGTCAGAATGGTTCTGATATCTGGGATCGAACAGGCGCAGTTCTTCCAGGTTCTCAAACTCATAGACCTGATCCCTGGGCTGGCGGTTGGCGTACATCTCGATCTGATCCCACCCGGAGGCCTTCTGGCCGGAGAACGTTTCCGCCCTGGCAAGCAGATCTCCCCCCTCCGCTTCCAGGCGGCGCTTTGCCTCGCCCTTCAGCATATCCACATAGGGCTGTTCCCAATAGAACTGTTCCGTTCCCGGCGTTTCATAATAGGCTTCCAGCACCGGAAGGAACCGGGCAGAAAATTCTCTGGACAGATAAACCGGGCCGTACATGACCCACTGATCCTTTCCGCCTACATTTACATCGGTAATCCTCCCCTTTTTGTTGAAGGTCAGGCACCATTCCCTGGTATCGCCCTCCTTAAAAGCGGCGCTGTACCAGGCTCCGCACTCGTAGGCATGGTACATATTTTCCCGCAGCCAGTTGTCTGAAGATAATATGTACATATTCCGGCCCTGCAGCAGATGTCTGGCCCGGTAGACCGTAGCCAGGGTGTTCTTGCAGGAATATTCGGGATTGTATAGAAGCTTTACGTTATATTTATCAATCAGATACTCAAATTTTTCCTTCAGATATCCCACCGCAATGGTGATATCCTCTACTCCAGCCTCATAAAGCTGACGGATCTGGCGCTCGATCATACGCTCGCCGAATACCTCTAAAAGGCCTTTGGGCGTCTCAAAGGTCAGCGGCACGAACCGGGAGCCAAAGCCCGCAGCGATGATCAGGGCGCCGTCAACCTTATAAGGGGCCAGAAGTTCTCTGCCCCTATCCGTCAGGGCCAGCTCTCTGCCCTTTTCTCCATCTCTCTCTCTGATAAAGCCTTTTTCCAGACATTCCCTTATCAGCCCGTTGACTGTTCCCAGAGACAGATCCATACTCTTTGCCAGCTCCCTCTGTGTAATGCCGGGACACTCTAAAATATTCCTGCATATCAATCCGTATCGATCCATATGATCCTCCATATTCCATGCTGTACGTTTTTGCACCTTGGGTTTTTATTTCCGTATGCTCCGCCTGTGTTCATTTTATCATTTTATCATGAATATATGAACATTATAGCACAGAAAATGAGAAATGCAAGGGCCGGCTGTATGAATCAGCCGGCCCCTGGTCGTTTCTGTCTGTGGTCTTTATTTTGCATTTCCCAGAACAATGGCGTTTACTGCCTCTGTAAGATCCACTACCTGAGATCTTGGAACCAGAGATACGGTTTTTCCGTCTGCCTGGGCCAGGCAGTGGCTTCCATCATAGCGGTAGAAAGCCAGAGAAACCTGGGGTGTAACCTCATTTTCCAGATGAACCGTCAGCCGGATCTCCTCCTTCTGTTTTGGTTCCTCCTGTGTAAAGCTGTCTGCCTTCAAACCTTCCAGCGCAGACTTTAAGTCAGCCATATCAAGCTTCTCTTCCTGGTAATACCAGGTGCGGTCTTTCTTGCCGCCTTTGGAGGTAAGACTGTAGTCATTTCCCTCCAGAGAAATATCGATTCCTGTGATATCCTCTGCATCCGCCCAGAAAACTTCTTTATGGCGCAGGTCATCGTATTTCATGGCCATAAGCGCTTTATAATCCCCGGAGGACAGCTTATATGCGATATGAGAGCCGTTTACCCGCGCATAAGCGGTGATCTCCTCATCCTTTTCATTTTCCTCTTTTTCCTTTTCTGCCTTCTTTTTCTCTTTCGGATCGCGGCTGATACTCAGGGTAAAGGTTCCAGACGTCTGCTCTTTATCCTTATTTTTAGAGGTATAATCTGCCTCTATCGTAAGCTCCGGCGCATCCAGACCGTATGTGCCCCACTCTTCATCAGAAACATAGTAGGACGCGTAATCAGAGAGATTCAGGTTCTGGAGGGTTTTTATATAGGCGTTTACCAGTTTTGGATCCAGAGGGAGCAGATTTTCTCCATCCCGCTTAAAGTAGACGTCTGCGCTGCTGTAGGAAGCCTTGCTGTCCTCGCTGTAAACCACCTCATAGGTCTCCGGCCCGGTAAACCGTATGTCAGTCACCTTATCAAGGGCCGGCACCTTATCCCGGTTTAGCATATCCTTTAAACCGGCATTAAAATAATTCAGCGGATCGTCCTTTACCAGATAGACCTTTCCGTCTCCGATGGATACATACCGTTCTGAATCCATATTGCTGAAATTTCCCAGACGCACATCATAGCTCTTATCCGCAGTCTCCAGATGGATGGTGCAGACCGGGTGATCCAGCCCATACTGTCCATAATCGTCTACATCATCAATGACAAAGGATACGCCGAACTGCTCAAACGGCTTTAAGAGTTCCTGCATCTTATCTGTGCTGACAGGGAAGTTCCCGTCCTTGTCATAAGTCCAGGTTCCGTCCTCCCCCTTGTGGAAGGAAAGGCTTTCAGACTCATTTTCCCATGAGAGGGCGGAAACACTGTCCTGAGGTATTTCAAGGATGATCTCATCGCTGTTTTTGATCTTTTCCTTATGATGTTCTGTTTTAACCACGCCTACAGCCGCCGCTGACAGAACAGCCAGAGCGCCTAACAGGATATATAATCGTTTAGCCCGCTTCATTCTGCATTCTCCTTCTTCTCATTACTACACAAATGCCGATCCCCAGATAGATCAGAGGGAATATTCCAATCATCATGGCCTGGAGCATGGCGGAGGTAGAATCGCTGATAGTCAGGTAATTGTAATTTAAGGACTTGCTGCGGATCGCCATGGCCTCGCTCTGCCCGATCATGGAAGAAATGGCGTTCATACCAAGGTTATTGTTGGCGCCGGAGGAAAGGGCATTGTACATATCCTCCAAAAAGTCCGAGGATCCGAACCAGAGGATCTGACCGTCATTTTCGCAGGCGATGGATACAGCTGCCGCAAATGGGCCGTCAATATCCCCTTCTTCCTTTTCATAGGTGGAAAGATTATAACCGGCTGTCTTGCTGAAGGCTTCCGCTGTGGTTGACAAAAGGGTGGTTACTCTGCCCGCAGCCTCTGTCTCGTCTACCTTCAGTCCCTCAACCAGGGGAAGGATGGGGTAATAGTGCTCCTCTATCAGAGGATCTGTAATGGAACTGCTTTCCATCTCAGGAAGCAGGGCGTAGGGTGTCTGAAGGGCATAGTGCTCTCTGTCTCCCTCTACTACGACTCCCTCCTCTGCCGTCACACCGTATTCCTCTATCAGGCCGTGGAGGTTAACAAGACTTCCTTCCTTTACAGGGCCTGCTGCCACAAAAAGCTTTCCGCCGTTTTTGGTATAGGATGACAGAATTTCCTTTTCCGCCTCGGAAATATCGCTGGAAAGTCCGTAGATCATGATGCCGTCAGCATCTTCCGGAACTGAATCCACATTCAGCAGGGACAGCTGATCCAGCTGTATATTTTCTTTTTCGATCTGCTCTTTAAAGGAGGCGGGCAGTTCCTTCTCCCCGTGTCCCTCTAAAAGATACATCTTCGGCTGCTCTTCGTTGACGACGTAATCGATGGCGGAGGTAATGGCCCCTTCTCCGTCAAAGGACGTATTATAAGAGTAGGAATAAACATCTGCTTCCTTAACGTAGATATCATCATAGCTGATAAAGCGGCTGCGTTCCCCGGACTCTACTACAAGGCTGTTGTTCGCCACAGTCTCGTCGGTATAGTTTTTTGCAAAGGTGGGATATACATCCGGATTTTTCTTTACCACCTGGATGTGATCTGAAAGGCTGTCATACTTATTCAGCAGGTTTTCAATGACCGGATCTTCCTTGTCTGCCTGTACGATCCAGTAAATTGTCACGTCTTTATCAAGCCCGTTTACCACTGCTTTTGTGTTGCTGGTAATGGAATACAGTTTGGATGAGCTGATGTCATATTTTGTCAGGTTGTCCGGCAAAGCCCCGGCCAGTATATTGATCACGATCAGCATCGCCAGCACTACTGCTGTAACGATCAGGGAATAGGCTCCGCCCCGAAGCGCATTGCGGTTCTGCTTCATCAGTTATACCTCCTTTTTTCCAGTGACTGCACCGATAAAAACAGGAAAAATGCGGCAAATGTCACAAAATACACAATGGCCGTGAGATCAAATACGCCATTTACAAAGACATTGAACCGCGCAAACAGCGACAGCGTTTTCATAAGAGAGGGCAGAAGCCCCGCCAGGATCTCCCTGTCAGCAAAATACAGAATCAGCACTGCACCGCCGCCCAGGAAATAAAAGCCATAGGCCAGATTTTCATTTTTTGTAAGATACCGTATAACCAGTCCCAGGATAATAACCAGGACAAACAGGGCGATCAGAGAACCGGCCGCCGTAGATGAGACATAGGCTGACAAGCTGGTGCTGTAATAGTTAAGCAGGATCACCGCAATCCCGATACCTGCAGCAAAGCCCTGATTATCTGTCAGAGATGAAATAAAGATCCCCAGCGCAATCAGAGCCGCTCCCAGCGCAAAAAAGGCAAAAATAGAACCGTAGGAGGTTGGCAGATATACGTCACCGAACCGTGAAAATACCAGGGGGTACAGGGAAATAACGGCCAACGGGATCAAATATACGATCAGAAGAGCCAGATATTTTCCCAGCAACACCTGGGTAGTGGAAATAGGGAGCGCATATAAAAGCTGGTCTGTCCTCTGTTTTCTCTCCTCGGCGATGACGCGCATGGTCAGGATGGGAACGATCACCACAAAGACCAGGCTGCCGAAGCTTAAGACAAACTCAAAGTTGCTGACTGCTGCCTGAAGGTTGTAAAGAGTGGCTCCAAGACCTACAAAGGCCAGCAAAAACGCGCCGAATACATAGGCGGTCAGTGAATGAAAATAATTGCGCAGCTCGTGCTTTAACACAGCGGTCATACCGTCTCCTCCTCTCCCTTTTCCGTCAGCTCTATGAATATCTCCTCTAAATCAGCCTTTCTTACATTCATCTCCAAAAGCACACAGTCTCTTGCGGCAAAGCTGCTAAACAGGCTCCGTGATACCTCATAGATGTCCTCGCAGTCGGACCGGAGGCTGACGGCGGTGCGCCCCTCATTCTTTTCTTCTATGGAAATATCTGTGATATGTTCGATCCCGGCCAGGATATCCCTGGTCTCTTCCCCGGACGCCTCTGCAAGCAGGGTAATCTCACCGGGAGAAAGAAGGCGTTTTTCCAGATTTTCCGGTTCGTCAAAGGCAATGAGTTTCCCCTTTGCGATAATGAGGATCTTCTCACAAATGGTCTGCACCTCAGAAAGGATATGGGAACTGAAGATAACCGTGTGCTCCCGGCCCAGATCCCGGATCAGGTCACGGATCTCAATGATCTGCAGGGGATCCAGTCCCACAGTAGGCTCATCCAGGATAATAACTTTGGGATCCCCCAAAAGAGCCTGGGCGATTCCCACTCTCTGTTTGTAGCCCTTGGACAATGCGCTGATACGGCGGTTTCTTACCTCCGTTAAGCCTGTCCGTTCCAGCACACTGCCGATCTGGCGCTCCAGCTCCTTTCCCTTAATTCCCTTTGCCTCCCCCACAAACCTCAGGTATTCCATCGGTGTTTCATTCATATAAAGGGGCGGCTGCTCCGGGAGATAACCGATCCTTCGCTTTGCCTCAGCCGGTTCCTCAAAAATATCAAAGCCCTCGATCTTTACGCTTCCCTTTGTAGCCGACAAGCATCCGGTCATGATGTTCATGGTGGTGGATTTTCCTGCTCCGTTTGGGCCTAAAAAGCCGTACACATGACCGCCCTCTATCTCAAAGGACAGATCATCCACTGCCGTCACATCGCCGTAGCATTTTGTCAAATGCTCAACCTGTATCATGGTAAACCTCCTACTTGTGTTCTTCATTCTCGCATTATAACAATTTATGCTGAAATGACGCTGAAAATTTCTTCAGGAGGCAGTATTTGCAAAAAAACACCTTTTATAAACAGGTCAGTTCCACTGAAAAACTGTTGATCCCGCCTCTGCTCTCTGCCTTTATCTTTCCCTTGTGCAGCTGTACGATGCGTTCAGCGATGGAAAGGCCTAGTCCGTAGCTGCCTGAGGCACTGCGGGCAGAGTCGGCGCGGTAGAACCGTTTAAACAGCTGGCGCAGCTCCTCCGGCGAAATGGGCGCGCCCTCATTTTCCACCGCAAGCACGCAGCGGCTCTTTCCCTGTCTTTTAAGCTTTACCCAGACTCTTCCATTTTCCACGGAATATTTACAGGCATTGTCCAAAAGGATCTCAAGCAGCTGACGCAGCCGTTCCTCTGACCCCCATACCCGTATTTCTTCCTCTATCTCTGAAAACAGGCTGAGCCCATGCTCAAAATAAACCGGCTCAAAGGGCAGGATTCCGTCAGCAATCAGGCGGCTTATATCCACTGTGGCAAAGGCCTCCTCCGTCTGGCCGCTGTCCGCCCTGGCAAGATCCAGCATCTGCTCAATCAGCCCCCGCATCTGCCGGGACATGGTGAGGATGCCCTCCGAAAACTGTTTTCTCTTCTCCTCTTCACAGCCTGAGGACTGCAAAAGCTCTGCATTGGTCATGATCACGGTCAGAGGAGTCTTAAGCTCATGGGAGGCGTCCGCCACAAACTGGCGCTGCTGCCTCCAGGCCTCCTCCACCGGCCTTACGGCCCAGCCGGAAAGCCAGATGCTCACGGCCAGAAAGACCGCAAAGCTGACCGCCGCAATCAGGGAGCAGTTTCTCACCAGCCCTCTTAACGCTGCCGTCTCACTGGAGATATCAGCAAACACAAGGCTGTGCGTGAGATGGGTATTGGTTCGGTAATACCGCAGCCCATATTCCTTCAGCACTCCTATGCTTTTGGGGGCGGAGAGGGCTTTTACGATCAGATCGTGCAGGAACTCCTGATCCGACAGATCATAATAGCCTCCGCTGCTTGCAATCAGTTCTCCCCCCGGCCCCAGCTGCAGAATAAAAAAGGGCAGACGGATCTGTTCGCTTTGCTCCCCCGGAACGCCGATCTGAAAGGGATTTCGGGCTATGCTCTCCATCATGCGGATGCTCTTATCTTCCAGGTCAGACCTTGTAAAATGGTATACCAGACCAAAAACAGCGCTCAGCATGAGCGCTACAATAGTCATATTGATGACTACAAATTTCACTCGCAGCCTACGAATCATGTTCTGCCACCTCCAGATGATAACCCATTCTTCGGATTGCCTCGATCCGCACATTGGAGCCGATGCTTAGAAGCTTTTTCCTCAAAAAGCCCATATAAACCTCCACATGGTTTTCCACCGCATCAGAATCATACCCCCATACTCTGGCAAGAATAGTCTCCTTTGACAGGTTTCCTGCCCCGGACTGAAACAAAAGGCGCAGGATATCAAATTCCTTTGCAGAAAGCCGTATTTCCTTTCCTGCGCAGCTTAAGACGGCGGTGGACAGATCCAGGATCGTATTGCCAAACCCCATCTCATCCACCTGACTCCCCTGCCTGCGCAGCAGGGCGCGCACGCAGGCCGTCAGTTCCCTGGAATCAAAGGGCTTTGTCAGGTAATAGTCGGCTCCTGCGTCCAGTCCCGTGATCCTGTCCTCCAGCCCCGAACGGGCCGTCAGCATCAGAATAGGCGTTCCCAGATGGCTGGACCGAAGGGCCTTTGCCACCTCATACCCATTTTTCCCCGGCATCATCACATCCAGGATCACCAGGTCGTATACCCCGGTCCGGGCATAGGAAAGTCCCGTTTCCCCGTCATGTACCGCCTCTGCCTCAAAGCCCTGGTTCCTCAAAAGTTCCTCTATGGATCCGGCTAACAGCCGTTCATCCTCTACGATCAGTATTTTCATGTGTGATGACACGCCTCCTTTTCTTTTGCCATTATACATCAGATCGGAACAGGAAAAAAGATTCTGGATTGTGATTTTGCGCTGGAAAAACCAGCCGGAGCCTTTTAAGCAGGCATTCCGGCTGGTTTCTGTTTATGAATGAATATGTAATTATACCTCGAAAATCAGATCGCCGTAGCTTGGCATGGGCCAGAGTTCCTTGTCTACCAGCATCTCCAGCCGGTCTACCGGGGCTCTTAAGGCCTCCATGGCAGGAACTACCTCACTGTGGCAAGCCACTGCCTGATCTCTTCCGCTCTCCATTGCGGCGCACCTGTTGTTTACATCCTCAAGAGCAGCCAAAGCCGTCTTTGTCTCTGTTAAGAGATCCGAGGACTCTAAGAGAAGCTCTGTCTGAGTGCTGACATCCGCCTCCGGGCAGGCATTTCTGACTGCGGAAATGGAGCCTGCAAGCTGGGCAGTGTAGCGGATCACAGCCGGAATGATCTGCTTTCCGGCCATATCCACCATGGTTTTTGCCTCGATGTTAATGCTCTTTGCGTAGCTCTCATACTCAACCTCGGCGCGGGACTCCAGCTCAGCCCTGGTAAACACGCCAAATTCCTCAAAGAGTTTTACCGCCTTATCTGTCACAAGGGCGGGAATGGCGTCTACCATGGAGCGGATATTGGGAAGCCCTCTCTTTTCAGCTTCCTGAACCCACTCGTCGGAGTAGCCGTTTCCATTGAAAATGACTCTCCTGTGTGCGGCCAGAAGCTCCTTTATCATATCATGGACAGCCAGATCAAAGTCGTCCGCCTTCTCCAGGATATCCGCAGCCTCTTTGAACGCTTCTGCCACAATGGTATTTAATACAGTGTTGGCAGACGCCACGGAATCAGAAGAGCCTACCATGCGGAACTCAAATTTATTTCCTGTAAAGGCAAAGGGCGAGGTACGGTTGCGGTCCGTAGCGTCCTTATCCAGGTCAGGAAGAATGTTCACTCCGGTGCGCAGGGTGCCGCCCTTCTTGGAGTGGGTAGCTTCGCCGGTATCGCAGAGCTGGTCGATAACATCCTCCAGCTGCTCCCCAAGGAAGATGGAGATGATGGCTGGCGGAGCCTCGTTTGCACCCAGTCTGTGATCATTCCCCACGTCGGAAGCGGACTCTCTTAAAAGATCCGCATGACGGTCTACCGCCTTGATGATGCAGGCTAATACCAGAAGGAACTGAATGTTCTCATGAGGCGTATCGCCGGGATTCATCAGGTTGGTGCCGTCGTCTGCGGTAAGCGACCAGTTATTGTGCTTGCCGGAACCGTTTACGCCTGCAAACGGTTTCTCATGGAGCAGGCAGGCCATTCCGTGGCGTCCGGCCACTTTCTTTAAGGTCTCCATGATGATCTGGTTGTGGTCTACAGCCTGGTTTACTCCCTCATAGATAGGAGCCAGCTCATGCTGCGCGGGAGCCACCTCGTTGTGCTGCGTTTTTGCAGGCACGCCCAGCTTCCAAAGCTCTTTGTTTACATCATTCATATATGCACCCACACGCTCCCGGATGATGCCGAAATAGTGATCGTCCATCTCCTGGCCCTTTGGCGGCATAGCGCCGAATAAGGTGCGTCCGGTATAGATCAGGTCTTTTCTCTGCAGATACTTCTGACGGTCAACCAGGAAGTATTCCTGCTCCGGGCCTACGGACGGATTCACACGCTTTGCGGTGGTGTTTCCAAAGAGGCGCAGGATCCTTAAGGCCTGCTCATTCACTGCCTGCATGGAACGCAGCAGAGGCGTTTTCTTGTCCAGGGCCTCTCCCTTATAGGAGCAGAAGGAGGTTGGGATGCAGAGCGTCACGCCGATGGCATCCTCTTTTAAGAAGGCCGGAGAGGTACAGTCCCAGACGGTATAGCCTCTGGCCTCAAAGGTGGCGCGCAGTCCGCCGGAGGGGAAGGAGGAGGCGTCCGGCTCGCCCTTGATCAGCTCTTTGCCGGAAAATTCCATAATGACCTTGCCGTCTACCGGGGCAGAGATGAAAGAATCATGCTTCTCCGCAGTCACACCGGTGAGAGGCTGGAACCAGTGGGTAAAATGGGTGGCACCATGCTCAATGGCCCAGTCCTTCATGGCGTGGGCTACCACATCCGCAATGCTGGGATCCAGCTCCGCACCATCCTCAATGGTCTTTTTCAGTTTTTTGTACACACTCTTTGGCAGGCGGTCTCTCATCACAGCGTCATTGAATACGTCCTTGCCAAACATCTCTGAAACACTTATTACTTCGCTCATAGATACTCCATCCTCTCTTTTGGGTTCTTTTCACATTTCCCCAATTACATCCTGTTTACGCAGACCTGACGGGGGTTCTCTTCCCGGCCGGCCTCCCGTTCCGCCCACAGGCGGCTCTGTACAGAAAAAGGCGTTCTCTCCTTTTGCAAAAAGAGAACGCCTTCGTTCTTTTCTATAAAATAAACCATTTCCCCGGAAAATGCAAGCGCTTTTTCCAAAATATGAATTTGTTTATTCTAATAAGCTTTGTTAAGCTGCGTTAATAGAGTTATTCGCAGGACTAATGCTTACGCATTTGCCTTGCCAACGGATCCGAACAGCTCCATCTTTTCCTTTACAGTTGCGCGGATTGCGTCTGCGCCGGGAGCTAACAGCTTTCTTGGGTCAAAGCCCTTGCCCTGCAGATCCTTACCGTCCTCGATGTACTTTCTTGTAGCCTCTGCAAAGGACAGCTGACACTCTGTATTTACATTGATCTTGGCAACGCCCAGGCTGATCGCTTTCTTGATCATATCCTCAGGAATACCGGTACCGCCGTGAAGAACCAACGGCATACCGCCTACTGCTTCCTTTACATTTGCTAATACGTCAAAGTTCAGTCCCTGCCAGTTCTCAGGATATTTGCCGTGAATATTTCCGATGCCTGCTGCCAGGAAATCAATTCCAAGATCTGCAATGGCCTTGCACTCTGCAGGATCTGCACACTCGCCCATGCCTACTACTCCGTCTTCCTCGCCGCCGATGGAGCCTACCTCAGCCTCTAAGGACAGTCCCATCGCATGAGCGATCTTTACTAACTCCTTTGTCTTTTCAATGTTCTCGGCAATGGGATAATGAGAGCCGTCGAACATGATGGATGAGAAGCCTGCCTTGATGCACTTATAGCAGCCCTCATAGGAGCCGTGATCCAGATGCAGAGCTACAGGAACGGTGATGTTTAACTCGTCAATCATCGCCTCTACCATAGCGGCTACAGTCTTAAAACCGGTCATATACTTGCCTGCTCCCTCGGATACGCCGAGAATCACAGGAGACTGCAGCTCCTGAGCAGTCAGAAGGATGGACTTTGTCCACTCCAGGTTGTTGATGTTGAACTGTCCTACTGCGTACTTGCCGTCTCTTGCTTTTTCAAGCATTTCTCTTGCTGATACTAACATTGTTTGTCCTCCTTATACTTTGGCGTGCCGCCGCATACTTCCGTCGGCACACTTTGTTACGTTTTTAACACTCTTCCCATTATAACCCATCCATGAGGAAAAGGGAAGAGTTTTTATAAAATCCTCAGGATATTCTTCACCGTTTTTTCCATTTCATCCACAGCGCACTCTCTGCTGTGGCGGATCGGTGCGGTGCGGATCTCTTCCACTGCCTCTGGAAGGGCGATTCCCGCTTCCTCTGCAAGGGCGTCTGCAACGGCAAACTCGTCCTTTCCTTCCACTGCGTCCCTGCCCTTTACCGCTTCCATCACGCTGCGGGCGAATTTAAAGGGACTGGCGGTGGAGGCAATGACGGTCTTTGTCATGTCTCCTGTGTCATTTTTATACTGGTCATATACAGCAGCGGCTACGCCCGTATGGGTGTCAATCAGGTATCCTGTGTCCTGGAAAATGGTTCGGATGGCTTTGGCATTCTCCTTTTGTGTGGCAAAACCGCCCCTGAAATCCGACATAAAGTCCCGCATGGAACCAGTTACTGTGTAGCGCCCCTCTTCCGCCAGTTCCCTCATTAAATCCGCGTTGGCAGCCGCGTCGCAGCCCGCACTCAGATAGATCAGACGTTCCAGATTGCTGGAGATCAGAATATCCATGGACGGAGAATTCGTCAGGATAAACTCTCTTCTGCGGTCATAGGTACCTGTGGTGAAAAAGTCATACAGCACCTTGTTGTCATTGGAGGCGCAGATCAGAGTACGGATGGGAAGTCCCATTTTCTTGGCAAAATAGGCGGCAAGGATGTTGCCGAAATTACCGGTGGGAACCACTATGTTGATCTCCTCTCCCCCCCGTATCTCCTCATTTGCCAGAAGTCTGGCATATGCATATACATAATACACGATCTGCGGCACCAGACGGCCGATATTGATGGAGTTGGCGGAAGAAAGCAGGAAACCCTTATCAGAAAGCTCCCTGGCAAGCTCTTTGTTGTTAAAAAGCTTCTTAACTCCGGTCTGGGCATCGTCAAAGTTGCCGTGGATGGCAACGACAAAGGTGTTGTCCCCCTTCTGGGTGCGCATCTGGCGTTCCTGCACCGGGCTTACGCCGCCCTTGGGATAAAATACGATGATACGGGTGCCTAAAACATCGGCAAAGCCCGCCATTGCAGCTTTTCCGGTGTCGCCGGAGGTAGCGGTAAGAATCACGATTTCTCTGTCCTCGCGGTTCTTCTTAGCCGCTGTTGTCATCAGATGGGGCAGGATCGACAGGGCCATATCCTTAAACGCAATGGTGCTTCCATGGTAAAGCTCCAGATAATAGGCTCCGTCCGCCTTTGCAAGGGGGGCGATCTCTTCGGTGTCAAACTTGCTGTCATAGGCTTTTGCGATGCAGGACTTTAATTCTTCTTCTGTATAGTCCGTAAGGAAAAGCTTCATTACCTCATATGCTGTCTCCTGATAGGTCATCCCGGCCAGCTTCTCTAAAGATACGTCTAACGCCGGGATCTCCGTGGGCATAAACAGGCCGCCGTCGGCAGCCAGGCCCTGAAGGACTGCCTGGGATGCCGTCACCCCGGTCTGTCCGCCTCTGGTACTCTGGTAAGATAATGCCATGATACATTTCCTTTCTTTGTGTGAGGGTTTTTGCCTTGTTTGCAGAAAGTTTAGCATATTTTAAATGGTGGCGCAACTGGAAACCGGGAAAAATTTACACTTGACTTTTTAAGGTTTTATGCCTATAATGCAAAACAACTAACGGAAATACAACTTAAGAAAAGAAAGCGACGGCGCTTAAAGACACTTTGTTCTTTTTGCGCCGTTTTTGTTTTTTTAATCTGAATGTTTTCCAAAAAATCCCAGGAAAGGCGGAACGAATATGGCTGATATGGTAAAAGTCGAACATCTGAAAAAGCATTTTGGTGATCTGGAAGTTTTAAAGGATATCAACCTGACAGTAAAGGAAGGGGAAAAGCTGGTTATCATCGGCCCCTCCGGCTCCGGCAAATCCACCTTTATCCGGTGCATTAACCATCTGGAGGAACCCACGTCCGGTACAGTATCCATTGCGGGAACGACCGTGACCAGGAAGAATCATCTGGAGATGGCTAAAAAATATTCCTCCATGGTGTTTCAGCAGTTTAACCTCTATCCCCATCTGACGGTGCTGGAAAACCTGACCCTGGCGCCTGTAAAGCTCCAGCGTGTGCCAAAAGACGAAGCGCGCTCAAAAGCCCTTAAGTGCCTGGAACGCGTAGGACTTAAGGAAAAGGCGGGAAACTATCCGGTTCAGCTCTCCGGCGGACAGCAGCAGCGCGTTGCCATTGCCAGGGCGCTGTGCACCAGCCAGCCCCTGATCCTGTTTGACGAGCCCACCTCGGCTCTGGATCCTGAAATGGTTCAGGAGGTGCTAAACGTTATGGTCGAGCTGGCCCATGAAAATATCACCATGATCTGCGTAACCCACGAGATGGGCTTTGCAAGACAGGTGGCCGACCGGGTGATCTTTATGGATGGCGGATATATTGTGGAAGAAGGGACGCCGGATCATTTCTTTACTGCGCCGGAGCATGAGCGAACCAAAGCATTTTTAAGCAAGATCCTTCATTAAAGAAGGTTCCACTCAGAATCGGTTCCTATAAAAAATGTCTATATACAGGAGGAAACAACCATGAAGAAGAGAATCTTATGTGCGACACTGGCAGCGATGATGACAGCAGCCGCTTTAACCGGCTGCTCCGGTTCCTCAGGAAACACCCAGACAACCACGGCAGCAGACGGAGGTTCATCCTCTGCTTCCTCTGACGGCACAGCGGCGGACGTAAAAAAGATCCGGGATCGCGGCGTTTTAAAGGTCGGCTGCAAGTCCGATGTTCCCAAGTTCAGCCTTCAAAATACAGCCACCGGCGAGTATGAGGGTTTTGAGGACGATCTGGCTTACAATATCGCCGGAGAGATCTTTGGCTGCACCGCCGATGAAGCAAAGGAGAAAAAGCTGGTGGAATTCCAGGGTGTCACCGCAAAGACAAGAGGACCTCTGCTGGAAAACGGCGAAATCGACCTGGTGATCGCTACCTTTACGATTACCGATGACAGAAAAGAAACCTATAACTTCTCCACCCCCTATTACACGGATGCGGTAGGTCTTCTGGTAAACAATGATTCCGGCATCAGCACCATTGAAGATCTTAACGGCAAGATCATCGGCGTGGCTCAGTCCTCTACTACCAAGGAAGGCTTTAAGGACTATGTAGATGAAAAAGGACTGAATGTAAAACCGGAATTTCAGGAGTTTGACAGCTATCCCGCCCTGGCGCAGGCGCTGGCTACCAAACAGATCGACTGTTTCTCTGTGGATGGCGCTATCCTGGCAGGCTACATCAATGATTCCAACCACCTGCTGGACGACCGGTTCGCCGAGCAGGAATATGGCGTAGCCTCCGCAAAGAAAAACACTGGACTGGCTGAACTGGTTGATAAAAAGGTAAACGCCATGCTCTCTGACGGCACCATGGACGCCCTTGAAACACAGTGGGGGCTTAAGTAAACACTAAAAGAGGAATACTGCTATGATTAAAGGTCTTTTTGAAGGAAAACGATGGGCTGCGCTGTGGAAGGCGCTGCCGGACTACTATATTCCGGGATTTATCATGACCCTTAAGATTGCCGTTTCGGGCCTTTTGCTGGCCTTAATCCTGGGCGTGATCTTCGGCTCTCTTTCTTCCATGCGCTTTAAGCCAGCCAGAATCATTTCCAGAATCTATGTGGAATTTATTCAGAATACGCCCCTTGCCCTGCAGGTGCTGTTCTACTACTCTGTGCTTCCCATCATCCTGTCAAGCACAGCCTCCGGCTCCGGCATACGTATCCCCAAGTTTGTTCTTGGCGTGATTGGCGTGGGCATTTACCATGGAGCCTATATTTCCGAGGTCATCCGGACCGGTATTGAGGCAATTCCAAAGGGACAGTCTGAGGCTGCGGCTTCCCAGGGATTTTCCTATCTGGAGACCATGTATTACATCATTCTCCCTCAGACCGTTCGGATTATCATGCCTCCCCTGGCCAATCAGGCGCTGAATCTGGTAAAAAACACCTCCATTCTGGCTATGGTGGCCGGTATGGATCTGATGTATTTTACAGATTCCTGGGGCGCGGACCGGGGATATTTTGCCCAGGCGTATTTAACAAGCGCCGTCCTGTATTTTATCATCTGCTTCCCTCTTGCAAGGCTGGCCCGCTATCTGGAGATCCGCTCCATGCGTCTGCCTGCGCCGAAGCGGATGGTCTTTGAGGAGGAAAGCACATGATGACATTATTTCACCAGATTTTTACACCTGCAAATGTGGGATTTATGTTTAAGGGCCTTGGGATGACGATTGTGATCGCCATCCTGGCTACCCTGTTCAGCCTGTTCTTTGGGACGATCCTGGCGCTGGTGAGAACCTATGCCGAAGGAAACTTCCGATGGGCGAAAACTCTGGTTGCGGCTTATACGGAATTTTTCAGATGCACGCCGAACCTGCTGTGGATCTTGTGGATCTATTTTACAGTAAAAGGAAATAAAGTAGCAGTCAGCGTCTTTGCCATCACCCTGTTTACCTCTGCTGTTATGGCAGAGATCCTGCGAGGCGGATTAAACTCCATTCCCCCAGGACAGTTTGAAGCGGCCCGTTCGCAGGGATTTAACTTTTTTCAGACGCTGTGGTATATTGTGCTGCCCCAGACCTATAAAAAGGTGATTCCGGCGCTGTTAAGTCAGGTCATTACGATCATTAAGGATACTTCTTTCTTAAAAATGGTAGATGTGGCGGAGTTTATGCGAAACTGTACGGTTGTTATGGGAACCATATATGACTGGCGCGGGATGCTGCTTTTACTGGGTTTTGAAGCCCTCTGCTATTTTGTAATCTGTTTTGCACTGAGCTGTGCGGTAAGAGGTTATCAGAAAACCATTGTAACGGCTTAAGGAGGGGTATGAGATGGAACGATATACGATCACTATTGCCAGGGAATTCGGCAGTCTGGGCCGTGCCGTGGCGCAAAGGCTTGCAGGAAAGCTGGGAATCGAGTATTATGACAGGGACATTGTAGATCAGGTAGCGCAGCAGCTGAATCTTCCGCTGTCACAGATCAGCAGCGCAGAGGAGCGGTCCCACCATGGCTTTTTCTCCCATATGTTTCCGCTGGGAACCGATGAGGAGTATATTCAGGATATGATCTTTGATGTGCAAAAGGACATTATTCTGGAGCTGGCGAAAAAATCCAGCTGTATCATCGTTGGGCGGTGCTCGGATTTTCTGCTGAAGAATGAGAAAAATGTAATGAACGTATTTATCTATGCTCCCTATGAAGCGCGGCTTGAAAACTGCGTGAAGCAGCTGGGGATGACACAGGAAGAGGCCAGACGGATGATCGCAAGCGTGGATAAGGCCCGAAATGCCTACCACAGGAAATATGCCGGATATCTGCCGTCGGATACGTCCCACAAGCACCTGCTGCTTGACTCTTCCCTACTGGGGGTGGATGAGACCGCCGAGGTGCTGGCAGAGGTTGTAAGGAAACGATTCTTCTGACAGCCTGAACCGCCGTGGCCTTAAAGGCACTGTCCGGCTGTTCCCTGGTACAATGTCAATGGCTGATATGCCCGGCACAGATAAAAATGCAGGTTACAGGGAATGAAAGGATGTTTTAAGGATGAAATATGAACACACTGTATTGGGCCGTTTTCTGGAACGGCCCAATCGTTTTATTGCTTATGTGGAAGTGAATGGGCAGAGGATGGTCTGCCATGTGAAGAATACGGGACGGTGCCGGGAGCTTCTGATCCCCGGATGCAGAGTAGTGCTGGAGTACCATCCGGGAGCCAGAGCTGCCGGGAGAAAAACGGAATTTGACCTGATAGCGGTATATAAGGGAGACCTGCTGATCAATATGGATTCTCAGGCTCCGAATAAAGCAGCCTGGGAGTGGATGGAGCAGCTCTGCATGACAGACAGCAAGCCCGCCGACTGCAGACTAATGGGCGCGCTTTGGGAGCTGCAGCCCTGGGATAGACAGGACGGTTTTTTCCAGCCAGGAGACCTTCGTCGGGAAGTCACCCACGGGGATTCCCGTTTTGATCTTGCCTTTACCCTGCAAAATGAGCAGACAGGACAGGAACGTCCCGCGTTTATGGAGGTAAAAGGGGTAACTTTAGAAGAAAATGGAATCGTAATGTTTCCAGACGCTCCCACCCAACGGGGCATAAAGCATATTCAGGGGCTTTCCAGGACGATTAGGGAGGGCTTTGAAGCCTTTGTGCTTTTCGTGGTGCAGATGAACGGGGTTACTGAATTTCGCCCCAATGATAAGACCCACCCGGCCTTCGGAGACGCTCTGCGGGCGGGTGCAGACGCCGGGGTGCACATTCTGGCCTATGACTGTCGGACAGAAATTAACTCTTTAGTCCTTCAAAAGAAGGTAGCCGTCCGACTGTCCGCCGATCTTTAACGCACATTCTGTTCCACTGGCGCATAAGATGTTTATTATAGAAGAAACAGGATGGGACAGGAATGGTATTTCCATTATGCGATCTGAACGCCGGAGAAACAGCAACCGTGGTGTGGCTTATCTGTGAACCGTCCATGGAACGCCGTCTGGGACAGCAGGGGTTTCGCTTCGGCGAACCCGTGACCTGTATTTTCAAAAGCCGCATGGCCGGGCTCTCGGCCTACCGGATACATAAAAAGGTGGTTGGGCTTCGCCAGCGGACGACACGGGAAATTTTAGTGCGCAGGATATAGGGAGGCGCCCACAACCGCGCAGCTGCCATATCCGGTTGCGGTTCGGGAATAAATCAGGTACAATGTGGAGGATGACTAAAATACGAAAGGGAATCCAATATGAAAGACCTTACGAAAGGTACTCCGGCGCGGATCATGATCCAGTTTGCAGTTCCGGTAGCTCTTGGAAATATGTTTCAGCTGTGTTACAGTCTTGCGGATACGCGGGTCGTGGGAAGCACTCTGGGAGAAACAGCTCTTGCGGCAGTGGGAGCTACTGCCTCTGTCAGCACTCTGTTCATCGGTTTTCTCTCCGGCCTGACAAGCGGTTTTTCCCTTCTGATTGCCAGGGAATTTGGAGCAGGCAATCAAAAGGGCGTCAAGGGCTATGCCGCGGGCAGCCTGCTCTTAGGAACCATAACCGCCCTTGTGCTGACGTTTGCCTGTATGGGAAGTCTGAAAACGATCCTTCATCTGTTAAATGTCCCCCAGGATCTCATGGATCAGGCGGACAGCTACATCCGCGTCGTCCTTATGGGCCTGATTGCTACCATGCTTTATAATGCCTGCGCCTCTGTTCTGAGGGCAATAGGCGATACCGCTGCCCCTCTGCTTTTTCTTATTTTTGCAGCGGTACTCAATGTTGGGCTGGATCTGGCCTTTATCCTGATCTTTGGCTGGGGCGTGGCGGGAGCGGCCTGGGCGACTGTATTTTCCCAGGGGCTGGCGGCCTTTTTAAGCCTGATTTATATGTTCCGTAAATATGAGGTATTCCGCTTTACCCTCCGGGATTTTAAAATATCCGCCAAACAGGCAAAGGCCCTTTATGCCTCCGGCCTTTCCATGGCCGCTATGATGTCGCTGGTCTTTTTCGGCACGCTGTCGCTCCAGTGTGCCATCAATACCTTTGGCCAGGATATCATTGTAGCCCATACAGCCGCCCGGAAGATCACAGAATTTTTCATGCTCCCCTTCAGCGTCATGGGCGTCACCATGGCCAATTACTGCGGTCAGAATACAGGAGCCGGACGCATGGACAGGATCCGCGGGGGCATACGCCAGGCGCTGATCCTGACATGGATCTGGGCTGTTGGGATGATTCTTCTCAGTTTCACCGCATCTCCTGCTCTGGCGGGAATGGTCACCGGCTCGGATAATCCTGTGATCCGCTCTACCGCGGCCCTGTATCTGAGATTCAACACCCTGTTCTACTTCGCTCCCGCCGCCATCTCAATCCTCAGAAATGGTCTCCAGGGCATGGGCGACCATGTGACGCCCGTGTGCTCTAGTATGATCGAACTGGTCGGAAAGATCATTGCAGCCTTCTTTCTGGCAGATATCTTCCAGTATTGGGGCATTATCGTGGCCGAACCTGTCGTATGGGTACTGATGGTGATTCCTCTGATCGCGAAGATGAGAAAGATGGTGAAATAGTATATTGGGAGGGGGTCGTTTTACCCTCTCCTTCCCCTCCTGCCTCCCGGCCGGGCGGAGCGTCCCTGTTCAAAGCAACGCTCACAGATGGAAAACGGATAATCCCAGGAAAGCTCTCTGCTGCAGATGGAGCATTTTCGTGTGTAGCTGGCGCACTCTGTCCGCAGGATGCGGCTGATTTCCTCCTCAGTATGGCGCCGTTCAAGAGAAAGCTCCTCCTCCTTCACCGGCAGACCCACCTTTCTTGAAAACTGGAAATAGAGATCCAGCATTTTATAATAGCTCTCCATATCATAAAGATCCGGCCCCGGATGGTAGGGAAATTCCAGTTCCTCCGCCCCCCGGTACTCCCGGCAGTAATCTCTCCAAAGCTCCATCACCAGCTTGTTATCAATATCTACCGAGCAGGTGATCAGCTTATAGATCTCCTGTTTGGAAAATTCTTCCATATGCTCCCTGTGAATATGCTCAAAACTCATATACAGAGATAAAAGCTCGTCCACCTCCATCTTCTCATAGATCGCAGGGGCCTCCATCCCGGCCCAGATCTTTACAAGGGTATCAATATCCGCAGGCAGGCTTAAAAGCTGCTCCGGGAAGCCCACATATGCCTTCATAATCGGAAGGGGACGGGCGGATAAGCCGTCTTCAATAGTTTCTATATCATCGATGGCGGTCACAAAGCCCTCCTCATACAGACCGAAGCGTCCTGCCCGGCCTGCAATCTGACGAATCTCCTCCGGCAGAAGGCTGCGTCTGGAAGTGCCGTCAAATTTCCGTGTCTCTACAAATACGATCCGACGGATAGGAAGATTTAAGCCCATACCGATGGCATCGGTGCTGACCACCACCTCAGTTTCCCGTTCCAGGAACCGTCGCACCTGTTCCCTTCGGGTGGCCGGCGGCAGGCTTCCATAGATAACGCTGCAGCGGACGCCCTGATTTTCCAGATGGGCCGCCAGCGCCAGAACGGATTTCTTTGAAAATACGATCAGCGCATCTCCCTTTTTCAGATCCCGTTTTAAGGAATAGGGCTTTTTCTCCAGGGTCAGCCGGGTATTGCGCTTATGGCGCACAACCTGAAAGCTGTCTTTGCAGCGGCGGATCATCTGAATCACGATATCCTCTGCCTCCGGAGCCATACACAGATGGATCTCCTCCGCCCGAAGCCCCAATACAGCCCTGGTCCAGTTGTGGCCCCGATAGGGATCGGATGCCATCTGGCACTCATCCACTACGGCCACATCAAAATATTCGTGGTCATTGAGCATTTCTACTGTACAGGCCTGACAGACTGCGCCGGGGATCTCCAGGGTCTCCTCGCCGGTAATCATGGAGCAGGGCACGTTTTCACTGTTTAAGCGGTCATACACCTCCAGAGCCAGAAGACGCAGGGGACCGAAATATGCCCCATGCTCCGCCTGTTTCAGCCGTTCCAGAGCATCATGGGTCTTTCCGCTGTTTGTAGGTCCGATATGGAGAATGAACCGGCGTTTCATGGCCCTGGCTTCGGGGTATTCGTCCTCCGGACGCCGTTTTACCGACTCTCGGATGCCTTTTTTGATGGTCTTTGGAATATAGAACAGCTGATATGCCCGTTCCAGGGAATTTGTAAGAAGATATCTGCGGATCCCCTGCATCTTCAAAACACGCTCCAGCTCCTCCAAAGAAAGCTCCGGCAGGTATTCCAGATCCTTTTTTGCCAGCAGTGCACAGAATCGGTGCATATTGCGGCAGTTTTCCTCCCACTCCCCAAGCTGGGGGCCGGGTTTTAAATGGCCTTCCCTTTTCATCAGACAGGCACAGACCTTGGCAAACATGGCGTGTATGTCATTCAGCTCATTTGCCTTTTCCACCTCCGCCAGTCCTTTTTCCGTCAGGCGGGCCAGACGCTTGCGCATCTCGGCCCCGGTCATAGAGCGGTAGCGCTTGTTGACCGGGCCGAAGAATATTTCTTTATAACAGTCTGCCAGATAACCGGCACATTCTTTTCTGCTGTCCATCCTCTACACCATTGTGGTGTCTACAAAGTGCTCAAAACCGCTGATGCCGAACTGGGCGCTGACACTGTTGATCCCGTCCACGATCTCCTCTCTGGAATAGTTGGCGGTATAGAGGGTATTATCATCCAGCTGGTTTAAATACATATAGAAGGCCAGCGCCATTTCCAGATAGTTTCTGTCCGTGACATCCAGCGCCTCATACAGCTCATTTTCCGCCCCATTGATGTCTCCGGCATCTACCATCTCCTTTAAATGGCGGTAGATACGGTCCGCCGGCGTATAGGCGTCATCCAGTGAAGGCAGTTCATAGTCAATTTCATTCTTTCCGAGAGCCACACCTGCGATCGTGCGCACAAGATCGGTAATGGTCCGCATTACATAATCATCCTGATATCCCATAGCAGTCTCACTCCTGATTGTTAATTGCCGCCCAAGACGCAAAAACCGACGGTTTTCGTTTCTGACAGCGGCATTCTCTGCTAAGTATAGTGGAAATGACAGGCCGCGTCAAGATAGAGAAACAAACCTGCCCGGCTGGATGCGCGCTGTTTTATCCAGCCCTTGACGGTGTTTTTTTCTGATATTATAATGTAGGAAACTGCCGTTTCGCACAGTTTTTCCCTTGTGGATGGCACTTATAATATTCAGAGAAATGGTACTGCCTATGAAATCGAATTACATAAGACGAAAAATACTGTCCCTAATAAAAAGTTTCACAAAAGAGGAAGCCGCAGCCGTGCTTTTGCTTGCCGTCTCTCTTCTCCTTACCTGGTGCGCCAGAAATGTATCCGGCTTTGCCCAGCAGTATTCTGTCACGGTTTATTCCTTCTTAAAAAATACAGTAGGACGGGCCTGTGGACTATTTCCTTTTTCTCTGTCAGAAGCAGGGCTCTATCTTTTATCAGCCGCCTGTGTGTATCAGCTGATCCATTCCTTTCGGCAGCCCCTTTTCCTCTTAAAAAAGGCATTTTTCCTGTCCTCACTGCTGTTTTTTATCTACACCATCAACTGCGGAATCAATTATTACAGGACGCCCTTTTCGGTGGAGGCCGGTTTTTCGGAGAAGTTGGCCGAGGGCAGTTCCCAGAGGGAGCTTTATGAACTGTGTGAGTTTCTAGTTCAGAAAGTCAACGAAAATATCCCTCAGGAGACAGACCCTGACCGCAGTCTGTCCTATTTTCAGAGCATGGGACAGCTGGGGCGGGAAGCTATGAGCGGACTTGGAAATGAATTTCCCCAGCTTGGAGGCTGGTATCCGTTTCCAAAGCCTTTGATCAACTCCCGGCTCTTATCCGTGCAGCAGCTGACTGGAATCTACTCGCCTTTTACCATCGAGGCTAACTATAACCGTGAAATACCATTTTACAATATTCCCCATACCATTTGCCATGAGCTGTCCCATCTAAAGGGCTATATGCGGGAGGATGAGGCCAATTTTATCGGTTATCTGGCCTGTATCGGGTCGGAAGATACGGCTTTTCGCTACAGTGGGTATCTGACTGGCTGGGTATACGCGGGAAATGCCCTGGCCCAGGCGGATTTTGACGGGTATCGCAGACTGTATGGACAGTTAGATCCCCAGGCAGTGCAGGATCTGGGGGAAAATAACGCCTTCTGGGATCGGTTCAAAGGAAAAGTGGCAGAGGCGTCCGCCAAAATGAACGACACCTATTTAAAAGCCCACAGCCAGACCGATGGGATCAAAAGCTATGGGCGGATGGTGGATCTTATGCTGACGTACTACCGGTAAATGGCGGTGCTGAATCTTCCTGTCTGTCAGCCATGCTGTGCTCTTCCTTTTTGAGCAGCTTACGGAAGGTCAGGTCCATTCCCACAGCGCCCAGAGGAGCTGTTATGAGAATGGAAAGCACAGCCACACAGAGAACGAGCTGACCGCAGGGCAGGCCCAGGGCCAGCGGAACAGAGCCAATGGCAGCCTGAACTGTGGCCTTGGGAAGATAGGCAATGATGCAGAACAGACGCTCCTTTCGATTTAAGGCCGTTCCCACCAGGCAGAGAGACACACCCAGGGAACGGAACACCAGCGCCGTCAGGATCATAAGCACGGCCGGAAATCCGGCGTTTAGAGTATAGCGGATATCCACCGCAGCGCCTACCAGTACAAACAGCAGCACCTCAGCGGCAATCCACAGTTTTCCAAATTTTTCTGAAAGCCGTTTGGAAACTGCCGGGCTCTTTCGGTTCAGCACACAGGCCATGCTGACAACTGCCAGAAGGCCGGATAAAGAAACAATGCCATTCAGCCAGGTCTCCACAGCCATAAGGAGAAATGATACGCCCAGCACAATAACAGCCTTCATGCTGTTTCTTATATAATTCCCGCTGGCATAGGCCGCCTCAAAAAAGAGGTTCATGCAATATCCCGCCGCTGCCCCCAACGCTATTCCAAGAAGAACGGACACTGGAATATTGACAAAATCCATTCCATTGGCAGTGCCTCCCTGTGCCATGGCAACAAATGTGGAAAACAGCACAATAACGAAAATGTCGTCGCAGGAGGCCCCGGCCATGATGAGCTGAGGGATGCTCTTATCCGTACCATATCCCTCATCCATAGGCTACACCATCCGCGGAATCACTACTGCTGGAGAGACGGCGCCTAAAACAGCGCCCATAACCGCCGCATCCATCCTTGTAATTCCAAGAATGACGGGAGCAAGGAGTAAAAAACCCAGTATTTCAAAGCTGGCCGGAACACAGGACATCATGACTGCGGGACGGCCTACTTTTTTAAGGTCTGCCAGGTCGAGAGACAGGCCGGCCCTTAAAAGGATGATGATCAGAGCCATCTGCCGCAGGTCTGCGGAAATGGATAAAATGGATGGATCCAGAAGGTTCAGTACATAAGACCCCAGCAGGATACCGGTTATGAGCATACCAATGATGCGGGGCAGTTTAAGCCGTTTGCAGACAGCCGCCAGAGCCAGGCCTGCAAGGAAAATAAATGAAAGGGACGTAAGCATGGATGTTCCTCCTTTAAGTGTAAATATTTTGTGCGTATCGGTTGAGGTTCACCGAGGCCGAAGAAAATGCACAAAAAAAGCTGGTGTTCTTCTGCGACGGTGTAATCACAGAAGTCATCAGCCTAGTAAGCGGTTTAGGGGTATCATTCCCAAGGGAGAACTTCATTCCCGGAAATCATTATACTATCAGGAGATCGGATTGTAAACCGGAAATTGCAGTTTTCGGCATTTTCATCTGCAGTCCGTTGCTTTGCACCGGGAGCGCTGCACCTGTGACAGCATCCTCTCATACATCCATGCCATTAAAGCCAGTATGGCAAGAAGATACGGCGGAAATAAGGCCGGGCTTATGTGGTTGGCGATCAGCCCGAAAAGCGGGGGCATAAGACAGGTGCCTATATAGGCCGAGGCCATCTGGACACCGATCATGGCCTGCGAACGTTCTGCTCCAAAGTTAGCCGGGGTAGAGTGGATAATAGATGGATACACTGGCGCACAGCCAAGGCCTGTTAAAACCAGTCCCAAACGTGCGGTTCCAGTTCCCAGAGGAAGAAGAAACGCTGCCGCTCCCGCCAAAATCAGGACAGTTCCCATGCGAATCATCTGGGAATCATTGAATCTAATGGTTAAAAAGCCGCTGGCAAATCTTCCTGCTGTAATCCCGATAAAAAACAGTCCTGCAAAGCCTGCAGCTGTCTCGGCAGGCAGACCATGGTGCAGAACCAGATAGCTGCTGGCCCACAGGCTTACCGTCTGCTCCAGCGCACTGTAGCAGAAAAATGCAGTCATAATTTCCTTTGCACCCGGGATATGAAGGATTTCCGCTATGGAAAGCTGTACATTGGCCTCTGCCTCCTCACTGTCTAACACAGCCTGCCGGCTGTCCTTGCCTCTGTCTCCCCGATTCCACAGAGGGATACTAAAAAACAGCACTGCCGTAAGAGCAGCCTGAAGCAGGGCTATCAGCCGGTATCCCCTGGTCCAGCTTTCTCCGCCGGACAGCATCTGTCCCATAATATAAGGCCCTAAAGTGGCCCCTATCCCCCACATACAATGCAGCCAGCTCATGTGACGGCTGGCATAGTGCAGGGCAACATAGTTATTTAAAGAAGCATCCACACTGCCTGCCCCCAATCCATAGGGAATAGCCCACAGGCACAGTTCAAGGTATGAATCGCTTACCGAAAATCCCAGAAGCGCGGCTGCTGTCATCAGGACGCTGAATGCGGTTACTCTTCCCGTTCCAAACTTTTTTGTCAGCCGATCGCTCAGCAGACTGGAAATAATCGTACCGCAGGCGATGATCATAAAAATGATGCCGGAATAAGAAACGGGAACAGAAAGCTCATGATACATGGAGGGCCACGCAGAGCCCAGCAGGGAATCAGGAAGCCCCAGACTGATGAATGCAAGATAAATAATGGCTAATAATAAATGAAACATCTTTATTTCCCCTGATATATGATGTGTATTGGCAGTAATTCAGGAAGAGGCGATGCCATTCGAGAGGAACCGGATCATATTTTCACGAATCCTGATGGCCAGGTCAGCCGGATCCATTCCCCGCAAACCGGCTGAACATTTTATCGTCTGTTCCAGGGAGGCTCCCACCGGGCGCACCGGGGCGGCAGACGGCAGCGTATTTTTTATTCCCATTTTCTCTCCCTCTTTAAGTGCCCATTCCACCGCCCCCAAACCGTCCGTTTCCGCCAGGATCCGGTTCTTTGGAACTCTCCGGGCCGCCTCCTGTACAGCCGGGTTCCAGACTACATCCGGCCCGATGGACACATAGCAGTCCTGCTCCAGATATTCATCCAGAAAGCGGCTGCAGGAATACCAGTGCACCAGATAGCGGTTCGGATAGTCTCTAAGAATCCGGGCGATTTCCTTTTCCTGTGCCTTCGTGTGGAGTACCGCCGGCTTTTTCTGCTCCATGGCAAAGGCCAGCTGGCGTTCAAATGCCTCCCTCTGAACCTTCACAGGCACATCGCACCAGAGTGTGTCCATACCGATCTCACCGATCACCGGATATTTTTCCATAAACGGCATCATGTCCTCCACAGAGGCCTTCCCGCTGTTCCAGGGATGAAGGCCCGCCGCAGGAATAAGCGCCTGTATGGCTCCAGGCCATTTTAAAATCTCATCCAGTCGTTTTGCATCCTCTGGCTCCCCTGCGCATATCATGGTCATGATCCCATCCCGAATCCGTTCCCGCGTCTCCTCTTTTGTACCTGTATGAGCATGGGCGTCGGTTACTACAATATGCCCTCTCTGTACCGCTGTCATTCTCCCATCTCCTCTCCTGAATGGACAATCCGACAAAAATCCCCCAGTCCGTGCGCTTTAGTCATTTTTCCCGCCGCCCATAATCTCCCCATAGATCCGCTGACGCAGTTCTCCCTGACGAAAAAGCCAGTCACGGCTTCGCTCGGCCTCGGTGATCACGATTTCGCTTCCTGTCTTTCCCGTGGCAGGATCCAGAATCAGGATACGGTCAGAGAGATAGATCGCCTCATCTATATCGTGGGTCACTAAAAGCACCGTTCGATTCATTCTGTCCCGAACTCCCAAAAGCCAGTCCTGCATCTCCCCCCGCGTGATCACATCCAGCGCTCCAAAGGGTTCATCTAAAAGCAGAATATCCGCATGGCACAGCAGGGTCCTTAAAAATGCTGCCCGCTGACGCATCCCTCCCGACAAAGCCGAGGGATATTCATTCTCATACCCCTTAAGACCGAATGCACCCATCTGGGCCATGGCCTCGCCCTTCATCTGCTCCAGTCCGCCGTGGATCCTGCCGTAAAGACACACATTTTCCAAAATGGTTTTCCACGGGAAAAGCAGGTCATTCTGAGGCATATAGGCGAAATGCTCCGTAATCCCCCGGATCCTCTGGCCATCTGCAAATACCTGGCCTCCCTCCGGTGAAATCACACCGGTGAGAAGCTTTAAAAGAGTGGATTTGCCGCAGCCGGACGGGCCTAACAGGCTTACAAACTCACCCTCCCTAATGGAAAGATCCAGACCGTTTAGTATTTTCTTATTTTCATAGCTGAATGTAAGACCGGAAATCTCTAATTTCATTATCTCTTGCAGGAAAACAGGCCTGCTTCCTCCTTTTTATATGCACTTGCAGTCATTCCTCTGCCCCATCAGTGAATCACATACCCGGCCGAAGGCTGCCCTCCTATAGCGGATGGTTCCTTTACTGCGGAAGAAATTCGTTGGTATAGCACTCCCCAGCCGGAACCGCCTTGTCGATCACGCCGTATTCCACCATAAAGTCCGTGTAATTATCCCACACAGAGTCCTTCATGGAACCCCAACGATCTGTGTCCTCCATATATTTGCCTGCCAGATATTCCTGAGACATGGTAAGCATTTCCAGAGAATAGTCAGGCGCGTATTTTTGAAGGATCCTGGCGCTTTCCTGAGGCTGCCTGATTGCGTACTCATAGCCCTTTGCTGTGGCAGCCAGGAATTTTTTTACCATTTCCGGTTTGTTTTTTAAGGTATCCTCATTGGCTATGATCACCGGGGTATAGTAGTCCAGACGCTCATCCAGCCGGCGAAGCTCCATATAGTTAATGGGGAAATCGCTGAGTTTGCATTTTACATTGTCCCAGCCCTCAAAAAACCACATGATATCTGCTTTGTCTTTGAGCGCCTCAAAACCGGAACCGTCGGAGATTACCATGTTCAGCTTGGAAAAGTCGCCTCCATCCTTGGCCATCACCGCTTTTAAGACTGCCTCCTCACCGGGGCCGCCCCAGCCTGCATAGGTTTTCCCCTCAAAATCCTTGGGAGAATGAATGTCCTTGTCCGCGTAGGTTACAAAGCCTGACGTATTGTGCTGGATCAGAGCTGCGATTGCCTTAATGGGAAGGGGATCCTGTGAAGTACGCGCCACAGTCACATCCTCCTGATAGCTGATTCCAAAATCACCCTTCCCCACGGCGATCAGGGTTGCGGTGGCTCCCTCCGTAGGCTCGATGATATTTACATCCAGACCTGCTTCCTTATAGTATCCCTGATCCAGAGCAGCGTACATCCCCGTATGATTCGTGTTGGCAACGTAATCCAGGATTACTGTAACAGGCTCAAGGGAGGTTTCCGCCCGGTTCCCGCATCCGGCCATTCCTGCCGCAAAAGCGGCCGTCATGGCTGCTGCCGCCGTCATCTTTACCATACTTTTCCAATTCTTTCTCATAATACATTTTCCTCCTTTATAAACGTTTCCTGTGACCTTCGGATACACTTACATCCTGCCGGATGCCTCATTGTCCATCCCGCCGCTGTATCTGCGGTATGGCTTATGCTTTCTCTCATAGGGCAGCCACAGCCGCCCAAGCAGCCTTACGGCCCCGTTCATACAAAGGCTGAGACCGATAATCACTGCCACACAGGCAAATACCTTATCCAGCATATATCCGTTTTTCACCCGCAGCAGATAATATCCAAGTCCTTCCTGCGCCCCGATCCATTCTCCCACCACAGCTCCGCTGATGCTGTAAGTCGCGGCCACCTTAAGCCCTGACAGAAGGGACGGCAAAGCCGCGGGGATCTTTACCAGCCGGTAAGCGCCCCATTTGCCTGCGCCGCAGGAACGGACAAGATGCACATATTCCTCATCTACCCTGCCAAGACCGTCAGAAAAGCTGACTGCAACCGGGAAAAAGCACATCAGCACCACAGTCAGGATCTTCGGCCCAATGCCAAAGCCCATATAAATAATAAAGATCGGTGCCAGAACCAGCATAGGCACCGTCTGCGTCACCACCAGGAGAGGATAAACGCCCTTTTTTACCGCCGGGAACCAGTCCATGAGAATCCCCAGCGCCAGCGCCAGAATAAAGGATATCCCGATTCCAGCCAGAGCCTCCAGCGTAGTTACTGCCCCATGGCCCGCCAGCGTCTCCCATTCTGTTCCAAAAGCGGCAGCCACATCCGTAGGAGCGGGAAGCACATAGAGAGGAATGCCAAAGATCTTCACTGACAGCTCCCACACCGCTAAAAGCCCCATAGCTCCCCCCACCAAAACCGCCCGTCCTCTCCATTCCTTCATTCTCATCATCCTCCTCTGCCGTCATGCAAAAAGCCCCCATCCCGCAGGACAGAGGCCAAAACCATTCTTTACTCTGTATTTCCCTACGTTGGCATTATCCAAATCAGGTTATGGGTCGAAATTACAAATTTCCTCTCAGCCTGTATACAGGCTCCCCTGTTTTCTTATAAATACTTCAAAGCTTATACTATTCCTTTGCTGCATTCTGTAATTCCGGCAGCAGCATATAGTTATTATCCCGATCCGAGTCATCGATCATGGCGTCCAGCTCCCGGATCAGATAGCTGTCAGGCATATTCCTCTGCCACCACCGATATCCCTTGGAGTTCCTGACGCCCTTTGCGTCGATCTCGCGTCCCGCATAATAGTCAATATACACTGCGGCGTAAACCTCCGCCATGGAATGTTCCACCTCGTCTCCCAGGTTCTTTACCACGCCCCGGATCTGGTCAATGATCAGCTTTTGTATATACTGCTCTGACCAGCCCTCAAAATCAAGCAGATTGGGATCCCCGCTGCCGGTGCGCTTCGCCCAGGCAGACACATCCACCGCCTTTGTGGCATATTCCATACTCCCGTCCTTTTTCCACTGGAGTACCGCGTACTGACAGGGAGGTATGCTCAACGCGTCGGTGACAATTTCCATAATGCCATAAGCGCTGTCCGCCACTCCAGGCTCCGCCTTGTGCTTGCGGATACGCTGGACGTGAAGGTGGCCGCTTAGATATAAAGGTAGCTGATATTTCTGCAGCAGTTCAATCACATCTCCATTGTTGTCCATGGCGCACTGCGTTGTGTACATCCGGCTCTGGGCCAAAAGATTGTGATGGCCGATGGGAAGAACATTCATCCCATCCTCCTTCGCCTTTTTCAGCTGCTCGTCGGCCCATTGAAGAGTCTCCTCCTTCAGTCGCCCTTCTACCAGATTTTTGGGTTCATACTGACAGGTGTCAAGCATCAGAAGGCGGTTCTTTTCATCCAGCTGGTATACATAGCTTAGAGAGGCCTCATCCCGGCTGATAGCCTGATCGTAACCGTACATATGGTAAATGTTGTAAAATTCCTCTGGTGTCACCGGATCCGCCGGCGTCTTTTCTGCTCCAAAATACACAGAGGCATTGGTGTTGTTAATATCATGATTTCCGGGGATAACTAATACGGGAATACCGGCATCCTGAACTTTTTTTAGCTTCTCAGCCAGTTCCTCATGGTTGATCTTTTCCCCATTCATGGTAATATCGCCGCTGAGCACCAGAGCCGCAGGATTTTCCTCAATTACCTGATCCATAAAGGCATCCAGAAGCTCTGGAAGATATTCCACCACCTTGCCGTCGCACCGCTCCACAAAAAGCTGAAAGGCCTCTCCCCCATCGTCGGCAGAAGCGCTCTGATAATGAAGATCCGTTGCCAGAATCAGCTTAGGCGGCTCATAGGGCGTTTCCTCCGGCTGAGGCGGAAAGATACCGGGCAGTTCCTTTTTCCAGCCGCTATAGCCGCTGCCCCGTTCCAGAGCAGCCTCCCTGCTCTTTAGCGTCTCAGACTCTGCAGGCTGTGTTTCCTCCTGCGTTTCTGTTTCCTGCTCCCCATGTTCCTCAGACCGGGAACTGCTCTCCTGGGCGGATGTTTCAAACGGCTCCTGGGGATGGGTCATTTTCTTTAAAAGGTGCAGCACCCCAAAGCACGCCATAGCGACTATGACGTACATCACGGCACTTAAGATCCAGGTCTTTCGTTTCATTTCCTTGTTCCCTGCTTTCTGCGCTCCAGGCCGGGATCTATATGATCCCCAGCTCCTTCATGGCATAAGCAATTCCGTCTTCCTCCACGGTCTTTGTAACAAAGGAGGCGTAGGGCTCCAGCACCGGACTGTGGCTGCCCATAAGAATACAGTTGGAAGCATAGCGGAACATGGACAGATCGTTGCTGCTGTCTCCAAACACATAGGCATCCTCCAGACGGATGCCGCAGTGCTTTAATACCTGGTCAATGGCAGTTGCCTTGGAATGGCCTCTGGGCACACACTCATAAAAGCCGTCTCCCCGGTCAATGACCTCAATGTCCTTCATACGCCCGAACAATTCCATGGGCCGGCTGTTCTCATCGGCTCCCAGATAAAATTTGTCAAAGACATAACCGTCCTCCTCCCAGTAATGGGGGATTATGCAGCCGCTGTCTGCCAGAGCCTGCTTTAACTCCTCTACCTTTGGGATCCTGGATGGCGTCTTGTGGATATAGCAGCCTTCCGTTCCCTCTAATACACCGTCCAGGCCGCATTCATCAATATCCCTTTTAATCTGCATCCCCCTATCATGGGGAATGGCATGGCGGTACAGGATCTCACCGTGAACCACCACACAGGTTCCGCATCCGCAGAGATACCCGTCGGCTTCTACCTGAGAGCGGATCTGGGCCAGATGGCAGTACACCCGGCCTGTGTTGATAAACACCTGATGTCCCCGGCGCCTGGCCTCCTTAATGGCCTCCTTCGCGCTTTCTGGAACCTGCCTGGTCTTTTCAGAAAGAAGGGTGCCGTCAATATCAAAAAATAATGCTTTCATATCTCTACTCGTCATCCCTGAATACAATGGTTCCTGCCTCTTCATCCATGCTGTCCACAATCGCAAGGGATTCCAGACGGATCCCTTCTGAGCGAAGCAGATCGCCGCCTACCTGGAATCCCTTTTCGATGACAATGCCGGCTCCCACTAATTCTGCGCCGGAGTCTCTTACCAGCGCTGCCAGCCCCTCTAACGCTTTGCCGTTTGCCAGAAAATCATCGATCAGAAGAACCTTGTCCCCTTTGCCTAAAAATTCTTTGGAAACAATGATATCATATACTCTTCCGTGGGTAAATGACTCCACCTTTGTGGTATAGACCTCTCCTGCGATGTTCTTTGTCTGGGTCTTTTTGGCAAATACCACCGGCACGTCAAAATACTGGGCTACGATGCAGGCAATTCCAATGCCGGAGGCCTCGATGGTAAGGATCTTGTTTACCTCTGTGTCAGCAAATCTGCGTTTAAATTCCTTTCCGATCTCCCCGAAGAGTTTGATGTCCATCTGATGGTTTAAAAAGCTGTCTACTTTCAAAACATTACCGGCTTTGATTTTTCCGTCTTTGCGGATCCGGTCTTTTAAGATCTGCATATATGTATCCTCCTTGATTCACTCGCAGCCCCCCTGGGGTTATTTTTTTGTAACAAGGTGCGCGCCGTAAATCCCTGGCGCGCACCCTTTTTATATGGTATGTTCTGTTTATTCTGCCTGAGAGGACACCTCTATGGTCTGTGCTGCCTCGCCGCTCTCCCCGGATGCCGCCTCTGTGGTATCTGCTGCCTCGCTGCTCTCCTCAGATGCCGTCTCTGTGGTCTGTGCTGCCTCGCTGCTCTCCTCGGATGCCGCCTCTGTGGTATCTGCTGCCTCGCTGCTCTCCTCAGATGCCGCCTCTGTGGTATCTGCTGCCTCGCTGCCCTCCTCGGACGCCGCCTCTGTAGTCTCTAACACCCGTTCGGAAACAGCTGCCGGATTCTCTGCCTCATTATCTGCATTCTCTGCCAGATAACGCATCACCTTATCCTGGAGTACGTATTCATCCGCATTCTCCTGGCCGTACATACTTACCAGAGTATCTTTAGACATACCGTTGTCCTGGGCAAACAGCTCTCTGTCCTCATCGGTCAGCTGATCCAGGCCCTCTTTTGCAGCAATGGCCTCTACTGTCAGTTCCCTCTTGGCGGCCTCTTTTACAGTTGCGTAAATATACTCCTTAAAGCTTGGCTCACTCATGCCGTTTGCCTGCGCCATCTGAGTAAAGGTCATGCCGTATGTCTTAGCCTGATCCGTATACTGCTTTACCATCTGATTGTAGCGGACGGAAAGGCCGTTTCTGGAAAGCTTAAACTGGGAGCTGTCAACCACGTTCTGAAGGGCATCCTCCTCCATCTGCTGTTCTGCGGTTGCCTGCTTCTGCTCCAGCAGGCTCTCACGGATGCTTGCCTTATACTCGTCTACAGTCTGATACTCATCATTTGATACTTTCTTCACAAAATCATCATTGAGCTGTGCGTCCTGCTGCTCCTTTACAGAGTTGACCTTTACCTCGAATACCACTTCCTTACCAGCCAGGGACTGCTCCTTGTAGTCCTCCGGGAAGGTCAGATCCAGCGTCTTTGTATCGCCTTTCTTTGCGCCGACCAGCCCGCTTTCAAAGCCGTCGATCATCGTGCCGGAACCCAGCTTTAAATCCTGATCCCTTGCAGTGCCGCCGTCAAACGTCTCTCCGTCCTTTTTCCCTGTATAGTCGATATTCACTGTATCGCCGTCCTGTGCGGCCCGGTCTACCTCTACCAGGTCGGGGTTCTGCTTTAAAGCTGTCTGGATTTTTGCATCCACTTCCTCATCTGTCACCTCAGGGGCGGCTACATTGATCTTCACTCCCTTGTACTCAGAAAGAGTCACGGTCCCCAGATTAACGTTACCGTCGGCGCTGCCGGAACATCCTGCCAGAATAGACATGGACGCAAGACTGCACAGACAAAATAATGCAATTTTTTTCATAATGGTTTCCCTTTTCTATTTCATACTATTTTCGCCTGCGTTCCATCTGCGGATCTCTCATCCGCAGACAGCACAGGCAGACGCTGTACATAGTTATACCATACAAGGCCGTGAAAAAAAAGCCTTTTATGCATAAAATGCCTTAAATGCCTTATATGTATTGTATACATCCAGCTTGGAGGACAGTTCAAACGGAGCGTGCATGGAAAGAATCGGCACTCCCAGATCCACTGTGTCCACATCCATATGAGCCACATACTTGGCAATGGTTCCGCCGCCGCCGATATCTACCGCGCCAAGCTCTCCTGCCTGCCAGTATACTCCCGCGTCCTCCATAATTCCGATCACCTTTGCCATGGTCTCTGCACTGGCGTCATTGGAGCTGGATTTGCCTCTTGCTCCGGTGTATTTTGTCAGAACGCATCCCTTGTTGATGTAGCTGGCGTTGCGTTTCTCAAATACGTCCGCAAAGGTGGGATCGTATGCGGCATTCACATCGGAGGAAAGGCAGAGAGAGGCTCTTAATACATCCCGCACAGCCACCTTCTCCTGCTCTGCCAGATCCTCGATGTAATGGAGCACATAGTCGGAGTTTAAGCCTGTATTGCCCTCAGAACCAATCTCCTCTTTGTCCGTAAGAATCGTCACCGTAGTATGCACCGGCTTCTTTGTGTCGATCTCCGCTGTAAGAGCTGTATATGCACACACGCGGTCGTCCTGGCCGTATGCGCCGATCAGGCTGCGGTCCAGGCCGATATCCCTTGCCTTGGTTGCCGGAACCAGTTCAAACTCCGCACGAAAGAAATCCTTCTCCCGGATGCCGTATTTTTCATTTAGCAGGGACAGAACCGTAAGCTTTACAGCCTCCTTTATATCCTCTCCCTCATAAGGCACAGAACCCATGATCACATTCAATTCCTCGCCCTTTAAGCCATCCTTTAAGGGACGTTCATTCTGCTTGGCAGCCAGATGGGGAAGCAGATCTGTAATGCAGAATACAGGCTCATCCTCCTTCTCTCCAATGCAGATCTCAATCCGTTCTCCATTCTTCTTTGCCACTACTCCGTGGATCGCCAGCGGCACGGTTCCCCACTGATACTTGCGGATTCCACCGTAATAATGAGTCTTAAAGTAGGCGATATCTTCCTTTTCGTAAAGAGGATTGGGTTTTAAGTCCAGTCTGGGGGCGTCGATATGGGCACCGTTGATGCGCAGTCCTTCCTTTAAAGGCTTCGTTCCGAAGGTAGTGGCGATCACAGCCTTTTCCCGGTTTACAAAATATACCTTATCACCGGGCGCATAGGTTTCTGAGCGGTCAAACAGCCTGTAGCCTGCCTCCTTCAGCATCCTAACCGCCTCTTTTACACACTCCCGTTCTGTCTTTCCTGTGTTCAGGAACTCCTTGTAGCCCTCACAGTATTTATATGCCTGCTCCTTCTGCTCCGGAGCCTCTTTTGCGATATGAGGCGCGGACCAGGTAAGCTCTTCCTGAAGCTTCTGTGCTTCTGTCTTGTTTGCCATTGTGTTTATCCTCCTGTAGGTTATTGATTTCATTTTCAAAACTCCGAGCCAAATCCCTAAAGCTCAAAGGTGCGGGCCGCAGCCTGCTTTCTTCTCTCCGAACCGAACCGCCGGTGCACGGCGTCCAGCAGCAGGGCGGATGACTGGGGATCCTCTTCCCTCTCAGCCGCCTTGAGGGCCGCAGCCAAAAAGGACGCATCTGCCTCCTCCTGGCAGGAAAGCCATCTTAAAATATCATCCTCCCTGCGGGTCATAAGCCCTTTTACGGCTTCCATGGGGTGCTGTTTTAAATAGTCCCAGTACCCTCCCTTCCATTCCTCCGTAAGTCCATAGGGCCAGTAGAGGCGGTAAAGGGCCAGCTGCGTCACAAGCTTTGGCCGCTCCACGATTACCGCATTGGGAAAGAGCCTGTCATACTCCCTGAACAAAAACTCCGTCCCTGAAAAACAATAGCGGTACATATGGCCGCAGCCGTGCATCTTTCGCATAATGATCCGGGCCGGGGTGTTTTCCACGGAATCCTCGAAAAATTCCGGAAAAATCAGCTTCGCAAGAAGCCGTCCTTCCTCGTCCAGATATTCCACAGTCAGTTCCTGGCGAAGCTCGGACAAAACCTCCTTAAAACAGGACTTACTGCCGGGAACTATCCGAATCCGCAGGGAGTTAATACCTGTACAGCCGGTAAACACCCCTGCTCCCCAATCCTGCACCGTACTCCCAAACGACAGCGTCTTTAGTTCAGAGCAATTATAAAAAGCATAGGCTCCCACTTTTTTTAGATGCTGCGGGAGCGCTAACTCCTTAACAGCCCGTCCGCAAAGCTGGGGTTCCTCCCTCAGATGATCCGGCGGTGTCTCCCTCCCCCGAACAGTCTGTGAAAAAAGATACCGTTCCAGCTCCGTTACCGGCATCCCATCCATATAATCCGGAAGGACGGGAGCGCCGTCCAGGGTATAGCAGCGCTCCAGGCAGATCCCATCCGTTGTTTTCCTATATAATAATTCCATGATAACAGTTTACCCATTTTGGGGGATTTTTTCAAGATAATTTTTTATCTGGAAATGAGAATACCCCTGTGCATACACACAGGGGGACTCTCTTTAGTCTAAAATACGTCCGTCCAGCGACAGCGTCACTGACTGCCAGGGCAGGAATTTCCCGCTTGCTTTTAAGGCATTGACAGCCGCCTGCTCCAGGCCTTTGCAGCATGGAACCTCCATACGGACAATGGTTACGCTTCTAATATCATTTTGGGAAATAATCTGGGTCAGCTTCTCGGTGTAATCTCCCTCGTCCAGCTTGGGACAGCCCACGATCGTTACTTTACCCCTCATAAAATCCTGGTGAAAACGGGCATAGGCATAAGCGGTGCAGTCAGCGGCGATCAGCAGCTTCGCATCTTTAAAATAGGGGGCGTTCACCGGCACCAGTTTGATCTGAACGGGCCACTGGCGAAGTTCAGAGGCCGGAGCCGTATACGGTTCTGACGCTTCTGTCTGAGCCCCTTTGGCATCTGTCTCATTCTCCTGGGTGCGGTTAAAAAGCTGCATCCGGCTTCCAGGACAGCCGCCTGCCACTGCTTTATGGGCCGCCTTTCTCTTTTTATTTTCCTCCACTGCTGCCTCGTCATAGGCTGCAGCCTCCCGTTCCACAAAGGAAATGGCCTCTGTGGGACAGGCCGGCAGACAGTCACCTAAACCGTCGCAGTAATCGTCCCGCATCAGCTTTGCCTTTCCGTCTACCATGGCAATGGCTCCCTCATGGCAGGCTTCGGCACAGAGGCCGCATCCAGTACATTTTTCTTCATCAATGTGAATAATCCTTCTTATCATATGGTTCCCTCCGGCATGAATCTTGACTTTATGACCGGAGTATACTACAATCAACCCCAAAAGTATGTTGTTTCTACAACAAAAGGAGATAAAATGGATCTGAATTTCTTACAAAGCACCCTGCTTTTTCAGGGCTCGTCCACAGAAGAAATCGGCGCTATGTTAAAATGTCTGGGCACAAAGGAGCAATCCTTTTCCAGAGGAACTGTCATCCTGCACGCAGGAGACACCGTCCGTTCCATCGGCCTGGTGCTGGCAGGCCGGGTACAGATTGAAAATGACGATCTCTGGGGCAATAAAAGCGTTCTGGACAGCGTTGGGCCGGGGCAGGTTTTCGCTGAAACCTACGCCTGCATACCCGGCGAACCCATGATGGTCAGCGCCGTGGCGGCGGAAAACTGTGACATCCTCTTTTTAAATGCCAGCCGGGTGCTGACTTCCTGTCCCTCGGCCTGTTCCCATCACAGCCGACTGGTTCAAAACCTCCTGCTTCTGTCAGCCCGAAAGAACCTGAACCTGTCCAGACGCATTTTCCATACCTCTCCAAAATCCATCCGGGGGCGTCTCCTGTCCTATCTGTCCTTTCAGGCTGCGGTGCATCAGAGCAGAGAGTTTACTATCCCCTTTAACCGGCAGCAGCTGGCAGACTACTTAAGTGTGGACCGCAGCGCCATGTCGGCGGAGCTTGGACGGATGCGGGATGAGGGCATACTGGAAACAGAACGGAACTATTTTCAGCTAAAACAGAGCCTTTAGCCTCAAAAGCCGGGACATTTTTCGGAAAAACCTTGCCACCGCCCCGGTTCTCATGTACAATCGACTGGAATATGCCTGACACTTAACAGCAGATATAAGGAGTTTGAACGAAACATGAGTATTTTAAATGTAGAACACTTAAGCCATGGCTTTGGAGACAGGGCCATTTTCCAGGATGTGTCCTTCCGTCTTTTAAAAGGAGAGCACATCGGCCTTGTGGGTGCAAACGGAGAGGGAAAGTCCACCTTTATGAACATCATCACGGGAAAGCTGATGCCCGACGAGGGAAAGGTAGAGTGGGCAAAAAATGTAAATGTAGGCTACCTGGACCAGCACACAGTCCTCGAAAAGGGAATGACCATCCGTCAGGTGCTAAAGAGCGCCTTTGCACCCTTATTTGATATGGAGGCGAAGATGAATACCATCTGCGACCGCATGGGCGAAGCAGATGAGGATCAGATGAACGAGATGATGGAGGAGCTTGGCACCATCCAGGATCTTCTCATGGCTCACGACTTCTATGTCATCGATTCCAAGGTAGACGAGGTGGGCAGAGCCCTTGGTTTAGACGAGATCGGAATGGAGCGTGATGTAACAGAGCTTTCCGGCGGCCAGAGAACCAAGGTACTCCTGGGAAAGCTGCTGCTGCAAAAGCCGGATATCCTGCTCCTTGACGAGCCTACCAATTATCTGGACGTCCAGCACATCGAATGGCTTAAGCGGTATCTTCTGGACTATGAGAATGCCTTTATCCTTATTTCCCATGACATTCCATTTTTGAACAGCGTCATCAATCTGGTGTATCATATGGAAAACCAGCGTTTGGACCGGTATGTGGGAGATTATGATAAATTCCAGGAGGTCTACGCCGTGAAAAAAGCACAGCTGGAAGCAGCCTATAAGCGGCAGCAGCAGGAAATTGCAGAGCTGGAGGACTTTGTGGCCCGCAACAAGGCCCGCGTTTCCACCCGGAATATGGCTATGTCACGGCAGAAAAAGCTGGACAAAATGGAAGTGATCGAACTTGCAAAGGAAAAGCCGAAGCCGGAGTTTCATTTCCTGGAGGCACGTACAGCCGGAAAATATATTTTCGAGACAAAAGAGCTTGTGATCGGCTACGACGAGCCTTTATCGCGCCCCTTAAATCTGGTGATGGAGCGAGGCCAGAAGGCAGTGCTGGTTGGTGCAAACGGTATCGGAAAGTCCACGCTTTTAAAGAGTATCCTTGGGCTGACTCCGGCGCTGTCCGGTTGTGTAACTCTGGGAGATTATCTGTCCATCGGATATTTTGAACAGGAAATGGCTCCGGGCAACACAAATACCTGTTTGGATGAAATATGGAAGGAATTTCCATCCTATACCCAGTATCAGGTACGGTCAGCCCTGGCAAAATGCGGCCTGACTACCAAGCACATCGAGAGCCAGGTACGGGTGCTAAGCGGCGGCGAACAGGCAAAAGTGCGGCTGTGCAAGCTGATCAACCGTGAATCCAATGTACTGCTCCTTGACGAGCCCACCAACCATCTGGACGCGGACGCCAAAGCGGAGCTTAAAAGGGCATTAAAAGAGTATAAGGGAAGCATCCTTCTCATCTGCCATGAGCCGGAGTTTTATGAGGGGCTGGCAACGGATGTGTGGGATTGCAGAGACTGGGCGCTGCGTCTGTCATAGGCAGCGGTTTCAGATATGCAAAACCGGCATACAGCTGCAACAAAATCGCAGCTGTATGCCGGTTTTTAATATTCTCTTCCCGCCTCAGTCTGCCTCAGAGGGCGGCTGCCTGGCGGGGATTCTTATCCATCTGATCCTGCTCCCGGCGGATACACTTATTTTTGCGCCGGCAGATAAGCTCTGCCAAAAGGATCATAGCCAGCCCTATAAATATCCCTTTATTTCCCATATCCAGCATGGAAATGCATCCGGTGACAGCTCCGGTGATAAAGCTTGTAACCGTCCAGGTATAAAACCAGGCCCTGTCCAGCATGGCCTCCTCCCGGTCCAGGACATACTGAGTCCAGCTGAGCACGCACTGTTTCAGATTGTTGGTTGTAAAGATACTGGCACTGTTATATCCTCCGGCTCCTGAAAATGTCCCCCACTGGAAACTGGATGCAATAAAAACAGGATAAAGGCGGATTATAGCAGGTATCCCCTCAGGCAGAGTCAGTGACAAAAGGAGACATCCCCCATCTACCATCAGAGAAAGACGTTCCATATCGGGTTTTAAAAAACGCTTTATCAGAAATGATACTGCCATGGAAAGGCAGAACAGAATCAACGCCCCAAGACGAAGGGATACCTGAAACAGGTCGCCGCCTACCAGTTCCTTTGTCAGGCTCATAATATTTCCAGTCTGAGCAGAGGCAAAATTGCCCTCAAAACCGCAGATCGCGCAGGTTCCCATAAAACCGCCGATACAGGTCATATTGTAATGCAGCAGCTTTTCAAGCTTTACTTTTTGCGTCTGTTCCATGTTTTTAGCTCCTCATCCTTATCCTGCTGTTCCTGTTGATATTATATCAAAAAACAAATACAGCGTCATTCTGCAAAAGTAACATTTTTTAAACGTTTTTAAATAAGTTTTAAGGCGGGTTTTAAACCGTTTCAGTCCCTAAACTTTCCGATTCTGCCGTTTTAAACCAGTCAAAGGCTCCTCCGGAAGGCTCCATCTGAAATTCCAGCCGTTTTCCTGTCACAGGATGGGGAAAGACAAGACGGAAGGCACAAAGGGCTAAGGGCGTCGGCTTGTGAGGGGGGAAAGAATGGGGGAGGACGCTGGTTTTCTCACTGCCGGCGCAAAGGGATACTGTCCCATATTTTTCATCTCCGTACAGAGGGATTCCCCGGCTGGAGAACTGAACGCGGATCTGATGGTGGCGGCCGGTGAGAAGGCGGATCTCTACGAGACTGTATATTTTTTCACCTTCCTCCTGGCGCTCCGTCTGTGCTGCAACGCGGTATTTCAGTTCTGCTCTCCTGCTCCCTTCCGCTGACTTATCCACAATTTCCGATCGGTTTTCTCCCTGTATTTGTCTGAGGTAATCCACATATGTCCCCTGATTATCCACAGGTTTTCCACATACCACTGCCTTATACCATTTTTCCATCTTCCCTTGCTGCATCAAGGTACTAAGTGCCCCCGCGGCAGTTCGGTTCTTAGCATATACCATGATTCCCGGCACAGGACGATCCAACCTGTGGATAACTCCTACATACGGAGGCTGGGCACGATTGGGCCTTGTGGATGATTTTGTGGCTAATTTGTGGATATTTTGTGGATTTCCCAAAGGTGCGGCAAGATACCGCCGGATCTCGCTTACCATATCCCTTGCAAAGCCTCTGGCCGACTGGGATTCTATCCCTGCCGGCTTGATGACTGCCAGAATATCTTTATCCTCATATAATACAGAAAGCATAGTAAATCCTTTCCTATCAATTACTTTGATATTAAACGTATTTTGTAACGATTCAGGATCAAGTATTTTCCCGTCGTTCTGAACAGCTGCAGTATTTTTTCAAAAGTATTGCATATTTTTCGTATTCCGTGTATAGTATGTATTACGGTATTATGTAGTATTAAAAACTACATAAATTAGTTATTATAACTTTATGTTAAATTCTACGATTAAAAAGGAGGTATCTGCAATGGCACAGAAAATAAAACGCAATATTCTCAAAATAAAAGATCCCGGCAGCGCCCTGACTCATTTCACAGCCATGATTCTGGCAGCGGCAGCGGCGGTTCCCCTTCTCATCAAGGGTTCCCGTTCTCCGGCGCAGTTCCATCTGGCAGCTCTGGCAGTTTTCATCCTGAGTATGGTAGGACTTTATGCAGCCAGCACCATCTATCATACGCTGGACATTTCCCCAAAGGTGAACCGCCTGCTGCGCAAAATCGATCACATGATGATTTTTGTGCTGATCGCCGGCACCTACACTCCGGTATGCCTTATTGTGCTGGGGGATGAAACAGGCTGGTTCCTTTTGGGGCTGGTATGGATCATTGCCTTTTTGGGAATCCTGATCAACGCCTTCTGGATCACCTGTCCCAAATGGTTTTCCTCCATGGTGTACATTGCCATGGGCTGGGTATGTGTCCTGGCATTTTCAAAGATCCTCACTGCCCTTCCTAGGGAAGGATTTATATGGCTGCTGGCAGGAGGCATCATCTATACCCTGGGCGGCATCATTTACGCCCTGAAGCTGCCTGTTTTCAATTCCAGGCACCGGTACTTCGGTTCCCACGAGATTTTCCATCTCTTTGTTATGGGCGGCAGCCTCTGCCATTATATGATGATGTATCAGTTTGTCGCATAAAGATCAGCTCCTCCTTTTTCTTTCGGGGGAGCTGTTTTATTTGATATTCCCGTTTCATGGCCTCTTCCTTCGTGGAAAAGGCCTCATAATAAACCAGAACCACCGGTCTGCGGGGCCTGGTGTATTTTGCTCCTTTTCCCTCATTGTGGGCCTTTAAGCGCCTGTCCAGATTGTTGGTCCAGCCGCAGTAGTAGGTTCCGTCTGCACATCGCAGAATATAGGTGTAATTTTCGTTCATTTGTCTTATCCGGTTTCTATGTAAACGGCGATCACGCCAAAACGCCATCACCGCCCGGACCCGAAGGTCTGTATCTATGATAAAGCACCAGCTGGATGCGCCATATGGGTGCTGCCAGAGAGTTTTCCGATATCTATAGTATACTATACGCATACCAGCAAAAAAGGTTCGCAAAAACGGCGGCTTAAAATCTTCCTCCGCCGCCCCCATGGCTGCGGCCGCTGCTGGAATGGTGGGTGGTACTGCGCCCGGCAGTATTTCCTCCGCCCGGAAATCCCCCTCTCCAGATATCATTCTGTTTTGCAATCCGCACGTGGGTAGTAAACTGATGAATCAGACGGTCATCGGTGTCTGTAAAATGAAAACCTGCCTGGGCCCGGTAAGCCAGAAGGCCGTTTTCCTGCTGGCGGCCGCTCAGCTTCATGGCATATCTGCGTTTTACATCAAGACACACCGCAGCTCCCGCAAAGAGGGAAATACCTGCCGCAAAGGCTGCCTCATACCAGCGGATGCTTCGATAGCGGTGAATCTCGCCGGTATCCCGATCGTATGTATACTGCCCGGACTGAACTCCCTGTTTCACAACCATGGCAGTATCTTCCAGAAATGCCTCTGCTCCGCCTGCAAAATCCCTTTTTTTCAGATATGCTGACAAATGTTTTTTCACACGGTCGAGTTTTGCATCGGTCATGATCTGTATCATATTTCCGCAGGTAGAGATCCAGTAGGTTCCCTCCTGGCTTCCCGGCCCATCCATATAATACAGAAGGAGAACCCCGCTTTTTGTCTTTCCTGTGCCAAAGTCATTTTCGTCATAAAAATCATCGGCATACTCTTCTGCAGTTTTCCCGGTCTGCGCCCAGGCGGTGACGATCACGGCATCCTGTTTTGTAGTCTGGGTAAAGTCATTTACCCCACGTTCCAGCTGTATTATCTCACTGTCTGTAAAGATTCCCGCCTGATCGAACACACGGCCTTGAGCGCCATATGACATAAACGGGCATACGAAGAAAAACCACAGAACTCCGATAAACAGAAGGTATCCTCCAAACCTCTGCCTCACTGTCCTGAAATGTATATTCCGCCTTTTTCTTTCTTCTCTTCTCATCCCAGAAAATATCCTCCCGTCAAGAGCAGTATAAGCAGCGGCAGAACGACCCCAAGAAACAGCACTGCCAGCTTTTTATTGTCCACCGGCAGTTCCCCCCATACCTTTCCAGTCTGTCCGTTAAGGGCAAAATAGTAGATCTTTCCCCTGGCTTTATCATTGTAGGTCAGAGTCCACACCGGCAAAAGGGCATAATTCCATCCCTCCTCTGTCACATCCACCTCGCTGTTTTTCACCTCCAGGCTGCTGAAATCACCTGCGCTGGCCTTCAGGTTTTCCAGCGCAAACTGACGCACCTCGGACTGAACCTCTGATACGAACGACTCCCGTTCCATATCCCGGTTTTCAGCCACAAAGCCGGAGAGATATCCCATTGAAAACGGCTTTTTTTCCTCCATCCGGTAAGGCAGGACGCCGTCTGCCAGTTTTCGGTTGGCCTTTTTAAGGGCGTTTCTTGCAACCGAATCAATGTCCAGATCTCCTTCCCTTCGGACGTCGTAGACCTTTGTCTCTGTATAGCGAATATTTCCTGCCGTCCAGACCCGGTTGTTCCTTCCCTCTGCTGTAAGATTTCCGTGGAGCTGGCAGCGGTAGAGCCAATAAGGGAAATAAACCCCTGTCATGGTCTGGATCTGCTTTGGAGAATAGAAGGAATCAGGGACAAACCGCTTTCTGCGAATCCACTGGCCGAATATCTCTTCTGCCTTTTTTCGGTCGATCTGAAAGGGAATGACATAATCCGGCTCAAAGCTGCCGGTCAGACGCCCTGCCAGTACCACGGGATTGTGACAGTAATAGCAGAAGGTGGCCGCTGTCGTAGCGTCGGTAACAATCTGTGCGCCGCAGCTGGGACAGGTATACAGCACCGGCGCTTCCTGTTTCTCCCCCTTTTCTTCCTTTTCCTGCTCCTTCTCCTGAATTTTCTCCATCTCTTCCTCTGTAAAGTCAGAGAGGCAGAATTCACAGTGATACTTCTGGGATTTTGGCTCAAATATCAGGCCGCCTCCGCAGTTTGGGCATTTGTAGGTGATCGCCGCCATCTTATCTGTCTCCCCTTGGTTTCCCGCATTCACTGCAGAATTTACCTGTATTTACCGTGCCGCAGGTACAGGTCCAGGGGCCTGCAGGCCTGGGCTTTCCGCATTCGCTGCAGAATTTCCCCTCATTCTGCGTTCTGCACTGCGGGCATATCCAGGTTCCGGCGGCCCCGTTTCCGACTGCAGTTCCATTGCCCGCTGCGGCCCCGTTTCCAACCGCGGTTTCGGCTCCGAAGCTGCCGCCTGCTCCCAAACCTCCGCCTGCTCCGCAGGATCCCATTCCTGCGCCCAAACCTCCGTTTTGCCCCATCATCCGCATCTGCTCTGCATTGGCTGCCGAAGCCGTTCCCATAAAACCTCCCCCGGTCTGCATTCCAAAACCCATTCCCATAAATCCGGCCATAGAACCTGCGGGATTTTCCCCGGCGCTTTTAAGGCCTTCCGCAATGGTGCTCTGCACATATCCTTCCCTCACCATGGGATTGCCCATCATAGCTCCCTTGTTTCTCATATTGATCAGATTCTGGGATTCCTCATCATAGGAAATACTGGCGATGCCCACTGCCTGGATCTCCATGCCCCGGAGCTTGCTCCACTCCTCATCCAGGGTATCCGCCATATACCGCCCCAACTCCCGGCTCCTGGAGGGTACGTAGGAGATTCGGATCCCATCAGCGGACATCTGATTGATGGAGGTCTGAAGGGCCGCTAAGAACTCATTGAGATACTGCTCATTGATCTCATCCATCTCTACCCGATCTGCATTCCTGGGAATCACCTCCGCATAGAACTTCAGCGGATCCGTAATCTTCACCGAATAGGTTCCGTGCACCCGAAGAAAAAGTTCCGCCTGGTAGAAGCTGTCAAAATAGTTTACCGGGCTGCGGGTGCCAAACTTCAGCCCCTTGATCTCCTGAAGGTTCACATAAAATACCTTCTGAGCCCCTGAGGGCACGCCTCCAAAGCGGATACGGTCAAAGGATTCTTTTAATGCCCCGCCAAAAGACCCGGAAAAAAGCGAGGGCTGGGAGGACTGGCTCACCTTATAATATCCAGGCTCCGCCGTATAATCCACTATCTTCCCCCCGTCAACCAGCATCATAAACTGGTCTGGATACACATGGATCACAGAACCGTTGGAAACAATGTCACCCGCTCCCTTTGTGTTGGATCCCCGGCCGTTTCGTACCTGAATCCCCCTCACAAAGACCGTCTGTCCTCCCATATCGTCCGGCTCTATGGCCTCCAGCCACTGATCTCCCAGGGCTGTTCCTATTGCTGACTCAATCGCTTTAATCAGTCCCATTTTTAACTCTCCTCTCTGAAATGGTCTGTTTTTCCTACTTCTTCCGTTTTCTCTTCCTCTTCACCGGCTCCAGGCACCGCACGGCCCCCGCTAACAGGATGGCTCCGACTGCCAGCTGCAGACAGATGCTGAGGGCGACCCAATGCTCCATCACAAAGCCGGTGCCTTCCACTCCGAAGTAATTACAGAGCTTGGAAAATGAGGTGCTCCGGCCCGCCTGATTTCCAATCACCGCCATAAACGTAAAGGCCGGATTCATCAGGAACAGATAGAACATACCTCCTGAAGAAGCGCGCACTGCATTTTCACCCATTGTATAAGCCGCTACCGTCCGGTTCAGGTTTGTGGAGGAAAGAGACAAGGCCAGACGGTTGAGAAAATAGGTTCCCGCCGCTACAGCTATGATCGTCCCGTAGGTCACTGCCGTTGAAACGGCGGACCGCCGGAACACGGCAGAGTAAAACAGCCCAAGACTGCCTGCCATAAAGGCAACTGCCACATAGCACAGAAGCAGGGAGAAGGCGTCTTTCCAGGTAATGCCGCCGTAGACAAACACCATTGCCACTGCGGGAAGGCTGGACAAGATCAATACAAACAGGGAGCTTAACGCCCCAAGAAGCTTTCCAGTCACGATCTGAGCGGCCGTCATCCGGGTAGTCAGCATCAGATCCAGCGTCTGCCGCTCCCGTTCCCCGCTGATGCTGGCGGCTGTCACCGCCGGAACAATAAACAGGAGAAGGACAAACTCGATGGCTGTTACAAACTCATAGATATCCATAAAACTGCTGTACTGGATGGTTGCGTTGGTGCGGACCCGAAGCACCACCGAATACATATTGATCAGCGCCACCAGGCACAGGATTCCGTTAAAAAGAGCCACGATAAACGGAAACCGCGGGCTTCTGGCGCTGACTCTCATCTCACGAATATAGACCGGATTCGGCCTCATATGACGTCACCACCCTTTCTTCTTCATGATCCGTCAGCTGCATAAAGACGGATTCCAGACTGCCTTTCTCACGGACAAAGCCATTTACCAGAACCCCGGCGTCAATGAGCTGCTGGAGAAGCATGGCCTCATCGGCGCTGTCCCCCGCAAAGCGGACACAGATATCCTTTTCCCGCATGGAAATGGTCTGTACACAGGGATGACGCCGCAGCACTGCCATGGCCTGCTCCATATTGCTGTACACCGAGATCACCAGAGGATTGGATGCATTGACGCGGGAAAGAATATCTCCGATATTTCCCTCCAGAACCATACGGCCCTGGTCAATGATGCCGATATCCGTACACATCTCCGAAAGCTCCGAAAGAACATGAGAGCTGATAATAATGGTTTTCCCTGCGCATTTAAGCTCTTCCAAAATCTCCTTAAACTCAAATCTTGTCCTTGGATCCAGACCCGAGGTAGGCTCATCCAGGATCAGGATCGCCGGGTCATGAATCAGCGCCCTTGCCAGACAGAGGCGCTGTTTCATCCCTCTGGAGAGGCCGTCCACATAGAAATCCAGCTTATCCTCCAGACCTACCTGTTCCAGAAGCGCGGTATACCGTTTTCTGGCTACCAGACCATCGATCCTGTAACAGGAAGCAAAGAAACTCATATACTCTCCCACCGTCAGGTTATCGTACACACCAAAGAAATCCGGCACATATCCAATCTGCCCCTTTAAAGCATCCGGTTCCCCCAGGGCGTCCGTTCCGTCAATCTCAACAGAGCCTTCTTCCGCCCCCAAAAGTCCGGTCATAATCTTTATGGTGGTGGTTTTTCCCGCCCCGTTTGGCCCCACAAAGCCGTAGAGCGCCCCATCCGCCACATTCATGTCCAGACCGCTCAGGGCATGGTACTTTCCGTATATCTTATGAAGGTTTCGTATGGTAAGCATCAGGACTGCCTCCTTCCTGTAACCGTAAGAACCGGAAGCATAATGTTCCAGGTATATTCCCCGGCTGTATCGTAAACGTATTTTACCGTAACTGTATTGCCCGGAGACAGATAGGCCTCCAGATCCTCTTTATTATAGCGGCTCCTTGAGCTGTCCATCAGATCATAGCTGCCTGTATTATAATTGTAAAAGTACATATCCCCTGCAAAGGGAACGGTATAGTAATACCGCAGATTTGCCACTACCTCATCGCTTAAACGGTGAAAATCCAGGGTTTCCACATCCAGGTCATTTCCAAGGTAATACTCCAGAATCACCGGATTCATACCATATATGGTATTTCTGACAGCGTCATATTCCCCCGACAGCACATTCGGGTGCTTCTGCATGGCAGAGCGGTACACCATGCCTCCCTGCTCATAATTTACATTGATCTGGGATGTAAGGAGGGTACAGCCATAGGTCTCTATGCCCTGATCTGTCAGAAAGTCCTGCCCGCTCTGATCCTGGCCAAAAGCCACCACCCGTCCCTGGGTATGGTAGCCGGAGAAATAATTGTCAATATAAAATGACAGAAGATTGGCCCGCTCCAAAGCCTTCACATACTCCTGATCCTCGATATCCACCTTCTGGCCGTACTGGGAGGCTCCTGTTATCTGGGCCGCCATGGCATATCCAAGATCCGTAGCGCAGTAGACCCCCTCCAGACCGTCCAGAGAAATCGTCTGTCCCGGCTCCATCGCTCCGATGACGATCATCTGATTATAGAGCAGCAGGGCAGCATTTTCCACAGTCTGCGAATAATTGTTGGTGATTGTTCCTGTTACCCTGCCGTCAAAGGCGCGGATCTCTCCGGAGAATCCCTCCCCGGTCTCATTGGTCTGCGTCCGCTCCATCTGGAAATACTTGGAGTTGAATGCTCCGGTATCCCTCGCCTCAATCCGGGTAGCCTTCTGTCCGTACCGGATCACCATATCCGGGTCCTCAGCCCCTGTAAGAGCCGGGGCCTGAGCCGGATCATAGTAGGAGGAATCTGACACAGGAAACAGCTGGTAGGAGGGATCCAGGCCCACGGAATAGGTGCGGTTATAGGGAGACCTCATATTGATAAACAGAGTCTCCGTGGTATCCTTGTCCCCTGCATCCTGGATCGAAGCATAGGTTAAAAACGGGCCGTCAAACCGTGTGGGCACGCCCATTAAAATGACCATGCCGGTACAGCACAGCGAAAGCACCGCTACGGCTGGCTGATAATACTGGCGCAGCTCCCTCTGTTTTAAAAAGAAGTAAAGCCCCGGCCCTGCAAGCGCCACATAAGCCGTTCCCAGCACCACATACAGGCCCACCCGCGGCAGGCGGTTTACATTCCCCGTATTGATCAGGCTCTGAACCTCCCAGTAACGGCCGGAACTTGCGCCTCCGTTCCCGCTGCTTAAAAGGTTCAGCCGCTCCTCCCCCAAAAGCTCTGTAAAAAAATGATCCACATAAGACGGGTTAGAGCTGCAGTATTCCTTCAGATCGCCGAAATCATAGATCGCCGCAGCCGCTGCCCCATTTCCCACCGAGGTTTCGGACAGGATCACCAGCGGCCCTTTTGTGATAAGCTCGGTTCCTCCCTTCAGCTCCACCTCCGAACAGCTGAGAGAAAGGACGCCTTCGTCCCTGGCTGCAGAATCCTTTTCCATCGCCATATCAATGTCAAACACACCTGCCTCCGGCAAAGGATACGCTAAAAGCTCCTGTGAGAAAGCGCTCATGGTTTCCCTTCCATGTTCTCCCGTGCCAAAAAGCAGGACTCCGCCTCTCTGGGCCCACTCCCACACAGCCTCCTTCTGGGTTTCCGACAGCCTCTTTGTATCAAAATCATTGATCAGCAGCACATCCAGCTGATCCAGTCCCCGTTGAGTTTCCGGCAGCGTGTCCAGATCCAATTCAATAACCCTGGTGCGCAGCGTGCTGTAATTGATCCCCATATTATCCAGATAGGACAGCCGCTCCGGCCGGTCGCTTAAGACACCGATATAAAGCTCGGCTGTATTCAGATTCAGATCCAGTTTCACCCTTCGGCTGGCTGTCTCCTTCCCGTTCTCATCCACCAGAGACAGATGCACCTGATCTACCCTGTCGCTTAAAGAGATCTGAATCTTTTGTTCTGCTGTCTCTCCCGCTCCGACCTCTATCGGATATTCGTAGGAATAGGTGCTGTAATTCCACTGGCTTCTGCCTGAGTAAGACTGGTATTCCGGCTCCAGAGTGGCAACGCGCAGAGTCCCTGTAAAATCCTGATCCATGGAGTTTTTAAAGGTAAGGGTCATCGGAAGGATCCTTCCGCTTCTGGCTACATTGTCATAGCCGTATACCACCTCCATTGTCACGGGGCCGTCCATCATCCCCTCCTGGGATATACCGTCTGCCGTCCGTGGCCCGGCAGCACTGCCCGGTAAGGAAGAACCTGCGTTTCCAGGCCCGTCTGCCGTCATAGCTGCCGAAACGGTTACAACGGCAAAAAGGGATAGCAAAAGGGCAAAAAGGGTGCTTTTCAGCACCCATCTGTATCTGTACATCTGTATTTCCTCTCTTTTCTGTTCAATCTGCCAAATCATGACTGGGATGCGAAATTTTCCTTATTTACATCGAAATAAACCTGGAGCTTTACAGTAAACACAGTGCCGTTTAAGTCGCTGGATACGCTGATGGTGCCGCCGTGCATATCCACAATTTCCTTGGCAATGGCAAGTCCCAGACCGGTGCCTCCGGTGGTGGTGGAACGCGACTGCTCTACCCGGTAGAATTTATTAAACAGAAGAGGCAGCTCGTCGGCCGGGATGACATAGCCGTAATTAGTGACCGACACGGTAACAGTATCATCCTCCGCATGGATCTTAACCAGCACCCGCTTGCCGTCAGCCCCGTATTTAATGGCATTCCCAATGAGGTTATCAAACAGCCTGGCCAGCAGGTTTCCATCGGCACTGATGGTCTTTGCCGGAACATTGCTCTGAAGGTCATAGGACAGGTTCTTTTCCACAAAATTCGGATAGGCCTCCTCCAGCAGCTGGCTTAACAGCTTAACAATATCCAGCTGACCCACGTGCATGGCAATCTTTCCATAGTTTAGCTTCGTAAATCCAAAAAGATCCTCGATCAGTTTTTCCAGCCGTCTGGCCTTGCTGTAAGCGATTTCTATGTACTTGTGCTCCATCTCTGCCGGAACCTTTGTATTGCCCGCCAGCAGTTCCAGATAGCCGATGATGGAGGTCAGAGGCGTTCTTAGATCGTGGGCCACATTGGTAATCAGTTCATTTTTCGTCCGCTCTGCCTCCCGCTCCTTGTCCATAAGGGTTCGGATGTCAGAGGCCATTTTATTTAAATTGGCTGCCATGGCAGAGAACTCATCATCTCCCGTCACATCTACCTCTGTCCCCAGATTTCCCTGAGAGATGCTCTCCACCGCGTCTGAGATACGCCCCATATAGCGGATCCCCGGTTCCTCTAAGAGCATAAAAGTGACAGAAAAGATCAGGATCCCAAAGAGTACATAAAGGATCACCACCGCCGTATGCTGCTCCAGAATTAACTGGGACAGTGCCGAGATCTGTCCTTTCTGCTGCATATACTTTGCCACCATCGAGAGGTTCGTAATGAGAAATACCTCTACCAGGCAGGTGATGATGGCGCTGTATACAATATGAGTCAGTACGCGGGCACGGTAACTGCCGCCCATATTATTTTTCAATCTTATATCCTACGCCCCATACGGTAGTGATGATCTTGCTCTGCCTGGTATCTTCCTTCATCTTTCCTCTTAATCGCCTGATATGTACCATAACCGTATTATTGGCCTCATATACCTTTTCATTCCAAACCCGCTCGAAGATCTCGTCAGTGCTGAATACCTTACCCGGATTGGATGCCAGAAGATAAAGAATATCAAACTCAATAGGAGTCAGTTTGATCTCCTCTCCATCCACCACTACCTTGTGATTGTCCCTGTTAATGGTCATTCCCTTAATAGTGATCTCGCTGCTGACTGCCTCGCGGGCCATGCTGTTGGGGTTTAACTGGGTATAGCGGCGGAGCTGGGACTTGACTCTGGCCGTCAGTTCCAGCGGATTAAAGGGCTTTACCACATAGTCGTCTGCTCCCGTCCCCAGTCCCAGAATCTTGTCAAGATCCGTTGACTTGGCGCTCAGCATAATAATCGGAATATTGTTGGTTTCCCGGATCTTCTTGCACATCTCCAGGCCGTTCATCCCCGGCATCATAATGTCAAGAAGCACCAGATGGATATCTTCCCTGTTCAGGATCTCAAGACCCATGGCCGCGTTTTCCGCCTTAAAGACCTTATAGCCGTCGCTGACCAGATAGATCTCAATCAGGTCTGCGATCTCCTTTTCATCATCTACTACCAGAATATTAATATCGGGCATACGATCCCCTCCTCATATGTTATCATTTATGTTCATTCAGAACGATCCAGAACGGCTTTGTCTGATTTCTGCCTCTGCCGTGCCGACGTTCCGGCTCTTTATGTCTATTCTAACATAAGAACTCTCGTATTTCCTTACTTTTTTCTTGAAAAATTATGGGAATTATGTTACAATCCCAATATATCACATGAACATATGTTCTTCAACAGGTTAAAAAATATTCTCCGAACCTGACAGGCGCCCCGTTCCATTTACAGGGGCTCTCCTGTCTGTCCGGAGAATCCCAGGCCGCTAACGCAGCCGTTTTTCACATTTATACATTTCCGCTCTCAATAGGCTGGAAGATCCGGGTCACAGCCGGGTCGTCCTTTCCCTTGCCTTCCTTTGCCAGCTGCACGGCCTCCTGGCAGAACTGCTCCTGAGAATTTATAAGAACCTTCCCCCGCTTGTCCTCCTTCTCATAGGTGCCGTCTGGTTGCAGGATGTGGGCTTTTACATTATCCTCCAGCTCCACCTCCAGGATGTGGATCACCTTTTCCTTTAAGCCTTCGTCCTCGACCGGGAACATGATCTCCACCCGGCGGTCTAAGTTTCTGGGCATCCAGTCGGCGCTTCCCATATAGACCTCCGGGCTTCCATCATTGAGGAAATAAAAGATACGGCTGTGCTCCAGGAAGTTTCCTACGATGGACCGGACTGAGATATGCTCGCTGAGTCCCGGAACCCCTGCCCGCAGACAGCAGATTCCCCGGATCACAAGTTCGATCTCGACGCCGGCGCAGGAAGCCTCATACAGGGCAGTAATGATCTCCTTATCGCAGAGAGAGTTCATTTTCGCCATGATTCGTCCCTGACGGCCCTCCCTGGCGTGAGCCGTCTCCCGGCGGATCATACGCAGAAACCGGGTTCTCAGCCACAGAGGGGCCACGGCAAGTTTGTTCCACGCCTTTGGTTCCGAGTAGCCCGACAGCATATTAAATACAGCTGTAGCATCCTCTCCGATCTGCGGATCACAGGTCAGTATCCCGCAGTCCGTGTACAGCTTTGCCGTAGAGTCGTTGTAGTTTCCGGTGCCCAGATGGACGTAGCGGCGGATACCGTCCTCCTCCATACGGACCACAAGGGTAATTTTGCTGTGTGTTTTAAGTCCAACCAGACCATAGATCACATGACAGCCTGCCTTCTCCAGCATCTTAGCCCAGTTAATGTTATTTTCCTCATCAAAACGAGCCTTAAGCTCCACCAGCACGGATACCTGTTTGCCATTGTCCGCCGCCTCTGCCAGCGCCGCGATGATAGGCGAATTTCCGCTGACCCGGTACAAGGTCTGCTTGATGGCCAGCACTTCGGGATCCCTGGCAGCACTGCGCACAAAATCCACCACCGGATCAAAACTCTGGTATGGATGGTGGAGCAGGATGTCTCCCCTGCGGATATTGGTGAAGATATCATCCTCATTCATCAGAGCCGGCACTGGCTGAGGCCTATATTTTCGCGTCTTGAAGTGCTCAAAGCCGTCCAGACCATACATTTTCATCAAAAAGGTGAGATCCAGAGGGCCGGCGATAGAGAAGATATCCTGGCTGCTGATCAGCAGTTCTTTCTTTATGATCTTAAGAAGGCGCTTATCTACGTCCGATTCGATTTCCAGACGGATCGCTTCGCCCCACTGGCGCTTTTTGAGCTGTTTCTGAATCTCCTCCAGCAGATCCACCGCCTCCTCCTCGTCAATGGAGAGATCGGCGTTGCGCATGATGCGGAAGGGATGGGAAGCGATGATATCGTAGTTCAGGAACAGCGACGGCATATTCCGCTCTATAATCTCCTCCAAAAGCATCACCACCCGCTGCTTTGTCCCATCCTCATTGATCTGCTCCGGCAGTTCCACGATCCTCTGAAGCACAGAAGGCACCTGAACCATGGCAAATTCCATTTCCCCGTCCCCGTTCTTCTTCTTTAACAGAGCCGCTATGTTCAGGGTTTTATTGCGGATCAGCGGAAAAGGCCGGGAAGAGTCAAAGGCCATGGGCGTCAGCACCGGGTATACATTGGTCTGGAAATAGGAGTCCACATAGGAAGCCTCCTCTGGTGTCAGTTCCTCATGCCCCATGATGATCCGCAGGCCATTCTGACGCAGGGCGGGCACCAGGGAACGGGTATAGGTGGAATACTGCAGTTCTACCAGCTGATGGGTCTTGACGCTGATGGCGTCCAGCTGTTCCTGAGCCGTCAGCCCTGCAATATCCGGCTTTGTGTATTTTGCGTGCACCATGTCCTTTAAGGAAGCCACGCGAACCATATAGAACTCATCCAGGTTGGAGGCTGTGATGCTTAAAAATTTCAGACGCTCAAAAAGGGGCAGCGTCTTATCTCTGGCCTCGCTTAACACACGATAGTTAAATTCCAGCCAGCTGAGTTCACGGTTTACATAGTTGGAGGAGTTGGCTCCGAAATCTGCGGCATCCGGCCTGTGCGCCGTTTTTTCTGCTGTCTTATCCGCCTTGACAGATTTTATATTTTTTTCCTTTTCCGCCATGTCACACTCTCCTTTTCTGTTTTAATACCGGCCGTATTCCAAATATTTCTTCAAAGAAATCCGCTTTCTGTTCAAAGGAAGCCCGCTCCAGCGCCAGGTCTCCCGTATATCCGGTGGTGATCACAAGCTCGCCCTCCCGTATGGCCATCCGGCAGTCCTGCATCTTGGCCTTGTGAGTCTTGTCCATAGAATTAGCAAGGCGCAGGATCGCAGTCAGCTTGGCTATAAGGATGGTAATAGCCCCCACGTTCAGATCTCCTGTATTTTCCTCGCCGATATGGGTCTCAAGCTGGATCATGTCATAGTCGAAGTCGCGGATATTATAGCGGACTACATTTGCGATGATCTCCCGCTCCAGATGGCTGAGGCCTATAATTTCCGTGGACATAATCAGGTTATAACTGCTTTCGTTGGAATTGCGGATGCTGATAAATTTGCCGCAACTGTGCAGGGTTACAGCGATCTGGAGCAGCAGCCGTTCTCTGGCTCCCATGCCGTGGAATTTCCGGGTGGCATCAAAAATGGACAGGGCATACTGCTCCAGCGTCTGATTATGGCCCGCATGGCATTTGTAGCGCTTAGCCATATTTCTGGCTGCCGCCAGGATATCATTCTCGAAATTGTGGTTAAAGCGGATGAGACGGGACGAGCTGGCGTACTCCGCCGCAATCCCGTCGCAGAGCCCTATGCCGGGGATCCAGAACTGACTGGCCCCTGTAGCCTCCATCACACGGCGGTACACGGCGGCAGCCGGCAATAGCAGCGGCGCGTATTCGCTGTTGACGCTGAAATTTTCTTCAATCTGATCCAGCGTCATCTGGGACAGGCGCTTATAGAACACTTCCATAGCGGCAGCATCCGCCCTGTCGGCCGCCGTGTTCATTCCCAGCTGGCGCATCAGATAGGCGATGTTGGTACCAATACCGATCAGATTGTCAATATGACGGTCTTTCAGATACATTTTCCGGAAGGTGAGCAGTTCATTGTCCACAATCTCTTCGATATGAAGGCAGTGATCCTTTACGCTGGCCGGAATCCTGGCCAGCTGGCTGCTGATCCTTAATGTACCCAGAGGCAGGCTCTGGGTCGTTACCAGCGTATCCTTGTCAAAGAGGGAAATCTGAGCGCTTCCAAATCCCACATCCACAATGGCTGTTCCTTTTTGGATGATCCGGTTAAACTCCCCCGTCTTTAGGGCTATTGCCTTATAGCTGATAAAACGCTGTTCCGAGTTGCTGATAATACGCACCTTAAGGCCGGTTCTTACCCGGATCTGTTCCAGGATAACCTGGCTGTTTTTCGCCTCTCTTAAAGCAGTTGTGCCATAGGCGCGGTATTCCCGCGCCCGGTAGGTTTTCATGATCCCTGTAAAATCCTCCAGCACGGAGCACATTTCATCCGCCAGCCCATAGCTGATCTTTCCCTCACTGAAAGTATCATTTCCCAGGGAGATCACATGGCGGACACTGTCCACACAGCGGATCCCCGTCTTTTCCGAGATCTCATAGATCCCCAGCTCCAGGGCAAATGAACCAATCTCGATTGCCGCAAACATTTTTACTGCCACGCTGCTCCTCCTTTTTACCATGTACTTATGTAACTGCGCTCCCTGCTTTCCTCTCCTATTTCTCCTGATCCTGCCCCAGAAGATGTGTGATAAACTGAGCGGCTGTACGGCCGGAAAGCCCGCCATGGCTTAGCTCCCACTGACTGGCCTTTAAAAACAGTTCTTCCTCCGCCATATCTACATGGCTTCGTTTTGCCAGCGCCTTGACAATGGTCTGGAACTGACGCTTATCAGGAGAACCATAGTAGATGGTAACGCCAAAACGGGCAGCCAGAGATAATTTCTCCTGCACTGTATCGTTGTTGTGAAGATCGTCGTCCAGCTCCCTCTTGTCGCTGAATTTCTCCCGGATCAGATGGCGGCGGTTGGAGGTGGCATAGATCAGCACATTGCCCGGCCGCTTCCCAAGACCGCCCTCCAAAATAGCCTTCAGATATTTATACTCCAGCTCATATTCCTCAAAAGAAAGGTCATCCATATAGATAATGAACTTGTAATTCCGATCCTTGATCTGCTCCAACACATCGGAAAGCGCCTTAAACTGGTGCTTGTATACTTCGATCATGCGCAGGCCCCGGCTGTAGTATTCGTTGAGAACCGCCTTGACGCTGGAGGATTTTCCTGTTCCCGCATCACCGAAGAGAAGCACGTTGTTGGCCGCTTTCCCGTTTACAAAGGCCTCTGTATTCTCAATCAGCTTCTTTTTCTGCAGCTCATAGCCTACGATATCCCTAAAATAAATGTGCTCCACATTGACAATGGGATCAATGACGGTCTCTGCGCCCTCCTCTTTTTCAAGGATCCGAAAAGCCTTGTTGAGGCCGAATTTGCCAGCTCCGCACTCCCTGTAAAATTCCACCATATGGTTCTGGAAGGTCTCTGTGTCCTCTGCCTGCCCCAGCATCACCGCCAGCTTTACCAGGCGATCCCTGATCCTGCGGTTGAAAACACGGCTTTCCTGAACCGCAGGGCGGTAGTCTGCCAGCTGTTTCCACACAAAAGAGGGGGATAAAGAGGTCAGGTCAAAGTCAAACAATGCCTTAAAAATAGAGAAATCCCCCTTTGCAAGCTCATCTAAGGTTCCACCGGCCGCCCCCCGGACTTCACAGGCAGTTGTATAGGCATTTTCATTATCCCCAAGGCACAGCGCCAGAAAACAGTGCCATAGGTTTCCCTCAAATCCATACCGGGCTGCCAGATCAACCAGCTGTCCGGCACAGGAAAACGGATCCGGCTCACCGTCACACTTTGCCATCCCCATAAGGCAGGCCATGTGTTCCAGGAGTTCTTCATGCTTTAAATTACGGTAAATCACGCGTTCTCTGATATCCATATTTATTTCCTCGACTGTGGTTAGATTAGTAATTTCCAAGGATTCTTAAAGAAACCGCCTCCTCGGAAATACCCTTTAAAGCGTTCTGAATAGCTGCGTCGCTTAAAGATCCCTGGGCATCTACAAAGAAACGGTACTCCCAGCTTCTTCCGGGAATGGGCCGGGACTCGATCATAAGCATATTGATATCGTTATAAATAAGATTACCCAGCATATTGTAAAGTGAACCGCTCCTGTGAGCGCCCTCGAAGCAGATGCTTACTTTACTGGAGCCTTTTTTGTACACCGGAATCCTGGATAAAATGATAAAACGGGTCACGTTGTTTTTATTGTGGTTAATGGAGGTTTCAAGGGCTTTAAGGCCGTAGAGCTCTCCCGCTGCGGGGCTGGCTACGGCTGCCTGGGAGATGTTCTTTTCCTCTGCCACCTTCTTTGCCGCCACAGCGGTGTTTACTGTACTGATCTGCTTCCAGTCCCGATGCGAATTGAGATACCTGGAACTCTGCATCAGCGCCTGAGGGTGAGAATACACCGTCCGGATATCCTCTAAGGATGCCTCCGGCAGACCTAAAAGTGCATGGCTTACAGGAAGCTCTGTCTCCGCCACAATGTATACATCATGCTTTACCAGCAGGTCGTAATTATCGCTGACCGCTCCGGCGGAGGAGTTTTCAATCGGAAGGATGCAGTAATCCGCCCGTCCTTCCTCCACCTCGACCATAGCATCCTCCATGGTCTTTACGTGATACACATCCGCCTCCCGGCCGAAATACTGAAGAGCCGCCCCGTGGCCGTAGGAGCCTTCCACACCCTGATAGGCGATGCGGACATTTTCCCGTTTCAGATCCTCGACCATGGTAAAACCCATATCCATGGCCTGGCCGTGAGCGGCCAGAAGGCCGTACTGGAGTCTGCGGCTGATGGTCATGATCTGGGAAAACAATTCATAGGTGCCTTTCCTGGTAAAATCGCTGTGCGCCAGGGCGGTGACGGCTTCCAGCTTCTGTTTTTCCCTTGCGCTGTCATAAACAGGTTTGCCCGTATGTATTTTGTATTCAGCTACCTCTCTGCACAGTTCCATTCGTTTCTCAAACAGCTCCGTCAGCTGGGCATCCATCACATCCAGCTGCTGACGGATGTTCTGCAGATTCAGTTCCTTCATCTCTGTCCCTCCAATTCCTCCACCATGGAGCTTATGACCTGTCTTGTATATGCTCCGGGGAATTTACGGTCCTTTTCCGAAAGCTCCTTTATGTAAATGGGCTTTCCGTACTGGATAATCACATGGCTGGGGCGGATCCATGGGAAATGGCGTTCCAAAACCTCCGCCGTTCCCACCATGGCGACAGGGATCACGGGACAGCCGCTTTTTTCCGCAATTTTTAAGCTCCCTTCATGAAACTCCAGAAGTTCCTTTGGATCCTCACTGGCACCGCGGGTGCCTTCCGGGAAGATCCACATGGAAATCCCGCCTTTGATCTTTTCAATACCGGTCAGGATGGTCTTTAACCCCTCCTTGATATTGGAACGGTCGAGAAAAAGGCAGTTCATCCTATCCATCCAGCGATTTAACAGAGGGATCTTAGCCATCTCCTTCTTTGCGATAAAGCCGGTAAGGCCGGGAACCGTTATATATCCCATCACAATATCAAAATAGCTTCTGTGGTTTCCCACATAAAGCACCGCACGGTCACTGGGTATATTTTCCAGTCCCCGCACCTCATACCGGATTCCGGCAAGACGGCTGATGAGCCGGAAAATCCAGCGAACCATATAAAAGCTGCGCCAGTTGGCGGCCTCTGGATTCTTCCTCTCCCGCACCTTTAAGATCCATAAAACCGGAATGGTCAGGATCAGATACAGGACAATGGCAATGACTGCCAGGATCAAGCGTATCATATGTATTCTCCTTTGCCTTTTATTTTAGGATATACCGGAAACAGAAAAACATACCTTATCCGGTATGTTCTCATTATATAACAGGAAACGGAGCAAACACAATACTTTGTTGCAGCCAGGTGCCAACGCGTGTGCAGCCCCTTCTTACGAAGGGGCCAGGATCCGTTCAAAGAGAAGGCCGGTACAAAACCACAGGGGAGCAAAGGCCAGGCGGATCACGCCGCCAATATGGTCCGGCCACATGGAATAATCCCAGGGGCAGACGCCAAAGGCATTTAAAAACACGCCTGTCAGGTATTCCGCGGTAAAGATCAGTACCATGTCCATCAGTCCGTGGCGCACCAGACGGGCAGACGCAGATATATGCTGCTCTCCCGCCTGCGGAAACAGGCAAAGCCCTGTAAGCCACCGGTCGGCAAAGCTGGTGATTCCAGGCAGCAGGACGCCCATGCCATAGATGGGAAACATCCAAAGAGAGGTACGCCCCATAAGCCGCAGATCCCCCCGCATCCAGGACTCTGCCGAGGTAAACAATACCTCCAGGCACCAGCCCGCTACCCCGCAGCGGCAGAAGCCGATGAAAAAGCGGGAATGTACTATACGGCAAAGGACTCCAGACTCCCTCAGCAAACAGTGATTGTAAAAAAGTTTTTTTTGCAGATTCTTCATAGGGCTAGTATGGACGGACCGGACAAAAACTATTCCGCCGCGTTTTTCTTACGCTCCACCCGCGCCGATTCCCAGCTACAGCAAAGGCGACAGCAGTCGGCTTCCCTGCTCTCTGATCCGTGTCCAGAGTCCCCGTTTTTCGTAATTCTCCCGAGTGACCTGACGGCAGTGGGGAAGATCGTTCATAAAGGCCCGCTCCAGCTCAGCAGTGACATCTTCATCATAAATCGTTGCATTTACCTCGAAGTTTAATTCAAAGCTGCGTATATCCATATTGGCTGTGCCGTAACAGCTGACACGTCCGTCGATCATGATTCCCTTGGAGTGAAGAAAGCCGTTGGTGTAAATATAGACCTTAACCCCATAGTCCAAAAGCTCCCCCGCATAGGCACAGGTGGCGCGGTATACAAAGGGGTGATCCGGCTTGCAGGGGATCATAAGGCGGACATCCACGCCAGACAGAGCGGCTATTTTTAAGGCTGACAAAATAGCATCATCCGGCACAAAATACGGGGTCTGGATATAGATATGGCGCTTGGCCTTGTGAAACAGCGCCAGGTAGTTGTTTCGTATATGGGGTTCTCGGGTGTCCGGCCCGCTGGCAATGATCTGCATACATACCTGGCTGCCGTCCTGACAGGCGTGCTCATCCAATTTTGCAGATTCAGCCTTATGTGGAGAGTCCCCATCGCCAGACTGCGACGGCTGAAAGTAAGCCTCATTTTTAAAGAGGTTCTCCCCTGTTGCATAATTCCAGTCCAGTGCAAACCGGATCTGGAGGATGACTACCGCTTCCCCCGTGATCCGAAGGTGGGTGTCCCGCCAGTAACCGAACGCAGGATCCTTTGAAATATATTCCCGTCCGATATTAAACCCGCCTACAAATCCCACCGCTCCGTCAATGATCACGATTTTACGGTGGTTTCTGTAGTTGACGCGAAGGTTCAGCCACCCAAGAAACGGCGGGAAGAATACTCCCACCCGAATCCCGGACCGGCGCAGCTGCTCCCATTTTTTCTTTGGCATAAAACGGCCGCCCATGCCGTCATAGAGAATCCGCACCTCCACGCCTTCCCGGATCTTATCCTCTAAAATAGGAATAATTGAATCAAAAACCTCATCATTTTTGATAATGTAGTACTGAATATGAATAAACCTCCTGGCTTTCCGAAGGGCGGTTCTAAGGGCCTCAAATTTCACCTGTCCGTCTGTGTAGACCTTAACATGGTTATCCATGGTCAGCACCGCCCCGGATGTTGCCAGATTATAGAGAATCAGGCTGCTGAAATCTCTTGACATGGGATCCATCATTTCCTCCGGCATATCATTGGAAAGAAGAAGCTTCTCCTGATTCCTGACCGGCATATTTAAACGGTCGCTGATCTCCTTTACCTTAAACATCCGGCTTTTTTTCAGATCCTGGCCAAACAGCAGGTAAAATACAATGCCAAATACAGGAATAAAATTCAGCGCAAGGAGCCAGGTCCACACAGACCTGGGATCCCTGCGCTGAAAAAACACAATAATAACGGAAAACAACAGATTGATAACAATCAGATGGGTCATATGCTTCCTCCTGCCTTTTTACGGGCTGTCTGATCCGGCATCCTCCACTTTCTTAGTCCCGTCCTCCTCTATTGTTACCTTCACGCGGACTTTTTTGTTTTCATATGTAAGGCTCTTCAAACGTCCCTCTGCCAGATCCACATCCACAGATACTACCCTTGCATTCCTGGAACTGGTGCTGATATACGGCTTTAGCGGGCCGGAAGGATCATTTAACCTCACATTCATCAGGCGGTGGAGGCGGCCCGGTGTCAGACGGCCGGCCTCTTTTTCATCGTTCAGATAGCGCTGAACCGCCTCTGCGGCAACCTGTGCTTCGGTAAAGGCGGCTGTTTCTTCTGCTTTCTTTATATAGCTTAACATACCAGGAACCGCAATATACATCAGAACCGTCAGAATCGCCAAAACAGCTGTCAGTTCCACAAGCGTAAAGCCGTCATTTCTCCGGCTGGATCTTTCTGGCATCGTTTTCTCCTCCAGTCTATCATATTCCGCTATTTATTTCCAGCCTCCACCGTGCCTTCTCCGTCCTCTCCGGGATAAACGGCATGATACGTCTTTCCTCCGATCTCACCCTCCCAGTAGGCGCTGTCCTCCTGGGCATCATAGTGAAAATCTTCTGTCTCTGAGGGTTTCATCACTCCGCCTTCCACCATTTCCTGCTGTGCCCGTCCCTGGATGTAATTGCTCTTAGCATTGGTGATGGCCACCTGGCTGGCGGATTTTTCCTGAATTTTACTGTAGGCCGGAACTGCCACCGCAGCCAGGATTCCCAGAATGGCGATGACACAGATCATCTCCACCAGGGTAAAGCCGGACTGTGAATTTGTACTGCGTTTCTGTTTCATATCATTTCTCTCCTTTGTATGGATTGTCCATGGAAAAGACCGTTTTGAACTGGATGGGACATATCTCCTTTATTCCCCAAAATACAGTATTCTCTCTGCTTCCTTCAAATCGATCTCTCCCTCGGCCACCAGTCTGGCCGCCTGATCCTTAAGGGAAGGACAGCCCCGCTCCCTCAGGGCTTTGCGGATCCTGGCGGCACTTTCTTCCTGAAGGATCATCTCCTTAATCTCCCCGTCTACTTCCATGATCTCGTAGATGGCCCGGCGATGGATGTAACCGGTTCCCCGGCAGCTTTCACACCCCGGCGCTTCCCACACCTCCTCCGCCGCCTTGCCGGCAAGGCGGCACAATGTCTGTCTCTGCTCCTGCCTCGCCTTTACCCTCCGCTTGCAGCAGGGACAGAGAACCTTTACCAGCCTCTGGGCCACCGCTCCCGTAAGAGCTGCCGCTATCATATAGGAAGGAACACCCATATTGCGCAGGCGGTTCACCACAGCAGGACAATCGTTGGTATGCAGGGTAGACAGTACCAGATGGCCTGTGATGGCGGCCCTGACGCCCATGGCAGCCGTTTCCTCATCCCTCATCTCTCCCACCATAATCACATCGGGATCCTGCCTTAGGATGGACCGCAGAGCCGAGGCAAAGTTCAGCCCTGCCCTGGTATTTACCTGCACCTGAACCGTTCCCTCTATCTCCTTTTCCACTGGATCCTCCACCGTAACTACGTTGATCTTCCCCTCTGCCAGACGGCTTAAAACCGCATACAGCGTGGTGGATTTCCCGCTTCCTGTAGGCCCTGTTACCAGCACCAGGCCGTAAGGAGACTTTATCATCCGCTCAAATGCGCCCATCTGTTCCGGTTCCATCCCCAGCTGACGGATATCCATCAGCCTGCGGTCCCTGTCGTTCCCAAGCAGACGCAGCACCACCTTTTCCCCGTAAACGGACGGAAGGGTGGAAATGCGCAGATCCGTAGCAATCTCTCCCCTCTGGTAGCGGTATTTTCCATCCTGAGGAAGCCGTTTTTCTGCGATATCCATACCGCCCATCAGCTTTAGCCGCGTGACCATGGGATGGTAAAAGGACAGTTCCATCTCTCCGTGACGCTCCAGATCCCCATTGATGCGCAGACGGATGATACACGTCTTTCTTCCAGGTTCTACATGGATATCGCTGGCATTTTCCCGGTAAGCCGTCTCGATCAGGCGGTTGACCATCCGCACTGCAGGAGCCGTCTCATCCCCCTCCTCTGTGAGAAACTCCTCCTTAAGCGGCTGCGTCTCCCCGCTATGTTCCTTTCTGGTCTCTTCCTTTGCACCGGCATATGCCGCTCTCACAGCATCTTCCAATTCCCCGGAAGGAACCAGCACAGGCCGGATCTCCCTCCCCGTCAGAAGGGACGCCTCCGCCAGAGCCTCCGAAGGCAGCGGAAATCCGCAGGCCATTGTCAGTATCTGATCCGGACAGGACAGCGGCAGGAGCCGGTTTCGTACCGCAAATCCCGCCGGAATCAGTGAAAGGACGTCCGGATCTGGAGTCAGCTTCTTAAGATCCGCCACCTCCAGATGCTCTCTGCCTGCCGCGCACATCAGAATCCTGGTTTCATCCGCATATCCCAGCTCTGTCAAAAGCTCTGTTACGGAGCGCTCCGGACATTTCTTATGGAAGAGGCGCAGACGCCTTAACTGCTGTCTGGAAATATAGCCCTCTTCCACAAGGATCTCTTCTATCGTTGGTTTCATGGCTGTAATATATGGCTGATCCACTGGTTGCTCCCTTCTTCCGGTAATGATATACTGATAACGGTTCAGCAGATAAATGCGGTGATATACCGATCCCATCTGCCCATAACAGCATAGAGGTGATATAGATGAAGCTTTTTATCCTTTTATATGGTATTGCCGGTATTTTAACCGGCAGTTTTTTAAATGTGTGCATCCTGCGGATCCCTGAGGGGCGCAGTTTTATATCCGGCCGCTCGGCCTGCCCCGTCTGCGGCCGCACGCTGCGCGCCCTTGAACTGGTTCCGGTTCTCTCCTGGCTCTTTCTGGGCGGAAAATGCCGCTGGTGCAGGGCGAACATTTCCATACAGTACCCTGCCGTCGAACTGGGGATGGGGATTTTATTTTCTCTGACCTGTTTCTTTCGGGGAACCGGGTTCAGATCCGTGATCCTGTGCGCCTTCTTCTCTCTGATTATAACAGCGGCCTTCATCGACGGACGGCATTTTTATATACCGGATGGACTCTCCCTTCTGGTGCTTATTCTGGGAATCGTCGGATTTTTCGCAGATCACGGCAGATTCTGGCCCGAATTTCTCCGCCGCATGGCCGGCCTTGTGATCTGCGGAGGCGGGCTGTGGCTGCTGCGTATTTTAACCGGAGGAGGCATAGGCCTTGGGGATGTAAAAATGATGGCAGCCTGCGGTTTTTTCCTTGGCTGGCCCCATGGGTTCTGCGCTATGGCCGCAGGGTATGTGCTTGCCTCTGTATTCTGCCTTCCGCTGCTCCTCTCAGGCCGTGCGGATCCGAAAGACCGGCTTCCTATGATGCCATTTTTCACTGCTGCCCTCATCATGACAGCTCTCTTTGGAAATGAACTCGGCCAGTGGTATATGGGACTGTGGGGCCTGTAGAAACAGAAACAAGGAGAAAGCCTGTGAGGCCTCGGAGCTGACCGGGGAACCGGTCAATCCCCGACAGCCAGGGAATTGATTTGGTTAATCCCCGCTGGCCAAAGCCCCGTCGAAACGGATCTCACTCTCAAGGGACATCTGATATCCGTCCTCTGTAACAGCCGTTTCCACAAAGGCCCGCTCATGCATAGGCTTTGCCCGAACCGTGATATGAACCTTAAGTCTGTTTGAAACGTCCTCCCCATATCCTTCTATCACATACTCCTTATCTCCAAGGTATTCTTTCAGGTATTCCTCCCAATCCGTCTGTTTCCTGGAATCGCCCTCTCTGTCCTGCGCCATTTCCATCTCTTCTTCATAGGTTTCCCGCAGTTCCAGGCAGTCTGCATCAAATTCATCCCATATCAGATTCATGGAAGGGCTGTCACCGCGGCTGACGGCTTCGCAGAATCCCCGGTGCATGGACTTTGCACTCAGACTGGCTTTCAGGTATTTCCTGGTCCGAAGCGCCGACTGAAGACTGCGGTGGGAAATAACCATATACCCGCAGGAAAGCGTGACCATAAGCGTAATCATAAGGATCACATATACCATGGAGCTGCCCCCGCAGCGTCGGTCTCCCATGCTGTGTTTTATTTCCCGTACATCACACAACTCTTTCCTGCCCTTCTTCTGGTATGCCTGTTTCATTCATCCTCCAAACTCTCCCCTATATCACCCAAAAGAGAACAGATGGTATATTTCTGGGTGTAAACTATGTCTCCCTGAAATAAAATCGTCATCTCAGCCTCTGCCCTCTTATCTGTTGTTCCGCTAAAGTCTATTTTTGTCTCAAAGCCCTGGGGGATATCCACAAAAAGCTCCCCAGCGCCAAGACTTTTCCACACTTTTGCGTCCTTTGTTCCCGAATTCTCCCGCCTTACCGTATAAAAGAGCCTTCCCGGATCCTGAGGGTCTGGGTAAAAGTGCTCCCCATAGCGCAGCTGCTCCTCCAGTTGTACATAGATCAATCCGCCCAGGCTCAAAGCCTGGGCTGCAGCGCTCTGCCGGCGGTAGAGACTTGCCTGCTGAAACAGAAATCCGGCCAGGAATGTTCCTATCATCACGCTGACAGAAAGAGCCGTTACAAGCTCTATAAGCGTATAGCCCCATTTATCCCTGTAAGCCGTGTCCCTTTCCATGCCCTTACCCCTCGCGCCGTATCTTTCGGACATCCCATTTCTCCTTGCGCCCCAGGCGCTCCTGCTTCCTTCGTGTTTTTGCGATTCTGCGCTCTCCTCTACGGTTCTCTGTAACGGAAAAACGGTACCCCCTCTCCCGCTGATTGCTCATCCTGCGGCATCCGATACTGATCGAATACCTCCACAGCCTCTTCCCCGTCTTTTTGGAATATAACCTCCATGGTTTCCCCTGTTTTCTCTCCCTCTCCGTCGGCTGCCGCAGCCTCCCATCCGTAGCTGTCTTTGGCAATCCGGCCGCTCTGTAAAAGCAGTTTTCCGTTTGCGGCAGCCATGGTGAGAAATGCAGTGGCCCCAAGAAGGATCAGAGCCGCGCTCAACACGGCCTCTATCAGTGAAAAGCCCTCCCGGCCCCGCATCGGATCCTTATTCATTTTCATGGCAAAACATCACCGTCATTGTCCCCTTCCTGCCGCCTGCGGTCCCATCCTTTGTTTCCTCTTCCCAGAGACTCACTTCTTTTACCTGCAGCCCGAGACCCCGGCTGCCGATCCGTTCTGCCAAATCACTCCACTGGTTCAGGCTGGCACAGCGAAATTCCAGCTTTACCGGCGTCTGGTAAAATCCAGCGGTTCCCATAGGCGATGTTTCTCCGGTTTCAAAACTTAAAAGCTCTATCTGAGAAGCCACGGCCAGTTCCCGGAGAATCCGGTCCATATCCCCGGCCGTCAGGTTTCGATAAAACAGTTGGCCCTGTCCTGCTTCCTCTGGGGACAGCGCCTCCTGTTCCCCGCTCTTTCTGCTGCTGATACGTTCCATCCGGCTTTGTATTTCACGAATCTCCTCCTCACAGCCATCCAGCTGTATCAGAATCGGTTCCATATAAAACCGGTAAAACATCAGCCACAATGCCATCAGAAATACCGTCCACAACAGCGCCCGTTCTCTCTTACTCAGTTTCAACCGCCTCCTCCTTTCCAGCGCTGGCCGTAATCACTCCCAGGAAAACGGTTTCATCCCCGGACTTTTCCCACTTGCTTCCCGTAATATGCAAAAACGGGAGCGCTTCCTGCACGCGGTTCCCATACATGGGGATCTGGCCCGCGCGGACAGCCCTCAGCGCAATGGTCAGCAGGCCTTCTTCCCCATCCCATTCCACCTGCCGGATCTCCAGCCCCGGCTCCAGAACAGAATCTAATATTCCCAGAAAGGATGGGGGCTGAACCGCCTCCAGCTCATCCTTAAGCGTTTCCAGCTGCTCCTCCTCCCCCTGCCTGTCCTCCCGATCCAGCTGTTCAGAAACCTCCGTCAGCCGTTTCTGTTCGTTCTCCAGCTTTCCCTGAAAGAAGCTCCCAAGTCCTATAAACAGCGCCAGACTGACCGCCAGTAAAAACACGCCCACATTTCCCCCGCTGCGCAGTTTAATCCATTTTCCCCGGTTCCTCTCATACGCGCCAAGAGAATCCACATCCATTTCCCTTAAAGCCAACGATGCCTCCTCTTCTGTTTGGCGTTTCCCCCATCCGGCCGATATGGGAAACGACAGCCAACGGGTATGTCTTATCCCTGATATCCCTGGCTTTTCCAAACATATGCATGGGAGCTTTGCGGCTGCTTCCACCGCCTCAGCCGCCCCCTTTGCATCCTCCAGACACCCGGCAGTAAGAAAAATACCGGCTGGTGCAAATCTGCCGTCCAGCGTTTCCATCTCTTCTCTGGCCTGACAGGCCAGATCCCCAAGCTCCTCATATAAAAGCTCTGTGCCTCCCAGCCTCAAAAAGACCTCCGGTTTCAGCTCCGACCGGATCCATGCGGCGCATTTTCCTTTCCAGATCCCGCATACCCGTATGCCGTCCTTCTCCGGGCATATAACAATAAAACCGGCCTCCTTCCCCAGCCGGATTCTATCTTCTACCCGTCTCCATCTCTCCGCCTCATACACATGAGCCAGAAAATCCGGCCCCGGCACCGCCGCCTTCAGACGGATTCCCGCCTGTCTGGCCATTCGCAGCGTATCCTTTAATACGTTCCGATCTGCCGTATATACCATCGCTTTAACCGGCATTTTCCCAAAAGCGGCAAGTATCCCCTCCTCTCTCACAGAACCGGTAAGCAGCTGAACCGTCATAACCCGATCAAAAGGGTCTGTGAAATCCTTTTCACATTTTCTTTCATATGCAGCTGCGCGAAGCATCTGTGCCTTTGCCATCCGAACCGCCGTTTTCTTTCCCGACGGCGGAAGTCTCATAGACCGGGCCCCTGCCAAAGGTTCCAGAGCCAGCACGGCGCTTTGTCCCTCCAGTCCGCAAAGACAGGCCGTTTCCTTAAACGCCTTTTCCAGGCTGTCTCCATTTTCATAGGCCTTTACGCAGAGCAGGTGAAAGCGCTCCCTTCTTTCCCTCAAAAGGCCTGCCCCGCATTCTATTTCAAAACAGAACAGACGGCGTTCTGTCAAATAGAGATAATATTTCATTCCTGATCCACCCAGCTGTCAAAAGCTCATTCGTCAAACATTTGTTTCTACAGTATCGAGGAATACATCTGAAACATCGGCAGCATCACAGCCAGCACAATGCTTCCCACCATCCCCGCCATTACCAGTATCATAGCCGGTTCCAGAAGGGCAATCATCTGATTCATGGCCCGTTCTGCCTCCTTCTCATAGTACCTGCCTGTCTGTTCCATGATCCGTTCCAGATCACCGGACTCCTCCGCAGCTGCTGTCATGGATAAAAACACCGGCGGAAACATCTCCAGCCTGCCAAGGGCCTTTGACAGACTCTGTCCCTGTTCCATACAAAAACAGGCTTCTCTGATTTCCAGCCGAATATGTTCATTTCCAATCACGCGGCCCGCTATATCCAGAGCCTCAAGGATTCCGGTTCCGCTTCCATACAGCACGGAGAAGGATGACGCAAACCGGGATGTGTATATAATTTTAAGCAGTTTGCCTGCAAACGGAATATGAAGCAGCGCCCGTCCGATCCGCAGGCGCACACCGGTAACCGCAGATGCGCTAAGAATAAAGAGAATAAGTATAAGCATTGCCGCAGCATACAGACCGCCATGAAGCCGCAGCTGCTCACCCGCTCCCAGCATAAACCGGGTAAGCGCCGGCAGCCTGGCTCCCTGCAGCATGGCGGCAAACTGGGGAAGGACCGCTGTCAGAAGAAAAATGGAACAGCATATGGTAACGAACAGAAGAATCAGCGGATACGTCATAGCGGCCCGAACCTTTCCCGCCAGTTCTTCCTCACGGCTGTAATAGGCTGCCAGACGGTCCAGTATCTCATCCAGACGGCCACTGGCCTCACCGGTTTGTATCATGTATACAAGAAGGTTAGGAAAAATCCCTTCCGTTGCCTCCATGGCTTCAGACAGCGTGCTGCCTTCATAAACCGCCTTGCGGATCCGCAGAAGCACCTTCTTCATCCCTTTGTCTCCCTCCGCCCGAATGCTCACCGTCAGAATATCCCCCAAAGGCACTCCCGCCGCCATCATGGAACTGAACTGCCGGCACAGGGGAGGGAGCATTCTGATTTTGAGAGGAGACAGACCGCTGGAACGGGACTCCTCTATTTCCCTCCACCGGAAACAGTAAAGCTCCCTCTGTTTTAAACGCTCTGTCAGATCTGCCGGGTCTGATGCCTCCATGCTGCCTTTGCAGACTCTGCCGTTCATACCTTTCGCTGTATATCTGTAACGCGGCATTCCTCTGATTCTTCCCCCATTTTCTCCATGTTATTTCACAAAATATAACGATTCAGCCATGCAAAAGCCGGTCTTTTCTGATCCCAACAGATCAGAAAAGACCGGCCAAAGCCTACATCTAATCAACTCTTCAGCCGCTGCCTGGCAATCCGTCACCGGAAACAGTTTCTCTCCGGGTCATAGGCAAATCCTGCCTCCGCCAGCGTATGCTCAATCGATGCCTGCTCCAGCTCCAGCTCCCTGCACATCTCTTCTAAAGAACTGTAACGGTCGCGAAGCTGTGTATTTACATAACTCAACAGGATCATAGGATCCCTGGGAATCGTACTCACCTTTTGTTTCCTGCCTTTCCCGCCCTCTGCTGCTCGAAAACCGTCCTGATCCGCATCTGGCAAATATCCGTTCTTTCAGTCAGTCAAAGCCTGCCTGAAACGCTCAGCCGTTCCGATTATATCACCGAAAAATAGCCTTTTCAATATATTTTTCCTATTTGTACCAATTTTTATGTGAATCTGCCAGTCGGGGCTTTCAGTTTTTGCAATTATATTTCTAAAAGCGAAATTTTCTGTCTATTGCTGAAAAGATATCATCCCATATATCCTGCTGCGTCTTTTATTTTGCATAAGCGGTCAGCCGCTTTCCATCCTCAGATACATCCACCACAATCACAGAACCTTCCCGCAGTCCGTCTCCCAGAATCAGTCTGGCAGCCAGAGTCTCTACGTGCTTCTGCAGATACCTCTTTAACGGCCGAGCACCATATATGGGGTCATAGCCGTGTTCCGTGATGAACTTCCCAGCAGCGTCTGTCAGCTCCAGCTTCAGTTCCCGGTCAGCCAGCCGCCTATTCAGATCCTCCACGCACAGTTTCACTATGCTGCCGATATTTTCCCGCGTCAGGGGTTTAAAGAGGATGATCTCGTCCAGACGATTCAAAAATTCCGGCCTGAAATGTGCCCGCAGGTCATTCATCACGGCGCTTTCCGCCTCTGGACGGATACTGCCCGTTTCATCGATGCCCTCTAACAGATACTGAGAACCGATATTGGAGGTCAGAATGATTATAGTATTTTTGAAATCTACCGTCCGCCCCTGAGAATCCGTAATCCGGCCGTCATCCAGCACCTGAAGCAGCACGTTAAATACATCCGGGTGGGCCTTTTCCACCTCATCAAACAGCACTACGCTGTAAGGCTTTCTGCGCACTGCCTCCGTCAGCTGGCCTCCCTCGTCATAGCCCACATAGCCGGGAGGCGCTCCGATGAGACGGGCCACAGAATGCTTCTCCATGTACTCGCTCATATCAATACGCACCATATTCGACTCATCATCAAACAATGACTCCGCCAGCGCCTTGGCAAGCTCTGTTTTGCCTACGCCTGTGGGCCCTAAGAACAGGAAGGAACCAATGGGCTTTGTAGGATCCTTGATACCGGCCTTGGAGCGGATAATCGCCTCCGTCACCTTCTCAACGCCTTCGTCCTGTCCTACCACCCTCCTGTGAAGCACTTCATCCAGATGGAGTGTCTTGCTTCTCTCGCTTTCCGTCAGCTTTGCCACCGGGATTCCGGTCCATCGGGAAATGATTCTTGCGATCTCATCCTCCGTCACACTCTCACGAACCAGGCTCAGATCCTCGCTCCTGACCTTTTCCTCCTCTGCCTCCAGTTCCTTCTGAAGCTGCGGCAGCTTACCGTACTGCAGTTCAGCCGCTTTATTCAGATCGTATTTCTGTTTCGCATCCTGGATCTGGCGGTTTACCGCCTCGATTTCCTCTCTGAGGGCCGAGAGACGGTCTACACTGGATTTCTCATTCTCCCACTGAGCCTTTTTGGCTGTAAATTCATCGTGAAGCTCCGCCAGCTCCCGCTGCAGATCCTGCAGACGATCCTGACTTAAGCGGTCTGTCTCCTTCTTAAGAGCCGCCTCCTCTATCTCCATCTGCATGATTTTCCTGGACAGCTCATCCAGCTCTGCCGGCATACTGTCCATCTCCGTCTTAATCATGGCGCAGGCCTCATCTACCAGGTCAATGGCCTTATCAGGCAGGAAACGGTCGGAAATATAGCGGTCGGAAAGCATGGCTGCGCTTACCAGAGCAGAGTCTGTGATCTTCACGCCATGGTATACCTCATACCGCTCCTTAAGCCCCCGTAAAATGGAAATGGTGTCCTCCACCGTAGGCTCTGCCACCATAACCGGCTGGAACCGGCGCTCCAGAGCCGCGTCCTTTTCAATATACTGGCGGTACTCGTTTAAGGTCGTAGCGCCGATACAGTGAAGCTCGCCTCTTGCCAGCATGGGCTTTAACATATTTCCTGCATCCATGGCCCCTTCTGTCTTTCCTGCGCCTACAATGGTATGAAGCTCATCGATAAAGAGAATGATCTGGCCCTCACTCTTTTTCACCTCTTCCAGAACCGCTTTTAAGCGTTCCTCAAACTCCCCCCTGTACTTGGCGCCTGCTACCAGAGAACCCATATCCAGTGCAAACAGCTTCTTATCCTTTAATCCCTCCGGCACATCACCCCGGACAATCCTCTGAGCCAGTCCCTCCACAACGGCGGTCTTTCCGACGCCAGGTTCACCAATAAGCACCGGATTGTTTTTCGTTTTACGGGACAGGATACGGACTACGTTCCTGATCTCACTGTCACGGCCAATCACCGGATCCAGCTTCTGGTTCCTGGCCCGTTCCACCAGATCATAACCATATTTTTCCAGTGTGTCGTAGGTGGCTTCCGGGTTGTCGCTTACCACCCTCTGATTGCCTCGAACGGTGGACAGGGCCTGAAGGAACCGTTCTCTTGTAATACCGTAAGTCTTAAACAGCTCCTTCATCTCCCGGCCCGGCTGCTTTAACAGCGCCAGAAACAAATGCTCTACGGACACATACTCATCGCCCATGGCCTTAGCCTCATCCTCGGCATTGATCAGTACCTTATTCAGGTCATTGCTGATATAAAGCTGACCCCCTCCGCTTACCTTCGTAAGCTTTTCAAGGGCCTGCTTTGCTTCATTTTTAAAGAGTTCTCCCTGGATGCCCATTTTTGTAATCAGCTTCATAATCAGGCTGTCCTCCAGGGTCAGAAGGCTGTACAGCAGATGGGGCTGATCGATCTGCTGGTTGCCATACTCGTAAGCCAGCTTCTCACAGTTCTGCACTGCTTCCATTGATTTCTGTGTAAATTTATTGATATTCATACGCCATTCCCCTTTCTTTATCTGCGGAATCGTGTGTCTGTGTTTTTGTTATAGCCGTACTATAACACACGTTGTTAGCAGTGTCAAGGGTCGAGTGCTAATTTTTTTGCAGATTCTATTTTGTCTATCAAAAAACGCCTGCCAGCCAAAGAAATCCTGGCTGACAGGCATACCTTTACTATATTTTATAAAGATTCAGGGCAGCTTATCTTCCTGTCTCTGGACGGACAGAGTTATTATTTCTGAAGCCCTGTTGCTGTGATCGTCTTAGCTGTCAGAGTTCCCTCATAGATAACCGTAACCTTATCGCCGGTTTTCACGCCGTCAAACATACCGTCTTTCCCTACAAAAGAGAAAAATGTGTTGTCAGGATCCGCCGTATCCAGAACAATGTAATTGCTCTCCACCTGAGCTACCGTGCCTGTAAGCGTCTTGATCTTGGCCTCTGCGGTATCTCTTGCATCAGCGGTAACGATCTTTGTAGCTACTGCCGGAGTTTCCTCGTCCTCCAGATCTCCATAGTAAGTAATGTCTGCCTCGGTTCCTGCCTTGATGCCGTCCTTTGTGACCTTCTGGGCAATGAGCGTATTCAGCTTATAGGATCCGTCTTCTGTCTTTAAGGTCAGGCTTCCATCCTCTGTGCTCTCAATGGTTCCTGTAATTGTCAGATCATCCGTCTGAGCAGCCTCCTCTTTTGCAATGTCAGCCGCGGATGTGATAATATCCACCTCCACTGCCTTTGCAGCCGTATCGCCCAGCTCTCCGGTATAGTAGACATCTACCTCGTCGCCTTCGCCGATGGCATCTGCTCCTGTAACTGCCGCCGCAGATACATCAAATTTGGCCGTAGCGCCGGTATCATCAGCAACGGTCACTGTCTGCCCCTCTACCGCCTTTACGAAACCATAAAAACTCTCAGACGCCTCTACTGCATCCTCAGGAGTCGCTTCTTCCTGGGTTGTCTGGGCCTCTGTCGTAGTGGGAGCTGCTGTTGTCTCTGTTTTCTTAGATGAGCAGGCTGTCATTCCCAAAGCCACCGTCATCACTGCAATCATAAGATATCTTTTTTTCATAAATATAACATCTCCTCTCTCCGTACATCTCTGTATGTACGTTAATCTTACTACGTAACCTGTGTTTTTACTATGTCTTTTTTTTGAATTTTTCTTTAAAATCTATGAAAATATAATTAAAATTCAGCTGTACTCAAACTCCTCCTCACTTTCTTTTCTTCTCCTTCTCCTGGACATGGCCAGGAGAAAAATCCCCAAAATCAGGCCGAAAAAACCTGCTGCAATCGTGATCACCACACCGGTCTGAACCCACCTTGAATATCGATCCGGCACGGGAGAGGGCCTTTCGTTCTCTCCTGTTTCCTCTTGTATATCCGGTACTGTGTCCTCTCCTGCTGATTCCCGCGCCGCCTCATAAATGGCAGAAACCTCATAAGAAACGGGTTCCTCTGCCTGTACCTGACCGCTGTATACTGTCTCATAATCCCGCAGGCGTCTCTCCCCGCCCGCCAACGCAAGACGGCAGACCTGTCCCTCCTCATCCATAAAGCTCTCTCCATCCCAGTCTATAGACGTAATATGGTAGTCCTCCGGCGACAGTCCCATTTCCCCTAAAAGCCGCTCCTGTTCCTCAAGAACCGATGCCAGGGCATTTTCCCCGGAAACTGTGATTTCTCCCAGTTCGTAGGCATCTGCCCCATAGGAGTAAAATGTCACGGGAACCCTAAAATCATCCCTCCACTCTTCTTTCAGGATCCGGCTTTCCTTCATATATAAACGGCCTGACAGCTGTGTTCCGTCCTCATTCTCACGGCTGTCTATGTAAGGCGGCAAGGTCTCCGCTCCTTCTACCGCCTGATACAGGGCCGTCTTTTCCAGGGTGCAGCTTTTTGTAAGCCCCGGTACCTCCCGCACCTCCCAGTCTGCCAGACGGTACTCCGTTCCATTCTCGTCTGTATAGGACAATTCCGGCTGCTTTAAGGCTGCCAGTTCCTCTTCTTTCAGACTTTGCTTTAAAATGACTTTTCCGGCTGCCCCTGTATTTGAATCCAGCCCATTCCCTTCCGCCGACAGGACAGACATTTCAGGCACCATCTGCTCTGCCTGGACCTTATCCGGCTTTGCCCCCGCCATACCTGCCGTCAATACAGCCGCCATGCCTGCCAGCCTCAGAAACCGCCGTATTCCTCTTTTTTCCTTCATTGTATTCCCCCATTTCTTTCCTTTTAGCCTGCAGTAAGCCTGATATCTGCAAAATGATACAGCTTTCCCCTATTCAACTGCCAATGTACAATGATTTTGCACCTGTTTTCCCGCTGTCATAAACAGCCGCATGATTTTTTCATTTTCAATATAAATCCTGGTGTGGGAGCCCTTGAAATATTAAGAAATGAATTTATCGGATGTGTGAACCCCTGAAGCCCTTAGAAAAAAATCCGGGCGGATGGAATTCCGCCCGGTAGGCATATTATAAATGTCCCTTTTAAAAATTGCAAGTTTTTCAGCGAAATTGGCTGTATTTGTGCCCCGGCTGGATCCCTCCACGATAGGAAGCCAGCTCGCTGACCGTTACCAGCTGATACCCTCGTGCTGTAAGTTCTGGAATCAGCACCTCCGCAGCAGCGGCCGTGGGCTCATAAATATCGTGCATCAGGATAATGTCGCCGTCCTTCACCTGGCTCAGCACAATGTCAATGGTCTTTTGCGTGTTGCGGTGCTGCCAGTCTCTTGTATCAATGGACCACATGATCGCCGGCATTCCCATTGAGCCTAACACAGAAAGGGAAGCCGCATCCACATAACCGCCCGGAGGACGCATCAGCACCGGAGAGACGCCGCAGACGGATGCAATTTTCTGATTGGTGGAGCCGACCTGACTGCGGATGCCGTCTGCCCCGATCTTCGTGATATACCTGTGATTATACGTGTGGTTCGCTACCTCACAGCCCTGCTCTGTCATTCGGCGAACCACTCCGGCATTTGCCTCCACATTGGAGCCCACCATAAAAAACGTGGCGCGTCCGCCATTCTGCTGCAGACTGTCAAGAATACGGCTGGTGACCGCTGTCCTGGGGCCATCATCAAAGGTAAGCGCGATCATGGGCCTGGAAGGATCCACTGCAGCAGTCACCCAAGGCGCCGCAGGCGCTTGCGCTCCCTTTGCCGTAATGGATGCGCAGATCCCGTCTACCCGCAGGCCTTCTCCCTCTGTACCGGCCGTTTCCCCGTTCATAGCCCAGGAAGTCCAGGAACCATTCTGATAAACGGTGTAGTACAGGTCATACGATGAGGCTGAAGAACCGTAAAGCTCCATACGTATAGCCTCCAGAGGGGCTTCGGCGGAAGCATTTCCCGTCTCCGCTCCATCCTCTGCCGGATCCAGCCATCCAGAGCCGCTTAAATTGACCTGATAGCGGATTCCTACCTGGGCGTCTGCAGGAATATTGATCAAATTAGCCCGCATAGCCGTAACCCAGCCGCCGGCATTGGCCCTAAGGGCCTCATTATCTGCCGTCACGGCACTCCAGCCGCGTCCAGGGATACAGGCGCTGTAGTTGACCTGAAGGGGGGCGGATGAATCCGTTCCCGCCGAACTGCCGGACTGCTGTCCATGATCTCCGCCTTCTGCGGCACCGGACTGACCTGCAGATGCATCCATTCCCGTCTGCCCGTCCGACTTCTGATCCACGGATTCCGGGCTCATCTCCCCTGCGCCGGGACCGCCCGTCTCTGTCTTTGCAGATCCAATCCCCGTTGTTCCCGCATACGCAGTCACTGCCTGTATTCCCAGCAGGATTCCCGCCGCTGCCACAGCTGCCAGAAACCTGCCTTTCTTTCTAAAACAGCCCATTCTATCATTCTCCTTAAATTATAAATTACCCTCGCTTTCTGCCAAACACCGTCCGGCAGAGCATAATATATTCTTTATAATACAGATGTTCCTGAAGTTCCTCTAAGGCATCCGCGATCCCCCAGTAATACCAGGAATGTTTCGCCTTGTCCTTTTCATTAAACCGCTGCCAGATCGCATCCCCCAGTACCAGATAATCCTTGGAGGTACACCGCATATTGCTGAGCTTGTCTCCAAGGGCCAGAATCTTTACCTCCCGTGAGGCACATTTCAGATGACGGATCGTAGCGCTTTTTCTCTCCTGCCAGCTCTTTGTTTTGTCCTCCGACTCATTTGCCACCAGCTGCGCCACTCTGGGGCCAAAACGCGCCTCCAGTTCCTCCTTCGTCACTCCCGCATCCTCGATCACATCATGCAGAAGAGCCGCAGCAATCATTTCCGGATCATCTGTAAAACCGGAAACAATAACAGCTGTCTCCATAGGATGCGTAATATACGGAATCTCTGTCCCTTTCCTGAATACTCCCTGATGCGCCTTTGCTGCAAATGATGCTGCTTCCTCTATCATATTCCTGCCCCTTTTCTCATGGGATCCCTGGGGATCATTGCATCTTCTCCCGGCCTTCTTTTGTTTCCTGAGCCATTTCGGAAAGATGTGTGTATCATCTTCATCATATCACATCCCGCCACCGTTTTCATCCCCTTTTTGCGCCCGTTTCTTACAACACTCTTACAAGACTATTTTTTCCTTGTAAGTAAGGAGGATTTCTGCTATGCTATAGTGGTATTTTTCATAAAACCGTAACCATTCAAGGCAGCGCAGATCAAGGGTCATAAGAAATCTGTCCCTACCATAAACGGGTCTTACTATCAGCAGCCAGGAGAACGCACGGTTGTACCGTGTTCCAACCGCTTTCCCGGTTAAAAGAACGCTCTTTCCTGAATTGTTACAGGAATTTTAAAGGAGGATAGGACAATGGATCGTCATTCATCCTATACAGCGCCCCGCAGCGGCCGTATGCCGGCCTCCGGCAGTACACGGCGCAGTCCAAAACGCGGCAACAGCGGCCGTCCCGGAAATGAAAATCGTTTCCTTCACAATTTTTTATGCTACATACTGCCCTTTATTGTCTTTAACGTTATTTTATATTTTCTGGTGACTTCTTCCCCCAGAATCGAGATGACCATAGGCGACACCTCCGATTACAAAACCGTAGATGTCTCCTTCAAGGTAAAATCTCTGCTCCCTATCCGCAAGCTCACCACCACTCTGGAATCTCAGGACATTGAATTTCAGAAGGAAAACGGCGTTTATCACGCGACTCTGACCAACAACGGTGCACTGGAGGTTTACGCTGAAAGCTGGAATGGTATGCCCGCCCAGCACAATGAACACATTGCCGTACTGGATGATACTGCGCCCTCCATCGATGAGGACAGCGTCGTCATGGAGGACGGAAAACTGGAGCTGATGGCAGAGGACAACGTATCCGGCATCAATTATGATTCCGTTTATGCTACCGACGATTCCGGCAAAAAGATCACTCCGCTCAGTTATGACAAGGAAACCGGCCGCATAACCTTTGAATTGGAAAAAGGTTCTCTCACCGTCTATCTGGAGGACATGGCAGGCAACGCAAATCAGGCTGAATTTTCCCTGAACAGTTCCGGCATCGACACCAACGGCCGCAGCAGCGACTTTCCGGAAGACGGCACCAACGGAACCAATGGCAGCAGCACTGAGAAAGAGGATGAAAAAGACAGCACTTCCTCTTCCTCTAAGACGGATAAGGATTCCAAGAGTACGGAAACGGCAAAGTCCTCTAAAACCTCTAAGAGTACGGAAGCGGATAAATCCACCAAAGCTTCCAAATCCACCGAGGCTGCAAAATCCACCAAAGCCTCTAAGAGTACAGAGACAACAAAATCCACTAAGGCCTCCAAAAGTACAGAGGCTGCAAAATCCACCAAAGCTGCTGAGTCGACCAAGTCCACTAAAGCTGCCGAGAGCACAGAAGCAGCCAAATCCACTAAGGCCTCAAACAGTACAGAATCCACAAAGGCGGCAGATTCTACAAAAGCCTCTGAGACCTCCAAAGCCGCACAGTCAACCACAGCAGCCGAGACTGCTCCTGTGATTGAGCCGTTGAACTAAGTATATGAGATGATAGGAACAAGGCAGCCAGTCTCCTTTGCGGGAGGCTGACTGCCTGATCTTTTCGTGTGGTTTTCTCATATTCAACTGTATTTTACAGCGCTGAAATACTGGGCGTGACAACCTCAAAAATCAGGTAGGCAAATCTGATTCTAATGCTGGCTGAACCAACGCAAATGCTTATTATTTGCGGGTTAAGAGGCAGATGGTTTCTATGTGTACGATCTCACCTGCGGAGACCATGTGCCGGAAGAAATCCTCTCCGCCCTGGCAGATGAATCTGTGACCAAGTGGGCCTTCAATGCATCCTTTGAGCGAATCTGTCCTTCCAATTGGCTCAAGCGCAGCCATCCGGAATACTTTCTCGGATACAGCATACCGGAAGATCCGGCAGGCCAGTATCTGAATCCGGAATCCTGGAAATGTACCATGATCTGGTCTGCCTATATGGGACTTCCGCTGTCTCTGGAAGGCGTCGGGGCTGTCCTGAAGCTCCAGAACCAGAAGCTGAAGGAAGGGAAAGACCTAATCCGCTACTTCTGCACTCCCTGCAAGCCCACCAAATCAAACGGCGGACGAACCCGGAACCTGCCTTTGCATGACAGTGAAAAATGGATGCGTTTTAAGGAATATAATCTCCGTGACGTGGAAGTAGAAATGGCCATAAAAAAACGCCTTGCCAAATATCCTGTTCCGGACTTCATCTGGGATGAATATCATCTCGATCAGGAAATCAATGACAGAGGCATTGCCCTGGATATGAATGTTGTAAGAAATGCAATCTCCTTTGACGGGCGTTCCAGGGAAACGCTCACCGCCTCAATGCAGGCAATCACAGGACTCGAAAATTCAAACAGTGTCCAGCAAATGAAAGAATGGCTCGCCAATCACGGCGTGGAAGCAAATGCCCTTGACAAAAAAGCTGTCAAGGAATTGATCCGTAATTCGGATAACCAGACTGTCCAGACCGCTCTCATGCTCCGCCAGCAGCTTGCAAAATCCTCCGTGAAGAAATATCAGGCAATGCAGAACGCAGTCTGCAGGGACGGCAGGGCTCACGGCATGTTCCAGTTTTACGGTGCCAACCGTTCCGGCAGATGGGCCGGTCGGCTAATCCAGCTGCAGAACCTCCCCAGAACCATCTCCCGGATCTGGAACTGGCCAGGCAGTATGTCATGGACGGAGATTATGAAATGCTGGAGCTTCTCTTCGACTCCGTACCGGCAGTCCTGTCGGAACTGATCCGCACTGCCTTTATACCACGCCCCGGATACAAGTTCATTGTCAGCGACTTCTCCGCCATTGAAGCCAGAGTTCTCGCCTTCCTTGCCGGTGAAACATGGCGATCAAAAGTATTCACAAAGGGAAAAGATATTTACTGCGCATCTGCTTCACAGATGTTCGGCGTACCCGTAGAAAAGCACGGAATCAACAGCCATCTTCGCCAGAAGGGAAAGATCGCAGAACTCGCCCTCGGATACGGCGGTTCCGTTGGCGCCTTAAAGTCAATGGGTGCCCTCGATATGGGCCTGTCTGAAGAAGAGCTCCAGCCACTGGTAAACTCCTGGCGTGCATCTAATCCCATGATCACTGCATTCTGGTGGGATGTGGACCGTGCCGTCAAAACTACGATCACACAACGCATTCCAACGGAAGTCCGCAGCATTCGCTTCTTTTATAAAAGCGGAATGCTCTTCATCCAGCTTCCCTCCGGCCGGCGACTGTCCTATGTCAAGCCCCGTATCGGTATCAATCAATTTGGCGGAGAATCCGTCACCTATGAAGGCGTAAGTGCCACAAAGAAATGGGAGCTCATCGAATCCTACGGGCCGAAATTTGTGGAAAATATCGTCCAGGCCATCAGCCGGGATATCCTCTGCAACGCCATGAAAACTCTCCGGCACTGTTTCATCGTCGGACATGTTCACGATGAACTTATCATTGAATGCAGCTCCGGCGTTGACCTGAAAGCTGTCTGCAATCAGATGGGCCACTCTCCGGACTGGATGCCGGATATATTGCTCCAGGCTGATGGATATGAAACCGATTATTATAAAAAAGATTGACAACAGCAAAATAGCGGCTCCCGGTTCATCGCCAGAGGCCGCTTATCTGTTTAAGAACGTCTTTTAAGATTCATAAATTCATCTGCAAATGCTTCAGCAGTTGCCCTGTTATGATCTATGCTTATGTTTTCCTTATTGTAATTTGCAGCTTTTGTCCAATTAAATGTTCCGTGGACAACTGTCTGAAAATCAATAATGCAGAATTTCTCATGCATGATGTTCTTATATAGTGATTGTATTACAACCCAGTGCGTAGGGAAATTCATATCCAAACAGAACTCGGCATTTCGGTTTGTTTCGTTATCATCAAGAATAATCTCTATTGTTATACCCTGTTCTTTTTTCTTTAACAGTTCCTGATATAAAACAGGATCCGTAAACCACGCCATTACTACCCATATCACATACTTGGCATCCCTAATCTCATCTATTATTCGACTTCGAATTTGTTCAAAATGGACTTCCTGGCTTATTTCTTCATCGTCTGGCATAACACCCGGCTTATAATACACATCAAACAAATCATACTCATCTGATGTCAGATATATCTCATAGCAAACCTTTGTAATATATTTCTTATGCTCTTTAAGTTGATTGAGCTTCTCGGGAATAATGCTGAGATAAATATATTCCTGACACTGATTCCATACCCCACGGTATGCAAACTGACCGGTCTTCTCAAATCTAACGCTAACTAATTTCAGCAATTCAACGATTTCGTCCTTATTTGGTTCATTACCAATTTTTATTGTGTCTATAAGCAGTTTCTTGAACTGTAATTCATTCATTTACAGCCATCTCCCTTTGAAAATAATCTTCAGCTATTCTATCGAGCTGCGCAGCAATCAGCAAAAACTCCTTATTCAGATCCAGAGTCTTCGCCCCAATCTGATTACCGCCCATATTGAACATGACATCTGGCGTAATATCCTCATCCGTCTTTGCATAAAGGAGAATGCCGGCAACATCCCCGGTATTATCCTTATCCTGATTCTTTACATAGGTGAATATCTGATAAACATTATTGGAATGCAACGTGTACTTATCGAACTGTTTTTGCAATGTCCGACTATAATACTTCGCATCAATAATCAAGATCTTTTCTTTCAACCTTAGCATAATATCGGTCTGCATAATCGGAAGAAACCGGATCATCGACTCACTGTTATCACCAACCAGATCCCATTTGACCTGCCCCGCCTTGACTTCTGTCAGATATGTATGGTGCTGATGATAGTATTCCAGAATGAACTTTTCATACAGCCTTGCCATATGCTCATCAGAGAAAGTTGCCATCTTGTATTCGCCCTTCTCCGTGGTCTGCAGCATTCCATCCAGGACGAAATAGCATACATTCATCAGCATTTCATAATTTCGGTTATTCCGCTGATAATGCATCCTGCTCCAAGGGATCCCCGACGGTTCCAACAATTCGATGCCATCGAAGAAAACCAGCACCTTTTTCAATGCCACTTTCCGTTCGGCATCCACACCATCATCGATCAGCAGATAATGTAATGCGGTTTTCAGTATCTGATTGAAAAGATTATTTTCAGAAAGCTCATCGAATTCACAAGCCAGCTTCTGCTTGCGCTGAATCCTGTTCCGGATTGTCTCCGGCATATCCATCTTTCCGCGCATGACTGACAAAGTTTCATTCTTTGTAATGTATTCCCGATAGAGCCCCTGTTTCAGCTGCTGAGCAATACCCTTGCTGAGAATCGCAGCAAAAAGATCCTGTGCATTCTCAAACTTCTCCGAAGCTACCTCATCATAATTTGACTGCTTCAGAATCTGGAATGCATAGGAAAGCATATAATAAATATTCTTTATGAATATGCTCTTATCCTTAGTCATCAAACACACCACGCAAATTCTTTTCCCAACGCTGCAATTTCGCTGGCTCATCAAACCAGTACTCGCCAAGCATCGGCAAAATATCAAATTCCACTACAGAACGCATCCAATCATCGTCTACGCCCTTTTCTTCTCTTCCACAGAAATAACTGTGTCCAACCTGAAATCCGCGTCCCAGCGACTTGTCCTCTGTGATCTCTTTATTCAGGATTTTAATCTGATCAATTAAGGCATTAAATGTTTCGTTCTCAAATGCCTTCTGATAATTCATAAATCCTTCAGAGCTAAACCCTGGTTCTATTTCAAAAAAGCTGAATCTTCTTCTTAATGCATAATCTATCATTGCAAGGCTTCTGTCCGCAGTATTCATCATACCGATAATATACAGATTATTCGGAACGGAAAATGAGCTTCCACTGTAGGCAAGTGTCGCCTTCGTACCGCGGTAATCCTTTTCGATAAGCATCAGCAATTCTCCAAAGATTTTACTCATGTTGCCTCGGTTAATCTCATCAATGATAAAGAAAAATTCCCTGTCAGGATTATTTGCCGCCGTCTGGCAGAACCGGTAAAAAATACCCTCAGTAAGTTTGAATTCTGAGCCGTACGGCCTGTATCCCATAATAAAATCTTCATAAGAATAATTCTGATGAAACTGAACCATCTCTATCCTGGAATCATCCATTTCTCCCATCATGGCATACGCAAGCTTCTTTGCCGTAAAAGTTTTTCCCACACCTGGAGCTCCCTGGAGAATCACATTCATCTTATTTCTTAGCAATGCCTCCAGAACATCGTACCGCTCTTCCGTCATATAAACTTTCCTGAGAAAATCTTCTTTCGTGTAAGATATGCTAGAATTTTGAGCATCACTTTCTCTGTACACATAGTACGGAGACAAATCTATCTTTGGAATATATCTATGCTCTCTTTCTGCAGATTTTATCTTACTCCACTTAGCAGTAAGTTTACTTGCCAATTCATCTGTGATAATGATGGTTTTTCCCAAATCCGTAAGGGACCATACTCCGCCCTCACCCTTATCAATAAATCCTTCATAAACTAAATAGTTTCTAGCCCAATCAATATCGTTTAGCACCTTTACAGTTCCTGTAGCATTTACTAATTTAAGCTCATCAACTGTAATACCATAATCCTCAATTATTTTTTGATGTACATCCGGCCTTTTGCCCTTTCCCCCCATCTTATATAAAGTATCAATAAGCGGAGCATACCACTTTAAAAATTTAGCATCAGAGCGCAATCCTTCAACATCTATTTCCTTTTCCTGACCATAAAACCGGCTGACAAAAAATCCCACATCAATGGTTGCCGTCTTCAATTCTGGGTCTGGATAACAGGTTGACGATATTGCATCCCGAATCATTCCCGGAATATCAGGATCCGATTTGATAGCCTCACAGATCTCATCGTACATCTGCATGCCACCAATCAAACTCTCTACGGATCCATTTCGCTTAGGCATATAATCCGACGATAATTCTTTTGCAACAGAACGAAACAATTCATACTTATAAATATAATATTTGTCCGGATATCTAAGCCAAAGATATGTACTGATTGCATTCGTATTCTGATAGTGATTTCTCCACGTACCGTCATCAAACTTAGCTCTTAATTCTTCAGATTCCGTTTGAAACGCATCGACTCTGCCCTCCAGATCCTGAGACTCGTCAAACAGGTTTTTAAACATCATCCTTGTAGCTTCGTTATCAGCTTTGGAAAAATTAATGATCATACCGCGCGGATATGCATAGCCAGATGCCAGCAAATTAAACGTCTTATCTGTTGCCAACTTAAACATCTCTCCAAAATCTTTGGCATCAATATTCCAGTGTTCTTGGAAATGCTTCACAGCTTCCCACTTATACTTTTCATCATCCCAATGACTTGGAAAATACGCCTTGTACCCTTCCAATATGGAACTTAATTTTTCATAATCAATCATCGCCATTTTTCTCCGTACACAAAATACTACTGCATACCTCTTCATAAATTCCATATGAAGCTATTGTCTTAAGTGATGTTTGCAGCTTACGTCGTCTACTATTTAAACTTCCACTATTTGGAGAGAGGTATCTCCCCTCTTTTTCAGAAGCACAATATTCTGCCCATTCATTGATTAGTTCCCTTGTTTTTATAACCACATCAAGATGTGCATCATTAGTTTCATCATATCGAGGGATAATCTTATATGGTATAGTGTGGATGTGCCTTGCACCAAATCCTCCTTGTGGTTGAAAATCTGATATTGCAGCTGACAACGTTGCACTGTTCAATATACCAACAATATAAAGTGCTTCCTCTTCAGATTCCGCCACGTACCAGTATAATGTCTGATCAACAATTATCTTTTTCTTATCTGTTTTATTTAAGTCTATATAAGCAGCACAAGGATTAGTTCCGCCCGCATTAGACAATACAAGCCATCTTGCCAAGGCAAAATTCTGCTTATCTAACTTATTTCGTATATTAATTTTTTGATCAAACAGTACCGACAACGGAATTCCACTTGACGCTTGAATTTCAGAAAACACATATTCAGTTCCTGAATTTAACAATGCTATTCCTTCATCAGTAAGGCTTTTCCATTTTCCCTCAATCTTTTTCCCAGGTATAATTACTTTTGCTGGCATTGAAACATAAAACGGTGATAAATGTTTTGAAATCAAACAATCATAAATATAATCATTACTGAATCCCTCTGCCTCCAAATCTCTACACACATCCTTATGGCTGTCGCTAAGCAAATAATATAGAGCAGAGTTCTTCTCTATTTTCTTTATTGACCATGCCCCATTAGGCAACTGTGTGAATTCATGAAACAACGCTGTTCTCGGCATAATATCTGCACCTTGATTGAATTCCCATGGTTCAGGATTGATAACGTCCAAAAACTCTACATTTTCCCCTTTATTTGTCCATGCAGAACGATTCCCCTGTCTATTAAGGGTATAACTGCATTCTTTATAGAGATCCGATTCCTCATAAACCCTCCCTTGAATAGGATAATTATTTTTCTTATTACTTCTTATACCTCCCAGCACTACGGCCTTATTCTTAAATGTCGAAATAGGCAGCTCCCAAATCGTATCTACATTTGTATCGACTGAGTCTACAGACTCTCTATACTTTTCCAGTCTTAATGGATCATGATGATAACCACTCAGAAGACTTCCTGGCATAATACACATCCATCTTGCGCCATCATTCAGATATTTGTCTATTGATGCTAATAAAAAGGTAGTCGCCAATTCCATGTGAAGATGTGAAGCACCCGGCGGCTTTATTCCAAACATATCCGTTTTTCTCTGCAGAGTACTCTTGTAGGGATTATCGGCCAATTTACTCATGGCCAACCATGGTGGATTCGAAACAATACAGTTGAACTGATTTGTAACTAAGCCTGGCTTATAACTGTTATTTAAGATGAAGTACCAGATTCCATTCCGTCCCTGTCTTTGAAGTTTTTCCAGTTGTAAGATCAAGTTGTATGCAGCCATTCTCTCGGTTTGTCTTTCAATATGAGATAAAACAATATTGCTTTCTTCTTCTACAGAAGTTAAAACAAAATCGATTTGTTTATCCGTAAGATGGCTTTCTTTTTGCTCAGCTCTTTTCATTGCATATTTATAGCATATAGACATAAATGCATCAAATGTCTGTCGATGGGCAGGCGTCAGCATGTGCCCAGGGATTTCAACTTCATTATTGTCAAAATGCATAACATAGGAATCCTGTCGGCTGGAAGGCATATTATGAGTGATTGGCGTTGCTACAAAAAGCGAATCTGCATGATAAACAGGAATCGTGATTTGGCCACTGTGATATGGGAATAAATCCCTCATCGACATTACCCAGTTGACCTTTGCAAGCATAACAGCAAGAGGATCAATATCAAATCCCATGACACAGGAAAATATCATTTTATCCTTCACTGTACTATATTCCTGAGGTTTAATCGCATACTTTTCACGTACTTTTCTAATTGCTTCAATTAGAAATACTCCCGATCCACAGCACATGTCTAAAATTCTTGGTTCTTCCTTAATGTCTTCAATGGCATATTCCACCATACTTCTTGCAACCCAATGTGGTGTGAAGTCCTGTCCCAAAAGCAGACGATGTTCACGATTAGATAACTGAGCCAGCAAAGCACCAAATAAATCTTCTTCCGCGATCACCTTAAAGTCGTAACTAACAAGAAGTCTCTGTATTCTTTTAGCATATTCAACGATTTTCTCAACATATGGAGAACTATTCAGCCATCCAAAATAATCATAATCCACAAGATTCTGGATATTCTTCTGTTGAAAATACTGGCCATTCAATATTTTAATCAGCTCATATTCATCGCAGATAAGCGGAGATCCATTAAGAATGTTTGCACAAATAATCTTCGCAACAGTAACAAGATAAAACTCGTTCGTATATGTCTCCATTGAGAAGGTCCCATATTCAGATGCTCCTAAATATGCAACAAAATTCTGCCATACATTTTTTATCAGTTCCGCATAGTTTGGATTCGACTGCATTGCATCCTCAACTACATCTCTATAACCTTTTATTTGCTTACGGTAAAGATCGCTTTCCAAGCCGAAATCCAGCACTAGCGTTTTAGCCGTAAGAATTCTGGACTGTTCCCTCCCTAAATATTTATTGACAAATAACTCAAATTTTTCCATTTCTTCGTCTGTACAATCAGACAAGTCAATGAAATCCTTTTGTTCCAGTTCGATATCATTAGCTCCTAAAAGCCCTTCATTCTCATGACTTCCAATTCTATTTACCGTATATCCATACCATCTCACTGTATCTGACAGTATGCCAAGAATCTCATTTTCATCTATGCCCAGATTGCATAATGCAGCACAGTATTCTTCCACCTGGTGATATCCTTCATTAAAAATAGTCGCTATTTTCAAGTTCTTCTCATACTCAATTGCAGTTTTCCCAACAACTGAATCTGCAAAACCAATCCTCTCTTTTCCTTTGGCATTTGCGAAATGAAGATACGTTTCTGTGCCCATCACATGCTCTTGAACCCACCATGGCGCATCTGGGAATATTTTGTTCAGGCTTGCTGATAGCAAATGCCTAAGTTTATCTTCCACAGATCCGTTGTCTATTTCATGCTGAGCAGTTACAACAAATGATTTTAATTCATCTTTATTCATCATATTTTCGCCCAGTCCTTTCATACCTTTTTTTTGTAAGCAATTCCCTTAATTGTATATTCAGAAAATTGCTTTTTGTAGTCCCATAAGGAGAGATTACAATTCTATCAATTTGCTCTTGAATATTGTTGTCTATTTCCCCTCTCTTAAGAATCGTCTTGCCGATGCCTACCAATTCCCTTTGTTTATCAATATTTAAATGAGGGAATACCATTTTCCTTATATGACTCGCTTCAATTTTTAATGCGCCTCCCCCCATCACTGTTCCAATAATTTCAAGCATAAGTTTTGCCCATGTAGAATTCAATAAAGCAAAAGCAGCTACTTGGGACTGCACGTCAGGGTTCCAAAGCGTAATAAAATTAGCGTCAACTACAATATCTTTTTCTTCTATCTGATTAACAAATAGGGTTTCAGGACTATCACCGCAGACGCGTGGAATACATAAGTTTGGTACATGTCTTTTCTTTAATGGTGGCAACATATACCAGAATCTTTCATAACCATCATCCGTTTTTTTCTCATTTGTAATGACCGCAGACAACTCTTTAAAGACTTTTTTATGTGACGGTGAAACATATTCTTCTCCACAACGAATATAGTCATCCAGTGCAGAATCCATTAAAGCATACTGATCAATTAATTTGTGTGTCAATCTTTGATAATCCGCCTGTCTAACTTGATGCTGAATATATAAAATACATTTTTCTATGTCATCATAATTAACGACAAGTCCATTTATATCTGAGCGCTTTTTTAATGCTTTTCTGAGATTTTCTGCTGATATTGTTATTTTCCTCCCATGCCACGATTGTGTTTCAACAACTGACATCTCATCTTCAGATATTATTTTTGCATAAAAGAATTCATTTGCACCCGTTCTAAGGCCTTGTCCAATAGACCATCCCAATGATTCTAGAGAATCGTACTCAACAACATTTTTATCACCTAATATTTCCTTTATTTCGCTTGGAATGTAGTCTGATTTCACATCATCCGTTTTATCCTCTTTAAAAATCCACTTCTGATTTGAAAGCCGCCCCACAAGTCCTGGAAACATCGCTAACATAGGAATCAATTTCGCCGCAAAACCATCTTCAGAATAATTTACTCTTGCTGCAAGAATCCGCCTTAAGGCTTCGTAGCTAAAGCTATTTTCAAACTTCAAATTTCCGACAAGTGAATCTTCGCTTTTTACTTTATTGCCAATCTCTAAAACGATTGTATCTGAAAAACTATTCTTTATTGCCTCGTTTTCTTTTCTTCTACATATCACAAGACATGTACGCACCTCTGCATTTTCAAACCAAGTAGACTCTATATCTCGCGCAATAACAACGACTTCAAAGCAACGCAGAAGTAAATAATGTATCGGCAATGCATAATCTCTATTCAGCCATGTTTCCGGTACCACCATCGCCATATAGCCGCCTAGTTTCACTATTGATGCACATAAAATCCAGGAGGGAACTGCCATATCTGAGAGCCCTGAATATCCTTTTGTAATTTCTAAATAAAGCTCTTTTTCCTGATCATTTAAAATCATTGACTGCTGAATATGCTTTACCAAACTTTGTCTAAGCTCTCTACCATCTGGTAAACCAATCTCAGGATTTCTTCTAAGGGTTTGATATCTGACGTATGGTGGATTCGTGATTACTAAATCCCAACCATCTACCATATTAATTTCTGTGCTATTAAATGCATTAGCCTTGAGTATCTTTGCTCCCGGAATATTTTCTGTGCATTTACTTATCACATCTTCATCGATATCAATGCCCAGTACTAAATCTGCACTCAGATACTTCTCATGTGCTGCTTTTAGTAAATCTCCCTGTCCAACCATGGGATCGATGATTGTTTTTCCAACAAAACCACTTGGCAACAGCTCCACTAACAAGTCCCCTACAAGTTTTCCAGAGAATACTTGGCCAAAACGTTTAATTTTCAGTTCGTCATTCCTAGAGTGCTGCATTAATTACCCCCTTCCGCAACCGACGAATAAGGACATATGCATCTTTTGCGTCATACGAGACATGAATATTATTACGAAGACATTCATTGACATATAGAGAATATACTCGGCGTTCATCAAAAGTTCCTTTATCTTCCATTGATAAAATGATATGCTCTATGATGTCTTCTTCATCCTCAACCGCTTCAACATTTTTAGTTTCCTTACTTAATAATAGCAAGGGATCCCCCTGCACAGAAGACTCAGAAACAACTTGCTTAAAACTCGCCTGTTTTTTATCTAAAATATTTGTCAGTTCAATATATAATCCTGAACTCGTGACAGATTTTTCAAAGGCTTCCCATATTTGAGCTTTTGCAGCGTGGAAAACAACAGCAGCATAAGACTTATTCTTCAGCACTCTGTTTATTTCAGAAAATACTCTTGACAGCATCCTCTGATAATCATTAATTCCTTTATTCTGAGATGTACTGATAATAATTTCTCTTTCTCTGTCAGTCGCCTTATCCAACCAAAGCTCATTGATCTGATTTACTTCAGCATAAGGAATAAAATCACCAAAAGGAGGATCTGTAAACACAAAATCAATACTATTATCTTTTTCCTCAAGTTTTTCACTTGATTTGTTTTTAATTATAAAATTACCTGTGCAATTTTCCAGCGTTGCATATGCCTCATAAAATGATTTTGCTTTTCTTTCGATGCCAAGAATTATATTTTTTTCAACAGGCAGTTTGCTTATATAAAGCACTCCACTCTGTGCTCCTGTTAAAATAAAATCTTTTGCATTTTTCTTTGCGACAACGCGAGTCATCAATGTACAGTGCGATGCATTATAACTAAGCAGTAACAGTCTTAATGCATCTCTCACCTTTGGTGAATACTCATTCGTGGCATCCCATAGTTTGCGCATAATCAAATAATTTCGGGGTGTATAAAATTGATGCAAATATGTTATACCAAAATGATATCCATTTCTATGCAATTCCCCCCATTGTATCTTTTGGGGCTTATCATCTAATTCACATAATTCTCGTTCGATCTTTAGTGCACGTTCTAGATCTTCAGCTATTGCTGGCCTATCCCAATTTTTTCCACTAGTAGTACCATAGACCCATGAAGGAATACGCTTCTTTCTTGTTGACAATTTTCCTGTCAATCCATCCTTATACTCTTCTGTCTGGAATTTCATCTCATTAACAATTATCTTCTTTTTACAGTGTGGGCAAAGAATATCTTTTTCAAATATAACCGGATTTCTTTTTGTTCCACTTTCAAAAAAAGAAACTTCATTACCACATTCAGGGCACACCAAAACTTCGGACCATATAATATAGCGTATAGTACCAATTTTTCCATCAGGATCTACTGCGGAATAATAGGGCATTAGGTGTTCCTTTTCTTTCTTAGTAAAATCCGCAACAGCCTTTCTGAATTCACTTGATTTTAGTCTATTGCTTATTGTTTTTGCAGCAAAAGAAGCATATGTCCCAATCTCATAGCCAATAGCATTCCTCGGTCCCCAAATCAGATCCAATCCCAATTCATTCGCTAGTGTCTTCATTCGATCTGTTGGATGCTCACATAGTAAAGCTGCAATACCTGTGCTTCCGCTCCCACTAAATGTATCCAAGACTATTTCGCCTGGCTTCGTTGTTGCTGCAATATACACTGCAATAGACTCCGGTGATATCTTAGTCGGATATGAAAACGTATTAAAGAAAGCGCCGCTTCTGGCAGAGGGTAACGGCTTTTCAAACAAGTTTTTAATGTCGTTCAACTTAACATCTCCTTAATTTTCTCATACATCGTTTGATACAACAAGCGTACCACTTATCCCATCCCGTAATACGGGCTTAATCCTTATTATGCGTCATCATCCGATAATGTTGGCTCTGTTCCAGCTTCTCAAAGATATGTTTCATTACCTTCCGATACTGCTCCGGATCCGCTGCTTCCTGTACAAGGTTGAATCCATCGATAAAACTGCATTCATTATCAATGTAAGAAAGCATAGAACTTGCCAGATGATAGTCCGTATCATCAATAGTTCCATCAATTCTCTTCGTGATGAATTCATTCTTGTTCTTCTTCAGGATAACATCCCTGATGTTGCTACCCTGATATCCGCAAAGTTCCAGGAAATAGTACTGAAGGATCCTACGTATAACATTTAGCAACGGAATCGAAGAAGTCAGTTCCTGGTACTCCGTCCAAAGTGCCGTGTAAGCGTTCTGGACCGGATTCACGTTCCTGTCATCCTCCGAAAGTTCCTTCGCCTTCTCGATGCATGGTGTGATGGAGGAATGGTTGTCTGTCTTCCTTACCATATAAAATGTAACGCAGTCATAATATTCAACCATGTTGTATGTGACCTCACGGTGGAAGTATGCATTGTGCGTCAGAATAAATATCTGTTTGATATAGGAGCCGGTAATATCCGGATGCAACACTTCAATATTGTTATGACACACGCTGATCATTTCTCTGACCATTGAACTCACAATAAATAGAGTGCCGCTGTCCATACTGGTAACCGGATCATCAATCACGACAATCTTATCTCTTCTGTCCGTTGCATCTGTAATTTCACCGGTTGAAGTAATGATGGCTGCATCAGCAGCACCACTGCCCTTAACTAGATGATAGAAGTACAGGAAAGCAATAAAGTTTCTTTCACCTTCGCTCAGACGCTTGACCGGCTTGTTGCCATCACGAACCACCTCATAACGATTCTTAACCCCCTGTTTCCTACGAAGCGAAAAACCTTGGAAACCGGAGTCCTTCAGCATGGCATTCATGCTCTCAAATGCCTCATCCGTATTGACGGTATTGCCACTTTCCTTTTTGATCTCTGTTTCCTTGTCCAGATAGCTCTGACGGATAATGCCCTTCTCCTTTTCGATTGCTTTGATCTCTGCTTCTATAGAAGCATCCTTTGCCTTGTAATCTGCGATTTCATCTTTGACCAAAAACGCCAGATGCTCCCAAAGCATTTTGTCGCATTTGATCTTGGTCTCTTTCCTTTTATTGAAAGCATCATTGTTTGTCCTAATAAGAGCATTGATTTCGTCAACAATCGCATCAATCTCGGCAACTAAGGTATCTATGTCCTGCAGCTCAACATTTTCAGCTGGCTTATCGACCTTCTTCTGAATCAACTGAAGGTTACCCTGAATAATTGTTTTCAGACGTTCCAGCTTCTCCCTATAGACAGTGAAATCTGCACGCGGAAAATCACTGGATGTGTTTTCATCCAGTATTCTGCGCATTTCTTCTGTCATACTGGTATATGCAGACTGGAATGCAGCCACGGCATTCACACTATCCTGGTATTCTTCGTCAAAGCAGGCTTTCAGCTCCTGCTCAAAGTGCTGGTGATTCAGCGGATTATGGCAGAATGGGCATATCCCCTCTGCCTTTTTTAAGTATTTTGTGTGACCTTCTTTAACCCAGTCGGTATTTCCCAGTTTCTCCATCACTCTGGCAAACTGAGTATCGCTCGTACTTATAATAGGTTGACCAAGATAGGATGCTCCGGAAAGGTCATACTTTCCAGGATACTCATTTGATTTCTTCAAAAACGGATAAGTCTGTGCACTCTTTCCATATGCAACCGCATAGAGTTCCATGATTTCATCTTCTGCATGCTCTACCGGCTGTTTTTTCTCAACCTCAGGACAAAATGTCTTGGCAATCTTCTTTCCGGTCATCGCCAGATCAAACTTCTTCCTGACTGAATCCGTCAGACGCATCATCCTTGTCTGACTGTCACTTTTTAGACCTTCCCTTGCTTTTTTCTTTTGATCTATTGCCTCATTCTTTTTTCCCAGATCGCTCAGTAGTTTATCCTTATCCTTTGCAAGCTGATCCAGCTTCTTCTGTGTTTCAATATTGACCTTGTTTAGCGTAAACACTCCGGCAAGATCATCAAAATTAGAAAAATGATTACTGATGAACTGCTGATCATAAGCCAGCACGTTGTAGTCGTCTGCAGTCTGCCCCGATCTCCATATAAGTCCTGTATTCGCCTGGATCATTTCTGATATTGTTGATTTACCTGCACCGTTTCTTCCGAAGAAAAAGTTTATAAACGTAGGTTCAAACTCTTCATGGTCATAAGAGCGGCCTTTGATTACCACCTTTTCTATCGCTGATTTTCTCTTTTCCATATAACCAATCCTCTTCCTTAGCCTTCGTTTTCGTCATACATTTTGCCGGATTTAAGCCATTCATCTACTTCGCTGATTCTGAACTTATAGCGTTTTCCGGCACGATAAAAAGGAATCTTTCCGCTCTTGATCCAATTCCGTACTGTATCGCTACTGACACTGAGATGATCCGCTATATCTTCAAGATTTACCCATTTTTCAATTTCCATAGATTCGTATTCCCTGCTCATGTCTTCCTCCACTTATAGCATATCCATAATCTCAATAAGTTTCTTTTCTTGAATAAGTTGTGTCAAATTCACTCTTTTGATTGCCCAGTGAACACTGTTCAATTCGTTGTTCTCCGGAGCCCGAAACAACTGTAGCTCACTCTCCAGAGCATTAAGCTTTTCCTGCCGTATCACATGCGATATAGATGCTGTAACAATGATTGTATCGCTTCTCTGACGGATGTCCACAACATATCCATACCCTGCACACTGATCCGGAGTCGTGTGATTACCGAATCGATTTCTGATAACAAACAATGACGGCAGTCTCTTAATTTCTTCTGCTGCCGCCAGCTCCGGAAGAGCATATATTTTACGAACTTCCTCAGCTGTATAGGCATTCAATGACTGGCGTCTCGGAATTGCGACCAAGCTGTCCATCTGTTCTTGATCAATAACAAACAGATTATAGTATTCATAATTCGGATTCGCAGGCCGTATTATCTGCGGCATGCCGCCCATCGTAATATGGTTGATCTGCTGCCCTATGTATCCGATCTGTGTATTTCCACTTCCGGTCTGATGAAATGTGGGACTCCCCTGCACTTGCAGACCGATCGGAGTCTGTACTTGTAATTCATCACTCATTCAGCATCCTCACTTTTTCACAATCGTTTGATTCGCTATATATCCAATCTGTGTGTTATTATCTCCGTTCTGTATGAAAGTAAACGGATTATTGATTTGCTGCAAGTTCAATCCAGTACCGGATGTTTCCCACTGATTATTATGATTATCTTGATCATTCCACTCCGGCCGATCTTCTACAACATCTGCATCCTGCTCCATGTTTTCAGTCTCGTCCTCAGGTTCCAATGTATAGACATCCAACTCTATCGAGATGTTTTCTCCCATAGTCCCTTTATACTCTCTGGTGCCGCCACCATTTTCAGGGCACCAGGTGTCATATGTAAGCTGACCGACCTTATTATTTTTTCGATTTATGACTATAAAATGCCAGACCCCCAGAAGGAATGACGGAAGGCACACTCTTTTCAGATTGAGAAGCCGATCTTTCCTGATGGCACCTCCATTCTCCCCAATCAAAAACTCAGTACTATCATCTATGCTTTCATCCTGTTTAATCAGATCAATAAGTGCCTTCACCAGACGAATATCTTTCTGCAGCTTAGTTCCTGTCTCAATAAAGCTATGCACAAAGATACACATGTCATGTCTGGCAACTAGAAAATCATTTCGCACCCTTTGATCAAAGACATCAATCGTCAGCTTCTCCCCGAACGGAAGGTACTGCCCCTTCGATAATTTGCACGACTTATAATCATTCGCTTTCGTCTTTAACACGGCTTTTCCTGGATCTTTATAGTCAGGATTGATAACCGTGATCAAACCCACAAGCACATCAGGATCATTTAGTTTATCGCTCTCACCCTTATAATGCTCTCTTGCTTTCTTTCGTTGCCGTAGCGCCTGTAACACCAATGTCATAAAGGTGCCACCACACAAGCGCGGATGTTCATTATTCATTACAGCTTCTCTCCGATTTACCATAATTTCGATTCCATCCATATAACGCACTAGTTCATTTTGTTTCCAATCAGTTCATACTAATTCAGAGTATATCACATAACTTCGAATCTATCAACGAGAAGGTGATTTTTTATGTATTTTTCATATATCTCATCCGGCGGTACCAGTTATTCAATAATCCCACTTTTGTAATGCAACAATTTAAAACAAACTTTTTAAACCCAGAACCTTAAGAACCTTACGAACCATAGCAGCCGACCTTACGAATGATTGGATCACTCCTGTAAACAATCGCAGGAATGATCCTTTTTCTTCCTGCGATCCAAGTAAATCCAGGCAAATCACAGGAGGAAAAAATCATGTCAGGAAAAACAGATTACAGCAACACGCAGAAGTACATTAACCGCAAATCCTTTAACGGACAACCTGTTCCGGACGGCAAGGTCTTAGTTCCCTTCCTTAAAGAGAAGTTTGGCTTGCAGAAGAGCGACTACATCCAGAACAACTTCACCACTATGCATCTTGGGGAGTTTTCTTTCGAAATCGGATTCATGGCAATCGATGAGCATCTGTATGCTTCGTATATGAAAGATTTCTGGGGTGAAATTAATAAAGACATGAAGATGCGCCGTGAAGGCCGCTGCGTCATCGGTAGAAACCCTGACGGAACCAAAAAGCTCTGCCCTTCCACCAGGCGCTGCACAGGATGCCCGAACAAAGGACTTCTTGAACGTTACAACCCGAAGCGTGTGGACGTTCTCTCTCTCGACTATGAATATGATGGGGAAACCTTTGATCTCGAAGATACCTCACAGCCGTCCGTAGAGGATCAGGTTCTGGACAAACTCTGCCCGGCACCTACGGAAGAGGAACTGCAGATCCAGCTTCTGGCACGCTTCGATCGAGAGAACCCCCGCTACGCCAAGATCATTCGTCTGAGCCTGCAGGGACTGTCCACTGATGACATCTGCATCGAAATCGGTCTGAAGTCCAGCCGTGGCCGTCAGGAGATCAACAATGCGCACGATGCCGTTTGTGAGTATCTGAGGCTTCGTCACCACAAGAAAAACAGAAAATAATATAAGCCAGCAAGAGCGGAAGCACCCCTCACCGGATGCTTCCGCTCCCTGTTTTATTCTTTATAGACCGGCTTCCTTCCATTCATCTGAAACAAATCATGCTTCTTAATATCCCATATAGCGCGCTTCATCGTCCGGCTTCTACCATGTGCATGATAAGGATCTGAAGCCTGATGCTTATGCAGAATTACCGTTACCTCTCCATCTGGCAGCTCCACATTCCGAAGATACCAGATGTGCCGAGTATTTCGTGACATTAGAATTACATCATATTCATCTGCTACGATTATCTCAAAATAGCTCCGATCCATTGCCTCCAGTTCCTGCCGTGTGTACATAACTCACTCTCCCTTCGCCTTAAAGTAAAGTTCAAGCGCTTCTACAAGAATTTTCTGGACGTCATTGCCATCCGCCTCTGAGAAATATCTATGATAGACATCCGCCGGAACCTTCACATTGACAGTGTCTTTTTCCCTAGAGCGTGTTTGAAAATTAAAAAGTGCACAAAACGTTTGTTTATATCCGCTTTTCATGGTAAAATAAAGAAAAAGGGGCTGATATTATGTCAAGACGTTACGAACTAACAGATCAGGAATGGGAACAGATTGCATCTTTACTCCCTCCGGAAAAAACCGGGAACCCTGGACGTCCTTCAAAAGATAACCGTACCATGCTTAATGGGATGGTCTGGATTGCACGCAGCGGTGCCCCCTGGCGTGACCTGCCGGAGCGTTACGGTCCTTGGAATTCGGTATACAGTCGCTTCCGCAAGTGGATTGATGATGGAATTCTTGATAACATCTTCCGGGTACTCAGCCTTGAAGCCGAACTAGATGAACTCTCTTTGGATGCTACAATTGTTCAGGCTCACCAGCACAGTGCAGGTGCAAAAAAAGGGGGTCTCCTAACGAGATTGGACACAGTCGTGGAGGAGCCAGTTCCAAAATCCATGCAGTCGTAGATGCTTATGGCTATCCTGTCTATCTGATGCTTAGTGAGGGACAGCGCAATGACATTAATTTTGCCATCCCATTGTTGGAGCATATTGATATAGAAAAAAGCAGAGTGCTTGCAGACCGCGGTTATGACAGTCAAAAATTGATTATATCTATGAAAAAGGAGCTGAACCAACCATCCCGTCCAGAAAAGGAGCCAAATTTGAGCGTCAATGCGACTGGTGGCTGTATAAAGAGCGGCATCTGGTAGAAAAATACTTTCTCAAACTGAAAGGATTTCGGCGCATTGCCACTCGTTATGATAAGTTGGCATTCACATATATGGGGTTCATATGCCTTGCTTCAATCCTGATTTGGATAAAATAATCAAAAACTCATAATTTTCAAACACGCTCTAGCCTCAGTAACTGACTTATCCGATTTCAATATTGATCGTATCGTTTCTTCTGTAATGGTCCCCGCTGCCGCTTTAAGCTTCCTTGCCGTATTACCTTTGACTCTGATCCCATTCTGCTCCAATGCCTTGTTGACAAGCTCCTGTTCTTCCTCAGATAAGAACGAAAGCTCCACCCCTGATACCAGTGTGAGAGAGCCATCATCCAGCATTTCCTTGAATGCCGGAATCAGCTGATTGCAGCGAACATACCTTGCAATATTCCGGCCAGTCATACCGTATTCCTGCCCAATCAGCTCCCTGGACTTTGCCTGCTGGTGGACATCATGTCCACCAGCGCCATTCAATCTGTGAAGCTCTTCTATGATCTCTTCCCGTTTCTTTGTACCGCAGACCTTATCATACCTGGCAGCCAGCACTGCAATTCTCTCCGTAATAGTTAGATTACTGAAGGATCTCTGGATCATATTGGTCTCCAGCACATAAACCCAGGCTTCTTCATCCGTCAGATTTTCTTTCACAATCGCCGGGATCTCTTTAAGTCCCGCAATTCTTGCCGCATTCTGCCTGTTATGCCCAGCCAGCATCTCATATCCAGAGCTGAGCTTCCGAACGATCACCGGCGTCAGGATGCCGTGTTCCCGAATGCTCTCCACCATATCATCCAGCCTCTCACCCTGATATAGCTTAAACGGATGCTCATGGAAAGGCTTTATCTGATCTACCGGGAGCATCTGAGTCCCGCTGCCAGGAGCATCACCGGTCAGCAGATCAACAGCGTCATTGAACAATTTTCTCTTAGGCTGGTTAGCCTTCATATCCCATCAGCTCCTTTCCAAAGTCCAGATACGCCTTGCTCACCTTTGTCTGAGGTGCATATTCCAAAAGAGGCTCACAGTAATAGATACTTTCGCCGACCTTTACAGTACTGGGAATTCTACTCTCAAAGATCCGGATCCTTCCTTCAAATGCCTCCTCCACCTGCTCTGAAATCACCTTGCAGAGATTTGTTCTCATATCACACATGGTAAGCAGGATTCCCTCCACCTCCAGCTTCGGATTGATGCGCTTTTTGATCTTCTTAATGGTTTTCAGAAAATCCTGCAGCCCTTTCATTGCCAGCAACTGGGGATTTACCATAATCACAACTCCGTCAGCCGCTGCCAGGGCATTAATGGTAAGTGCTCCCAGCACCGGACAGGTGTCAACGATCAGATAATCATACCTGTCTCTTAACGGCTCCAGGATGTTTGCCAGCATCCTCTCGGCGCCCATCTCCATCCGTAACTTCGCATCAACCGCAGACAAAACCATTGACGAAGGAATAAAATCCACTCCATTCCGACTCATAATGTACTCTTTCAGATCCGGAAGTTCTTCATCATCAAGCTGCAGCATCATCAAATGCCCGATTGTTGTCGTAAGCGTCGCCGTATCTTCAACGCTAAAACAGGTGGTCAGGTTAGCCTGGCTGTCGAAATCAACAGCCAGAACCTTTTTCCCCATGCTTGCAAGAGAATATGCCAAATTGTACGTGCTCACCGTCTTGCCTACTCCGCCTTTCGTAGCTCCAATCAAAATGATTCTTCCCATATTTACCTCCTATTCTTCTGTACGGGTACCGTACTCAATCTGACTCTCAGCCACCCGACGCTCAAGCAGCTCTCTTCTTCTTTCTTTTACCCTCTTCTTCATTGCCTTTTTCTCATTCTCCATGATTTCTGCTTCGGCTTTCTCCATCTCAGCTCTTTCTATATCCGGAGTGATGATCAGCTTCCCGTCCTCACAAACAACAGAGATGTAATCCCCAATTTCAAACCCCAATTCTTTCAGCCACATTCCCTTCAGCATGATCGTCGGCATCTCCTGATATTTATAGCCGCTCTGCCCATAAACCTTGATACTTCTTCTCTTTGCCATAGATTGTCTCCTTTTCGTGATTGTCATTAACTATCCATTGATACTCTGCTTCACTTCTACAGGTCAAATCACCGGCTCCACCTCCCTTCTGCGATTTCAGGCAAGAAAAAAAGCTGCCAATGCTTTTACGCATCAGCAGCTAATCGCTTTCTGTTCGGTGTTCTATTTTTAGTTCTGATTCTTCTTAGCGTCCTTGATACGATAGTAATCTTCCAGATCCACATCGATCCTGACTTTCGTATCCGGTTTTCGGTTGCTCAAGAGGCACACAGTCTCTATATGCCCACTCATCGGAAACATATCGCACCCTCTCACCTTCTTCACCACATACCCCCCATCTGCCAGATACCTCAGATCTCTTGCCAGTGTAGCTGAATCACAGCTCACATAAACCACCCGTTTCGGCTGCATCCTCAGGATTGTGTCAAGGCACATCTGGTCGCAGCCCTTTCTTGGGGGATCTACCACGATCACATCTGCATAGATATGGCTTTTCTCATACTGTTCCGGCAGAACTTCCTCCGCCTTCCCTACAAAAAATTCCACATTCCCCATTCCGTTCAGCTTTGCATTCCTTCTGGCATCATCAATGGCCTGGGGAACGATTTCCACCCCATATACCTTCCTGGCCTTCTGCGCTAAAAACAGGGAGATAGTTCCGATTCCGCAGTACAGATCCCACACCGTCTCCTCCCCTGTAAGACCCGCATATTCCAGAGCGGTTCCGTACAGTTTCTCTGTCTGCACCGGGTTTACCTGATAAAATGACAGGGGGGAAATCTGATAGGTGACATCCGCGATGGAATCTGTAATATATCCCGGCCCGTACAGATTCACGATCTCCTTACCCATAATCACGTTGGTTTTTTCTTCATTCACACTGTAGGAAATGCTTGTCATCCCTGGAATCTGCATAAGCTCCTCTGCCAGCCGCTCTCCATAAGGCAGGCTTTTCCCATTGATTACCAGACACACCATGATTTCCCCGCTCTTAAATCCCTTTCGTATCAGAGCATGGCGTACCAACCCTCTATGGGTCTTTTCATCATAGGGCTTAATCCTGTTCCTTTGCATAAAGCCGCGGATGATCCCCAGGATTTCCTTATTCTCCTCCACTCCCAGCAGACAATCCTCGTTTTCAATAATATCGTGAGTCCGTCCGGCGTAAAATCCAGTTATGATCTCCCCATTCTTATTCAGTCCAAAGGGAAACTGGGCCTTGTTCCGATAGCGCCACGGATACTCCATCCCCATGATTGGAAGCATGGGGATCTCTTCTTCCCTGAATCCTCCGATCCGCATAAGGTTATTTTTGATCTTGCGCTCCTTAAATACCAGCTGTTCCTCGTATTTCATGAACTGAAGCTGACAGCCCCCGCAGGGACGGGCAGCAGGACAACGCGGCTCTGCCCGGACAGGCGACGGTTCAATAACCTCCATGAGCCTTGCAAAACCGTAGGATTTCTTCATTTTCATGGCCCTGGCCCGAACCCTGTCGCCGATAACCGTATCCTTGATAAACCAGATATAACCGTCCAGTTTCCCGATTCCGGCCCCGTCCTCGCTCATATCTTCAATGGTAACTGTAAATTCCTGATTCTTTTCCACTGTTTTACTCCGTTGTTTTTCTGATATTGGTCTCTAAGAGCCGGTTATATCCCAGCCATCCTTTATTCGCCCCGCCGGCATACAGCGCCTCGATCATGGTTTCCATCTTGGCATCGGTGTTATCGGCAAAATTCAGAGCCAGTGCCTCTAACAGGGCCGGTTTTTTGGGAGAGCCGTATTCCAGTTCCCCATGATGGGCCAGGATACAGTGCTTTAACTCAGACGCCAGACGGGCCGGGAAACCGGGAATCTCCCGGATCCGCGCGGAAATCATTTCCGTACCGATCATAATGTGGCCCAGAAGCTGGCCATCATCCGTGTAATCATTTTCCGGGAAACGGGACAGTTCCTGCATCTTTCCGATATCGTGGAAAATAGCCGCTGTCAGCAGCAGGTCCCGGTTCAGGCTGCTGTAATACCCCGCATAGTAATCGCAGAGCTTTACCACGCTTAATGTATGCTCCAGCAGCCCTCCCACAAAGCCATGATGCACGGTTTTGGCGGCGGAATGGAACTGGAAAGCCCTGGCAAATTCCTTATCCTCTACAAAATATCCTGACAACAGCTGGTTCAGCCATGGATTTTTCACGCTGCGGATAAAGCCCAGAAGCTCCTCATACATCTTTGCAATGTCCTTTTTGGAAACAGGCAGGTAATCCGCCTCCACATACTCCCCTTCTCTCGCCTTGCGGATCCGGCGTACATTCAGCTGGTAAGCGTTCTGAAACAGTGTCACATCCGCCTCCACATGAACATAATCCATAGTCTCAAACTCCCCGACTCCCGGTGAAGACAGATCCCAGATCTTTGCTTCAATAGTGCCGGTTTTATCCTGAAGAATCAGATTCCCGTATTCCTTTCCTGTTTTTGTAAGCTGGATCTGCCGGTTCTTGCACAGATACACATCTGATGTGTGGATGCCCTCGCGGAATGTCTCAATATATCTCATTTTTATACCTCATCTCTCTTTTTCTTTTTGCTCCATGCGCAGCGATCCAGGAATCTTTGACGGGAAAACAGGCGCAAAATCAAACTTATACGCAAGCTTGACCCCTGTTTCTGCACCTGTTTTCCCGCCGTCCCAAACCACTGCCTCCATGCTATGAAAAGGGAGTCCGCTTCCTTCGGACTCCCGTTCCGTTTTTATCTGGTTCCGACGGTCACTTCAAATATAATTTCCCTGTACTCGTCTTTGCCATTGCTGCGCTGTACACTTACACTGATCTTCGTTCCTGCCTGAAGCTTTTCCACCTGGCTCTGCAGTTCCTTCAGAGTCGTCACCGGCGTCTTTCCCAGCTTTGTCAGTATATCGCCCGGCTGCAGTCCTGCGTTATAGGCCGGACTGTCAGCCACCGCCTCGGTGATGTATATGCCTTTGGGCATCCCGCTCTGGGCCATGGCCGCCGTGATCTCCTGGCCCTGGATACCGAAATACGGAACCGGGAGGCCATTGCTCATCAGCTCCAGCGCCCCCTTGTAATCGGATACAGACATAACCGACGTCATCCGGCCGCTGTCATCCGGGCTATAGCCTTCCGCTGCCCAGCCAATCAGCTCCCCATCTGTATTCAGGAGAAATGTGCCCGCCCTGGCATCTCCCGGCGTATTCGTATAGAAAATACGTGTGCTTCCATCCACTGCCTTGGCGCTGCGGACCACATAGGAAATAAATCCGTATCCGCTGGAACCGGTAACGCCCGCCGGTGAACCAATCGCCGCCACCAGATCTCCCTGCTTTACGCTGTAGGAATTGCCCAGGGCGATAGCTTTTACATGGTCATACTGCCTGTCCTCCATCTGCGCTCCATTTACGCTCACCAAAGCCATACCGGCCACAGAATCCTTCTGCTTTACCGCGCCCGGCAGAATCGTACCGTCTGAAAATGACACCTCAATGGAATCGGCTGTGGCGACCGCCTCATCGGGAACCAGAATCAGGATCTCGCCCCGCGTACGCGCTATCACCACGCCGGAATACTGTCCCGTAGTCTCGATGGGATTGTCAAACCAGTCCATCTCTCTTTGAATGGAATGGACGGAAACCACACCGCCTTCCCACTCCTGGATCAGGTCATGGAGATTGCCGTAAAGACGGTTCAGGTCATCCATGGAATACGGGTATTTCTCCATTTCAGACCGCACCATGTCCTCCACCGGCTCCGTCTCCTCTGAAGCTGCCTTTGTCTCAGACTCCGCAGACTGCGTGGCATCCGGCTCATCCTTTGCAATCGTAATGGGATCCGGCTCTGTCTCCTCAGTACCCAGGAGTTTCTCTGCCGCCGGCTTCACCACGGCAAAGCAAACGGCCGCCGCCGCACCAAAAACCATCCCATAAAATCCCGTCTTAAAGATCCTGACAATGATCTGCCGCCTGGTAGGCGGCTGGCGGACGATCTTTTCGTGGATAAACTGTCTCCGTTTTTCCTGGCCATCGTCCGTTCCTCTATCTTCCTGCTTATCCGCCATCTCGCTCCTCCTTACGAAGAATCTCACCTCTTATTATACGGTTCTCCCGCATAATATGCAAGTTTTTGTTGCCGCAGCAGAGAAACAGAATTTTTCCTATCAAAATATCCCCGGGATGTGGTATACTAGCCCCAGAGCTGGTTATACAGCGAAGCTGAAATGTTTTACCATCCACAGGAGGTTACCTATAAATATGAACCAAAAATCCTTAAAAACCTTAGAATATACAAAGATTATCACTCAACTGGAATCCCATGCGGCCTCTCCTCTGGGAAAGGCGCTTTGCAGAGAACTGACCCCCTCCTCTGATCTGGAGGAAATACGTACCCGCCAGGCCCAGACTACCGACGCAGCTGACCGGATCCGTTTAAAGGGTTCCGTGTCTTTTTCCGGTCTCAGAGAGATCGGCGGCTCCTTAAAAAGGCTGGAGATCGGCAGTTCCTTAAGCATCCCGGAGCTTCTTTCCATCAGTTCTGTTCTTACCGTAGCAGCCAGAGCCAAATCCTACGGACGCCGGGATGCGGAGGATACGCCTGTCTTTACGCCTCGCTTTCCGGGCCAGAAGACGCCAAAGCAGACGGAAGCCGCCGAATATGTTCCTGACTCTCTGGATCCGTTTTTCCAGGCCCTTGAGCCTCTTACACCCTTAAATAATGAAATCAAACGCTGTATCATTTCCGAGGATGAAGTGGCAGATGACGCCAGCCCCGGCCTTTCACGGGTGCGCCGTTCTATCAAGGCTGCCGCTGACCGGATCCACACCCAGTTAAATACCATTTTAAATTCCCACCGCACCTACCTTCAGGATGCCGTGATCACCATGAGGGACGGACGCTACTGCCTTCCTGTCAAGGCAGAATACAAGAGCCAGGTATCCGGCATGGTACATGATCAGTCTGCCACTGGCTCCACTCTGTTTATCGAGCCCATGGCCATTATCAGGCTGAACAATGAGATACGGGAACTGGAGATCCAGGAGCAGAAGGAGATTGAAGCCGTTCTGGCCTCACTGAGCAATGAGGCAGCCCCTCACATCGAGGAGCTGCGTCTGAACATGGAACTTCTGGCCCAGCTGGATTTCATTTTTGCAAGAGCCGCCCTGTCCCGCCAGTACCGCTGCAGCGCCCCTGTTTTTAATGACCAGGGCCGCATCCACATCAAGGACGGACGCCATCCCCTTCTGGATCCCCAGAAGGTAGTTCCTGTCAACGTCTGGCTGGGGAAAGATTTTGATCTGCTTATCGTTACCGGCCCCAACACAGGCGGTAAAACCGTTTCCCTAAAGACAGTGGGACTTTTTACCCTTATGGGCCAGGCGGGACTTCACATTCCCGCCTGGGAAGGCTCGGAGCTGGCCGTATTTGACGAGGTTTTTGCCGATATCGGCGATGAACAGAGCATCGAACAGAGCCTCAGTACCTTCTCGGCCCACATGACAAATATTGTAAATATTTTACAGCAGGCAGATTCCCGCTCCCTCTGCCTCTTTGACGAGCTGGGCGCAGGGACGGATCCCACCGAGGGCGCAGCCCTGGCCATCGCCGTCCTGTCCTTCCTCCACAATATGAAATGCCGCACCATGGCCACTACGCATTACAGTGAGTTAAAGGTCTTTGCTCTCACCACCCCAGGCGTAGAAAATGCCTGCTGCGAATTCAGCGTGGAAACCTTACAGCCCACCTACCGTCTGCTTATCGGTATTCCCGGAAAGAGCAACGCCTTTGCCATTTCCCAAAAACTGGGGCTTCCCGATTTCATTATCGAGGATGCAAAGACCCATCTGGAGTCCAAAGACCAGTCCTTTGAGGATCTTCTAGCCAGCCTGGAGACCAGCCGCATCACCATCGAAAAAGAGCAGGAGGAGATCCGCTCTTATAAAGAAGAGATCGCTCAGCTGAAATCACGGCTCACCCAGAAAGAAGAACGGCTGGACGAACGCAAGGACAAGCTGATCCGAAATGCTTCTGAGGAGGCCCAGCGCATTCTGAGAGAGGCCAAGGAAACCGCCGATCAGACCATCCGTCAGATCAACAAGCTGGCCGCTGATTCCGGCGTAGGAAAAGAACTGGAGGCCCAGAGAACCAGGCTGAGGGAGCAGTTAAAAAAGACGGACGACAAGCTGGCTGTCAAAACAAAAGGCCCTAATCAGCCCGTCTCTCCAAAGAAATTAAAGGTAGGAGACGGCGTCAGGGTTCTTTCCATGAACTTAAAAGGCACGGTCAGCTCTCTTCCTGATGCCAGAGGCGACCTGTTCGTCCAGATGGGTATTCTTCGCTCCAAGGTCAATATAAAGGATCTGGAACTGATCCGCGAGGACGATATAAGCGCCACCTTAGGCGACGGCTCGTCCCATACCTACGGCGGCTCGTCCGGCGTTTCCTCAAAAGCGAAAAAGACATTTTCACAAGCCAAAGGAAATGGAAGCGGCAGCGGCCAGATCCGAATGTCCAAATCATTTTCCGTGGGATCGGAGGTAAACCTCATCGGCATGACCACGGATGAGGCTGTTCCTGCCATGGAAAAATATCTGGACGACGCCTATCTGGCCCATATGCCCAGCGTCCGGGTGGTACACGGCCGCGGCACCGGAGCTTTAAAAGCAGCCTGCCACAAACGCCTGCGCCAGTTAAAATACGTTAAAGACTTCCGCCTGGGCGAATTCGGTGAGGGCGGAGACGGCGTTACTATCGTGACTTTTAAATAAAATAAACTCCCAAAGCCAGAACTCACCGTGTCCGGGAGTATACACAACCAACAAGGAGGACTTTCACCAATGGCTGAGAAACAGCGGATCCTGATTGTAGATGATGATGCGAATATCGCAGAACTCATTTCCCTGTATTTAATGAAAGAATGTTATGAAACCATGATCGTCGGAGACGGCGAAGCGGCCCTGAGGGTGTTTTCAGAATTTAAGCCCAATCTGGTACTTTTAGACCTGATGCTTCCGGGCATAGATGGCTACCAGGTATGCAGAGAACTGCGGGCCGGCTCTCAGGTTCCTATTATCATGCTGTCGGCTAAAGGTGAGATTTTTGACAAGGTTCTGGGACTGGAGTTAGGGGCTGATGACTATATGATCAAGCCTTTTGACTCCAAGGAACTGGTAGCCCGTGTAAAGGCGGTTCTGCGCCGTTATCAGTCCGCTCCCGCCGCGGTGTCCTCAGAGCCAAAGCAGCAGGGCGAATATGTGGAATACCCGGATCTCATCGTAAACCTGACCAATTATTCCGTTCTTTACAAGGGTCATTCCGTGGAGATGCCTCCCAAGGAGCTGGAACTTCTCTATTTCCTGGCATCCTCTCCTAACCAGGTTTTTACAAGAGAACAGCTCCTGGACCATATCTGGGGCTATGAATACATCGGCGACACCCGCACTGTGGACGTACATATCAAGCGTCTCCGGGAGAAAATCAAGGATCATGCCAACTGGTCCATTACCACCGTATGGGGAATCGGCTATAAATTTGAGGTAAAGAGGTGATTCCATGACCCGTTCACTCTACTCCAAGTTTGTACTGGGCTATCTGATCTTCGGCCTTCTTGGTTTTATCACCATTGCCACCTTTTCCTCCCGGATCACAAGAGATTTCCTCATCCGGGATCATTCTGAGGCCCTTTATGACGAGGCGAATGCCATTGCCGCCTCCTGCAGCCAGATGTATGAGGGAAAGCACCAGGATCTGACCGCTTTTTCCGCCCAGTTAAAAAGCCTTGGCGCCTACCTTCGGGCAGAAATCTGGGTTGCGGACAACCAGGGATCCATTTTCATGGACAGCAGGGACGGCGGCCGCAGCCAGACGGTGATTCCCAACTTTGATCCCACTGCCTCCGGAAGCCGCTCCTATACCATCGGAAATTATTACGGCCTTTTTGATGAGGATGTCCTCACCGTGTCCGCCCCTGTAACAGGAAATTACACAACCTACGGCTATGTGATCATCCACCTCCCCTTAAACCAGATCTCTCAGTCCCAAAGAGGCATCCTGGACATCCTTTATATTACCTCCGCGGCGGTATTCGGTCTGTCTATGATCATTTTGCTGGTATTTACCCAGACTGTTTATCTGCCTCTGCGCAAGATCACCGTAGGAGCCAAGGAGTATGCCGCCGGACATCTGGACTACCGGATTCAGGTAAACACCCATGATGAAATGGGCTATCTTGCTGATACGCTCAACTATATGTCTGACGAGCTGAATAAAATGGAAGAATACCAGAAGAATTTTATTGCCAACGTATCCCACGATTTCCGCTCTCCTCTGACCTCCATCAAGGGCTATCTGGAAGCGGTATTAGACGGCACCATCCCGCCTGATATGTACGAAAAATACCTTTCCAGGGTGATTTCCGAGACAGAACGTCTCCACAAACTTACGGAAAGTATGCTGACTTTAAACTCGCTGGATGCGAAAGGCTACCTGACCCGGACCAATTTTGACATCAACCGTGTCATCAAGGATACGGCAGCCTCTTTTGAGGGTACCTGCGGGCAGAAAAATATCAGCTTCGACCTTACCTTTTCCGACACCATCCAGATGGTATACGCCGACATGGGAAAGATTCAGCAGGTTCTCTATAACCTGATTGACAATGCCATCAAGTTTAGCCACAACGATTCCATGATTTATATCCAGGCCGCCGGCCAGTATGAGAAGGTATTTGTTTCCGTAAAGGATACAGGCATCGGTATTCCAAAGGACAGCCTAAAGAAGATCTGGGAACGTTTCTATAAGACGGATCTCTCCCGTGGAAAGGATAAAAAAGGCACCGGACTTGGGCTTTCTATTGTAAAAGAGATTTTACAGGCCCATGGTGAAAATATCGACGTCATCAGTACAGAGGGAGTGGGGACTGAGTTTATTTTCTCGCTGCCCCGTTCCACTGCTCTGTAAGCTTTCCGCCATATGCAGCCATCCTCCACCTCTGTCTGCTGACGGTACCCCCGATCCATCTATTTTGGATAAATGGGGGTATTTTGCTTTTTTCGTAACTGTTCAGAGCGGGGAGTTTTCTTAAATTCCTTTGATTGCAAGTCTCTTCTTTCCACCAGATCCATTTTATGGTATACTCCTCATAAGCGAATACTCCCGAACTTCTTTACCGTCATATTTTCGGGAGTATGAACCCAACCGGACACACTCTGTACGGAAATTCTGCCGCCATATTCGGCAGAATCTATCCTGTACGGGTTTCCTGTTACAGCGAATCATATGAGAGCCGCCGGTTACGGCTCTCACAGAGAAAGGATGGAAGATTATGACCCAATTTAAAAAAGCAGCGGCCTTTTTTATGGCTGCAGCCCTTCTCTCCTCTGCCTTCGCTCCTGCCGCCATGGCTGACAGCAAGACAAAGGTAGGCAAGATTTATCTGACCCTTGATTCAGACATCCGCGCGGGAAGCAGCGGCGGAGAGGTGGAGGCAACACCCACCGGAGACAACACAGACCTTTATTATGTAGATGCAGTAGAGGTGGTAAATGACGAGGGAGATAACTGGTCCAAGTCCAATCCTCCAGAGGTAGATATCACCCTGGGACTGGAAAACGAGGACGACTACACCTTCTCCGGTACCTCCTCCAGCAGCTTCAAATTTACCCTGGACAGCTCCATCAAATCCCGTTTTGACAAGATCAAGTTCGTAAATGCAAAAAAATCTGACGGCGGGGCAACCATGACCATCACTGTAAAGCTTATTTTCGACGAGGATGCCGATATGAGTGACGCTCCCGCCCCTTCAAATGCAGACTGGGATTCCAGCACTCCCGGCCTTGCTGTATGGGACGACGTGAACTCTGCCAAATATTTTCAGGTTGAGCTGTACCGCGACGGTTCTCTTGTAACGTCTCCTGACGGCGGAAGCTCTACCCTGTCTGTATATGATACTCATTACGATTTCTCCTCCTGGATGACCCAGAGCGGAAACTACACCTTCAAGGTTCGTTCCGTCAAATCCAGCAATAATGCCAAGAGCAGCTGGGTCAGCTCCTCCAGGCAGTCAGTCGGCGCCTCCGAGGGCTGGAAAAAAGCCGCCGACAATATACGCTGGTGGTGGCAGAACAGCGACGGCACCTATCCTGTCTCCCAGTGGAAGGAGATAAACGGCAAGTGGTACTATTTCGACGCCCAGGGATATATGGCTACGGGATGGATTCAGGTAAATGGCCTGTACTACTATCTGGATCCCGCCACCGGTGCCATGTATGCCAACTGCTATACACCAGATCACTTCTGGGTAGACGAAAACGGAGTCTGGAGACAGTAGAACATTTTCTGTTCATACTGCCTGTAACAGCGGATACTGCATGAGTAGTGCGGTGTCCGCTGTTTTTGATTGCAGATTACCGGCTGCTCATCAGAGCGCAGAAAGAATTTATCTCATCTGTACTGCAGGTTTCCAGAGCCAAACATGAAAACGGCGGCATTCCTTACGTACAGGAACACCGCCTTATAAAAATATACCAGGAGAGGATTCTCCATCCCCTGCCTACAGTATCAGTCTGGCCGCACCATAAATCCCCGCGTCATTTCCAAGGGTAGCAAGTCCCAGTTTTGGCTTATTGGGGGAAATGGGGGTGAAATGGTCATAATCCTTCTGCACCATGTCGATGAGGAACTGGCCGGCCTTGGAGACGCCGCCTCCGATGACGAAGATCTCCGGATCTATGATAAGGGCAATTTGAGACAGCGCCAGGCCCAGATAACGGCTTACCACCGCCATCACCTCCAGCGCCAGTCCATCGCCCTCCTTGGCTGCATCCAGCACATTTTTAGCAGTCACTGCATTGCCGTATGCGCGAAGAGAGGATGGCGTATCTGTGGACTCCATCTTCCTTCTGGCTTCTCTTGCAATACCGGTCGCAGAGCAGATCTGCTCTACGCAGCCCTGACCGCCGCAGTTGCAGTATTCCTTCTCATCCTCTCTCACATGGATGTGACCAATCTCACCACCCAGGCCGTGACGTCCGGCCACGATCTTCTGATCCAGAATCACGCCGCCGCCTACGCCGGTGCCAAGGGTGATCATCACAAGGTCGCCGTAGCCCTTACCGCCGCCCTGCCACATTTCACCGAGAGCAGCTACATTTGCGTCATTGCCGCTTTTCACAGGAAGTCCGTCTAAAAGCCCGCTTAACTCCTTCTGCGGATTTACATTATGCCATCCAAGGTTTACACAGACCTCTACGTTTCCATCCGGCATCACCGGTCCCGGAACGCCAAGTCCCGCTCCCACAACGTCCCTTTTCAGGTCCAGCCCCATTGATGATACCTTTTCACGGATCGAGGCGGCTACATCTGCAAGAATATGCCTTCCGCCCTCCTCCTTACGGGTTGTTACCTCCCATTTATCCACCAGTTCTCCGGTAGTTTCAAAGATTCCCAGCTTAACGCTGGTGCCTCCTACGTCTACGCCAATGCATTTCATCCCCATAGTATTTCTTCCTTTCTGCAATCATATATTTATGGCTCATACGCCGGACTGGGATCCGGCTGTTATCCATCATGAATCATTTCCTTCTACCGCATACGGATCTCCTGAATCTTCTGCGGCCCCATAACCAAAAGGGTGCCCGGAAGGCTGCCGGCGGATATCTTGGACACCGAAAAATCAAAGGTGCCATTGAATTTCTCCGTCCCTGCCATATTATAGACGCGGCAGGAATTATCATTATAAAGAAGAACCAGATCTCCGTCAATGTCAAAACCGCTGTACTGGTAGGTAAAGGCTCTTTCAAATACCTGGCTGCCGTCCGAACGATACACATGAAGGCGATATGGATCCGATCCCTCGGAGTTGTCCGTAATCACAGCGGCATACTGATCCGAATAGCTGATGCTGCGGATATTTTCATTTAAAAGGATCTGGGCCTTGGATTCCGGCGAGGTCTCGATCCGGGTAGAGAAAAACTGCAGTCCCTTGTCCGTAAATATTACCGCATGGCTGTCATCCATAAAATGTACCCGGCCCGCCATGGCATCTGCCAGATCCTGAGGCATGAACACGCCTACCACCCGCTTGGGATCGTTCTTTCCCAGACCGAAGTTGTAAAATACCACCTTATTCCTGATCATCCCGTCCTCCAGGTACATAAAGGAAGTGATCCACTGTGTCCCACTGGGAGAAAGGCTTACATCCACCGGATATCCATCGCCGGAAAGAAGGGATTTTACATAGATATCCAGAGGATTTCCGTCCTTTTTATACAGGTAAATGTAGCTGGCCCTGGAATCCTCCTCCACCGCAGCCGTAACACCTTTTGCAGAAATAGAGAGCGCCAGAACAGGCAGAGAGGTAGCTGCCTGTCCCTGCTGTCCGTTTTTGTCGCAAATATAAATGGAATTGCCCTGACGGTCCCCGATGGCAGCGTAATCACCGTTTACAGCCACTATGGGATTTTTCATCTCATAACTTAAAATCCATACGGCTTTTCCCCTGGCGTCCAGATAGGAAGCGCCGTCCTTCGTGTATTTGATCACACCGTCGGCAAAATCCACAAAGCCGCAGAAGTTTCCCTCCGCCGCAATGCTCTCCCCCTGCCCATCTTCTGTGAAGCCAGACTCCCAGACTACCTGGTAGTCTGCAAATGACTGATAGCGGTCATAGTAGAATAATCCCGCTGCTGCAAGCGCTGCAAGAATACCTATTATCATGGCAATACGCAGCCTGCGCTTAATGGTTCTCTGATGGGCTTTGCGCAGGATCTCCTCACTGTCCTCGTCTTTAGGGTAAGCCGCCGGAACAACCTGTTTTCTCAGCTGATTTTTTTTATTTTCACGGCTCATTGAATGGTTATTGCCCATTTTACGGCCTCCTGATTTTTGATATACGGATTAAGTATACAACATTTTCAGGATATGCGCACTAGGAAAATGAGAATTACCAAAACGCGCCGGCTCGTCCGATTCTGCGCTTTAACAGCCGATTACGGCATCAGAAGTTTCTGCCCCGCATAAATACTGTTTTGATCTCCCAGGTCATTGATACGGCAGATTTCATCTACCCTGTTAACATTGTGATATACCTTAAAGCAGATGCCATAGAGCGTCTCCCCTTCGCCCACGGTATAAACCTTATAAGACGGGGCAGAAACGGTTTCCGCAGAGGTGCTCTTCTCATTTTCAAGAACTGTTTCTTCCGTCACGCCTTCAGGCGCCTGACTCTTTATAACCGTCTCTTCTGTTTCGTTATTCCTCTCCTCCATGGTCTCAGGCGTTACCGCAGCGGGCTTTTCACCTGCCGTAACCTCTGTCTCCGTCCGGGCTGTTTCCTCAGAAGGATACACCTTTGCGGCAGCCTCCTCGATCCATTTTCCGTCATCCTCTTTTCCGGAAGCCAGAAGTCCAGACCGGACAACCCCCTCCGGCAGTACCGAGGCAATCACATTTTCCATTTGGTGCATTTTTTTATAGTTATTAAACATAGCTACTCCGCCTGCCAGCACGGTAATAGCCAGAGCCGTACACACCATAGACAACGCCCCTACCGTACTGCGGTGACGAATTACCTCGCCTTTGCGTTCTTCCATTTTCTGTCGGAAGTCCTGAATCGCCCGGTCATTAACACCGGCCTCTGCTCTGGGAACGTCCTTTCTGGCAATCATATAGTCCTGCATCATCTGATTTCGTTCATAATAAATGCTGTATCCCCGCAGCTTATAAAATCCGTCCGAAGAGGTAATATACACCGATTCTTCCCCTTCTAAACCGCTGTTTAAATACATCAGCTGGTTCTTTCCCGTAAAATAATGGCTATGCTCCCTCCAGTAATTCAGAGGATTTAACGTACAGCCCGGATTTCCGCACAGAAACCATCCCTGAACCGTTCGTTTTGGAAAACGATTTTCCACCTCCTGATATGCCTTTTTCCAGGCGTCCTCTGTAAAGGCTACCTTCTCCCCCTCCTTTGTAACCGTTTCCATTTCCAGAGCGCCATCTACAAAAACATACGGCACATCCTCATGGATCTCCCTGCTTCCCAAAAGAAGTCCCACACGCAAATCCGATCCCTTTTGGGGCCGCAACTGTTTTAAATATGTATTAACATAATCCTCCACATACAGTTTCAATACCTGATCCCGCTCTCCAATCTGCCGTATATTCTTTGGCAGCTTCGGAAACAGCTCATATAATTCTCCCATCTGCTCACCCCTTTTATGAATTTGTCCTACAAATGCGTAAAAAAAGACACATCCGTTTCCAGATATGTCCCAGTATAGCAGGTCTTTCCCGCAAAGTTTGTCATATTATGGCGGCATTTTCCCAAAATCGTTCGACAAGGGAAATACTTTCGCATATGCAGTCGGCCATCTTCATCACCATGGACAGACGGACGCTTTGGAGCATCACCGGATCGCGGCTGCCGGCCCCGCCTACAATGCCGGTAATGGAAATATCTCCCACTGCTTCCAGGTCCTTTGACACTCCAAGTCCCGGCTGCAGAGCGCCGCGCCCCAGGGTAGCGTAGCCCACATGATCGGGGCTGCCCACAGAGGCGTCAATGGCTACTACTACGTAACGGGAGTAATGAGCCCGGATGTAACGGACATAAAGCTCCAGATTCATGGCATGAACCGGCTTATCCAGAGTGCCAATCACCGCCGCGCCCCGCAGAGAGCGTCTGCGCAGCTTATGGCCTACCAGAGGCCCCAGACTGTCCCCCGTAGACCGGTCTGTTCCGATACACAGGAACATAACGCCCTCTTTCCCTTTTTCTTCCATTTCTTCCATGATCATGCGGTTTAAATTTACAGCAAAACGCTCTGCCTCAAACTCTCCCGCTGTATCATAGTATGAAATATCTTCCCGTTTCAGGATGCCGGATGTTTTCCACAATTTCATGTCTGTACTGTCCCCTTATCCACGGAAGGTGAAGTGTTTTCACCATTTTTATGGTCAGAGGACACAAGACACGTCCTCTTCCTCTGATAGTAGTATAGACCCTGAAAATGGAAAATATGCGTTTCTTTAATCAAATAACTTTTCTTTGTAAACGCCGTCCCGAATCAGTCCGCGGATCGCCTCCACGACTGCCTGCTTATCCTCCTGATAGGTCACGCCAAACCATTTATCAGGCGTATCCAGAACACGGACTCTTGCGCGTCCTGTCTGTACTAAATCATCAATGATCTTAGGAAGGAGATACTCTGCCTTAATATCTCCCGGTTTTAAGCTGTCTAAAAAACTGGGGAAACCTTTCTCCAACTCATCTAAAAAGCTGACAGGAAGTCCCCACATATTCATAGACACCGGCTGTCCGGCCTCTACAGATACAGGGTTTCCGGTTTCGTCTGCCGCCAAAATCCCGTCTGCGCTGCGGCGGATATCATAGGTTTCCGTGACATTTTTAAGGAACCCATTTTCCACATGGCAGACGCCTCTGGTTACACTTCCATTGTCGCTTAAGGTATTTTCCAGTACAAAGCCTCCCATACAGATATCATACACATCCGCATCTTCATCCATCTCATTTACCATATATTCATGAATCCGCCTGAAGCCTTCCTTACCATAGTAATCATCTGCATTGATCACAAGGAAGGGGCAGTCGATCAGTCCCCTGATCATAAGGACTGCCTGTCCTGTTCCCCAGGGTTTCTTTCTGCCCTCCGGCACCTCATATCCCTCCGGAAGAGCAGAAAGCTCCTGATAAGCATAGATAACGGGGATCTGTTTCTCGATCCGGCTGCCGATAATCTCCCTGAAATCCTTTTCCAGGTCCCGGCGGATAATAAACACTACTTTGCTGAACCCTGCCTCAATGGCATCATGAATGGAATAGTCCATGATAATCTCCCCATTAGGCCCCACAGGAGCCAGCTGCTTGATCCCGCCTCCGAAACGGCTGCCGATTCCGGCCGCCATGATAACTAATGCTGTTTCTTTCATAATGATGGCTTCTCCTTTGCTTCATTCTGCATTTATATTCCCTCTCGTCTGCAGTCCTGCAGAAAAGAGAGTCCTGTGGACACTATATTAGAACATTATCCAAAAAAAAGCAATGGCGCTTTTATCCCTGTGTTCCCGTCTGAATTTTTTTCCTCTGGCAAAATATTCATATAAATGATATACTCTTAGCACCATGAACACAAAAAATCTGGAAATTCTTTCCAAGGAGAGACTATGAAGAAAATCAAACAAATCATGGCCTTACTTCTATGTGGGATAATGGTCACTGCCCAGACCTCATTTACGGTTCGGGCGGAAGCTCCAATCAGGCAGGGAGGCCTGTGCGAGCACCATCCCGTCCACATGCAGGAATGTGGTTACACGCCTGCGGATCCAGGCGCTCCGTGCACACATACGCACGATGACGGCTGTTTCATCTCTGTTAAAAACTGTATTCATGCACACACGGATGAGTGCTATTCCGAATCCGAAACGGATCCGGAGGCCACACCTGCCGCAGCCCGCCGGAGGGAACCGGTAAACTGCACCCATGTATGCAGCGCTGAAAGCGGCTGTATTACTCAAAAAACAAACTGTACCCACGTTCATGACAGCGCCTGCGGATACCGCCCGGCAAAGCCAGGAAGTCCCTGTACCTTCCACTGCGGCATCTGCAGCCCAGATGCCGGACAGCCGGATAATTCTTCCCCTCCCCCTATAGAAAACCTTCCGGCAGACAGGCAGGAGTCATGTACCTGTGATGTGCTCTGCACTGCTGATGCCGTTAATACGGACTGTGCCGTCTGCGGGGGAGAAAATGGGGATCTGAATATGTGCACCGGAAAGGAAACGAAAGCAGCGTCAGTCTATTCAACTGCAAAAGATCCCATGAATGTTTACACCTACTCACAGTATTCAAACTCCGATACCTCTGGCAACGGCTCTGTGGCTTTTCCATACAACCGGTTTGAAGACGCCATGGAAAACGTGGCGGACGGCGGAACAATTTATATCCTTTATAAAGCATTTCTCAATGACCAGGGAAATTATAAGACCTATGTCTTTGATAAAAACGTCACCATCCGTCCGGCTCCCGGACAGAACAGCGCCGACTTTCTTGTCCGCTCTTCCGGTATTGTCCTCGGCGCTGACGTAACCATTGAAAATGTGACATTAAGCCTGACCAGCAAAGTACGGGCTGCTATTTTTGCCAACGGACACCACCTGACCCTTTCCAATATAAAACGAGGCGCCGGAGCCAGGGCAATACATCTGTACGCCGGCGGGACTCCGGATTCTTCCAGCTATTCCGGAGATCATGGTGCTATCACTGTAACAGGGAGCTGTGAGCTTGGAAATATATACGGCGGCGGCCTTGAAAGTGAAAGCGGTGACGCTCATATCCTGATCAATAAAGGATCTAAAACAGGAAACATATATGCCTGCGGCTCGGACCGTTCCAATGTTGATCCCGACAATATGTTTGATATAACCGAACCTCCGGATCCTGTGGCAAATCCGAAATATACATCCGGTGATATTACCATAGATCTTGCAAACGGCCATACGGTAAAAGCCATTGAAGGAGCGGGGGCAAGTTCCACCTATGTAACCGCCTGCCCCGTTTATCCTGCCAGCATGGCTCTGACAGATATTACAGGCCTGACCCTGACCAGCGGCACCATTATGGCTTCCAGCTTAACGGGCAGCGCCGGAGGAAGTATCGATATTGATCTGCAGAACGGATCGGCTCTTGATATGTCCGGATTAAATTCCCTTCCTGCGGTCGGTACACTCAAAGGCTCTGGCGGCACTTTCATTTTAAAGCAGGATGCCTGCCTGACAGCCAATACCTTTACCGGACGGGTTCGTTTTGCAGCCGGAAGCTATTTTAACGGAAAATCAGGACGCGTTACGGTTGGGCATACGTATCTTCAGGTGACAGATCCAAATTCTGACGGAAAGCTGGACTTTTCACCTGATGACAGCCAGACAAATATCGGCATGAAACGAAAAGGCGATGGCTGGACTGCCAGCGAGGTTATCGTTTACCCCAGTCAGGTAACCATCGACATCTCGCACAATGGGGCAACTGTAAACCAGGCCTTTCCAATGCAGACTCTGAATATCACCGCCAGAGCGGAGCGTTCCGGCAAAGCAGCATCAGAAGCGCCAAAGCTGAATGAAATGCGGCTGCTGATCAATGGAACCCCTGTTGAAACGAAGAAAACGGACGCTGCGGGAACTGTTTCTTTCTCCCCCCTTTCCGTCCTTCCCTCCACCGGATTCCGGCCTGGCGAAAATACGGTTTCTGTGGAATATGGCGGGGGAGACATTGCTGAGGATCTTGACAGTTCTGCTGCAAAGGCAGTTTTATATGTCAGCAAGGTTCCCGTGGAGCTGAAAACCGGCAGCTACCCATCTGTTCCCTATAACGGGCAATCCCAGATTCCAGAATACACTCTGGTTCTGTCCGATGATAAGACTGAGGTTTTGCCGGAACTTCTTCCTGCAAAAGACCAGATACTGTTCACTGCGAGAAAATACAAGGGAGCCGATCTTTCGGACGAAGTTCTTACCGATGTGGTCTTTCCGGGAAAATACAAACTTTCCTGGCAGATTCCAGGTCAGGCTCAATGGCTGGCTGAAAGCACACTCGACGGCTATATAGAGATTACACCCGCAGGTCCTGTCCTTTCGGCTTCCTATCAGGTAACAGACAAAGAGGCGCTTAAGGTTCTAACTGATATTACGGTGACTGGTGTCAACGGAGGGGACGTACCCTCAGGAGACGTAACTGTACGAACTGCGTACGGCACGGAAAAAACAGCAGCGCTCCAGAATGGCCATGCTCAAATCGAATTTACAATGCCCGTAGCTGAAAAAACCGCATTTGAAATATACTACCACGAGCCCACGGCAGATTCTTATACCGCTCCGGTCTACAGCGATGCACAAATCCATCTCGATATTGACCTGTCTGATGGGGCCGGCAATAACGGCGGTTCCGGCAATAACGGCGGTTCCGGCAATAACGGCGGTTCCGGCAATAACGGCGGTTCTGGTAGTGGTTCTTCTTCCGGCGGCGGTGGCGGCAGACCCAGCGGTGGCGGCTCCTCTTCCGGCGGCGGTGGCGGCTCCTCTTCCGGCGGCGGTGGCGGCAGACCCAGCGGTGGCGGTGGTTCCTCCTCCGGCAGCGGCCCTGGAGGTTCCTCCTCCGGCCCATCCATGAACCACTCAGGCAGCCTGGGCGATGCTGAACACGGCGGCTCCGGCTCCTGGCAAAAGAATGAAAAAGGATGGTGGTATGGCTATGCAGATGGAACCTGGGAGGCCGGCCATATGAACCCTGTATCCGGTCAGGATCAGGTAGCATGGCAGAATATCAACGGCAAATGGTGGGCCTTTGACCATGACGGCTATGCTGAGACTGGTTGGGTTCTTGATCAGAGCAGCAATCAATGGTATTGGATCGATCAGAACAGCGGTATGGAAAGCGGCTGGCGAGATATTAACGGAAAGTGGTATTATTTTAATACAGATTCCACCAGCGCAAATAACCGTCCCTATGGTTCCATGTATAAAAACGAAAGGACACCCGATGGCTATTTTGTGAATTCGGACGGTTCCTGGGACGGCAGCGCACCTGTGTAACACGCTAAACAAAACACATCCCCTGCCTTTCCGGTTTTATCCAGAATAATTGCAGACATGAAAACACTCTCATTCCAGAAGCGGCCTGATATTAAACCGTTTCTCTGAAAGAGAGTGTTTTTATATTATCCCTTCTCCGTCTGCCAGGGATCCGTGTACATAATACCCACATTTGTCTACAACCCACGGACATTTTTCACAACCTTTTCATTGTACCTCTTTTAGGAAAAAAGGTGGTTGCGCTTGTGGTAAAACATGCTTATTATATGGTTGAATCCAAACATCGTTTTGATATCTAAAATACAATATTATAAGGGAGGGTATTCTTTCATTATGAAAGAAATCAAAAATCCATTCTGGCACGCAGTCGCCGAGTATGGAACGATCACGATCAGCATCTGGATTATGGTAGTGGGGATTTACTTTTTCAAATTCCCCAACCACTTCGCCTTTGGCGGCATCACCGGCTTTTCCACGGTAGTCAGCGAGATGACTCAATGGTCTGCCAGTGATTTCACATCCATTATGAATATGGCACTTCTTGTCCTGGGTTTTATCTTTCTGGGCAGAAGTTTTGGTTTAAAGACTGTATACGCCACTGTTGTCATGTCAGTCAGCCTTTCTGTACTGGAAAGAATATACCCCATGACGCATCCTCTGACCACAGAGCCGCTTCTCGAACTGATATTTGCTATTTTTCTTCCGGCGATCGGAACTGCTATTCTGTTCAATATTGGAGCTTCCAGCGGCGGAACAGATATTATCGCCATGATCATGAAGAAACACACCAGCATGAATATCGGTACCGTACTGATGCTGGTGGATGTAGCCTCTGTACTGGCATCTTTCTTCATTTTCGATGCGGAAACGGGCCTGTTTTCCACCATCGGCCTTGCAGCAAAATCCCTTGTGATTGATGATGTAATTGAAAATATCAATCTCTGCAAATGTTTCAATATCATTTGTGATAATCCAGATCCCATCTGTGATTATATTATCCATACCCTAAACCGCAGCGCTACGGTCTACCATGCAGAGGGTGCATTTTCCCACCATGATAAGACCGTTATCATGACCACCATGAAACGCAGCCAGGCCCTGAAGCTACGCAACTACATCAGAAAGGTAGAACCTACCGCTTTTATGCTGATCTCCAATTCCAGCGAGATCGTTGGCAAAGGCTTTTTAACAAGCTGACAACATTTTTACAGCAGCCATCCTTCACCGCCGTCTTAGCCTCTTTGACTAGACGGCGGTTTTTGCTATACCTAGAACAGATATTTTACGAAAGAAGGGGATGTCTGTGGATTTGAAACTTCAGACAAAACAATCTCAGACCCTGTCTGGGCACAAAAGAAAACATACAGCAACCGTCTTCTGGCGGAAAAACTGGCAGAACGCCCAATTACCATATCACACAGGACAGTAGCAAAATACCGTGAAGAGGAGGAAATACGCGATGCAAGCGGACACAGGGAATATATCTGATAACGGTCAGCAGCCGCCCAATCACCTCACACGTTTTAAAATGGGAATCTTGAAACTTTTTAAAATTCTTTTCCCAAAAGACTTGACAGCCGTCAAAAAAAAAGGTAGAATATTACCGTTGTCAGCGATACGAGGTGTCACTGATAAGGGATGCCCAGATAGCTCAGTTGGTAGAGCAGAGGACTGAAAATCCTCGTGTCGTTGGTTCGATTCCGACTTTGGGCACTGTGCAGGTGTAGTTCAATGGTAGAACACTAGCCTTCCAAGCTAGATACGTGGGTTCGATTCCCATCACCTGCTTTGAAAACAGAATATCTGTTTTATATATGCGCGAGTGGCTCAGTGGTGGAGCACCACCTTGCCAAGGTGGGGGCCGCGGGTTCGAATCCCGTCTCGCGCTTTTTTTATTTTGTGCCGGAACCTTTATTTTGCCAGGGTTTCGGCCTTTTCAGTTCTCACTTAAATAGTTTTCCCTTTTGACCAGGCCACACCTCCGGTTCAAAAATCCCACTTCTTAAATAAAAATGCATCTGGCATATTCCCGGCGTCTGTGCTATACTATTGCAAAATACAATTCAATTCTCCCAAGCTGCGAGTCTTTTCTTTCAGCAAGGGACAAGAGCATATCGATCAGAACAGATGACACTGACCCAAAGAGACATTCTGAGGCGGAAGGGGCATGACTGGATGTATTTCCTGCACCCTTTTTTAAGGGTGCTTTTTTTGCCGCTTCCGGCTGATCGCCCATAGGCTCTGACACAGGAGGTCAAAAATGAATTCAAGAGTAGCACTGATTGGAATTGTAGTAGAAAAGGCAGAGTCTGTGGAAGCCCTGAACCGGATCCTGCATGAGTACGGTTCCTATATCATTGGCCGCATGGGTATCCCCTATGCCAAACGCAATATCAATATCATCAGTATCGCCGTGGATGCCCCCTCGGATATAATCAGCGCCCTTTCAGGAAAGCTGGGGAGATTGGACGGGATCAGTACCAAAGCAGTTTACTCAAAGGTGGTGTAAGAAATGAAGATAAGTGACCTGATCTGCCGCCTGGAAACCGTACGAGAATTGTCCCCGGATCAGTGGATAGATTTATTTGGACAATGGCAGGCCGAAAGAGATCCCTCCATACTGGCCCTGATCTGCGAACGCGCCAGGCTGACAAAAGAAAAAATCTTTGGAAACAAGGTGTACATCCGCGGACTGATCGAATTCACCAATTACTGCCGAAATGACTGTTATTACTGCGGTTTAAGAAAAAGCAACCGGGAAACAGATCGCTACCGGTTAGATGAGTCCACGATCCTCTCCTGCTGCGAAAAGGGCTACGAACTCGGTTTCCGAACCTTCGTGCTGCAGGGGGGAGAAGACCCGTTTTTTACAGCTGACCGGCTCCGCGAACTGATACGGCAAATCCGGCAGAGATACCCTGACTGTGCTATTACTCTTGCTGTAGGTGAGCATGACCGCAGCGCCTACCAGTCCTGGTTTGATGCCGGAGCTGACCGCTATCTTCTCCGCCATGAAACAGCGAACGAAAACCACTACCGCCGTCTTCATCCCGAACATTTAAGCGGCCAAAACCGCAGGGAGTGCCTGTTTCATTTAAAAGAAATCGGTTACCAGACCGGCTGCGGCATTATGGTAGGCTCTCCCGGCCAGACTGCGGAATGTCTGGCGGATGACATGGTATTTATGAAAACGCTGAATCCCCATATGGTCGGCATAGGACCGTTCATCCCCCAGCACGCCACCCCATTTGCCGGTGAAAGTCCCGGAACGCTGGAGGATACTTTATTCCTTCTTGCCCTGGTTCGCCTGATGCTCCCTGCGGTCCTTCTCCCCGCCACCACAGCCCTGGGGACTATCCACCCGGAGGGAAGGGAGCTTGGTATTCTCGGCGGAGCAAATGTGGTGATGCCTAACCTGTCACCGCTGAATGTAAGAAAAAAATATCTTCTTTACGACAATAAAATCTGCACCGGGGACGAAGCGGCCGAAGCTCTTTCTTCCCTGAAAAAGAAAATGTCCGCCATAGGATGCGAAATTGTTATGGGACGCGGTGATTCACCGCTTGTCATATAAAATATCTTACTGAGGGAAAAGACTGGTTCTGACCCCAAAGAGAGGAGAATAAACCATGTATAAGTATGACCCGTCATCATCAAAAGCCGAGGAATTTATCAATCATCAGGAGATCCTGGATACGCTGGAATATGCGCATCAGAACAGCCGCAACGAGACCCTTATCAACGAGATCCTCGCAAAAGCAGCTCTCAGAAAAGGACTGACGCACCGCGAGGCCTCTGTCCTCTTAGTCTGTCAGCTGGAAGAGAAAAACCGAGAGATCTATGCCCTGGCCGAACAGATCAAAAAGGATTTTTACGGCAATCGGATCGTAATGTTTGCCCCCCTGTACCTGTCAAATTACTGTATCAACGGCTGTGTCTACTGCCCGTATCACGCAAAAAATAAGCACATTGCCAGAAAAAAGCTGAGCCAGGAGGATATACGAAGAGAAGTGATTGCCCTTCAGGATATGGGGCATAAGCGTCTGGCTCTGGAAACCGGCGAGGATCCGGTAAACAGCCCCATCGAATATGTACTGGAGTCCATTGATACCATTTACAGCATACGGCATAAAAACGGATCGATCCGCCGTGTAAACGTAAACATTGCCGCCACTACGGTGGATAATTACAAACGGCTGAAGGAGGCAGGAATCGGTACTTACATTCTGTTCCAGGAAACCTACCACAAGGAAAGCTATGAATCGCTCCATCCCACCGGGCCGAAGCATGATTACGCCTACCATACTGAGGCTATGGACCGAGCCCAGCTGGGAGGGATTGACGACGTAGGGCTGGGCGTCCTCTTTGGCCTGGAGCTGTACCGCTATGAATTCGCCGGACTTCTCATGCACGCAGAGCATTTGGAAACGGTGTTCGGCGTTGGTCCCCATACCATCAGCGTCCCCAGGATCCGTCGGGCAGACGATATCGACCCCGATGCATTTGACAACGGCATTGATGACGATACCTTTGCAAAGCTGGTTGCCTGTATCCGTATTGCGGTTCCCTACACCGGCATGATCGTATCCACACGGGAGAGCCAAAAATGCCGCGAACGGCTTTTGCGGCTAGGTGTATCCCAGCTCAGCGGTGGTTCCAGAACCAGCGTAGGAGGCTACGCCGAGCCGGAGCCTTATGAGGAAAATTCTTCCCAGTTTGACGTCAGCGACAACCGCACTCTGGATCAGGTTGTCAACTGGCTTATGCCCCTGGGCTATATCCCCAGCTTCTGTACTGCCTGTTACCGTGAGGGACGCACCGGCGACCGATTTATGAGCCTGTGCAAAAGCGGACAGATACAAAACTGCTGCCATCCAAACGCCCTTATGACGCTGAAGGAGTACCTGTGTGACTATGCCTCCCCTGACACCAGAACCATCGGAGAAACCATGATTCTGCGCGAGCTCGGCAGTATCCCAAAAGAGAACGTCCGGGAGATTGTACTCAGAAATCTTACGGAAATTGAAAAAGGAAACCGAGATTTTCGATTCTAGTGGACCGTATCTTGAATTAACTGCCGTCTGGCTGGTCTGCTGTCAATTATACGTTGTACCAGCCTGTAACATATGATACGCCCAGGCAGTATTTCCACCGCAGTTTGTGCCTGGGCAAAGGGAAAGGAATAGATATATCTATGACAATGAATCAGACACCCTCCGGGGAAAGAATCCATATCGGCTTTTTCGGAAAGAGAAACGCCGGAAAATCCAGTCTTGTAAATGCCATTACCGGCCAGAGCCTGTCCATCGTCTCAAACATAAAGGGCACTACCACTGATCCGGTTCTTAAATCCATGGAATTGCTGCCGCTGGGGCCAGTAGTTATCATAGACACTCCCGGACTGGATGATGAGGGAGAACTGGGACTTTTACGTATAAAAAAAGCCCGGCAGGCCATTAACCGCACCGATATCGGCGTGATCGTAGCGGACGGTACTGTGGGTATGAGCAGGGAAGAACGGGAGTTGGAAGAAATTTTCCAGCAAAAGAGAATCCCCTATATCATTGTTTTTAATAAAGCCGATCTCTGCGAAACGAAAGGCAGCTTTGAACCAGGACTATGGGTCAGTGCCGCAGACGGCACGGGGATCAGTGAGCTGAAAACAGCCATCGCAGCAATAAAACCGGCGGACAACCCAAACCGCTGCCTCCTGGCCGACCTGATTGAGCCGTCGGACACAGTAGTGCTTGTGGTTCCCATCGATAAGGCTGCCCCAAAAGGACGGCTGATCCTGCCTCAGCAGCAGGTCATACGTGACATCTTAGACCGAAAGGCTGTATCCATTGTCTGTCAGGAGGACAATCTGTCCGGCACCCTTGCACTGCTGGCAGAGAAACCAAAGCTTGTGATCACAGACAGCCAGGTCTTTCCCATTGTTGACAGGATAACGCCGCCCGACATCGGCCTGACCTCCTTCTCTGTTCTCTTTGCCCGGTACAAAGGAAACCTGTGGCAGACCGCCAGAGGGGCCAAAGCACTGGAAACTGTACGGGACGGATCACGGATTCTGATCTCAGAAGGTTGTACCCATCAGCGGCAGTGCGGAGATATAGGCACCTGCAAGCTTCCAGCCATGATACGTTCCTATACCGGAAAAGAACCTGCGTTTACCTTTACCTCCGGGCGTGAATTTCCGGAAGATCTATCCTCCTTCCATATGGTCATCCACTGCGGCGGCTGTATGCTGACGGAGCGGGAAATGAAGTACCGCCTTGCCGCAGCCCAGGATCAGAGCGTGCCTGTAACCAATTACGGGATCATCATAGCCTATATGAACGGGATTCTGGAGCGGAGCCTGCAGCCCCTGACAAAAGACCGTTCTGATGCTTCACTGTATCATTAGCACAAGCAAAATCTCCATCATATCCTCCCCCCTGTGATCGGAGCCTTTTTATATGGGATCAGACATTTTTCCCTGAGCCGCTGTCAGCATAAGCACCGCCCCAAGAATCATCCCAAACCCCAGAAAATCCGCCGGCGCAAAGGATGTTCCCAGCCAGAAAACGGAAATAATTACTGCGGACAGCGGTTCTACACTTGCCAGTATACTTCCTTTTAGCGGGCCGATCATGGAGACTCCCTGAAGGTAAAGGCCAAAGGCAACAGCCGTTCCAATCACAATAACGCTGATGAGAGCGGCTCCGGTTTCAGTATCCCATATAAGTTCATATTCCCAGGGGCGGAACAGAACACACATAAGGACTCCTCCGAAAAACATACCGAATCCCAGGACCTGATAGATATCATAGCGCAGGATCAGGCTTCCAGGGATCATATTGTAAAGAACGGAGCTGACCGCAGCAGCCAGCCCCCAGAACAGGGCATTTCCCGTGATGTAGAAGGTATGGATATTTCCATGGGTACCGAGCACAAAGGTACCGAGGAGGGATAAAAAGATGGCCGCCAGTTCCAGCCATCCGGGATAACGCTTTTCCCGAAAGCAGACAACCAGAAGAATAAGTACCGGCGACAGATACTGCAGAACCGTGGCCGTTCCCGCATTAGACGCTTCAATAGCCATAAAATAGGTAAACTGGCACAGGCTGATGCCGCAAAAGGCAAAAAGCAGAAGGCGCAGGGTATCTGCCTTTTTCTTCAATATGTCCATATTTCGCCTGCCATGCAGGCTAAAGCCAACCGCAATCATAATAAGTCCTGCAAAAAGCAGCCGCAAGGATACCAGCCATGGAGCCTTAGCTCCCTTTGCCCCAAACAGGAACTGGCCGCAGCAGCCGGAAAATCCCCAGCATATCCCCCCGCAGACCGCCATGATTGTCCCCAAAGTCTCATTTTTCTTCTGTATCATCTCACTCTTCTTCCTCCCTGCCCCCAGGTATGGGGGTGTTTTTCCGCTCAGAGGGTTACAAAGTGTTATCCCTTCTTGCCGGCGGCAGATTTTTGTATAGCCTCACCCAGTTTAACCGCAGCAAACATATCTGTCAATCCTTTCCTGTTTCCCCGAAAGCCGGCTGCTGCACCCCGTCTCCTGCATTCGGCTGCTCTGCTTCAGAAACCGCGCCACGTTCCGACCGTCCGCATTTCTTACCCGCGCAGATCTCTACCGAATCCCGCTCCCCGCAATGGACAGCACCAGACCAGATGGTATCATCTTCAAGAAGGCAAAGGAAACTTTAAACAGCTTTTCGTGATGCATAATGACAAAAGCAGCAAGAGCCGCAAGCCATAGTATTCCTTCTATGACTTGCGGCAATCCTGCCATCTCTGCTGCCTTATTTTGTCAGATCAGTTCTATTATTTGCAGCACATTTGTTACTCCCCCAACAATTCCCTTACATAACTTCTAATGGATTCATCTCTGCAATTAACAAAAAACAATTCCTTAAATTGGTCTCCTTTTAGGCTGCTTGCTACTAATTCCTGATCCAGTCCCTTTAGACATGTCAATAAATTCTTAAAATTATTCTCTCTCACTACATCCAAAACCTTCTTGTTTCTCTGCTCCGGTACTACCCGTTCTCTAGGATACCCCTGACCACTCTGCTCAGAAAACAGCTTTTCAAAAATGTACTCCAAATTCAGTTCTGCTCCCCAACCAAAACCCTTTGCAAATGGCAGCGAAACCGCATTTCCGTCATTAATCTGAGCAAACATATAACCATCGCTTGGATCGCACACATGACCACAGATCACCCCCGGAAAACTGTTTAAAGCCAACATGGCACCTTCCCCTGTTCCGCACCCGGTCACAACATAGTCTGCAGCTCCTGAGTTGAGCAGAATGGCTGCTAAAATTCCATTCTGCACATAGGTAAGGGTGTTCTCATCCTCAGCTGAATACATTCCATAATTGTCCACCTCATAACCTTTAGTATCTGCCACCTTTTTCAGACTTCTATAAATCAGTCCATTCTTCTCAGCCTGGCTGTTTTCATTGATTAACGCAATCCTCATGCCCTTAACACTCCCTTTATCTGATTATAAATCTGTTTCTCACTAAGCCCATACTCTTCCAGCAGTTCTTCTGGTTTCCCTGACTGTCCAAAACAGTCCTGAACACCGATCTTTTTGAACAGGGCACTACACTGTTCTTCCAGCAGGACACTCCCTACTGCATCACCCAGACCACCGATTACACTGTGTTCCTCCACCGTAATCACCTGTTTGCACAAGCCCGCATATTTAGTAATGCACTCCCTGTCAATAGGCTTAATCGTATGCATATTGATGACTGTTAGAGACATCCCCTCTTCTTCCAGACGTCTGGCACACTCCAAAACAGGAGCTACCATAATCCCGCAGGCAATAACTGCCGCATCCTTCCCCTCCCTTAGGACATTAGCCTTGCCCACCTCAAACGGCATTTCCTCATCAAACACCGGACTTGGCAGTCTTGCCAGTCTCAGATACACTGGCCCTTCTATCTGTGCAGCCGCCCAAACGGCCCGTTCTGTTTCTCTTGCATCACATGGGACAATTACTGTCATACCCGGAATAACACGCATAAGCGCTATATCCTCAATAGCCTGATGGCTTCCTCCATCCTCCCCCAATGTAATGCCTGCATGGGTCATACCAAACTTTACATTAAATCCAGGATATGCACAACCATTTCTCACCTGATCATATGCCCTTCCTGCTCCGAAAATAGCAAATGTACTGGCAAATGGAATATAGCCCATAGTCGAAAGTCCTGCTGCCATATCTACCATATTCGCCTCTGCAATTCCAGCATTGAAAAAACGTTCTGGAAATCGCTCGCCAAAGGTAGCCGTCATAGTAGCATGAGCTAAATCCGCATCCAGAACAACTACTTTTTCATTTGCTTCTCCCAGTTTCGCCAGAGCCTCACCATAAGCTGCCCGGATTGCTATCATCTTACTCATACCGCTTCCTCCAATTCTTTTAACGCCATGCTGCGCTCCTCTTCGTTAGGGGCTTTTCCATGCCATCCTACCTGATTTTCCATAAAAGAAATACCCTTACCCTTGACCGTGTTGGCAATGATGCATCTCGGTCTACCCAAATTAGGCACATCTAATACATCAAGTATGTCTGGCAGGCTGTTTCCATCAATTTCCAACACATCAAATCCAAAGGCCCTAAACTTACCAGCCAAATCCCCCAGTCCCATTACCTGGTCATTTGTCCCATCAATTTGAAGGCCATTGTGATCTACGATTACTGTAAGATTATCCAGTCCATAGTGAGCTGCTGCCATGGACGCTTCCCAGACCTGCCCCTCCTGAAGTTCACCATCTCCTAAAAGTGTATAAATATGTACGGTGTTATTTTGAAGCTTTTTTGCTCCCAAAGCCATACCCACTGCGATGGAAATCCCCTGTCCCAGAGAGCCGGTAGAGGCATCTACACCCGGGCATTTTTTTGTGTCAGGATGCCCCTGAAGAATACTGTGAAGCTGCCGGAAACTCTTAAACTCTTTTTTATCAAAATATCCCCTTTCTCCCAAAACCGCATAGTAACAGGGTGCTGCGTGGCCTTTGGACAGCACAAAACGATCGCGTCCCTCCCATTTGGGTTCTTTAGGATTTATTTTCATTTTATCAAAAAACAGTGCTGTTATAATCTCTACTGCCGACAGAGAGCCGCCCGGATGGCCGGATGAGGCATCCGCAGTCATGTTAATAATATCCCGCCTTACTTTTCTACAAATTTGCTCCAATTCTTTTAGTTCCATATATACTCCCCTCCTACTACTTTTTCAAAGAACCTCTCTTTTTTAAATAGTCCACATAGACTGCTCCTAAAATTACGCAGCCCTTTACCACAAACTGCCAATAACTATTGATCTTTAACAGATTCATTCCATTATTCAACACACCTATAATCAAAACTCCGATAACCGTGCCCCCAAGGGTTCCAATGCCACCATTAAAGCTGGTGCCGCCCAAAACAGAAGCCGCAATAGCATCACGCTCAAATCCCTCTCCCACTGATGGCTGTCCAGAATACAGTCTTGCTGCCAGCACAACCCCTGCCAGAGCTGCAAGAACACCGCTTATAATAAATACCCGTACCTGCACCCATTTTGTGTCTACACCCGCATATTTGGCTGCCTCTTTATTTCCTCCGGTCGCATATACATGACGCCCAAAGGATGATCGGTTCATAATAAAATATAAAACAATAAAGGTTACAACTACAAAAATAACTGGAATGGGAATTCCCAAAACGCTTCCTACTCCCAGATTGTTAAAAGCTTCATTACCAGACTGCGCCGGCTGTCCACCTGTCAATATGTAACTGATGCCGCGTACAATGATCTGTGTGGACAGTGTAACAATAAACGGTGGAATTGTAGTGTGGGAAATGATATAACCATTAATAAATCCGATCACCGCCCCAAACAGCAGCGGAACCAGGACACAGATCACAAGAGGGAATCCGCTGTTGCCGCACTGGACAGCCAAAACTCCAGCTGCCGCCACCACAGAACCGACTGATAAATCAATACCGCCACAGATCAGCACGCAAGTAATTCCAAATGCAATCAAACAATTAACGCAAACCTGACGCAGCACACTAACAAGATTTCCATGTACAAGAAATGTTTCCGTTGCCGTCGACAGAACGATGCAAAGAAATACCAAAGCGACCATCGCCGCCATATTGCGCTTGATCCAGATCAAAAAAGGAATAGTATTCCACGGGCTTGCCGTACCGGCAGCCCCCTCAGTTTCCATATCCGCATTTCTCCTGTTTAACATACCAAATTTTCTCCTCCTACCGCATATGACATAATTTTTTCCTGTGAGGTTTCTGTTTCTGCCTGATCTAAAATGCCTGTAATCTTTCCCTCACGCATCACCACAATCCTGCTGGAGTTGTTAATAATCTCCGGAAGCTCAGAGGAAATCATAATAATCGATACCCCAGCTTCTGCCAGACTGTGCATCAATTTATAAATCTCTGACTTTGCTCCTACGTCAATGCCTCGGGTAGGCTCATCCATAATCAATACCTTAGGAGCCGCTGCAAGCCATTTGGAAATAACTATTTTCTGCTGATTTCCGCCTGAAAGCTCGCCGGATGCCTGTTCTTCAGATGCCATCTTAATTGACAGTTTCTGCTTAAACTCATCCACAATTTCCCGCTCTCGCTTTTTGTTAATTCTCAGATGATGTATAAATTGCGGAAGAACCTGAAACGTCAAGTTCGCAGCAATACTGTGACTCAAGAATAGCCCTTGCTCCTTGCGTTCTTCTGGAACCAGAGCAATGCCCGCACGAATTGCATCCTGAGGCTTTTTAATGTTCAGCCGTCGACCCTCCATACAGATTTCACCGGATCGAATGGGATCAATCCCAAAAAGAGCCAATGCCAATTCTGTGCGTCCGGCTCCTACCAGACCAGAAAAACCCAGTATTTCTCCCTTTTTTAAAGTAAAGCTTATATCCTTTACCTTATCCGTCGTCAAATTCTTAACCTCTAAAATCACTTCTTTTCCAGTAACCCGCTTATTGCCGTACATGTTGTTAAACTCCCGACCTACCATCATGCTAATCAATTCATTTTCTGATGTTTCTGCCGTATTTCTTGTTCCAATAAAGCTTCCGTCTCGCAATACAGTTACAGTATCACAAACTTTAAATGTTTCCTCCATACGATGAGAAATATAAATCATTGCGACTCCCGCTTCCTTCAAACGTTTCATTTGCAAAAACAGGTTATCTGTTTCACTTTTGGATAAGGATGCCGTAGGTTCATCTAAAATGAGAATCTTTGCCCCTTCATTGACCGCTCTCGCAATCTCAATCATCTGCTGCTGCGCTACAGAAAGCCCGCGGATAAGAGCACCTGCATCAAGACCTAAGCCCAAGGCATCCAGGGCGCTCTGGGCCTCCCGTTTCATTCTCCTGTAATCCACCATTTTCATATAATTTTGGGGTTCACGTCCCAGAAAAATATTTTCTGCAATCGTCATTTCAGGAATATTGGTGATCTCCTGATGAATAAAGCTCACACCATGCTTTCTGGCATCCTCTACACTTTGTATAGAAACTTCCTTTCCCTCCATATAGATCGCTCCAGAATCCGCACTGTATATACCACCAAGAATCTTCATTAAGGTTGACTTTCCCGCCCCATTTTCTCCCATAAGAGCCCGGACTTCTCCGGGCTTTATGGAAATGCTGACCCCATCCAGCACAACATTGCGGTTAAAGGCCTTTGTTATATCTTTCATTTCAAAAACATATTTGTTTGACATACACCTGCCACTCCTGTTCTGCACTTCCCAAATCAGGCAATTTCTATATTAATCAGCTTCTCCGACATTTTCTTCTGTAATAATAAACATAGGAACAACTATCTTTTCCTCAACCTTCTCTCCTGCCAACACTTTATATGCCGTTTCAATACAAGTCTGTCCGATCTTTTCAGGATCCTGAGCAGCAGATGCAACCATTTCTCCTGCACGGATAAATCCCTTTCCTTCATCAGAACCATCTATTGAAACCACCTTTGTCTGATCTAAGCGCCCAGCCTCCTTAAGAGCTGCAATTGCTCCGCGAGCTGTTGGATCATTGATGGTAAATACACCGTCAATCTGTGGATTTGCATTGATGAAATCAACCATAATCGGCTGTGAATAATCGGATCTTGCCTTTTCCACATCCTTGGTCTGAATAATTTGCATTTCAGGATACTTCTTTAATTCCTCCTCAAAACCAAGCTGCCGGTCATAACAAACCTCTGTCACACTATAAGTGATCTCTACCACCTTTCCCTTTCCATTTAGCGCCTCTGCCAATGCCTGTGCACACATACGGCCTGCTTCCTTATTGTCAGAAACAACCGTACACTCTACTAATTCTGGGTTTTTAACAGCAGTATTGAAAGCAATTACCGGAATATCTGCTTCCCGACAAGCTTCCAGTGTCGCGCGCACACCTTCCGAATTGATAGCAGATATACATATTACATCACAGCCTTGATTAATCATGTCAGCCACATCATTCATTTGCTTATTCTGATCTCCCGCAGCATCCTGAATAATTATCTCATCACTTTCTCCCTTAAGAGAAGCCTCCATCGCTTCTTTAATCTGAATAAAAAACACATTTGTCAGATCTGGGGCAGAAACTCCTATCTTAATTCCCTCTTCAGAGTCTTTCTCAGATTTTTCCTCAATACCTGCAGAATCGCCTTCCGAAACAAACGATCCCTGACTGGATGTTTTCTCACTGCTGCACGCTATTAAAGACAATGCCATTACTGCTGATAATACAATCGCTGCCACTTTTCTCATAATAATCCACCTCTTCTACAATCATTTACTATCAATGCATACACCCCCTCTGTATGACAACACACTTTTATTTACCTAGGATATTTTGTATGCCATCATACAATATTGGTTAAGATAATCCTATCATATATATTCATTTTTGTAAAGATGTTTTAGATATTATATCTATTTTTTTAATAAGCAATCTTATTTTTTTAATATATTTTATCTATAATAATATTCTTGTTTTCTTCAATTTATAGAATTTATAACAAACAAAAGGCAGCTGCCATCGCAACTGCCTCTCTTTTCATTCAATTCATTTTTTTATTGTCTTACAATCACATTCATATCTACATTTACAAGTTCTATATGCCGCTTTGCATATAGTTCTGCCACTTCCGGATCTCGATCCTTTAACGCCTTTAATATATTTCCATGAGCTTTAATTGCATTCTGAGAATTTCCCGGAACCTGAAAAGTTTTCAGTCTGAATTCCCAAATACATTCATCAATCTTCCTGTTTATAAAAATTAGCATTTTATTTTTTGTACATTCTACCATATACCGATGAAGCTTTTCATCATAGCGGGCCATTCCCAAGAAATCATTCTCCCTGACCGCCTTAACAAAGCGCTTATGTATTTTTTCCAACTGTTCCAGTTCTTCATCGAGTCCGTTCACAGCCACCAGTCCGGCTACCAGTGGCTCTACCGCCCGACGCACCTCAATATAGTCCTTCAACTCCATCTCATTCTTGACAAACCACTCAACAATGTCCTCTTTTTCAAGTTCCTTTGCGCTTGCCACAAACGCCCCCCTGCCAGGTTTGATCTCAATCAGACCTTTTGCCTCAAGTATTCTGAACGATTCCCTTACAGTTCCTCTTCCCACTCCCAATTTTTCGCACCACTCCTTTTCTGTCGGGAGCTTTTGTCCTACATCAATTTGGCCCGAAACAATATATTCTTTCATATTATTTACTACCTGCTGCACAATCGGCACCCTTGCTATCTCCTTCACGTTCCTTTCCTCCTTCTATGGGAATCCATTGTATATTGTATGATGTCATTTTCATTATAACATATTAGAAGAAAAGCACAATGGGACAAACATATTTTTCAGAAGAAGAAAAATGATTTTGTGAAAAGCAGCGCTCCATTTCAGCAAATAAGCAGCACAGATATTTCTTGAATCCTATAGCTGAAAACTGCTGAATTGGCAGTTTACAAGTACCTCAAATAATGCTATAATGCAAATTTAAAAAGGAACAATCGTCCCATAAAAGACCGATCATCAGAATAGCAAAGCTACCCTTAACCGTCCAAAGTATCAGGGTGGTTTTTACTATGTAAAGCTACTTACATAACGTAAAAACGAACGTAATCAATGCCAAAAGGAAAAGACCAAAGGTCACCAAGTCCTTAAAATCAAAATAGTTTTTCCTTGGCATCACCCCGATTCTTTTGGAATGAAGTCAACGCACCCTATAACACGATTGTTCCATGACAGAATTCTACCATATTCTTTTAATTCTAACAACTGATGTAGGTCCTATATCACGACATATGCAAAATTGATTTTCTTCCCACATTTTCAATCTTCTTTGTTAAAAATTCAAAACCTGCTCCAAAAACTCAGATTGATTCATGTTGATCATAAAACGTTTCTTTTTCATGGACAAATTCGGTCGAAATATCTCTGACATTTTCAGAATACCTAGGCACCATTTCCTGATCCGTCTTATTTAAAATAGATCAATAGTAATTGCCTCTCCTATGTGCACCCCTTCACTATTCGCCCATTACGCCACCGTTTTTAATCTTTCTCTCATACAATCGTCCCCACAGGAAATGCCCGGCGGAATATGGTTCTGACAACGGGCCCGGCCACCAGCAGCTGAAAAGGCAGAGCCATTACAAAGTTTTTCGGAATATTGGTGAGCCATACAAGGGGCAGCAGCCTCCATTGACCGGTAACTATACACATTTCCAGACCGCCATACAGAGACATGAAAATGACCATGGGAACCACCATGCAGCAGGACACAGCGATTACCTTTCTTGACGGGCTGCTGTCGCGGTCTGCGAAAAACCGAAAAGCTGCTGCTTTGGCGGGGCCGGACACCACAAACCAGTCAAGACAGAGCGCGCAGATATAAGCCAGAGGGAAGCCCATCCATCCCTCTCTCACCGACTCTGCGCTGAATCCACCCATATGAAGGGCGACATTGTACATACTCATCCAAAGCACCATCACAAAGCACATAAGGACAGTGTAAATCAGACTTTCTTTCTTATTTTGCGGCATAATTCCTCCTTCGGCGTATCAGCTGCGTTATATAAAAAACAGCAGGCGCTGCGGGTCAAAGATAAGGGATGCGGGGTATCCGCTTCCTGCTCTGACTCGCTGCGATCCTGCTGTATGTATGATCTCGCTGCGTCATGCGCCTGTTTTTATTTTTTCCCGGATATTATAACCTGTTTCTATGGCTTTTGTAAGTTCTTTTTTGCGTACATACAAAGATAACCTTACGCTCTCTCTTTATTCAGGTACTCCATAATTCCCATATGGATCGTCCAAGCCATCCGATCCTGGTATTCTTCCGTCTGCAGATTTGCAGCTTCTGACGGATTACTTAAAAAACCGCATTCTACGATTACAATGGGTTCCTTTACATGAAGAAGAAGATAATAATTATCATTGGCCTTTGCCTGACGGCGGTTTGCTGAACCCAGAACGTAATCAAACCGTTTCTGCAGGATCTGTGCCAGCACCTTGCCCTTCTGGGAAGTTTTGTAGTAAAATACCTGCCCCCCAAAGATAGAGTTTTCATGATAGCTGTTCTGGTGGATGCTCACTACCAGATCCGGTTTCGCCTCTTCTATAATCTGGCAGCGTTTTTTCATATCAGACATCTTCTTATAGCGGCCTCCGGCCGGGGACAGTCCCGTATCTTCTTCTCTTGTAAGAACGGCCGTTACATCTGAATACTCCAGATAATTCTTTAGGCGCAGTGCAATGGACAGGTTGATATCCTTTTCCAGCTGACCATTCACCCCAACCTTTCCCGGATCCTTACCTCCATGTCCAGGATCAATCACCACTACCAGACGGGCTGTCTCAGCTGTTCCCTCCCGACTCTGAACCGTCAGTACCCCGGATGCTGCCAGAGAGCCCGCCTGCCAGGAAAGAAGGGTTACGGCCCCCAGCAGCAAAAACCCCATTACGGTCTGCCACGTCCACTGTTTCATGCTGCAAAACTCCCGGCTGCCGCAGCAGCCATTTTCACACCCTTTAATTCAGTATATTATCATTTCCCCCAACCTATTCACATGAATGTGAATGACGCTTATACAGCTTTCTCTTCCTGTTTACTGTACCTGAGACACAATATCCCAGATATTGCTGTCCTCAAATCCCAGTTTCCAGCAGGCAACTCCCGCCAGGTTATACTCCCTTATCTGGTCAATCTTAAGCCCCAGGGACTTTTCCTCCTCCATCCAGATAGACTGAGTACCGTTTTCCCCGGAAACCTGTCCATAATATACTCCCAGTTCATCCTGCCATTCAAGCTCCACTCCATTTTCCTCCACCCACTTTTTTGCATCCCGAATTCCGTAGGCCTTTGAAGTGGTTTTCCCATCCTTCTCCGTCCAGACTCTTGTATAAAAGGGAACACTGTTAATCACTTTTTCCTTCGGCACCTCTTTCAATGTATCCGCAATCCCGTTTTTTACATAAGAAATAGAAGCCACAGGTCCCGGCTCTCCTCCCGCATAGTGCTCGTCGTAGCCCATAACAATCACGTAATCGGCCACAATTCCCTGTTCCTTACGATTATAAAATGCAGTATAAGCTGAAGGCACATAGTTATCCACGGACAGCACCAGTCCCCGTTTGCGGCAGGCAACCGACATTTCACGGATAAACTGGACGTAATGTGGGCCGGCCTCTGACTTAAGACTCTCAAAATCCAGGTTAAAGCCGTCAAAGCCGTAGGTATCCGCTTCCTTCATCAGGTTTTCAATCAGTTTTTTCCGTTTGCTGGTTACAGACATCAGTTCCTTTGTATCCAGCTTTTGTACACTTTCCCTGGTGCTCACATTTTCCACCATAGCCCATACCTTAAGCCCCATTGCGTGAGCCTGATCCACATAGTCTTTGCTTGCAAGGGAGGTATAGGTTCCGTCATTTCCCGTCACATTAAACCAGGTAGGAACGATAACATTCATTCCTTTCGCCACTTTGGCATACTTTTCCAGAGTAGAATTTGCTTCCTTTTTCGTCACCTGATGAAAGCCCAGACGCACCTTTTCATCCATGGAAACGCTTGTATATACAGGAGCTTTAAATTCGCTCACAGGCGTTGTCTCCTGAAGCTTTCCCAGACGGCTGTTTTTAATATAACCTATATATCCATCCTCCGTCCGCACCTTTGACCACCGCTCCATGGGCTCTAAAACCTGTACCATGCTGTCTTTTGAAAGCTCAGTGATAATATTGCTTTTAATTCCGCCTTTTTCCCGCAAAATTCCCTTTCTGCGGATCCTGGCCGTCTGCATCGGCTCCCAGAGCGTATCAATAAACACCCTTTTGATCTGGCTGGTGTCAAAGGACTGCTGACGGATGTCGGAATAATTCATCACAAGTCCCAGAGACAGGTAGGCCTCTTTATCCTTTATCTTTAAAAGAGGGCCCGCTTCTCCCATTGTATTCTCATCGGCATAGACGATCTCCTCTGGAAGTGTATATACTAAAAGCTGTTCCGTCTGATCCCAGTAGAATCTTTCATTGACAGCCTTATTCACCCAGCTTACCGGAAGATACACCTGCCCGTCCTCATAAATTCCCTTTTCATCCTGAAGCTCATTATTTAAAATAATTGCCACCTCATCGCCCCTGACCTGGAATAATTCTGCCTTATCCGCCAGTTCCTTTCCAGGCATATACCGCCTTCCGATGACAAAGCCTGCCAGTGCTCCTGCAAGCAGCAGCAACGCAAACACTGTCAAAAGGAGAGGGGCCACAGCGCGCTTCTTTCTTCTTCTGCTCCTCATTTTTATCCTCCGATCCTGTGTGACGTGCTCCCAGGCTCTTTCCTTCCCCCATCTTCACAGGATAAGCCGGAACACTCTGATGTATTTTCTATTCTACCATAGAATCACAGGAAAGAGGAATAAAAAAAGGAAAATGCCGTTTTAAACTCCACCGTCTGCTTGCAGGCCAGAACGGCATCCCATTCTGATAACAGCAGTTTTAAAACGGCATTCCCATCAGAAGAAAAATCTTATTCGTTTATCTTCCTATTTTTCCGGGAGCGGTCAGGTAGACGCGGTCAAAGCGTATTTCTTTTAATCTGCCCTGTTCCGAACAGATAAAATCCCCCATATAAAAGCCGCCGTCCTCTCCTGTCTCAAAGATACGATTCCACTCCTCTTCCAGACACTCAATTCCGTCTACCAGCACGGCTACTCCCTTGTCTTTAAAACGTCTGAGGCCATCCAGGTAATTCATCTGCTGCCTTTTAACCTCTGTCTGCTCTTTATACATAAATGTAAACCTCCCGACAGAAGCCCTTTTCTCCCCTGGAGGTAAAGCGTGACATACCACTTCCCTTGAAAAAGGCTTCTGCTCTTCTTATCTTTTGTCAAATACATCTGCAAACCACTCCATGGCCTTCCTGTCCACCAGAAACGCATCTGCTGAAAGTGGGATTCTTCTGAGAGGAATACGAAACTGTTTCTCAATCTCTCTTCTTATGGTCTCGCTGCCAAAGGCAGCCATACAGCTCCATCCTTCTCCCAGCGTTTCCTCATCTGTAAGAAATCCCAGAAATGCATTCAGTTTCCATTCTGACAGGGCCGCGGTAAGGATCCTGTTTGAGCACCGGAACCACTCTGGCCGGATCTGCGGTCTCATGGGGCCAAAGTCAATAAGGATCTCTTCATAGCCGGACCGGATACAGGACGCCAAAGCTTCCTTTTCCCCCTGAGGATAATAGTCCACATCCAGAATCCGAAACGCTTTCGCCTCCTCTGCTTTCTTTCCCTCCGGCCCAGCTTTTAACCGAATCAGACTGTTGTGCCCGCTCCACTCCACCACTGCTGTCCTTTTCTGACAGCAGCCGGACAGGTAATTAGCGCTCCACAAGGTCAGGTGGGTAGCTCCCGTGGCCCTTCCCGCTCCGATGATCCCTGTAATACGGGTTCTCTGTACATTCACCGCCACAGCCATCTCCTCCTTGGGCTTACTGTCCTATTTGGAGCAGCATCCAAGTCTCCTTTCATCTGCTCTGAAACCTTTTTCCACACTGCTTTTAAGAATCCTTCCGTTTCCCTGTCCAGGCAGAAAGGATCCTCATATGCGGGGCTTGCAAACATCGCAGCTTCCGGGAAAATTCTTTTTCGTTCCCGCTTCCCCCTGCCCGGTCCCCGCCGCACAATCACCAAAGAAAACTGCCTTTTTCCATCTGTTTTCACTTCGGAAAATACCTCTGCCATGCGTTCTGTCTGTTCCCTCTCCCACAGGTTATGACAAACAACGCCAACACAGCCCTGGCTGTCTCCCTCTAATTCCTGTGCCGCCCCTTTCCAGTCTGTCCCAAAATCTTTCAGAACAACTTCAAACTCCTCCTTTAATTCCCCAAGATCCGCTGCCGACCCATACCAGGGCCGAAGGGCGATCCCCTTCAGCTTAAGGATCCCGTTTTCATCTGCTCTGGCCCCTCCCAGAGCCTCTGCCAGATTTCTCACTGCCCTTGAATGGTTGCATTCCACATAGAGGGTTCTCACTCCCCGCCCATTTAAATAGGCGCAGAGACCAAACCCCAGGTGGGTTGCCCCTGCTCCGGATCGATTGCCCACAAGGACGATTTTCTGAGATGATATTGCCATATGCTCTGTTGCGACCTTTCCCCCGCTCCATCGGTCCGCCGACCGTTTTGCAGCCAAAACCCGTTCCAGAGCTTCCTTTACCTCCTTCACGGATCTGTACCGCTGGTCCATATCCCGCTCCATACATTTCCCGATCACCGCCTCAAAGGCGTCTGACAGCTCCGGTTTCCTGCCGGCGTCCGGCTTCAGGGTTCCCTGTACCATGAATCGGAGGACCGCACCAATGGCATAAAGATCGGTCCTTTCATCTAAGGGCTGGTCAGAGGTATATTGCTCAGGCGCTGCACAGCCTTCCGTGCCGTAACGCTTTCCTGGGGCATTGGCGCAGATTCGATCCGCCGCATGATCAAAATCAATAAGCCGCACCGTATCGTTCCAGATGATCAGGTTATTTGGTTGTAAATCTAAATGTAAAATGGGTTCATGACAAGAATGATGTAAATATTCAACAAGAGAACAGATCTGCAGTCCGTACCGAACTGCCGACGTTTCCTGAAATGTACCCTGATCTTTTATCAGGGCATATAGAGAATGGCCTTCCAGATATTCCTCGATCAGATAAAAATGATCCGCATCCTCCTCCAGGTCATAAACCATGGGGATTCCCGGATGCTTCAGTTCCTTAAGTACCAGAGCTTCCCTGCAGAATGCAGCGTGATCCACCTTGTACTTAGGCACACACTTGACTGCACGGTACTCGTCCAGTCCCAGATGACGGGCCTTCCAGACTGTACCTGCACGGCCTGACCCCGCCTTTCGGATCAATTCATACTTTCCAAACAGTACCTCTCTCCTTCTTCCCCCTCCTTTCGTTACAATATCATCTCATGCCGCAATCTTACTCTCATTTATGTAACTTGTCTATGGTCGACAGGATAACCACTTTAAATTTTTTTCATATCTACATTGATATTTTCCCCTGTTATGTAGTATATTTATGTTGTGGAAGTCTACACATTTTTATACAGAACAGGAAGTGATCCGATGAAGATAGAACGAATCAATGAAAATCAGATACGATGTACCCTTACCAGCTTTGACTTAAGCGCCCGCAATATCAACATTATTGAACTTGCCTACGGTACGGAAAAAGCCAGAAATCTGTTTCGCGAAATGATCCAGCGAGCCTCCAGCGAAGTGGGATTTGAGGCGGAGGATATTCCGCTGATGGTCGAGGCGATCCCTCTTTCTTCTGAAAGCATTATGCTGGTGATCACAAAGATCGAGGATCCAGAGGAATTAGATACCCGCTTTGCCCGATTCTCTCCCTCTGCACCAGAAGAGGCAAATCCTGCACTTTCCGGACTGCCGGATGAGTTTCTGGAAGGAGCAGGGGATATTGGCCGCCTTATGGCCGGGCATATGAGTGATGCTCCCGACCATGGGCCGACGTCCGAGGAGACTGAAAGCGGTTCTGACAAACCGGTAGGAAAGCCAATCCGCATCTTCCTTTTTGACAGTCTGGATCGGACTGCTGAAGCCGCAAAGGCAGCGGCAGACATCTGCACCGCAGCCAATGCCCTTTACAAAAAACCCCATACACGCCAGTATTATCTGGTTCTAAACCGCGGGGCTGCCGATGACCGCGATTTCTCCAGAGTATGTAATATCTTAGCCGAATACGGCTCAAAATTCTCCGGCGATCACGCCAGCGAAGCTTATTTTAAGGAGCATTATGAGGTTGTTATCGGGGAAAATGCACTGAAAAAATTACAGCTGATTTAGGGCAGTTTACCAGAAATGCACCTCTGCTGCATCTGTTTACAGCCCTTTCAGGCAGGTTCCATTGGAGCCTGCTTTTCCTTTTTTTAACACCTTTTTAAACATTTTTTGTGCAGTATATCCAATTTTTATGTGTTATATTCTTCAGTTATTAACATTGATACCCCCAAATATAATTGTTATAATAATTTCTCATTCTTTGGGATGTACATGGATAGCGTTTATTACACCCCCCCCCATCAGCAGCACATCCTCCTGGTTTCCTTTTCATAAAATCATTACTGCCATCTTCCCTGAATCCATGCTATAATTGAAGAAAGAGAGATACTCTATGGATAGACATGAAAAAACGATTCATGAGCTGAATCTGGATTTAAACTATATCTGCCGTGTCATTTATAATTTTGAAAAAGACTGATTCCCAACAGGGCTTAAACTATTTTTGTGAGATCGAAAGCCTGGAATGAACAGGCAATGACGTGCGCTCTGTACCATCGGATTAAAAAGCAACGAGGATTATATAGCGGTCAATGGAAATGTGGTTGTAAAGGAAGGAACGCTGCCCCGTATGGACGAAGAGAAAACCACATATGAGGCGAACAAACTTGCGGCGGAATATATCAATCAGCCATAATGTTCACAACCAAAGCAGAAGGACTGCTCAGGCATACCGCATCCGGTATGTCAAAGCAGTCCTCTCGGATCGTTTCCAGCCAGCGCTTTCGTGCGCCCTTTTCTTATCCGGCCCTTTCTTACTTGTCAGCCAGGATCTCGTTCATCTGAGATACCAGAGTGTCGCAGTCGATGCCGTGAACCATGCAGGCTTCTTCCAGGGACTCAGCCTGAGAAGCAGGGCAGCCCAGGCAGTGCATACCAGCACCCATAAGCATCTGCGGAATCAGCTCATGCATATTGATCAATTCGCCGATGAGCATTGTCTTTTCAATCTTCATATATTTTTTCCTCCTTTGATATGTCATACTTTCGCTGTAAAAGTATTCTTTGCGTTTCCATTCGCTTTTATCAGCATAATACATTTTGTTTTTTTTGGCAAGCCCTGTATTTTCCTGTGTCCTTTTCATTATTTTCTGGTATAGTATTCTATGAATATAAGCTGTGTATTTTTTCGGATACAGTATACAATATCCTGTAAATCGTTGCAAATGCAACAGAAAAAACAGCCGGCTTATAGTAGACTTAATTCATCCAATGAGATACCATTAAACCGTATCCCAAACCCAATGCTTTACAGATTTCTCCGCTGCCTGTTTTAAAAGCAGATATGAACGGAATCTGAAAGCCGATCACATTTTACAGGAGGAAACGTCCATGAGAACAGAATGGAACACATTTACACCGGGTGTATGGCAGCGCGAGATCAATGTCCGCGACTTCATCCAGAAAAACTATACCCCATATGACGGCGATGATGCCTTTCTTGAAGGACCCACAAAGAATACTGAGGATCTGTGGGCCCAGGTAATGGAGCTGTCCGCAAAGGAGCGGGAGGCCGGCGGCGTACTGGATATGGATACGAAAGTCATTTCCACTATTACGTCTCATGGACCCGGATACCTGAATAAAGACAAGGAAACCATTGTCGGTTTCCAGACAGATAAGCCTTTTAAGCGTTCCTTACAGCCCTACGGCGGTATCCGCATGGCGATGAAAGCCTGCCAGGACAACGGCTATGAGGTGGATCCTGAGATTGTTGAGTTCTTCACAAAACACCGCAAGACCCATAACGCAGGTGTATTCGATGCCTATACTCCTGAGATGAGAGCCTGCCGCTCCAGCCACATTATCACAGGCCTTCCTGATGCTTACGGCCGCGGACGCATCATCGGCGACTACCGCCGCGTAGCCCTCTACGGTGTAGATGCACTGATCCAGGAGAAGAAGGAGGAAAAGGATTCCACAAGAACCATTATGTACTCTGACGTAATCCGTGAGCGTGAGGAGCTTTCCGAGCAGATCCGGGCTTTAGAGGAGTTAAAGGAACTGGGACAGATCTACGGCTTTGATATTTCACAGCCTGCAAAGGACGTAAAAGAAGCAATCCAGTGGCTCTACTTCGGCTACCTGGCAGCAGTAAAGGAGCAGAACGGCGCGGCTATGTCTCTGGGGCGCACTTCTACCTTCCTGGACATTTATGCAGAGCGTGATCTGAAGGCAGGCACCTATACAGAGGAGCAGATTCAGGAGTTTGTAGACCACTTTATCATGAAACTGCGTCTGGTGAAATTTGCCCGCACTCCTGAGTACAACGAACTGTTCTCCGGCGATCCCACCTGGGTAACGGAGTCCATCGGAGGCATCGGTCTGGACGGACGCCATATGGTGACAAAGATGTCCTTCCGCTACCTTCACACCTTAAGCAATCTTGGCACGGCTCCCGAACCCAACCTGACCGTACTGTGGTCCACAAGACTTCCTGAGGCGTTTAAGCGTTTCTGTGCAAAAACTTCCATCGAGTCCTCCTCCATCCAGTACGAAAATGACGATCTGATGCGCGTGACCCACGGTGACGACTACGCCATTGCCTGCTGTGTATCCAGTATGCGTGTAGGTAAGGAAATGCAGTTCTTCGGCGCAAGAGCCAACCTGGCAAAGTGCCTGCTCTACGCAATCAATGGCGGTGTGGACGAGATCTCCGGAAAGCAGATCGGCCCCAAGTACCGTCCGATTACCAGCGAATACCTGGATTATAATGAGGTAATGGACCGGTATAAAGATATGATGAAATGGCTGGCAGGCGTCTATGTAAACGCTCTGAATATCATCCACTACAACCATGACCGCTACTGCTACGAGCGTCTCCAGATGGCGCTTCATGACAAGAAGGTAACACGGTGGTTTGCTACCGGTATTGCCGGCCTGTCTGTAGTGGCTGACTCCTTATCTGCCATTAAGTACGCAAAGGTAAAAACCGTGCGCAATGAAAACGGTATTGTAACCGATTATATTGTAGAGGGAGATTTCCCAAAATATGGAAACAACGATGACCGGGTAGATCAGATTGCAGCAGACCTGGTACACATTTTCATGAACTATATCAAGGGCAATCATACCTACCGGGGCGGTATCCCCACCACGTCCATCCTGACCATCACTTCCAATGTGGTATATGGAAAGAATACCGGTTCTACACCGGACGGAAGAAAGGCCGGACAGCCCTTTGCTCCGGGAGCCAACCCCATGCACCACAGAGACAGCCGCGGCGCTGTTGCTTCCCTGGCATCGGTTGCAAAGCTTCCCTTCCGTGACGCCCAGGATGGTATTTCCAACACCTTCTCCATCATCCCCGGCGCTCTTGGAAAGGACGATCAGGTATTTATGGGCGACCTGGAAGTGGAGCTGAATGGCTGCGCTGCCTGCGAAACCGGCGGAAACCTGTTTGAGGGGCTGGATGACCAGAACTAATGCCCACTGCGCATAGACTGCCAAAAGTCCCACGGCCCTTAAAGGGCACTCACACAGCCTTTAAGGGCCAGAAGCGGGAGATACCGCTTCAGATACACAATGAAACACATTTTATTCTAAGAAAGCGAGGAACATAGTTATGGTAAAAGCAAGTGAAGCACAGATCGACAACCTGGTAGCCCTGTTAGACGGATATGCCGCCGAGGGCGGACACCATTTAAATGTTAATGTATTTTCCAAAGAAACCCTTTTAGACGCCCAGGCTCATCCTGAGAAATACCCCCAGCTGACCGTGCGTGTTTCCGGATACGCAGTAAACTTTAACAAGCTGACAAAGGCGCAGCAGGACGAGGTTATCTCCAGAACCTTCCACGGTTCTATCTAATTAGAAACCCAACGCTGTATCTGCCTTTACGGCAGACCGGGCAGGTGCCAAAATACATCTGCCCGCTGCTGCGGCAGATCTTATGGTAAATTAACAGGAAGGGAGTTTTCATTATGTCAGGACGGGTACATTCCATTGAAAGCTGCGGCACCGTAGACGGACCGGGAATACGCATGGTGGTATTTTTAAGCGGATGTCCCATGCGCTGTCTCTATTGCCATAATCCCGACACCTGGGATCCAAAGGGAGGGACGCTTACCTCTGTGGATGAGATTTTGGCCCAGTATGATAAAATGAAGCACTTCTACACCAAGGGAGGGATTACGGTCAGCGGAGGAGAACCGTTAATGCAGATCGGCTTTGTCACAGAACTTTTTGCAGAAGCAAAAAAACGCGGCATCCACACCTGCCTCGATACCTCCGGCATTACCTTCCGCTCCGATTCCCCGGCCCTTCTGGAGCAGTTTGACAGGCTGACTGCGGTAACAGACCTGGTGCTCCTTGATATAAAGCACATTGACCCCAACGAGCACGAAAAGCTCTGCAGCCAGCCTCAGCAGCCGGTAATGGCCTTTGAGGCATATCTGGAGCAAAAGGGCATCCCCGTATGGATCCGCCATGTAGTAGTTCCTGGTATCACTGATAAGGAGGAATATCTTCTGCGTCTGGGCCGGTATCTGGGAACGCGTTCCAATATCAAAGCGCTGGACGTGCTCCCCTATCACGATATGGGAAAGGTAAAATATAAAAACCTGGGGATCCCCTATCCTCTGGAATCCACTCCCCCTCTGTCAAAGGAGGCGGCGGCAAAGGCCAGACAGGTGATCCTCGCGGGAATGAGGGAGAGCCGGTCAGGCCGGCACTGACGGCCTAAACCCGATCGCTGCATCCAAAAAACATCCTGTACAGGCGAAAAATACGCTTCACCAGCAAGGTCACTTAACCTGTTCCTTCCAGTGAAGCGTATTTTTACTTAATCCAGTTTGAACCAATCCTCATATCCCAGCTTAATCAGATTATCACGGCTGATCTTTAAGCTCTCAAACGGGTCTCTTCCGTATGTATCATCCTGTTCAATGAGGAAGTATTCACTTCCGCCTGCCAGGCCGGCCTCAATACAGGCTTTAATGGGAAGATTTCCCTCTCCTACCTCCGCAAACTGTACATTTGAGGTAAATGCCTCCATGAACTTCTTAGGATCAAACGGCCCCTCCGGAAGTTTTACCTCCGCGATACGGTAATCCTTTAAATGAAGGAGACGGATCCGTCCGTCATACTTGCGGATAAACTCTACCGGGTTTTCGCCGCCTCTCTGGATCCAGTGAATATCCAGCTCAAATCCCATATGCTTTGTATTGTCCTTGATAATATCCAGCAAATACTCTCCGTCGTATTTTACAAACTCTACATGATGGTTGTGATAGTACAGGTCAATGCCGTGCTCCTTTAAACGCGCTGCCATCTCGTCTGCCCTTTTTACAAAATCGATGGCCTTTTCCCGGCTGCCCATACAGGTCATGGGAAGCATACCGATGCGCAGCATATCACAGTCTAATGCTTTACAGTCTGCTACGATCTTATCAAAATCGCTGACCAGGTACTCTCCCGGCATCCCCTCCATCATAGGCTCTAAGGATGCGCTGCAGGCGGCAATCTTGATGCCGAACTCATCGCAGGCCTTCTTCATGCCCTCTACATTTTCCTTTGTCATGGGGATCTGGGAAACCTCTACACAGTGATATCCCAGTTCTGCGCAGGCCTTCAGTGTTCCATATGCTCCCAGTTCATCGATTTTTGATTTGATGGTACTCATCTGAATACCGATTAACCCTTTTTTCATGTCTTTAGCTCTCCTTTATAATGAAATATAGGCTCCTGTCTCTCCTGCTCTCAGGATCCCGCAGATCAGACGGATGCTCATCTCCCCGTCCTTTGCGGTTACATAGCTGCGTTCTCCTGTTTCCAGAGAGTGATAAAACTCACTGATCAGCTTCTGATGGCTGGCGCCGTAATAAAACTTGGTTCCAGGCATTTTCCGATCCTCCGCCAGCTTTTTGACCGTTCCATCCTCCATAACCTGATATAAAATATTGTCATAAATACGGAACTCGCCCTTCTCCATCTGAACTACGATCTGCACCGGTTCATTTTTAAAATTGGCGTTGGTGGCCATAAAAAGTCCCCTGGCTCCATTTTCATAATCCAGACTGGCGCTGACTGTATCCTCCACCTCAATACCATAATCTAAAATCTGGCTGACAGTGGCCCTGACACCCCTGATCTTTCCTCCCAGATAGGAGAGCAGATCCAACGTGTGTATGGCCTGGTTCATCATACAGCCGCTTCCTGCGGTCTCCCATCGGCCTCTCCAGGGCTTACAGTCATAATACTCCTTCGGCCTGTACCACGGCACATTTCCCCGGATACCGGTAACAGATCCATATTCCTTGCTGTCTATGAATGTTTTTAACAGCTCTACCGTTTCATTTCTCCGGTTCTGGAGGCAGATTCCGATCTGGAGCTTTGGGTAGTCCATTTCCAGTCTGGAAAATGCCTCCGCCTCGGCTGTGCTGACTGCCATGGGCTTTTCGCAGAATACGTGGACACCCATGCCCGCCGCTTCTTTCGCCACCGGGTAATGCAGGTAATGGGGAAGACATATATGAACACAGTCCGGTTTCTCCGCCCGGATCATCTCCTTATAGTCCCTGTAAAATGGCACTCCCTGAGGAGCCTGACCTTCCTTTGCTTCGTCACTGTCGCAGACGGCGCAGAGTGTGATCTGCGGATCTGCCTGGATCGCTGCCATATGGATGGGGTAAATATCTCCCATTCCGATGATCGCTGCCCGTTTCATCTGTCTTTCTCCATCTCCTTTTCTGTAATCCCGGCATTTTTTGCTGATCCCCCGGTATCCGGTTTCCCTGAGCGCTCCTATCTTGTGGGGAATTTGCCTTCTTCTGCAATCTTCTTGTTTAGCTCTGACAGATATACATCCTCATCTACAGGCATATCTACTTCCCTGCCCAGCCAGTCGGACAGAAGGATTGCATTTGCCAGTCTTACGCCGTTGATGCCGTCAGATCCGGGAGCCAGCAGAGGGGTTCCCTCCAGGATATGGCAGGCAAAATTTTCCATAACAGTGGTATGCTGTACGCCCCATCCATCTGTATTTTCAAAAGTCTCTGTGGTATATAAGCCTTCGCCGCCAGCGGAATTTCCGGATGTAATCTTTGCAAGCTCCATCATGGACATGGTGGCGTTTAACTCATCTTCATTCTTGTTTAAGCGGTAAACGGTAGCTGTCTTGCTGCCCTCCACTACGATCTTTCCACCCTCTAAGTCGATCTCAAGGCGGTCGGTTCCGATGGGATCATGGGTACAGGTAATAAAGCTTCCTGTAGCGCCGTTTGGATATTCCGTCACAACAGTAACGTCATTTTCCACCACGATCTCTCTGTGGCAGCCGTAAAGGCACTTTGCATATACCTTGCTTGGAACGCCGCAGATCCACTGCCAGAGATCCAGCTGGTGCGGCGCCTGATTAACTAAAACGCCTCCTCCTTCACCGCCCCAGGTAGCTCTCCAGTCACTCTGGCGGTAATAGCTGTCCGGTCTCCACCAGGAATTGATGATCCAGTTGGAACGGCGGATCTGTCCCAGTTCACCGGAAGCAATCAGTTCTCTGATCTTCTGATAAAGTACATTGGTACGCTGATTGAACATAATGCCGAAGGCTACGTCAGGATGAGCTGCCGCGCAGCCATTCATGCGGTGAACATCCTTTGCATATACGCCTGCCGGCTTTTCTACCAGCACGTTCATACCGTGCTCCAGGCAGTAAATGGCAATCTCTGTATGGATGTAGTGGGGAACTGTGGTGATCACAGCGTCAACAGTGCCTGATTCTACCATTTCCTTCCAGTCTGTAAAAAATGGAATCTCCGGATACTTCTCTCTGCACATAGCCTCCTTTGCAGGATCGATATCGCAAAGCGCGCCTAATGCGCAGTGGGGCGGGCACTCTGGCGCCGGCATACCTGGGAATCCTCCCTTCCCTGTTAAAAATCCTGCGTAAGCACCGCCCTGTGCGCCGATTCCGATTAAGCCGTATCTGATCTTATCCATGTTTCTATTTCTCCTTTCGCTGAATGAATGATATGTTTATGCTTCCGTTTTGTACGATACTCCGATCTCATCCAGGATTTTGGTGAGAGCACGATACTGCATGGCGTAGCCTTCAGCTCCGTCTTTTGCCTTATTTTCCCGGATGATGTTCTCTGTAGACTCCGTCTCTAAGGACTGGAGCGCGTCAAAAATTACCAGATGAGGCTCTAATGTAAGGAATCCCTCATAATTTTCTCTGTTAACAGCCCGGTCTAACAGAAGGCGGATCTTTCCTTCTCCTGTGCCGCAGACTACGTTTTCCCGATTGGAGGATACGGCGTCTTTGATGTGGATATAGGCCACATGGTCGTGAAGCAGCTCCCAGCAGACTTCAGGATCCTCGCCGCACTGTACAAAGTTCGCAAAGTCGAATGCCGCTTTAAAATGAGGGCTTCCCAGGGTGTCTAAAATAATCCTGCAGCGCGCTCCGGTATCTCCGTAGATATCTTTTTCATTTTCATGGATCAGCACAACGCCGTGTGAAGCGGCAATGGCATCGAACTTTTTCAGCTTTTCGATTACAGTCTCACGATAGCTGTCGGGATCAGAGCCTTCCGGCATATAGAAGCTGAACATACGGATGTAGCGGCAGTCTAATACCCTGCAGATCCGGCACAGTTCTTCTAACTGGCCAAGCTGCGTCTCAAATGCCTCTTCGTCATCAATCTGGATCTTTCCAATCGGAGAGCCCAGGGAGGACACCCTCACTCCTGCTTTTTCCAGCCTTGGAAGAAGCTTTTCGCTGACCTCCTCTGCTGTATAGTCGGCAATTCCCTTTTTGTCTGCAGTCCGCAGGGATATGTACTTCATGCCCAGTTCCGTGACGACACGGAGCTGTTCGTCAAAATCAGGGCTGATCTCGTCTGCGAAACCGGAAATAAAAATCTTACCCATGGTTCATTCCTCCTGTATATGTTTGGATCTGTGCTGCTGTCCGTTCTCTTATCTGCTGACACTTATCCAGCAGATACATATTTTGTTTCACTATGCACATAGCTTATCACATATAATCCGAAACAATTAGGATTTTTTACGGTAAAAATAGTAAAAAACAAGGGTCAGTCAGGAATTTTTGTCTATTGAATTTCCTTATTTTTACAATTCTCGGCCTCTTTTTTGTGAAGCATATTTCTGTATTCCCTGGGCGTTTTTCCTGTGCTTTTCTTAAAAATCCTGATAAAGTAGGCCACATCTCCGATCCCTACCTCCTCGGCGATCTGCTGGATCTGCATCTGGGTGCTGTTAAGATACCATGTGGCGCGGCGGATCCGTTTCTGATTTACATAAGAAGTAAGGGTGGAATTCACCTCCTTGCGGAAAAGCTCTGAAAGATAGCCGGAGCTGACGGAAAATTTCTCTGAAATGCTCTTCAATGACAGATCTCCGGACAGGTTAAGATCGATATAATTTATCACCTTCTGGATCACGGGCGCATAGCCCTTTAAAGAATAGTTGTTCACCAGCAGGGAGTATTTTCTTACCATGCTGCTGCGTATTCTGGCTGCATCCTCCGCCGTATATACAGTCTCGATCAGCTTTGCAAATTTGGCAGAAAGACGGTCAATGTGAACGGGATGGACGCCGCCGAACTCGGCAGCCTTGCGGCAGATGGTGTTTAGCGTAATCAGCAGGTTTCTGTGGTCTCTGTATACATCCATGTATCTTCTGGAAATCTTATACCGCCCAAGACCGGAAAGAGCACGAAAGCCTTCTTCTATATTTCCTGTAGAAATGGCATTCATCAGATCTCGCTCCCTCTTATACCGTTCTTCGATCAGCTTCATGGAAACAGCCTCTCCCTCCTGCTGTTCTTTGGTCCATTTGCTGTCCTCCCATGTTTCCAGCTCGGATTCTATGAAATGAACCGTTGTCTTTTCGGTATTGTGGAAGGTACGGCAGATGGATGAAATCAGGTTCATCCAGGCTTCATAATCCCGGATCACGGGCATGGAGTTGTACCAGGTTTCCAGTTCCTCTAACACGGATGCCGGGATGCTCCGTTTTCTCATGGCTTCGCTCAGATGATGCCACTCCAGCTTCTTCTGGCGGTAGGGCCCGATGACGGCAGCCTGGTCTTTTGGCAGGCGGAACATACAGTATTCCTCGTCAAAGGAATCGCAGATCACATAGAGGACGCCGCCCTCCTTATCCCGGCTCAGTTTCTTAAGTCCCTGGCTTAAAAACCGGGAGCCGGCGGGATCGTTTTCCCCCTGCTCCTGTTTCTGCTCCCCCAGAGAGCAGATTCTAACATCCACGTTATAGCTGTCTGTCACCAGCCTTAAGCATTCCAGCAGCTCCAGTTTCATCCTTACGCCTCCCCAAAATTCCCTTTTGCTTTGTGTCTGGCTTCATTGTAGGCGGTATATGCAGGAATGTCAATGAACCTTGCTCTTGAATTTATACATCAGTATTCTGTTAAGGAACGATTTTCCTCTTGAATAATTAGGGATTTTAGTATAGAATATAAAGACAATGTATACAATAATAAAGGAGGTACTTTGATCATGGCACACGTAATTACTGACGCTTGCGTAAGCTGCGGAAGCTGTGCTGGCGAATGTCCAGTAAATGCAATCTCTGAGGGAGACGGCAAGTATGTAATCGACGCTGACGCTTGCATCGACTGCGGAACCTGCGCAGCTGCTTGTCCTACAGGCGCTATCGAGGCTTAATTGAAGCTACATAAAAAGACCACTGCAAACCCGCTGTACGGCGGAGGAAACAGTGGTCTTTTTTATATTGAATTGACATATGCCTGAATCGTTACATATACTCATCCGGCCCGTGACCCGCATAGAATAGATCAAGGCCTTCCACATAAATAAAAGTCCCTGAAAGGATGTTGTACATGATCTCTCAGAAACCCATCATTGGCATCACGCCGTCTCACAATACAGAAAATAACGATACCAGCCTGCGCCCTGGTTATCCGCGGGCCATTGCCGCGGCAGGAGGACTTTCCATCCTGCTTCCCCTGGAGGGTACGGATGAGGACTGGAGACAGCTGGCGGCCATGTGCAGCGGCTTTCTTTTTTCCGGCGGCCCGGATCTGCACCCCTTTTTATTGGGGGAAGAGACACATCCCTCCTGCAAAAATGTATCCCCGGCCAGGGATTCCATGGAAATCCGGCTGCTCCATGCGGCCATGGAGCTTAAACGGCCTGTATTTGGCATCTGCCGGGGAATCCAGCTTTTAAATGTAGCTTTAGGGGGAACGATTTACCAGGATATTCCCAGCCAGAGGGAACAGGATTTTCCTGTGGCCCACCAGCAGCCCTTTTACTATACCACACCCTCTCACCATGTAAAGGTGAAAAAGGGAAGCCTTTTGGCAAAGGCCTGCGGCGGGCTGGAACGCATCGGCGTAAACAGCTGCCACCATCAGGCCGTCCGCCAGCCGGCTCCGGGACTGACTGCCACAGGCTGGGCCTCTGACGGGATCATTGAGGCTCTTGAGAAACCGGATTATCCCTTCTTTTTAGGCGTCCAGTGGCATCCGGAATATCTCTGGCAAAAAGATCCTGCTGCCATGGGATTATTCACAGCCTTTGTAGATGCCTGCACCAGGGTTATTTCCCATCAATGATCTCCCCGGCCATCTGATAAAAGTCCTCCGGGGACAGTCCCGTATCAAAGCCAAACAGGGTATATAAATGTCCGTTGTCCTCCCAGGAAAGACTCTGAAGGGTCTGGTCTGTGATCTTATCTGAACCGTAGGCAATCATCAGGTCTCCCGCTTCCGACTGAGCGATCTCCTCAGCCGTCATCTCATAGTCCGGGGGAACCATGCGGTAATGATTGCTGCTGTAGCCAAGGGTGATGCCGCCGTGCTCCTCGGTCTGATCCCAGGCGCTCTCCTCATCCATCAGAGGGCTCTTAGATACGTCCAGATACAGGTCTTTCTGTCCTTCCTTTGAATAAGTAAGGGACAGATCCTGCTGCTCCTGCACTACATTTCCAGACTCGTCCTGTCCCTGGCTGTAAACGGGAACGCCACTCACAAAGCGGTAGCCGTTTGAAAATGTTTCCGGCGCCTTTACATCAAAGCCTATCTCATTTTCCGCCGCTGTCAGCTGGCTGTACTGGGTAAATTCATCATCATGGCTGGAAAATGAATAAGACATGGTTGCCTTTCCCGCCCCTACTGCTGTCATGGCGCCAATGATACAGATGGCTGCCGTTACTGCTGCTGTTTTGCTTATATTCCATCTTCTCCTCATAGAACCTTCCTCCTCTATCCTCTGATTTACTGCTCTGCACATACGCTCTGCGTCCTCAGGCCCGGTCTTTAAGGCATCGGCCCGCTCTTTGAGCGTTTCCCTCAAGGTGCGCTCCAGTATCTCGTTTTCTCTGTCTGTAAGCTTCCTCATAAAAGTGCCTCCTCTCCCATGGCATCCCTGGCCATCAGCGCTGTTTTCAGATTCTTCCTAGCTGTAAACAGCCGGGATTTTACCGTTCCTTCAAGACAGCCCATAACGGACGCGATTTCCTTTGCGGACATATCGTTGTAATAGTAAAGCACCAGTACCGTGCGCTGCTTTACCGGAAGGGCGGCGATGGCCTTTAAAAGCTCCTGTTTTCCGGAAGCGCTTACCACTTCATCCAGAACCGAGTACCCAGAGGGCGTATCCTCTGAAAACACTTCCTCCACGGGCTGCTCTCTCCTGCCCCGTCTGCCCGTCCGCCATGCTTCTCTGGTCATGGTCTTGTAGAGCCATTTTCCGATATGCTCAGGATCCCGGATCCTCATACGTCCGGCCCAGCAGGCAGCAAAGGTCTCCTGAACGATATCTTCACTGTCCGCCCGGTTTCCCGCTATGAGATAAGCCGCCCGCAAAAGTCCCGGGTAAAACTGTTTCATCAGCTCATCAAAGGCATCCCGGTCCCCCGATATCATCCTGCGCGCCAGACCTGCGGCCCACTGTTCCTCCATGGCTGTTCCTCCTTATTGCTCAGTCCTGCATCCAATATATCGCCGCGGCAATACAGAGCTGATTCATTGCTGTATTTTGGTGCACCTGTTATATAGAGGCATTTAAGGGGAGATTGGTTCATTTTATAATAAAAGATTTTTAATAAAAGATCTTATTGCTCTCTCACTGCCCTGACTGCCTCCCTCATCTTCCTCTCATCCTTTCTCCCCTCCGTCTCCACGGCGCTGCTGATGTCGATGCAGCAGGCGCCGGAGGAAACGGCGCGGGGAATGGTCTGGAGGGTGATTCCTCCGGCCAGGAAAAAGGGCCGGGTGTCTGGGGGGATCAGGCTCCAGTCAAATTGGCTGCCGCTTCCGCCATAGGTATCTTTAGTCCAGGTGTCATACAGAAGATAGTCGCAGGGAAGAGACTGTGCTGATTCTATATCACGGAAGGTGCGGACACGGACCGCCTTAATGACGGGAAGGCGTGTTTTGGATTTAAGCTCCCGGATGTAGGAAGCATCCTCATCCCCATGAAGCTGGATCAGATCAATCACCGGCCCGGCAGAAACGCCATGTGCCTCCGCCGCCAGGGACAAAATCAGATTTATGGGTGCATTTACAAAAACCCCCACGGCTCTGATCCGCGGATCCAGAGCCGCTTTCAGCCGCACTGCCTGAGACACGGTAATCCGACGGGAACTTTCGGCAAAAACAAAGCCAATGTAGTCCGGCAGAATACGGTTTGCAGCCCGGATATCTTCAGGACGGCTCAAGCCGCAGATCTTGATTTTACAGGAAGGCCGCAGGCTGCGCGTTTTTTCTGTACCATCACAATAAAGCCCTGTCATTTCATCCTGCATCATCTGTTCCCTTTTCCTCTCCCGCAGCCATTCTTGACGCCGCTGCAAACTCTTCCATTTTTTGGAATGCCGCGCCGGATTCTATCAGTTCCCTGGCCGTCCTGATGCAGTCTCTGACCGTACAGTGATCTGTTCCCAGGTACAGACTTAGGGCTGAATTCAGCACTACCACATCTTTCTTCGGGCCGGTGAGCGTTCCTGAAAGTATATCCCTTGTGATCTGTGCATTCTCCTCTGGCGTGCCTCCCTTTAAATCCTCAGGAGCACAGGGGGACAATCCAAGCTCATTTGGTGTAATATCATAGCTGGTCAGTTCTCCAAAACGGATCTCACATACATGGGTTGGACCAGTGAGCGTAGCTTCATCCAGGCCGTCGCCCCCGCATACTGCCATGCCGCGTGTTACTCCCAGATTTGCCAGCACCTGGGCCAGCGGCTGCACCAGCTTTCTGCTGTACACGCCCAAAAGCTGCATGGAAGCGCTTGCAGGGTTAGAAAGAGGGCCAAGAATATTAAAAATACTGCGGATGCCGATCTCCCTGCGGACAGGGGCTGCATATTTCATAGAGGAATGATAGGCCGGGGCAAAGAGAAAGCACATTCCGGTCTGCTCCAGTACTGCCTCTGCCTGCTCTGGGGTAAGATCCAGCCGCACCCCCAGACACTCCAGCACATCTGCCGCCCCGCTTTTGCTGGATACGCTGCGGTTTCCGTGTTTTGCCACCCGAATCCCTCCCGCAGCCGCCACAAAGGCGCTGGTAGTGGAGATATTAAAGGTGCCGGCCTCGTCGCCTCCGGTGCCTACGATGTCCATAACCGGAAACGGCGGCCTCAGACACAGCGCCTTATCCCGCATCACCTGAGCGCAGGCGGTGATCTCGTCGATGGTTTCTCCTTTTATTCGGAGAGCGGTGAGAAATGAGGATATCTGAGCCTGGGTGGCTTCTCCGCTCATTATCTCATCCATTACCTTTCTTGTCATTTTAAAATCCAGGTTCTTTCCCTCTACCAGGTGATGAATCGCGTTCTGAATCATATAAATACCCCTTTCTGTCCTGCTCTAGTTCCCAATTTCCAGGAAATTTTTCAGTATTTTCCTTCCATCCGGCGTCAATATGGATTCCGGGTGAAACTGCAGACCGTACACCGGATATGCTTTATGCTGCACTGCCATGATCTCACCGGCCTCACAGTCCCTTGCTGTGACCTCCAGTTCCTTAGGAAGAGACCCTGGATCAGCAATCAGCGAGTGATATCTTGCCGCCATGATCTCATGAGTAAGCCCTCTAAACAAAGGACAGGTTCCATTTTCCCCGGACTCCACCCGAATCCGGCTCTGCTTGCCGTGCATCAGCCGCTTTGCATGGGTAATGGTTCCGCCGAAGGCTTCGCAGATTCCCTGATGGCCCAGACACACACCCAGTATAGGGATTTCTTCCTTTAATTCCCGCACCGCGTCCTCCAGGATCCCCGCATCCCCGGGATATCCCGGTCCTGGAGACAGGATCAAATGATCGGGTGCCATGGTACGGATCTCTCCTATGGTGATCCTGTCGTTTCGCACCACACGGATATCCGGCCGGATGCTCCCGATCATCTGAACCAGGTTATAAGAAAAGCTGTCATAATTATCAATCAAAAGGATCATATATCATCCGCCTCCCCTGCGTACATGATAGCCTGCATCACTGCCCCGGCCTTATTTTCGGATTCCTCATATTCCCGCTCCGGCACGCTGTCCGCCACAATCCCGCCTCCGGCCTGAACAGTAACGGAGCCATTCTCCTTTACAGCCATGCGAATGGCGATACAGGTATCCATATTGCCGGTCAGATCCAGATATCCCAGGGCTCCGCCGTATATGCCTCTGGGAACCTGCTCCAGCTCTTCAATAATCTGGCAGGCCCGAATCTTTGGTGCTCCCGATAAGGTTCCTGCCGGAAGCAGGGCCTCCACGGCGGAGCAGCCGTCGCAGCCCTCGCCAATCTTTCCCTCCACCTGGGAGCATATATGCATGATCCGGGAATATTTGTGGATCATCTGATACTGCGTAACCTCTACGGTACCGAATGAGGAGATTCTGCCAATGTCATTTCTCCCAAGATCCACCAGCATATTGTGCTCTGCCAGTTCCTTTTCATCCGCCAGCAGCTCCGCCTCCAGCGCCTCATCCTCTGACGGGGAATTGCCTCTGGGCCTGGAACCCGCTACCGGAAAAGTGATAAGACGTCCGTCCTTTAACCGCACCAGCGTTTCCGGCGACGCGCTGATGATCTCCGTCTCTCCCAGATTCATATACACCATATAGGGGGATGGATTTGTGGTCCGCAGCACCCGGTAGGCGTTTAAGAGACTGCCCTCAAAGGAGGCCGTAAACTGCCGTGATATCACGGCCTGGAAAATATCTCCGTCCCTGATATATTCCCTGGTTTTCTCTACCATGCGGCAGTATTCCTCTTTCGACACATTGCAGGAAAATGCGGATGCCCGGCCTGCGCTCTGAGGAGCAGGCGGCGTCTGATCCCGGATCAGGGCTATAGTTTCCTGGATCCTGCGGCAGGCATTTCCATATTCTTCCATTAAATACTCTGCAAACGGGAAAGACGGTTCGGCTGTCCTGCGCCCAGTCTTTATATTCACCACAATAGAGATTTTCTGTTTCAGATGATCATAGGCGATCACCTGATCAAACAGCATCAGCTCCATATCTGCTCCATTTCCTCTGGAAATTTTCAGCACCGGCTCCGCGTACCCGATCATGGCGTAGGAAAAATACCCTGCAAATCCCCCTGCAAAGGGCGGCTGCCCCTGAATCTTTGGCGCCTTAAAGCGGTTGAGAATCTGCCGCAGTTCCTCATAGGGCGCAGCCGTTGTCAGCGTTTTTGACGGATATTCCTCTGTGCGGCTGTCAATAACCATCCGTCCTTCTTTTAAGGTCACCCGCAGAATGGGATTAAATCCTAAAAAGGAATACCTGCCCCATTTCTCCCCGCCTTCCACGCTCTCCAGAAGAAAATACTCCTTCGACCGCTCCGCCAGCCTCCTGAGGAGAGTAATGGGAGTCACCATATCTGCAAATACCTCTCTGCAGATGGGGATCCGGTCATAATCAGCTGCCAGTTTTAAAATTTCTTCACATGAGGGAATCATCATCTTCATACTCCTTTCCTGCCATCAAAAAAGGCCCTTGTCTCCGCCCGCTGTTCTCTACAGCCGGCAGGGACAAAAGCCTCTATAAACTTCTGCGGTACCACCCTGGTTGGCGAAAGATCCATTTCACCTGAAAATAAAAACAAAAAAGCACCAAGTTAAACTCTAACCTGATGCTGTGTTTCACAACTGCCGGATCCAAATCATACGCCCGCTCTGCAACGCACCATCATGCGTCCTCCCTGGTAACGGCGGGATCACCGTCAGTCCATACTCCCGGTTCTCCGGTTTCTGACTGCCCTCACAGGTCCATTCAGATCCTATCTTAACGCTTCCTTACACCAGCCGGAAGCTCTCTGCGCTTAAGGGTATGATCCTACTTACTCCTGCTCAACGGTTTCTGTCATTATTTTTGATGAGGTCATTATAATCAGTCTTTTTTGATCTGTCAACTGTTTTTACAAACATTTTTCCATTTTTTGCCGGAGCTGCCGGGTGGTAGCTTCGATATCCCTGGCGCCGAAAATACCGGACACGATCGCTGCACCGGCCACCTGGCTGCCCTGTAATTTTTCAATATTTTCCAGGCAAATGCCCCCGATGGCCACTACAGGGATGGAAACGGATCGGCAGATCTCTCCCAGCCGTTCCTTGGTCATTTGCAGGGCATCTGACTTGGTGGAGGTGCCGAATACGGCCCCGCTTCCCAGATAATCCGCCCCCTGATCCTGGGCTTTCAGCGCCTGCTCCACGGTTTTTGCGGTAACGCCCAGAATCTTATCCGGCCCAAGGATTTCCCTGGCGCGTCCGGCTTCCATGTCGCTTTGTCCCACATGGACGCCGTCCGCCCCGCACAGAAGAGCCAGCTTTACATGATCATCAATGAGAAAGGGCACATTGTACCGTTCCGTCAGCCTTCTAAGCCTGCGGGCCTCTTCCAGATAGTCCTGCACGTTTTCATCCGTGAGTCCCTTTTCCCGCATCTGCACCATGGTAGCGCCGCCCTTTAATGCAGCCTCCACCTGGTCATAAAGGCTCATCTTCCCGGTCCAGGCCCGGTCCGTCACTGCATAAATCAAAAGCTGTCCTCTGTCAAATCTCATATCCAAACTCCCTTACATCCATCATTCATCAAAGATACTTACAATCTCTCCGTCCAAAATCCGGTTCATATTTTTCACTGCGCAGAAATTGCCGCACATGGAACAGGTATCCTCCTTCTCTGGTTTTGCCGCGGCCCGGTAGGTTCTGGCCTTTTCGGGATCAATGGAGAGTTCAAAGGTCTTTTCCCAGTCCAGTTTCTTTCTGGCCTCGCTCATCCGGCGGTCCCAGTCAGCCGCTCCCCGGATTCCCTTTGCGATATCTGCCGCATGGGCTGCGATCTTAGAGGCGATGATACCCTCTTTTACGTCATTGAGATCCGGAAGGCGCAGATGCTCCGCAGGAGTCACATAGCAGAGGAAGGACGCTCCGCAGGAGGCTGCGACAGCTCCGCCGATAGCTGCCGTGATATGGTCATAGCCGGGGGCAATATCCGTCACCAGAGGTCCCAGCACATAGAAAGGCGCGCCCTTGCAGATGGTCTGCTGAATCTTCATATTGGCCTCGATCTGGTTTAAAGGCATATGGCCCGGCCCCTCTACGATCACCTGCACATCCTTCTCCCAGGCCCGTCGGGTCAGCTCGCCTAAGGTTACAAGCTCTTCGATCTGTGAAATGTCCGTTGCATCATCGATGCAGCCCGGACGGCAGGCGTCTCCCAGGCTGATGGTCACGTCGTACTTGCGGCAGATGTCCAGAATCCTGTCATAGTGCTCATAAAATGGATTTTCCTTTCCTGTCATCTCCATCCAGGCAAAGATAATAGAGCCGCCTCTGGAAACAATGTTCATCAGGCGTTTATTTTCCTTAAAACGGTCTGCTGTCCTGCGGTTGATGCCCACATGAATCGTCATAAAATCTACGCCGTCCTGGGCGTGCATTTCCACAATCTTCAGCCACTCCTCCGTGGTAATGTCCTTTAACGCCTTGTGATAATATACCACTGCGTCATAAATAGGCACGGTTCCGATGATGGCGGGACATTCAGCCGTCAGCTTTCTTCTGAACTTCTGGGTATCGCCCCAGGAGCTTAAATCCATAATGGACTCTGCCCCCATCTTCACCGCGTTGTTTACCTTATCAAGCTCCATATCCAGATCCCTGCAGTCCCTGGAGGTGCCAAGGTTTACGTTGATCTTGGTCCGCAGCATGGAACCGATTCCATTTGGATCCAGACAGCAGTGGTTTTTATTGGCAGGGATCGCCACCCGTCCCTCGGCCACCAAAGCCATCAGCTCCTTTACATCAAACTGCTCCTTTTCGGCTACCTTTTTCATCTCTTTCGTGACGATGCCTTTTCTGGCGGCATCCATCTGTGTGGTATATTCCATCTCATCTTCCTCCTTGCAGGTGTTGTACAAATACATCAATATTCGTCTCCCAAAGAGGCTGCCGGACGGACGCAAAAAGGTCCGCCCCATAAGGAACGGACCGTGTATACATCATATGAACCTGCTGTCCATATCCAGTCGAAATATTTCCCTACGTTGGCATTACCCAAATCAGGTACGATCGGTCGAAGTTCGATTACTTCCTCTCAGCCTGCACTACAAGCTCCCTGTTGTTTCTCAGCATATCACTGCTTACTGGTATGTGTCAAGTTTTTTCTGGGAACCACCTTAAAAACGGCCGCCGCTTTATCCTCTGGAACGCGCCTCCTGGGATAAAATCAGAGTCTCAACAGCATATGCCACTCCGTCCTCATCGTTGGTGCGTGTCAGGCATTTGGCGGTCTTTTTTACCGACTCCATGGCATTTCCCATGGCAATGGTATATTTTAAGCCCATGGACAGCATGGAGGTATCGTTTTCACTGTCTCCAATGGCCATGATCTCATCCAACCGGATTCCCCGTGCAGAGGCATAGGCCGCTAACGCCTTTCCCTTCTGGGCATCCTTATGTGTCAGCTCCAGATTGGTATAAAAAGAAGAGGCGACAGCCAGATTCTCAATCTCCTTTAAGCGCTCCTTCAGGTCATTGAGCGTCTGCGAGGATGCATGAAGCACAGAGATCTTGAAAAATTCCAGCCCCAGGCTAAAAAGCTCCTCCTCCCTTACCAGATGAAACCTGTCTCTCACCGCCTCATAGGAATATGCAGCCATAGGAAGAAGAATATCTCTTTCATAGGCGTCCCGAAATTCCTCCTCTGTGGAAATGGAAAAGCTTCCCCGACTGGTCATAAAATCAAAGACAGCGCCAAATTCCTTTCCGGCCCGGAGGATCTGTTTTACCTGCTCTGTCTGAAAAACAGTCTTGTCTGCCAGCCTGCCGTTCCAGTCATAGATGCAGGATCCGTTCATGCAGATTACCGACGCCCGGATTCCTCTCTCTTTTAAAGGAAGCAGAGCATCCTCATAGCTTCTTCCGGTACATACTAAAAACTCGGTTCCCAGGGCCTGAAGGCACTGGACAGCGTAAGCGTTGCGCCTGGAAATGCGGCCCTCTGAATTTAACAGGGTTCCGTCCATATCTACTGCGATTAGTTTGATCATATTTCTAATTATTTAAAAGATTGTACTCCTCAATAGATTTGTTGATCTGTTCCGCCATCTTATTCACTGTATCCTCAGGGCTGGCGCCGTTATTGAGCATATTTTCGATTTCCGTCTGCACAATCTGTCTTGCCTCAGGGAATACGCTTAAAAGCGCGCCTGCAGACTCTGGAGAAGAGTCATGGAGCTGGTCAATGGCCGTACCGAACTGCGGATATTTCTCCAGGTTCTCCTTAAATACAGGTTCATCATGAGCGGCAGTGGTAACAGGGAAATAACCGGTCTGGGAATTCCAGTATGCCTGGCTTTCAGGAGATACCATGAACTTTATGAACTCCCATACTGCTGCCTCCTTGTCTGGATCCCCGTTATTTAACGCCCACAGGGAGGCTCCGCCGATGGAAACGCCGCCCTGATCATCCGGGCTTACCTTGGGGAAATATGCGGTTCCCACCTCGAATTTGCCGTTTACATCCTCTAAAATCTGCTTTAAGGACGCCGTAGAGCCAAGGGTCATTGCGGACTTTCCGGCGCTGAAATCAGCCAGGCCGGCATCTCCGCCCTTGCCTACATTGGGGGCATACCCTTTATCATAAAGCTCCTTCCATGCAGCCAGCGTTTTTGCGCCGGAACCGTTTTTATCAAATTCAACCGCTGTGGCAGCTCCAGTGCGCCCGTTTCCGTTATCCACATAGGCCGCCCCCTGTTTTCCTGTGAACTGCTCAAAAAACCATCCGTAGATGCTTAAGGAAATGGGCTCACCTGCCCCGCCCTTCTGCATCAAATCCTCCGCAATCTCCCCAATCTCAGGAAGGCTTTCAGGGACGTTTGTGATGCCCGCTTTCTCAAACATATCCTTGTTGTAGTAAAGAATTGGCGTAGAGGAGTTGAACGGCATGGAATACAGCTTATTATCTACAGTATAATAGGCCGCAATATTGGGCTCCAGCGAAGAAGCGTCCCAGCCGTCTGCGTCGATGAGCTCCTGCATGGGGATTACCCAGCCGGAATCAATCATAAAGCGTGTTCCAATATCATAAATCTGTACCAGATCTGCGCCCATATTTCCAATCTGGGCGCTCTTTAATTTATTGATTGCATCGTCATATTCTCCCTGATACTGGGCGTCTACCTTAATGCCCTTATCATTTTCCTCATTAAATTTATTCACCAGATAATCCATAGCCTCGCCGTTGACGCCTCCCATGGAATGCCAGAAGGTGATGGTCTGTCCTGCGGCATCTCCTGCCCCGGCTGATGCATCAGTTTTCCCTGCAGTCTCCTGGCCAGCTGCAGCGGTATCTGAGGCGGATGTTCCCGTCTGGGAAGCTTTTGCAGCCTCTGTCTGAGAAGATGGCCCGCCGCAGCCGCTTAAGGCAGCGGCCGCTGTTACCGCAGCAATTACAGGGATCAGTGTTCTTTTCTTCATCGTCATTTTCCTCCAGTGGAATCTTATTTTCAAACCATTATGTATTTCATCAGCCTTTGACCGCTCCGGAGAACATTCCCCGGATCAGCTGTTTTTGTCCGATAACGAAAATGGATATAGACGGTATAATGACCATAATCACTCCGGCGATCATAAGCGTAATTGACTGGGCATCTACACTGTTTAACATACTGATACCGATCTGCACAGTACGCATTTCATTAGAACCAGTTACTAACAGCGGCCACATATACATATTCCATGCGTTGATAAATGTGTACACCGCCATTGCGCCGATGGCGGATTTTGTCAGCGGAAGCAGGATACGGAAGATAAACCGCAGATTGCTGCAGCCGTCGATCTTTGCCGACTCATACAGTGAAATAGGAAAGGACTTATAAAACTGCCTGAACAGGAAAATACCCATAGCGGAGGTCAGATAAGGAACAATGAGCACCTGATAGGAGTCCAGCCATCCCCAGCTGCTGACCGTAAGATAATTGGAAATAATGGTAGCCTCTCCGGGAACCATCATAGTAGCCATGACCAGCATAAACAGCGCCTCTTTCCCCTTAAAATCCAGGAATGAGAAGGAAAATGCCGCTAAAGAACAGGAAATGATCTGCCCCAGGGTAATCAGTCCCGCCACCAGAAAAGAATTGAGCACAAACCGCATCAGCGGCACCTTTACAAGGGCCTGGGCAAAATTTTCCCCCGTTGGATTTGCCGGAAACAGGTTTAATTCCGTTGTAAACAGTTCGCTGGAGGGCATAAAGGCCACGCTGACGGCATAAAGGAGCGGCAGCAGGATAATAACAGCCATGACCACATTAAGCCCAATCAGGATTCCCGTGCGGATTCTGCGGACGCGCAGGGCCCTTCGGTTGGCCTCCTCATGAAGCCGTTGGATTTGCTCCCTGGTGATCCGGGCGTCTCGTTTGATTGCAAATGACTGATCCATTAGTAGCTGACCCCTTTCTTTTCGATCTTAAACATTACAAGCGTAAGCGCCATGATAATGGCAAAGAGAATCACGGACTCCGCAGCCGCGCTTCCAAACCGGTAGTTAAAGAAGGCGTCTCTGTAAATGGAGTACACGATCAGGTTGGTGGAATTTCCCGGGCCGCCCTCCGTCAGGATTTTTACCTGGCCGAAGGACTGAAAGGCCTGAATGATATTTACCACTACCGTGTAAAACATAATGGGGCTTAAGCCCGGAAGGGTCAGACGAAAAAACTGCTGTATCCCGCCTGCCCCGTCTACGGAGGCCCTCTCATAAATGGAATCGTCAATGCTGCTTAAGCCTGCGGAAAAATACAGGAAATTGATTCCACTGTTTAACCAGGCAGTCAGCACCGCCACGCAGACCAGAGCGTACCTGGGATCGTTTATCCAGTTGATATTAAGTCCCAAAAGCTTATTCACAATCCCGATCGAGGGGTGGAGCATAATCTTAAAGATCATGGCTGCGGAACTGGAGGCGATGGCCATGGGCAGCGCATAGGCCGTGCTGAATGCCCGGATCCCCGGAAATGTCCGATTGCAGAGCACAGCCGCAAAAAGCCCCAGAGCCATGCTTCCCGCCACCACGATTACTACAAAGATCACCGTAACCTTTAAGCTGTCCCAGAATACGGGGGAGGTCAGAAGATCTGTATAGTTTCCAAAACCCACAAACAGCTTTGCCTCGCCCATCTTATTTGTCTTATAAAGACTCAGATAAATAGTCTTAAAAAACGGATAAAACAAGAAAACGGCAAAAACAATCATAGCGGGAAGGATATAGGCGTAAGGGCCTGTTTTCTTAAAAAAATCCCTGATTTTCATGTTTCAAATGCTCCCTTTTATATGTATAATATATTTTCCCCTGTGTCCGCATCAAAAAGCTTAATCCGGCTCATATCCGCAAACAGGCGGATGTGCTCGCCGGGACGGGCATTACAGTCCGGAGGAAGCTTGGCGGCCAGCTGACTCTTTTTATCTGCTGCCCCGCCTGTTTCATCCATATCCCCTGCAATATCCCCATGAAGGATAACCTCAGCCCCCAGAAGCTCTCTTACGTGGATCTCCATTTCCAGGGCCGCTCCATCCGGTCCCTCCTGATGGAGATCCTCCGGCCGGATTCCCAGGATTACCCGTTTTCCCGTACAGCTCCGATCCGCTGCCCGTCTGGCCGCCGCTGCGCCCAGGGGAAGTCTCCAGCTTTTTCCACAGACCCACGTGATTTCCTTCTCTTTTTTCACAGAAACCTCCAGAAAATTCATAGACGGCGAACCAATGAATCCGGCTACAAACTGGTTGATGGGATTCTCATACAGCTCTGCCGGCGCGGCTACCTGCTGGATTCTCCCATCCTTCATGACTACAATACGAGTTCCCAGGGTCATGGCCTCTACCTGATCGTGCGTCACATAGATAATAGTTGCCCCCAGTTCCCTGTGAAGCCTTGCAAGCTCCACCCGCATCTGACCCCTCAGCTTGGCGTCCAGATTGGACAACGGCTCATCCATCAGATATACCTTTGGCTGCCTTACAATCACGCTTCCAATGGCGACTCTCTGTCTCTGCCCGCCGGAGAGCGCCGCAGGCCTGCGGTCTAACAGATGGCTGATCTCCAGAGTCCCGGCAGCCTCCCGCACCCGGCGGTCAATCTCCTCCTTTGGAAGCTTTCTCACCCGAAGACTGAAGGCCATATTTTCATAAACGCTCATATGAGGATACAGGGCGTAATTCTGAAATACCATGGACAGTTCCCTGTTTTTCGGTTCTACCATGTTCATCAGGCAGTCATCGATCCACAGTTCTCCGGAGGAAATTTCCTCAAGACCTGCTATCATCCGCAGAGTAGTGGACTTGCCGCAGCCTGACGGACCTACAAAGATGATAAAGTCCTTATCCCGGATTTCAAGATTGAAGTCCTTTACTGCGCTATAGCCGTTTTTATACGTCTTACACACATTTACCAATGAGATATTCGCCATTTTTCTTCCCTTCAGTTTCTGATACTTTTCAATATTTTCTTAACGTCAATCCTCTACTATCATAAAAAACGAACGTAAAATCGAAAAGCAGGTTTTGGTAAAATGTTTGCTGTCCCCAGTCCATTGCTGCCTGACTGGGCGTTTGTGCTCCTGAATGCAAAAAAAATACGGCAAAGGGAAACCGGATTCTTTTCCCTTTGCCGCGTTTCAGATACGTCCTCCGCAGACAGGACAGTAATTATAGTCCTCATCCGTTTCAAAGCCGCACCTCATGCACTTTTTATGACCCTTTCCCGAACCTTCCTTCCAGGTTCCTGCATACCGTCCTTCCTTTACCAGACGAAGATCCGCCTCTGTAATATCCGGATTTTCTCCTCTGAGAACGGCCTTTCCCACCTCCGGCTCCAGTTCATAAACCGCCTCGCAGCAGTCCATTTTCACATAGTAGCGCCGATTCCATTTAAAAAGAGGAATGAAGAAAAAGCTGAAATACGTATAAATCATTAGTACCTGGTACCGGCCGCGG